>Ga0070734_10000262_pt1 | contig 134365 bp, 135 predicted proteins | sample Coa_R1_8_FD_66444 | JGI IMG/M metagenome (GOLD analysis project Ga0070734, IMG submission 66444) | Surface soil microbial communities from Centralia Pennsylvania, which are recovering from an underground coalmine fire - Coalmine... | ecosystem: Environmental > Terrestrial > Soil >... | reverse complement strand
CACCGCCGTTGTTGCCGCCGCCGCCGCCGTTGTTGCCGCCGCCGCCGTTGTTGCCGCCGCCGTTGTTGCTGCCGCCGTTGTTGCTGCCGCCACCGTTGTTGCTGCCGCCGCCGTTGTTGCTGCCGCCGTTGCTGCTGCCGTTGTTACTGCCACCGTTGCTGCTGCCGCCGTTGCTGCTGGTGCCCCCGCCGCGCGCATCGTTGCCGCCGTCAGGCCCCAGCGATCCGATCGTGCCCTGCGCTGGGAAGGCCAGCACGTCGATTTGGCCGGCCACCTGGTCCCCGTCGATCGCGCTTGAGACGACGATCACCTGAGCTCCGACGAACTGTGACAACGCGCAAAACGACTGATGGCCCTCGTCACCGACGGTGACCCCGGTACCATCGGTTGCCTTGAAGCCTTGCACCCCGGCCGATGTCCGCACATTCAACGTCAGCCCCGAGCAATCGGCCGACACGAGCGTGCCCTGCGTCCGCGTCGCCGCCGGCACAGTCTGTGCCTGCCCTGCGAGCGGAATCCCCCACAGGGTAACGGCGGCGCCCAGGAGACCAATCAGCGCCGCCCCGTATCGCGATCTGTGCTTCATCTCGTCTACACCCCCGGTTCGTCAGTGCGCCGGCGTCGCCGGCGCGTGGAGCCAAAAACAAGAAGCTGGACTGCGTATCTGGTCCAGCTTCGGTAGCCCCGCTAACCTGACGACGCCAGGTCCGGCGGCTTTGCGTCTCCGCGTTACCGCGGATTTGCCTTTATCGGCCGGAGATCGTGCGTACCTGCGAGCCCTACTGTGATTGGTGAGCCTAGCTGCGATTGCTTAGCCCGACCTACCCCCGTGAACCGGCCGCACCCCCCTTTTCACGCGCCATCAGTCGGTCGCGTCGTCGAACTACACCGCATCAAAAACAAGAAGCCGGACGATTGCCTGTCCAGCTTCGGTAGCCCCGCTGACCTAGCGCCACTAGGTCCGGCGGCTTTGCGTCTCCGCGTTACCGCGGATTTGCCTTTATCGGCCGGAGGACTCACGGGCCGTTTATGCTATTCGTTTGCCACGGCTGAGCGTACCATCGGATGATGGGGTGGTCAATTCGGTCTTTCGCGCCACGAAATTGATACCGCTCGATATGCCGATCTGTTCGAAAGATATACGGTGTGCAAGATTGACGGAAGATCGGAGTAGCTTGCGGCGTCAGCAGGATCGATACGTAAGATCGACGCTACTGCAGAGGGGCCGGTCGACTCCCCTGCCGCGAACGTGCGTGTGAGGTCGAGCGTTGATCAGGGCGCCGAGTGCGCGGTGGGCAAAATCGGCGCCGCGGCTACTCCGCGAAGTCCTCGGTCACCGCCAAACCGGCTGAGCCGGCATCCGCGACGCCGATGCCAACGCGATGAAATTCTGCGTTCATGATGTTCTGAAAGTGGCCCGTGCTGGCCAGAAAGATCGTGTGCGCCTCGCCGACGGTCTGCGCGAGGGTCACATTCTCCCCGACGAGCCCGGACCGCACAACCGGGGCAAGGCGGTCCAGAAACGAGCGTCCCGCCAGCGACCCATGCCCGACGTAGCCGTGCACGGCCATGTCGGTCGAGTGCTGCCGTGCCACGAATCGCAGTGACGCATCCATGTACAAGCGCGGCAGTCCATGCGCGGCGCGTGCTTCGTTCATCAGGCGGAGCAGCTCCGACTCGGCGCCGGCGTCGATGTCGGCGTGAGCTACCGAGGTGCTGAGGCGCACCACCACGTTCGACTCGCCCGCGGTTGAACCGCTCGCGCTCTTGACGTGACCCACCGTGAGACTTGTGACAACGAGGATCGACGCAATGGCAAACTGTCGTGCTGTGCTGGTGGCAAGAATCCCCACCCGCTCGCCCCCTTCGGCAACCCGGCCAACCCGCCCCTACGGGTCCCGTAGCTTTGCGCCCCCCGGTTACCCGAGGTTTGCCTTTTCGAGAAGTTCGCGGTATGTTCCCGCGTGCCCGTATATAATATGGTAGTTGGATCGCGGTTCGCCCCGCCGCTTAGCCGTCGAAGCCGCAATCCAGCCGTGCGTAGGATAGCGCCCGCGCCGCGGAGCAGTCAACGAGCTCGGCCGAGTCAAACGATCAATCTTCGTGGCCAGCACCCGCTACGCAGCGAACGTTCGTTTGGAAATCGCAACGCTTCGCGAGCCTGGCAATAGGCTGCTCTGGTCCCCTCTGAGGTGCTGGTGTCGACTCGGGCCGCCCCAAGTTGGGCACTACCCGGGTGATGCGCCACATCGTCGTGAGGGTTCGTGCCTTAGTCCTGCACATGGCCGGCCTGTTCGCCGTCTGCGTGGCGATCACCGGGTGCTCCCTCGTGGCGTTCGTTCCCGAGCACCAAGAAACACCGCCGCCCCCGGTGAGCGTGGTCGTCGAGATTACAGGGAGCTCCGGGGTGAGATTCGAAGGCTCGCTCGGCACCGCCGGGGCTACGCGCATGATCTCGGGGCAGGTCCCCGTCACCTACGCCGTAGACGGCGGAGTCGCACTGGCCGTGAACGTCACAAAAAAAAACGAGGACGGCAACCTTACGGTACGGGTGTTGCGGTCCGGGGCACAGGTAGCGCAGCGGGCAACGGACGCTCCCTATGGGACCGTGCTGCTCGTGTACAAGCCGTGACGTCGCGCCCGAACGCGGCCTCATGCGGACTCCCTGACCGCGCCTAATCCGACGCCGCCTTCTGCATGCTGCGGCCAACGTGGCGATGGTCGACGCGGTCACCCGCGATTGTCTCCTGGGGCCGGCTGCGTACCCGGCGGTCTCTTTCCTGAGATTCGCCGCGTACGGCTGGGGCTTGATTTTCAACCTCCCCTGACCACGTACTGAGCGTCGGCCGCGGCGTCCCCGGCGCCGGGACCCCGGGCTACTCTTGACGTCATCTTCGGCCCCGTGCTAGATTGGGTTCGCTTGACATATGGAAATCATTTACACATGAATCAGACTCCTGACTCGATCGCTGCCGACCGGCAGATCGGCGCCGGCGCCCTGCACGCCGCGCGTGATGCCGCTACCCACCCGCATCAGCCCGGCGCGGCCGTGCAGCTCGAAGATGCCTCGCTCGCGATCGCGGGCCGGCGGATCTGGACCGACCTGTCCCTCACGATCGCACGCGGGGAGTTTTTGGTCGTGATCGGGCCCAACGGCGCCGGCAAGACGTCGCTGCTGCGAGTTTTGCTGGGTCTCGTGCCGCTAGTGCGCGGGCGCGCGCTGGTGCATGGCGAGGTGCCCCGGCGGGGCCACCCCGCCATCGGCTACATCCCGCAGCAGCGGGCGTTCGACCCCGAGATCCCGCTGCGCGGGCGGGATCTTGTCGGCATGGGGTTGGACGGCCATCGATGGGGCATCTCGGTGCGACCGGCGGCGCACCGAGCACGCGTCGACCGTATCCTCGATCTCGTTGGCGCGCGCGGGTACGCGGACGCCCCCATCGGGCGACTGTCCGGCGGCGAGCAGCAACGGCTCCGCATCGCGCAGGCGCTCATCGGCGACCCCTCCCTCCTGCTGTGCGATGAGCCGCTCTTGAGCCTGGATCTCCACTCGCAGGCTGTCGTCGTCGAGTTGATCGCCCGCTGGAGTCGAGAGCGCGATGCCACGGTGATCTTTGTCACCCACGACATCAACCCGGTCCTGAGGCTTGCGCATCGCATCCTCCTGCTCACCGGCGCGCGGTGGGGCGTGGACACCCCCGACCGCATGCTGACCACGGAGACGCTGAGCAGCCTCTACGGAGTGCCGGTCGACGTCGTGCGGCACCGCGACCGCGTCGCGGTCTTGGGCGTTGACGTAGGAGGCCACGACCCCGTGCCGCACGCGGAGCACGGTTCGTGACCTCGCTGTGGGGCTACGCCTTCGTCCACCACGCGATCATGGTCGGCATGATCACGGCGGTGGTGGCGGGCGCGGTCGGCTATTTCGTCACGGCGCGCAATATGGGCTTCGCGGTCCATGGGCTCGCGGAGATGGGGTTCACGGGCGCCGCCGGCGCTGTGCTCGCGGGAGTCGCCCCGGAGGTCGGTCTGCTCTCCGCGTGCCTCCTTGCCGCGCTGGCCATCGGCCTGCTCGGCGTACGCCTCCGGGAGCGCGACGTCGCGATCGGTACGGTCCTGGCATTCGGGTTGGGCCTGGGGGTCCTGTTCCTCGTGCTGTACACGCGCTACGCGACCGAGGCGTTCAGCATCCTCTTCGGCGCGATTCTGGCCGTCGATGCCCAGGATGTGGTCCGGTCCGCGGTCATCGGGGCGCTGGTGCTGGCGGCGCTCCTTCTCGTCTATCGGCCGCTCCAATTTGCGAGCATCGATCCGGCGGTCGCGGAGGCGCGCGGCATCCCGGTGCGGCTCATGTCCGTCGTGTTTCTGCTCGTCTTGGCGCTTGCGGTCGCCGAGGCGGTGCAGGTCGTCGGGGTGCTGCTGATCGTGACGCTGCTCATCACCCCGGCCGGGGCCGCGCGACGGCTCACGGCACAACCCGGCCTGGCGATCCTGTATAGTACGCTGATTGCGGCGGGCGTGACCGTCGGCGGGATCGTCGGCGCCGTGTACACATCGTGGCCGGTGAGCTTTTTCGTGTCGACGCTGAGCCTGCTCGCGTACCTGGCTGCTCGCCTGGGCGCGCGGCCGGCCCGCGCGTAGGCAGCGTGAGGCGACCTCGGCGATTCCCGGACAATGGGCGCGCGGACCATGCTGACGGGAGGACCAAGCATACGATGAATTCGGCCGATCGGTACGTCGACATCCTGCGGCGGGCGAACCTACGGGTGACACCGCAACGGATTGCCATCCTGAGCACCCTCGCCAGCGGCCAGCATCTGGCGACCTGCCAGGCGATTTGGGAACGCGCTCACAAACGGACGCGGGGGCTCGGGCTCGTGACCGTCTACCGCATCCTGGAGCGGCTCCGCACCGCCGGGGTCGTCGAGCAGATCGACCTGCACGGCACGACCCACTTCTGCCTCGCAGACCACCATCACGACCATGTCATCTGCGAGTCATGCGGGCGCGTGGAGCCGATCGAGACCTGTGTGCTGGAATCCCTGACGGGATCGCGGCTTCAGGACACGGGGTTCCTCGTCAAGGGACACCGGTTGGATCTGCTCGGGGTATGCCGCACCTGCCAGCGCGCGGCGACGTAGGAGCGCGACCTCGCCGCGCCCAACTCGAATGGCGACCGGCACGTCTCGATGGAGGAAGCGCCCGTGCTGATCGTCGACGCCCATCTCGATCTGGCGATGAACGCCCTCCAGTGGAATCGTGACCTGCTCGCTTCGGTCTACAGCATTCGCGCCCAGGAAAACTACACGCCCGGCAAAGGACGGGGCCAGGGCACCGTCGCCTACCCCGAGATGCGGCGCGGACGGGTCGCCCTGAGCTTTGCGACCTTGATCGCCCGGTCCACGGGACGCCCCGTGCCGCACATCGATTACCTGAGCCCGGCACAGGCCTGCGGCGTCGCGCGGGGCCAACTCGCCTACTACCGCGCCCTCGAACAGCAGGGACATCTTCGAATCCTGACGGACCTCGCGTCCCTCAGCGCGCACGTCGCCGAGTGGGAAGCCTGGGACGGCGCCCACCCCGGCGACGCCGCCGACGGACCACCGCTCGGGATCGTCGTGGGCTTGGAAGGGGCCGACCCCATCCTCCGGCCGGCAGACCTGGCCGCCTGGCACGCCGGAGGGTTGCGGATCATCGGCCTGACGCACTACGGACCGGGGCGATACGCGGGCGGGACCGGGACCGAAGCGGGGCTCACCGAGCTGGGCGCCGAGCTCCTCGACGAGATGGCACGGCGCGGCGTCTTGCTGGACCTCACGCACTCATCCGACCAGGCGTTTTGGCAGGCGCTCGCCCGGTGGGATGGGATCGTGCTCGCGAGCCATAACAACTGCCGCGCGCTCGTGCCCCACCAGCGCCAGTTCTCGGACGATCAGATCCGCGCCATCATCGCCCGCGACGGCGTCATCGGCGTGGCGCTGGATTGCTGGATGATCATGCCGGGGTGGCGTCACGGCGACTCCAACGAACACATCAGCCTGCGGCACGTGATCGATCACATCGATCACATCTGCCACCTTGCCGGCAACTGCCGGCACGTGGCGATCGGCACGGATCTGGACGGCGGGTTCGGCCGCGAAGGCACCCCGCACGACCTCGACACGATCGCGGATCTGCAGAAGATCCCGAAGCTGCTCGAGGAGCGCCGCTACCCGCCGGCCGATATCGCGGCCATCATGCACGGCAACTGGCTGCGGCTGCTGCGCCGTGCGTGGGGGGACGCGTAAGGCCGAGCCAGGCACCGCAGCCACCTCGCGCCGTCGCGGCGCCTGCTGGGTCCGACGGCCCTGCCCAACGGCTGTTACGGCGCCGGACCTCGCCTTCGGAATCCAAAGCGCCCACAAGCGCCGGCCGGCCTCGAGGCGCACCGAAGTACCGCCGGGCGCGTCGCACCCGCCCATGCTGGAAACCCTCCGTCAGGCCACAACGGCTCCGCGCCGATGGCGGGCCCGCGCGCGGATGCCTTGACTAGGCGGGACGGCGCTGTCGCCAGAGGTCGTGCCGCTCCAGCGTCAGCACCCAGCTCTTCGGCTTGAGCTCGGCGGAGAGCAACTCGTGCAGCGTCTGCAGTTCGTGCCACTTGATCGTGATGGACTGCTGCACCTCGACCTTGTTGTCCGCAACGGTGTAGCCGCTGTTCAGCTGCCGAAGCTGCCGGTGAATCCGCCGAATGTCCGGCACCACGGATAGGCTGGCCATAATTGTATCTCCTCCTTCTGCGCTTGACGCTACGATGGGCGGACGTATTCCCGCTTCGAGCGTATCGGCCATCGCGATCGCGGCGCATCGACTAAAATGCTGGAACCGGGCAGCCTGACGATCATGCCCGGTGAACCGCGCCCCGACCCAGTCGTTCGAGACTTGTGAAAACGTCGTGCCGCCCCGGTGGTGCCCGAGGCTATGGAGACCGCCTTGCGTAGCTTTAAGAAGCTTACCGTATTCAGATCTCTTCCCATCAGCCAAACACCTGAAACGCGAACACAGCGCCGCCGAGAATAGCGCCCGCGACGGTTCTCCAGACACCACATTCTAGTCGATCCGGAGGCGGGTGTCTCCTATGCGGCCGGCAAACATCTACGCGCGGTGGCCCGGACCAACCATCCGTTCGATACGCGTGTGTGACTGCCGGGGGCATCATCCACTGCGCGCGGGGGCGACGGCGCGGCCATCGCCGAGGCGTTGAAGGGATCATGGTCGGCGGCGCGAACTCGCCATTGACGTCGTATCGAACGGAGTAGCGGCATGAGCGGGACCACGAAGACGACCACCGTGCGAAGCGACTCGGTCGGCCGGCCCGGCGTCGCGCTGAACACCGCCCGCACACATCGTTTCGTCCTTGATTCGTCCTCCGGACCGGGCGAAGGGCTGACCAACACCGAAGCGTTCCTCGGCGCAATCGCATCCTGCGGCGTTACGCTGATCGAAAAGCACGCACGGGACACGGGCGTCGTTCTACCCGGCCTCGCCGTGACGATCTCCGGCCATCAGGCGGAGCCCGACCCGCACCGGTTTGCCGCGATGGACGTCCTGTTTGAGTTCCAGGGCGTGCCGCGGGAGACGGCCGACCAGCTCGTCGAGGTCTGGCGCGCCCGCTGACCCCTGTACCGCACGGTCGCGGTCGCGACCGAGGTTCGCGTCGAGGTAGCGAGCACCCGCTAGCTGTCCCACGGCTTCCGTGGGCGTTAACGGTTGGTCACGAGCTCCCAGCCCAGCGGTGTGCGCACGAGGATCCGCGGTCGCAGGCGCGCCCTAAGGTCGCCCGGCGCGTCGGGGGGCAACAGCGCCACCGTCCACCCACGACGCCACGAGGCGGTCAGGTTTGCGGGGTCGACCTCCCGTATCGGCGGCCGAAGCCAAAACGAGGCAAAGTTCGTCTCGGCGGGATGGAGGCCCAGCATCAACACGGGCTGGCCGGCATCGGACACGGTGTTTGCCGCGGCGGCGATCTCGCGCCACGGCCATAACCGCTCCCAGTGCTGCCACAGCATCGCGTACCCCGTGGTATACGCCAGGAGGGCTCCCACTACCGTGCACACGATCGCGTGCCGCGCCCGCCCGGACGCCGCGAGCCACGCCAAGGCCATGACGGTCAGCGAAAACAGCGCGAGCGTGGGAAACAAGATCGGCAGGTAGTACGTCACCGCGGGGTCGGGCGACCGCCACACCAGCCATACCGCGGCCATCATCATCGGCAACCCGAGCAGCAGCGATAGCGCGCTCGCGATCCTGAGGTTCCCCCGCCCATGGATTACCTCGGCCAGCGACCGGCCCGCCAGGATCGCAAGCGGCGGATAACAGGGGTAGAGATAGCGGATGATCCGGTCGCCCTGCGACAGGGAGACCACGGCAAAGATCAGGACGAACCACACGACTGAGAGTCGCACAACGCCGGATCCCCCGCGGATCCCCCGCCATCCCTCCGCGAGCGCCGCCGGCAGCAACCCCGTCCAGGGCAGCATGCCGACCATGAGCATCGGGATGTAGGCAAGCGTCTGCGACACCACGTCGTGCAGCGGAACCAAACCGGGGCCGAGGAAGCGATGCTGCAGTCGCCCGATGCTGTCGCTCGTCAGGAGCAGCGTGCTCACAAACGGCGACCCCAGGCGCGCCGCCTCGGCGATGTACCACGGGGCGGCGACGAGCGTGAACACGCCGGCACCCAGGGCGATGTGGCGGAATCGGACCGCGGGCCGTTCACCCGCGCGTCGGGCGAGCGCGGCGTCGATGAGCGCGATGCCGGCGAAGGCCGGCAAGAACAGGACGCCCTTGGTCAGGACCGCGAGCGCCGTCCAGAACCCGGCCGCGGCCGCCCATGCGGCTGCCGGGCTCCGCCGGTACCGCAGGTACGCGTAGAATGCGAGCGACAGAAACAAGGTGACGGGCACGTCGTGCTGCGGGGCCATGGAGTAGTAGAACACCTGCTGGAACGTGGCCATGCACAGCGCCGCGAGCAAGGCCGGTTCCTCGTCCAGGTCCAGCCGCGCGATGCGGTACACGACCAGCAGCAGCGCGACGGTCGCGAGCAGGTGCCAGAGGCGGAGCGCCGCGTCGGTCGCGCCGCCGAGCCACAGCGAGACCGCCATGATCCAGAACGTGAGCGGAGGCTTTTCGACGATGACCTCGGGGTGCACCGGGTAGTGCAGGGTCACCCAGTCGCCGGTGCTCAGGATGTTGAGCGCCGTCTTGCCAAAGAGCGCGGTATCGCTGTCGACCTGCGGCAATGGTGTGGCGAGCAGGATCGCCACACACGCGGCGCCGAGGAGGACGCGCCATGTCACGAGCCCCGCGGCGGCGGCCGCGGAGCGCACCGCAGGCCTCCCGACGCCGTGGGCTTCCCGGATCGTGGTAATCGCGTGCATTAGGGAATCAGAATCCTACCCCGCCTGGACTCACCATGTTTTTCCCAGACCTGGCCCCCGGGACGCACGATGCGACGAAAACGGACCCGACGGGTGACGGCACGCGCGAACTCGCGCTCCGACGAGCCCTGCGCGCAGCCGGCTTGCTGCCACCGCACGACAGCGATACAATCGGCCTCGAAGCGCGTCTCCGACATCGACGCAGCACCCGGGAGGTGGCCTCGCTTGTCCGTCGCAGAAACCCGTGGACGTGCCCCGGTGATCACGCAGACCGGCGGGCAGGCGCTCGTGCAGGCGATGCGAACGCAGGGTGTGGACGTTGTGTTTGGTCTACCGGGCGTCCAACTTGACTGGTTGTTTGACGCGCTGTACGACGAGCGCGACGCCCTTCGAGTGTACCACACGCGCCACGAGCAAGCAGTCTCCTACATGGCGGATGGCTACGCGAGGACGACCGGCCGGGTCGGTGTGTGCCTGACGGTGCCGGGGCCAGGGTTGCTCAACGCCATGGCGGGCCTCTCCACGGCCTACGCGTGCTCGTCGCCCGTCCTGTGCCTGACGGGGCAGATCCCGTCCCCGCAGATCGGGGCGGGGCGCGGGTTTCTGCACGAGATCAAGGATCAGCTCGGCGTGGTTCGTGCCGTGACCAAGTGGGCGGCCGGGGCGATGACCCCGGCTGCGATTCCGGACGCGGTGGGCGAAGCGTTTCGCCAGTTGTATTACGGCCGGCCACGCCCGGTGGCGATCGAAGTCCCGCCCGACGTGCTGCAGGCGACCGGGGACGTCCCTCCGGCCACGCGCATCACACGTCAGGCCCAACCGGGCGATCCGGATCTGCTCGCGCGAGCCGCGACGGCCCTGGGGACCGCCGAGCGCCCCATCATCTTTGCGGGCGGCGGCATCCTCCGTGCGGGCGCGTCGGAACCGCTGCGCCTCGTGGCCGAGATGCTGGAGGCGCCGGTCGTCATGACGCACAACGGCCGAGGCGCGATCTCCGATCGGCACGACCTCGCCCAGACCCTGCTCGCCGCGCCCGACCTCCTGCCAACGTCCGATGTCGTGCTGGTTGTCGGCACGCGCTTCCTGCAGGCGAGCGGGGCCGCGTGGGGCCCCAAGGCACACCAGACTGTCATCCAGGTCGACGTCGACCCGGACGAGATCGGACGCAACTATCCGCCGGCGATCGGCATCGTCGCCGACGCAGCCGAGGCCCTCCAGGCACTCGTGGACCTGGTGCCACGGCATAATCGCGCGCGGGCATCGCGCCGGGACGAGTGCCGCGCGGTGCGGCACCAGGTCGCCGAGCGCGTCGCCGTGCTGGAGCCGCAGCGTGCGTACATGCGCGCTCTCCGCGACGCGCTGCCGGACCAGGGGATCCTCGTCACGGACATTACGCAGGTCGGCTACCTGTCGTACTTCTGCTTCCCCGTCTACGGGCCGCGCACGTTTCTGACCTCGGGATACCAAGGCACGCTCGGCGCGGCGTTTCCGACGGCGCTGGGCGTGCAGGCCGGCGATCCCGCGCGGCCGGTTGTGTCGGTCAGCGGCGACGGCGGCTTTTTGTACAACGTGCAGGAGCTTGCCACGGCGGTTTACCACGGTCTCAACGTCGTGGCCGTGGTCTTCAACGACAACGCCTACGGCAACGTCAGGCGCATCCAGCGCGAAGACTTTCGCGGCCGCACGATCGCATCCGACCTGCGCAATCCGGACTTCGTCGCGCTGGCCGAGTCGTTCGGCGTGGAGGGGCGGCGCGTCCGCGACCCTGACGGCCTACGGTCCGCGCTCCAGGACGTCCTCGGGAAGCCCCGCCCGGCGCTCATCGAGGTGCCGGTCGGCGAGATGCCAAGCCCCTGGGCCGTGCTCCGGGCCGGCTTCATCGGCTGATCCGTCGCTCACCGGCCGCATTAGGCGCGGAGGATCCGGCGGAGCCGGCGCACGGCCGCGGGGATCTCGTCGGCGCGGGCGCCCCCGTACCCGAGCACCAGCCCCTGTCGCGACGGCCCGCCCGCGTAGCACTGGGAGAGCGGCATCGCCCATAATCCCTCTCGAGCCGCGCGAGCGGACACGGCCTGGTCCCGGGATCCGCGCGGCAGCGTGACGACCAGGTGGATGCCCGCCTCCGCCCCCAGTACGCTCAGCGCGCCGCGGAATTCTGAAGCGATCGCGTCGACGAGCGTGCTCCGGCGTTCGCGATAGAGCGCGCGCATCCGACGGATGTGACGCGCAAAGTGTCCCGCGCCGATGAACTCGGCGAGCACGGCCTGCGGGAAGGTGGGCGGAAAGAGATCCGTGGCCTCCCGCACCGCGGCGAAGCGGGGCACGAGGTCCGGCGGGATCACGAGGTATCCCGTGCGCAGCGCCGGAAACAAGACCTTGCTGAGCGTACCGATGTAGATCACGCGCCCGTCGCGATCGAGACCCTGCAGAGCGGTGATCGGCTGACTCTCGTAGCGGTACTCGCTGTCGTAGTCGTCCTCGATGATCCAGGCGCCGCGTGATTGCGCCCAGTCCAGCAACTGCAGGCGGCGGGACGCTGTCATCGTGACGCCTAGTGGGTACTGGTGCGAGGGCGTCACGTAGACGGCGCGCGCGTGCGGCGAGCGCGCCGCGCCCGTCCCCACGTCCAGGCCGCCGTCGTCGACGGGCACCGGCACCAGATCCGCGCCCGCCATCCGCAGCGCGTCGCGCGCGCCGATGTAGCCCGGATCTTCGATCCAGACGGCGCTGCCGGGATCGAGCAGGACGCGCGCCGTGATCGCCAGCGCCTGCTGCGACCCGCTCACGACCATGATCTGGTCGGCATCGCAGCGGAGGGCCCGCGCCGTGCGCAGGTACTCCGCGACCGCCTCGCGGAAGGGCCGGTAGCCCATCGGATCGTGGTAGTTGAGAAGATCCGCGTTGGGGGCGCGCGCGTACCGGGCCAGAAGACGCGACCACAGCGGAAACGGGAAGTGGTCCACGGCGGGTTCGCTCACGCGAAACGGTCCCCACCCGCCGAGCCACGGGGCCGCGCGCGCCGGCGCCGGCACCGCCGTGCGCGCCACGGGACGGGATCCGGAACGATGGGGCGCGCGCGGCACGCCGCCGGGCGTGGGCGCGGTCCGGTCCGGCAGCGACCGGGCGACGAAGGTGCCGGCGCCGACCCGGCTCTCAAAGTAACCCTCCGCGAGCAACTGCTCGAACGCGTTGAGCACCGGAATGCGGGAGATCCCGAGTTCCGCGGCGAGCGCCCGGGTGGACGGGAGGCGCTGCCCCGGCAGCAGGCGGCGCTCCAGGATCGCGTCGCGGTAGCCGTCGTAGATCTGCCGGTAGAGCGGCGCGCCCGCGCGCCGTGCCACCGCCGGGACGGCGAGGACTCCCGAGGCTGTGCGCGTCACGGGTCCATCATACTGGTCATATCGAGTTGGCCGCAAGTGGCTATTGTTACCGACCACTCGGCGGGTGTAGATATGGACCATGCGCGCCGCAGTCGTTCCCTCCGTCTCGCTCGCCCGCGGCGTGGCGCTGTATGTCGGCGCCGTGCTCGGCACCGGGATCCTCGTGCTGCCCGCGATCGCCGCCGACACAGCCGGGCCCGCCTCGATCCTGGCCTGGCTGGCGCTGATCGGGGTGTCGTACCCGATGGCGCTCACGTACGCGGCGCTGTCGCAGCAGCGCCCCGACACCGCGGGCTTCTCCGGGGCGATCGAGCGAGCCTTCGGGCCGGCCTGGGGCGCCGTCGCCGGGTGGCTGTATCTGTGGCAGGTGCCGACCGGCTACGTGATCCCGGCGCTGATCGCCGGCAACTACGGCGCGAGCCTCATCGGCGGCGGCCGCGACGCGGCGTTCGCGCTCGGGTACGGGCTCGTGGCCCTCGCCTTTCTCCTGAACGCGATCGGGCTGCGTGTGAGCACGGGCGCGCAGCTCGTCTCCCTCGGCGCGATCACCGCGGGGATCGCGCTCATCGCCGGGCGGGCCCTCGGGCACATCGACCCGAGGTCGTTTCATCCGTTCGCGCCCCACGGCGCCGCCGCGGTCGGTCTGGCGGCCGTGCAACTGTTCTGGGCGTTCGTGGGCTGGGAGGCGATCACGCCGCTCTCGGCCGAATTTCAGCGCCCGCGCGACATCCGGCGCGCCAGCCTGCTCGCCATCGTCGTCGTGGGAGTTCTCTACCTGGCGCTGGCCATCGCCACGGTCGGCACGCGCGCGTACGGTCCCGGTCTCGCGGCCAGTGCCCCGCTGGTGCGCATGGCCGCCGGCACCTTTGGGCGGTCCGCGGCGCTCGCGATCGGCGTCGCGGGCTTCGTGCTCTCGTTTGCGCCCATCAACGCGTACGCGGCGGGAATCAGCCGCCTCGCCTCCGCACTCGCGCGCCGCGGGCAACTCCCCCGCTGGCTCGGCGAGGTGACGCCATCCGGCACGCCGCGCCGCGCGCTCGGGATCATGAGCGTCCTGTGCCTGGCCGCCGCGGCCGCGGCCTACACGCGGCACTGGGGGATCGCCGATCTCCTGCCCTTGTCCACGTCCTCGTTCATCGCGACATACGTGCTGTCGATGGCGGCGGCCGTCCGCCTCTTGCGCGGCCGGCTGCGGTGGCTCGCGGCCCTCTCGCTGGCCGCGTGCTGCACGGTGCTGATTTTTGTCGGTCCCCTCCTCGTCTGGCTCGGCGGCGTCGGCGTCTGTGCCATTGCCTGCTATCGGTTGCTCGCGATGCGCGGCGCGTCCGCGCTGAGCTCGAACGGGCCGACCACCGAGTCCCGAGGATCCGCGGGGCGGCCCGCGGTCATGTTGGAAGCGGATATCCGGGCCGAATAACGACACGCAACCGGCGCGACCATCACCGCCCGACACCGGCTATCCCGACCGGTTGCGACCTAGCGCGTTCGAGGCGGGCAGAGCAGACCCGCTACCCTGCGAAGATCGGTGCGAGGTCCAGGCTGAACCCAGGGAGCTCCGGGTCGAGGGAGACGGTTGCGGGCGCGGTATGCAGGGCCGCCGCACCCCTCGGCCGTGAGAGCTCCACGATGCGCTCGTAGGGATCGATCAGGACGGCCGTGTGGGGCCTTACGCGCGCAACCCGTCGTAGACCCAGAGCACGGCCCAGACGTACCACTGCGTCTCGGCGTACGGCGGGATGCCGCCCCAGCGGTGCACCGCGCCGCTCCCCGCGTTGTACGCTGCGAGCGCAAGCGGCAGGCTGTGGAACTCGTCCAGGTTCAGCCGCAGGAGCCACGCCGTGCCGAGCAGGTTTTGCAGCGGGTTGCGCGGATCCACGCCGAGGCCGGCGGCGGTCTCAGGCATGAGCTGGCCCAGGCCTTCGGCCCCCGCGGATGACACGGACTGGTGGTTGAACCGGCTCTCGATGAAGATGACCGATGCGACGAGGCGCGGATCGATCCCGTAGCGCTGTGCGGCCGCGACAAGGGTCGACCCGAGCCACTCCGACTGGCCCGGAGACAGCGACGGATTCACGGCGCGGACGAACACCGCGTACTCCGCGGGCGTCTGGAGGTGCCACCGCGGGCGGGCCACGGCGACGCCCAACTGGCGGAGCCAGGCCATCGCACAGCTCTGCTCGGGAAGCGAGGGGTGCCGGCGCAGCGATTCGCTAAACCATGCCACGGCGGCGCCACGATCGCCTCGTGCCACCGCAACGGCGCCGAGCCATAGCGCAGGCCGCGCGGAGCCCGGCGCCTCCGTCGCGGCCTGCGCAAACGCGGTCCAGGCGTCCCCGAGGCGGCCGGCCTGATAGAGCGCCTGGCCCTGCGCCATGAGCGCCCACGCATCGGCCGCGCTGCCCGGGACCGCCAGGCCTCCCACCATCATCCCGGCCAGGAGCAGCGCCAGGAGCGCCGTCGCCCCTCGGACCCGGGCTCTCACGTCAGCCTGTCACCCGGCTCACATACCACCGCACGATGTTCGGTCCCCACCACAGCGCGAGGAGCGCCCCGCCGACGAGCATCGGGCCGAATGGGACGTAGTCCCGGCGGCCGCGCGTCCGGGTGGCGAGGAGCACGATGCCGACCACGCCGCCCACAAAGATCCCGAGCATGATCGCGAGCGCCCCGAGCGGCCACCCGAGAAACGCGCCGATCATCGCGGCCAGCTTGACGTCCCCCAAGCCCATGGCCTCCGCCCCCGCCATCGCCGACCCGACGATGCTGACGAGGAGCAGGACGCCGCCGAGCGCCACCGCCGTCAACCCGGACGTGGCGATGGCCCCCCAGCCGCCCGGCGCGGCGCTGAGGATCCCGAACGCCACCCCCGGATACGTGATGGCATTGGGAATGATGCGGTGGTCGAGGTCGACGAAGAACACGATGACGAGCAGCGTCTCGAGCACGAGCGCGCGAAGCGCGTGGATGCCGGGGCCGAAGAGCGCCACGGTCTGGAGGAAGAGCACGCCCATCAGGGCTTCGAGCAGCGGGTAGCGCGCGCTGATCGCCGCGCCGCAGTGCCGGCACCGGCCGCGCAGCGCGACGAAGCTCAGGATGGGGATGTTGTCATACCATCGAATCGGCGCCGCGCACCGCGGGCAGCGCGATCCCGGCCACACGATGGACTCGCGCCGCGGGAGCCGGCTGATGCAAACACTCGCGAAGCTGCCCACCACGGCGCCGACGCAGAACGTGCCGATCCATACCAGTGCCGGCGGCATCGCTACCATGCGCCGCCCCGAAAGACAGCGCCGGCTGCCCGGCGTGCGTACGATCCCGGCGCGGCGTCGGTCACGGACAGGGCGCGACCGTGTAGCCCTGGGACACGGCGTCCCACTTGTTCAGGAAGATCGCAACGTGCGCCATGGACGGCAGGTGCGGGCAGGACAGCGGGTACAGCCTCTTCGTGGCCGGATCGCCGGCGTACGTGTAGTCGCCCGCCCGGAACGCCGGGCCCGGCGTGCGCACCGCGGTCACCGTCTGCGTGGGCGGTGCGACGGTCGCCGGCCCGCCGCGCCGCGGGGCCGGCGGCATGCCGCGCGAGTAGAGCGAGAGGTCCGTGCTCAGCACCGCGAGCTTCTCCGCGGCGCCGAACGCCTCGTCGAATTCTCCGGCGGTGGCGTAGGCCTGCTGGAGCACGAGCCAGGCGCCGAGCCGCCCGGGATCCAGCGTGACGGTCCGCTCGAGCGCCCGGATGGCCCGCGGCAGGTAGTCCGCGCCGTACGGAATCAGGCCCTGGCGCGCCAGGGACGAAGCCTGCCAGTACGCGACTCCGAGCCAATAGTACGCATCCGCGTCCTGCGGGGAGGCGGCGATAGCCTGCTGGTACGGGGCGATGGATTGCTGAAACTCGGCCTCGGTGGGATGGATCGCCGTGTCGGCGTAGGGCGGGACGGCCCCGCTGGCCGCCGCCGTCCCGATGAGGACGGCGGCGGCCGCGCACGCCGTGACCCAGACTCCGCCGCGCGGGCTCATGCGCCCACCTTCGGCAGGATGTGCGGGGTGATGATGAACACGACCTCGTTGTCGTCGCGCGTCGTATTCTGCTCCTTGAACAGCCAGCCGAGGATCGGGATGTCCCCGAGGATCGGGATCTTGACGGTCGCCGTCGTCTCGTTCTTCTGGATCAGGCCGGCCAAGATGATCGACGATCCGTCCTTGACCGTGAGGGACGTCGTGGCGAACCGGGTGTTGATGGTCGGCGGCACGCCGTTGGACGGCGGCGTGGCGATGGAGCTCACCTCAGGATGCAGGTCCACGGTGATGTTGCCGTCGCGGTTCACGCGCGGGGTGATGTTGAGGATCACGCCGGCGTTGATGATCACGACGGACGGCACCCCCTGCGCGCTCAGCACCTGGAACGGGATCTGGCTGCCGATGTTCATGGACGCGGTGTGGCCGTCGAGCACGGCCAGCCGCGGGTTGGCCAGCAACCTGGCCTTGCTTTGTGAGATCAGCAGGTTGAGTTGGGCCGTGATCGGCGACGGCGTCGTCACGGCGTAGGCAAGATGCCCCATCGAGTCGGTACCGGTGCTGGTCAGGTTGAACGGGATCGGGTTTTCCCACTGCACGCCCAGGTTCTTGGTCTCGTTGGTCGGGATCTCCACGACGGACGCCTCGACCAGCACCTCCGGAAGCGGCAGATCCACCCGTTGACGCAGCGCCTCCACGGTCGCGATCTGCGCCGCGCTGCCGGTCACAACAATGGAGTTGCTGTTCTTGTCGATCTTCGCGGTCTTGACCACGGAGTCCGGCAGCTCCGAACCCATGAGGTCCGCGAACGTCGCCGCGTCGATGTAGTCGAGCTTGACGACCTGCGTGACCGTCCTGGCCTCGGGCACGTCCACCCCGTCGAGCAGTGCGCGCACCTTGGCCTGATCATCGGCCGCCGCCACGACGTAGACGGTGTTGTTCGATGCATCGACGGAGGTCTGCTCCTTCTTGATGCCGGTGACCGGAAGGAAGTTCGTAACAAAGTCCCCCGCCGAGATGTTCGTGAGATGGTAGGCGCGCATGAACGGCTTCTGCAGCTTCGCCTGGTTCTCCACGACAATGTTGTTGCCCACCATCGTGTAGCCGAGCCCGTTGGGCTGCAGGATGAGCTGCATCGCCTGATCGAACGTGACGCCGAGGAGCCGCACCGTGATCTTGCCCTTGACGTCCGTGTCGGTCACGATGTTCCGGCCGCTCAGCTTTGCGAGCGCCGACAGCACGTCCGCGATCTCGGCGTCGTGGAGTTCGAGGTTGATCAGGCCCGACGGTGCCGGCGAGGTCTGCACCGCCGGGTTGGTCTGCGCGACCGGCGGCAGCGGGATCGCGGTCGGCGCGCCGGCGGGCCCCGCCGACACGGCCGCGATGGGCACCCCGAGCACCAGGGCACGCCCGTCGGCCGAGAGGCTCGCCGCGACCTTCACCGGCCGCGTGAGGTCGAGCACCACGCGCACGACGGTCGCCTGGAACTGGCTGACACGCACCTGGCGCACCGGGCCCCGCGCCAGAGGAAGCGTGCCCGCGGGGATGCCCAGCACGGCGTCCCGCACGTCGACCACGGCCACGTTGGTGCCGCCGTCAACGACCTGGTAATGCACCGGCCCGGAGACCGACGCGGTCACGAGCACCTGCGTCGGCGTGGCGCCGAGCGTCACCCCGGTGACCGTGGCCGGCGCCGCGAGCGCCGGCGATGCGGGCCATGCCGGCAGCGCGAGCGCGGCCGCTACCCCCAACGACAGCAGTAGTCTCATCCGGTGGTACCGATGACACCGACTCGTCACGACGAAGCACCCCCCAGAGGCAAGTCGAACGTAACCCCGTTTTGCCGAAGCACGACCTTTTCCGGCTCGATCGATACGACGACGGCTCCATTCACGTTTTCGCCGACCCCGACCACGTACGTCTGCCCGGCTGCATGGATAATCGCGACCCTGGGCTGATTCCCGACGATGCCCGTCAGCGTCATGCTGGCGCTCGGCGACAACGTGGGCAGTCCCGGCCCAGACGGCCCGACGCCGGGCGGTAGCGGCAGCCCGAGGCCCGTGCTGGGCGCGCCCGGCACCGCTGACGGCGGCGGACCCGCGGGACGCGGCACAGCGAGCGGTGTGAACGGGTCAGATCGCCCAGTGGGGCCGGTCCCGGCCAGTGGCGCCACGGCGGGCGGTGCTGCCGACGCCGCAACGGCGGTACGCTTGGCGGCCGGGGCCGGCCCCTGCGGCTTTGTCGTGCTCGTCTGGACCGCGCCGACGCGCTGGACTGCGGGCGGCACCGGCGACGCCTGACGTGCCGCGGGCGACGTGGTCGTGGTCCCACCACCCCGCATATTGAGGTACAGCACCGCGACCACCGCGAGGCCCAGCACGCCGAGGAGCCAGGGCAGAGTTGACTTGGACCGACGCTGCGTCATCGCGCCCCTCCCGTCGCCGGCACCACGTACGCGGTACTCGTCACGTCCAGCGCGAGGACCGGCTGCGCGGACACGGCCGGCTGTCCTTTTGCGGGCGCCGGCGTCAACTTGATGTCGGAGATAGCCAGAAACCGCGGGAACGTTTCGAGCCCGTGGGCGAACGCGAGCACCGTCGGGAACGTCCCCTGCACTTGGACCTCGACGGTAAACTCCTGGTAATCGGCGAGCGGGGACGGGCTGGCCTGTCCAACCCGCGGCGCCTTCGGCCCCGACCCCGCCGGCGGGGCAGCCGCCCCGTTCTGTGGCGTAGCCGCTCCGCTTTGGGCGGCGGCCGCCGGCTTCAGCGCGCTCGGCTTGATCAGCGTGAGCTGGACGCCTGACTGGTGTGCCAGCGCGTCGAGCTGCACCAACAGGCCCGGCACTTCCTTGGACGTCGGCAGCTTCGCCTCAAACGTCTGGATCTCTGTCTGCATCTGCTTGACCTGCTGTTCCAGCGCGTCCTTTCGCTGCGCCTGCGCCTGGAGGTTGGAGAGATCCGCCCGCGCCGCGGCCAGCTGTGTGGCGAGAGTGGCGTTCGTCTGCGACCGCGGGCCGTACACGAGGACATAGAAGGCGCCCACCATCAGGGCTAGGATCAGTCCCCAGAGCATCGCGCGCTCGCGCGGCTTGAGCGATCTCATCGTGCCACTCCCCGCTGGCTCGTGATCGGCCGTGCCCCGAGCGCGCCCGTCACCTCAAACTTCACCACGTCGCGCCCGCCGATGGTGTCCTTTTCGCTGGACGTGAGGTCGACGTTTTGGAAGCTGTTCGAACCGCCAAGCTGGACCATGAACCGCGCGACCTCCGGGTACGAAAATGCGTAGCCGTCGAACGTCACCTGGTTCGTGTTCGTCGCGGCCATCGTCGTGAGCCACACGTCCGAGGGGATGACCGCCTGGATCGTCTGCAGCGACTCTGCCGCCGGCATCTGCAGCGTGAGCAGTTGTCGCAGCGCAGCCTGCCGGCTCTGCATCGACGCCGCCACCTGCTGCAGCTGCTGGACCTGCAGGGCCACCGGACGCAGGGCCGCTTCCTGCCGCGCGACGTCCGCCATCTGCGCCCGCAGCTGGGCCGTGCGGTGCGCGAGGGCGATGCTCCAGGCGACGAGCACGCCTGCCAGCACGACGGCCGCCGCCACCCAGAGGCCATTGCCTCCCGCCGCGATGCCGGGCTTCCGGCGCTGCTCTGATGCGAGTAGGTTGATCGTGATCATTGTTCGCGCGCTCCTCTGAGAGCCAGCCCCACCGCGACCGCCATCGTCGGGGCGAGGTCGGCCAGGCGGTCCGGCGGGATGCCGGGGTCGACCTGCCGCGGCCCGAATGGGTTCCCGACTTCCACCGGGACCCCGAGCTCGTCGCTGAGGTACGGGGCGAGATTCCTGAGCTTGGCCGTCCCGCCGCTCAGCACCACCTTCGCGATGGCCTGGCCCCGGGACCGGGCGGTGTAGAAGTCCATCGAGCGGCGCACCTCGGTAAAGATGCTCGTGAGCACGGGCAGCATCGCCTCGTGCACCCGCCCGAGCATGACGTCGCTGGGCTGCTCGCCCTGGAGGTACAGCTGAGCCTCGCGCTCCTTGAGCGTCTCGGCGGCGCTGAACTCCACGTCCATCGCCGCCGCCACGGCCTGCGTCAGGGCGTTGCCGCCCGTCGAGATGTTGCGCGCGAGGCGCAGGCGGTCCCGCTCCATCACGATGATGTCCGAGCTCTGCGCTCCGAGGTCCACGTACACGATCGCGTCGCCGTGGCCGTCGCCGCCGCCGTCCGAGGCGGTGGGCGATTCGTACGCCCGGACCATCGAAAACGACGTCACCTCCATGATCGACGACGAGAGACCCGTCGCGCGCAGCGGCGCGAGCTGGCGGTCGACGAGCTCTTTACGGGCGGCGACGAGCAGGATGTCCAGCTGCTTTTCCTCGGCGGTCGTGCCCAGCACCTGAAAGTCACGGGCCACCTCCTGCACGCCCGCGGGCAGGTACCGCTCCGCCTCGAACGCGACGGCCCGCGCAAGCTCCGCTTCCGGCATCTCCGGCAGCTTCAGCTCGCGGATGATCACGGCCTCCCCGCCCACGGCCGTGACCACCCGTTTCGCGCGGATGCCGGCTTCGCCGAGCAGTTCGCGGATCGCCGGGGCCAGCAGCGCCGCATCGGTCGCGACGCCCTCGACCACAGCCCCCGCCGGGGTCGGCGCCGCCGCGATCTTCGTCACCCGCAGGTCGCCGTTGTGGCCCACCACCTCGACGGCCTTGAGTGTATGGCTCCCGATATCCAGCCCTACCGCAGACCGTTGACCAAACCGTCCCATCGGGTGCTACGCCTCGCTTCCTCTTCCGTCTGGCGCCGTACGGCGGACCGCTTCACCGGTCCGGACAGGTCGGGAAATGCCGGTACGACGTCTCGCCACAGCACGTGATGCCCAAAAGCGGGGAGCTTAAGACGACACGCGGCCGAAAATTTTCAAGCGCGAAGCGCGATCTATTCGGGCCGCCGGACGGCGCAGCGGCGTTAAGCCGTGACACGCGGCCCCGAGCGGAGGGTCAGGGCTGCGACAGCGACGGTGCCACGGCGGTGTCCGGCGTACCGATCAAGATCTCGAAGGGCGACCGGAGCAGAGGCCACGCCAAGGCGGCCAGCGAAACCGCCAGGTACATGCCCAAAGCTCCAAGATGTCGAGCCCAAGGCCTCACGGCGTCGTTATCCCAACACATTACGCGTGGGTTACGGCTTCTTCGGTTCGAGCCACTGTTGGCTGCGTCTCGCCCCGTATCACCGTAGGAAGTGTCTTTGCCATCACGATAAGATCCAGCCACAGCGACCAGTTGCCGACGTACCAACGGTCGAGGCGGATGCGCTCCTCGAATGGCAGTGCGTTCTTGCCGCTTACCTGCCACAATCCCGTCAGACCTGGACGTACGTCCAGCATCCCGTCCCGATCGAGGAGCATTAGCTCCCGTGGCAGATAAGGCCGGGGGCCCACGAGGCTCATGTGGCCGAGGAGCACGTTCACGACTTGCGGCATCTCGTCGATACCGTATCGTCGGAGAAACCGGCCGACCGGCGTTACCCGGGGATCCCAGCTTCGCAGTTTGCGAAAGCGGGTCCACTCGGCCGCGGCCCCCTCGTGCCGCGCCAGGTAGTCCTCGAGGCGCCGGTCGGCGTCGACGTACATGGTGCGCAGCTTGAAACAGGCAAAGCGCGTGTGATGACGTCCAATCCGCGGTTCGACGTGAAACGCCGGCCCCGGCGACCCAAGTCGCACCGCCAGGGCGGCGATGCCGACCACCGGCAGGCATGCGACGGCCAGCACGGCTGCGGCGCAGACGTCGAACGCTCGCTTCATCGCCAGGTTCCACGGCTTGAGCAGGTTGTTCGGCACGCGAAGTAGCAAAGCGCGGTCCTCGATGAGGCCCAGGACTTCAACCCCGAGGATAGGAGCTTCGCGAAGGTCCGGCGCGATGAGCACGTTCTCCGCGATGTCTCGGAGGCTCTCGACCAGCGTCAGGAGCTCCGGACGCGCCAGTTCCGACGACGTGATGATGATCTCGCGGGCATCGAGCGCAGCCGCGCGGCGCGGCAGCACGGCAGGGTCAGTCACCACCTCCACCACGTCGTAGCCCAGCGTCTTGTGCCGCGAGAGGGCCGCGACGATCGCATCTGCGACCGGGCGGCTTCCGAGGACGATCGCCCGCTTGCGCCAGGGGCCCATCGCGACCAACGCCTCTTTTGTTCCGAGGCGCAGCAGCGGCAGCAACACCATGAGCACGGCCCACGCGAGCACCACAACCGGCCGCGACATATCATCGTTGATCTTGGCCGCGGAGAGCACCGCTAAGATGACGAGCGCGCTTGCCGTGGCGCCGAGCAGACATCGTCGAGCTTCTTCCCAGTGCGGATCGCGCCGCGTATAGAGTCCCGCGTATGCGAGGCACGCCAGATAGGCGACGGGGATCCACCACAGCATCAGGTAATGCGCGAGGGAATACGTGGGGCGGGCAAACGCGGACGATATCAACGGCAGAATGTCGGCGCGCACGGCCACGGCGACCGTGAGCGCGAGCGCCAGGGCGGCGAGGTCACTGGCCACGAGCGAGATTGCCGACAACGCACGCGCCGCGGCACGCGACAGCAGGCGCCCTTTCGGGAGGCCTATTGCGGTCTGCCGCGCGCTTCTGCTCTCAGACGCCGCCATTCCGCAAGACATATGCCCAAGAAGACGGCGTTGAGGACCATGTAGCGATGCCAGAGGCGGCGCGGCTCCGCGCCGAAGCGCCACAGCCACTCGAGCCCCGTGCGCCGCATCCAGACAGGCGCACGCCGCCGTACGCCCGCCGCGTAGTCGATGGCCGCGCCACAGCAAATCGCGACGCGCGCATCGAGCCGGTCCCACTGCGCGTGGACCCACAATTCTTGAGCCGGCGCGCCGAGGCCCACAAAGAGGATGTCTGGCCGGGCGTGATTGACCGCGCGGACGGCGTCCTCTGCGGCGTCGCCCGTTGCGGTGAACCGGTCGGCCGGCGTATACGCGCCGGCGATCCGCAGCCCAGGGTAGCGTCTTTGCAGTCGCTCCGCCGCCCGCTGGGCGACGCCCTCTCGGCCGCCGCACAAGAATACGGACAATCCCCGGGCGGCTGCTCCCTGGCATACCGCGGGAAGCAGGTCGGACCCCGCGGCGCGCCCCGGCAGCGGACGGCCAAGGAGGCGTGATGCCCAGACGAGCGACACGCCGTCCGCGAGACGGAGTGCCGCGCCCTCACAGGCGGCGCGAAACGCCGGCTCCCGGCGCCACAGCACAACATGCTGCGCGTTCGGCGTCACCACGTAGCCGCGGCGGCCGGCGTCCAGCGCGTTGAAGATCGTCGAGGCCGCCCCGCCGAGGTCCACGCGTTGGACCGGCATCCCGAGTAACGGGACCGAGGCGCCCCAACCTCCCTGGTCCGGGCGCCGGGCGTGGACAGCCGGATCCTTGCGCGGATCTGCGATGGCATGGTTGACGGCCGGCGAGGACGCGGCGCGGCCAATCGAATCCTCGCTCGGGTCCGCGAACGCATGATTGGCGGCCGGCGAGGACGCAGTGTGGATAGTGGTCACACCCAAAGGTGTGCCCATCTTAGTCGACGTGGGAGACCTGGGCCGAAACGCGGCGGTCTACGGTACGCGACCGGCGGCGACCGGCGGCTCCGCCTGAAGCGTCCGCCGCTTCGCCGTCACTTGCTCTGCGAGCGCAGCAAGCCTCGCCCACCGCCGCTTCTGGGAGAAGTGCTCGAGGACGTACGCCCTCCCCTCGGCCCCCAGGCGCCGGCGCAGGTCTGGATCCCGGAGCACGCGCACGATCGCGGAGGCGAACTCATCGGGATCGTCGGCAATCAAGAGATGCTGCTCCGGCACTAGGTCGAGTCCTTCGCAACCGGCCGTCGTTGACACGACGGCGAGCCCGCGTGCCAGCGCGTGGAGGATCTTGAGCCGTACCCCGCCACCGATGCGCAACGGTACCATAAACACCGCGGTGTTGCGGTAGACCGGCTCCGTGTTGTCCACGTACCCGAGCACGCGGACCCCGCGCCGCTCGGCCTCCTCCCGGACATCCCGCGGCGGCTGTGGACCTGCGAGCACCACCTGCGCAGCGCCCAGTTGCGGCGCCAAGCGGGAATGCACCTCGCTCAGGTACCATCGCAGCCCGTCGGCAATCGGAGGCCAGTGTTGCGTGCCGAGGTACACGACGTTCCGACGCCCGGGACCGTCCGGTGTCACCCCTACGGTATCGACGGCAGGCGGAGCAACCGTGATCGGCACCCGCACCCCGAGCGCCTCCAATCGATCCCGGTCAACATCCGATAGTGCCACCACGGCCTCGAATGCGTTGCAGTGGTCCCGCTCGAAAGCCCGGAGATGGCGTAGTTCAAGCTGTCCCGTCCACGACGTCACTCCGCGCTTGCGTGAAAGAAACTCCGCCACGAGGTAACTCTCAACGTTGTGCTGCTGCAAGATCTTGGGGATCCGCAGGTCGGCAACGTACGGAGCCGTGTAAAGCGAATCGCCGACCACGAGGTCGTATCCAGAGGCCATCTCACGCACGCGGGCCCGCATCTCCGCCGAGTAGTCGCGCATGATGTAATATGGCTCTCTACGAGCGAGGGCGAGCGGGAAGTAGAGCGCACGTAGCGACCTGCGGTGCAGCGGCAAAGTGATGACCTTCCCGGCTACGCGCGTCACCTGGTCCACCCCATCCCGGTGCGCCCAGGGTGCTAGGAAAGCGCACACATCCACCGCCTCGAGATGCGCCAGGCACTGCAGAGTATCCCAGGCGACGGCCTTGCCTCCGGTGTCGGGGGGATAGGGGACGAGATGCGTAACGAAAAGGGTGCGCATCGCCTGCACCAAGCGATATGCCCAGAAGCTCGGTTTCCAGACGTCCACCCGAGCCAAGAAGACCAGTCCCGTTCGGTCTTGATCAGGGCCGGAAGGGGAATTGTAGTCCGTGGGCGTCGCGACTCCGTTAGATGACGCGGCAGGACAAGTGCCCGTGAACCGGCGCCTCAGCGCCACGGGGGCTCATATGAAGACGGCAATGAAAGGGTTGATTCTCTCAGGCGGTCGAGGCAATCGACTGCGTCCCTTAACGTACACGCGTGCGAAGCAACTCATCGCAATTGCTGGAAAGCCTGCGCTCTTCTACGGTGTCGAGGATCTGGTGGCCGCAGGCATCCGCGACATCGGCGTGGTGATCAGTCCGGAAACCGGTGATGAGGTGCGCCATGCCCTAGGAGACGGATCTCGCTGGGGGGTGCGCTTCACCTATCTCATCCAACGAGCCCCCTTGGGTCTCGCTGACGCTGTTCGATCGGCACGAGCCTTCCTCCAAAACTCGCCCTTTGTAATGTACCTCGGCGACAACCTGCTCTCCGGTGGCATCGCGCACCTCATCACCGAATATCGGAACAACTCGCCGTCAGCAATCATCCTCGTCACCCCCGTTGAGGACCCGCGACAATTCGGAGTTGTCGTCTTGAATGGCCACGGCCGCGTCGCTCGTCTTGTGGAGAAGCCGGTTGAACCACCCTCGAACCTGGCGCTCGTCGGAGTGTACCTGTTTGACCCAGGCATACATGACGTCATCGATTCCCTACTCCCATCGGCGCGCGGGGAGTATGAGATCACGGATGCCATTCAGGGTCTGGTCGACCGTGGGCGTGCGGTTATGGTCCACCAGGTGCGTGGCTGGTGGAAGGATACTGGGCGCCCCGAAGATCTACTGGAAGCAAACCGCTTAGTATTGTCCCAAGTCAGCAGAGACGTTCAAGGTCATGTGTGCGATTCGGAGTTGGTCGGCGAGGTCGTGGTTGAAGCCGGCGCCCGCATCACCAACAGCACGGTGAGAGGTCCGGCGTACATCGGAGCTGATTCGGTCGTCGACGAAAGCTACATCGGCCCCTACACGTCGCTGGGCAAAGGTACAACTGTTTACCGGAGCGAGGTCGAGTATTCAATTCTGTTGGATGGTGCCGAGGTACGGCACCTTCCCTATCGTCTGGACGCGAGCCTACTCGGGGTTAATGCAACTGCGGACGGCCAGCGGAACGGCGTGCGGCGCCATGCTCTACGGTTGGTGCTGGGTGACCTGAGCCAGGTACTTTTATGAGGCTGTTGCTCACCGGAGGACGCGGGCGCTTAGGCAGGGCGCTAAGGGCTATAAAACCGGACCTCGTGGCTCCGACTCGAGAGGAACTTGACGTGACGGTACCGCCGACGATCGCGGAAACGCTCCGCAAACATCGTCCCGATGTGATCATCCACGCAGCGGCATACGCGGATGTTGCGGGTGCTGAGCGGGATCGCGAGCACTGCTGGCACACGAATGTGGTGGGCACGAGGAACCTCGTGCGAAATGCGGCTCTGGCTGGGATGTTTGTAGTCTACATCTCGACAGATTACGTCTTCTCCGGTGAGCGCGGGGACTACCGGGAGGACGACACGCCGGGGCCGGTCCGAAACTACTACGCGCTCTCAAAGCTAGTGGCGGAAGAGAGTGTGCGGACGTTACCACGCCATCTCATCATCCGCACGAGCTTTCGGGCCGCCCCGTGGCCGTATGCTGTCGCCTACAGCGATCTCTACACGAGCCAGGAGTACCTCGACGTGGTTGCGCCCGAGATCGCCTTGGCCATCGCACACCTCGCTGACGTTCCGTATGAAACGTTGCACATCGCCGGACCGCGGACGTCGGCTTACGAACTTGCGCGAAAAACGCGACCGGACGTGCGAGCGGCCAGTCGCGCTGAGAGCACCGTCGAACTGCCAGCGGACGTCTCGTTAAACACGTCGCTCTGGCGCGCCCTTCGGCGCACGTGGAGGGACCAATGAAGCTCGATCCAAGAGCCCAGGATGCTCTAACCTTTCAACAATACGAACCGTCACTTCGCATCGAAGGTGTCTGGTATCATGCCCTCACCGAGCACCGGACCCTTGAAGGTACATTCATGGAGTACCTCAGGCTCTCCGACGGGCGCGCAGACGGTCTGCCGGCACCGTTCGAAGTCCGCCAGATGTCCGTTTCCTGGGCCGTGCCGGGCCGCCTGAACGCGTTCCACGTGCACCCGAAGCGGATCCAAGACGAGTTGTGGTGTGTGATCAATGGCGCGGCCCTTGTATGGCTGATCGACCTTCGCGAAGATTCGGCGATGCCAAACCGCCGAGAAAGCTACGTGCTGTCTGGAGAAGCACCTGGACTGCTCCACATCCCGTGGGGCGTAGCGCACGGCTATAAGGCGGGTCCCACCGGTGCGATGTTGTTATACGCCGCCAACGACCAGTTCGATCGGCAAGATCCCAACGAGGGCCGCCTGCCCTGGGACTTTTTCGGGCCAGAGCTATGGCAGGAGAATCGTGGGTAGTCGTCACGCCCGCCTCAAACGTCCAGCGCATGTGATGGTGAGACAGGTGTTGAGCGTGCTGGTCACCGGCGGAGCCGGGTTTATTGGATCGAACTTCGTACGACACGCACTCCGGCATCACCCCGACTGGCATGTGACCGTTCTCGACAAACTGACGTACGCCGGAAATCTCGACAATCTCGACGGCCTCCGCGACCAAGTGACTTTCGTCGAAGGAGATATCGTCGACCACGATGTCGTCCGGACTGCAATGAACGGAGTCGACGCCGTAATCAACTTCGCAGCAGAGACCCACGTGGATCGATCGCTCATGGATCCGGGACCGTTCGTCCGCACGAACGTCGAAGGGGTCCTTGTTCTACTAGAGGAAGCGCGGCGTCGGCCCGGAGTGCGGTTACTTCAAGTGTCGACCGACGAGGTCTATGGCGACACGGTCGGACGGTCCGATCACTCGCGCGAAGACGACCCACTTCAGCCGCGAAGCCCCTACGCGGCGACAAAAGCCGCCGCGGAGCACCTTGTGTCGACTTACTATACCTCACACGGGCTCGACGTCGTCACCGTGCGCGGCTCCAACACCTACGGACCGTACCAGTACCCGGAGAAGATCATTCCGTTGTTCATCACGAACGCCCTTGAGAACTCGCGGCTCCCAGTCTACGGAGATGGTCGCGCAGTCCGAGACTACCTACATGTTTCTGACCATTGTGCGGGCATCGATCAGGTGTTGCACTATGGAGCGAGCGGCGAGCATTACAATCTTGGTGCACGCCTCCAGGTGTCCGGGCTGGACCTTGCCCGGCGAGTGCTGCAAATTCTCAACAAGCCCTTGGGCCTTATCCAATTCGTCACCGACCGCCCTGGCCACGACTATCGGTACAGCGTGGACCCGTCGAAGGCAGAAGCACTCGGATGGCAGCGGCTTCGAACATTCGAGGAGGGGCTTGCGGACACGATCCAATGGTACGCGACTCACGAGACGTGGTGGCAACGGATAAGGCAGTCGCATGGCCATCGGCAGTTGATGGAACGATGGTACGTGAAACGATAGAAAGTACACCGGCCGACGTCACCCGCAGGGCCCTACGTGGTGTAGTGGCGCTGGGGATCCGGCAGGCGACCACGCAAGGCGCTAACGTGGTGGGCAGCATTCTTCTTGCGCGCCTGCTGTCGCCGGCAGAGTTTGGACTATTCGCTGTGCTCACGTTTGCCGTCAGCTTTCTAAACTCGTTTGGAGGTACCGGGCTCGCAGCGAACTTTATTCGAGATGTCCGCGAACCGTCCGAGGATGACTACCGCGCGCTCTTCGGTGTGCAGGAGTTCGTCGTCTTGGTCACGGCGGCGGCCTTCTATGCTGCCGCGTCCGAGTTCGCTCGCCTCTATCATCTGACGTCGAGCGGCGCCTGGCTCTTTCGATTGACCGCACTGTCCTTTGCGCTCACATCGCTGATGGTGGTTCCCCAGGTGCGTCTGGAGCGTCACCTTAACTTTGGTCGACTCGCATTCGTGGAGACAGGACAGGCATTGCTTTACAATGGCACCGCAGTTGTCCTGGCATGGCGTGGATATGGTGCGCTCTCCTTCGCGTTAGCAGTTATGATCCGTGCCGCCACCGGCGTGGTCCTGGTCAACTTGATGAGCCCCTGGTCGCCAAAGGTACGGTGGGATTGGCCCCGCGCACGGCGGCACCTCGCCTTCGGGCTTCCCTACCAGGGCATTGCTGTTGTCTCGCTTATAAAGGATAGCGTGAACCCAGTGTTTGTCGGGCTCCTCCTCGGCACGCAGAACGTGGGCTACCTGAGTTGGGCGGGCCTACTCGCGAACTATCCAGTGGTCGGCCTCCTCGCGCTACAGCGCTTGTATCTTCCCATGTTTGCACGACTTCAGGCAGCCCCCGACCTTGGGCGAAGCGTGGAGCGAACCATTGCCGCCACAAACGCACTTGTGGCGCCTCTCGCAGTACTGACCCTGGTGCTCGTACATCCGATTGTCCATCTCGTCTTCGGGGACAAGTGGACCACGGCGCTTCCGATCTTTTACATCCTGTGGATTGGGAACTTCTTCGTGGCAACCGCGACACCGCTTCTCGGGCTTCTCAATGCGCTGGGACAAGCAAAGACGGCCCTCCTCTTCGCCACCGTCTGGATGGTAGGCACCTGGGTCCTCGCGCCGCCGCTTGTTGCAGCTGTCGGCGTCGTGGGTTTCGCATGGGCGAATCTCTGCATCCAGGCTACCAATCTCCTCCTGTTTCGCGCCGCCCAAGCACGGGTCCAGTTTCATATTCTCCCAAGCGTAATGCCAAGTTGGCTCTGGGCGGCACTCATGGGATTGGGAATGTCGGTCACGCAGCACATTTGGCCAGCGACTCAACTCGCCCCCCTGGTAGCGTATCTCCTGTGCGGTCTGACAACCTACACTCTGGGGATCGTTGTCATGTACCGGCGCAATCTGGCCGTGATATGGCTATCTTGGAGGATGCGCTCTTGCGCCCCCGCACCTCAATAGTCGTCATCGCTCTGAACGCAGAGCCGACGCTTGCGGGCGTCTTGTCCTCAGTGAAGGCGTTGGCGGAGGAGATCGTGGTCGTCGACATGCGCAGCGACGACCGCACCGTGGAGATCGCGCAGGCGTTCGGGGCGAAGGTATGTACACACGAGCGGGTCCCGGTTGTGGAGCTCGCCCGCAAGCACGCGGTCATGCAAGCCCGTGGGGATTGGGTCTTGGTCTTGGATGCTGACGAGGAGATCACTTTGGGACTTGGCGTGGAGATCGACAAAGCGATCTCTAACGACGCTTACGACGTCATCGAACTGCCGAGGGCGAATTGTGCACTGTCTGGGTTCGCACTTCATGAAGCGGGCTTCCCAGAATACCATCGTCGCTTGTTTCGGCGTTCGGTGGTCGACCTCGACGGTTACCGCGGCATCATCCACTCCTTCTTTTCTTTCCTGCCCGGCGCTAGGATCGGGCGCATACGAGGTCGTTTTCCAGACGTCATGATCTATCATCCCTCGAATCCCACAGTCAGCGGATTTGTCGACAAGATCAACCGCTACACGACGATCGAAGCCGCCCAGCACTATGATGAGCTCAGGCCCCTATCAAGACTCTGCCTCGCGGCACTGTGGCGGCCATTCAAGGCGTTTGGCGTACACTACATTCGACGTCGCGGATTCCTCGACGGCTGGCGGGGACTATGGATGAGCACGCTGTTTGCCTTCTATGAATGGTTGACTCTCTGCAAGATCTGGGAGATGTCAATCCACAACGGTGCTGTACCTACGGACGACGCGGCGAGACACAAGATGCGAAGTCTTGTCGCGGGCGATCGCCAGAGGGCGTCGGGCCAGACCCAGGAATGACGCACCCACGAGGCAAACTCACGTCTATCGTCGTCCTGAACTGGCAGGGCTGGCGCGATACTCTGACCTGTCTCGCATCACTGCAAAAGCTGCGGTATCCGCACTATGAAGTCATCGCTGTTGACAATGGATCAGAGGATGACTCAGTCGCTCAAATTCGCACCGCGTACCCACACATAACGGTGCTGGAAACAGAGTATAATCGTGGATTCGCTGGCGGCAACAACGTTGGAATCCGCCACGCACTCTCTCGCGGCGCCAGCTACATCTGGCTCCTCAACAATGATACGGTCGTTGACCCGGATTCGCTAGAGGCGATGGTAGCGGTGGCGGAAGCTGATGCTGGCGTCGGCGCGGTGGGGGTTGTCCTCTACGACATGTCAAACCCAGAGCATATTCAGGTGTGGGGTGGAGGCCGCGTCAACATGTGGCTCGGGCGATCGCGCTACTGTACGACACCCGCACCACCCGATCGCCTGGACTACGTGACTGGGGCAAGCCTGTTCGTTCGACGAGAGGTGTTCGAACGAGTCGGGCTTCTAGATGACGGCTTTTTCATGTACTGGGAAGATACCGACTTTGCGTTCCGGCTGACGCGCGCCGGATATCGAATGGCAGTCGCGGAACAGGCGCGGGTGTGGCACAAAGAATCAGCCAGCACGGGTAAGGACAGCGCGGCGCTTGACGTGTACTTCAACTCCTCGGCTGTACGGTTCTTCAAACGCTATTCACGCCTTGCCTTTGTCCCTATCGCACTCGGTGTAGGTGGGAAGATACTAAGGCGTGCATTGCAAGGAGACTGGGAACGGGCCCGGGCAGTATGGTACGGTCTCTCCGCGAACAGCTCCGCGTTACTGGTCGTGCAGCGCAACCCACATAATCGTAAGTCCAATCCCTCACCAACCGACTCTGATATTGGCGAGACATAGATAAAATCCCTGAAGACGGTGACAGATGAGCGGGTACGAGTCTCATGGCGTAGCTGCTCGCGCCTTGCGGAGGTCAGCCGCGATCGATCGGGTAAAGAGCCGCGTGCAAGCCGACGGGACCATCGGGCATTCGCGCCATCACCGCGTTGACGTCTGCGGTTCCGGCTTTTCCCAGGCCCGCATGCAGCCGCTCCCCGCTACGCTCCGGGCGCTCAATGCCCATGTCGGGACCTTCCAGACGCAGGCCGGCGGCGGCCCGCGACCGGATGATCATGCGCGGCCGCTGTCCGGGCGACCGGAGTACCAACAAACGTCACGAAACGAAGGCCTTCCTCGGTTCGATCATCGTCGACCGTGAACGAATACGGGTGTCCCGCCGTCCACGCTCCAATCGCCTGCGGCGCAAAGAATGCACCCGACAGCGGGATGTACGTCCACCGGAGCACGCGCCGCTCCGAAAAATCAACGACCAAGCGGCGGAATTGATCAGGCCCCGCGACAAGCATTAACGCCTTGTCGAAGAAAACGGGCCCTGATCCCAACGTGATCCACTCCAGCGGCGTCACGATAATGTCCGAGCGCCCGGCGCGCAAGAGGTCATTGACATGGGCGTTCGCCGCCATCTTCTCGGACACTTGATCGACGCCGGACGCCTGCACCAAGAGACTTACACCAAGCAGCACACTCCCCGCAAATCGAAGGGACGGCCAGATCCCCGGGACGCTATCGCGAACGCGCGCGACCCCGGCTGCAACGAGCCACACGAGGGAAGGCAGAATCGGCAGCAAGTACCGGGGACCCCACTGTAAGCCGCCGTGTGTTCCGGTCACAACGATGCCGGCGGTGAACACGCATACTACCGCCCACAAAAATCGTTCCCATGCAGAGACCGGTCCGGGCAACCACGCCAGCACGAGAAACGGCACCACTGGAAGGAGCCCCGAGATGTCGGTCCTTTGCAGGAGGATAAGCAAGGCGGTCGCAGCGGCAAGCAACCCACCAGCCACAAGTACGCGCTCCCACCGACGGGCCACCCCGCTTCGGAGGAGTACGATTGCGACGGCGAATAGCGCCGCCGTCGCTACGCCGCCAAGCACTGCCTGGCGATTAAAAGCGTAATAGTCTGGAGATATCAACTGATAATATAAGTTCCCCAGCTTGTCAGACAGCCAGGCGTATGCCTGCTGGCCTAACATTGTCTCGACCACACCATTGGCTCGGCTGGCGGCGAGGCCCGAAGCCTTCCAACCCAGCAGACTCCCGCTGAGTTGCCGGTTAAAGATCCAAAGAATCCCAGCGGGCATCATGATCCCTGCCACCAAGACGACGGAACTCCCGAGCCGACGGGGTGGCCCCAGGCAAATCCACGCGACGACGACAGCGAGGATGAAAATATACATTTCGTTGCGCAACCAAAGACCTGAACCCAATAACAGGCCCGCAAAGAACAGGAAGCGGCGATGGTGATCAATGTCGTCCGTAAGCACTTTGAGCAGCAAGCCGAGTGCACTGCTACACAGGAAGACCACAGGCGCATGGTCCCAGAACACCGTGCTGTAAATCACGAGCGGAGTCGCAAGTCCAAGGGCCAGACTGCCACCCACTGCAAGCTCGGGCGTATGCCGCCGCAGCACGGTATACGTGACCCAAATCGCTCCCAAGCCTGATACTACGGGCAACGCTACCAGCCCGGGAACCCCAAACGCCCGATACAGCGGTGCCACCATTGCGGAAAAGTACGGCGGGTAGGATATATAGTAACGCCCATTGCGCACGAAGTGGAACCATGGCCCGAACGGAAAGTAACGTCCCTGCGGATCGATGGACGCCGCGGGATACGGCACCGCCAGACCTTGCATGCCGTTGCGCACGAGGCTCTCGACCTGGACCAGCCGAACGGCTGAGTCGGGCGACCAGAATCCACGACTGGAGAGGAATATCGCCGCAACGCTAAGGTATGCCAGACTGCATACAGCAAGGCATGCCGCCAAGCCTCGAACTGCCTGATTCTTCGAATGGACCGCCTCGGCACCTGCGTCGAGATCTCGAACCCGGTGGAATACGGTGTCCGGCATCATGTTAGACGATGAGACGGTTGTCCGGCATGTTCAGCTCTGCTCCGAGGTTAAACCTCTGCAACGCACCGTGCGCCGGCCTACTTGCCTGTGGCGCCAGACGGCTTTGCTTCCAAGAGCTGAACGCTTACGTATCCAAAAGCGCGACCGTCCACCGGCCGGTAGGCCGCATCAAGGTCCTTGTGCAATCGTGCCCGCATAGCAGGCGTGAGCGGGACGGTCAGCACAAGCCACATCCGTGGATACTGACTGCTCAATCGCTTCACCCAATCCGCGGTGAAAGTGGGACGAGCGTGTGGCTCCGCGAGAGACTCCACAGGCTGAAGCGCGAGCGAGGGGTGCGGTTCACGGAAGTAGTAGGTGAACGAGTATTCGGCGGCCGGGCCATTGTACAAGAAGAAGTCCCCACGCTCCACGCGCGGGCGCACGAAGCTTGCCGCATCGCGCCAGTCGTACGGCCAGAAGTTCGGATCCAGGTAATAGCGTCCGAGCGACGGCACACTATAGAGAAGAAGCCCGACAACCATGAACGCCACCGCACGATCCCGTCTGCCGCGGAAGCGTCCGGCAAGTGCGAAGACACCCACAGCGAAGAAAATTGCGTAGAGCGGAGTGAGAAACGAGAACCACCGAGGATAGAACATTGGCCGGACCAACGAGAAGGTGAACAGAGCTACGATTGGCAGCACGAACGGCAAGCCCACGAGATAGGCCACCCGCCGGTCGACTGCAAGCGCACTGGCGCCCCACCAAAGCACCGTGAGAAATGGGAGGAGCAGGGCAAGTTGTTCGACCGGCGACAGCGAGCCAAGCCCGAAGTAGTTGCCGAATCCAAACAGGCCGCCGCCGAAGGCATACAGCCCCATGAGATCCCCCAAGGCGGTGATGCCGACGGGGGCCCGGTACCATGCCCAACCGTGCCCGTTCACGGCTTGAATCCAGAACGACGGCAACCAGGGGAGAAATGACACGAAGACCGCAGAGGCTGCCGCTACCCAACGCGCAAACATGCGGCGCTCGAACAACACGACCCACAGTCCTTGGGCGCCGATGACGACGATGCCGAGGTAGTGCGTATACGCCGTCGCCGATGCCACGGCGGCGTATGCCGCCCATCGGGTGACCCCGCCTCTCTCCACCGCTACCACAAGTAGCAGCGTCGAGAGGAGGACGAGCATTCCGAGGAGCGGATACATCCGAGCTTCTTGTCCCGACATGATTTCTATCGGAGAGACCGCAACGACGAGCGCCGCGAGGAGCGCGACGCGATCAGGCGCGACACGGCGTGCAAGGGCGTACGTCAAACCCACCGTGGCGACGCTGAAACACACCGAGGGAACCCGCATGGCCACCTCGCTGTCGCCGGCGACACGGACCCAGAGCTTCATCAGCACGTAGTACAATGGCGGATGTGCGTCTTGCACGCGAAGCTGCGCGAACAAGCCCGGCCAACTGCCCTGCGTCACTCGATACACGTAAGCTTCATCGAACCAAAAACTGTGTTGTCCCAACAAGATCACACGCAACGCCGCCGCGATGAGCCCAGTCGCCGCAAGCAGCAACGTGGGGCTGAGCGCCAAGTCCTGCGCCCACCATCCCGAGCTCGCCGTCGCGGCCCGGCCGGGGTTCACGCTGAAGTCCGTCAGATCGCTCATTGTGCGGCGCCTCTCAACAACGCGGGGGGAGACGACGCATCGTCTCCCCCCGACGGCTCGATTGGACTAGCCTAGAACGTTGCGGCCTCTACCGTGTGTCCGTCGCTGCCGAAGATCGTCAACGTGATCGTGTCTCCGCTCACCGGGCCGGATAGCCCGGACGCCTGCAGGGCCGCTGATGCCGCGGTAGACGCCGTGACCGTCCAGGTCCAGAATGCGCTGCTGGGCGCCGTAAATCCGATGTCGGCCACGCCGCCAAACGTGGTGTTCTGCTGGTAGTAAGCCCACTCCATCGTCTTCATTTCCTGGAGCGTGTTGTCGGCCTCGGCCTTGTATGCCTTCTTCCGTGCGCCGAGGTACAGTGGGATTGCCGCCGCGATCAAGATGCCGATGATCGCGAGCACTACGACAAGTTCGATCAGGGTGAAGCCCGCATCCCTCTTGCTCAGTCTCTCACGGAACCACTTGAACATCCTGGAATCTCCCCTCCTTGGTTGTTTTCCTTGATCCCGCCGCTTCCGAGCCGTCCCCCCGTGCCTTATACAATGCCCACCCTTCGAAGAATCCGGACATGCCCGCGATACCCTTCGTTCGAACGATGGTGGCGCTAGAACGTGGCGCCCGTGGTCGCGGTGCCGTCGTCCCGTAACACGAGGCTCACGGACTCGTTCGCGACGGGTGATCCCGGTTGCCCGGTCGCCAACATCGTGACGTCGTTGGCCGTCGCGGTGGGATCGGTGTACGACCAGTTGGCGCTGCTCGGCGCCACAAACCCGAGATTGCGCAGGAGCCCCGCGAACACGTTGTTTTGTTGATAGTAGCCCCACTCCGACGACTTGATTTCTTGCAGCGTACTGTCAGCTTCGGCTTTGTACGACTTGAGCCGTGCCCCAAGGTACAGCGGTATCGACGCGGCGACGAGGATCCCGATGATCGCCAGCACGACGACAAGCTCGATCAACGTGAATCCGCGGCGTTGCCGGTGCAGGCGCCGAGCCGACATGTACATATTCATTGCTCCTCCTTTCCTCGAAGTGATGGAACGCTTGTCCAACCCAACAATGGTGGACCGGCCTCCTGAAGGCTATCTCTACCCACGAATGACGGGTACTAGGACGCCTCGTTCGATTCGTCTCAAAAAGGGGGGAGGGGCCGGACCTTTGCGTCGGTGCCGGTATTCCCTGCCCCTCCACTCACTGAGTGGCCTATGAGGATCGATATGTGGCACCCTATGACAAGATATGATGAACCCATCAATGGCGTGGCGCGAAAGGACAATCGTAATCATTGCCGCGTCATGGAGTAGCGGTATCCGGCAAACTGTCTTTAGAGGGTGGCATCTTGCCGATGCAGCGAACTCCCCGTCAGGGTGTATCCCGACCGTCGGCCTCCGTTGCCGCCCGGGCAAGTCCCGTCTTGTTGAAGACCATGAGCAAGGTATGTGGATTCACGTCATGAACGGCATCGCCAATAGGCGTAGGGTACGGGAAATAGACGCTCAATGCGTCGGCGCGGTACCGCTTCGCGACACCCTCGACCAGTGAGAACGGCCGTGCAATGGCTACTCCGATCGTGCCGCTCGGGCCGGCACCGACCCACAGGCTGGAGTGGGTCCAAAATGATGTGGGTGGGCTGACATTGGAGCCGGCACATCCCCATTGGGGCAGAAGACGCATAGCCTCGAGCTGCTGAACGCTCAGTTCACTCAGCGGGGCTCCACGTGACAAGTACCGCTGCGTGGCAGAGACGAGCGCACCGAACTGTGCTGCAGTCGCCCTCTGCTCCATGCTCACAGAGTCCATGTCGTCAAAAGGAGTTCGCGGGGAACTGGGCACATGGTAGATGGTGACTTCCCCCGTATGGAGTGGCCTGGCGTCGAGTCCGTCGAGTAGAGCGGCCCAAGGTCCAGGGGTTCCATCGCGCACGAGCACAGTATTCACGCGGTGAGAGGCGAGGAATGCTCGGAACTGCCCCTTGGCGTCTGGGATCAGGGTCGCGCAGACGAGTGTGTCGAGAATCGGCCAACTCGCGTATGACGCTGGAATGTAGCCAACGTCACCCTCGGCGAGCCGAAAGTCCACGCTACTCTCCGCCTGCCACACCATCGAATCACCGAGTGGTCCATAGGGTATGACCAAAACCGTCGATGTGGGGCCGAATACATGCTTATAGGCGCCGCTGCTAAAGAATGACGGGGTATCGACCCGGGCGCGCCAGTACGTCGGAGATGGGTTCGGGAGGAGCACGAGAACGGAGACTAGTGCCACAGACCATCGTACCCACGGGCTCGGCGTAGATCCGGTGAGCCATAAGGCGAGCGCCACCGCGGCGCCCAACCACGCATAGACTATGAATCGATCGGGTAGCGCATAGCGGAGCAACGGTACATGCGTGACCAGAGCCCACGGCAGTGGCATGATCGCTGTGCCGGCTATGTGGAGTTGCGGCCCCAGCGTCGCAATAGCGGCTGTGATCAAAGAGAGAATGAGCATTTTGCCTATGGGTCGGTGCCAGTATATGCGCCCGGTGAATATCAGTAGAAGGACCAGCGGCATGCCCAGGTAGCCGCCCTGCTCGAGCGTGTTGCCGCGGAAAGTATCTGCAATGGAATGCGAAAGAAGCCAGCCAAAGAGATTCGTGGAGGTGGGTACAAACAAATTCAAAAGATCGGTGGAATACACTGCGCTCCATTGACCCACGGGGAAAACCGGTCGGTCGCCCGTGGCGAGAGCCCATAGATATGGCGTCATTAGAATCGCGGTAAGCGTGTACGCGAGTATGGTGAGCTTGACAGCCGACGCGAGCGGGTCACGCCAATGCTTAGGCAACACAAAGAAGGCCATGGCCATCGTCGTGACCCCGAAGGCTGTAAGTGTAGCGAAGACCTCTTTCGATGTCAGGAATTGCGCTGTCAGTGTAGCCGTCATCAACACAACAAAAGTGCGAGCCCGTATCGAGTGCGTTAGATATCGGAGCACGAGGTAGGGACACAGCGGCACGAGCGCAGTCAATGCCAGGGGCGTGTGCCCGGGAAGATGCCCCAGTTCATAGGATGAGAAGCCAAAGACATAGCCAGCGAGGGTGGATGGCCAAAATGCCCCGGTGATTTCCTTGCACAACAAATAGGCCGTCCACGCGGCGACCGCAGGAGCGAGAAAGGAGAGCACGTTATAGCTGACAACGGGGCCCATCGTCAGTGTGACCGGTGCCATCAAGAGCCCCACTGCCGGGATAGAGTTTGTCCAGGCGAGATTCAATCCGTTGGGAGCGAACACCGCCTGCGTGGAAAAGGGACTTAGTCGGTGGCCGATCGCATAAGGCCACCACGCGAGGCACCACATGAAGAAATGCGGATCGGCGTTTCGGCCCAAATAGAGACGGCCAAGATGCCCTAGGCTGGCGCGCCCCCAAAAGGCAACGGAAAGGGCGAGGTAAAAACACAGGGCAAACAGCGTTCGCAGCCCGCAGTGTTGACGTTTCTGAACCGGTTCAGAGCTGCTGGGACAGGGCATTCCAAATTGATAGTTGTGCCCTTGTGATTACCGGCGCAGACAAGGGTGCCCATCGTCGACCGGCTACGGACAGACAACGGACGCGTGTTCTGCGGGCTCGGCGGTGCCGCATCCCTGATGGCCACCCGGGAAGCCTTGATACACAAGGACTAGAGCGAAGCACCCTCGGAGCACGTGCGGTGCCCGGACGAAACCCTGAAGAAATCCGCCCATTGAAGGATGGTGGGAACCGCCAACTTGATTCCGATGAAGGGTATGCTGCGCCGCGTGCGTCAACTACGATGCGCGTGTGGTCAAGCGGTTGGTGCTCACGGCGATCTTCCTAGGCGCGATCTGCGTGGGCTCCACCCTGCCCCCGGCGTGGCTCTATCCGCGCGCAGCGCGGTGGGCAGTGCCGCCGCTTATCCAGCGCTGCCATGTGGTCTACACTCCTTATCGTGGCAAGCCGCGCTGTATTCCGTGATCTGACGAACGACCGCGCGGCGCCGGGCCGTCCGCTTGCGGGTCCAAATTGGTCCCTTTGAACGAGCCCCCTGCAATTCTCATCGAGAAACGACACTGAGAGGGAAAACTGACCGAGAACTATATTCTGGCAACTGACGGCAGTTGCGCAGCATCACCCCAAGGCACTTCTACGATCTGCAGCTGCACCCGCATTCCGAACTTAGGACCTCCCGTCCTTCCCTGACGATGAAATACACGAGCCCCAGCGCGGCCACCGGGTCTGCCCACCACCACCCGAATGCGGCGCGGAGACCGAGGCCCGCGAGCAGGATCCCGGCCATGTACGCACACACGATCCCGCACGCGGCATCGCCCCTGAGCGCGGGGCTGTTAATCGTTCTGGCGATCCGGCGCTTGGCTTGGACTAGCCACGGCATCACAATGAGGGCCGCGGCGGCCAGCGCGATTCCCACCGGGGAGGCTTCGGGCGCGGCACGCACGGCCAGCGCGTAGCCCACGTGCGCGACAACGTACGCGGCGAGCGCAAGCAGGCTCCAACCCACAACCCGTGAGGCGCGGCGCTCCGCCCGCTCGGTGCTCTCCCGGTCTGCGGCCCGCTGCTCGGACACCAGACGCCACAGCACAACGCTGCCGGAGAGCAGCTCGATGACGCTGTCGATGCCGAACGCCACGAGCGCGACGCTGCCTGCCGCGACGCCGGCGGCCACGCTGACGGCGGCTTCCAGCGTCATCCATGCTATGGTCAGCCATTCGATCGTGATGCCGGCGCGGAGCGCACTCGCCTCGCCGGCCCGAGTGTTCATGTTACCGTTCCCGCCGGGGCCGGCTCGCGGCCGCACTCGGCAGAAACCCTGCCGTCGCCCACGCCCCCGTCTCCCGCGCGGAGAAGCTCACGGCCGGTATTCTGGCTCCACGATCGGCACGAGCAGCACCGGCGCCTGCGTGCGCCGCAGGAGCCGCGCCGCCACGCTCGACGACCAGATCGCCTGCAGCCCGGCGCGCCCGTGGGTCGCAACTACGACGAGCCCATCGGCGTGCTCGGCGGCGTCGCTTGCGAGCTGCGCCACGGGGCCGCCGCGACGGACCTCGGCGGACGCGGGCACGCCGGTGGAGCGCATCGACGCCGCGAGACGCTCCAAGTACACCATCGCCTGCTGCCCCTGGACGTCCAGGAGCGATCGCGTCGTGCTGGGAAGGAACGTCGCTTGGGGAACCTGCTCGCCGCCGACCGTCTCCAGCGTCGGCACGACCATCACGAGGCGAAGCTGCGCGTCGAGGGCCTGCGCCAGGGCGCGGGCCACGGGCAGCGCCCCTTCCGCCGCGGCGGTCCCATCGAGCGAGACCATGATGGTCTTGGGTGCGAACCGCACGGTCGATTGGGCGTCGCTGTGCACGCGCACCAGCAAGGTCGGGCGCCGGCTCAGCTGCAGCACGCGCTGCGCGATCGAGCCCCACAGCGCCTCCCGGATGCCCCCCGCGCCGTGCGTGCAGAGGAGCACCAGATCGCTCTCCTGTTCGGCGGCGTGGGCGGCGATGCTCTGCGCGACGTTCCCGATCGGCACCTCGTGCACGTGGTACTCGACGCGCCGGCCGCCCGCCTCCAGGTCGCGCGCCAGCCGCGCCAGGTACGCCTCCGCGTCCGCCCGGTTGCCGAGATGGGGTTGCCCGTGCACGAGGGGCGGCGCACCCCGTTCGATGACGTGCAGCAATGCGATCGTGGCGTTGAACACCTCGGCCAGGCGCGCCGCGATGGGCAGGACGGCCTCGGCCAGGCGGGATCCATCCAACGACACGATGAGGCGCTGGACCGTGACCGCGGGTACCGGCGCGGTGGACACGGGTGCCGGCGCCGGTTGGCTTGGACGCCCCTGGGAAACCATGGTCATGCTCCTAGGTGCATCAATGCTAGATTACCCAAACTTCGGCAGCGGCCCGCCAAACGTCTGGTACAGCAACAGCGCGTTCATAAAGAGGATGAGTACCGCACAGGTGACGGCGAGCGCCGTCACCGCAGGGTGATTCACGAGCCTCCCCATGATCGCCCGGTTGCGCGTGAAAAGAATGAGCGTGATCACCGGCATCGGCAGCGTGAAGCTGAGCACGACCTGGCTGATCACGAGCGTGCGGGTCGGATCGAGGCCGACGTAGATCGCCACGAGCGCCGGCACGAGCGTCGCGAACCGCCGGAGCCAGATCGGGATGCGGAAGTTTACGAACCCCTGCATCACCACCTGGCCGGCCATCGTCCCGACGTGGGAACTGGAGATGCCCGACGCCACGAGCGAGATGCCGAAGACGAGCGCCGAGAGCCCCCCGAGGAGCGGGGTGAGCGTCTTGTACGCCGAGTTGATGTCCACCACGTCGGTGTGGCCCGTGTAGTGGAAGACCGTGGCGGCCATGAAGAGCATCGCCATGTTGACCAGGCCGGCCAACCCCATCGCCATGACGACATCGATCTTATTGAATCCCGAGATCCGCCGCGCCTCCTCATCCGTGGCCGGGACGACGCGCCGCTGCGTCAGGCTCGAGTGCAGGTAGATGACGTGCGGCATCACGGTGGCCCCGATGATGCCGACGGCCAAAAGAATGGCATCGCTGCCCGGAAGACTGGGAACGACCGAGTGAAACGCCACTTGGCCCCAGTTTGGCTTGGCCAGGAGCGTCTCCACCACGTAGCATGCCGCGATCACCCCGGCGCAGCCCCCGATAAACGCCTCGAGCTGCCGGAACCCGTTGCCCTGGATCGCGAGGATCACAAAGACCAAGAACCCGGTGATGAGCGCGGAGACGAACATGGGCAGCCCGGTGAGCAGGCTGATCCCGATCGCCGCCCCGAGCACCTCGGCGAGGTCCGTCGCCATCGCCGTGATCTCCTGCGAGATCCAGAGGCCATAGTTCACCCACGGCGCGAAGTGGGCCCGGCACAGCTCGGCCAGGTTCATCCCCGTCGCGATGCCCAGCTTCGCCGACAGCCCCTGGATGAGCATCGCCATCAGGTTGGCCATGAGAATGACCCAGAGGAGCGCGTAGCCGAACTGGGCTCCGCCCTGGATGTTCGTGGCGAAGTTGCCGGGATCGATGTAGGCGATGCAGGCGATGAAGGCGGGCCCGACGAACGGCAGGATCGCGCGGAAGCCGCGCACCTTGCCCAGGATCGCGTCACGGGCTGCGCGCTGGAGTCCCGGGTGTGGATGCGCGGCGGTGTCGACCGCGGAAAACGTTCGTGCCATTGTGCCCTCCCGCGCCGCCGGCGACTCAGCCGGCGGCGATCATGCCGGACCTCGATCGTCTCGCAGCTCCTGATGCGGCAAAACTTAGTTTAGTATATGCGAAATCTTGTGTCAAACGAACGGGTGATCGCCGATGGCGGCCCGGATGCCACCTTGACAGCTATTTCATTATTCCAATATAATCGAATAAAGCTTAATGCCTGCGAGAAGAGGGAAGGGGATCGCGTGATCGCGTATGCGTGTGGCGGCCGGTGATGCGCGGCGTATCCAGGCGGACGAGGACGTCGCGCGCTACGCGGACATGTTCTCGGCCATCGGCACCGAGCCGCGGCTACGCATCATGCGCGTCCTGCTGTCGGCGCACCCGGACGGCATGGTGGTCGGCGACATCCAGGCCGCGCTCCGGGTGCCGGCCTCCACACTGTCACATCACCTCGACAAACTGCGTCACGAGGACCTCGTCACGGTGACACGCGAAGGCACGTACCTGCGCTATGCCGCCAATACCGAGGCGCTTCGCGACCTGCTGGGCTTCCTGTACGCGGAATGCTGCACCCGCAGCCAGGCGGTGCGGCCGCAAGAGCTTGTGTGGATCGGGAAACGGCCTCGAAAGCATCCGTAGCCAATAAAGGAGGCGACCCGCGGTGGAGATCAAGGACACGGTACGCGAGAAGTACGCCGAAGCCGCTCGACGCGCCGGGGCCGGCGAACGCGCGTGCTGCGGCAGCACGTGCGGAGCAACGGCGCCGGGCGGCTGCTCCGAGGACCCCATCACGTCGCGCCTGTACGAGGCCGCGGAGATCGCGGTCCTCCCGCGGGAGGCGGTGCAGGCGTCGCTCGGCTGCGGCAATCCGACCGCCCTGGCGCAACTGCAGCCCGGGGAGATCGTGCTGGACCTTGGCTCGGGCGGCGGGATCGATGTCTTGCTGGCCGCCAGGCGCGTGGGGCCCGAGGGGCGAGTCTACGGGCTGGACATGACGGACGAGATGCTGGCGCTGGCGCGCGAGAATCAGCGCAAGGCCGGCGTGGCCAACGCCGAGTTTCTCAGGGGCCACATCGAGGACATCCCGCTCCCGGACGGCTCGGTCGACGTCGTCGTCTCCAACTGTGTAATCAACCTGTCGGCCGACAAGGATCGGGTGCTGGCCGGGGCGTTCCGCGTCCTCAAACCCGGCGGCCGGTTCGCCGTGTCGGACGTCGTGGTCCGCGGACCGGTGCCGCCGGAGATCCGGCGCAGCATGGAGCTGTGGGTCGGCTGCATCGCCGGAGCGCTCGAAGAGGCAGAGTACGTCGCCAAGCTTCGGCAGGTCGGGTTCGAAGGCGTCCGCATCGAGCCGACCCGCGTGTACGATGTTAACGACGCGCGGGCATTTCTCGGCGGCCACGGGCTGGACGTCGACGTGATCGCGCCGCTCGTCGACGGGAAGTTCATGAGCGCGTTCGTGCGCGCGACCAAGCCTCACCTGCCACCGGTTTGACGCACCACGACGGCGCGGGCGGCTCCCGCGCCGGACGGTCCACCCTCTGCGACATTCTCGTTTCCAGTCTCACGTCATCGCCGGCGCGCCAGGCTCCGGGTCGGCTCGGCGCGATTTAGACCCGCCCGGGGGATGGCGCACTCCCCATTCATGTCCCGCACAAGGCTCTGGCATAGGTGTCCCCAGGATTCCGACGAACGGAAGCACCGTGACCAATGAGCTTGCCATCGCGCGATTCAAGAGACTCCCGCAGCGCTCCGACGACGTGTGGCAGGGCGGCCTGGTCAGGCTTCCGATGTGGATCGAACAAGGCCCCGACGGCCGCCCCTACCGGCCGCGGGCCGGGATCTGGGTAAGCGAGAAAACAGGGTTCGTCCATTTCAAAATGGAGGCGCAGGCGGGTGCGCCCGACCACGCGTTGGCGCTCGACACGCTCATCGAGTTCGCACTGAAGCCCCGTCTGGCCGGCTACCGGCCCGCGCGGCTTCAGGTGTCGGACGAAGACTTGGCCCGGCATCTCGTCGGCACTGTCGGCAACGACGTGTTCGCCGTGACGACCGTGCCCGATCTCCCGGAGGTCCGGCGAGTGCTCGCCGACATGTCGCTGCATCTCAGCGAACGGCCCCCGATACCCGGCGCACTCGACGCCGCCGGTGTGACCTCGGACCGGATGCGCGCCTTCGCGGCGGCGGCCGCAGATTTCTACAGGGCCGCACCGTGGCGTTCCTTTGCGGCGACGACCTGATCCACGTCGAGGCTCCGGCCGCCGGGCACGGGCTCGCGTATCTCACGGTCCTCGGCGCGGGTGGCCAGACGTTCGGCCTCGGCTTTTTCGATTCTGAGACGGACTACGACGAGGTGGAGACGGCACAGAGTCCGAACGCGTTCCTCGACGAGGCGCGGTGGTCGCTCTTCTTTGGGGCGATTTCGGATTTGCCCTTCGGGGACGCCGATCTCTGGGAGCGGCACGACCTGCCGGTCGCGGGAGAGCACGCCTACCCCCTCGCCATCCAATTCGACCGCCGGCGGACGCCGCGCCGGCCGGACGCCGGGACGCTCGCGTACCTGGAGGGGCTGCTGCGGGCGCTTGGCGGCACGAGCGAGGACGAGATGGACCGAGGACGCTGGACCCGCTCGGTCGAGACCTACGACGGCACCGCGGCATATCGACTCTGCATCCCGGCGCTGCTCGAGCCGCTGCGCGGGAATGGCTGCGGGCCGCCCTGCGCGAGAGGAAGATGCGAAAGGGCAGCCGTCGGCACTGACTGCCCCAGGAAGGTCCCGCGGCACGGCGCCGCGAGTGAGCCCCGGGGCACCAAAAGTCCGTAGCAGCTTTGTACCCGAGACCAGACCGTCGAGACGGCAAACTGGCACAGACCAGCCAATTAGACAAATGCGGGTGAATCATGCCATAATAATCGCACTATGGCAGGGAGACGCACGAATGCGCATGTGTTACGCATCGGTCCCGAGGGACGAATCGTTATACCGGCGGCGTTGCGCGAAGTTCTTGGGTTCGCACCTGGGACTTCACTCGTTGCTCTTCCGGAGCAAGGTGGCCTTGTCCTCCGGCGGCGGGAGGATGTCCTGACCCGGCTCAAGGCCCGCTTCGCCGGCATTCCGGCCGATGTCGACTTGGCGGCTGAACTGCTGAACCAGCGACGCGCAGAAGCAGAGCGCGACGCCCGGTGAGCCCGGCCGTTCGCTCCGTCCTCGATGCTTCGGCGTTGTTGGCAATGTTGCATGGCGAGCCTGGAGCGGCGGTCGTCGAACGGGCGCTTCCGCACGCGGTGATCTCGGCGGTCAACTGGTCGGAAGTTATGCAGAAAGCCATCGCTCGGCGGGTCGAGATCACGGGCATGCGCAATGAGCTGGAGGCTCTCGGGCTCCAGATTGTCCCGTTCAATGCTGACGACGCCGAACGGACGGCGTCGTTGTGGCCGGCGACCGAGCATGGCGGCTTGTCACTGGGGGACCGTGCATGCCTAGCACTCGGGGTGAGTCTCGGCCTCCCGGTACTCACCGCGGATCGCAGCTGGGCGCGACTCCGCGTCGGAACCGGTATTCGTGCCATACGATAGTATTTTGTCGCTAATGTGCGGGTGAGGCGCGTCGGCTTGCCGAGAGCATCAGGGCACTGGCCGGCAAGATGAAGGGGCTCAAAGCTCGCGTGAGCAACCTTGTCGGCCACGACTTAGACCAGTGTAGATTCTAGCATCGGTTCGATTATAACGAGGAGGCCCGCGCGGTGGCCGCGGCCGGTCGCGCTCTTGCCCTCGCCTTTGCGATGTTTTGGGAGATCCTGTGGCCGCTCATCCTCGGGTTTGCGTTGTCGGCGGCGGTGCAGGCGTTTGTGTCCAAGCAACGCATGAGCGCCTTGCTCGGCGAGGATTCCCTCCGGTGCATCTCGCTGGCCAGCCTGTTTGGGTTTGCCTCGTCGTCGTGTTCGTACGCGGCCGTGGCGCTGGCCCGGTCGCTCTTTCGGAAGGGCGCCGACTTCACCGCCTCGATCGTCTTTCAGTTCGCCTCCACGAACCTGGTGATCGAACTCGGCATCATCATGGCGGTCCTGCTGGGCTGGCAGTTCACCCTCGCCGAGTTCGTCGGCGGCCCGCTCATGATCGTGATGCTGTGGCTGCTCTTTCGCGCCACGCTGCGGCGGCCGCTGGTCGACGAAGCCCGCCGTCAGGCGGACGCGGGGCTCCAGGGGCGGATGGAGGGCCACGCCGGGATGGACATGTCGGTGGTCGACGAGCGGCCGCTCCGGGCCCGGCTGCTCTCCCCCGAGGGCTTCACGGCGATCAGCCACTACTTTGTCATGGATTGGGCCGCGGTGTGGATCGATGTCGCGGGCGGGCTGCTCATCGCGGGGGCCATCGCGGCGTGGGTGCCGGACGCGTTCTGGCGCGGCTTCTTCCTCGTACGCTACCCGCTCGGCAACCTGCTCTGGAGCCCGCTCGTGGCCCCCGCTGTGGCGATCGTGTCGTTCGTCTGCTCCGTGGGCAACGTCCCGCTCGCCGCCGTGCTGTGGAACGGCGGCGTCAGCTTCGGGGGCGTGATCGCGTTTATCTTCGCCGACCTGATCGTGCTGCCGATCCTGGACATCTACCGCCGGTACTATGGCCGCCGCATGGCGCTGTACTTGCTCGGGGCGTCTTACGTCACGATGGCGCTGGCCGGCCTGATCGTGGACCTCGTCTTTCGCGCCGTGGGACTGGCGCCGAGCGCCCGTCACGCCGCCGTGGTCGAGGCCCACCTCGCCTGGAACTACACGTCCGTGCTCAACATCGTGTTTTTGACCATCGCTGCGGTCCTGGTCTGGCGGTTCGTACGCACCGGCGGCCCGGAAATGCTCCGCATGATGAACTGATCACCGCCGCTGTAGGGTTTCATCGAACGATCATGCTCCGCCGCCGGGCGGACGATCAGACGTCGCTCAAGGAAGCCCTCGCCGGCCTCCCCGTGCCGGCCCCGGAGACCGAGAAACTGGTCCGATGGTTCGCTGGCGGCTCTCGGCATGGTGCTGTGGGGGCTCGGCATGGCGGCCCAGGAGTCGGTTGTCAAGGCCGCCATCACGGGCATGGTCGCGCCGAACCGGCGCGCATCCGCCTACGGCCTGTTCGATACCGCGTTTGGCCTGGCCTGGATGCTGGGAAGCGCCGCCTTGGGGCTGCTCTACGACCGGTCAATCGGGGGACTGGTGATCTTGTCGTGTGGGTTGCAGATCGCGGCCATCCCGTTTCTGATCTCGGCAAGAGCAGGGCTCTCCCGCCTCTCCGCGTCCCGGGCGGGCGCGGCCGCCACGCGCTGAGGGCCCGCGTGCTTGGATCCTGCCGCACGACATGCCGGGCAGCGATGCGGGCCGGCGCCAGGCGATGTCCCATGTGCGGGGCGTCCGTCCCCACATCGATCTCCTGTGTCAAGCGCCTGCGGTAGGATTTCAGGCTGTCGGTCAGCGCCTTGAGACTGGAGCTCGGGGGCTCGTTTGTCCATTTCAGTGATCCTGACGGCAACCGTTGGGCGGTCCAGCAGTTTCCTCCTCGTCAGAGGAAGGCGAGATCAGGTCCGGGCCAACCATCGCGAGAGCAGCCGGTAGTCGTTGGAGGTCATCCCGTCCACGCCGGCGGCGAGACAGTGGCGAAACCGGTCCTCGTCGTCCACCGGCCACGCGAACACGCGGAGGCCCTCACGGTGCGCGGCGGCGACGAGGTCCGCAGTCACGTACGCGCAGTTCATGCACAGCGCGTCCGCGCCGGCCGCGCGCGCGGCCCCAGGGGGATCGATGAGGCGGCCGGTGAAGATGATCCCCGTGGCGATCTCCGGCGACAGCGTCCGCACCCTACGCACGCACTCGTGGTCGAACGAGGTGACGAGCACCTCGTCGTCCATGCCGTGGCGGTGAATCGCCTCGAGCACCTGCTTCTCGATCCCGTCGTAGATCGTCGGGGCGTTCTTGATTTCCAATCGCAGCGTCGCCCGGCCGCGAAGGAGCGACATGACCTCATCCAGCAGCGGAATCCGTTCGCCCGCGAACGCCGGACCGAACCACCGCCCGGCGTCCAGGCGCCGGAGTTCGTCCAGCGCAAACGCGCCCACCCGGCCGTGGCCGTCCGTCGTCCGGTCCACGGTCTGATCGTGAATGACCACCAGATGGCCGTCTTGGGTTCGCTGAACGTCGCATTCGATCGAACGGGCGCCGTCGTCCAGCGCGACCCGAAACGACGCCAGCGTGTTCTCCGGGGCGTACCGCGGCGCGCCCCGATGGGCGGTGGCCTGTGGAGCGTCGTGGCCCCGGATTCCCTGCCCGCGCGCTGCGTTGCGGCTCATCTGCCTCCGGTGACCGTTGCGGCCCTCACGAATTCACTGGAGCGTTAGGTGGAATCCGCGGACAATGTACGGTTGAACGAGCGCGAACACGACAAGGATCGGCAGCACGAGCAGCAGGTTGGCCGCCATGACCTGGTTCCACACCACCCCGCTCTCCTGCGTGTAGAACGTCGCCACGCCGAGCGGCAGCGTCCGGACCGGCACCGCGTTGGTCATGATGAGCGGCCAAAAGTAGTCGTTCCAGTGGAACACGAAACTGAAGACCCCGAAGGTGACGATCATCGGCCGGCCGAGCGGAATCATGACGTGTCGGATCACGGCGAGGTCCCCGGCGCCTTCCGCCCGCGCCGCGTCGATGAATTCGCCTGGGATGCCCCGAAAGGCCTGCCGGACGAGGAAGATGCCGAAGGCGCTCGTCGCAAACGGCAGCACCAGGCCGGCAAGCGTGTCCAGTAGATGCAGCGATCGCAGGATGATGAAGTCCGGGATGAACAGGACCTGTTCCGGCATCATAATCGGAACGAGGCACGCGTAGAAGAGCAGATCGCGGCCGGGGAACTCAAGCACGGCAAAGGCATAGGCCGCCAGGATCACCGTGGCGAGTTGGAGGCTCAGGATGCCGGCGACAACGAGGATGCTGTTCCGGTAGTAGAGCAGCATCGGCGCCGTCTGCCAGACGGTGCGCAGCGGGTCGAGGTCCCAGCGATGGGGCCACAGCGACGGCGGGAACTGAAACGTCTCGGGGCTCGGCTTGAACGCGGTCACCGCGATCCAGTAGAGCGGAAATGCCACGGCGAGCGCCGCGGCGGCAAGGATCACCGACCCGGCGGCGCCGCGGGCGCGGGCCGGCGCGTTCATGAGGCGTAGTGAACCCGCCGCTGGAGGAACCGGAACTCCAGCACCGTGAGCACGAACAGGATGAGAAACAGCAGGATCGACGCGGCGGCGGCCTGGCCGATCTGGAAGTACTGAAACCCGACCACGTAGATGAAATACACGAACAGGTACGTCGCATCGTGAATCGGGCCGCCCTGCGTCATGATGTTGACGATATCGAACGCCTCGAACGAGAAGATGACGGACGTCACGAGCAGGAAGAAGATGGTCGGCCCGAGGAGCGGCAGGGTAATGCGAAAGAGCTGCGCGCCCGCGCCGGCGCCGTCGAGCGCCGCCGCTTCGTAGACCGTGCTCGGGATCGCCTGCAGCCCCGCCAGGTACGTGACCATGTCGTAGCCGACGGCCTTCCACACGGTCAGCAGGACGAGGGACCAGAGCGCGATCGACTCGGCGCCGAGCCAATTGACCGCTGGCAGTCCCAGCCGGGTGAGCGCCGCATCGACGAGACCGTACTGGGGATCCAGCAGCCACAGCCACAGCAGCGCGACCGACACCCAGGAGATGATATACGGCGCGAACAAGGCACCCTGCAACAGCCGCGCGAAACGCGTGACGCGGCGGAGCCCGAGCGCGAGAGCGAGCCCGGTCGCCATGGACGCGGCCGTCGAGCCGGCAGTGTACAGGATCGTGTTCCAGAGCGTCCGGTGGAACCGCGGCGACGTCAGCACGGCGCGGTAGTTGGCCAGGCCGACAAAATGCCGCTCCGGGCTCAAGAGGTTCCACGAAGACAGGCTCAGGTAGATGTTGAAGCCGAGGGCGAAGTAGAAAAAGACCGCAAACACCAGCAGGGCCGGCGCCACGAACAGGTACCCTCGGACCTTCGCCGCCCGAGGGAACGGCGAGGGGCGCCGGCCGCCGGCCGGGCCCCCCGGACTTGGAGCCGTCACTTCACGGTGGCCAGTTGTTGATCGATCTGGGCCGCCGCCTGCTGCAGGGCTGTCTCCGCCGGCGCATGGCCCAGCACGACCTCCCGCAGCGCGTCCCCGAGGTAGTGGAAGCTGCCGTTAAAGATCGGCGACGGCGGCTGTGAGTGGCCGTACCGCAGCAGCTGCGCGACCGGGACATAGTACTCGGGGTGCGCCTTGTAGTACGCCTGGAGCTGTGGATACGCGAGCGCGGAGCGCGTGACCGGGACGTAACCCGTGTGCGTCACCCAGTAGTACATCTGCGGATCCTGGACCGCCCACCGGATGAACGTCCACGCCTCTTTGGCATGCTTCGTGTACGCTGGGACCGCCAGGAACGAGCCGCCGGTTGCCGCGGCGCCCTTGATCTTGGCAGGCATGAACGTCACGCCGACCGGGAACTTGCTGTTGGTCGAGAGATAGTTGATGTCGGCCGACGAGCTGAAGATCATCGCCGCGACGCCCTGAATGAAGTCGGCGCGGGCGACGTCCCAGGCTTTGAACCCCTCGGGCGTCGGCGCCTTCATGATGCCGGCGTCGGTCATCTGTTTCCACCAGTTGACCGTCTCGACGCCGACGGGACTATCGAACGTCGCGCGTGTCTCCTTGGGGTCGAAGACCGCACCGCCGGCCGACCACAGGAGCGATTCCCAGAACCAATAGTCGATCGGCGTTTCGAAGCCGTACACCGATACCCGTCCGCCCTCTCGCTGGGTCAGCTGTTGGGCGGTGGCCTGAAACTGCGTCCAGGACAGCGGCGCCGTCGGGTCCGCGATGTTGTGGGCCCGGTACATGGCCTTGTTGTAATAGAGGACGGGCGTGCTGCGGTTGAACGGGACCGCGTACATCTGGCCCTTGTAGAAGCCGTTGGGCAGCAGCGCGGGAATGAAGTTCTTCATGTCGAGCCCGTCCGCTCCGCGGACGAACTCCGTCAAGTCCGCGAGCGCGTGCGCCGCGGCGAGTTGGGGAACCGAGGTGTCCACGGCTTGAACGATGTCCGGCGTGGCGCCGCCGGCGTACGCCGCCATCAATTTCTGTACGACTTGATAGTAGTCACCCTGGAAGGCCGCGTCGACCTGGATCTGCGGATGCGACGCATTGAACTGTTTGACCAGGTCCTGCACGACCTGACCCCACGCGCCGCCGAGTCCGTACCAGAGCTGCACGTGGGTTGGCGTCTGCGCCATTCCGGCAGGCGCGAGAAGCAGCACAGCCGCGATCACAGCGGCGAGTGGCCGATACACGCGCATCACCGCACCTCCATCAGCATGCGTCGCTCGTACACCTTACGATCCACCGCCTGCGGCCTGAGCCGGTACGTGCCGCCGGGTCAACGGCTCGATCGGGTCCCGATGCGGCGCGTGCCGGCATGGCGAAGGCACACGCGCGCACCGAGGGACTTGCAAGGATTTTCTCGCCGCAGCCTCGCAACCCTTTCCACGCCGGGGCGGCGGAGGCGCATCCTGCGCCGCGCACGGCGTCGTGGAATCCTTCGGAGGCTGGTGCGAACCAGCCACCCGGTGCGAAACCCGGTCCGGCTCGTGCGGACGGTCCGCGGGAGCGGGAGGTAGGCATGCAGCGAGGACTGGCGGCTTTGCTTGCCGTATTGGCCTGGCCTGGATGCTGGGAAGCGCCGCCTTGGGGCTGCTCTACGACCGGTCAATCGGGGGACTGGTGATCTTGTCGCGGCGGCCACGAACTGAGGGCCGCGCGATGCGGTGCCGCTGCACGATGTGCGGGGCAGAGATTGCCGGCCGACGCCGGGCGATGTCCGGCGTGCGGGGCATCCCTTCCCGCTCAATCTCCTTGTCGAGCGCCGCCCTATTTGATCGCGTTGGCCAGCCCGAAGATCGGCAGGTACATGGCAAGCAGCAGGCTCCCGATCACGCCGCCCATGCCCACGATCATCACGGGCTCCAGGATGGACGTGAGGCTGTTGACCGTGGCTTCGACCTCGCCGTCGTAGAAGTCCGCCACCTTGTTCAGCATCGTGTCCAGGGCGCCGGTCTCCTCGCCCACCCGCACCATCTGGACGACCATGAGGGGAAACATGCCGCTTGCGCCGAGCGGTATGGCGATGCTCTCGCCCTCGCGGATGCTGGACCGGATGGATTCCACGGCCTGGCCGAGCACGGAGTTGTCGATGGCTTGCGCCACCACCTCGAGCGCGCGCATGATCGGGACGCCGCTGCTCACGAGCGTGCCGAACGTCCGGCTGAAGCGGGCGACGATGATCTTCTTGACCAGCGGGCCCAGAAGCGGCAGGCGCAGCTTGAGCCGGTCGTATTGCTCGCGCCCGGCCTTGGTGCGCACGTACCGGCGAAGCCCCACAGTGAGCCCGATCATGATGAGCAGCCCGAGCCACCAGAAGTGGCGGATCACCACGCTGAGGAGAAGCGCGATCTGCGTCGGGATCGGGAGGGGAGCGTTGCCGCCGAGCTGTTTGAAGAAGTCCGCAAACTGCGGGATGATGACGATCGTCATAAACAGGAGCGCCCCGAGGGCCGCGACAAACAGCAGGGCCGGGTACGTCATCGCCGACTTGATCTTGTGACGGAGCGCCATCTCCTTTTCGAGGAACGTGGCGAGCCGCAGCAGCACGTCGTCGAGCACACCGCCGGTCTCGCCCGCGCGCACCATGTTCACGAAGAGGTTGCTGAAGACGCGCGGGTGCTTGGCGAGCGCCGCGCTCAGCGTCGAGCCCCCCTCGACGTCCACGCGGACCTGGCGGATCGTGTCGCGGAGGACCGCGTGCGTCACCTGCTCCTCGAGGATGCTCAGTGTCCGGACGAGCGACAGCCCCGCACTGACCATCGTGGCGAACTGGCGGCTGAAGACCACGAGCTCCTTGAGGGGCACACCGCGCCACCGCGCAAAGATGTCCTCGATGTTGCCCGCCCGGGCGCGCTGCCGGCGGAGATTGGTGACGAAGAAGCCCATGTCCCAGAGCTTCTGGGCCACCGTCGCCTCGTTGTCGCCCTCGAGCGACCCGGCGAGCACCTTCCCGGCCGAATCGCGCGCGGTGTACTCAAACACGGCCATGGCTGCGTGCCTCCCTATCGTGCCCCGTTATTCGCGGCCCATCCTGGGACCGGGCTCAGTGCCCGTCCGCGCGCGCGGGCCCCTGTCCGCGCGCCGGGCCGGCGCCGATCAGCCGCCGCATCTCGTCCGGGTGAATCGCCCGGTTGACCGCGGTCTCGGTGCTGATGAGCCCGCGCCGGTGAAGGTCGGCGAGCGCCGAGTCCATCGTCTGCATCCCGTGCTGGCCGCCCGTCTGGATCGCGGACTCGATCTGGTGGCTCTTGGCCTCGCGGATGAGGTTGCGAATGGCGGGGGTCGCGATCATCACCTCCACCGCCGGGAGCCGGCCGACCTCCTCGATCGCCACGCGGGTCCGCTTCATCGTGGCCACGGTGCCGCCGCCCTCCGCCTTCGCGGCCGCCTGCTCCGCCAGCCGCTTTGCCCCCACAAACCGCTCGTTCGGCACCAACTGTTGGGCGACCACGGCCTCCACGACGGACGAGAGCTGGGTGCGGATCTGCGGCTGCTGGTGCGGCGGGAAGACGTCGATGATGCGGTCGATGCTCTGCGCCGCCGTGGCCGTGTGGAGCGTCGCGAACACCAGGTGCCCTGTCTCGGCAATCGTGAGCGCCGCTGCGATCGTCTCCAGGTCGCGCATCTCGCCGATGAGGACCACGTTGGGGTCCTCCCGCAGCACGCCTTTGAGCGCGTTGGGGAAGCTCTGCGTGTCGAACCCCAGCTCGCGCTGGTTCACGATGCTCTTCTTGTTCGCGTGCAGGTACTCGATCGGGTCCTCGACCGTCACGATGTGGCAGGCGCGCTCGGTGTTGATGAAGTCGACCATCGACGCGAGCGCGGTGCTCTTGCCGTTGCCCGTGGGCCCGGTCACCAGCACGAGCCCGCGGTGGCGCCGCGCGAGGTCCAGCAGGATCGCCGGCAGGTTGAGCTCCTCGATCGACGGGATCGCCGTGGGGATCGTCCGCATCGCCACGCCGACCGCGCCCCGCTGCCGGTAGAGGTTGACCCGGAACCGGCCGAGCCCGGTCACCCCGTACGACAGGTCGAGCTCCCAGGTCTTTTCGAACTTCTGTTTTTGAAACGCGTTGAGCATGCTGTAGGCGAGCTGCGACGTATCCTCGGGCGTCAGCACATCGTGGCGCTCGATCGGCATCAGCTTGCCCCAGACGCGGATCGTCGGCTTGGCGCCCGCGGTGAGGTGCAGGTCGCTCGCGTGCACCCCGACCGCTTCGTGCAGCAAATCGTCAATGTGCATTGCGCTCCTCCCGCGTGTGGGGTCCCCTCGCGTCCCGCGCGTCAGTCCTCAACATATACTGCCCGCAACACTTCCTCCGCAGACGTGATCCCGAGCAGCACCTTCGCAAAGCCGTCGTGCGCGAGCGTGCGCATCCCCGCCCGCAACGCCGCCTGGCGGATCTCGGCGACGGGCGCCTGCTTGGTCACGAAGCTGCGAAGCGCGTCGTCCACCACCATGATCTCGAACAGCCCGGTGCGGCCGCGGTAGCCGATGTTGTCGCAGTACTCGCAGCCCTGGGGCCGGTAGAACGTCATCGGCCCGCTCTGCGCGGCGGCGATCGCGCCGAACCGCTCCAGGAGATCCGCCGGCGGCCCCAACGACTGTTTGCACCGGTCGCAGAGCACGCGCACCAGGCGTTGCGCCACGACCCCCACGATCGAGGACGCGACGAGGAACGGCTCGATGCCCATGTCCACCAACCGCGCCACGGCGCCGGGCGCGTCGTTCGTGTGCAGCGTGCTCAACACCAGGTGCCCGGTGAGCGCGGCGTGGATCGTGATCCGCGCCGTCTCCTCGTCGCGGACCTCGCCGACCATGATGATGTCGGGATCCTGGCGGAGAAACGACCGGAGGCCGGTGGCAAACGTCAACCCCGCCTTGGGGTTGACCTGCACCTGGTTGATCCCGGGCAGCTGGTACTCCACCGGGTCCTCGACCGTGATGATGTTGGATTCGGTGGAATTGAGCCGGTTCAGGATGGAGTACAGGGTCGTGCTCTTGCCGCTCCCGGTCGGCCCGGTGAGCAGGATGATCCCGTGCGGCTTGTTGATCAGGGTCTCGAACCGCGGCAGGTCGCTCGCGAGGATGCCCACGCGCTCCAGGCCCACGAGCGTCGCGCTCTTGTCGAGAATCCGCATCACGACTTTTTCGCCGAACACCGTGGGGATCGTGCTGACCCGGAGGTCGTACTCCCGCCCCTCGGCCCGGTACGCGATGCGGCCGTCCTGCGGCACGCGCCGTTCCGCGATGTCGACCTCGGCCATGATCTTGATGCGCGACACCACGGCCGCATGGATCTCGCGCGCGGGCGTCATGACGTTGTACAGCGCGCCGTCGATGCGGTAGCGCACCCGCATCCGCTGCTCCTGCGGCTCGATGTGGATGTCGCTGGCCCGTTGCCGGATCGCCTGCAGGATGATCATGTTGACGAGGCGCACGACCGGCGCCTCGTCGACCAGCGCCCGCAGCTGGTCCACGCCCATCTCGTCGGGGCGCGCCTTGGCCTTGATCTCGGTGATCACGTGCTCGACGCTCTCGTCGAGCGCGGGGTATTGGGTGAGCGCGCGCTGGAAATCCTCGCGCGTGATCACCGCGGGCCGGATCAGGCGCCCCATCCGCCGGTGGATGTCGTCCAGCGCCAGGACGTCGAGCGGATCCACCATGCCCACCGTGACGGTGTCGCCGTCCTGCCGGATGGGGATGGCCTGGAGGCGCCGGGCCAGGTGCTCGGGCAGGAGCAGCATCGCCGCCTCGTCGGGGATCACCTCGCGCAGATCGACGTAGTCCAACCCGAGCTGGAGCGCGAGCGCCTCGCCGATGCCGCGCTCGGTCGCAAACCCCAGGTCGACGAGCACCTGGCCCAAGCCCCGGTGCCGGCTCCCGCGTTTCTGCTCCCCGAGCGCCTCCGCGAGCTGCTCGAGCGAGACGACCCCCGCCTGCACGAGGATCTCCCCGAGCCGGCGCCGGCGCGGGCCGGCTGCCGGACGCCCCCGCGACGGCTCCTCGGCCGCGGGCGCCTCCACCAGCTTGTCGTCCATCGCGCGTGCGGCCATCGCTATCTCCCCTCCCGAACGCGCCCCGCCGCCACCGGCAGCGCGCCCGTGCCAGTGAGCTGCGCATAGATGTTCTGCAGCTTCATGAACGCATGGTAGTCCGGGCGGTACTCCGCCTCCAGCTTGTAGTCCAGCTCCACGAACTTGTTGAGCGTGACGAAGAACGCGTACTGGATGATGCTGGCCGGGTGCTCCGGCGCGTCGCGGTTCTTGTCGATGTGGAGGTTGATGATGTCCAGTTTCGGGAGCGTCGCCGGATCGACGTTCGCCGCCTTGGCGCGGTTTTCGACGAACTGCCCAAACTCGGCGGTGGCGCGCCAGTCCTTGGCCAGCACCATGGCCACGTCGAGGTCGTACTCCAGATCGCCGCTGCCCACGCTGTGGTGCATCGTCGGCCGGTGGTACAGCGAGTACGCGTCCGCCTCGTCGTCCGGCGGCTGCTCGTCGAGCCGGCACCCCTCCTTGTCCAGCGGGGAAATAGCGAAGATCGGCACGTTGAGCTCCAGGCTGAGCTCGGCCAGCGCGGTGGAGATCCGGTCGGTCCGCGCCTTCCAGTCCGCGAGCGGCTCGCCGAGCGGGATCTTTTGCAGGTAGTCGAAGAAGAGCGCAATCTCGCTCGTCTCAAACTCCTGCATCACGTTGTAGGCGTGCGCCCGGATGCGGTCGATCGTGTCCTGGCGTCCCCCCTCGATCAGGAACATGTAGGGGGCGTACCGGGTCATCTGCTCGTAGGCCGCCCGCACGGGCGCGGCCACGGGCTGCCCGTCCGCGTCGTGGCCGCTCAGGATGGCCACGGGGTTGATGCCGCTCTCCTTGGCGATGAGCCGCGCGCCGAGCACCTGCGTCGTCTGCTCCCACGAGTAGAACAGGACCGGGATGTGGTGGTTGGTCGCAAGGTACGTGGCGAGCTGGAGCGTTAGGTTGGTCTTACCCCGCCGCGGCGCGCCGGCCAGGCCGTAGTAGAACCCCCGGCGCAATCCCGACAGCAGCGTCGTCAGCCGGTCGAACGGCGCCAGCGAATAGCCGAGGACCCCGGGCTGCCCCTGGCGCCGCTCCGCCTCGTCGGCGAGCCGGCCGATGACCTCGCTCACCGGCTGCAGGTGCGAGTGCATGCGGTGGCGCCCGAGCTCTACGAGCTCGCGGATCATCTCCGCCGCGAACTGGGCGATGTCCCCGTCCGACGGTGCCTGGACGTGGAGGAACCGCCCGAGCCGGGCATGGAGCGCCCCGAGCCGGTCCCGCCGGGCCCGCCCGCGCAGCGCCTCGACGAGCGCCATCACGTTGCCGGCGTCCACGGGCGGGGTGCTGCGCACGGTCGCGAGGTACCGTTCCATCGCGGTCGTGAGCGCCCCGGTCTGCTCCAGGTACGCCCGGACCGACTGGGGGTCGACCACGCTGTTCGGTTGGTTGTACAGCTCGAGCACGGCTTTGCAGAGGCGCACGGCCCCGGGCGTGCGCAGCATCTCCTGCTGGAAGCCCTCGCGCAGCGCGAGCATGATGAGCTGCTTGTCCTGGATGAACCCGTGCAGAATCGTTGCCTCGATGGACTCGTCCGTCGGTGTCACGATCGTGCTGCTCCTCGTCTGCGGTTCCATCGCCCTGCGCGCCTCCCTCAGTCGTTGACGAACACGACCCGCAACATCTCGTCCACGGTGGTGCTGCCCTCGAGCACCCGCGCGATCCCGTGCTGCCGCAGGGTCCGCATGCCCGCCGCGTGCGCCGCCTCGCGCAGCCGGTCTGCGGACTGCCCCCCGAGCACGAGCTGGCGCAGCCCGTCGTTCATCGTCATCAGCTCGAACACGCCGAGACGCCCGCGATACCCGGTCTTGCGGCAGGCGTCGCAGCCGCGCCCGCGGTACAGTTGCACCGGGGCGTCCCTGGACCCCGCGAGCCCCAGGGGGCGGATCACGCCGTCGGGCGCGGGGTACGCCTCCTTGCAGCGGCTGCAGATGACGCGGACGAGCCGCTGGGCCAGCACGCCGATCAGCGACGATGCGATGAGGAACGGCTCCACGCCCATGTCCACGAGCCGTGTGGTCGCGCTCGGCGCGTCGTTGGTGTGCACGGTGCTCAGCACGAGGTGCCCCGTCATGGATGCCTGGATCGCGATCTCCGCGGTCTCGCGATCCCGGATCTCGCCGATCAGGATCACGTCGGGATCCTGCCGGAGGATCGTGCGCAGGCCGTTCGCAAACGTGAGCCCCACCTTCGGGTTCACCTGGACCTGGTTGACGCGAGCGATCTGGTACTCGACCGGATCCTCCACGCTCACGATGTTCCGCTCGGGGGTGTTGATCCGCGCGAGCGACGTGTACAGCGTCGTCGTCTTGCCGCTCCCCGTCGGCCCCGTGACGAGGATCAGGCCGTAGGGCTTGGAGATCAGGCTCTCCCACGCCGCGAGCAGCTCGTCGGCAAAGCCGAGCTGCGGCAGGGTGAGCCGCGTGCGCGACTGGTCCAGGATGCGGAGCACCACCTTTTCCCCCAGCACGGTGGGAAGCGTGCTGACCCGCAGGTCGAGGTCCTTGTTGTGGGCCCGGAGGTGGATATGCCCGTCCTGGGGCAGCCGGCGCTCCGCGATGTCCATGTTGGCCAGGATCTTGATGCGTGAGATGAGCGCGGCCTGCGCGGCCTTGGGCGGCGCCATGAAGTCCTGCAAGATCCCGTCCACCCGAAACCGCACCTTGACCTCATGCGCGTGGGGCTCGATGTGGATGTCGCTGGCCTCGGCGAGCACGGCCTGGGCGAGGATCTGGTTGACCGCCCGGACGATCGGCGCATCCTCGACCATCGCGCGGAGGTGCTCGACGGTCGCCTCCTCCGCGGGCGCCTCGCGGACTGTTTCCGCCTCGACCGAGCCGCGGAGAATCTCCTCGATGTCGGCCTGGCCGCCGTAGACCATCGCGTGCACCCGCGCGATGTCGACGGGGCTCGCGATGACCAGGTCCACGTCGAGGCCGCTCACCAGCCGGATGTCGTCGATCGCGACCACGTTGGCGGGATCCGCGATCGCCACGACCAGGCGGTTGCCGGTGCGGCGGACGGGGACGAAACCGTGGCGCCGGGCGACGTACGCCGGCACGAGGCGGGCCGCCTCCCCGTCGACGTCCCGATCTGGCAGGTTGGTGAACGGCAGGTTCCATTGGACCGCCAGCGCCATCGCCAGCTGCTCCTCGGTCAGCGCGTGCATGTTCACCAGGATGCGGCCGAGCGGCGCGCCGTTCCGCTGCTGGGAGCTGAGCGCTTCCTTGACCTGCTCCGGCGTCACCCACCCCTTCCGGACGATAATCTCGCCGAGGAGCGCGCCCCACCGTTGCCGCGTCGCCGGTCCGTCGGGGGGGGGCGAGTCCACCGGCACGGTCGGCGCGGTCTCGGGCGCAGGGGGAGCGGCGGCCGCGTCCATGCCGGGATCGCCGAGCGCAGGTGCGGGGTCCGCGATGATCTCGACCTCGTCCGCTTGGTCGGCCGGGGCCCACGAGGCGTCCGCGTCCACGGCGGTCGCCGGCGACGCGCTCCCGGGCGCCTCGGAGGCGCCCGGGGGCGGCGATCGCCGCTTCCGTGCCGCGCGGATGGCGTCATCGATGGTCGCCAGCTGGCGCGTGTGCCCCGCGTACTCGGCCGCACGCCGGAGCGACGCCAGGATGTCCGTGTCGTCGGGTGCCAACTCAGCGGCGCGGGCAAACGCGCGGTTCGCCTCCGTCCAGCGGCCCCGTTCGAGGCAACGGTCACCGAGGGCCGTGAGCACCATCACGGCCGGCCGCGTATCGGCCTGGGCGGCGTACAGCCCCGCGAGCTCCCAGTACGCCCAGGGGTCGTCCGGGGCCAGCTCGATGACCTTTTTGAAGCACCCCACCGCCGCGTCGGCATCCCCGAGGCGGTGCCGCAGCATGCCCTCGTGAAACCAGACGGCGACGTCGAGCGTCGTGTCGTGCTCCGCCAGCGAGAGCGCGGCGCGGTAGGCGGCGAGCCGGTCGCGCATGCGCTGATCCGCCCCGGCGCGGTCGCCGGCGGCGCGCAGGCCCTCGACGCGGTCTACAGGCACTCAGCCACCACGGTGCGCGCGCGCTGGGTCTCGACCCGGATCCGGCCGAGGTTGCAGAAGCGGCTCCCCATGAGCACGAGCATCGCGTCCTTGTTGACCTGGGTCACGGCGATCGGTCCGGCCGGAAACTCGGCCAGCACGACCTCCGGTGGGTCGCTCGCCGAGATCTCCGTGGCGACGGCCTCCCAGGCCAGCATCGCGCTGCTCACGAGCGCGCCGATCGCGTCGAGGTCGACCTCCTCCGATTTCGCCCCGTCGATGACGAACCCGTCCCGGCTCACCGCGACGGCGGCGACGATCGACCCCTTGTGCGTCAGGTCGTTCAGGATGTCCTTGAGGCTTCCCGTCAGATTTGTGACCACGATCCACCCCCCAAGATTGGCTGGCTGGCCTTACCCTGCAAGTGTCTCCGTCGCCGACGCCAGGGCCGGCAGGTGCCGGCGGAGCTGCACGCGCGCGGTGCCGACGTTGGCCTTGCCGCCGAGGAACACGACCACGCACCGGTCGACGGCCGGCTGCGCCACCAGCACCGTGAACCGCTCGCAGCTCATCATGAAGTCGTGGAACGCCGGGTCGTGCAGCTTGCGGCACGTGTAGACCAGGAGCTTGACGAGCGTGGCGATCTCCTGGGTCACGGCCTCCAGCGGAAAGTGCGCGTCGAGCTTGACCACGTCGATCGGCGTCCCGTCCATCGCGAGCACACCCGCCCCCAAGACGCCGGGCGTGCCGGAGACGATGGAGTCTAGGATCTCGCGCGTTCTCGTCATGAACCGCTCCTCGGGCTTCTGGCGCTGGTGCGTCATCGCTTACCGCGGCAAGGGCCGGCGCCGGGATGAAGACATTAGCGGCGGTGCAGGTCCGCGACGTGCGTCATCGCGGCGAGGCGCTTGAGCGCCGCGGCCAGCACCCGCGACACGTGCCGCTGCGAGATGCCGAGGCGCGCGGCGACCTCGCTGTGACTGAGGTCCATGTAGAAGAGGTAGTACACGATCTTCCGTTGGAGGTCGGCGAGCCGCTCGACGGCCTGCAGCAGGACGATGCGGTCCTCCACGGGCAGCTGAAACGACACGTACCGTTGATGGGTGATGGCCTCCCGCCGGACGCCCGCTTCCGCGATGACGTCGTCGATCGACCGCACGCTCGTGGAGTCGTAGGCCCGAATGATCTCGTCGACCCCTTTTTCCGTGGTGTTCATGCGGACCGCGATCTCCGCGTGGGTCGGCGTCCGGCCCAGCTCCTGCTGCAGATCCGCCACCGCCGTCGTGAGCTCGCCGTAGAGCTTTCGCGCCCACCGCGGCACCTGCACGGTACCCGCGTCGTCACGGAGGTAGTGCCGGATGTGACCGGAGACGTGGCTGAACGCGTACGCCTCGAACCGGACGCCACGATCCGGGTCGAAGTTCCGGACCGCGTGCATCAGGCCGATCGTCCCCACCTGGGTCAGGTCCTCGAGCGCCACGGAAGGCCGCACGTACCGGTGGGCCACCTTGCGCACGAGCGGCAGAAACCGGCAGACGAGGTCCTCGAAGAGATCGGTGCTGCGCGTCTGCCGGTACTCGCGAAACAGCGCGAGGATGCCGTCCTCGGCCGCGGACGGCGCGGCAGGGAACGACGCCGGCGGCGGGGGCGCCGGATAGTCGTCCGTGGGCGACCGGTGGTCGACCCGCACGGTCACCAAGACACCAGAGGGGCGGCTAGCCGCTCCGCCGCTCGCCGGCGGTCACGGGCGTCTGCGAAGGGTCGGGGGGTTCTACGGGTTCTACGGGATCGTCGCCGCCGTCCTCCGCCCGCTCGGGCGGTTGGGCGGCGAGCCACGCGCCGACGCCCTGCAGGCTCATCCCCTGCTCCTCGATGAGGCGACGGATCTGGCGGATGAGTTCCAGGTCTTTCATCGAGTAGAGCCGGTGATGCCCTCGCGTCCGCGCCGGCTGCAGCAGGCGGTATTCCACCTCCCACATGCGCAGCCGGCGAGGCTCCACGCCCGTGAGCGCCGCGGCGGTCCGGATGGGGTAGATCGGCAGGGTGCTGAGCCTTGGTCCCATGACCCCGTTGTCTCCTTTCAACGTAATCGACGGGTTACGCGCCGTCGGCGCCGACGGTCTGCACGAGCGGCGCGAGACGCTTGAGTGCGGCGGCCAGCAGCCGCGATACGTGCCGCTGGGAGATCCCCATGAGCTTGGCGGTCTCGCTCTGCGTGAGATCGAGGTAGAACAGGTAGTAGACGGCTTTGCGCTGCACCTCCGCCAACCGTTCGATCGCCTGCAGCAGCATCACGCGATCTTCGACCGGGAGCTGGAACGATGCGTAGCGCTGGCGGGGCTGCGGCGCCGCGTCGCCCGCCGCGCCCTCGTCGTTGATCCGCTCGACGCGCGTCGCGCCGTACGCCCGGAGCACCTCGCGCAATTCTTCCTCGCTCAGGTCCATGCGCTCGGCGACCTCCGCGAGGCTGGCCGACCGGCCGAGTGCCTGCTGCAGCTCGGCCGCGGCGGCCTTCATCTCGCCGTAGCGCTTGCGCGCCCATCGGGGCGTCCGCATGAGGTCCGCGTCGTCGCGGAGATAGTGACGGATCTCGCCGGCCACGTGGTGGTACGCGTAGGTCTCGAACTTGACGTTGCGCGCGGGGTCGAAGGTATTGACGGCCGTCATCAGGCCGATCGAGCCGACCTGGACCAGGTCGTCCAAGGACACCGATTGCCGCACGTAGCGGCGGGCAATCTTGCGGACGAGCGGCAGGTACTGGCAGATCAGTTGATGGTAGAGCCGGACGTCTTTGGTCCGCCGGTATTGTTGAAACGCCTCGTCGACCGTCGGCCCGCCCGAGTCCACATCCTGCCTCGCGGCTAACGCACTGCTGCCCATGGTCCCCCCCCGTTCCGGTGCACCCACACGCCGCGGCCCGCCCTGCGGGCGCGGCGCAGACCTGTACCGCCTCCGCGTCTCCGCGGCAGATCGAACCCGATCGTGGCGGGTCACTCCGTGGGGGCACACACAGACATAAAGGAGGAGGGAGACGGAAAAGCCGTGGGCCGTGGCGCGCGGGTGGCTCGTAGGCGAAAAACAAAGCCTCCCGCAACGCGTTCACGGGAGGTTCCGGTCATTCGCTCCGGCAACCCGGCTGACTTGCCAGCTTTCGCTGGCCTGTCCCGTGGCTTTGCGTCCCCAGATCTCTCTGGGTTTGCCCCTACAGAAGCGGTTTAGCTATGGAGTTGTCCCCATTAGAAAAGCATATTCATAGAAACTTGTCAAGAGACTGTCTAAAGGTTGTGACTGCTAGTGGACCGACCGCCCAGAAATCAACTGTGAGGATCCGGACTGGACACGAATGTCGCCATCATGCTCGGGTCGCCGCAGGTCACGCGTCGGACGATCCGCGCTCGGCCCGCGGCGCATCGAGCGCATCGAGCCGCGACTGCAACACCATGGCCGCGGCGATGCGGTCGCGCGCCTCGCGCCGCGCCTCCCGGCGGACGCCGCCACGGATCATGGCCCGGTCCGCTGCCACCGTCGACAAGCGCTCGTCCCACAACTCCACCGAGAGCCCGGTGTCGGCGCGGAGTCGTGCCGCAAACGCCTCCGCCTGCCGCGCGGCGGGGCCGAGGCTGCCGTCCATGTTGCGCGGCCACCCGACCACCACCCGCTCGACGCCGTGCGCGGCGCAGAGGCCCGCCACATGCGCGGCGTCCTCGCGCAGCGACCGGTGCGCAAATGTCGCGAGCGGCGACGCGAGGATGCCGCTCGGGTCGCTCAGCGCAACGCCGACGCGTTTCGTGCCGAGGTCGACGCCGAGGTAGCGCGTCACCGCCGTTCCCGGGCGGTGTCTGCGAGCACCGCGCGCACGATCTCCGGCAGCGCATCGATCGCATCGTCCAGACGCTCCGGATCGCCGCCGCCCCCTTGCGCCAGCTCCGGCCGCCCACCGCCGCGGGTGCCGAGCCGGCGGTTGAGCGCCTGCATGATCTTCGAGGCCGCGGCGCCTCGCGCCACCGCCCCCTGGGTCGCCATCACCACGACCTCGATCCGGCCGTCCGCGCCGCCGGCCGCCACGATGACACCGGCCTGCAGGCGGCCCTTGACCCGGTCGCCGAGCGCCCGCAGCGACGCCTGATCGGCGCCGGGGACCGTGAGGCCCACGACCGCGATGCCGTCGACGTCGCGCGCCGACCGTACCGCTTCCTCGAGATCCGGCGTCGCCTCTTGGGCGCGCGCGCGCTCTGCGCGCTGTTGCACGGCGCGCCGCCGCTGGTCGAGTTGTCGGATGCGCTCGGGCAGCGACTCGGGCGCGACCCGCAGCTCGGCCGCGGCGTCGCGGAGCTTCGCCTGCGCGTCCCGCAGGCGATCGAGCGCGCCCCGGCCGGTCACGGCTTCCAGACGCCGCGTCCCGGCTCCAACGGACCCCTCACCGGTCACGAGAAACAGGCCGATCTCCGAGGTATCGCCCACATGCGTGCCGCCGCACAGCTCGCGGCTGTACGCGTCGAGGCTGACGACGCGCACCTCGTCGCCGTACTTCTCGCCAAAGAGCGCCGTCGCGCCGGCCTCAAGGGCGTCTCGATAGGGCATCACCACGGTCGCGACCGGGAGCGCGGCCAGGATCTGCGCGTTTACGCGATCCTCGACGCGTGTGAGATCGTCCGGCGTGAGCGCGGCCATGTGGGTGAAGTCGAACCGCAGCCGGTCCGGCGCCACGAGCGATCCCGCCTGGCGCGCGTGCTCGCCGAGAATCTCGCGCAGGGCCTTGTGCAGCAGGTGTGTGGCCGTGTGATTGCGGGCCACGTCGGCGCGCCGCGCGCCGTCGACCGCGAGACGCACCCGGTCGCCTGTCTCGATCCGGCCCTCGGTCACCCGCCCGCGGTGCACCCACAGGCCCGGCACCGGGCGCTGCGTGTCCTCCACCGTCACCGTCCCGGCGGGCCCGCGGATGGTCCCGGTGTCGCCGACCTGGCCTCCGGCCTCGGCGTAGAACGGCGTGCGGTCGCAGACGATCTCCGCGTCCTGGCCGGCCTCCGCGGCGCGGACGCGCGCCCCGCGCGCGACGACCGCGACGACCCGGCCGTCCGCCTCCAGCGCGTCGTAGCCCGTGAAGACCGTCTCGATCCCGGCATCCCGCAGCTCGGCGTACACCGTCCGGTCGGGCGCCTCGAACTTGAACGCGAGGGCGCCGCGGGACCGCTCGCGCTGCCGGTCCATCTCCGCGCGGAAGCCTCTCTCGTCCACCTCCATGCCGTGCTCGCGCGCGACGTCCCGCGTGAGGTCGATCGGAAAGCCGTAGGTGTCGTACAGCCGAAACACGTCCGCGCCGGGCAGCACCGCGCCGCCCCCGCCGCGGGTGGCGGCGATCAGCGTATCGAGCCGCGCGAGCCCGTCGTCCAGGGTCCGCTCGAATCGGGATTCCTCGGCGGCGAGGACCTGGTGAATGTACGATCGCTGCGCCACCAGCTCCGGGTACGCGCCGCCGAGCAGGGCGATCACCTCGTCGGCGATCTGGGGCAGCAGGGCCTCCGGCGTCCCGGGCGGGCGCCGCCCCGGATCGGTCGTCAGCATGCGGCGGGCGAAGCGCATCGCGCGGCGGATGATCATCCGCAGCACGTAGTTGCGGCCTTCGTTGCCCGGCGTGACCCCGTCGGCGACGAGGAACGTCATGGCCCGCCCGTGGTCCGCGAGCACGCGATACGCGATCGTGTGCGCCGCGCGCTGCGCGGCGGTGTGGCCGAGGATCCGGGTCTGCAGCCCGTCGAGGATCGGCAAAAAGAGATCGGTGTCGTAGTTGGTCGGCGCGCCCTGCAGCACCGAGGCGATGCGCTCGAGTCCCATGCCGGTGTCGACGCCGGGCTTGGGGAGCCGCGTGCGGCTGCCGTCCGGGGCCTGGTTGAACTCCATGAACACGAGGTTCCAGATTTCGACCCAGCGGGCGCAGCCGTTGTCCAATGCGACCCCGCAGTCCGGCCGGCGACACGTGCACGCCTCCGGCCCGCGGTCGTAGTGCAGCTCGCTGGTCGGGCCGCACGGCCCGACGTCGCCCATCATCCAGAAGTTCGTGCGCTCTCCCATGCGCACGACACGGTCCGCCGGCACCCCGAGCGCCGCCCACGCGGCCGCCGCATCGTCGTCGGCCTCGAACACCGTAAAGACCAGCCGCTCCCGGGGGATCCGGAGGGTCCCGGTGACGAGCTCCAGGGCGAATCGCACGGCGTCGCCCTTGAAGTAGTCGCCGAAACTGAAGTTGCCGAGCATCTCGAAGAACGTGTGATGCCACGGCGACGGCCCCACGCTCTCCAGGTCGTTGTGCTTGCCGCTCACGCGCATGCACTTCTGCGCGGTCGTGGCGCGTACGTACGGCCGCTGCTCGAGCCCGAGGAACACGTCTTTGAACTGCACCATGCCGGCGTTGGCAAACAGCAGGGTGGGATCGCCCGCCGGCACGAGGGAGCCGCTCGGGACGCGGGTGTGCCCCTGCCCCTCGAAGTACCGGAGAAAGGCCTCCCGGATGTCGGCGCCGGTCATCGTCTGGCGCACGGCGCCTCAGGCGCGCTCCGCCGCCGCCGCGCGGACGGAGGCCAGCACGCGGTCCGCCTCCGCGACCGCCCGGTCGATGCCCGCGGCGGCGCGGTCGATCAGGTCCGGCGTGATCGTGAGCGGCGGCGCGATGCGGATGACCTCGGGCTTGTTCAGCGTGTAGAACGTGATGACACCGCGGTGGCCGGCCTCGGCGGCGACCATGAGCGCGTAGTCGCTGTGCACGAACTCGACGCCCAGCAGGAGGCCGCGTCCCCGCACGTCGCGGATCACGGCCGGGTACCGGCGCCGGAGGTCGTGGAGCCGCCCGAGGAACCGCTCGCCCATCGCCGCGGCCCGCTCGGGGAGGCGCTCCCCCTCCAAGACCTCGAGGGTCGCGATGGCGGCGCGGCATGCCAGGGGATTGCCTCCGAACGTGGACGAGTGGATATACGGCTGGCGCCCGAACGGACCCCACAGCGCCGGGCGGGCGATAAACGCGCCGATCGGGATGACGCCGCCGCCGAGCGCCTTGGCCACCGTGAGGATGTCCGGGACGACGTCCTCGTGATCGACGCCGAACCGCCGCCCGGTGCGGCCGAGGCCCGATTGAATCTCGTCGGCAATCAGCAACACCCCGCGACGGTCGCAGATCCCCCGCACCTCGCGCAGGTATCCCGGCGGCGGTACGATGACGCCCGCCTCGCCCTGGATCGGCTCCAGGATCACCGCGGCGGTGTCGGGCCCGATCGCGTCGTCCACGGCGCCGGCGTCGCCGAAGGGCACGTGCGTGAATCCCGGCACGAGCGGCGCGAACGGAGCCCGGTAGTACTCCCGGCCGGTGGCCGAGAGCGCCCCCAACGTCTTGCCGTGAAACGCCTCCTGCATCGCCACGAACCCGACGCGGCCGGTCACCAGGCGCGCGAGCTTGAGGGCCCCCTCCACCGCCTCCGCGCCGCTGTTGCAGACAAAGGTGTAGCACAAGTCCCCCGGCGTGAACGCGGCGAGGCGCTCGGCCAGCTCCGCGAGCGCGGCGCTCGGCATCGTCCGCACCGACATCGGCATCCGGTCCAGTTGGTCGCGAACGGCGGCCAGGACCCGCGGGTGCCGGTGGCCCACGTTGAAGATCGCCGGGCCGCACGCGCAGTCCACGTACTCGCGCCCGTGCGCATCCCAGACCAGGCAGTCCAGCGCGGCCCACTCCACGGTCTCGGAACCGCCAAACTTGAACAGCCGCGCGAGCCCGGGATTGACGTAGCGCTGGTACCGGTCGATCGTCTCCGCCACGAGACGCTCACGCGCCGCCGGAGGGAGCAGCGGCACCGGGCACCGGCTCGCCGGAGCGGGCTCACGCGATTCCGGGATCACCATGCGCCTCCGCCTGGCCCGCGGCGTCGGGCACCGGCTGCGTCAAGGCCGCCTGCGCGCGCCGGACCACCTGGCGCGTCTCCTTGTACTTGATGCGATCCAGCGCCTCCTCGGGCGTGACCCACTCGCAGCGCACGAAGCCCTCCTCGCGCTGCGGGGAGGCCTCTTCGCCGCCCAGGAACTCCATGAGATAGTAGTGCACGGTCTTGTCGTAGTAGGTGTCCTCCGCCTTCCAAAAAAACGTGTAGCGCTCCTCGCCGAGATCGGAGACGATGCGCACGTTGCGGATTCCCGTCTCCTCCGCGACTTCGCGGCGCGCCACGGCCTCGGGGGTCTCACCCGCTTCGATCGTGCCCTTGGGGAGCATCCACTTGCCGGTCTCGTGCTGCAGGAGCAGGATGCGCACGTCGTCCTGGGGGCGGGCTACGGCGCTCCGTCGAAACACGACGCCGCCCGCGCTGCGGGCCGGCTTGACCTTGCGCCACGGCTGCGGCACCGTCGTCCTCCTGCGCCTGCGCAGACGCGCCGTCCGAGAGGTAGGCCGCGGCCGGCGGTCCCGGCACCGGCGGACCGTTCCGACACCGGGCGCGTACCCCCGACCGATCCGGCGCGCCCGGAACCTATCCGTCGAACCCGCGGCTAGTGGCGCTTACGGCGAACGGCGCGGCGGCGGCGCTTCTGGCTCGGCTTCTCGTAGTGCTCGTGACGCTTGGCGTCGGTGAGGATTCCGGACCGCTTGACTTGCCGTTTGAATCGACGGAGCGCGCTATCCAGCGTCTCGTCCTTGCCGACTCGAACCTCGGTCAACCGGCCCACCTCCACGACGCGCGCGACAATGGGGCCATTATACACGACCGGGCGCGAGACCATCAACCGATCGCGCGCGCCGTGCGTGCCGCCTACGTCGCATCGAGGCGCGTGCGCGCCGCGTCATGCGGGCGCGCGGCTCGAGGCGCCGCACGGCGGCCGCGTCGATGCGCCGAGTCAATGCGCCGGCACCCCCGCCGCCACCCGCTGCACGCTCACCGACCGCACCACGAGATTTTCCTTGCGGTCGCCGGCGCCGTTGATCGCGAAATCCCAGCCCCACGTTTTCGAGAAGTCGGCGTCCGTGATGCGAAACGTGTAGGTCGCCCACCCGCTCCCCGCATCTACCCACTGCCACGGCGTAAACCGGTAGCCGGTCATCGAGTCATACATCAGGTTGAACCCGACGAGCTGGGCCGCGCTGGCCCGGTGCGCTTCCACGGTCACCACAAAATCGTACCGGCCGTTGTTGAAGTACGCGAACGTGTTGTCCAGCATGAAATACACGTAGACGGCCTCCGTGCTCGCGTCGGTGCGCACGGCCGGGCTGCCGTCCACCGTGACGGGGATGATCCCGCCTGACGGCAGGGCGCGGAGCCGCTGGTTGTACAACCCGTGCTCGTCGTCGGTCGGGCCGAGCTGGGCCGAGACCGCGTCCGCATGCGAGAAATCATGGGCGGGGTCGACCACCGCGGTGAGCGGCCCCTGCGCCGCCGCTCGCGCCGCCTCGTCCACGAGCGCCCGGTCGGGGTTCGTCACGAACACCGGGCCCGGCCCGACCGTGATCTTGCCGGCCTCGCCCGGGGCAACGAGCGCAGGCTGGCCCGATGCGCCGACCACGGCGGCGGGCCCGATCGTGGGGATGGCCACCGGCTGCGGCTCGCCCGTCGTCCAGGCCACGACCGTGGGGGTGTCCCCTTTCTCAAACATCAACGCCACGATGCCCGGGCCTCGGTCGAGCGGCCCCACGTACCGGGCGCCGCCGAGATAGCGCATCGCCGTCAGCATCGACGGGTCGAGCGCCGGCCAGAACTCGCGCGTGACGCCCTCGGCCAGGCCGAGCGCCGCGAGCTGGACCGGCGCGCCCCAGTCCTGCCGGCCGTACATCCAGAGCTGGTGCCGCGCGTCCGTGAGGATCCGGGCGTGGATCGTGCTGAGGGCCTCGAGAGCCTCGTCGGGTCGCCGCCCGCGCGGGTAGAGCATGATCGCATCGAAATCGCCGCCGTTTTTGGTCAGCATCGTCTGCATGTACGGCAGGTCAAACCCGCCCGGCGACGCGGCGACCACCAGGGCCCCGGGGTTCGCGCGCCTGGCGGCCGTGCGCACGACGTGAAGCATCGCCACGTAGTCCTGTGCGGTGCCGCGGAAGTCGGCGAGATCCAACGATGGCTCCACCTGCCACGCCGCCACCCGGCTCCCGTAGCGCAGGGTGATGGAGGTGACAAACGCGGCCCAATCCGCGAGGCGCTGCGGCGGCTGCCGGCTCCAGACCGAGGCCGGCGCGTCGGGCGTCATGGCCGCCCATCGCGGGGTGCCCTGCAGCAACAGGACCACGTGTGTCTTGGCGGCCGCGGCCTGCCGGATCGCCGCATCCAGCGGCGTCCAGCGGTAGGCGCCGCGGGTTGGCGCGAGCACGGCCCAATCGGCGACGATGCGGACCCAGCCGATGCCGCCGAGCGCCACGGCGGACGGGCTGGCCGCGGTGCCGGTCGGGTGTTGCGGCGAGGCGAGGTCGATGCCGAACGTGTCACCACCCGGCGTGGCCGACGGCGAGGGGGGCGGCGTCTGGGCGGACGCCAACACGAGCGGCGCCGCCGCGATCAGCAGCGAGGCGAGCACGATCGGCCGTAACGGGCGCAATGGTCTCCTCCGTACCAATCCGTCGTGGGGGCACATGGCTACAATTCCGATATAGTATCCTCCGCGGCGAACGCGCATCCCCTTCAGAGGAGGCCCCCCGCTCGGGTGGAATCTGACGCCTATGTGGCAACTACCCAAGGCGGTCTCCCTCGTCGCGGGACACGGCGAGGGGGGCACTGAGATCAATGCGTTCGATCGCGCGCTGATGGACGCGGGCGCCGCGGACCTCAATTTCCTGCGGGTGACCAGCATCCTGCCGCCGGGCGCGCGTGTCATCGAGCTGCCTCCGTATCCCCCCGGCGTGCTGATGCCCGCCGTCTACGCGCGGATCGTGAGCACCCGGCCGGGCGACCGCATCAGCGCGGCGATCGGCGTCGGGCTCTCCCGGGAGAGCCACGGCGTGATCATGGAGTACACGGGACACACCTCGCGCGCGGAGGCCGAGGCCGCGGCACGTCGCATGGTGATCGAAGGGTTCGAGATACGGCGCCTGCGGCTCGAGGAGATCGTGGTGGCGGCCGCGGAGCACGCCGTGGAGCGTGCCGGTTGCGCGGTCGCGCTCGCGTTGTTCTGGCCGACCCCGACCGGCCTGCCCCGATGAGGGGCGCGTGGCTCACGGACCAGGGGTGCGTCGACCTCACGACGAGCTTTTTGGTCACGCGCCGGCTCCACGAGGAGCAGACGCCCTACCAGCATCTCGAGATCTACGAGAGCCCCAGGTTCGGCCGGATGCTCGTGCTGGACGGCGCCGTGCAGACGACGGAGGCGGACGAGTTCATCTACCATGAGATGCTCGCGCATCCGGGGCTCCTCACGCACCCGGCCCCGCGACAGGCGCTGATCATCGGCGGCGGCGACGGCGGGCTGCTGGAGGAGGCGTTGAAACATCCGCTGGAGCGGGCCACGATCGTGGAGATCGACGGCGCCGTCGTGCGCCGGAGCCGCGAGTACCTCGATGTGATCTCCGCCGGGGCATTTGACGATCCCCGCGCCCGGCTCGTCATCGGCGACGGCATCGCCTACGTGGCGAACGCGCCCGACCGGATCGACGTTGCGCTGGTCGACTCGACCGATCCGGTCGGCCCCGCGGCCGGCCTCTTCAGCGTGGAGTTCTACGCCGCCCTCGCCGACCGCCTCACGCCGGATGGCGTGGCCGTCGTCCAGTCCGGCTCGGCGGTGTACCAGCACGAGTTGATCGCGATGGTCCGCCGCAACATGGCGCCGTCGTTCCGGGTCGTGCGCACCTACGCGGCGACCGTCCTGGCGTATCCCGGCGTCCTCTGGTCGTTCACGATCGGCTCGCTCGGGCGCGACCCGATCGACGTCCACTCGAGCGAGATCGCGCGCCGGACCGAGGGCTTCGGCCTCCGTTACTACACGCCCGCCGGCCACCAGGCCGCGTTCGATCTGCCGCCGTATCTCAGGGACGCGATCGCGGCACGATGACGTTCCTCGGGGCTCGCCCACCGGGCGCCGCGACGGCCGCGCGGATCACGTTGCTTGGCGGGCCCTATGACGCCACGGCCTCGTTTCGCCGCGGCAGCCGGTTTGCGCCCGACGCGATCCGGCATGCGTCCGAGAGCATCGAGACCTACAGCCCCGTGCTGGATCGCGACCTCGGCGACATCGCGTTCACCGACGCGGGCGACCTCCGGCTGGAGGGTCTCACCCCGGCGGAAATGGTCAAGACGATCCGCCGGCAGATGCCTCCCGGGGTCCCGCTGTTGCTGGGCGGCGAGCACACGATCACGCTCGGTGCCGTCCAGGGCCTCACACCGCGCGTCCCCGACCTCATGGTGGTGCAGTGGGACGCGCACACCGACCTGCGGGACGAATACGCGGGCGAGCGCACGTCCCACGCCACCGTGATGCGGCGTCTCGTCGACGGCGGGCTGCCGCTCGTGCAGCTCGGGATCCGCGCCGGCACGCGCGAGGAGTTTGCGCTCGCCGAGAAGCGGTGCGTGCATTCGGCCCGCGACCTCCGGGTGCCCGCGGCGCTCGGGGACCGCCTACGGACCACACCGCTGTATCTCAGCGTGGACGTCGACGTTCTCGATCCAGCGATCGCGCCCGGCACCGGCAACCCGGAGCCCGACGGCGCGGGGTACGGCGATCTGCTTCAGAGCCTGCGGAGCCTGGCGGGGTGCCGGGTCGTGGGGATGGATGTCGTCGAGGTCGCACCGGCCCTGGACCCGAGCGGCCGGACCCCGATCATCGCCGCGTCGCTCGTGCGCGAGATGCTGCTGCTCTTCGGCGCCTAGCGGTGCGCGCGGGCCGGCCTACCTCCACCGCTCCGGCTCTCGCGTGTCCAAAGAAGGCGGGGGCGCGCCTGTCCCCGCGCGCGGCGACGGGCGCCCAGTCCTGCGGACAGCGGCATGGCGACGCACCGCACCGCGGGCAGCCGGCGCCGTACCGGCGCGCGACGCGGGCGAGATCGACGCCGCCTAGCACGGCGACGCTCACCGTCCACGCCAGCACGTCGGACAGCTCGAGGGCCAGGGCGCGCCGATCGCGGTGACGGAGACTCTTCGCCACCTCGCCGACCTCCTCGACGAGGCGGCGGAACGTGCCGTCCATGCCGCGCGCCCGGTCGCGCGCGCCGAACGTCCGGGCGATCGCCTGCTGGAGCGCGCCGAGGTCGAGGCCGCGCGGACCCGCCTTCTGTGGAACGGGGGTCACCGAATCACGACGACGCGTGCGCTGAGGCCGATCGGCGTGGCGCGGTCGAGGACCGGCACGCCGTAGACGACGGTCGGCCGCCCCGGCACGACCTGGGAGAGCTCGGCGCGTCCGTTTGCACGCAGCACATAGGTGTCCGCCGTGGTCGCAACCATGGTTTGGGCGACCACAAGGCCGCCGAGACCGGTGACCACTTCCTCCACCGGGCCCGAAATCCGCGCGGCGTCGGGCGCCGAGAACTCGATATCGATCAAGGTGGCGGCCAGGCTGCCGTCAGAGTTGAGGGGACCGCCGACCCGGAGGATGTCGTACGGGGCGACGGTCCCGGCCGGCACGGCCTGGCCGTTCAGCCGCACTACGGTCGCGCCGGTCAGGATGATGCTGCGCCGGGTGCCGGCGCTCGTCAGCAGGTCGACGGTGGATCCGGAGCGCCCAAGGACCACGCCGGTGCGCGACACGGGCCCCGGCGGCGCGGTTGCCATGGCGACGCGGGGCGACGCGATCTCCACGGTCAGGCAGACCACCTCGCCGTCCGGCTGCGCCACGGCCCACAGGATCGCCGGCGCTCCCGGCCGGACTCCGGCGATCGGCACCACCCGCCCGCTCGCATCGACGATGACGCTCGCGCCGAGGAGGCGGACCCGCCGCGTCCCGGTGAGCGTATCCCGGCGCCACGCGGTGCCGCCCCGGGCCCAATCCACGTGGCCGTCCCCTGTGATCGCGAGCGTGAGCGCGCCGCGGCTCGGCTCGACGCTCATGATGGTCCCGGACGCGACGACGCGGCCCCATCCCTTCGCCAGCGGCGCGGCGCCTCCCGGCGCCCCATGCCCCGGTGTTGGCGCGCAGATCGACGCGACCACGGCCACGGCCGCGGCCAGCAGGCCGGCACTCCGCCACACTCTCGCTGTCGTGTTTGTCAAAGGCCCCCCGTCCTCATGTCGCACAGTTCGGCCGTCCTCGCGCCGCAACGTTCGGCCCGGGCGCACCCAGGCACGGCGCCTTAGTGCGCCGGCAGGTGCGGTCCGACCGAGGATGCCTGCTCGAGCGCCTCGCGCACCCCTCGCTGCAGCGCCGCGGGGCTGACCCCGACCGTGTGGGCCAGCTGTGCGGTCGACAGGCGCCCCTGCAGGAAGCGCACCGCCGTGGGCACGTCGATGCCGAGCCGCTGCGACAGGACCACGGCGCGCGTGATCTCGGGGAACGTGAGCCCCTCGCGCCGCAGCCGGTTGACCGTCCCCGGATCCACGGCGACCTGCTGCGATACCGAGTGGGCCAGCGCTTGCTCCTGCGCCGAGAGGAGCTGCCCGGCGATGGCCAGCAACGTCTCGGTCGGCATCGTACCCACCGCCGTGAGGTGCAGGCCCCGCTGATCCCAGATCAGCACTCGAAAGTATCCGAGATCGACGAACCTCGCGGGGCGCCCGCCGACCCGGACGTCCTGGCCAAACGCCGGCGCGCCGATCGATCCTGCGGGCGCCTCGAACAGCGACATGAGACTGTCCCCGTCGCTGTATTGCAGATTGACCGACGTCAGACTCCCGAACCGGCTGATCCCGCCGCCGCTGAAGGTGTAGCCCTCGGGGAGCACTGGGGGCACCAGCACCGTGAAGCCGGCCTGGCGTCCCAAGACTTCGGGGGTGGCCGCCTCGTCGACCGTGGGAAACAAGTGCAGCACGCGCGCGCCGGCCGGCAGGCGGAACCGGAAGTACGCGGCCGGGAGATTGAGGCTGAAGCTGATGCGCGAAAAATACGTGGTGAGCACGACGCCGCGCGACGGGTCCCGCTCTTCGGTGCGCAGCACGGTGCCGGTCGCCTGGTCGATCCACAGCTCCCGGCTCACCCCCGGCCCGTTGGGCGTGAGCAGGACGACGTAGGCCTGCCGCCCGATGACTTCCTCGGTGCCGAGTTCAGTCACCCGGTAGTTGCGGTGCAGCAGGCTCAGGTCGCCGCGCAGCAGCCCGGTGTTCATCGTCGGCCCTTCGAACGCCGTGTTCAGGCGTGGCTCGTAATGCCACGAGGTGGCGCCGTCGTCGACGATCAGCCGCCCCGCGACGTCCTCCGGCGACAGATACTCCAGGCGGGTCATGTTGGGCCGCTTGTGGAACTCGGCCGCGGTAACGGTCTCCGTCCGCCCGTTCCGCAGCACCGTGATGATCTTCGTGCCCTCGTAGTCGATGACGCGCGGCGCGTCGAGGGCGAGCTGCAGCACGCGGTCCACCGAGCCCGGCGCCGGCGGCGCCGGCGCGGCGAGCGTCGTGCCCATCGCGACCAAGACCACCAGGAGCGCGGGCGCGAGAACCGCGGCGGCCCGGACCCCCATCACCGGGGTGCCGCCCCCGCCGGCGGGGCGTCCCCGCTCAGCACCAGATCCGCGTCGCCCGTCGTGAGTCCCAGGTAGGCGCGGTCCGTGAACGGCTCGGCGCCCATCGCCTGCGCATGCTGCCGCACGTACAGATCGACGCCGATCTCCGAGGCGTGCAGGCGGTCGATCGTCCCCTTGACGAGCGGGGTCGCGGCGAGCGCCAGCGCGAGCACCGCGGCGGCCGACGCCCACGCCACGCGGCGGCCGAAGACGCCGCGGATCCGGGCCGCTGCGGCGCGACGATCGAGCCACGGCGCGCGGACGGCGGCCCAAAACCCCGCCGGCGGCTCGGCGACCGGCAGCTCGCCCAGGAGCTCCTTGGTCGTGCGCAGGCCCTCGTACGCGGCGCGGCACGACGCGCAGTCGAGCAGGTGCTCCTGCACCGCCGCGGTCTCGGCCGGCCCGAGCTCACGGTCCAGATAGGCGGACAGCAATTGGCTCACCCGATGATGATTGAGCGTCATGGTTCCCACCCCCGGCGCCGCGCCTCCACGTAGCGCGCCAGCCGCTGCTGCAGGATCTGACGGGCGCGGTGGAGCCGGGACTTCACGGTCCCCAGCGGCACGCGCAAGAACATCGCGATCTCCTCGTACGAATACCCCTCGACGTCGCTCAGCACTACGACCATGCGCAGGTCCGGACTCAGCGTCCCGAGCGCCCGCTGGATCGTCGCGTCGAGCTGCTCGCGCTCGATGATGGCCTCGGGGCTCGAGCCGGGATCGGGCATCTCCCGGAGGAGCTCACCCCGGGGGGTGTCGACCGGCGCGTCCAGCGACTCGACGCGGCCGCGCGGACGCTTGCGTAGCAGATCGATATGGAGATTGCTGACGATCCGGTACAGCCAGCTCTCGAGCGGGGCGTCCGGCTCCACGCGGCGCAACGCCCGGTAGACTCGCAGGAACGTCTCCTGCGCGAGGTCGCGCGCGTCGGCCTCGTTCCCCGTCATCCGATACGCGACGTTGTAGACGTGGCGGGCGTACCGCTGGACGATCGCCTCGTACCGCGCGAGCTCCTCCGTCGTGTACGAGACGGCCTGCGAGGCGTTGGGTCGCGCCATCGACACCACCGCGGCCGGCCTGCCCATTTATCCAGCTACAACGGGCGGCACCGGCAAAAAGTTCGTGGGGCGCGGGCTATCGCGCGACGACGTTGACCAGCTTGCCGGGCACCACGACGACGTCTTCGACGGACTTGCCGTCGAGAAACTTGCGCACCTTGTCGCTGCCGAACGCCGCTTCCCGTAGACGCGCCGCGTCGAATTCCGCCGGCACGGTCACGCGATCGCGCACGCGGCCGTTGACCTGCAGCACGACCGTGATCGTGTCCTCCCGCACGGCGTCGGGATCCCACGCCGGCCACGGCTGGCGGTGGACGCTGTACGCTTCGCCCAGTCGGGCCCACAGCTCTTCGGCGAGGTGCGGCATCAGCGGCGCGAGCATCAGCACGAGCGTGCGCGCCGCCGGCCGCCATTCGCCGGTCGCCGCGGCCCCCTGCTCGCGCAGCCGCGCGAGCGCGTTCGCGCACTCCATCAGCGCCGCCACGGCGGTGTTGAACCGGAACCCCTCGAGATCGCCGGTCACGCGCCGGAGCGTCTGGTGGATCGCGCGCCGCACCTGCGCCCCCAGCTGCGGCGACGCCGCCGGGCCGCCCGCCGGCGCGTCCGCGGTCACGAGGTGCCAGATGCGCTGCGCGAACCGGTGCACGCCTTCGATGCCCTTGGGGTTCCACGGGCCGCCGCCGTCCCACGGACCGATGAACATCAGGTAGGCGCGCACGACGTCCGCCCCCATCGTGCCCACATAGTCGTCGGGGTTGACGACGTTGCCGCGCGACTTGCTCATGCGGTTGCCGTCCGGGCCCAGGATGATGCCCTGGTTGAACAGGCGCAGCATCGGCTCGTCGAAGGGCAGGAGCCCGAGATCGCGCATGGCCTTCGTGAAAAACCGCGTGTACATGAGGTGCAGCACCGCGTGCTCGATCCCACCCGTGTACTGGTCCACCGGCCCCCACCGGCGAACGCGCGCCGCGTCGAAGGGAGCGTCGTGGTTGTGCGGGTCGAGGTAGCGAAATTGGTACCACGACGAGTCCACGAACGTGTCCATCGTGTCCGTCTCGCGCTCCGCCGGACCCCTGCATTCGGGGCAGGTCGTCTTACGAAACGCGTCATTGCGCTTGAGCGGGGACTCGCCGGTCGGCAGAAACTCCGCGTCCTCCGGCAGCAGCACCGGCAGGTCACGGTACGGCACCGGCACCGCCCCGCACGCGGGACAGTAGATGATGGGGATGGGCGTTCCCCAGTACCGCTGCCGGCTGATCAGCCAGTCGCGCAGGCGGTAGGTCACCGCGGCGCGCCCGCGGCCGGCCTGCGCGAGCGCTTCGGTGATCCGGCGGCGGGCCTCCTCGCTCGGCAGCCCGTCGAACGCGCCGGAGTTGACGAGCGTTCCTTCGCCCGGATAGGCCTCCGCGAGCGGCTTGCCGTCCCAGTCCGGCGGCGCGACCACGACCGGTGTGTCGAGGTGGTGCCGGCGCGCGAACTCGTAGTCGCGGCTGTCGTGCGCCGGCACGGCGTGGATCGCCCCGGTTCCGTACGTCAGCAACACATAGTCGCCGATGTAGATGGGGACCCGCGCGTTCGTGAGCGGATGCCGGGCGTACGCGCCGATCCACACCCCGGTTTTCTCCCGGTCCTCCGCGAGCCGCTCGATCTCGGATTGCCGGCGCGTCCGGTGGACATACGCCGCCACCTCCGGCCGGCGGTCCGGCGTCGTCAGCTTCTCGACGAGCGGGTGCTCCGGCGCGAGCACCAGGAAAGTCGCGCCAAACAACGTGTCCGGCCGCGTGGTAAACACGGTGATCGCATCGCCCTGCTCGCTCCGGTAGACGATCTCCGCCCCTTCGCTACGCCCGATCCAGTTGCGCTGCAGCGTCTCCACGCGCTCGGGCCAGTCCATCTTGCTGAAGTCCAGGAGTTCCTCCGCGTACTTCGTAATGCGGAAGTACCACTGCTCCAGATCCTTTTTGATCACGGGCGTCCCGCAGCGCTCGCAGACGCGGTCGGCGCCGATCACCTGCTCCCGCGCGAGCGTCGTGTTGCAGTGGGGGCACCAGTCGACGGCCGCCAGCGCCCGGTACGCGAGCCCCTTCTCGTAAAACTTGAGGAAGAACCACTGGTTCCACACGTAGTAGCCGGGCTGGCAGGTGACGACTTCGCGCGACCAGTCGAACATCGTGCCCATCGACCGCAGCTGGCCGCGCATCCGCTCGATGTTTGCCATGGTCCACTTGTAGGGATGGATGCCGTGCTGGATCGCGGCGTTTTCGGCCGGCAGCCCAAAGGCGTCGAACCCGATCGGGAAGATGACGTTCTGGCCGCGCATGGTGAGGAAGCGCGCCCGGGCGTCCGACGGCGTCATCGCGTACCAGTGACCGATGTGCAGGTCCCCGCTCGGATACGGGTACATCGTGACGAACAGGTACTTCGGGCGCGGTGCGCGCTCGTCGAACTGGTACAGGCCGTCGGCCGCCCACTTGGCCTGCCACTTCGCCTCGATTGCGTTTGGGTCGTAGTGATCGCTCATGGTTACCCACATTCTATGCCGATCTGGCGATAACTTATCATACTCCGGCTACATCACGTCGCGCACCTGGGCGCCGAGGTACCCGGCCGCGACGATCAGGATCGCACCCGCGAGCGAGAGAGGCAGCAACGCCCGCCCGGCGGTGTTGCCGGTCCGCCACCGCCACAGGAAGTTTGCGAGGTACGCTGCCGTGGCCCCGTACGCGATCCAGCTATGGAGCTGATGCCGCGTCACCAGCGCGGTGCCGACGCCCTGCGCCTCGACCGCGAACAGGTCCGTCCAGCCCAGGGCGATCGAAACCCCCGCGCCGAGCAGGCCGAGGCCGACCAACCAATAGGCCATGCGCCGGTAGAGCGGATCCTGAGACCGCCAGCCCACGACGTCGAACAGCGCGCTGGCCAACCAGAGAGCGATGGGAAAATGCACCACCATGGGATGGATCAGCATAGCCACCCATCCCCAAGACGGCGCGCCGGCGCCGTCGCCCGCACATGAGCCACCTCATCCCCCCTGCGAGACACCAGCCCGCAGCGCCTGTGGTTCCGCCACACGACGGCCGATCCCTGCCCTGTGGCGAACCGGCGCGTGTGTGCGCTGCGCCCGGCTCCGCGTGCCGGCGTGGCGGGCATACGCCCGCGCCGCGGCGTGAAACGACACCGCCCCGTGGATGGAGCACTGTTGTGGCCCTGGACGCGCCCCGCACACGCGACGGCCCCGGCGGGCGATATCCCCCGGGGCCGGTGTATCGGTGCCGGGATTGTTACTGCGCCTGGCCGAGGTCCTGGGACGCCGCCTGCAGGTGCCGGGAGACGACGAGGACATAGGGCTGCGCCTCGTTGAGGTTGGTGGACGCGAGCGCCTGCTTCGCGAGGTTCTGGCAGATCATAGCCTCCTGCAGCGCCGCCTGCGCCCCGGCGACGTTGTGCATCGTCGCAGCCTGGAGATCAGGGATGATCCCGTTGCCCTGCGACTGGCACGGATTGCCTGCCTGGGCGAAAAAGTCGGCGCCCTTCGGCCCCTCCAGGCAGTTCAGCACATGATGGGTATGCAGCTGAACGCCCGCGAGCGCGTTCGCCTTCTGGGCCAGCTCACCGGCATGGAACATCGCGGTCTTGAGCTCCATCTGGATCTGGTCCGCGGACCCGGCCGTCATGCTTTGCCCGGAGCCCGCGAGCGGCATGCCGAGCACCCCCAGGCACGCGAGCGCCACTGCCCCGATCGCGATCGTCCTCACGTGGTCCTCCCCTCGTCGTTGTCGGATCTGTCCGGGCCCATGATCCCGAGTCAATGTAACAGGGGCGTGTCGGCGGGCACGGTTCCTCCTTGTCCGCGCCGCCGCCTGCGTCCGCCTGTGACGTGCGTCTCCAGGGCGCGGCGAGACGTCATACGGCCGTCATGCCCGCCGGGCTATGCTGGGCCCAGCCCGTTGCACTGGGGTTCAACACGCGCCCGCACCCGCGACCGGCATGGGGTGCCGGCGTCCTGACGGACCTAACGAATCCGATGGTGGAAACGCGGGACTTCGGCTCGACCCGGATAGGAGGCCCGGACCATGAAGAGCCAACATGAGATGACGGAACTCGCCCTGACCGAAGTGCGGTTGCGCATCGTGCGTACCAAGCTCCGTGAATGGCGGAAAATTCAGCGGCAGCTGGAACGGCGGGCGCGCATCCTGCGGCGCGTGCTGGCGATCCGAACCGTGCACTGAGGGCCTGTCGCACTCGTACCACCGTCCGCTACGGCGCGATCGGGTCGATGGGCTGCCCATTGTCCCGCACCTCGAAAAAAAGATGCGGGCCGGTGCTCCAGCCGCTACTGCCGACCGTCGCGATGAGCTGCCCCCTGCGCACGTGCTGGCCCGCGTGGACGGCGCTCGACAACAGGTGTGAGTAGGTCGTCGACATGCCGTTGCCGTGGTCGATAACGACCAGCATGCCGCTGGCCGGCATCCGGCCGGCGAAGAGCACCGTCCCGTCCGCCGGGGCGCGCACCGGCGCTCCCAACGCGGCGGCGATGTCGATGCCTGTGTGAAACTCCGGGGTATGGAATAGCGGGTGGACTCGCCAGCCATACGGTGACGTCACCCGCCCGATGACCGGCCACGGCAGTCCATCGCGGAGGAGCGCGGGGACCGTGCCGGTCGAAGAAATCGACCCTGAGCGCAGGACGATCGCCTGGATCTCCGCCGACTCGGCATCGAGGCGCGCAAGAATTTGCCGCTCCTGCTCCGCGATGCGCCCCAGGCGCTCGCGGCTCGCGCCCGCGCTGTTCCGAATTGCGCGAAGAGCGCTGGGCGGGCTCCCCGCCTCGCGCTGCGGGGTGACGCCGGCGACGGTCTTCGTCGCGGAGCCTAACGGATGGGCTGCGTCCGCGGCGCCGGGATCGATCGCGATCCACAACAGCAGCCTGCCCGGCTGCGCGACCTCGCCCGGTCTCACGCCGCCCGCCGTGACCCATCCGCTCGCGGGCGCGCGGACCAGGGTCCCCGCGAGACGCACGCGCGCCTCGCGGACCGCGGTCTCCGCGGCCAGGACTCGGGCCTGCGCCGCGGCAAGATCCTGGGCCTGAGCGCGGGCGGCGCCGATCTCCGATTCCGCACGCCGGGCCAGCGATTGCGCGCGCGCCGTCCGCTGTGCGGCCGCGGCGGCGGCCTGTTGTGCCGCGGCCGCGTTGTGGCGTGCGACCCGCAGCGACTCGAGCCGAGCCTCGGCCTGCCGCGTCGTGGCGGCCGCGGCCTCCGCCGCGGCCTCCGCTCCCCGATATGCCTCCTTATCCTTGGCGAGCTGCTGCGCCGGAATCGCGCCCTGGGCCAGCAAGCCGGTGTCCCGGTCGACGGTGCGCGCTGCGGCGTCGAGCGACGCCCGAGCCGCGGCCTCGTCGCGCCGTGCTACCGCCAGCGCGGCCTGGGCGCGGTCGACATCCGCCGGCCCGGCCTGATCGGCGGGTTGGGCGTGAAGCACCCCGGCCCGGCGCACGAGCGTCGGCCGCGCGTGCCCGGGCCGCCCGCAGGACGTCGTGCGCGGCGACGGCCATGTCGCGCTGGGCCTGGCCAAGCGCTCGCTCGGTGCTGAGGTCACCCGCGCGCGTCCCCCCGGGCGCATGAGGCCTGAGGTCGGCCGTTTGCTCGAGCTGCCGTACGGCAAGGCTCGTGTCGGCGCTCGCGGCGCGTTCGCGCTGCGTGAGGGCCGCCGCTGCGCGGTCGGCGTCGGCGCGAGCTCGGGCCAGGCGCGTCTGTACCTCGGCAAGCGCACGGCGGGCAGGCGCAACATCCAGTTGGAGGAGCACGGCCCCGTTGCGAACGTACTGGCCCTCGGCCGCACCAACGGCCACGACCCGCCCCGAGGATGGCGTGGACACGGGCACCAGCACCCGGGCGGGCGGCGGCAGGCTCTCTTGGATGCGGGAGGATGACGCGACGGGCGAAAGGCGCGGGCCGCCCCCGCGAACGTCGCCGAGGAGCGCGGGTTGAGACACGACGAGCACTGTGAGTGCCAGGAGTAGCCGTCTCGCCCGGATCCCTGACGGGCGCCACGATCTCGTCATCGCCGACCTTCAAAAGGAGGATGCCGACCTACCCTCTGTGAGGATACCCAAGGGCCATTCCCAAGGTACGAGGGCGGTGCGGCCGTGTCAAACTGAAGCACATCTGAAGAGCATGGAAAACATCGCCGCGCGGCAAGGAGCCGATCGTGGGAATGGAGTAGTAATCGCCATCCCGGAAAGGAGCGCGGCCTCCATGGATTGGCAGGCAACCGCCGCTGGATTTGGGCCATTGTCATGGGACGCCTGGACCGCGATCGGGACCTGGTGCCTTGCGGTTGTCTCGGTTGCGGTCACGTTGAGCCTGGTGCGCGGTGTGCACCGCACCGCCCGCGCACAGATCGACACGATCCGGGACGCGGCCACGGCGCAGGTGGCCGCGGCGGAGCAGGCGGCCATCGAGCAGCGCGATATCACCGAGCGCATGGCCCAGGCCCACGCGGACATGATGCGCGAGGACCTGCGGGCGCGGTTGCTGCTCTACTACGCAACGCAGTGGGGCTCGGCCCGCATGATCGAGCAACGGAAGCGCTTTGCGGGCATGCTGCTGTCTTCGACGCACGGGCCCGCGGACGGCGTGAACGGCGTCGGGTACGACGTCCCCAACTTCTTCGAGTCGCTCGGCCTCCTGCTGCAGCGCGGACAACTCGACGCGGAGATGCTCTGGCACACGCTCGGCTACGACGCCGCGCGGTACGGGCGAATCCTGCGGGGATTTATCGTGCGCGACCGCGAGACGCATGCGGACCCACACCTGTGGGCCGCCGCGCTCGAGTTGTTCGCGTCGCTGCGGAAGATCGAGGAAGCGCACACGAAGCGCGCCCCGACGGAATTCTCGCGCGACGAGCTCATCAAGTTCCTGCGGGAGGAAACGCACGGTGCCGTACCGGCCCCGGTACCGGCCCGGTCCCACCGATAGCGGTCCCCGCGGCGGACGCGCGGCGGGATTGCGTGGCACCGTCACGTGCGTCAACTGCTGCTCGGACACTTGGCCGCGGGCCACGTGCGGCGGCTCGCCCACCTACTTGTTCAACCAGGCCCGGCTGAAGCCGACCACGCGCCCGTGCCACTGCATGTCGTAGTCTTTGACGTAGGGCTGGAGACCGGTGAGCGACTCGCCGTGCCACAACCACACGGTCAACTGGTTTTCCTGATAGAGCGTCTGGGCTTGGTTCGCCAGCGCTCGGCGTTTCGCGACATCGGGCGTCGCCAGCACCTGATCCGCGATGGATTGGAGCTGCTGGGTCAACCGCTGCATCTGAGGGTCCGTGCTCTTGCGGATCTGACAGATGTTCCAGAACGCGTTCGGCTGCCAGGAACATTCGAGCACGGCCGTCGACGCGTACACGGACCCCTGCGAGTGATAGGTGATGTTCCACCCGTTGCGGTTCTCGCGCCACGTGTCGAGATACGCACCCCACTCGAGTGAGGTGATCTTGGACTCGATGCCCACGGCCCGAAGCTGCTCCTGGATGACCTGATTGTAGAGGCTCCAGTCCTGGAACGTCGTCGAGAGCATCGCCAGGCTCAACCGCTTCCCGTCGCGCTGGCGGATGCCATCCGGCCCCAGCTTCCAGCCGGCCTCGTCGAGAATGCGCGCGGCTTCGCCCGGGTTGTAGGCGATCATCGGGACGTCGGCGTTGTAGTAGTGTGAGCCGGGCGACGCCCCGGCGCGGGCTTTGACCGCGTACCCGTACAGCAGCTTCTTGATCATCGCGTCGCGGTCAACGGCGCGGGCAATGGCCTTTCGCACCGCGAGCTCGGACGTAGGCTCCTGGGTGACGTTGAGGCTGATGAACTGCGCGCCGGGCACGGTCCGCGCCTCCACCACAGCCCCCATGCGCTTGACCCCGTCGACGTCCTTGGGATTGATGTAGTACAGCACGTCCAACGTCTTCGCCTGCAGGTTGTCCATCTCCACATTCACATCGGGCACGATGTTGACCCGCAGCCCGTCGAGCATCGGCGCCCCGCGCCAGTATTGATCGTTGCGGCCGTACTCGATGTGGCTGTCCGACACGTACGCCTGGAACTTAAACGGCCCCGTGCCCACGGGGTGGGATGCGAAGTTGGCGCCGAGCCGCTGGACCGCGGACGGGCTGAGCTGGATGGCGCCCCAGTCCGCGAAGTTGTAGAGCATGTCCGCGTTGACCGTCTTGAGCACGACGCGTACCGTCGTATCGTCCGGCGTCTCGATGCGGTCGATCATCTCGAAGGTCGGATAGTACCGCGAGTTCCGGTTCGTCGTGTGGCGCTCGAAGTTGAACTTGACGGCCGCCGCGTTGAAGGGCGTCCCGTCATGAAAGACGACGCCGTGGCGCAGCTTGAGCGTGTAGGTGAGCCCGTCCCGGGACACGGCCCACGAGGTCGCGAGCATCGGCTTGAGATTTTCCTTGTCGTCCGCGTCGAGCAGCCGGTCGTAGAGATAATTTACGGCGCTCCAGGTAATCCAGTCGGCTTTTGTCAGATCCCACGCCGTCGGGCTTGCCGTGGCCGGCACGACGACGCTGCCACCGCGAGCGGCGGCCGCCGCCCCCGGAAGCGCCGGCCCGACGAGCCGGCCGAGCGGGAACGCCGCCGCGCCCGCCGCGAGGGCGGCGCGAGTGAGCAACGCACGCCGCGAGCTCCGCGCATAGAGCGCGCCGCCTGCGACGCCACGACCGGGCATCGACCGATCCATACCTGATCCCCTCCCTCCACGTCTCGTGCCGGCACCGGTGCACCGGACCGTGATGCGATGGCCGCCCCGCTCACCGCAGGTGCGGGTCGAGGGCGTCGCGCAGCGTATCGCCGACCAGGTTGACGGACAGGACCGTCAGAAAAATCAACACGCCTGGGAACGTCACCAAGAAGGAGGCGTTTCGCATATACTCCTGCCCCGCGCTCAGCATGGCACCCCACTCCGCCGTCGGCGGCTGCACGCCGACGCCGAGGAACCCGAGCGCCGCCGCGGTCAGGAGCGCCCCCGCGACGCTGAGCGTGGCGTGGACGATGATGGGTGCGAGGGTATTCGGCACGAGGTGGCGGAACACCACGCGCGGCTGCGTGGCGCCGATCGCGCGCGCCGCTTCGATAAACTCGCGCGGCTTCAAGGACAGGACGCTGGCGCGGACGATCCGCGCCAGCGTGGGCGCGCTGAAGACCGTCAGCGCGATGATGAGATTGACGAGGCTCGGCCCCATCACGGCGACGATGAGGATCGCGAGCAGGATGCCCGGGAACGCGTACATGATATCCACCAGACGCATCGTGAGGTGGTCCAGGCTCCCGCCGAAGAATCCCCCGATCAACCCCAGCGCCGTGCCCAGGAGGACGCCGCCCGCCGTGCCGCCGAGCGCGATGAATAAGGACACACGGGCGCCATAGATCAGCCGCGACAACTCGTCGCGGCCGGCCTCGTCGGTGCCCAGCCAGTGTTGGGACGACGGCGGATCCAACCGGCTGAGGAGATCTTGTTTGTCCGGGGCGTAGGGCGCCACCAACGACGCCGTGGACGCCGCGACCAGGACCACGGCAAGATACGCCGCGCCGGCGAGCGCAAGGCGATTGCCCGCGAGGTGCCGCCGCAGGCGCAAGAGCGCGCCGCTCGACCGCCCCGCGCGTGCGCCGGGCCACCTGGCAACCCTAACGCCCGAGTCCACCATCGGCGAATAGTACCAACCGCTGTTCCCGCTTGATGTGCGTCATTGATACTTGATCCGGGGATCGACGTACGCGAGCGTCAGATCTGTCAGCAGATTGGCCATAACAAACGACACCGCGACGAGCAGCACCGTCGCCTGCACAACCGGATAGTCTCGGCCGTTGATGCCGCTGACCAGATACCGCCCAACACCGGGCCATCCGAACACGGTCTCCACAATGACCGTGCCGCCCAGCACCCGGCCGAATCCCAATCCGAGCAGCGTGATGATGGTCGGCAACGACGTGCGAAGGACGTGCCTGAGGATCACGGCAGACTCGCGGAGCCCCTTCGCCCGCGCCGTGCGCACGTAGTCGTGGTTGATCACCTCCAGCATGCTGGACCGTGTGTACCGCGCAAGCGCGCCGGCGCTTCCAAAGGCCAGCACCACGGCGGGAAGGATCAGGTGACGCAGGCCCGCGCCGGTGTAGGCCGGGCCGCCCCATCCCGACGGAGGGAGTAGCGGCACCCACAGGGCGAGGGCGAGGATGAGCATGAGCGCCAGCCAGAAGTCGGGCACGGACACGCCGAACAGCGCGCTCGCCATCGCGGCGCCGTCCATCCACGTGCCGCGGCGCACCGCCGACACCGTGCCCAGCACGATGCCGAGGACGACCGACAGCACGAACGCGGGGATCCCGAGCTCCAGCGTGTTCGGCACCCGGAACCCGAGGTCCGCGGACACGAGCGTGTTCTGCCGGATCGAGCGACCGAAATCCCCGCTCGCCATTTGACGCAGGTACACCGCGTACTGCTCGTACAGTGGCCGGTCGAAACCGAACTCGTGGCGGATTCTCGCGGCCACCGCGGCGGTGCTCGGGCCGGGCGTGTCGGGCGGGATCAACAACGCGACCGGGTCTCCGGGGACCACGCGCATGACGAAGAACACCAGCGTTACCGCTCCGAGCACCGTCGGGACCGAAAGCAGAAGACGTCTGAGGAAATAACTCCACACGCCTTGCCTCCTGACACGCGCGCAGCCGGCCGAGACCCTCGGTGCGGGCCCGGCGGATGCACCACCGCGAACGGCGGTGCTCTCCGGGTAGTGTTATGATAGCCGCCGCTCTGGATCCTGTATCGAAAGAATCTCAGCGCCGCTCCTCTGACTGGCGCCAGCTTTACAACGGTCACGCTCCCGTCTATCGTAGGGAAGGATCCAAACACACCAAAGGACCCCGTCATCGTGCCAACCGCTTCGTGCAATGCGCATACGGCGATCGCGCGCCGCGCGACGCGGCGTGGCGAGACGCAAACCCGACCGGTGCCACAGGATCGATGACGGCACACCGGGGCAACACCGCGCCCCCGGCGCTGGCCGCCGGCGTGTACGCGCGCGCCGAGCGCTTTCTGCCGTGGCGCGTGCGCCGCTCGCTGTTCGGGATGCTCGTGGAGCCCCACTGGCTCGACGACGGCGTGCGGTTCTGGTATCGCGTCCGAACACGGACGGGCATGCGATTCATGCTCGTCGATCCGCGCCGCGGCATCCGCGAGCCGGCCTTCGACCACGCCCGCCTCGCGGATGCGCTCGCGCGGGCGTCCGGCTCTCCCTGCGGGTCCCGGGCGTTGCCGTTCGAGCGCATCCGGATCGTGGGCGACGGCGGGGTCGTTGAGTTCGACGTGGGGCCCGTCCGCTGGGCCTACGATGTCCGGAGCGGGGCGTGTGAGCGGTTGGGGGACGCCCTGCCGGACGACGGCGCAAGATCGCCCGACGGCCGCTGGACCGCGGTCATCGAGCACCACAATCTCCTCGTGAGGTCGGCGACGGGCGAGACGCGGGCGCTCACAACGGACGGTCGGCCCGATCAAGCTTACGGGACCCCGCTGCGGTCCCCGCTCGGTGATGCCGGCATCCCCGTGGCCGACCCGGCGCCGGCCACGGCGGTGCTCTGGTCGCCCGACAGCCGGCGCGTCCTTTCCTACCGGGTCGACCGGCGTCGCGCCGGCATGTACCATCTGATCCAAGCCGTCCCGAGAAACGGCAGCCGGCGGCCCGTCCTGCACTCGTACGCGTATCCGCTCCCCGGCGACGAGCCGGTGCCGGTGGCCGAGCTCGTGATCTTCGACGTGGAGAGCGGCTCGTCGCGCGTGGTGGACGGCGAGGGCATCCCGCTACTCTACTACGGCTCTCCGCTGCGCCCGGGCTGGATCTGGTGGAGCACAGACGCAACCAAAGTCTACGCCGTGACGCGAGGCCGCGGGTACACCTCGTACCGCCTCACCGTCATCGACGCCGCCTCCGGAACCTGTCGCGTCCTGGTGGAAGAGCGCGCCGAGGGCGCGATCGATCCCCACCCCGCGCACGGCGGGGCGCCGGTGGTCCGGGTGTGCCGCGACGGCGTCCTATGGTATGCGGATCGCGATGGCTGGGGGCATCTCTACCTCTACGATGGCGCGACCGGGGCGCTCCGGCGGCAGGTCACAGCGGGCGCGTGGACCGTGACGGACATCGTGCATGTCGACGACAGCCGGGGCTGTGTCTACTTCACGGCCGTGGGGCGCGAACCCGGGCGCGACCCGTACTTCAACCATCTATACCGCGCGGGCCTCGACGGGGAGCCGCCGCTCCTGTTGACGCCCGAAGACGCGACGCATGAGATCAGCTTTGCGCCGTCCGGCGCTTGCCTCGTGGATTCCTTTTCGCGGGTCGAGCAGCCGCCGGTCGCCGTCCTGCGCGCGGCGGACGGCGGGATCATCTGCGAGCTCGAACGGGGCGATGCACAGGACCTGCGCGAGGGCGGCTGGACGCCCCCGGAGCGCTTCCGCGTCAAGGGCCGCGACGGCGTGACGGACATCTACGGAGTCCTGATCCGCCCGTCGAACTTCGACGCCGCGGCGACCGGCACGCTACCGGTGCTGGACAGCATCTATGCGGGTCCCCAGACGAATCAGGCGCCGACGTCGTTCGGGGGTTATTCGTCGACGGGCGCCGTGCCGAACAAGTCTCGCGATCTGTGGCACGCACACGCGCTCGCGGAGCTAGGCTTTGCCGTGGTCATGATCGACGGGCTCGGCATGCCGTTCCGGTCGAAAGCATTCGGCGAGCGGTCGTACCGGGCGCTCGGGGACGGCGGCATCGCGGACCACGTGGCGGCGATCCGGCAGCTGGCGGCGCGGTATCCCTACCTCGACCTGGATCGCGTGGGGATCTACGGCCACTCCGCGGGCGGCTATGCGTCGTTGCATGCCATGCTCGTGTTCCCGGACTTCTACAAGGTGGCGGTCTCGTCGGCGGGCAATCACGACCACCGGTTGGACAAGGCGTCGTGGGTGGAGCGCTATATGGGGCTGCCGGCGGGCGACCACTACCGGGAGCAGTCCAACGTCACGCTGGCGCACCGGCTCGCGGGCAAGCTGTTGCTCGTGCACGGCGAAATGGACGAGAACGTGCATCCGGCCTCGACGCTGCAGGTCGTGGACGCGCTCGTCGCGGCGAACAAAGACTTCGATCTCCTGATCCTGCCGAACCGGCCGCACAGCTGCACGAGCGACCCGTACTTTGTCCGGCGCCGCTGGGACTACTTCGTCCGGCACCTGCTCGCCGCAACGCCTCCGGCCGGCTACCGGATCGCCGGGGACGACGCCAACGACGCGCCGTGACCTAGCGCGCCCGCACGGCGGGCGCACCATCGTGGACCACCCCGGAGCCTAGGGGGTGTCCTCTTCGACGATCTCCGAGGCATGCGTGATCCGCACGCACCCCTTGAGCGTCTGCGCCACCGGGCACCCGCGCTCGAACACGGCCAGCGCACGCTCCGCTTCCTCGCGCTTGCCGCGGGGAATCACCAGGTGGTACCTGACCCGGATCTCCGTGACACGCATCACGCGATCCGGCGCCTCGATCGTCCCTTCCGCTTCGGTCCAGAGTTTGTCGGGAAAGCTTGGGATCCCGCGCGCCTCCAGCGCGCCCGCGAGGGTGCCGGTAAGTCACCCCGCCGCTGCCCCGACCAGATGGTCGAGCGTGCTCGGTAGCTCCTCCTCCGGCTCCAGCCCGTAAAAGGCCTTGACCCCGGTGTTCACCCCGTAGCGGACGGGCTCAGGGAAGCCCCCGATGTAGGCGCGACGGTTCGGCCGCTTGTCTTGATACACGCGAACCCTGGCGATATGGACCGCTGCCATGCCACCACCCCACAAAACGTCGTCAGCGCGGGCGCGACTCCTCGGCCCCGGAAGGGTGTAGCTCCACCGGCTTCCCGTGCGGCGTACGGCGATAAGCCTCGGCCCACGCCTCCTTCCGCAACCGCAGGGCCTGCGGGTCGGCGAGCCCCTTGGCGGCGACGAGCCGTTCCAGCACCGCGAGCCAGTGCCGATAGTAGTGCGATCCGTCATCCGGCTCACCACGACCGGTGGCCGTCCGGAGCTCATCCCCGAGCGCCGCCGACCACTCGGTCCACGAAAAGTAGCCACGATCGGCGAGCGTCACGGCCAACGCGAACGCTTGAGCCTCCCACGGCTCGGCGAACGTCCGCTCGTCCGTGTCCCGGGGGAGACGAGGCGGTGCGGGATGCCCGGCCTCGGACGGCCGATCAGGCCGCTTCAAGGTACTCATCCCACAGATCGAGGTAGACGGCGTCGCGCGCGGAGGCCTGGTCTCCCCACAGCTCGCGCGCGGCAAAGCGGACGGAGTACACGTGCTGCGGGCGCTCCCCCGCAAACAGCGCATTGGAATCGGGAAATACGTAGATCCCCTGATCGCGCTCCACCGTACCGACCCTGCCGCGGACATAGCGCGGCAGGCGTGTATGCCCCTGGGGATGCATCATGCGGGCACGCACGCGGTCATGGACGCGAAAGCGCGGGGCGACCGGCAGATCGCGGCTCGCAGCCGATCCCGTTCGGGTCATCGACGACACGCGCGCAGCCGTGAGCGGCGGCTCAGCCTTGGCCGTGCCCGGCGCTGGTCTCCCCGCGGCCACCTCCTCCCGCGCGACCAGACCGGTCTTGACCATGAGCTCCACGAGCCGCGCGAACCATCGCTCGTAGTAGCTCATGCACAGGTACTCGGCCGGGGGAATGAGCTCGATCTCGTAGCGGCCCGCGTCGATGTTCCACTTGCGCCACGCCCGCATGGCGAGGTTCAGCGCGAAGACCCGTCCCTCCCACGGCTCATGAAACACGGGCTCATCGCGCTCATACCGGATCCGACCCATGCCGTGCAAACCGCCCATGTCGTGCACGCCGTTCATGATTGCACGGCCGCCGGGGGGATCGTCACTGTCGCGACGCCGACCATGGCGTCACGCGTGACGAGCGCCGCGAGCTCGTCCTCGCTCAGGTGCTCGCTGTGTGCGGGCCGCTCAGGCAGCACGAGATAGCGTAGCTCGGCCGTGCTGTCCCACACGCGCACTTCCACATTGTCTGCGAGCTCGAGTCCGAACTCGCGGAGCACCCCGCGAGGATCGATCACCGCCCGCGAGCGGTAGGCCGCCGATTTGTACCACACGGGCGGCAGGCCCAGCACCGACCACGGGTAGCAGGAGCACAAGGTGCACACGATGAGATTGTGGACGGCCGGCGTGTTCTCCACCACGCGCATGTGCTCGCCCTGGGTGCCGCCGTATCCAAGTTCCGCGATTGCCGCCGTGCCGTCTGTGAGGAGGCGCTTCTTGTACGCGGAGTCTACCCACGCCCGCGCGACAACGCGGGCGCCGTTGCGGGGTCCGATCTTGTGCTCGTACATGTCCACCAGGGCATCCAGCCCGGCCGGATCCACGAGCCCTTTGTCGACCAACAGCGACTCGAGGGCTTTCACCCGGAGGGCGAGGTCCGAGGGCACCGCCTGATGCTCGTGGCCGCCGTGGTGGTCGTGCGCCCCGTGGTGCTCAGCGTGGTGATGAGCCGGCTGATGGTCATTCATGCGAACGCTCCGACGCTCGTGACGCATATCGACGGATGACATGATCTCGACCGAGCTGGCGGCCCTGCGGTATCGTTTGGCAGTACCCGAGCCCTCTCCTGCTCGCGCAGCGCCCGGGTTCGCGCGGATCAGGTTGCAGCAACTCAATCGCGGGCCTCTGCCCAAACCTCTGCGGCTTCGCGGCGATGTCGTGGACCTGCTGCTTGAAGAACGACAAAGCTACCGGTGATCGCCTACGTCGATGCTTCGGTCTTGCTGAGAGTAGCCCTCGGTCAGCCGAACCTCCTCCTGCGCGTCAACGCTTCGGCGCGCTGGACGGCGAACTGGGGGGCTCAACGCCGAGTTGCTTGGCGTACTCGGCGATTAATCGCTGCCAGCCGCCGAAGGTCATGGCCTCCGCACCGGCGATGCGTCCAATCGGCTCACCCGCGAGGAGCCGCTCAAGGACGTCGAAGCAGATGTGCCACCCCGCGGCGCCCCACGAGACGAAGCGGCGATGGATGTTGTGCCAGAGCGTGAGTCGCGTGCCGCTGCCGAGCGGCTCGAGCTCCCAGCGAAGGTCGCCGCCACCCCAGGTGTACTCGAGCAGCCTCGGCGCTTCGGCCCGCTTCACCGTGGTCTCGGAGACCTGCGGCGTCGGCGTCCCGACCGTCGACAACTTCACCGTGGCACCGACCGTATCCAGGCTCCCGTCGGCGTCGAAGGGCGCCCACTCGCGCAAATGCGCAGGGTCGGTGAGTGCGCGCCAGACCGTTTCCGGTGCGTGGCGCAATTCTCTGACGAGAACGAGCGTCCAGTCGTCTCCGGCCTTTCGTACCTCGGCCCCGCGGGCCGGACCCGGCGCGTACTGCGTGCGAGCGCTCATCTGTCTTCTCCTCTTCCCCCTGCCGCCGCGGATACGGCGCGCCATCAGCCCGCGACCGTGCACACGATGGTTGAAAGCTTGGCCTCGACCGCATCATCCAGCGCGGCGAGATCCGCCGGGTACCGATCGCGATCGGTCATCTACCCGTTCGCCCGCTCAATAGCGTAGCTGGACGAGCTGAACGAGATTGCCGCAGGTGTCGTTCAGCATCGCAATGGTCGAACCGGTTACATCGGTGGGCGGCATCTTGAACTCGGCGCCGCGGGCCTTGATCCGCTCGTAGTCGCCCTTGATGTCGTCGGTGTAGAACATGAGCGCGGGCTGGCCCTGTTGAAAGATGGCCTGTTGATACGCTTTGGCCGCGGGGTTGTTGTTCAGCGCCAGCTGCAGCTGACTGCCGTCCGGCTCCTCGGGCGAAGCCACGGTCAGCCAGCGAAATGAGCCCTGACTGAAATCGGCCTTCTTGGCAAAGCCCAACACCTCGGTATAGAAGCGCAGGGCCTTGTCCTGGTCGTCCACGTATACGCTCGTCAACTTGATCTTCATGTGGCCCTCCTTGGTCACGTTTCGCGGTTTGGACTGCGCCGCTTTCTCGGTGTCTTGCCTTGTGGTGATGTTGACTGATCCATGCGGTCGAGGTGGCGTTCGAGCGCATCGACGTGCGTGGACCAGTACCGGCGGAACGGCGCCAGCCAGTCATACACCTCCCGAAGTGATTCCGGCTTCAGTCGGTAGAGCCGGCGCTGGGCGTCGACCGTGGATTCGACGAAACCCGCTTCGCGCAGCACTCGCAGGTGCTTGGACACGGTCGGCTGTGGCAGCCGGAGCTGACGCTCGATCTCCCCCACCGACCGCTGCGAGGAGACCAGGAGGCTCAAGATCGCCCGGCGATTCGGCTCCGCAATGATTTCGAAGGCAGATTCCATGGCCCGAGCATACTCCAGAACGTATATACTTGTCAAGGCATATTATCTGTCGCGCGGCAGCGTGGCGAGGAATCGGTCGATCTCCGCCTCGGTGTTGTAGAAGTGGGGCGAGACGCGAACCGCGCCTTCCCGCAGGCTCGTCACGATCCGGGCCTCCCGCAGGCGCGCGTGGAGGTCCGCCGAGGCGTGGCGGGCGCTCACGAAGGTCACGGCCCCGGACTTTTCGGACGGTCCGCGCGGGGAGCGCAGCCGGTACCCGCGTGCGGCGAGCCCCTCGCAGAGCCGATCGGTCAGCGCGACCACGCGCGCGGCGACTGCGTCAAGGCCGACCGTGTGGAACAGGTCGAGCGAGGCGCTGAGCCCGAACACCCCAGCGAAATTGGGCGCACTCGCCTCGAACTTCTCTGCGGTCGGGCGGAAAGTGAGGTTGTAGTGAGTGTAGTGGTCTGGATCTTGCTCCACCGAGTGGTGCCCGACCTCCGCGGGCCACACCACGCGTTGGACGTCTCGGCGCAGGTACAGGAACCCGAGCCCGAGCGGGCCCAGCAGCCACTTGTGGCCGCCGGACGCCAGGAAGTCGACCGGCGTGGCGGACACGTCGAGCGGCACGGCGCCGAGACCTTGAATCCCGTCGACGCAGAGGTAGATGCCGCGACCGCGACAGTAGGCGCCGAGGCGGTCGAGATCCACGCGAAACCCGTTGGAGAACTGAACGAAGCTCACGGCGACGAGGCGGGTATGCGCGTCGCAGGCGGCGATCAGGTCGTCCACCACCACCCGGCCGTCGCGGGCGGGTACGAAGTACGTCTCGACGCCGTAGCGCGCCTTGAGGTTGAGCCAGGGGTAGACGTTCGCAGGAAACTCGATGTTGTCGGTGACGACGCGGTCGCCCTCACGCCACGGCAGCCCGGCGGCCACCGCGCTCAGGCCTTCCGCGGTGTTGCGGGTCAGGGCGATTTCCTGCGGTGAGGCGCCGATGAGCCGCGCGATCTTCTCCTTGAGGACGTCGACGGCCGCGGCGAGGCGCTGTGCGCCGACCGATCCCTCGCCCTGCAGAGCCAGCGCTTCGGCGGCGGCCTGCCGGACCGACAGCGAAAGCGGCCCGAGCGCGCTGTGGTCGAGGTAGGTCAGCTCGCTGAGGATCGGAAACTGCGAGCGGATCTTGGCGAGGTCCATGGCGGCGGCGCCTCCGTGAACGTCTCAGTAAAGCGGTGGTGCGTCGAGGTCGAAATACACCCAGTAGGGCCAAAACGCCGGAAACGTGTAGAACGGCTGCAGGAACCGCGTGTGACGCGCCCATCCCCGCCTCCCTCCGTGGTGCGCGCCGCAGGACCGTGACGTCGGAGATACAGTCGCACCCCTTCGGGGTTCTCCAGCAGTGTTCGCGAGATCCCCCCAGGGGGTTCCGGCCCTGGTCCGGTACGCACGCGTAATTCGCCATGGCCAGGCGCTGGCGCGCGCGGATGGGTACTTCTACGGAGAACCGCGCTCGAGTCTTATGGGCTCGAACGCAGGCGGCATCGGACCGCCGGTCAGGAACGCTCGAATCGCGTCGGCGCATAGTCGCGCGTCGCCGACCGGCCAGGGATGCGTCCGTCCTTGCACAGCGTACGCTCTCGCATTGCGAAGTGCGTGAAAAAGGTCCCCGGCAGAGTCCTTCACCACTCGCGGCTCCTTCTCGCCAACGGCGATCAGAACGGGAATCTCGACCCGGTGGAGCTCCGGTGGAATACGAAACGCCTGGTTCTCTGACACGATGCGCGCAAGTGCCCCCGGAGAGAACATGCGAACGTCTGCGGCGAAATCTTCGAGATGCTCGGGTGGCACGCCGATGGCGTGCGCCTGCGCCCGGACAAGCCGGGCGACCGTTCGCAATGGAACATACAGGCCCGCAAGCGCTTTGAGGAGACGCCGGGATCGGAGCCCTGGAATCGGCAGGGAGCGCACGGTGCAACCCGTGACGAAGGCGCTTGCCACGACGTCCGGCGCGCTCGCAGTCAGTTGGACGGCGACCTGCGCACCGAGGGAAAGACCAACGACGTGGACGTTACGCCCCACGCGTTTCCTGATCACCTCGGCGACCATCCTCGCGGCAAACTCGATCGTGAATGGCCCTACGTTAGCGCTCTGTCCGTGGTCGGGGAGATCGACGAGAAGTGAACGATACTCGGGGAGCAATTCGGCCACCGCTCGCCATGACCAGCCGCTGAGGCCGCCGCCCGGCAGAAAGGCGATGGTTCCGCGGCTTGCCGACGTGACGTGCAGGTCTTCGCCAAACAGCGCTGCGGTCGGCACGCGTGTTTTTTCGTCCGCCCACCGGCTGTTTCCCACGCGGAGTTGCCGACCCTGCGCGGCTTCCAGCGCTGCGTGTGGTCGGCGCGAGCCAGCTTCGCCTCGAACCGACACGCGGTGATATCGGGCGGCCCTACTACATCGCCCGATCGTCGCTCAATGCTCTCGCGCTACTGGAAACGCCGTCCGACAACGGCCAGGTGTGCATCGGTTCGAATTCTTGAGGGTGGTGGAGCTGGAGGGAATTGAACCCTCGACCTCCTCTACGCCAAAGAGGCGCTCTCCCGCTGAGCTACAGCCCCACGCACGTACAGACGCGGAACGCTCGTATTATAGCGACAAGGGACACGCAGGTCCATAGGCCCGATCTAGCGCTCCACGATGGGCGCATCGCCCCACAGCCGCTCGAGGTTGTAAAAGGCCCGCTCCCGCGGATCGAAGATGTGGACGACCACGTCGCCGAAGTCGAGCAGCACCCACCGGGCGTCGCGCCGCCCCTCCGCGCGGTGCGCGTGCTCCCCGGACGCTTCCAACGCCTCCTCGACGGCTTCCATAATCGCCTTGATCTGGACCCGGTTGCTGCCGCTCCCGATCACGAAAAAGTCGGTGACGGGACTGTGCTCCTGCAGATCCAGGACGAGAACGTCGCCCGCCTGCTTGGACTCCGCGGCGGCCGCCGCCAGCAGCGCCTTTCGCCGTGCCTCCACTAGCCCGTCCTCCCGCGAAGCGGCGCCCGTGCCTCCGTGTACAGGTTGTGCTTGACGATGTACTGCTCCACCGCTTCCGGGACAAGATATGTGATCGGCCGGCCCTCCCGCACGCGGTTCCGAATGTCGGTGCTGCTGATCGCCATGGCCGGAATCTCCATCGTGTGAATATTGTGCAGGTGCGGCCCGGCGTGGTGGTGCGCCGCCGACCACTGCGCGAGGTCGAGGTAGTAGCCCGGCCGGCTGGCGCCGATGAAGTGACAGAGCCGCAGCAGCTCCTCCGCATCCCGCCACTCGCCGCGCAGGATCTGTCCGAGCGCGTCGGCGCCCGTGATATAGAAGAACTCGCCGCCGGGATACGCGCGCCCCAGCTCCCGGATCGTGTCGATCGTGTACGAGGGCCCGGGGCGATCGATCTCGATTCGCGACACCATGAACCGCGGGTGAGTCGCCGTGGCGAGAAACGTCATCAGATAGCGGTGCTCGGGGCTGGACACGTCGTGGGGGTCCTTGTGCGGCGGATGGCGGTTGGGAACAAACAAGACCACGTCGAGTCCGAACTGCCAGTGCGCCTCCCCGGCCGTCACCAGGTGCCCGTAGTGTACCGGGTCAAAGGTGCCGCCCATGACCCCGATTCTCGTCACGTCCGTCTCGCCATGGCCATCACCAGACATGCGCGGTGCCGCGTTCGCCCGCTCCGGGTTGGCCCGCGGTGTTCCGAGCCGCGGGGTGCGCCTCCTCCGGGCCGCCCGGCCTGGCCGGGGCCGCCTGCAGCTGCGCGAGCATCGCTCGAAGCAGCGCAGCGACACCTTCCCCGGTGGCGGCTGAGATCGGCACCGCGATGCGGCCTCGGGCGGCCATCGCCGCCGCGAACCGCTCCTGCCGCGCGCGCGCGTCCGGCAGGTCGATCTTGTTGGCCGCGACCACGACAGGGCGCGTCGTCAGCTCGGGCGCGTGCAGCTCCAGCTCGCGCTCCACGGTAGCGACCGCCGCCTCTGGATCCGCCGCGCTCAGATCGACGACGTGAACGAGCACACGCGTGCGCTCGATGTGCCGGAGAAATTCGTGCCCCAGCCCGGCGCCGCGGTGGGCGCCCTCGATCAATCCGGGGATGTCGGCGACGACGATCCCGGGCGCCCCGGGCAGCGGGACCGTGCCGAGGACCGGCTCCGTCGTCGTAAACGGATAGTCCGCGACCTTGGGCCGCGCCGCGGAGATCCGCGCCAGCAGCGAGGACTTACCGGCGTTGGGCAGGCCGACGAGCCCCACATCGGCGAGCAGGCGCAACTCCAACAGCAGCCACCGCTCCTCGCCCGGCGTGCCGGGCTCGGCGGTGCGCGGAGCGCGGCGCGTCGGCGTCGCGAAGTGCGCGTTGCCGCGCCCGCCCCGGCCGCCGCGCGCGACGACGACTTCCTGCCCCGCGGCCACGAGGTCGGCGAGGCGGTCGCCCGTGGCCTCATCCAGCACGACCGTGCCTGGCGGCACGGCGATCGCGAGATCCCGGCCGGAGCGGCCCGCCCGCGCGCTCCCTTCACCGTGCGCCCCCCGGCCGGCCTTGAACAGCCGCCGGTACCGAAACGGCAGGAGCGTGTTGAGCTCGACGTCCGCCCGCAGCGTCACGCTGCCCCCGCGGCCGCCGTCGCCGCCCGATGGACCGCCCTTGGGCACGAACTTCTCCCGGCGAAACGCCACGCAGCCGTTGCCGCCGTTACCCGCCTTCACGTAGATGCGCGCCCGGTCAATAAACATTGCCCACCGAGACAAAAAGGCCTCGGGCCTGACGAGCCCGAGGCCGTACCGGAACCGACTGCCTACGCCCGCGCTGGATCCACCGACACCTGCCGGTCGTCGCGGCCGCGCCGCTCAAATCGAACCACGCCGGCAGCCAGCGCAAACAGCGTGTCATCCCTGCCGAGCCCGACGTTGCGCCCGGGATGATACCGGGTGCCGCGCTGCCGGACGAGCACCGAGCCCGCGGAGACGACTTCCCCCCCAAACCGCTTGATGCCCAGGCGCTGCGCGTTGCTGTCGCGCCCGTTCCTGGAACTGCTGCCGCCTTTCTTGTGCGCCACGCTAGCCCTCCTGCCCGGCCGTGACGCGCTCGATCCGCAGCCGGCTCCGGGGCTGCCGGTGCCCGACCCGCCGCCGGTAGTGTTTCTTCGGCCGGAACTTCCCGACGAGCAGCTTGCGGGTTCGGAAGTGGCCGAGCACGGTCGCGACCACGCCGGCGCCCGAGACCTCGGGTGCGCCGCAGGTCACGGTGTCGCCGTCCACGACCATCAAAACGCGGCCCAGCGACACCTCCGCGCCCGGATCGCCCGCGACGCGGTCCAGCTCCACCACCTGCCCGGTCTCGACCCGCAACTGCTTGCCGCCGACTTCGATCACCGCGTACATACCGCGCCCCCACCCTCTTATTACGACCCGGAAATCGTAGCATGCGACCCCGGGGGTGTCAACGACCCGGCGTGCGCCCCGCGCCGGCCGGATTGGCCGGCGCGTGCGGCCCGGCGCCCCGCGCGACCCGTCGTCCCGGCCCGGACGTGATGAGACGCCACAGGCGGCCGAGCCATCCGGACGGCAGCGCCTCGGAGCCTCCCGCGCCCACGATCCCGTGCTCCCGCACCTCGTCCTCGGGCAGGTCCAGCCCCTCGCCGTGGATCGGATCCAGCCAGAGGACCTGCGCGGCCTTCGCCGCCTGTCCGTTGGTAGCGGCCCGCTCCGCAGCCGCCAGGTCGTCGCCCTGGGCCACGACGATCCGGTCGAGGTGCATGCCCGGCCGCGCGCGCACGGCGATTGTCTTGCCGCGATCGTCGCTCAACGCCTGCAGCCACTCCGCGTGCTCCTCCATGATGCGGGCCACCTCGGGGTGCACATACCCGACCAGCGCCCGGCCGCGGGCGGTCGCCGCCGCGCGCCGCAGCTCGCGCCCGGCGCGCACCGCCGCGCTCTCCGGCGACAGAACGCGTCCGCGCCCCTCGCAGTACGGGCACGGCATCCGCATCAGCTCTTCCAAATCTTGGTAGACGCGCTTGCGCGTGATCTCGACGAGGCCGAGCTGCGTGAGATCGATGACGTGCATCTTGGTGCGGTCCGCGCGGACGGCGTCGTGGAGCGCGGCCAGCACCCGGCGCCGGTGCTTCTCTGTCTCCATGTCGATGAAGTCGACGAGGATGATGCCGCCGATGTCGCGGAGGCGGATCTGACGCGCGATCTCGTCCGCCGCCTCGAGGTTCGTGCGCAGGATCGTGCTCGCGAGGTCCGTCTTGCCCACGTACTTGCCGGTGTTGACGTCGATGACGGTCGCGGCCTCCGTCCGGTCGAAGACGAGGTACCCGCCGCTCCGCAGCCACACCTTGCGGTGCAGCGCGCGCTCGATCTCCCGCTCCACGCCGTACGCGTCGAAGATCGGTTCCGGTCCCCGGTGGAGCTGCACCCGGTCGCGCAGCTCCCCCCCGAACGCGCCGACAAGGTCCTGGACCCGCTCGTACTCCTCCGCGGAGTCCAGGATGAAGCGGTCCACGTCGCCGGTGAACAGGTCCCGCACCACCCGCTGGATCAGCCCGAGATCCTGATAGAGCACGGCGGGCGCGCGGCTCGTCGCGGCGGCGTCCGTGATCTTGGCCCACACCCGTTCGAGGAAGCGCACATCGTCGCCGAGGTCGTGTTCCGCCACGCCTTCCGCCGCCGTCCGTACGATCAGGCCCATGCCGTCCGGGCGCAACCGCTCCGCCGCGGCGCGGAGGCGCTTGCGCTCCGGTTCGCTGTCGATGCGGCGGCTGACCCCGACCCCGGTCACGGTCGGCATCAGGACCACGTGGTGCCCGGGCAGCGCGACGTACGTCGTGGCGCGGGCGCCCTTGGTCCCCCGCGGCTCCTTGGTCACCTGCACGAGGATCTCCTGACCCACGCGCAGCCGGTCCGCGATCGTACCGCGGCCGATGCGGTCCTCGAGCTCGTCGCCGGTTTCGGGCTCGATCCGGCTCGACCGGATATCCGTGACGTGCAAAAACGCGTTGCGCTCCAGGCCGATGTCGACGAACGCCGCCTCCATCCCCGGGAGCACGCTGGCGACCCGCCCCTTGTACACGTTGCCCGCGAGCGGCTGGCTGCGCTCGAGGAAAATGCCCGTCAGGCGGCCGTCCTCCAGCACAGCGACGCGCGCCTCGAACGGGTCCACGTTAGCGAGAATGTCCTTCCCCATCGTCTCCAAACTCCTTTGCGGGGCGGCGGGCCGCTAGAACAGGATCTTTTGGCGCCGCATCCCGATGTTGAGCAGCAGCGCCGTCGCCCACAGCATCGTCATCAATGCGCTCCCCCCATAAGAGATAAACGGCAGCGGAATCCCGGTGATGGGCATGATGCCGACGGTCATGCCCACGTTGACGAACACGTGAAACGCCACCATCGACACGATCCCGACGGCCGCCAGCGCCCCGAACCGGTCGCGCGCCACCGCGGCGGCGCGGACCCCGCGCCACAGCCAGATCAAGAACAGGGCGAGCAGTGCCAGGCCGCCCACGAAGCCCAGCTCCTCGCCGATGACCGAAAAGATGAAGTCCGTGTGGTGCTCGGGCACGAACTGCAGCAGGTTTTGCGTACCGGCAAACAGGCCCTTGCCCCACATCAGCCCGCTGCCGACGGCGATCTTGGACTGGATGATGCCGTACCCGGCGCCGCGCGGATCGAGCGCCGGATCGAGGAACACCATCAGCCGCCGGCGCTGGTACTCCTTGAGGAAGTGCCACAGCACGGGCGACACGAGGCACGCCGCGGCCCCGAGCGCGGCGAGATCCCGGCGGCGCGCCCCGCCGGCGAACAGCATCCCGGCAAAGATCGCGCCGTACACCAGCGCCGTCCCGAGATCCGGCTGCCGGAAGATCAGCACCATCGGGATGGCCACGTGGATGAGAAAGGGCATGAGATCTACGACGGAGCGGTACGGCCCGGGACGGTCGGCCATGTGCTTGGCGAGCGTGATCACGATGACGAGTTTCGCGAGCTCTGAGGGCTGAAACTGTCCGAACGGCCCGAGCGGGATCCAGCGCTGCGCGCCCAGGCTGCTGCGCCCGATGACCAGCACCGCGGCGAGCATCAGCAGGTTCGCGACGTACAGCCAGCGCCACCCGGAGGCGAGCGTCCGGTAATCCGCGGCGACGAGCACGATCCCTACCCCGACGCCGATCAGGAGGTGGAGCATCTGGCTGCGGGTGTATGCCAGAGGGTGCGGCATGGACCGCGTCGTGCTGTAGACCATGAGCAGCCCGAACGCCACGAGCACCGCGGTCGACGCGAGGAGCAGCGGATCCAGGTTGCGGACGAGCCTCCGCCGGCGCGCCTGCGGGGCGTCGAGCGCGGTGGGCGCCGCCGCGGTGGCCGTGCTCACGGCTTGGGGTCTCCGGGCTGGGCCGGAGGCGTCATGCCAAAGGCGACCTCCAGCACGCGCTGCACGATCGGGGCGGCGAACTCGGCGCCGTACCCGGCGTTTTCCACCATCGCGACGACGACGACCTTGGGATCATCCGCCGGCGCGTACCCCACGAACCACGCGTACGGCTTGCCGTGGCCGCTCTCCGCCGTGCCGGTCTTGCCTGCGACCGCCAGTCCTGGGATCTGAATCGACGTGGCGGTGCCGCGCGTGACGACGGCCGCCAATCCGGTGCGCAGCGTCGCCAGCGTCTGCGGGCTGAGCGGGACCCGGCCGGCCGGCGGTGGGGCGATGCGCTCCACGATCTGGCCCGTCGGCGCGCGAATTTCCACGGCGATGTGCGGGGTGACGAGCGTCCCGCCGTTGGCAACGGCGGCGACCATGCGCGCCGCCTGGATCGGCGTGACCAGCACGTACCCCTGGCCCACCGCGGTGTTGAGCGTGTCGCCGCCGTACCACGGCTGGTGGTACACGCGCCGCTTCCAGGCGGGGTCGGGCACGACGCCCGCGATCTCATCGGGTAGGTCCACCCCCGTGCGCGTCCCCAGCCCGTACAGGTGCGCGTACTCGGAGATGTGCTCGGGCCCCACGGCCCGGCCGATGGTCCAGAACACGACGTTCGAGGAGACGGCGATGGCCTGCAGGAAGCTCAGGTGACCGAACGCCTCATTCTCATTGTCGTGGAAGATCCGCCCGTTGAGATTGTAGTATCCCGGGTCGTAGAAGCCCGTGTCGGCGTTGACGAGACCCAACTCCAACGCCGCGGTCGCGGTGACGATCTTGAAGACCGACCCGGTGGGATACCCGGCCTGCGCCGCGCGATCGATCAGGGGTTGCCGGGGATCGTGCAGGAGCGCATTCCAGTCGCGGGCGTGGATGCCGGTGGAGAACAGGTCGGGATCGAACGCGGGGTGGCTGACGAACGCCTCCACGGCCCCGGTCTGCGGGTCCATGGCGACGACGGCGCCGAGCCGGTTGCCGAGCGCCGCCTCCGCGGCCTGCTGCATGGGGAGATCGATGCCGAGCACGAGCGTGTCGCCCGGAACGGCCGGGATCGTCCGCAGCGTGCGAGACAGGCGACCCATCGCGTCGACCTCGGCCTGCAGCTCGCCGCTACGCCCGCGCAGATATCGATCGTAGACGCGCTCCACGCCGGCCTTGCCGATCAAATCACCCGATTCGTAGCCGTCCGCCCGAAGCCGGCGCAGGTCCGCGTCGCCGATCTCGCCGAGATATCCCAGCATATGGGCGCCGAGCTCTCGGTACAGGTAATCCCGCACCGGCTCGATCTCGATCAGGACGCCCGGCAGGTCCATGCGGCTCTCCTCCAGCGCCGCGATCACGTCCTTCGGGACGTCCCGGCGGAGCCGCACAGGCTCAAACGGCCGCTCGCGCCCGGCGGCGAGCCGCTGCCGGATTTCGGCCGGATCCATCGAGAGAAAGCGGGCAACGCGGGGGATCTCCTCGTGGGGGCGCACCATCTCGGTCGGCATGAGCGCGACCGTGAACGCAGGCCGGTTGACCACGAGCGGCCGGCCGGCGCGGTCGACGATCAGCCCGCGGGGCGCGGCAACGCTGGTCACACGCAGGCGGTTCTCGTCCGCGAGACGGGCGAAGTAATCGCCCTGCACGACCTGCACCTGCCACAACCGCACGGAGAGCACGGCGAGCAGGGCGACCACCGCGGTGAAGAGGACGACGAGCCTCCGCTCGAAGGTCTCGTGGTCCATCTACCCCGGACCTCCGGCGGTTCCGCGGGCACACCACCCCGCCCCCCTCACACGGTGCGGGGCAGCCTGGGGCGCGCACGCTCCGATAGGGCGGGCCGTCGCGCCCGCGCTACGTCTCCGTGGCCCCCCCGGCGGGGTCCGCCACGTCTCGCCGTACCTCAACGTCACGAGTAACGCCCGCGTTCGCCGGGACCGCTGTTACCGCGGCCGATCGGACAGCCGCTCCAGCCTCCCGTCGAGCCGGCGGAGCCATTGAAACATCGGAATTGCGATACAACCATTATAGCATGCGCTCAGCAACGTCACCCGCAGGGCCTCTGCGACGGGGGCGTCCACGAGCCCGACGAGGTGCCCCGCGCCGATCCAGACGGCGTTGCGCACGACCGTCAGGGCAAAGGCGGCGATCCCGGGAAGCCACGCATCCTCGAGGTAGATCCGGCCTTCGCCCAATCCCGCCCCAAACCCGGCACACAGGTTACCAAGCATCCCCAACCCGAGCGGCACGCCCGTTGCCACGTCCTGCATCCACCCCGCCGCGGCGCCTGCAGCGGCGCCCACTTCCGGCCCGCGCAGCAGACCGGCGCTCACGACCAGCACGAGCAACGGATCGATGACGGCCCCCCATGGCCGAAACACGGCGAGCCACGTGACCTCGAGCGCGAGGGAGGCGGTGGCGAGGAGGCCGTAGGCGACGACGCGGGTCACCGGGCCACCGATTCGCCGCCCCGGATGATGACCAGCACTTCTTCGAGGTGCGTGAGATCCGCGGACGGCCGCACGGTCGCTTCCTCGAACATGTCGCCCGCGGCACGCGCCACCTGCACGACGCTCCCCACGACGAGGCTCGGCGGGTAGATCTGGCCCAATCCGGACGTCACCACCTCGTCCCCCGGCTGGACGTCCGCGTCGCGCGCGAGGTACTTGACGCGAAGGAGCGGCTGCCCCAGCCCTTCGACCACGCCGGCTTCGCGGGAGCGCACCACGAGCACACCGACGGCGCTGCGCGGATCCGGCAGCAGGAGGACCCGCGACCACGTCGGGCCGGCCTCGATGACGTGCCCGACCAGGCCGTCGCTCGTGACCACGGGGTCGTTGCGCCGCACGCCGCCGAACGTTCCCCGATCGACGAGCACGGTGCTGAACCAGTCGCTCGGGTCCCGTCCGATCACGCGGCCCGCCGCGGTTTGATACGGCTGCTGCTCCTTGAAGCCGAGCAGCGCGCGGAGCCGCGCGTTTTCTTGCGCGGCCGGACGCAGCCGCGCGTTCTCTTCGCGGAGCCGCCCAACCTCGGCCCGCAGGCGGGCGTTTTCGGTGCGGAGCGTGCCGATCTCGGTCAGGAGCGACCAGGCCCCGGCGACGCTGCCGCTCAAGCGCGACAACACCGCCGCGGCCGGGGCCACTGCCAGCTCCACGGCCGCGCCCGCCCACCCGATCCGGCGCCGCTCCGGCGTCCGGACCTGTGCCGTCAGCACGGCGAGTGCCACGATGCCGAGCGTCAGGAAGACGATGAGGCGTCGGTGCCGGAGCAGCGTGAAGAACAGCATGTGGCGCTACATCTTCTTACTGGTGATGAGGACCTTCTTGAGCGTCTCGATCTCTTCCAGCGCGCGCCCCGTCCCGAGCACGACGCTGCTCAGCGGGTCTTCCGTGATCATGACGGGCATGCCGGTCTCCTCGGCCAGGAGCCGCTCCAGCCCGCGCAGCAACGCGCCGCCGCCCGCCATGATGATCCCTCGGTCGACGATGTCGGAGGCCAGCTCCGGGGGCGTCCGCTCCAGCGTCATCTTCACCGCCTCGACGATCGCGGCGATCGGCTCCGCCATCGCCTCCCGGATCTCGGTGCCCGTCATGCGCACGGTCCGCGGCAGGCCCGAGACGAGGTCGCGCCCGCGCACCTCAATCGACTGGTCCTCCTTCTGCGGGTACGCGGAGCCGATCTTGATCTTGATGTCTTCGGCGGTGCGCTCCCCGATCAAGAGGTTGTATGCCTTGCGCGCGTATTGAATGATGGCCTCGTCCATCTCGTCGCCGGCCACCCGGATGCTGCGCGCGGTCACGATGCCTCCGAGCGCGATCACCGCGACCTCCGTCGTCCCGCCTCCGATGTCCACGACCATGCTCCCCACAGGTTCCGAGACCGGCAGCCCCGCGCCGATCGCGGCGGCCATCGGTTCTTCGATGAGGTACGCCTCGCGCGCGCCGGCCTGCAGCGTCGCGTCGACCACGGCCCGCTTCTCCACCTCCGTGACGCCGCTCGGAATGCCCACGATGACCCGCGGGCGCATGAACCCGCGCCCGCGCAGCCCGCGCTTGATGAAGTACGAGAGCATCGAGGCCGTGGTGTCGAAGTCCGCGATCACACCGTCCCTGAGCGGCCGCGTGGCGATGATGTCCCCCGGCGTGCGTCCGATCATCTTCTTGGCCTCGTCGCCGACCGCCAGCACCTCGCCCCCGTCGACCCGGCGCGCCACCACCGACGGCTCCCGGAGCACGATGCCCTCGCGCCGCACGTACACAAGCGTGTTCGCGGTGCCGAGATCCACCCCCATGTCCCGCGTGAACCGGCTGAACAAGCCGTTGAAGATCATCCCCCCTCACACTCCTCTCAGGCCCGGTCCGCGCCGGTTCCCCTCCGCGGCCGGCGCGGCGCATCCGTGATCGGGACGAACGGACCGCCGTGTTCGCGCAGGCTGACGTAGCGGCCGTCTCCCACGATCAGATGGTCCAGCACGGGGATCCCCATGAGCCGTCCCGCCCGGTGGAGCCGTGCCGTGAGCGCCAGATCGGCCCGGCTCGGCGTGGGATCGCCCGACGGATGATTATGCACCAAAATCACGGCGGCAGCGCCTCCGCGCACCGCCGCCCGGAAGACCTCCCGTGGATGCACCGGCGAGCTCGCGAGGCCGCCGCGGGCGAGCTCGATCCGATCGAGCACCTCATGGCGGGTGTTGAGCAGCAGCGCCCAGCACCGCTCGGTCTCGCAAAAGCGCAGCTCGTCCATGACGAGCGCCGCCGCGTCCGCGGGCCGATGAACGAGCGGCCGCGCGCGCGGCGGCAGCGCCCGGAGCCGCCGGCCCAACTCGAACGCGGCGAGCAGGTGCAAGGCCTTGACCTCGCCGACGCCCGGTGTGCGGCGCAACTCCGACGAGGTGGCGCCCGCCAGGCGGTCCAGCGTTCCGTGGCGGCCGAGGAGGGTCGTGGCGACGTCGAGCGCGCCGTGATCGCGAAAGCCGGTGCGGAGAAGAACGGCGAGCAGTTCCGCGGTGCTGAGCGCCGCCGGCCCGTGTCGCAGGAGCCGCTCGCGGGGGCGGATCTCCTGCGGCAGGTCTGCAATCCGGCGTGGTGATTCGCTCAGCCCAGCACCCAAACAACCAAAATCGCGGGCGCCGCCAACGATGCCACGGGCGGCCGGTCCGCGTGATGGAACAACGATGGGGCGAGTTCGGCGTCAGACCCCGCCGCCCCCACCCCCTCGCTCGCTTCCGAACGCATTCACAGGACGCGGAACACGTAAATCGCGACAATTATACCAGCGACAATCGCGAGGTTCAACCGCACCGTGAAGCCGAGCGTGACCGTGAACACGCGCAGGTCGAGCGTCACCGGCGGATCCACGCCGAACGCGACCGAGTGCCCGAGCGGCGCGAGGTAGGTGAACTGGCCGACCGCGTCAGCGAAGACGCTGCCCAGCATGGCGCCGGCGATCACGATGACCACCAGCACCCACCACGGCTCGCGCGTCTTCTTGGCCACCGGCGCCACCTGGCACCCCCATCGCGAATCCACATAAAAAAGGAGCGGCGCGAACCGCTCCCCGGTCACGCGTGCCGGCCGCCGAGGCCGCTACGCCGCCCGCGCTCCCTCTCGGGGTCAGCTCTTCTCCCCGGCGCTCTTGTCCGAGCCGGGTGGCTTGTGGTCGTCCGGTCTCGTCGCGTCCTTGAACTCCCGCATGGCCTTGCCCACCGCGCCGCCCAGGCCGGCCAGCCGGCTCGGGCCGAACAGCAGGATGATGATGGCCAGCACGATGATCAGTTCCCAAAACTTCGGCCCCATTGTTGCGCACCTCCGCGGCTCGATTATAGCACCAATGAGGGAGCGCCCGCGGCCGGCCGGCGGTTCCGTTCGTCGCCACGTGCGAGCGGGTAGGTCCCGGCGGCCCTCGCGCGTCGCGGCCAGGTCGGTTAGAGCATCGGGTGCGCCGTGATGATCGCGCGCGCGATTTCGACGAGGCGCTTGTTCTCGCGCTGGCTCTGAATTTGCATCCGGCGGAACGCCTCCGCCTCGCTGATCCGCAGCCGGTCCATGAGGATCCCCTTCGCGCGCTCGATGATCTTGCGCGCCTCGAGCGCCTCGGACAGGGTCGTGACCTCCTTGCGCAGCTCCTGGAACTCGCCGAACCGCGTGCGGGCCGTGAGAATCGCCGGCAACAGGTCTTCCTCCCCGACCGGCTTCACGAGGTACGCGAAGACGCCCGCGGCCGCCGCGCGCTCGATGAGGGTCTGATCGGAGTAGGCCGTGAGCAGGATGATCGGCACCGCCCGCGCGCGGCTGATCTCGCGCGCCGCCTCGATCCCGTCCATCTCCGGCATCTTGATGTCGAGGATGACCAGGTCGGGCGCGGTCTCGCGCGCGAGCGCCACGGCCTCGCGTCCCGTGGTCGCCTCGCCGACCACTTCCATCCCGAGCGTGGCAAGCTGGGTCCGGAGCGTGATCAGCCGGATCGCCTCGTCGTCGGCGATGAGGATCCGAGAGCGCGCGGTCATCGCCGGAACGTCACCTCGGCGATGGTGCCCCCGTCGACCCGCATCTCCAGCCGCCCGCGGAGATCGCGGGAGACGAGCGTCCGCACGATCGACAGGCCGAGGCTCTCGACCCGCTGCGGGTCCAACCCCGGCGGCAGCCCGACACCGTCGTCACGCACCGCGACGGTGACGGCCCCCCCCTCCTCGCGGAGCGACACGCGCACCACGCCCTCCGCGCGCCCCACAAAGGCGTGCTCGATGGCGTTCGTCAGCAGCTCGCCGAGCACGAGGGCCAGCGAGGTCGCCTGCTTGCTCGGCAGGAGGATCCGCGGCCCCTCGACCTGCACCTGGAGGCGGGTACCGGGCGTCCCCAGGTCGCGGCACACGGTTTCCGCGATCGCCTCGACCAACTGCCGGGCGTCGGCCTCGCTGATGTGGTCGAGCGACAGCAGCCGGTGGACGGTGGCGATGCTCTTCACGCGGGCCAGGCTGTCGCGAAGCCGGCTCGCGACCTCCGGCGATCCCGCCTCGCGCCCTTCGAGGTAGAGCAGGTCCGCCAGCGTCTGCAGATTGTTCTTGATGCGGTGGTGCATCTCTTGGAGCAGGGTCCGGAGCTGCTCGTTGCCCGCGACGAGCTCCCGCTCCCGCCGCTGGATCACCTCGGCGCGCTCGTCGAGGTACGCCTGCCCGATCGCCAGCATCTCCAGGTCGATCGCCTCGTTGATCCGGTCCGCCGCCCGCATCACGTCCCACGGAAACGCGAGCCACAGCCGCCGGCGCAGCATGTGCTGAATCTCCCGCAGCACGGCGAGGCGAAACAAGGCCAGGGCCTGCTGGATCTCCTCCAACGAAAAGCCCCGCCGCAGCTGCTCGCCGGCGACCGCGCGGGCGGTCTCGTACACGGCGTCGCGGGCCCGTGCTTGCTCCTCGGGCGTCCATGCGCGTGTCACGCCGAGGAGGACGCGCAGGCCCTCGGCTCCCCACGCCGCGGTCTCGGCGGCGTCGCGATACCGGGGGACCCGCCGCCGGAGCGACTCCTGCCACCTGGCGATGATCGTGTCGTGTGCGCGCGCGAGATGCGCGCTCGTGGCCTGCACCGCCAGCCGAAACAGCACGTCGCCGAGGCGCCGCCACGGCCGCAGGGCCTCGGGCAGGCCGGAGCGGAGCCGACGGGGCGTGGGGACGGCAAACGTCCGGCGGGTCATGCGCCGTGCCGCCCCGCTAACGCGTCCTCACCGTGACGAACTCCACGAGTTCCTCGAGGCTGTCACGGGCGGGCGAGTTGTGCAGCGCGCCCAGCGCGGCCGCGGCCTGATCGGCGCGCGACCGGGCCACGCCGAGCGCGTAGTCCACCGCGCCGCATCGCGCGAGGATCTCGCGGACGTCCTGGGACAACTCGCCGCCCAGGTCCCCGTTCGTGCGCATCAGCACCGCGGCCAGGTGTTGCCGGTCCGGCTCCGGCGCTTCCAGGAGCGCGTAAATGATCGGCAGCGTCACCTTGCCCGTCTGGATATCGCTGCCGATCGGCTTGCCGAGGTTGGACGGGTTTGCCGTGAGATCAAGGGCGTCGTCGGTGATCTGAAAGGCCATCCCCCATTCGAGCCCAAACGCGGCCAACGCGCTCGCCTCGGCTTCACCGGCGCCCGCCGTCATCGCGCCGCACCGGCAGGCGGCGCTCATGAGCTGCGCCGTCTTGCCCTCGATAATGTCGAAGTAGATGGTCTGGTCGGTGTGCGGCGTATTGCCGTACTTGATCTGCTTGATCTCCGCCTGGCTCATGCGCACGGTCGCCCAGGCCATCGCCGCGGCCAGATCGGTCCGGTGCAGCCGGGCAAGCAGATGAAACGCTTTGCTGAAGAGATAATCGCCAAGCAAGACCGCAACTTGATTCCCCCACACCGCGTTCACGGTCGGCTGGCCGCGCCGCAGGTTCGCGGTATCGATGACGTCATCGTGGACGAGGGAGGCGACGTGGATCAGCTCGACCGCGCCGGCGATCTCCAGGCGCGCCGCGCGCTCCGGCGCGCGGGCGCCGCCGTCCGCACAGGCCCGCGCGCTGAGGCACACGAGGGCCGGGCGAATCATCTTCCCGTGGCTCCGCAGCACGTGCGCGACGAGATCGCCGATGAACGGGTCGTCGCTCACGAGCTCCGCGCGCAGGAGGCCGTCGAGCGCTTGCAGGTCCTGCTGCACAGGCGAGTAGATCCGCGTGAGGTCCATCGGGTGGTGTGTTCTCGTCCCCGGCCGCATTTCCCTCGGCTGGAGCGCCCGCGCCGTCCTCGACGCCTTCCGCACGCGGCGCATCGTGAGAGCACGACACGCCGCCACGATCGTCGGGGTGGGGTGGCGGCGTGCGAATGGGCCGGCGAGGCGGGAACGGCCCTCGTGCTCCGGACCGCGGTTATACGTCGGCGACGGTGCCGTAGAACGAGATGAAAAACAACAGACCGAACAGCAACGCCCAGAACGCGAGGTATCGCCAATACACGATGGGGGCGGTCGGCCCCGCCGGGGTGCCGGGTGCTTTGCGTTCGGCCATTACGTTCCCTCCCGTCCGGCGGGCGCACCAGACTGGCCGCCCTGCGGCGCGGGCCCCGGGGTTGACGCCGCCGGACCCTGGCCCGTCGTCGCCGGCGCCGGCTTCCGCGCCGGGAATGCGGGGCCGGGCATGCCCGCCACGCGCTCGCTGAACGCCCGGACCGCGTCCACGAACGCCGCCCCTGCATGCTTGCCGTAGAACAGCGCGCCGATGCGCTCGGGATTGACCTTTTGCCGCTCGAGGCGCCGCCGGAGCTGCTCCACACGATCGCCGATCAGGTTGTTGCCGTAGCGGTTGAAACAGTCGCCGAGCGGGCACCCACAGACAAACACGCCGTCGGCGCCGTTGCGCAGCGCAAACTCGAGCCATGCCGGCCGCGTAAACCCGGAGCATGGGATCTTGATCAGCGTCACGTTCGGGAGATCGCGCATCGTCCCGTCGTCGCGCACCACGCCCTCGGACGCAACCGCCCAGTCGCAGAGAAAGCCGACGATCTTGGGGCCGCGGCGGCCGGTCGCGGGTTGTGGACGGTCTGCTAACTCTGGCATGCGGTCAGCACCCTCTCGTGGATGTCTTTTTGGAGCAGCCGCGGCAGCTCCAACGCCTCGAACGGGCACGCGCCGACGCAGATGCCGCACTCCACGCACCGGGATTCCAGGATCACCGCCCGCAGCTTGCGCGCCTGCGCCGCCTTGGTCACGCCGGGACTGGGGCTCGGCACCATGACGATCGCGTTGTACGGGCAATCATAGTAGCAGAGCTCGCAGCCCGTGCAGTTCGCGTCGATGACCTGCGCCACGCCCGAGTCCTTGAGGCCGAGCTCGCTGCGGGTCTCGGGCAACTGGTACGGGATGTACAGCCCGTAGCCGATGAGGACCACGGCCAGGGCGATCAGCACGAGCGGCGGCAAAAACCGCATGGCCCAATACGGCGTGAGGAACAGCCAGTCGACGGCCAGCGTTTGCGGCCGCTGTGCGACGACCGCCGGCGCCTGGCTCGTCACGGGGACGAGTCCCGTCAACAGAACCACGAACCCGAGCGCGAACAGCGTCCACACGGCGGGCGGCCAGACCTTGGGGTGCCGGATCCGGGTGTAATGCCACAACAGAAATACGTAGAGGCCGACGGCGGGGCCGATGTGCAGGAACAGGAGGCGCGGCAGGAGCAGATCCGTCAGGCCGGCGCCGCCGAACAGCGCGTGGCGCAGCCATCCGCCGACCAGCGGGACCTGGGCGGCCGCGTTCGCCGTCATGGCCACGAGGGCCTCGCTCCGCTGGTCCCACACCAGCATGTATCCCGTGACCCCGATGAAGCCCGTGAGCGTCAGCAGCATCATGCCGCTGATCCACGGCTCGTCCCGGGAAAAGCGGAAGCGCTCCGTGAACCAGTTGCGAAAGAGGTGCAGCAGGATCACGATCATGAACCCGTCGGCCGAGTACCGGTGGATGCCACGGATGATCTGCCCGTAGGGCACGTCCGCCGTGAGAAACTGCACGGACGTGTACGCCTGATCGAACGACGGCGTGTAATAGAGGAAGAGAAAGATACCGGACAGGACGAGCACGGTGAGAAAGAGGTTCGAGAGGCCGCCGGTGTAATACAGGGGGTTGAAATCGTCCGGGTACACCCGCGCAATGAGGGTATCCAGCCGCAGCGTGACGGCCAGCAACCCGGCCAGCAGCCGCTTATACACTCGTAAACCCTCCCTTGCGCAGGCACAGCAGGATGAACGAGTACGCCAGCAAGATCACGCCGATGAGCGCCCCGCCCAGACGGTGATGGCCCGTCAGCTCGCCCCAGACGATCCCGACGGTGCACACGAGGCCCACCGCGGCCAGCACCACGATCCAGAGGACGTACGTGGACGCCCGGTCCGTCATCGCTACCTCCCGCTCCGCCCCGCCGGCGGGATCAGAGGCCACCCGTCCCGGCGGGCGCCGCGCCGCGCGAGCAGCCACTCGTAGAGCGCCACCTTGCGGCGCACCTGGCCGGCGGCACGGTCGACCTCGTACAGCAAGAACCCCAGCCACAGCATCACGAACAGGAGGACGGCGCCGAGCACAACGACCGCCGCGGCCGCATCCAGGCTCCCGCCGGCGCGCCAGGTCCGCCACGCCGCCAGGAACTGGCTGAGGCCGAGCGTCGCCGCCGCGAGGAGCACGCAGAACAACGCGTTCCGCCGCATCGTCTACCCCGCCCCGGGGATGCCGCCCGCCGTCCTGCGGTCCCGATCCCGAACCCGGTGGAACGCGCGGCTCGCCGGCATCGGCTTACGACGCCGCGGGCCGGGGTGCCGGCCTCGACGCGCCCGCGGGCGCCGCCGCGGCGGCGGCGGCACGCTGCGCCTGCCGCCGCCGGTACGCGAGCTCCCACAGCAACGCGGCGAACAGCACGATGACCGTAATGCCCCAGATGTACGGCGGGTCGCGCGAGATCACGGCGATGTTCAGCATGATGAGCGCGCTGAACCCGATCCAGTAGATGAGCGCGAGCAGGCCCACCACGAAGAAGAACGGCCGCCGGGTCGGCAGGGTCTCTTTGGTCCGGTCGAGGAACGGCACCAGCATCCCGTACCCGATGAGGAGCGCCGGGGCGACGCCCGCCCACAGCGGCGGCATGTACTTCACCACCTGGTAGAGGGCGAGGAAGTACCAGTCGGAGAGTACCGGCAGCGGCGTGCGGTTGTTGTTGGCCCATTGGCCCAGGTCCGGCAGGTTGATGAAGCTCACGAACGCCAGGAAGGCCAACACGAGCACGATCACAAACGCGGAGACGTTGAGGCGCCGCCGGCGCGTGCGGTAGAACCACGTCTCGGCCACGATGGCCAGCACGATGGAGATGCCGAAGTGGATGGAGTAGAAGCGGGTGAGCGTCCCCTGGCCGAGCGCCGGGCCACCGAGGAAAATGTAGGCGATGGCGTGGCCCAGCCCGAGGTTGCCGATCAACGGGATGTCATCGTAGTAGGTCGGCACCGTGAGGATCACCTTGGCCGCCCAGAACGCGCGCTGGTTCCACTCCAGCGTGTACCCCGTCACCCCCGAGATCATGGCGAGCACCAGCGCGGAAAAGAGGATCATCCACGTGAGCTCGCCCGGCTTCTTGTACTCCCCCGCAAAGTACATGCGGTAGATCCTGAGCGTGATGCACGTGATAAGCATGTCCCCGCCGTACTTGTGAAGGCCCCGCACGGCCCACCCGAAGGGGATGTCGTAGGTGATGTGCTCGATCGAGCGGTACGCCCCCGTCGTCGTCGGGATGTACCAGAGCATCAGCACGATTCCCGAGACGATCACAATCATCCAGGACAGCCAGACGAGGCCGCCCAAGATGTACATGGGATTGTCCTGGCGCGCCGTCTGCGTCTCGTCCCAGAGGTCCAGGCGCTGCTTACGGTCCTGGTACCACTCCCTGAGGTTTGCGAGCACCGCCTCCACAGCCTACCTCCAGCCCCTCGCCGTGCGCGCCGAGGACGTGCGGTAGCGACGACGCGCGCGCATCACGTCTCCCGCGGCGGCGCGGCGGCGCCGGCGACGGCGCCGGGCGCGCACTTTGCGATCGCGCCGACCTCGGCGCCGGTGACCACGATGTCGTCGCCGTGGACCTCGAACCGGAAGTATCGCGCGCCCCGCGGCGCGGGCCCCGAGATAACGTTCCCGGGATTGTCCGGGTACTCCGGGTCATAGATGCTGAAGTGGCACGGGCACGCCATGAGCGCGTGCTCCTCGAACCCCGGCGGCCGGAACCCGCCGTAGCCCGCCGACACTTCGTGCCAATCGGACACGTAGTTGTAGATGCAGCCGAGGTGCGGGCAGATTCGGGAGAACAGCACGATGTCGGTCTCCCCCTCGAAGCCCACGAACCCCTCGCTGTTCACGAACTTCACCTTCTTGGGCAGGCGGATCGCCACCCCCGGGACATTGCTCGCCTCCTGCCCCTCCGGCGTGTACTGGACGAACTTCTGCACGTACGTGAAGTAAAATGAGTCCCACGGCTTGGCCAGCTGGGACACCTTGCCGACCACCTGTGCGCCGCCCTGCGGGAGGTCGGGCGTGATCGTAAAGATGCCCCACGGCTTGTCGTTCGGCTTGAGGAAGCGAAAGAGCGGCGACAGCACGGCGATGAGCGCCCCCACCACGGGGATTGCCGTCAGCGCCTTGAGCACGCCGCGCCGGTCGAGCTTCATGCCGCGCCCCTCCTCCCCCCCCAGGCCGTCCGCCCTACTTGATCGGCGGGTGCTTGTAGAAGAACGTATAGATATAGTCCACGACATCGTTCAGCTGCTCGGAACTCATCTTGCCCCGAAAGCTCGGCATCGGCCCGCCGCCGTCGAGGACCGCATTGGTCAGGTCCGCCCCGTTACGTTGCACCATGTAATTGATGTCGGTGAAGATGCCGGGTCCCTTACCGTGCGACCACGACCAGAGCTGCGCGGCCATCTCGGCGCCGCGCGGCCCCTTGCCATCGCCGTTCGTGCCGTGGCACTGCGCGCACTGCGCCTCATAGATGCGTTTCCCCTCGCTCAGGCCCTGCGGCGTCGTGCGGAACATCATCTCGTAGACGTTCGCGTCCCACCGGTCCTGGTTGGAGAGCGTCTGGGCTTTGTTGGCGCCGAACGACGCTTCGGGCCCGAACCCCGGCATCGCCGTGTACGCGCGCCCGTTGGTCACCGTCTGGAACATGATCGCCGGGGTGATGACGCTCTCGAGGTCGCGGTTGTGAAAATCCGCGGGCTTGCTCGGCAGCGCTGCCCGGTGGACGGCGATATGGAACAACCCCGTGACCAACGCCAGCACGTCGTGCTGGGGCTCCACGAGGGTCGGCGCCATCGGACCGTTGCCCCGCCCGTCCGTCCCGTGGCACACCGCGCAGTTTGCGTCGAACACCTGCTTCCCGTGGATCGCGTTCGGGACGATCGGCCGGTCGTTCTCGTCGGCGACGAGCGGGGTCTCGACGTCCTGCGTCGGCGGGAGCGCAAGATCGAGCCCGGGTCCCCGCAGGCTCGTCTGCGGCTGGCACCCGGCGGCCAGGACGGCCGCGGCGATCACCAGCAACGTTGCGGCCGAACGCGTCCGGCCGAACCCTCTCGGCATGCCGATCCTCTCTATCGTCGCCCTCGGGGCGCAGGCTCTGACGCAGCACAAAACCACCCCGATCGTGAGCCGTACACGATCGGCGTGGTTTGGGCGCGCGAGATTGGGCTTCCACGACGCGCCCGCGCTCTCCTCCCTTCGACAACGCGGCGGGAACGCGGAACGATCGGCCCTCGGCCCTAGACGGCACCGCGTGGCCGCCGCACGAGCGCGAATGTGAGGCCGGCGGCCAGTAGGATCCCGAGCACCGCCGCCGCGACCCCCGGCCAAACATCGCGGGACACCGGCACACCGTCGAGGCCGACGGTGAGGTCCGCGCCGGGGGCGACCGGTCCGCCCGACCAGCGGGCCAGCCGGCGGCCCGCCGCCGACACGTCGGCGGCGCGGTGAAACCCCGGGCTCGATACGCGCACCTTGGGATCCGTGACGAGGATCTCGACGTCCGCGGCGCCGTAGGGCAGCGCCCACGTGATGCCGAGCCTCGGCGTGCGCACCGCGAGGCCAAACGCGTACGCGACCTGCGTCGCTCCGGGCAACACGGAGATCGTGTCCGCGATCGCCCCGCCGGCAATCCGCGGATCGTGCCAGCCCCCGATGTACTCCACCGCCTCTGCCCCGGACGGAATGGGAAAGACGAGCGGATCGGCCTGGGTGACCGCCAGGGTTCGGTCCGTCGCGTTTTCGAGACGCTCCACCACGCTGACCCGCAGGGTGCCGCGGGCGGTCTCCACGACCGCGAACAACGCCGCGCCGCGGATGACCGCCCGGTCGTGCGTCGGCTCGTACACGGAGATTGGAACGCTGCGGGCGGGTACAGACGCCGTGAGCGCCACGCGCGACTGGTACGGCACCCCGGCGTATTGCACCCGCACCACAAACACGCGGATGCCTCCGACGGCGAGGCTGGTAAACACGAAGCGACCGGCGCCATCGGTGACCGTACGCCGCTGCGCCGTGGCCCCCCGCTCGACAATCTCGAGCGTGACCGGCCAGTGCGCCACGGGGTGAGCCGGGCGTGTGCGATCCACCACCACCCCGACGATGCGCCCGTGATCGACCTGTGGCGAGGCGGCGGCCGCCCGGGAGACCCCTGGTTGGGCGGCCGTCCACAGGATCGCGCAGGCCAGGACCACGATAGAGACTCTCAGGTGCGACCCGCGGCGCGGCGCCGTGCCGCCGTGCCGCCGCCTCAGTTCGCCCCCTCCGGTCCCGCGGAGGCGTCGCGCTCGGAAATCGCCAGCGCGTCGAGGCGGCGCAACACCGCGACCGCCTCCGCCTGGTATCCTGCGCGCAGCGCCGCGTAATCGCCGTCGGTGAGCTTGCCGGTTTCGTGGTCGAGGTCGAGATCCCGCAGCGCGCGGTACACCGCCTCGTGCGCCGCCAGCAACGGCTCCCGCTCCGCGTCCTGCGCCGGCGGCGGCGCGGGGCGCCACAGCGGCGACAGCACGAACACCGCCGCCGCACAGGCCAGGGCGACCAGACCGGCCTCGGCCATCACTCGCCGGCGCTCCAGGCCCCGCGGAACGCCGGGGCGGTGCGGGGCACGAGGCGATGTTCGGGGATCATCGCGATCACCGCGCCGAGCGTGAGCAGCGCACCGCCCGCCCACATCCACGACACGAGCGGGTTCACGAGCAGCCTGAGGGTTGCTCGGCCGGTCTGCGTCCACCCCGCGAGCGTCACGTAGAGATCGTCGCGGGGCGTGCTCCGCAGCGCGACGTCGGTCGTGACGTCGCCCGTAAGATACAGGTTGCGGCGCGCGGCAAAGGCCCCGAGATCATGCGCGCCCTCGAACACGCGCAACCTCGCGGTGATCGCGAGCGCGCCGCCGCGGGTCGACTGCAACAGCCCGTCGAAGCGCACCCGGTACCGCTCGATCGTCGCGGCCTGGCCGGGCGCCAGCGTGACGACCCGTTGCGACGCGAAGACCGACGAGCCGGTAATCCCGCAGAACAACAGCAGGATGCCGAGGTGCACGATGTACCCGCCGTAGCGCCGGCGGTTGTGCGCGACCAAGGCGACGAGCGCCCGCAGCGGAGGCTCGCCGCGGTGGGCGCGGCGCACGCGCACCCCGCCGGCAAACTCCACGGCGATCGTGGCGGCGACGAACACGCACAGCGCAAAGGCGAGTACCGGGCCCGGCGCCCGCATGCCGCCGGCGAGAAGCGCCAGCCCCACCACCACCGCGGCCGCGGCCGGCGCCTGGAGGCTGCGGCGCAGGCCGTCCGGCGACGCCCGCCGCCACGCGACCGCGGGGCCGATCCCCATGAGGAACAGGATGCCGAACGCAAACGGCACGACGATGTGGTCGAAGAACGGCGGCCCGACGTTGATCGCGCGGCCGGCCAGCGCCGCCGACACGATCGGAAACACCGTCCCGAGAAACACCGAGAACGCCACCGCGAGAAACAGCACGTTGTTGAGCACAAAGGCGCTCTCCCGCGACACTGCCGCGTCGAGCTCGTGGCGGCCGCGGAGCTCGTCCCACCGCCACGCGGCGAGGGCAAACGCCGCCAGGAGGGCGAGTGCCAGGAAGCCGAGGAAGAACGCGCCGAGCGACGACTCCGTGAACGAGTGAATGCTGCTCAGCACCCCGCTGCGCGTCAGAAACGTCCCGAAGATGGACAGCCCAAAGGCGAGGATCACGAGGACGACGTTCCACCGCGTCAGCATCTGGCGCCGTTCCTGGATCATGACGGAGTGGAGAAACGCGGTGGCCACGAGCCAGGGCATGAGCGCGGCGTTTTCCACCGGGTCCCAGGCCCAATACCCGCCCCACCCCAGCACCACGTACGACCACTTGGCGCCGAACATGAGCCCCATGGTGAGGCAGTACCACGCCCACAGCATCCAGCGCCGGGCGAGGAGCACCCCGGCGTCGTCGACGGATCCCGCGGCGAGGCCCGCCGTCACGATCGCAAACGGCACCGTCATCCCGACGAATCCCAGGTACAATGTCGGCGGGTGAATCGCCATCCAGGGGTTCAACAGCAGCGGGTTCATCCCGCGGCCGTCGGCGGGCGGAAACGGCGAGGTCGTAAACGGCGAGGTGACGAACGCGAGCATGAAGAGAAAGAACGCCGAGATCCCGCCGAACACGGTCGTGAGCGCGGGCACGAGCGGCGGCCTCGTCCGCCCGATGCTTCGCAGCGCCGCGAGCGTGTAGCCGGACAGGATGAGCGCCCACAAGAGCAGCGACCCTTCCATCCCGCCCCAGAACGAGGTCAGATTATAGATGAACGGCTGGGCGTCGCGGACGTGCGACACCACGTATCGAAAGGAATAGTCGCGCCCGGCCAGCGCCGCCCACAACACCGCCGCCGCGATGGCTTCGAGCGATGCGACGGCGATGAGCGCATGCGTGGCGCTGCGCGCGATCTCAGGCCGGCGCCTGCGGGCGCCGAGGATGGACGCCGCCATCGCATACAGCGCGAGCACCAACGCGGCGAGGAGCGCAAACCGTCCGAGATCAGCCACCGAGACGTCCCCCGCAGTGCCGGCCGGCGCGGCGCATACCGCGCCCTACTGCGCCGTCTTGGGATCGGCGGGATTGTACTTCGTCGGGCACTTGGCGAGCAGCGTCGTTGCGTCGAAGGTCCCTTGCCGGTCGAGGACTCCTTCGACGACGACCTGACGGCCCTCCGCGAAGATATCGGGCACCACGCCGCTGTAGACGACCGGTAGAGTATGCTGCCCGTCCGTGACCGCAAACCGCAGATGCCGGTGCGACGGGTCCCACCGCACGGTGCCGGCGGCGACGGTGCCGCCGAGCCGCACCCGCTCCGGCCCGGCCCCCGGGCCGCGCTGCTCGAGCTCGCCCACGGTGACCCAGTACGTTGCGCCCTGTTGAATACCGCCGTACACGAGATACCCCAGCGACAGCACGACGATGGCCGTCCCCGCGGCGAACACGAGCGTGCGGCGCGCGCCGCCGCGGCCGGTCCGGGCGGCCCCGGGGAGCGCACGCGGCACCGCGAGCCCTACAGCGTCCCTCATCGGCCGGCGACGACGCGGACGCCCGCACGTGTCGTGCCCGGTCCGGGGCGGTTCACCGCGGCGTCCCGACCGGCGGGGGCGTGACGTGTGCCCCCGCGGGATGATGCGCCCCGGCGTCGGCGCCGAGGCGCGCCGCGAGCTCGCCCACTTCACGCTCGAGGCGGAGGCTCCGCCGCGACAGGCCGTACAAGTAGAGGAAGAGCGCGATCCAAACGATGGCGAACGCCCAAAACAGATACGTCATGCCCTAGGCACGCTCGTCGATCAGGGCCTGGAGCCGGACCTCGAGGACGCCCAACCGGACGCGGGCGCGCACGAGCACGGCGTAGAGCAGGCTCCACGCCACCAGCCCGGCCGCGAGCGCCCATGCCATGGACGGCGCGAGCCCGATGGAATGCGTCGTGAAGATGACCGGGCTCAGGGCGCGCAGGTACCGCGCCGACAGCCACACGAGCGGCACGTCGACAAACCCGACGATGGCGAACACCGCGGCGAACCGGGCCTGCCGCGGGTCGTCACCCGCGGCCGCGCGGAGCACCAGGTACCCGGCGTAGATCAGCCACAAGATCAGGTAGGTCACGAGTTGCGGATCCCAGGTCCACCACGTGCCCCACACCGGACGCGCCCACAGGGAGCCCGTAATGATGACCAGCGTGGCAAACAGCAAGCCGATCTCAGCCGCGGACGCACCGACGACGTCCCACTCCTGCCGCCCGGTCTGCAGGTACCGGACCCCGGCCCACGCCGCGTGGCCGAACGCGACAAAGCCCACCCACGCCAGCGGCAAGTGCACGTAGAAGATCCGCTGGATGTCGCCCATCACGACCTCGCGCTGCGCGTACACAAACGCCCCGTAGAGCGCCACGAACATCACGACTCCGCAGGCCCAGCCGAGCACGGCGTCGGTAGATCGGGAGTCACGCGCGTGTATCACCGCAGCACCACGCAGACAGCATAACAGACGCCCCGAGGCCTTTCAAACAACGGCGGCGCACGGTGCCGCCCAGTGCAGCATCGCCGAAGCGCGACAAGAGTGAGCGCGAGCTGGACGGGTCTCGCCGGACGTCCTGGCCCACGCCGTAGGCGCGTACTGGTTCACGCCCGTGGGCCCAGGGCGTTGGTCTCGGACCCCATGAATCCAATCCAACGAGGGCCTCGACCCCTCCGGCGGCTTTGGGCCGCCTCCGGTCGACGCCCGCGATCTTTAGTGTGAGCGTGGAGTCCGTTGCTTGCAATGCTGACGGATCGAGTCCAGCAGTTGTCGGAGGCGTCGGGGCAGTTCTGGCTCACGCCGTAGGCCCAGGAGCGACGGGGAGGCCCGTCCGGCTCAACCCTTGCCGACATCCGCGAGCATGCACTAGCGGCGGACGCGGATCACCATGTTCACGGGGTTGATGAACCGGAGGGCGGCGAGCAGCACGACGAGGCCCGTGATCATGTACACGACCGCCATGGCGTCGATGGCCTGTGCCGGCCGGATCCCCGCCGCGAACGCCGTGTAGTACAGTGCGACGACGAGCGTCTGGCTCCGCGCACCCGAGACGAGGAACGTGAGCTCGAACAGCGCGATCGCGCGCACGAGGATCAGCAGCCCGGCCGCGAGCATGCCCGGCAGCGCGATCGGCAGCAGCACGCGGCGGAACACCTGGACGGGCCCCGCGCCGAGCGTCCGCGCGGCGCGCTCGAGGTTGGGATCGATCTGCTCGAAAAACGGCGTCATGATGAGCACGACGAACGGCAGCGCCGGCACGATGTTGACGATGATCACGCCGGCGAGCGAGCCGCCGAGGTGCGCGGCGTACAGCATCGCCGCGAGCGGGATGCCGTACGTGATCGGCGGCACCAGCATCGGCATCACGAGGAGCAGCAATAACGGCGACCGTCCCGGAAACGCGTGGCGGGCCAGGACGTAGGCGGCGGGCACCCCCAGGATCAAGCTCAAGATCGTGACGCTCACGCCGACGACGACGGTCACCCACAGCACGTAACCGAGGTCAAACTCCGCAAGGGCGAACCGGTACCATCGCGTCGTGTACCCGTCGGGCAGCCAGCCCCCGAACCAGCTGGACGCGATCGAGTTCAGGAATGCCGACAAAAAGATCCCCAGGACCAGGAGCGCAAACACCGCGACGGCGGCGTAGACCCACCACGACGAGCCCTCGGCCGTCCGCGCGCGGGCGGCGCGGGCGACGGCGCTCACCCTCGGCCTCCGATCGTGGGCCCGCGGTAGGCACGGTTTCGGACCGCGAGCACGAGCGCCACGAAGACGAGCTCGATCGCCGCCATCACCATCGCGATCGCTGAGGCGCGCGGGTAATCGAACTGCTCGTAGGCCGCCTGCCACGCCGCGAGGGCGATCACGCGCGTCGAGCCGGCCGGCTCCCCGACGAGCACCGCGGACGGAAACACCGAAAAGGTGGCGACGAACGACAGCGCCGCGGCCGCCGCGATCCCGGGCGCCAAGAGCGGCAGGGTGACGCGCCGCAGTCGCGCCCACCGGCCCGCGCCGAGCGTGCGCGCGGCCTGCTCCACCCGCGGGTCCAGCCCGGAGGCGTACCCGAGGAGCACCAAAAAGACGGCGGGGAAGTCGGCGATGGCGAGCGAGATGAACACGCCCGTGTAGTTGTGGACGAACTGCACCGGCATCCGTACGAGGTGGAGCGCCAGCAGCACTTTGTTGGCCCACCCGGCGGGCCCGAAGAACTCGATCATGCCTTCCGCCAGCAAGACCGTGCCGAGCGTCATGGGAATGACAAGGAGCGCCGTGATAACGCGCTGTCCCGGCAGCGGCCGCCGCAGCCGGTACGCCAGCGGCAGCGCCATGGCGAGGTCGAGCGCGGAGACCGGCACCGCTAGGCGCAGCGTATTCCAGATCGACGCCCGCTCCCACGGCGTGCCGAAGAACGCGGCGTAGTTCGCCAGCATGCCGCCCTTGGCCAGCGAGCCGATCGGGTGCACCGAGAGCGCGAGCCCGTAGGCAAACGGATACACAAACAGCACCAGCACCACGAGCAACGCCGGCACGATCGGGACGAGCGGGCCCCAGCGCACGCCGCCGTGCCGTGCCGTTGGGAGGGCCCCCGGTCCCGCGCGTGCGCCGGCGGCGCGCTGCACGGCCGGCTACTCCGGCGGGAACACCAGGAGCCGGCTCGGGTCGACCCGGAGGATCACGCGCGCGCCCTGGGTCCATCGGCTCGGGGTTCGTACGACGAACACCACGCCGGCGTCCGCGGTCACACTGCACTCGAACGCGTCGCCCACGAACTCCGCAAACTCGACCGCCGCGGGGATCCCGCGGTCGGCCCCGCCGGGCGGACCGACCTCCACGTCCTCCGGCCGCACCGCGGCAACCGCCTCCGCCCCCTCGTGGACCCCGCCGCGGGCTGTCCCCGCGAGCCTGAGCCCGCCCGGGGCGGTCACGGCGGCACGGCCGTCGGTGACCGCGCCGACGCGGACGCGGAACACGTTGCGGTAGCCGAAGAAGTTCGCGACAAACGCGGTCTCGGGGTGCAGGTACACCTGCTCGGGCGTCCCGACCTGTCGCAGCACGCCGTCCTTCATGAGCCCGATGCGATCGGAGAGCGACAGCGCCTCCTCCTGATCGTGCGTCACGTAGAACGTCGTGAGCCCGAGGCGCTGGTGCAGCCGTCGGATCTCCAGCCGCATCTCCAGCCGCAGCTTCGCGTCCAGGTTGCTGAGCGGCTCGTCCATCAAAAGGAGACGCGGCTCGATGACGAGCGCTCGAGCCAGCGCCACCCGCTGCTGCTGGCCGCCGCTGAGTTGCGCCGGATACCGGTCCCCAAGGTCCTCGAGGTGCACGAGCGCGAGCGCCTGCCGCATGCGCTCCGCGACGACCTCGGACCGGACGCCCATCATCTCCAGCCCGAACGCCACGTTACGCGCCACGGTCATGTGCGGGAACAGGGCGTAACTCTGGAAGACCACACCGAACCCGCGCCGCTCCGGGGGCACGCGCGCGAGATCCTCGCCGTCGAGCAGGATCCGCCCCGCGTCGGGCTCGACGAGACCCGCGAGGCAGTTGAGCGCCGTGCTCTTGCCGCATCCCGAGGGTCCGAGCAGGCTGATAAATTCGCCGCTCTGCACGTCGAGGTCGAAGTTGGACAGCGCGACGACGTTCGCAAAGCGCTTGGTGAGCCCCCGGACCTCGAGGCGGCCGATCCGCCGCGCCGACGCGGGCGCGGACGGCGCGGGCGCCGTGGCGGGTTTGGCGCTCACTTGAGCTTGTTGGCGCCGACCTTTTGGTCCCAAATCTGGAACGCCTGCACGAGCTTGATCGGATCGAGCGGGATCTCGACCGGCCGGGTCTTGATCAGGTCGTCGAACGACTGGCGCCGGACGGGGCCGACCGCGTCCTGGCTCGCCTTCGGGGCCATGGCGAGCGTGACTCCCTTGACGGCTGGCCCCGGATAGAAGTACCCGGTGTCGTACGTCTTAGCCTGCTGATCCGGCCGCAGGACCCAGGCAATGAGGTCGAGCACCAACCCGAGCATCTCCGGCGCGTTGCCCTTCGGCACGCAGATGTACTGCGTGTCCGCGATGAGGTGTTCGTCGGCGAACGCAAACGCGCCGAAGTTCTTGGGCACGACGCCGAGCGCACGCACGTTGAGGTCCCATCCCATGGTCGAAGCTGCGATCGTCCGCGCGCCCTGCCCCAGCTCCTGAAACGTGCCCGCGGTCCCGGTCGGGTAGTACTGGATGTACTGCCCGAGCTGCTGGTAGTACGGCCACACCTTCGTCCACGATTGCGGCTCGCGCGGCTGCGCCTCGCCGAGCAGGTACGGCAGCCCCATCAGCAGGCTGCGGCCCGGGCCGGAATTGGCGGGCCGGGCGTAGATCAGCTGCCCCGGATTGGCCTTCGCCCACGCCAGCAGGTCCTCCGGCGTCTTGGGCGGTGTGGGCAGCTTGGCCGGGTTGTACGTCATCGTGGGCCCGTAGTTTCCGAACACGTCGAGGATGCCGTACCCCTGGGCCAGGCCTTGCGCCTTTGGCTGCAGGTAGTTGCCGATCAAATTCGGGAACTTCGCCTGGTAGTCGGGCAGCAGCCGCTGCCAGATGTCCTGAACGATTCCCGCGGACAGCGCGTCCGAGCCGGTGAGCACCATATTGATCTGCAGCTGGTTTGCCGTCTGCTGGGCTTTGATCTTCGCCGGCAGCTCCGGCGCCGTCGCCTGCTGGTAGCTGACGCCGCTCACGTACTGCCCGTGCGACTTGGCGTAGTCTTCGATGATGGCCTTGGTGAGCTGGAGCTGTCCCGCAACGTCGATGATCGTGAGCGACAGCGGACGCGAGGGCATCGGCGGCAGCCCCGGCGATGACGCCGCCGCGGCCGCGCCGCGCCCCGTCCACATGCCCGCGCCCATCGCGGCGGCAGCCGCTCCCGCACCCTTGAGAAACGTCCTGCGATCAAACATGCGCCGTTCGTTCATCGCGCCTCCACCTCCGGACCATCATGATATTCCCGCTGTTACCGACCCCACACCCCCGGCTGGACCCAGGCGCCGCGCCGCGGCCGCTCCTCGACCCCCTACCCCCGCTCATTCCCTGCCTGAGCGGCGGGCGGGCCCGCCGCCGCGCCGCCCGCTGCCGGTCGGGTGGGCGCCGCCGTTTCTGCGGCCGAGTCCGGCTCGGGGGTGCTGGCCCTCGCTACCAACGCAGGCCGGATCACGATCTCGGCCGCTTCCCGCCTGGGCGTTGCGATGCGGTCCAGGAGCAGACGCACGGCGGACGCTCCGATGTCGTATTTCGAGACGCGAATCGTGGTGAGCGGCGGCGTCACCAGGCTCGCTAGCAGGATGTCATCGCAGCCGACCACGGCGACGTCCTCGGGAACGCGCACCCCGAGGTCGCGGCAGGCTTGGAGCGCGCCGATGGCCACCAAGTCGTTGTAGCAGACCAAGCCGTCGACGGCCTGGCCGCTCAGGAACACGCGGCGCGCGGCGTGAGCCCCACCCTCGAGATACGGTGGGCATGCGACGATGAGTTCCGGATCGACCGCAAGGTCCGCGGCTCGCAGCGCCTCCCGAAACCCGCGCAGGCGTTCGCGCCCACCCCAGGAGCTCGGCGGTCCCGCGAGCATCGCCAACCGCTGACGGCCCCCGCCGATCAAATGCCGCACGGCCTGCCTGGTTCCATCGGCGTCGTCCACCCGCACCACGCCCGCCGCGCCTTCGGGCACGATGCGGTTCACGAGCACGACCGTGCGCTGGCGCCGCAGCAGCGGGACCAGCTGGTCGTCGGGCAGCCGCGCGCTGCACACGACGACCCCGTCGACGCGTTTTTCCTCGAGCAGCCGGAGCACCGCCACCTCACGCTCTGCCTGCTCGGTCGTGTTGCACAGGAACACGCTGTAGCCTGCGGCGAGCGCGGTGTCCTCGGCGCCCCGCGCGATCTCTGGAAAGAACGGGTTCGTGATATCGGGAACGACGAGGCCGAGGCTCAGCGTCCGCCGGGTGACCAGGCTCCGGGCAACTGAGTTTGGTCGGTAGCCCAGCCGCTGGATGACCTCGGAGACGAGCCGACGGGTCTCCGGGCTGATCTCGCCCTTGTTGTTGAGCACGCGTGAAACGGTCTGGGTCGACACGCCGGCCTCGCGGGCGACGTCGGCTATCGTGACGTTAGACCTGGCAGCCATAGAGTTTTTGTCTATGTTAGCGATAACGTGATCCTTAACATGCTTGATTCACGGTCAATGCGGCATTTTCCTTCGGGGTGGGGACTCGCAAGCCTGACTTGCGGATCGCCAGTGGTCACATCTTGGGCAAGGGGACTTCGAGGTCGCGGCAGATCTTTCTACACAGATTGTCGCTCAGCTCTGGGTGGCGCGGTACGATCGAGACTTTTCGGACGCGCCGGTTGACGTAGAGCGAGCGCTTAGCACCTTGGCGCATCGACTGGCACCCGTGGTTGGCCGCGTCTGTGTGGTGATGGCGTTACGGGTACTACTCCTGCGGCGTCAACTCGTGCCACCACTTGATCTCGACCGGCTGCGGTGATGAACTGCCCGAGAGCACCCCGATCAGGTCCTGGATCGGCGCGGGGAGGTCGTTTCCGAGCCCGGGGACCTGGTAGAAGTCCGGATTCTGCGTGGTATCGAGATTGGTCGTGATGACCATGCCGAAGACCGCGACCTTGCTGGTTGCCGCAAAGGTGTCACTGGTCCCAAGCCGGCCCACCACCATGACCACATCGTTCTCCTGGTTACAGCTGGTGGAGTTCCCCTGGAGTGTGACGCTGCCCGCAACGATGAATCCCATGATGTCGGACGTGGGCATGCTGCTCGCCGCGGTACTCGCGCAGCCGAGCACGTTGGTCGTCCCAGTGCCGCTCGCTCGGCTGCTCGAGAGGATCTGACCGTTTCCGGTGTTGACGGCGTTCGAGGCGCTATTGACGTTCTCGACCACAATCGTGCCGATGCCGCTGTAGGTAATGTTGCCGGACGACGTCACGATTCCCGGGATCTCGATCGGAGACGCGTCGTTCGCCGTGTTGAGCGTCGCATTTCCGGCGCCGTCCCAGTTCAGCATGTAGTTCGTCCCGGACGGGGCGGACGCGCAGGAACTGTTGCTCGCCGTCGGGATGAAGAACGCCGTGCTGCTGAACGCCAGGTTCGTCACCTGTGCGGGCGAATACGTGCTGCCCGACTTCTGGCAGATGGTCGTCGTGCTCGACGTACCGCTGCCCGAGACCACGTTGCCCGGGCTCTGGACAGTCACGTTTGACGGACACGTGCCACCGTTCAAGCACGTGATGTACGCGGCGACGTTTGGCGGATTGATCGTCGGGACGACGTTGTCCTCCTCATCCGTGTAGATGTTCTTGGACGGGTTGTTGATGTGACTGGCGTGGACGCCGTACATAGGCTGCGACGACGTGCCGATGTTCACGTTGCCTTTGCTCGTATCGAGCGTGCCGCGCACCCATAACTGGTTGAGGTACGGCGCCGTATCGCCGATGTTGATGGCGCGGTCGTTGTACACGCCGGCGCCCGCGCCGCCCTTCAACAGGGCGTCGCTGTAGAAGTAGGCGGAGCCGTGGAACGTCGTGCTGCCGTTGCCGTTCGTCGCCGTGCTGTACGACCCCGCGGAATACACGGCCGGGGCCCCGCCGCCGACGTTCGCGGGGGTCAGCCGCTCGACGTAGGCTTCAATCGACCGGGACACCCCTCCGTAGGTTCCCAGGGCGCGCACCCAAATATTGTCATGATTGACGTTGGGATTCGTCGTCGATACTTCCTTGAACTCGATCGTGTATGTGCCGAAGCTCGAGTTCACCGGAAACGCCTGGTTCGTCGCGTTCGCTGCCGCCACCGTGTCGTACATGGGTTTGAAGTTGGTCCCGGTCGTATCGAGGTTCTTCAACAGCGGATTGTTGGTGTCGCTCCAATCCGGGGCCAGCTTCAGGAATGCCACCGCCCGCTCGATCGCCCCGTCCGCAACCGCGAGCGCTCGGGTCCCGGTGTCGAGACTGCGGGCCCCGGCGAGTTCGGAGACGGCCAGGTTGCCGAGCGCCACCGTGATAAGCGCCATGATGAGCATGAATACCATGGCGAGGATCAGCGCCATTCCGGCCTCGGCATTCCCCGCGTGGACCGCCGGCCGAACCCGGGGTCGTCGTCGTATCATGTGTTACGCCCCCTGCCGAATAACGGTATCCGTGACGATGCTCACCGGCGTCTCGCTGCTCGACACGCCCTTGACTTTGACGGTGACCTCCACGCGACGAATGAGCGCTCGATCGGACGCGCTCAGCGGGGTCGAGGTCAGTTGCCCGCCGCTCAGATCTTCCGCGTCGTAGTACGTGAAGTCGAGCTCGGTAAACGTGAGCGTCTTGGCCTCCACCGAGGTGGTGAGCGGGTTACCCGTCTCGCCCGTGATCGACGACCCGCAGGACGTGCTCGTGTCCTTAGCCTCGTAGACCACGCCGTTGTGGAGATAGAAGCGGTAGCACTGGACCGTACCGGTGTTGTCGATATCGGCGTAGAAGTCGACCTCGTTGCCGCTCGCGTAGATAAAAGCGGGCGCCGTGGCCGTCCCCGTGTAGTTGTAGCCGGCCATGCGGAGACCGCGTGCGACGCGGTTGACGGTGGCCCGTCCGTTTTGCTGCTCGGACGCGTACTGCTGCGTGATGATCCAGTTGCTCAGCCCAGCCTGAAACCCCAAAAACACACCGGTGGACATGATGCCGAGGAGCGCCAGCGCGACGAGGACGTCGACAAGCGTCATCCCCGCGTCGGCGCGGGCAACAATTCGCAGGTGAGGCAGGCGGTATGTCGGGAGCCTCATCGCGTGCTCACCGACGTGTAGCTCTGCTGGTACGCGTTGCCGGCGTTGCAGTCCGCCAGGGTGTGGTAGAGGTCCACTTCTACGAGCTGCAGATACTTCGTCGCCGGACTGGTCGAGCTGTCCGACGGCGTATTGGCGTCCCACGACACGGCGATCTTGGCGGCGGTAAAGTCGGACGGCAGTGCGGGCCCGTTCCCGATGGCCGTGGAGATGCTCGTCGCGGGGCTGACCGTGGATCCGCCGCAGCTGGTGGCGGGACCGGGGAGGTACCACGTGCAGTTTGCCTGATCGCACTCCCCTTCCCACCCGAGCTGCCGCGCGTACTCGATCTGCGCCTGGATCCACTCGCTCGCAATGCTCTCGAGCCTGGCAGTCTTCTGCCCGCTTGGCGATTGCTTGCCGATCAACCCGAGCGTTGTCGTCGCGACATCTTGACTGACGCCGAATGCCGAGGCCGTGGAGCTCAGTAGGGCGCTCGACGCCGTGATCGACCCAAGCATCGCGGCCATGATGAGCACAAGCGCGACGATCACTTCGAGAGTGCTGAAGCCGCCTTCGTGGGTGTTGTGCATCGATGCGTCGTACGATCTGGGCGCGCTACCGCCGCCCTACGATCGAGCGTTTGCCTCCAGCGTTGGTTCGTAGGGGACGTGCCTGGCACCGCTGTGTGGTCGCGCTAACGGATGGCATGCATCTCCCCCCAACGAATGGGTGCCTTACGGACCCATTTTGTGACGGCGCGGTGTCAAATCTTCCGCGCCTCGCGCACATCCGTTCGCCATTTCATGGTCCTAATGCTCAGAAAGTCGGGCATCCAGAGTGTGGAATCGGGCGAACGAGCTCGGGAAAGAACCATAGGCGGAGCGCAGACGGGCGCGATGAGCGTAGAGTCATTTGCCGAGATCTACGAGCAGCACTACCCGAGAGTATTTCGTTACTTGCTCGGGAGGCTGGGCCGGCGGCACGACGCAGAGGAATTGGCGGCGGAGGTTTTTGCCAAGGCCCTGGAAGGGCTCGGGCGCGGCAGCGAGCCGCGCCATATGAGAAGTTGGCTGGTCGGTATCGCCGATCACCTGGTGTCGCATGCGTGGCGACGGCGGGCCGTCGAGCAGCGGCATGCCGATACGGAACCGCCCGCCAACGAGATTGATCCGGAAGAACTGGCCGTGGGACGGATGGAGAACGCGATCCTATGGCGCTGCGTGGACGCGCTGGAGCCGGATCATCGGCGGGTCCTGCTGCTTCGTATCGCCGCCGAGTTGCCGGCGCGCGAAGTGGGCGCGGTCATGGGACGCACGGAAGAGGCCGTGCGGAGTCTCCAGCTCCGCGCGCTTGCGGCCTTGAGAAGGCACTGGATGGAGGCGAACCCGGATGCCCGACCCCAGCGCAGTTCCTAACGCTGAGATCCAGCTCGAGGTCCTCCTCCGGCAGTTCCTGGGAGAAGACACCGGCGACTTGGGGCCGGACACAAGCGGCGAGGCGCCGCCGGCCGTCTCGGAGTTGGCGGATCTGGCGCAGCGCCTCAACGCGGCCGCGCGCGACGCCGCGCTGGCGTCTCTTCCCGGCCCGCCGCGAGCAAGCGCGAACGTCGTACCGGCACGCCGTCCACGGCGACTGCGGCCGCGGGGACGGCTCCAAGCGTACCCATGGGAGTGGGCAACCGCCGCGGCGGCGATCGCGATCGGCATCTTTGGTTTTGGCCTCGGCATGTCGTGGGCCGGAGCCTCGCCCTCGAGTCCCTGGTACCGCGCTCGCCTTGCGGTCGAAAACCTCCAGGTCGCGCTCGCGCCGAGTCCGCTCGCGCGAGCGGAGTTGCTGGTCAGGAACGCGCAGGCGCACATCATCGAAATCCGGGCTATGGCGTCCGCGGGGAACACCGCGGGCCTGCGCCAGGCTGCCGACGCGCTCGACGCCGACGCGGGCTGGCTGCACGCCGTGCTGCCGGCCCTGCCGGCACCCGAGCAGCGCGTGCTTGTGCAGGTCCTGAACGACGGTTAGCGGACCGGGGAAGCGTAGTCGCGTGGCGCGCCGTGCCGCTTCCGTCCTGGCCCTCTGCGTGCTCGCGTTTGCAGCGGCGCTTCCTCGTTGGGCGGCCGCCGCGACGGAATCGCTCGCGCTGGAGTTTAACGCGATCCAGGTGCCGTCTAGCGCGCAACCCACCACCCAGGCACCGGGGACCGTGGGAGGCCTCGCGATGACCCTGTCGATGACGAAAGCGGCAATCGCCGGCTGTCCGGCTGGCGACACGTGCGGAACGTTTACCGCCGCCGTCTCGGGATTGAAAGGAACGGCGAGCGCCCAGTTCGGGCAGATGCGCGGCTCGTTTGCCTGTTCCGCGAGCGAATGCTCGCTCGCGTTGGCAAGCACGACGGGCGTCTTCGTTGGCGTGTCGACGACCACGCTCGGGCTGAACGTCGCGGGACCCACGGCAGGTTCGATCAGCACGTCTTTCCCGAACCACGGAGCCTGGGTCGCGAGCGTCGCGCAGGCGGCGTCCGTGCTAAAGGCCGAGGGAACGTTGCCCGCGTCGATGAGCATCGCGGACCTGGTGAACGATGCGGCGCGCGACACAGGAGGCCAGTCCGGCGGCACGGGCCGCAGCACCGGCAACGCGAGCTCGAGTAACCAGGCAGGTGGCGGAGGCAATTCGAACGGACACGGTAACGGTGGTGGCAGTGGCGGGGGCAACAGCAACGGCGGCGGCAACGGCAACGGCGGCGGCAACAGTAACGGCGGTGGGAACGGTAACGGCGGCGGCAACAGTAACGGCGGTGGGAACGGCAACGGCGGCGGCAACAGTAACGGCGGTGGGAACGGCAACGGCGGCGGCAATGGTAACGGCGGTGGGAACGGCAACGGCGGCGGCAATGGTAACGGCGGTGGGAA
>Ga0070734_10000260_pt1 | contig 134474 bp, 181 predicted proteins | sample Coa_R1_8_FD_66444 | JGI IMG/M metagenome (GOLD analysis project Ga0070734, IMG submission 66444) | Surface soil microbial communities from Centralia Pennsylvania, which are recovering from an underground coalmine fire - Coalmine... | ecosystem: Environmental > Terrestrial > Soil >... | reverse complement strand
TCTCCGCCAATATCTTCGTGATCGCCGCCGTCAATGACGTCTTGCCGTGGTCAACGTGGCCAATCGTCCCCACGTTGCAGTGCGGCTTCTTCCTCTCAAATTTCTCTTTCGCCATGGCATGCTCTCTTTCTACTGCGGCGGTTTCGGCTCACGCGGTTGAACTTGGAGCGGGTGAAGGGAATCGAACCCTCGTCATCAGCTTGGAAGGCTGTTGCTCTACCATTGAGCTACACCCGCAATTCGCAGCCTCCCGTCACTAGCCCTTGTCGAAGCGCCGAAGACGCGAAGGCTGGTGGGGGAGGCAGGACTCGAACCTGCGAAGGCATAGCCAGCGGATTTACAGTCCGCCCCCTTTGCCGCTCGGGACACTCCCCCGGAAAACGCCTCCGGCTCATGGGCAGATTTCTAGGAAACAACAATTCCCGCTGGAAATTGCAGGAAATTCCAGGCGGTTATGGGGAGCGACCCCTTTTCTGTCAACCCCGCGAAGCCTTGCAAAGCCCAATGCGGTAAAGGCTTTTCGCGGGGCCACGCCGTGGCGCAATCGAAATTGCCAACCGCCTTGCCGCATGAATAGAACCATTCATGCGAAAACGCGAAAAAGGCCGCGGCCGCGCTTGGGCCCGCCCTTGGCAAAAGCGCGAGCGGCGCGGCGAGCGCGACGTGGCGTTGATCTATGGCTGGCACGCGGTGCAGGCGGCGCTCGAAAACCCGGCGCGGCGGATCAGGCGCTTGCTCGTAACCCCGAACGGCGCCCGCAGGCTCGAAGAACTCGGGCTCAAGGCCGCTGTCGCGCCCGAAATCGTGCGGCCCGAGGAGATCGACCGATTGCTTTCGCCCGATGCCGTGCATCAGGGAATTTTCGCCGAAGCCGATCCCCTGCCCACGCCCGCCCTCGACGAGCTGCCGGCGAGAGGCATCGTGCTCGTGCTCGACCAGATCACCGATCCGCATAATTTCGGCGCGATCGTGCGAAGTGCGGCCGCCTTCGCCGTCACCGCCATCGTCACCACCGCCCGCCACAGCCCCGAAGCGACCGGCGTTTTGGCGAAGAGCGCCTCCGGCGGCCTTGAACATGTGCCGCTTGTGCTCGCGCAGAATCTCGCCCGCGCCATGAGCGAATTGAAGACGCAAGGATTCCTGCTCGTCGGCCTCGATGAAGCGGGGGCGATCGATCTGGCCGATGCCCCGCTCACGGCGCCGCTCGCGCTCGTGATGGGCGCCGAGGGCAAGGGTCTTCGCGCGCTCACGCGCGAGACCTGCGACCTTCTTGCCCGCCTTGATCTTCCCGGCGCGATCAAAAGCCTCAACGTCTCCAACGCCGCGGCCCTTGCGCTTTATGTCGCCGCGCGAAAAATCCGCGCCGGCTGATTTTTCGATCCCAGGGAGAACACCATGAACCCCTTCGACTTCACCGGCCGCCACGTGTTCGTGTCCGGCGGCACCAGCGGCATCAACCTCGGCATTGCAGAAGCCTTCGCCGCGCATGGCGCCAATGTCGCGGTAATGAGCCGCTCGCAGGAAAAAGTGGACGCCGCGGTGGCAGCGCTGAAAAGAACCGGCGCGAAAGCGGCCGGAAGGACGGCCGATGTGCGTGATCCGGCCGCGGTCGCAGCCGCGCTTGCCGCCGCCCTTGGCGAATTCGGCGAGATCGACGTGCTGGTTTCGGGTGCGGCCGGAAACTTCCCCGCCGCGGCCCTCGGCATGTCGCCGAACGGCTTCAAGGCCGTGGTCGATATCGACCTGCTCGGCTCCTTCAACGTTCTGCGCTCGGCCCATCATCTGCTGAAGAAGCCCGGCGCCTCGATCATCAACGTCTCCGCGCCGCAGGCGATGCACGCGCAAGCGATGCAAGCGCATGTTTGCGCCGCCAAGGCCGGCGTCGACATGCTGACGCGGGTGCTGGCGATCGAATGGGGCGGCGACGGCATTCGCGTGAACTCCATTATTCCAGGCCCGATCGCCGACACCGAAGGCATGGCGCGGCTCGCACCAACGCCGGAGGCGATGGAAGCGGCGCGCAAGAGCGTTCCGCTTCGCCGTTTCGGCGAGAAGCGCGAAGTCGCCGAGCTCGCGCTGTTTCTCGCCTCACCGCTTGCGAGCTACATCACCGGCGCCATCATCCCCGTCGACGGCGGCCTCACCGCGGCGGGCCCGCGCATGCTCGCGCAGGCACTCGCGGCAGCCTGGTGAGCGAAATGCTGCGCTGCTCTGCACTGAAAATTGCTGCACTCGCGAAGCGTCGATCGGTTGCGTCCAAAGTCTTAGCACCCAAAGTCTTATAGGGACGCCATTTCGGCGAGTGTTAGCGTTTCCTTCTGATGGGAGGAGTTGACGTCGTCTCGGCTTGAAGTTGCCCGCGAAGGGCACGAACCGGGAAAATTTCCTGTCAAAAAGCCCAACTGGAAATTCAACACCCTAGGGGGAGTTTTCACATGAGCATGGCCAAGACTTCAGGCCGCGGCCAAGGCATGACGAGCGAAGAAAAGTTCGTCATTTTCGCCTCGTCGCTCGGCACGATCTTCGAATGGTATGACTTTTATCTCTACGCGGTGCTGGCGCCATTCTTCGCCGCACTCTTCTTCCCGCCCGGGAACGTCACGGCGGCCCTTCTGTCGGCTTTCGCCGCCTACGCAGCCGGCTTTCTCGTGCGCCCGTTCGGCGCGCTGATCTTCGGCCGCATCGGCGATCTCGTCGGCCGTAAATACACCTTCCTCGTCACCATCGTGGTGATGGGCGCTTCGACCTTCCTCGTCGGCTTGCTGCCCACCTTCACCCAGATCGGATGGCTCGCCGCTATCCTGCTCGTCGGCTTGCGTCTCGCGCAGGGCTTGGCGCTCGGCGGCGAATACGGTGGCGCTGCGACCTATGTCGCGGAACATGCACGTCCCAATGAGCGCGGCTTTGCGACCAGCTGGATTCAGACGACCGCTACACTCGGTCTTCTGCTTGCGCTGATCGTCATCGCCCTCTGCCGCGAATACATGGACCCGAAGGTCTTCGCCGACTGGGGTTGGCGTATTCCGTTCCTGGTTTCCATCATCCTGCTGGTGTTCTCGGTCTATATCCGGCTCAAGCTGAATGAGACCCCGATCTTCCAGAAGATGAAGGAAGAAGGTAAGGGCTCGAAGGCTCCGTTGACCGAGAGCTTCTTCCACTATCCGAACAATAAATACGTGCTCTTGGCCCTTCTCGGCGCCACCGCCGGCCAGGGTGTGGTGTGGTACACGGGCCAGTTCTACGCCCTCTTCTTCCTCACCATCACGCTGAAGCTGAACTACGTGCTTGCCTACGTCATGATCGGCATTTCGCTCGTGATCGGCACGCCGTTCTTCATCTTCTTCGGTTGGCTCTCGGACCGCATTGGCCGGCTCAAGATCATCCTCGCCGGCTGCCTGATCGCGGCGGTAACGTACTTCCCGCTGTTCGCCGCGCTCACGCACTATGTGAACCCCGGCCTCGAAGCGTTCGAGCAGAAGAACCCGATCGTGCTCACCGCGGATCACGCGACCTGCCAGTTCCACCTCTTCGTGGGACCCTGGTCGACATTCTCGGATTGCGACAAGGCGCAGGACTTCCTTACGAAATCCGGCCTGTCGTTCAAGAAGGAGGCGGGTGCTGCGGGCTCGGCGCCGAGCGTGCAGATCGGCGCAACCAAGGTCGACGGCTTTGACGCAAAGAACTGGCAGGCGGCACTCGACACTGCCGGCGCGCCGAAGTCGGCCGACCCGAAGGCCATCAACTGGGTCATGGCCGAGTTGATCCTGATCATCATGGTGATCTACGTCACCATGGTGTACGGGCCGATCGCGGCGTTCCTGGTCGAGTTGTTCCCGACCAAGATCCGTTACACTTCGATGTCGTTGCCCTATCACATCGGCAACGGCTGGTTCGGCGGAATGCTGCCGCTGACCGCGACCGCGTTGGTCGCGGCGACCGGCGACATCTATTACGGCCTCTGGTATCCGATCGTCGTCGCCGTGATGACCGTCGTTATCGGCAGTCTCTTCCTGCGCGAGACGAAGGACACCAACATCGTCACGAGTTCGGCCGTCGCCAAGATGTCGGGTTGATCCTGACCGCTATCCCATGAACGAGCGGGGCGGCTTTTGCCGCCCCGTTTTCTTTTAGGAGCAGCGGCTCGTTTTTCCGATCGCGGAATTTCTAGGCCGCCGCCTTCGACCCCGCGGCTTTAACCTTCTCTTCGACTTCGCCTTCACGGGTGTTCAGCGCCATGGCTGCAATGGTATGCCGGCGACCGCGGATCAGCTCCATCAAGAAGCCGGTGGTGACGATCTGGACGCCGAGCGCCATTGCCGCCGTCGATAGCGCCGCGAAGCGGACGATCAGGGAAGGGTCGAGATCGCCAAAGTCGGCATGCATCCAACGAACGATCGCGGCGGCGGCAATAAGTAGGCCGGCCGCGAACATCGCCCCGCCCGCAAGGCAAAAACGGTCGACCGTGAGCGCGTGCTGTATGCGCGAAAATCGCGGGCTCGCAGGAAGCAGGCCCTCGGAAACCGAGTGTAGCTTAGCCACCAGATAAAACATGACCATCTGGGCGCCCACCAGCACCGCCGCGAGCGCGAACAGGATCGTCGCGCTGTCGAGCTTGAGTTGGCCGACCGTGACCGGCCCGGGCAACAAGGCCGCCGTAAGAAGCACACCAAGCCCGACAAGGGCTGCGCCTGGATAGAGGAACAGCCAATGCGGCGCGAAGTTGAGCAACAGTTTCAGATGCCGCCAGCCGTCGCGCCAGCTTCTGAGATGCGGCGGGCGCGAGCGCCCGTCGGGCGATAGCGTCGTCGGCACCTCGGCGATGCGAAGCCCCGCGATCGTCGCCTTGATCACCATTTCGGAGGCGAATTCCATCCCCGGCGCCACCAGGCCGATTTTTCTCATCGCCTCACGCGAAAAGCCGCGCAGGCCGCAATGGAAGTCGCCGATGGGGCTTCGGAAGAAAAGCCTCCCGATGAAAGAAAGCACCGGATTGCCGAGATAGCGGTGCAGCGACGGCATCGCTTTTTTCGCGATCCCGCCCTTGAAGCGGTTACCCATCACGAGCTCGTAACCTTCGCGGAGCCTGCCGACGAACTCGCCGAGGTTGGAAAAGTCGTAGGAATCGTCGCTGTCGCCCATGACGACGAAACGGCCGCGCGCCGCTTCGATCCCGCCAATGAGAGCCGCGCCATAGCCGCGGGTCGCGATCGGCACCACCCGCGCGCCCTTGCCGCGCGCGATCTCGCGGCTGCCGTCGGTCGAGCCGTTGTCGGCAATCACCACCTCGCCTGCAATCCCGCTCGAGGCGAGGAAACCCATGGCCTTGTCGATGCAGCGGCCGATCGTCTCGGCCTCGTTGAGACAGGGCATCAGGATGGTGAGTTCGATCTCCCGCCGCCCGGCAAAGGTCTTCTCGACCTCGGCGAGGGCCGCGTGAATCGGGTTCTCGCCGGAAAATTCGTCGGCCATTCGCTTGTTTCCGCTAACGCGGGGGTAAACATTCCATGGGAGCCTTGACGGTCGGTAAATGAACTCCCGGGAAATCGACGCATGCAGGGCCCCGCCACCGCCGTCTCGCCGAGCGCCAGAACCTCGCAATTAGCGGGAATCGGGCTCCTCGACCGGCCGGCGGCAAGGCTTTTCCTGATCTGTATCAGCCTCGCCGTGTTCATCTGGCCGCAAGTGCCGGCCATGATTTCAGCGCTTCGCCTCGAACTTCCCGACAGCGACGACGCCATGCGCCTTCTGAGCGTGCGGGATTTTCTCGCCGGCCAAGGCTGGTTCGACATGCATCAATACCGATATCTACCGCCGCAAGGTGTCGTGATGCACTGGTCCCGCTTGGTCGATCTTCCGATGGTGATGCTTGTGCGCCTGCTCACGCCGTTCACGGGTCTCGAAAAAGCGCTCGGGCTCACGGCGGCGGCCTGGCCGCTCGCGCTCTTCGGCGCGTATCTCACGGCGGCTGGCCTTATCGCACGGCGGAGATGGGGATCGATCGCGGCCGTCTTTGTGATTCTCGCCGCCTGTCAAATGACCGTCTTCGCCGATATTTTCGGCACCGGAAGAATCGATCACCACAACGTCGTTGCGCTGCTGCTCACGATTGCTGCCGGCGCGCTCATTCTTTCGGATAATTCCGCGCGCGCCCCCTATCTCGCGGGGATCGCATGCGCCGCGTCACTTGCCGTCAGCCTCGAGGCGCTGCCCTATGTTGCTGCCATCGGCGCTCTTTATGGAGCACGCTGGATCCTCGCGTTGAGTCGCGGCGGAGAGGCGATCGGGCGTTTCGGCATCGCTCTCGCTGCAACGGCACTTGCGGCTTTTGCCGCCGACACCGCGCCGTCGGAATGGCGAACAGCTTACTGCGATACGCTCTCACCTCCTTGGCTTCTGCTCGCCGCCGGCGGAGGATTGATCGGCGCTGTTTTGTCAGGGCTGTCGCAGAAGCTGCGCGGCTGGCCGGCGCGGTCTGCCGCCGCCACGGCATTGGCAGCCTCGCTGATTGTTGCTTTCGCCGTCTTTTTTCCCGCTTGTCTCAGCGGACCTTATGGCGTCGTGCCCGAACCGTTCCGTACCGAATGGCTCCACGACATTCCCGAGGCTTTTTCATTCCGCCGCTTCCTCGCCACAAATCCCGTTGCTGCTCTCGAATGCTACGGACCGCTCTTGACCGCGGCGATTGTCGCGAGCGCGGCGGCCTTATCTTCGGCTTCCACGCGTGAGACACGCTGGGCCATGGCGGCGCTCGCGTCGCTGCTCTGGATCGGGGTCTTGATGTGTCAAGTTCAGGTTCGCAGCTTTTACGATGTGACGGCTTTCATCCCGTTGGTAGCGGGCTGGTTCATTCATCGCGCGCTTCGCGTGTTGCAGACGGCGGCAACTTTTCGGTTCAAAACCGCCGCCCTCGCCTCGGCCTGCGTTCTGTTCTTTAGCCTGCCCTGGGCATTGGGTCCCCGCGCGGCCAGCGCACTCGGTTACGAGCCAAAAACCGAGAGCTTCGGCGGCGACTCGCCCGACTGCGTTCTCGCTCACAACCTGAAAGCGCTGAACGCAATTCCGCCTGGGCTTGTGCTGGCGCCGATCGGACTCGGCTCGCACATTCTGGTTCATACGCCGCACGCCATCATCGCCGCCGGGTACCATCGCGCCGTCGGCGGGATCATCGCGGGCATCGAGGCATTTTCGGGCTCCGAAGCCGACATGCGGCGCCATGCCGAAGTACACCATGCCGACTACATCGTGATTTGCCCGCAATGGGCCTTGGCCAAGCCGGATTCGACGGCTTTTGCGCGCGAACTCGCGGGCGGCAAGGCCGTCTCCTGGCTCGAGCCCATCAGGATCGAGTCCGGACCGCTCATGGCCTGGCGCGTCCGCCGCTGATGCAGCGCAAAATCCGCCGCTTCCCCGGCGGAAAATCGCATCTCGACGGATTTCATCCGAAAGGATAGTTTTCTGGGCGGGGCCTTAGCCTGCCGAGCCTGCCATGCGCCGCACCGATATCGAGAAGCAACGCAACGAATTGATCGAACGTTTGCGGCAAGCGCGCACGATCAATCCCCGCGCCAATCCGCTCTATCGCAAGGCGCTAAGCCTGCTCACCCGGACATGGATGCGCACGCCCGCCGTCCGTCACTTGGGACTGCTGAAAACGGCGATGTGGCTCTGCGCCATCGCCGACAAATATCCGATCATGTAGGCGGGAAGCGTTACGGCTTTTTGCCGTGGCTGTGCTCGTGCTCGTCGAAATTCGGCGCGTAAATCACCGACGGTCCCTCATACGGCGTCGGGCTGGTGGCCGGCGCGTGATCGGACTGCACGCCCCACGAGCGATACCACGGCTCGGACGGAACCGGCGGCACGTAGGGCGGCGAACGATAAGCAGCGGGGTCATAGCGATTGGTCGGGAAATAATATCCGGTGCCGTAACGCGGACTGATGACCACGTACGGGCCCTCGACATACGGAACGATCGCGCCCGGCCGATATAGCCCCCAATCGCCATAGACCACCGCGCCGTCAGGATAGATGAGCGGCATGTTGTCGGCCTTGGCTTCTCCGGCATGGGAGGCAACGGCAACAACAAAAGCGGTGGCGATCAATTTGCGGATGGCCAAGACACCCTCCTGTCGAGGCTGCCATCTTGCGTCCGGCCGGTCATGGAAGGGTTACCGTTCGGGAGTGATCTTGGCGTATGGTTAGCGCATTCGCTTGGCCCGTCCCTCTCGGGCGGATAAACCAGCGCCCAGGCCGGCTTAGCTCAGCTGGTAGAGCACCCGCCTTGTAAGCGGGAGGTCGCAGGTTCGATCCCTGCAGCCGGCACCACACCTTATTCCTCAATGTTGCGGAGCATGGCTCCGACGATGTTCGAGTAATCGTCGGTCCACACACGGGCGGACGATGCCTGCAGCACCCAACCCTTCTCCTGCTGGGCCAGCGCGCCGAAATCGACGTCCCGGCGCGCACAGGCCGCGACGGTCGAGCTGTAAAGATATTTGTCCGAATCCTCGTTTTCGTTCGTCCTTGAGTTCAGGCGCGTGACGAGGCCGTTCGCCTGCGCAATGCCGGCAACCACCGAGCCAAGCTCCAGATGCCGGTTCGAGATGTGCATGGCCACGATGCCGCCAGGCGCGAGCTTGGCAAGATAAAGCGCCATGGCCTCGCGCGTGAGCAAGTGAACGGGGATGGCGTCGGACGTAAACGCATCGACGACGATGAGGTCGTAGCCGCCATTGTCCGCGTCGGCGAGCGTCAGCCGCGCATCCCCAAGGTTGATCTTCGCATCCGGCGTGCAGCTCGCATAAAACGTGAAATAGCCCGGATCGGTCGCAACATCGACGATGCTCTGGTCGATTTCGTAGAAGCTCCACGCATCCCCTTCACGCGCGTGGCAGGCGATGCTGCCGGTGCCGAGCCCGATCACCCCGACGCGAAGCGGGCCCGGTTTCTTCTCGCGCATCGCGTTGATGATCTGCGCGAGGCTGGAATTCGCGTGATAATAGGTGAGCGGAACGGGCCTGGCGTCGGGCGGCGGGTTCTCTTCGTCGGAGATTTTTTCGGCGCCGTGAATGGTCGTGCCGTGCAACAGCACGCGATAGCCGTCGTAAGTGTCATATATTTTGTGGACGCCGAAGAAATTCCGCACCGACTCGCCGTGATTCGATTGCAGATCGTAGACGATTCCCACCGTCAGCAACGTGGCCGCGACCGCCGCGAATTTCAGCGGATCGCGCAGAAAAATAATCGAGATGAGCAGGACCGCCGCGGCAAAAGCCATCAGCTGCGACGGGCGCAGCGGATATTTCGACTGCACGAACAATACGGCTATGTTCGCCAGCACCGCGATCGCAACGAGCCAGACAAGCCGTTCGCGCTTCATGCCAAGTTCGATCACGCCCGGCCGGCAAAGCAGGCCGAGCACGATCAACAGCGGATATTCGGCGACCCAGTTGAAAACGTTCGGTGCGATCAGCCCGGCGGAAATTCCGCCGATCATGCCGCCGAACGACATCCACAGATAAAACTCGGTGAGGTAGCGCGCCGCCGGCCGCCGCCGCGCGAGCTCGCCATGACAAACCAGCGCGGTGAAGAAAAAGGCCGCGAGGTTGATGAAGATCGTCGTGAAGATCGAGTCAGTCGAGCCGTTGATGTAAACCCCGATCAAGAGCGCGACCGCGACCAGCTGCGCGGCGAGCGCGAAACCATGCGGGATGATCGGACGTCTCTGAAACACAATCACGAAGGTCGCGAGATAAAGCGCGAGCGGAAGCACCCATAACAGCGGTGCCGCGGCAACGTCGGTCGAAATATGCGCGGTGACCGCGATCAGGAAGGCGGCGGGCACGGCCGCAAGCGCAATCCAGATCAGTGCGTCCTTCCAGCCCGGCGCATGCGCGGCATCCGCGCGAGAAGGGAGCGGCGGCTTGCGATCGGCCGAACGCCAGATCGCGGCACCACAAAGCGCGATCAACAGGATCAGGGCGTAGAAGCCGAAGGCCCAGAACAAGGTTTGCTCGCTCAAGCGCGTCAGCGGCTCGACCAGGAGAGGATAGCTGAGGAGCGCGAGAAAGCTTCCGACGTTGCTCGCCGCGTACAGAAAGTAGGGATCACGCGCCAAAGGATGGCCGCTCTTCGCGAACCATGCCTGCAGCAGCGGCGCATTGGCCGCCAGCGCGAAAAACGGAAGCCCGATCGACACCGCGAAGAGGCCGATGAGATAAAGCGCTTCGCCTGAAGCGGGCGGGCGGCCCCAACCCAGCGGGATCGCGAGCGGCAGTGCCAGTGTCGCAAGCAGCAACAGGGCGACATGCACGGTGATCGACTGGCGGCCGGAGAGACAGCGCGTGATCAAGTGCGCGTAAGTATAGCCCGCGAGCAGCGCCGCCTGAAAAAAGACCATCGCCACCGACCACACCGACGGCGAGCCGCCAAGCCGTGGCAACACGAGCTTCGTGAACATCGGCTGCACCGCGAAGAGAAGTGCCGCGCTGAGAAAGATCGCCAGCGCGAAGAGCGCGAGCAAAAGGTTGTTGGGAAGCGCGGGTGCCGCGCGCGCAGCGTTTCGTTGTCTCTCTTTTCGGAAGGCCACGCGCTGCTCCCGCGGATTCGAATGCGCCGAATCGCGGAAGCGATTGGCTGCGACATTTCGCATGATCGCCGATGCCCGCGAAGCCGTCCACTGCCGCATTTCGCCGCGTCGATGAACATCACAAAGGCCGCGAAAACTCTGCGCCTCGCAAAATCCCTTGAAATAAAAAGGCCGCTCTTTCGAAGCGGCCTTTCTTCTGTCTAACGCCGGATATGGGCGGGGATCGGTGGTGGCGCCGCGAGTTTCATCAGCACATAGGTGATGGCAAGCGTCGCAACATAAACCACCACCTGCATTCCGGTCGGCTGATCGTTATAACCGATAAGCGTATGCAGCACTTTGCCGAGCAGGCTCGAATCCGAAAGAATGCCGGAGCTGTCCCACAAGATCGTATTGAGCGCCGTCACGATATCGGCCTGTTCGAGAAATCCGATTGCCTGCGATGCCATGCCGGCCGCGAGAAACGCGATCATCAGGCTCGTCACCGCGAAAAGATAGCGCCCCGGAACGCGCAACAGTCCGAGATAGGTCAGCGTGCTCACCACCGCGCCGAGCGCGAGCCCCGCTAATCCGCCGAGCAGAATGCTTGAGCTCCATCCGCCTTCGGACGTGACGATGCCGTAAAGGAAGAGCACGACCTCCGATCCTTCGCGCAGCACCGCAATCCCGACCACGATGGCAAGCGCGAGCAGAGTTCGCGATCCGGCCACCACCGCCTTGCCGATCGCCATCATTTCCGCGGCGATTTCCCGGCCGTGCCGCGACATCCAGACATTGTGCCAGGTGAGCATCACGACCGCGATGCCGAGGATGCTCGCGTTAAAAACTTCCTGACCCATGCCGGCGAAGGCCGCCGTGATCGTGCCGACGAAAATCGCGACAAGGCAGGCCCCGAGCACGCCTGCGGCCACACCGCCCGCGATCCATTGTCCGCGATGCGCGACCGTTTTCGTAGCCGCCATCACGATGCCGACGACGATGCCGGCCTCGATGACTTCGCGAAAAACGATGATGAGCGCCGCGACCAATGCTTGGTTCCTTTTACTTCACCACCAGCACGCCATTGCCGGTGTCCTGATGGAAATCGTCGAAGAACTTGTAGCTGCCGGGCGCGAGCGCGCGAACATTGACGCTGCCCTCGCTGTTGCCTGGCACCACTTTTTCAACCCGCAGCGAAACGCTCTCGAATTCCATCGGTGTGGGATCAAGGTTCTTGACCCGAATGACGATCGGCCGGTTGGCCGGCGCCGTGATCTGGCTCGGTTGAAAACGATGGTCCTTGATCGAGATCTGCACCGTCACTGCTTCTTGTTGCCCGCTCGCCCGCAATACGACGACGAAACAAAGGCAAAATGCAGCGGCAATGCTTACTCCTCTACGCTTCATTTTATTTCCTGTCCGCGACATATTGCTCTCCCGCCGGTCTAAAATTCGTAAGCGAATTTCAGCTTGCCCTTTTGCCGGGAAAATTCCTCGAGCTCGAGATTGCTGGGTTCGCCCACCGTATGGCCCCTCACCTGCACCGCCCAAGCCGCGGTCATGAAGGACTTTGGCGAAAGCTGCCAAAACAGCGTTGGCCCGACGAATAACGCGTCTCCCGTGAATTGGTTGAATGCATTGCCGTCATAGTGACGAAAATACCCGACCTCGACGCCCAAGGTGAGCGGAGCGATGGGCCGAACCGAGAGCGCACTCGAAAGACCGAGCGTGGACTCCCGTGTCATTGGCGCGTTTGGCGTATGCGTTACCTCCGGCTCGTAGATCGCGTTAAAACCGAGATAGACCCGGTTTTCCACAAGCTCGGCATCGAGCGCGAGCTTCGTCTCGAATTCGTAATTGGTGACCTGGCTGCCATCCGTTTCATCGATACGGCGCCAATTCGGCTCGAACGAAAGGGTGCCCGAGATCGGCGAGTTCGGACCGCGCTCGAGAAAGAGATAGCGAACTTCCGCGAACAGGCCGCTGAACTCGAAGGCATTGCGATTTTCGAGGCCGGTCACGTTGTTGATATTATGAGATGCGACTAGGCCACCGAATTCAATTTGGAAAAACTGGCTCGGCGTAAACTCGTATTCGAGCTTGGTTTCGGTCGCGGCATAACGGCCGTCGCGCTTGCCGAAACGGCCGACGGTCTCGGTCGAGAATTCCTTTTCGCCCTGCAAACCGATGCCGGAGCCCTCGGTGAAACCGAAAATATACTTGGTCTCGATCTCGTTGAACGTCTGCGCGACGAAATTCTGGCCAGCGTTTTCCGCATGCAGCGACGAAAAGCCTGCCGCATCGAGAAACGAAGCCGCCGTCAACATCGACATCAGCGCCAACCAAGAACGCGATCGCATAAGCGGTTTCCCCTCCACCGCGCCCTTGCGCCAGCGGCTTCCCAAGCCCGCTGCCAAAGGACTGCCGTGGAAGGAAAACGTCAAGTAAAATCAATAGTTTATATAGATTCTAAGGTCGGCAGTTTTTAAAATAGAAAAATTCAAAAGAATGCCCGGACCGATGCGCAAAATCGGCGCTAGGCCGCCTCGCGCGGCAATCGCGCCGGATCGTAGGACAAGAGCGGCGCCAGCCACTTCTCGCATTCGGCAACGCTCCAACCCTTGCGCTTGGCGTAATCCTCGACCTGATCGCGATCGATGCGGCCGACGCCGAAATAGGCGCTTTCGGGATGCGAGAAATAAAGCCCCGATACCGAGGCGCCCGGCCACATGGCGAAGCTCTCGGTGAGCGCCACGCCGATCTCCTTCTCGGCTTCAAGGAGACGAAAGAGCGTCGCCTTTTCGGTGTGATCCGGCTGCGCCGGGTAACCGGGCGCCGGCCGGATGCCGCGATAATTCTCCTCGATCAATTCGTCGTTCGATAGTTTCTCCTCCGGCGAATAGGCCCAGAATTCCTTGCGCACACGCTGGTGCATGCGCTCGGCGAAGGCTTCCGCCAGCCGGTCGGCGAGCGCCTTGAGCAGAATCGCGTCGTAGTCGTTGTTGGCGCCCTTCAACGCCGTGGATTTTTTCTCCTCGCCGATGCCGGCGGTGACGACGAAGCCGCCGAGATAATCGGGCTTCTTGCTCGAAATCGGCGCGACGAAATCCGCAAGCGCCAAATTCACCCGCGCATCACGCCGCGGCATCTGCTGGCGGAGCGTATGGAAGGTGGCGAGACGTTCGCGCCGGCCCTCGTCCTTGAACAAAACGATGTCATCGCCTTCCGTATTGGCGGGCCAGAATCCGATCATGCCGCGCGCTTCCAACCAGCGCTCGCTTACGATCCTTTCGAGCATGGCAAGCGCGTCCTTGTGCAGCGCGCGCGCGGCCGCGCCGTATTTTTCGTCCTGTAAAATGTGCGGATAGCGCCCTTTCAGCTCCCACGCCGTGAAGAAAGGCGACCAATCGATAACCGGTACGAGCTCCGAAAGATCGTAGGCACGGAACGTGCGGGTGCCGAGGAAAGTCGGCTTTGGCGGAGTGTACTTCGAAAAATCGAGTTTCAGGCGATTTTCGCGCACAACCGCGAGCGGCTGCCGCGCCTTGGTGTCTTCGGCACGCGCATGCGTCTCCGCGACCTTGGCATATTCGCCGCGGGTCTTGTTCACATAGCCGGAGCGCGTCTCGGGATTGAGCAGCGTCGAGACGACGCCCACCGCGCGGCTCGCGTCGGTGACGTAGACCGCCTGTCCGCGCAGGTAATTCGGTGCGATTTTCACCGCCGTATGCACGCGGCTCGTGGTGGCGCCACCGATCAGGAGCGGCAGGTCGAAACCCTCGCGCTCCATTTCGGCGGCGACATTGCACATCTCGTCGAGCGATGGCGTGATGAGGCCCGAGAGGCCAACGATGTCGACCTTCTCCTTGCGCGCGGTCTCCAAAATTTTCTGCACCGGCACCATCACGCCGAGATCGAGCACCTGGTAATTGTTGCACTGGAGCACGACGCCGACGATGTTCTTGCCGATGTCGTGCACGTCGCCCTTGACCGTCGCGAGCAGGATTTTGCCGGCGGCCGGCATCTCGGTCAGGCCAAGCTCCTCCTTTTCCTTCTCCATGAAGGGCATCAGGTAAGCGACCGCCTGCTTCATCACGCGCGCGGACTTCACCACCTGCGGCAGGAACATCTTGCCCGAGCCGAACAGGTCGCCCACGACATTCATGCCGCTCATCAAGGGCCCTTCGATCACCGCCAAGGGCCGCGGCGCTTTCTTGCGCGCTTCTTCAGTATCGACCTCGATGAATTCGGTGATGCCGCTGATGAGGGCGTGCTCGAGCCGCTTCTCGACCGGCCATTCCCGCCAGGCGAGGTCGGCCTCGCGCTTCTCCATGCCGCCGCCCTTGTAGCGTTCGGCAAGTGCCAATAGCCGCTCGGTCGCGTCAGGGCGGCGGTTGAGCACTACGTCCTCGCACGCCTCGCGCAGCTCCGGATTAAGGTCGTCATAGACTGCGAGCTGGCCGGCATTGACGATGCCCATATCCATGCCGGCGGCGATCGCGTGATAGAGGAAGACCGCGTGCATCGCCTCGCGCACCGCCTCGTTGCCTCGAAAGGCAAAGGACAGGTTCGACACGCCGCCCGACACATGCGCGTAAGGCAGATTTTGGCGGATCCAGCGCGCCGCCTCGATGAAGGTGACGCCGTAATTGGCGTGCTCCTCGATGCCGGTCGCGACCGCGAAAATATTGGGATCGAAAATAATATCCTCGGGCGGAAAGCCGACTTCCTCGGTGAGGATCTTGTAGGCGCGCGCCGAGATTTCGGTCTTGCGTTCGAACGTATCGGCCTGGCCTTGCTCATCGAAGGCCATTACCACCACGGCGGCGCCATAGCGCCGCACGAGCCGCGCATGCGTGCGGAAAGCGTCTTCGCCTTCCTTCATCGAGATCGAATTGACGATGCCCTTGCCCTGCGCGCATTTGAGCCCGGCCTCGATCACCGACCATTTCGAGGAATCGATCATGATCGGCACGCGCGCAATATCGGGCTCCGACGCAATCAGATTGAGAAACGTCACCATCGCCGCCTGCGAATCGAGCAGGCCCTCGTCCATGTTGACGTCGATCACCTGCGCGCCGTTTACGACCTGATCGCGCGCGACATCGAGGGCGGCGGCGTAATCGCCCTCTTTGACGAGCTTGCGGAAGCGCGCGGAGCCGGTGACGTTGGTGCGCTCGCCGATATTGACGAAGGGAATTTCCGGCGAGAGCTCGAATGGCTCGAGGCCCGCGAGCCTGAGCCGCTTCGCAATGTCGGGGATCTTGCGCGGCGTCTTTCCCTCGACCGCCTTCGCGATCGCCGCGATGTGCTCCGGCGTGGTCCCGCAGCAGCCGCCGACGATGTTGACGATCCCGGCGCGCGCGAACTCGCCGAGGAGTTCTGCCATGTATTCGGGGCTCTCGTCGTAGCGGCCGAATTCGTTGGGCAGCCCCGCATTCGGATAGGCGCAGACAAGCGTGTCGGCGACGCGCGAAATCTCTGCCACATGCGCCCGCATTTCCTTGGCGCCGAGCGCACAGTTGAGCCCGATCGACAGGGGCTTCGCATGCGCGACCGAATTCCAGAACGCGGCCGGCGTCTGTCCCGAAAGCGTGCGCCCCGAACGGTCGGTGATGGTGCCGGAGATCATCACCGGCAGCCGGATGCTGCGTTCCTCGAACAGTTTCTCGATGGCGAAGATCGCGGCCTTGGCATTGAGCGTGTCGAAGATCGTCTCGATCATCAAAAGCTCGGCGCCGCCGTCGACGAGGCCGCGCGCCTGCTCGTGATAGGCCGCGACCAACTCGTCGAAAGTAATGGCGCGAAAGCCGGGGTTGGAAACATCCGGCGAAATCGAGGCCGTCCGGTTGGTCGGCCCCAAGGCGCCGGCGACAAAGCGGCGACGGCCGTCTTCTTTTTGCGCGAGCATGGCCGCCTCGCGCGCGAGCCGCGCGCCCGCAAGGTTCAGCTCATAGGCGATCTCCTCCATGCCGTAATCGGCCTGCGCGATGCGGGTGGAGGAGAATGTGTTGGTCTCGACGATATCGGCGCCGGCGCGGAAATAGCGGTGATGAATGTCGCGGATCGCCTTCGGCTGGGTGAGATTGAGGAGGTCGTTGTTGCCCCTCACCTCCCGGTTCCAGGCGTCGAAGCGCGCGCCGCGAAATGCGTCCTCGTCGTAGCCCAGCCCCTGAATCATCGTGCCCATGGCGCCGTCGAGCACAAGGATGAGCTCGCGCGCGGCCGCGCGCAGCGTGCGCTCGATCTCGGCTCCGTCGATCTTGGGAAATTCCTCGCTCATGACGCCGCCCTCACCTCCGCTTCGGCGGGCCGCAAGCCCAGGAGGTGGCACGTCGCGTAAACGAGGTCGGCGCGATTCAGCGTATAGAAGTGAAATTCGCGCACGCCCTTGTCGACAAGGTCGAGCACCTGCTCGGCGGCCACCGCCGCGGCGATCAGCTTCCGCGTCGCCGGATCCGCGTCGAGCCCGTCAAAACGCCGCGCGATCCACGAAGGCACCGAGGTGCCGCAGCGCTCGGCGAAGTTCCGCGCCTGCTTGAAGTTCTGCACCGGCAGGATGCCGGGAACGACCGGCACGGAAATTCCCCGCGCCCGCACCTTGTCGAGGAAACGGAAATAGACGGCATTGTCGAAGAAGAACTGCGTCATCGCCCGCGTCGCGCCCGCGTCCACTTTGCGGGCGAGCACATCGAGCTCGGCCTCGATCGAAGGACTGTCCGGATGTTTTTCCGGATAGGCCGACACTGAAATTTCGAAGTCGCCGATCTTCTTCAAGCCGCCGATGAGATCGGTGGTGTAGGCATAGCCGCCCGGATGCGGCACGTAGCGCTTGCCCGCGCCCTCCGGCGGATCGCCGCGCAAGGCGACGATATGGCGGACGCCCGCGTCCCAATAGCCGCGCGCGACCTTGTCGATCTCCTCGCGCGTGGCGGCAACGCAGGTCAGGTGCGCGGCGGGCTTGAGCTTGGTCTCATCGAGAATGCGTACGATCGTCGCGTGCGTGCGCTCGCGCGTCGAGCCGCCGGCGCCATAGGTGACCGACACGAAATTCGGCTTGAGCGGCGCCAGCCGCGCGATCGACGCCCACAGCGTCTGCTCCATCTCCTCCGTCTTCGGAGGGAAGAACTCGAAGGAGACGGAGATCGCATTCGAGCGTTCACGGCTCTGGCGAAAGGTTTCGACGCTCATCGGGCCTCGCGATCGGGTCGATCGTAGAGAAATGTCCCTACGAAACCGGCCTAAGCATGCTTGAGACATATTATAACAATATAAAGATATCTTTATATAGACCGACTCCTTGACTCCACAAGCGTTAAGGGCTTCGATTGCAACCGGTGCAGGCGGTCCGATCACGGTGTGACCGGACCTTCAGGGAACGCGGTAAAGCCTTGATTTATTGGCTAAATCCGCGGCTGCTCCCGCAACTGTAGGCGGGTAGTCCCTTCCACATGCCACTGGGCGAAAGCCCGGGAAGGCGGAATGGGGCGACGACCCGCGAGCCAGGAGACCGGCCTGCACTGGGTCATCCTTCCGACGTGCGGCGAGCGCGTATGGAGCGGCCAGTCCGCAGCGGTGACGACTGAAGTCAACCGTTGCGGGGAGCCGATGCAGCCGCTTCCGAAATTCGAGAGTGCCTACGCCCGATCCGGGAATCCGGCGCGCGTTCGCTCCGCCGCGACTTGTCCAACGACAATCGCTGGGGGCGATCCATGTCAACGAACAACACCGCAAAACTCGTCTTAGTTTCTCTCGTCGCGATTTTTCTTCTCGCCACTCCGATCACCGCTGCTCTCGCGGACGACACGAGTCCGCTGAACACGCTGCCGGAAACGGTGATCAGCGCCACTGCGCTACCGACGCCGAGCGAGGAAATCGGAAGCTCGGTCACGGTGATCACGCAAGATCAGATCGAGCGCGACCAGCGCCGTACCATCCCCGATCTCCTGCAGACCGTGCCGGGCCTGAACGTGGTGCAGACCGGCGGCGCGGGCGGACAGACGTCCGTGTTCATTCGCGGCACCAACTCGAACCACGTGAAGGTGCTGATCGACGGCATCGAGGTGAGCGACCCCACGCAGCCGGCGCGGGCCTTCGATTTCGGCAATCTCACCACCGCGGACATCGACCGCATCGAAATCCTGCGCGGCCCGCAAAGCGGCCTCTACGGCGCCGACGCCATCGGCGGCGTGATCTCGATCACCACCAAGCAAGGCTCCGGCCCGCCGCAGTGGAAGGCGATGGTCGAAGGAGGCTCCTTCGGCACCTTCAACCAATCGATCGGGGTCAGCGGCGGAACGCAGAGCGTCAACTACGCCTTCACTGCGGCGCACGTTCTTTCCACGAGCACGCCGGTGACACCGCTCAACCTTTTGCCGCCCGGCGAAGTTCGCCACAATGATTTTTATGACAACTGGACCTACAGCGGAAAGGTGGGCGTGAATCTTTCGGAAGTTTTCGCGCTTAATTTCGTCGGCCGCTATACCGACGCCGCGCTCCACTTCACGCAGGACGACTCGTTTCCGTCGTTTCCCAATCCGGATCAAAGCTCGTCGCGCAACCACGAATTTTACGGATTGACGGACGCCGTGTGGAAGCTCCTCGACGGCAAGTTCAACAACCACGTCGGCATCGCTTATACCGACGTTACCCGCCGTGCATTCGACCCGGATTCGTTTCTTGCCTTCAGCCCGCCGCTCAACCTCTTTGCAGGCAACCGCATCAAATATTACTGGAAGTCGGATCTTGCGCTGGCGCCGGGACAAACGCTCTACATGGGCGTGGAAGAAGAGCAGGAAAAAGCGACCTTCGATGAGTTCGGCTTTTTTGCCAAGGGCAGCAATCAGAATCTCGGCAGCTACGCCGAACTGCACTCGGCTTTCGCCGACCGCCTGTTTCTCACCTCGAACATCCGCTTCGACCAAAACGAAAATTTCGGCGGCCACGCCACCTGGCGGCTCGCGCCGAGCTATGTGATCAAGGAAACCAACACCATCCTGAAAGCAAGTTATGGCACCGGCTTCCACGCGCCGGCGCTCGATCAGATCTTCGGGCCGTTCGGCGCCAACCCGAATCTGAAGCCGGAAGAAAGCCGCGGCTACGATTTCGGTTTCGAGCAGGGCTTGCTGCAGAAGCGCGTCCGGTTCGGCGTCACCTACTTCAACAACAGCATCAAGGATTTGATCGTCCCCGACCCGATTACGTTCATCAACGAGAACGTCGCGGCGGCGAAAATTCACGGCATCGAGTCGTTCGTGTCCGTGGCTGTCACCGACCGCTTCCAGATCCGCACCGACTACACGCGTACGATCGCGATCGATGCCACCACCGGCCTCGAGCTGATCCGCAGGCCGGAGAACAAAACGAGCGTAAGCGCCGTATGGCAGCCGACCGATCCCTGGACGCTGAGCGCGACCCTCCTCTGGGTCGGCCACTGGATGGACGTTCCGCGCGCCGGCGGCGTCTCGATCGTCGCGCCCGGCTACAACACGGTCAATCTTGCCGCCAACTACAAGGTGAGCGAGAATCTCGTCGTGTTCGGCCGTGTCGATAATTTGTTCGACAAGCACTACGAGGATCCGTTCGGCTTCGAGCGTCCCGGCCTCGGCGTTTACGGCGGCATCCGCGTCGTCCGCTGAAGCGCGGCGCTCTAGTTCGCCGCCTTTTCCGTCTCGGCGAGGATCCAGTCGATGAAGGGCTGGTTCCCGCCGCTGACCGGAAGAACGAGAACCGCCGGCGTGTCGTAGGCGTGGCCTTCCTTCACCGCCGTGCTCACGCGCTCGGCGAGCGAGGCCCGTGTCTTGACGATCATCACCACCTCGTCCGCGGCCTCGATCGCCCCCTGCCAGCGGTAGATCGAGCGCATGGCCGGCACGATGTTAACGCAAGCCGCAAGCCCCGCTTCGACAAGCTTGCGGCCGGCTTTCTCCGCCTCGACAAGCGAGGGGTACGTTGTATAGACGAGGACCGGCTCGTCCTTCATTGACTGTCCCGCGTATCCCTATGACCAAGCCCGTCAAAACCTACGACAAGATCGCCTTCGTCGCGAGCGGCCATGAGGAGGCCGAAGCCGCGCGAAAGATGCTCGCCGCCCGCTACGGCGACGTCGAGGCGGCGGATGCCGATGTTGTTGTGGCGCTCGGCGGCGACGGCCTCATGCTGCAAACGCTGCACCGCTTCCGCGACACCGGCAAGCCGATCTACGGCATGAGCCGCGGCTCGGTCGGCTTCCTGATGAACGAGTTTGTCATCGACGGGCTGAAGGAACGGATCGCCGCCGCCGAGCGCACCGTCATTCATCCGCTGGCGATGGAAGCGATCGATGCGGCCGGCAAAAGCCACCGCGCGCCCGCCTTCAACGAGGTTTACCTCTTTCGCGAGACCTATCAGGCGGCGAAGCTCCGGCTTTCGATCGACGGCAAGGTGCGGCTCTCTGAATTGATCTGCGACGGCATATTGGTCGCGACCCCCGTGGGTTCAACCGCCTATAACCTTTCGGCGCACGGGCCGATCCTGCCGCTCAATGCGACGTTGCTCGCGCTCACGCCGTTGAGCCCCTTCCGTCCCCGGCGCTGGCGCGGCGCGCTCCTGCCCGACACCGCCCGCGTCGAGGTCGCGGTGCTTGAGCCCGACAAGCGCCCAGTGAGCGCGGTGGCCGATCATTTCGAGGTTCGTTCCGTCGTCGCGGTGCGGGCGCGCATGGATAAGGCCGCGTCGATGATCATGCTGTTCGATCCCGGCCATAACCTCGACGAGCGCATCCTCGCCGAGCAGTTCGGTTACTGAATTACCGGAAAATTAACGCTGTCCGGCGCTAATGGGCCAAGGGCCCGCGCGAGCTTTGCGGCGCGGGATACGGCACCATGATCCGGATCGAATTCCACCGCCTGCGTTTTCTGGTCGTCGACGACAACATGCACATGCGGCGCATCGTGCGTCAGCTCCTGCACGGCTTCGGCTCGCGCGAAATCTACGAGGCCGAGGACGGCGCCGCGGGTCTCGAGGCCTTCAACGGCCATAACCCCGACATCGTGATCACTGACTGGGCGATGCCCATTCTCGACGGCCTTGAGCTCACGCAGATGATCCGCAAGCCCGATACCAACGCCAATCCCTACGTCCCGATCATCATGCTCTCCGGCCATTCGGAAAAAAACCGGGTGATGCAGGCGCGCGACGCCGGCGTCACGGAGTTTCTGGCGAAGCCCATCGCCGCCAAGGCGCTCTATGAACGCATCCTCAGCGTCGTCTTGAATCCGCGTCCATTCATCCGCACGACGACCTTCTTCGGACCGGACCGCCGCCGCAACGTCAACCCGAATTACTCCGGTCCCGAGCGCCGCAAGGGCAAGGAAGGCGGCGAGACGATCCCGGTCGCGCCGCTCGCCAACCAGGTCCTCGGCGGCAAGTCGCAAAAAGAGGCGGAAGGAAACCTCACCGCCGCTTCGTCGTTGCGCCGAATGCCGCGGACTGCCGGCGCCGCCCGCTGAACCAAGACGCGTTGAGGTATCCGTATGGTCAAGTCCCCCATTCAGCAAGCGGAAGAGACGAAATTCAGCGATCACACCGTGATCGTGCCGCCGCACCGCCTGAAAGCCGTCATCACCCACACGCCCGAGCAAGGCGATATCGCGATGGATGTCGTCGCGCGCGCGGAAGCGGCGCTTGCCGAGATCAAGCACGAATTCAGGTCATGGATGAGCGCGGAGTGTGACGCGCTCGAAGCCGCGCGCAACGAAATGCGCGCCGCAGGCCTGTCGAAACCCGTCCTGAAGAAGATCGGTGACGCCGCCCACGAAATCAAAGGTCACGCGGCGGTCTTGGGATTTCCGCTCGCCGGCCGCATCGCCAATTCGCTCTGCCGGCTTCTCAATCATGCCCCCCAGCCGGGCCTCGTGCCGATCACCGTGATCGAAAGCCACGTGGATGCAATCCGCGCCGTCGTGCGCGAGCAGATCCACAACGCCAATGACAAGACGGGCAAGGAAATTTTTGAACGCCTGGCCGCAATCGTCGAGAATTTTCTTGCCAAGGAACTGGGCGACGCCTATGCCGAGATCGCCGGCGACAGCGCCTTCGCTTTGCCTAAGCAATCCGCAAAGCCGCGCGGCTGAGCCCCGCTCCTACGCCGCCGCGACCAGATCCGCCGTGTAGATACGCGCCTCTTCGCGCGCGGCTTCCGCCGCGAGCTTGCGCAAAAGCGCCAAGAGATGGTCAAGCTCGCCGTCGGCCGCCTCTTCATAGCGGACGAGCACCCGCTCGACGATGCGCCGCCGCAGCACCGCGTGCCCTAGCATGTCGTCGGCGAACCCCGTCTCGAAGATCACTTCGAGCGCGGCGCGAAAGGCGCGATAGGCGACATCGGGCAACCCGGCCTTGTCGTAGAGGGCACGGAAGCCGTGGCCGGAACGATCGGATACGATCGCCTCGACCCGCGCGGGTTTGAGGCCCGAGAGTTCGGCAAGCGCCTCGATCAGAAAGCGAACATTGCCGGCCAGCAATGCGCGCAGCATCAACCCGCCGGTAAGCTGGCCGCTCGTCACGAGATGGCGGACGAGATGGCTCACTTCGTCGGAATTGGTTTCGGCGGCGATCGCCACCGTCACGCGATCGCAGGCCTCGCGCGCAATATCGTGCGCGCGCTCCTCCGGCAGCCATTCCCGGTGCGCGACAAAGCGGGCGAGCGTATCGGAAAGCTTCGCCACCAGCGCCTGCCGTATTTCGATCGCGAGATCCTCGCGCGCGAGCAGCGGCTCGCGCACGGCGGCGAGATGGCCGTGCCGCTCGGCGATACGGGCAAGCGCCGCCCCGGTCAGTTCAGCGTCGGGGTTCTCGATCAGCGTCAGGCACGCGGCGGCGGAGCCGATTTCGGCGATGGCGGCCGCGAGCGAACGCGAGAGCGGCGCGCGCGAGGCGACCGCGCATTGCACGCGTTCCACCGTGCCGCTGATCAGATCGATCAATTCCCCTTCGTTCAGAACCGGCGAACGGGCGGCGACGATCTCGGCAATATCGGTCTGGTCGCGCACGAGCCCGAGGATCACGCCGTGCGGCGCTTCCCGGGAAGAAGCAAGCGCCTCGGCCAGCGCTTGGCGCACAAGTGGCGACGGATCGTCGAGGAGCACCGTCATTGCCGCGGTGGCGGCGAGCCGGTCCTCGTTCGAAAGGTCGGAGTAAAGATAAGCGCGGGCAAGGGCGCTGGTGGCATCGGCCCGGTCGCCCGGAGGCGCCGTCTGAATCCAGCACAGGAACTGACGCACAATCATCGCGACACTCGACGCTGAACGATCCTGCCGGCGAGTATTGCCCCTGGGGCTTAATAAAGCGTTCAGCGTAAATCTTTGGAATTGATTAAGAATTGCGCCACGGAAAACGTGGCGCTGAAGGCCCGCGCGTTACGTGCCGCTGCGCCGCCCGCTATTGCCGACCGAGTCCTTCTGGAAGGTCGAAAGATCGGTGGGCGTGCCGGCGCTGTCGGTATTCACCGAGACGACGCGCCGCGTCGTCGTGCTGCCGTCGCCGCTGCTCCAGATTTCGCGCACCGTGTCCGAGACCGGGCCGCTGCGCTCGGTGCTGAACATCGACTGAAAGATGGGACCATTCTGGGCATTGAGGCCGCTTGCCGCCGACGGCGATTCAAGGTCGGGAAGCTGCACCTGCACCATGCGCACGCCGCTCCCCTGGCTGCGGACGGCGGTCCTTGCCGCCGGCACGGCCTGCGCGAGCGAAACCGGCTGCGAGCCATCCGGCTGATCGCTGGTCACGACCTGCACGATCCCCGGCTGCGGCACGAGCTGCGGCGGCGGCGCGTAGTCGTGTTTGGCGACAAGGCCCGCATAGACGTCGGCGGCACTCCGCGCCGAGCCATCGGGCTTGTAGAAGATCGGACGGTTGGCGCGGGCGGCGTCGGGGAAAACGTTCGCGGCCGAAGCGAACGGCTGGTTCTCGGCGAGCGAGATCAATTTGCGCGCGCCGCTCGCCCCCAGAAAATGCGCGATATAGAGTTCGCCCGACGTGGGCTGCCGCCCCATATTGGTGGTGAGGTAATCGGCATTGCGGCTGGCAAGTGCGCCTGCCAGCAGCGCCGAAATGCTCGGATCGTCTCTGAGCTTCAGAATCTCGGCGCGTTTCGCGGGATCCCGCACCGTATAGCCGCCGCTCGTCGTCTTATCGACGAATGCCGCGTATTGCGCGAGGCCGTAGCGCGGCCCCTCTTCCTTCATCATGGCGAGCCATGTCGTGTCGATAAACTGGAAGAGCCCGCGCGCGGACGAAGTCGAGGCCTTGGCCGTGGGATCGAAGGCGGATTCGCGGGCCGCCGTGCGCATGAGAAAATCGAAGGAGGTCCCCGTCGTCCGGCTTGCCGCCTGGATCGCCGAGTTGATGCGGTCGCCCGCACCGCTGACGTTGTCGAGGACCATTCCGGTTGTCCTCCGGCCCGCCCGCCCGGATCGGGCGAATGTCGGGCCGCGCCGCTTAACCATTGGGTTGTTATGGTAAAGGAAACCTTAACGAGCCACCCGGGAGGAGACCATGAGCGAACCCCGCCGCCACAAGCGAGGCGGCCTCTATTTCGAGGATTTCAAGGTCGGCGAGGTGATCGAGCATCGGCTCACCCGCACGGTGACCGAGATGGACAACATGCTGTTCTCCAACATGACCCTCAATCCGCAGCCCTTGCACATCGACCGGCATTTTTGCCTCGAGACGGAATGGAAGCAGCCGCTGATGAACTCGCTCTTCACGCTCGGGCTGATGATCGGCATTTCGGTGAACGACACCACTGTCGGCACCACCATCGCCAATCTCGGCATGCAGGACGTGAAGTTTCCGCATCCTCTTTTTCAGGGCGACACGGTGCATTGCACGACCGAGATCATTGACAAGCGCGAGTCAAAATCGCGACCCGACGCCGGCATCGTCGAATTCCACCATCGCGCCTTCAATCAGGACAATGCGCTCGTCGCCGAGTGCCGGCGGCAGGCCTTCATGCGCAAGCGGCCGGCTTGAGCGCTGCGGGAGAGCCCGTACTGCGCGAAAAATCCTCCGCCTAGATGATCTTCGCCGCTTTGGCCCGCGCGATCACCCGCTCGGCATATTTGACGTGCAGCATGTCGAGCATCTCGCCCTTGAAGCCCACCGTGCCTTTTCCGGCCTTGGCGAAGGCATCGATGATTTCCTGCGCCCGCGCGATCGCCTCTTTTGCCGGCGTGAAAATCTCGTTGATCACCGGCACCTGATCCGGGTGGATCGCCATCTTGCCGAGGAAGCCGTCGCGGCGGCCGGCGAGCGAATCCCGCCGCAGGCCCTCGCTGTCCTTGTAGTTGGTGAAGACGGTGTCGATCGGCGTGACACCGGCGGCCACCGCCGCGAACAAACAAAGCGCGCGCGCGAGCTGATAGGGCTCGGTCAGGCGGCCGTCGGGGTGGCGGTTCGTCTCCGCCGCGATTTCAGCGGCGAGATCCTCGGCGCCCCAGGTCAGCGCCTCGCAGCGCGGGCTCGCCCCGCGATAGCTCCCCATGCCGAAAATCGAAACTGCGATTTCGGTGGTGATCGGAATGATCTTGGTCGAGCCGTCGGGAAGACCGGCGATCGCCTCCCGCGGCGCGAGTTTGGCGCCAAGCGCGATCACATCGGCGCCGCCCGCCGACTTCGGCAGCATGATGCCTTCCGGCGTGCCGGCGAGCACGGCGTCGAGATCGTCGTCGATCAGCCCCGTCGTGAGCGCATTCACCCGCACATAAAGCCGCGGCCGCGGCTCGTCGCGCGAAAGCGAGCGCAAAAATTCGCGCACGATCTCACGCGCCTTGGCCTTCGCGTCGGGCGCGACGGAATCCTCCAGATCGAGGATCAGGACATCGGCGCCCGCGCCGAGCGATTTCGCGAGCTTCTTCTCGCTGTCGCCGGGTACAAAAAGGAGCGAGCGCATGTCAGCGCGGCCTCACCATGGTGAAGGTCTCGTCCAGGACGGAATAGTCGTGATAGCCGCAGCGCGCGATCGGCTTCATAGCGGCGCTGTCCAAGAGCCCGTTCTTGATGAAGCGCTCGTCAATGTGGATGCCGACCACCTGCCCGATCACCACATGCCGGTCGAGCGGATTTCCCGCAATGTCATGCAGCGGCACGATCTGCACGAGCTTGCACTCCATCGCGCAGGGCGCGGCAGCAACCCGCGGCGGCTTTACGAGCTTCGAGGGCGCCGCCTTCAATCCCGCCACTTCCATTTCGTTGACGCCGCGCGGCAGCGTCGCCGAGGTCTCATTCATCTGTTCGCGCAGATCCCAGGTGGCGAGCGAACAGACGAATTCCTTGGTCTCGGCGATGTTGGCGACCGAATCCTTGAAGCCTTCGCTCGAAAACATCACCATCGGCGGCCGCGAGGAGACGCCGTTGAAATAGGAGTAGGGCGCGAGGTTGATCTCGCCCTTTGCGCTCAGCGACGTGATCCAGCCGATCGGACGCGGCGCCACGATTGCCTTGAACGGATCGTGCGGAAGCCCGTGATCGTTCTTGTCGGTCTGATAAAACATCGTGTCTCCTAAACCCGCGTGACAATTTCGGAAAGCGGCGGCCGCGGACGCTCCTCTTGCGCCGCTTTCGGCGTGCCGATGTGAATATAACCTGCCACGCGCTCGTTCGCGCCGACGCCGATGAGATCGAGGCATGGCCGTTCATAGGCGACCCAGCCCGTGACCCAGTTCGCGCCATAGCCCATGGCGTGCGCGGCGATCACCAGATTCATGCAAGCGGCGCCCGCCGACAACACCTGTTCCCATTCGGGGATTTTTGCGTGCGGAGCGGCGCGCGAAATCACCGCAATGACAAGCGGACAATGGGCAAAACGCTCGGGTTCCTTCGCCACCTGGTCTTCCGTCGCTTCGGGATGCGATTTCTGCAAAAGCTTCAACCATTCCGCGGCGGTTCGCTTTTTCGACTCACCTTCAAATACGAGAAAACGCCAGGGAACGAGCTTGCCGTGATCCGGCACGCGCGCGGCAAGAGTCAGAAGCGTGTCGACTTCGGCCGCGCTCGGACCCGGAGCCACAAGGTCGGGGATTCGGGGCGAGCGGCGCGTTCGCAGGAGTTCGAGGGCATCCGACATGGGATCGTCTTAGCCTTTCGCCTGGGCTCGTGGAAACCCTCAAGCCCGCATGGCGGAAGCTTCGGACAAACGCCGGGTCTTGCAATCGCCTCAAGGCCGGGGGAAGAATGCCGCCGATGCCCGCTGTTCGCACCGCGCTCTGCGTATTCACGCTCCTCGCATCATCTGCGGCGGCTTATGCCCAGATCGGATTCACCGGCATCGGCGGATCGGCGCCGGGTTTTGCGCCACCCCCGGCTGCGACAACACCGCCGCCCTCACCTCCGCCGCCGCAATCGCGCACAGCAACGCCCGTGGTGGCCCCGAGCGCAGCGCCGCAGCCGGCGCCGCTTGCGCCTGCGATCGGTCCGCGCGATCCGCACGCTTTCGTTCCGCAAGTCGCGCAGGGCAAGGTCGCGCTTGCGGTCGCCGCGCGCTATTCGTCCGACGGCCCCTATATTCCGCGCGCGATGAATTGGCGGGTTTTCGCCGAACGGCCCGACGGCGGGCCTCCTGTCGCGGTGGCGGAAGCGCAGGACGCCTATCCCGTGTTCGCGCTCGATCCCGGCAACTACATCGTGCACGCTTCCTACGGCCTTGCGAGCGACTCGCGGCGCATCCAGCTCACTGGCGAAACCAGGAAAGAAACCTTCATCATTCCCGCCGGCGGCTTGCGGGTACAAGGCAAGATCGGCGATCTGGCCATTCCGCCACAGCGGCTGCGCTTCGATGTCTATGAAGGAAGCTTCCTGCAGCGCGGGCCCGTGAACGGCCGCAGCCGCAAGAGCGAGCGGCCGCCGGTACTGCGCGGCGCGAGCGGCGGCGATCTCGTTTTCCTTCCAGCCGGCACCTATTACGTGCAATCGACTTACGGCGACGGCAACGCGCAGATCCAGGCTGACGTACGGATCGAGCCGGGCCGCCTCACCGACGCCACCGTGCATCACCGTGCGGCGCAAATCACGCTTCGGCTCGTCAACGTGCCCGGCGGCGAGGCGATCGCCAACACCCAATGGACGGTCGTGACCCCCGGCGGCGATTCGATCCGTGAATCGACCGGCGCCTTCCCCTCCGTTGTGCTCGCCGAGGGCGAATACATCGCGGTTGCCCGCCACATCGACAAGACCTGCCAGCAGCCTTTCAAGGTTCAGTCGGGCAATGATCGCGAGATCGAAGTGCTGACGGCGCAGTGCCAGGCGGCGAATACCGCACGCCAGTAGCTTTGTTTCTGCTTATTGCGGCTTCGGCCCGTCGCTCTTGCAGGCGGAGGGGACCTTGCCGCCCTCGCTCCTCACCCAGTCGCCGCAGCGGTCGCAGCCCGCGAGCAAAAGCGCGAATGCGCAAAGGCCGAAGAGTTGAGCTAGGCGCAAGCGTATGGACATCCGAACCCCGTCGACCTGATCATACAGGAGTGGCGCCGCGCGGGCGAGCGCCTTTCATCAGGCCGTATTCTGCAGGCGTTTTACGTCCGGCGGCATCGATTCCTCGTTGAGCATCGCCAGCGCATCTTCCCACGCCATGGATTTCTGTTCCTGCGAGCCGAGCCGGCGGATCGATACGCTGCGATCGGCCGCCTCCTTTTTGCCAACGACGAGTAGAACCGGGATTTTCGCAAGCGAATGCTCGCGCACCTTATGGGTGATCTTTTCGTTGTTGAGATCCGCCTCAACCCTGAGGCCGGCGCGCGTCGCAGCCATGACGAGGTCGTTCGCGTAGGCATCGGCATCCGACGTGATCGTGCAGACCATCGCCTGCGTCGGCGCGAGCCACAACGGCAAATGCCCGGCATAGTGCTCGATGAGAATGCCGATGAAGCGCTCAAGCGAGCCGAACATCGCCCGATGCAGCATCACCGGAACGACTTTCTCGCCCGAGGGCGCGATGTAGAAGGCGCCTAGCCGCCCCGGCAGGTTGAGGTCGACCTGAATGGTGCCGCACTGCCAATCGCGGCCGATTGCGTCGCGGAGCACGTATTCAAGCTTCGGCCCGTAAAAAGCGCCCTCGCCGGCATTCAGCGTCCACGGCCGCCCGGATTTTTCCAGCGCCTGCTTTAGAGCGGCTTCCGCCTTATCCCACGCCGCATCATCGCCGATGCGTTTTTCCGGCCGGTCGGAGAATTTAATCCGCACGTCGTCGAAGCCGAAATCGGAATAGATCGACAGCAATTGATTGTTCACCGCGATCGTTTCCTGCGCGATTTGCTCCTCGGTGATGAAAATGTGGGCGTCGTCCTGCGTGAAGGCGCGCACGCGCAACAGCCCATGCAATGCGCCGGACGGCTCGAAGCGGTGCACTTTGCCGAATTCCGCAATCTTCATCGGCAGATCGCGATAGGACTTCAAGCCGTTCTTGAAAATCTGAATGTGGCCGGGGCAATTCATCGGCTTGATCACGAAGAGCCGTTCATCGTCCTCGCGCGGCTCGGTGAGGAACATCATCTCGCGGAATTTTTCCATGTGGCCGGAAGTGACCCACAGCGAAGAGTCCATCAGCTGCGGCGTGTTCACCTCGAGATAACCCGCCTCCTGCTGGCGGCGGCGCATATAGGCAACCAGCGTCTCGAACAGCATCCAGCCCTTGGCGTGCCAGAATACCGCGCCCGGCGCGTCTTCCTGGAAATGATAGAGGTCCATCTCGCGGCCGAGCCGGCGGTGGTCGCGCTTCTCGGCCTCTTCCAGTTGATGCAAATATTGCTCGAGCTGCGCCTTATCCGCCCACGCCGTGCCGTAAATGCGGGTGAGCATCGGATTGCGGGAGTCGCCGCGCCAATAGGCGCCCGCGACTTTCATCAGCTTGAAGGCGTCGCCGGCCTTGCCGGTCGAAGTCATATGCGGGCCACGGCAAAGATCGAACCATTCGCCCTGTTTGTAGATCTTGATCGGTTCGCCCACCGGGATCGCGTCAACGAGCTCGACCTTGAAGTGCTCGCCGCGGTCGGCAAAAACCTGCTTCGCGTCCTCACGCGACCAAACCTCTTTGGTAAAAGGTTTGTCCTTCGCTATGATTTCCTTCATCTTTTTCTCGATCGCCGGGAAGTCTTCGGGCGTGAAGGGCTCATTGCGGAAGAAATCGTAATAGAATCCGTTCTCGATCACCGGGCCGATCGTTACCTGCGTACCTGGCCACAGCGTCTGCACCGCTTCCGCGAGCACATGCGCCGCATCATGACGGATCAATTCGAGCGCGCGCGGATCGTCGCGCGCGACAAACTCAATCTTGGCGTCGCGTTCGATCCTGTCGGATAAATCCGCGAGCACGCCGTCGAGCGCCATCGCGACCGTGCGCTTGGCCAGCGAAGGCGAGATGCCCTTCGCGATCTCCAATCCGGTTGTGCCGGGAGCGTATTGACGGCGAGCGCCGTCGGGAAAGGTCAAGGTGATCATCGCGCGCTCCACTCACTCCTGCCGACCAATGCAGGTAAGCGTCTGATTCAGCGGGTTTTTACGACTCGTTGCAGTTCCGCCTGACGCCACTAATGCCGCACCTTGGGGTTCGAATGCAACAGGCTTGGCGGCGAAGAATGCGAATTCGGCGGCGGCGTGTTCGCTTCTTGCTTCGCGCTCGGAAGGATCAGCGATGTGCGCCTCGCGTGGCGCAGATCAAAATCATGGTTCGTTCCGCGCGATTGCTGCGGAAAGAGGCGCAAATTTTTTCGAAAAAATTTTTCGCTACGCGGCAGCGGAATAAATTTCGAAAAAATTTTATTGCGAATTTCAGAACGCAATGAGTACGCGAATCAAGAACCCAACATTTCCGCCACTTGATTCGGCGCCCGCGTTTGCGAATCCAAAAAGTCGTCACATTCATCCCGAATGGATGACACAATCGGAAACAAATCTTGCCCACAGAAAAATTAGACCCGACCCGTCCACGACAAGAAGACGGAGCCGGCACAAAGTTGGGAGCGGCCCTCGTCGCGTAGCGGGCCGCCAGACGGGAGAGGGTCATGATGCGAGGCTTGCGGGAGCCTCGGCGTGCGCAGCTTTGCGGACGCACGAGCGCCGCTCAACTTACCTTCGCGTTTCTTCTATTTCTGCTTCCTTCCATCGTTAGCATCTCAGCCGCGCAGGATTCGCGGCCGATCAAGACCGCGCGCAACGATCCCTCGCAGGTCATCCAGCTCGGGGAGCAGATCAACCAGAACACCATTGCCCTGATGACGGGCAACATCAATGCCACTTATCTTTCAATCGGTTACGATCTTTCGGCGGTGCTCGATGACGGCGACAATCTGCGCATCCTGCCGGTGATCGGCAAAGGCGGCGGCCAGAACATCCGCGACGTGCGCTTCCTCAAGGGCATCGATCTTGGGATCACGCAATCGAACCTGTTGAACGCTTATCGCCGCTCCGGCGAGATCGGCAACATCGACGACAAGATCGTCTACATCACCAAGCTCTACAACGAGGAAATGCATCTCGTCGTTCGGGCGGATTCGGGCATCAACTCGATCGACCAGCTCGACGGCAAGCGCGTCAATTTCAGCGATATCGGCTCGGGCACCCAGCTTTCGACGCGCGATATCTTCCAGCGGCTCGGGATCAAGCCCGTTGAAGTCAACATGGGCCAGGGCGATGCCGCCGAAGCCCTCAAACGCGGCGAGATCGCCGCCTCCATCCTGATCGCCGGCAAGCCGACGGGCTCGACCTCGAAGCTGAAGACGTCCGAAGGCTTCAGGCTGCTGCCGGTGCCCTACCCGAAGGAATTGCAGAGCGATTACCTGCCGGCGACGCTCAGCCACGATGATTATCCGAACCTCGTCAAGGAAGGCGAAGCGATCGACACGATCGCGGTCGGCGCGGTGCTGATCGCCTACAATTGGCCGAAGGATACCGACCGCTATCGCCGCATCGCCAAATTCGTCGAGGCTTTCTTCCCGCGGCTTGCGGAATTTCAGAAACCGCCGCGCCATTCGAAATGGCGGGAGACCAATCTCAGCGCGACGCTGCCGGGCTGGACGCGTTTCCCCGCCGCCGAAGAGTGGCTGGCGAAAAACCGCCCGCAGCAGCAAACGGCCGCGGCGGACACCGAACGCACGCAGTTCAACGAATTCGTCTCCGCCCGCGGTGGCGACACGGCGATCGCCAAGGCCGGAAGCCCCGACGAGCGCGAACGCCTCTATCGCGATTTTCTGATCTGGAAACAGGCGCGCGACCGCCACTGAGTGAGGAAATCTGCCGGCGCGACCGGCGATCATTACCGGAGATATCGGCAATGGGAGAGTGTCCATGAGTACCCAGACCAATCCTCCGCATTACCCGGGTGACCCGGTCCTCGAACCGCGAACCCAATCCCGCCCCCGCCATCCGCATGAGCACGAGCTTCTTGCTCGGCTCGCGCAAGACCTGCGGATCGACCATCCGCAGCCCGCACCCCCGTCCAATTCGGCACCGACGGCGGCAGCGGCCGAGGAAATCGCCGCAGAGGAAGCCGAGCGCGCGCCCGGCCTTTCGCCCTACGAGCTTGCGCGTTTGGAGCGTGAAATCGCGGTGGAACATCGCCGCACGCGCCGCCCGCTTGAGCCTGACTTTCTGCCGCCACCGCCCGCGCGGCCGCGCGCGCAAAAAGCCGCGAGCGAGTCTTTCGCCGGTCTTCTCTTCCGGATTACGGCGGTTGCCGTCCTCGCCGCGTTGGTCGCACTCATGTTTCTCGGCAAGATTTCCGTGCCCGCGCGCTTGAAGAGCTCCATCGTCGAGCCCTTGAAGCGGGTGGCAGGGCTGGTGGTCAGTCCCGCAAAAACCGCGACCGCGCCGCAGGACGCGCCGGCTTTGGAGGTTCCCAAGCTTGTGGTCGAGGGCGCCGATGCCGGCTCGCGCGATGAAATCGGGCTCGGCGTCAAACTGAAGGGATCGGCGCCGGGCGCGCTCGCTTTCATCAGCGGGCTTGCGGCCGGAACGACGCTCTCCATAGGCGAGCCGTGGGGAGAAACGGGCTGGATCGTCCGCGCGCCTGACATCGACAAGGCGATGTTACGGCCTCCACGCGGCTTTGCCGGCGTGATGCAATACACCGTCACGCTCAGGCTCGCGGACGGGCGCAGCGCCGATCATCAAACGCTTCGGCTGGAATGGGACCAGGCGTCAAACGGCAGGCCCGCGCGCGAGGCTTCGCCCCGGCAACTCTCCGCCGAGGAGATCTCGACCCTTCTCAAGCGCGGCGAGGAACTCTTCAAGACCGGCGATCTTGCCGGTGCCCGCCTTTTGTTGACCCGTGCGGCCGAGGCGCATGACCCGGTCGGGGCACTGGCACTCGCCACTACCTACGACCCCAACGTGCTGGAGGAGTTGGGGGTGCTGGGGATTCCGGGCGACGTGGCGCTCGCCCGCGCCTGGTACGAGAAGGCACGGGAATACGGATCACGGGAAGCGCCAAAGCGGCTCGAGCTGTTGGCAAGTCAGGGCCACTGAGGCGCCTCGGCGCGCCGGCGGCACCTGTGTCAGCGTTCCGCCGCCGGCGCGTTCGTCTTTTTTCTGCCCCCCTCACGCCTTGGAATATACCAATGCGTCTGGCGTGATATGATCATGGCGACGAAGATACCTCGGGGGAGGTGCCATGACCGCGCAGCGGTTGTTGCGCAGGTTCATCATTGTGGCTTGTTGGCTGGCGGCATCGCCTTTGCCGCTCGCAAGCCTTGGATTCGCCGATAGCTTCGACGACGACCGCAAGGTTTGCGGGGGCACCACTGGTTCCCTCGATGCGATTATTGCCGCCTGCACCCGCCAAATCGATTCCGGCCGCGTCAAGGAGGGCGACCTTGCGCTGACCTATTACAACCGCGGCAACAAGTGGAGAAACAAGGGCGAGCACGACAAGGCGCTCGCCGATTACAACGAAGCGATCCGGCTCAAGTCGAAATACACCGACGCCCTCAATAACCGCGGCCTCACCTGGTACGCCAAGGGCGATCTCGATAAAGCGCTCGCCGATTACAACGAAGTGCTTTCGATCGACCCGAAATACACGCACGCGCTCAACAATCGCGGCAATGTATGGAGCGACCGGCGCGACTATGACCACGCCATTGCCGACTATAGCGAGGCGATCAAGGCGGACTCCAACTACGTTTTCGCCTACCACAACCGCGGCATTGCCTGGAGGAACAAGGGCGAGCACGACAAGGCGCTCGCCGACTTCAGCCAGGCGATCAAGCTCGATCCCAATTATGTGAGCGCCTACAACTATCGGGGCCTGTCCTGGTACAGCAAGAACGAGCTCAGCAAGGCCATCGATGATTTCACAGCGGCGCTCCGCCTCGATCCGAAATACGTCTACTCGCTCAACAACCGCGCAAATGCCTGGCTTGATCAGCGCGAGTACGATCTCGCGATCGCCGACTACAGTGATGCGATCAAGAGCGATCCCACCTACGCTTATGCCTATAATGGCCGCGGCAATGCCTTGCGCGACAAGGGCGAACTCGACAAGGCGATTGCCGACTACAGCGAAGCAATCAGGATCAATCCGAAACTCGTCGACCCTTATAACGGCCGCGGCAATGCCTGGCAGGACAAAGGCGAACTCGACAAGGCGATTGCTGACTACGGCGAAGCGATCAAGCTCAGTCCGAACTACCCCTACCCCTATAACGGCCGCGGCAATGCCTGGAAGGAAAAAGGGGATCCCGACAAGGCGATCGCCGATTACAGCGAGGCCATCCGGATCAATCCGAAATTCATCGCTCCCTACAACGGCCGCGGCAATGCCTGGTATGACAAGAATGACTACGACAAGGCGCTCGCCGACTACAACCAGGCGATCAAGCTCGATGTGAAATATTTCTACGCCTATAACGGCCGCGGCAATGTGTGGAAGGAAAAGGGCGATCTCGATCGCGCCCTCGACGATTACAACGAGGCCATCAAGCTCAATCCGAAATACGCTCTTGCCTATAATGGCCGCGGCAATACCTGGCGCGACAAGGGCGAACTCGACAAGGCAATCGCCGATTACAGCGAGGGCATCAAGTACAACTCCAACTCACCCTATTTCTACAATGGCCGCGGCAACGCATTGAAAGATAAGGGTGAGTACGACAAGGCAATTTCCGATTACAATGACGCGATCAGGCTCGATCCCAAATACCACTATGCCTATAACGGCCGCGGCACGACCTGGATGGAAAAGGGCGACATCGACAAGGCTATCGCCGATTTTACCGACTCGATCCGCGTCAAGCCGACCTACGTTCTTGCCTACGCCAATCGCGGTGAGGCCTGGCGGCTGAAGGGCGACCTCGACCGCTCGATCTCCGACCTCGACAAGGCGATCCAGACGAACCCCACCAACGCCCTCTTCCATACCTATCGCGGCAATGCCTGGCGGTATAAGGGCGAATTCGACAAGGCCTTCGCCGATTTCGACGACGCACTGCGCTCGCAGCCTGAATTCGTCGCGGCCTTTGTCGGCCGCGCCCTCACCTACGAGAAGAAAGGCGATATCGAGAGCGCCAAGACCAACTTCGAAAAGGCCGCGAATCTCAAACCGCGCACTTACTTCGACACCACCAGATCGGCGCAGGAGACGGCGCGTGCGCGGCTTGCGGCGCTTTCGGCGACCGGCACGTCTGCCCCGCAGCCGCAACAGCAGCCAAAGCCGGCTGAACCCCCCACCGTCGTGCCGGCGTCAGGCACGCGGATTGCCCTCGTGATCGGCAACTCGCGATACAAGAACGTCGCGCCCCTGCCGAATCCTCTTCGCGACGCCCAGACCATCGCCGCGACACTGCGCTCCGTCGGCTTCCAGACCGTCGAACTCGACGACGATCTTACGCGCGAGAATATGACGAAGGCGCTCCACGACTTCGCCGACAAGGCCGACAAGGCCGATTGGGCACTCGTCTATTTCGCCGGCCATGGCATCGAGATCGGCGGCGTGAATTACCTTGTGCCGATCGACGCCAAGCTTGCCGTCGATCGTGATGCCCAATTCGAAGCGATCCCGCTCGATCAGGTGCTCAGCGCGATCGACGGCGCGAAAAAGCTGAAGCTGATCCTCCTCGATGCCTGCCGCGAAAATCCCTTTGCGCCACGGCTGACAACCGCAACCCGTAGCGTCACCCGCGGTCTTGCCCCGATCGAACCCGAAGGGCCGACCCGCGGCAAGGGCGCGACCCTCGTGGTCTACGCGGCGAAGCACGGTCAGGTCGCCCTCGACGGCAAAAATTCGAACAGCCCCTTCGTGACGGCCCTCGTGCAACGGCTGCCGACGCCGGGCGTCGAGATCAACAAGATTTTCCGCCTGGTGCGCGACGACGTGATGGAAGCGACCGAAGGCCGCCAGGAGCCCTTCACCTATGGCTCAACGCCGGGCCGCGAGGATTATTTCTTCGTGGCGTCGCACTAAGGTTACGGCGCCCGGTCGTTTGTGCCGCGCCAGCGGCCATACCGCCACGGCAAATACCAGCGTGCGCCCGCCGGCGTATGGCGCGGAACGAAATCGAGCCCCGCGGTTCCCAGCGGATGACAGCGCAGAATGCGCGCGAGCGCCATCCAGCCGCCCGCCCACAGGCCATGACGGTGGATCGCCTCGTCGGCATATTCCGAGCACGTCGGCAGATGGCGGCAGCGAAAGCCGATGAGCGGTGACAGCGTATAGCGATAGAGCTTGATCAATCCGCGCCCGAAGGCGCGCGGCACCTGCCGGACGATCTCGCCAAATGCCTCGAACCGGGAGGTCGCCTGGCGCGATTCCATCGCCTACTCGGCCGCCTGCTTGGCGCGGCCCTCGATCTGGTTGATGGCGTCCACCACGGCATCGAAAGTGAGCAAGGTGGAGGCGTGACGTGCGTGGTAATTACGTACCGGCTCCAGTACTTTGAGATCCGCCCACTTGCCCTGCGGAGGGGCGCCGTTTTCCTTCAGCATCTTCCGCATTTCGGAACGGAGCCCCCGCAACTCCTCGGCCGTTGCGCCAATAACGTTGCGAGCCATGATTGAGGATGACGCCTGCCCCAGAGCACAGGCTCTCACTTCATGGGCAAAATCGACGACTTTGCCGCCCTTCATGGCGAGGTCGACGGTAACGGTTGAGCCGCAAAGCTTGGAATGGGCGGTTGCCGAGGCATCCGGCTTTTCGAGCCGCCCCAGGCGGGGAATATCCCCCGCCAGCTCCAGAATCCGCCGGTTATAAACCTCGTCGAGCATGTTTTTTTGCCTGGGGACCTTGCTGGTCAATTGCAAGACACAATGTGGAACAAATATAGTATCGGGCTGGTTAGGTAGGAAGGCGTTAGTCCGGGAGGCGCCTCCAACCCAGACCACGTACGCGCCCGCGTAGTGGATCCTCTTGCGGTCGGCACGTTTCTAGTAACTCAACACCGGTGACACTCCGGCTGCCGTGAGAAGCGGCCGGTCGAACGGGGAGATTGTGTATGGATGCGGTTGTAAAGAATTTTCCGCGCGCCGATCAGAAGCCGGAAGTAACCAAAGTCGAGCCGGTTGAACGGCCGACGCGTGAGGAAGCCGAAGCCGCCGCCAGGACGCTGATCGCTTGGATCGGCGACAATCCGAACCGCGAGGGCTTACGCGAAACACCGAAGCGCCTCGTCAAGGCCTTTGAGCAGGTGTTCAGCGGCTATCGCGACAGCCCCGATGAAGTGCTCGACCGCACCTTCGGCGAGATCGGGAATTTCGACGACCTCGTGGTCGTGCGCGACATTCCCTTCTACTCCTACTGCGAGCACCACATGTTCCCGATGGTGGGGCGCGCGCATGTTGCCTATTTTCCGGTCGAGCGTGTGGTCGGGCTTTCCAAGATCGCGCGCGTCGTCGACATGTATGCCCGCCGCCTGCAGACGCAGGAGCATCTCACCTCGCAGATCCTTTCCGCCATCGACGAGAACCTGAAGCCCCGCGGCGTCGCCATCATGATCGAGGCCGAGCACATGTGCATGGCGATGCGGGGCGTGCAGAAACAGGGCGTGTCGACGGTCACGACGCAATTCACCGGCGTCTTCCGCGACGACCCTGACGAACAGGTTCGTTTTTTCAAGCTCGTGCGCGACCCGCGCGGAATCTGATCCCGCTTCCTTCGATCCCGGGCGAGGATTATATGACGGGCTCCCCGCCCCTTCGGGCGGCATGGAGCCCGTCATGTCCCGTTTTGCCGCGCGCGGATCGGTCCGCGAAATCGAAGCCGGAACCCAATTCATGCCGCGCTTCGACGAGCACGGCCTCATCTCCTGCATCGTCGCCGACGCCGGCGACGGCACCGTGTTGATGTTCGCGCATATGAACGAAGAAGCGCTCGCGCGCACGATCGAGACCGGCGAAGGCTGGTTCTGGTCACGCTCGCGCAAGCAGCTGTGGAAGAAGGGCGAGACCAGCGGCAACACCTTCACGGTCGAAGAGATGCGCATCGACTGCGACCAGGATGCGATCCTGTTGCGGGTTCGGGTCTCCGGCAGCGGCGTTGCCTGCCATACCGGCGCCCGCTCCTGCTTCTACCGGCGGCTGCCCGTCAAACAGCCGGCCGGAGCGGCGCCGGCATTAACTTTCGTACAAAAATAGCGAAGCTCCGACGCCATTTGGTCACGGTTCACACCTAGATCGATGGCGTTGGGCTGGGCGCGAAGAAGGGTGTAACGTGTTTCAAGTCTTTACGAGGCGAACCGCCATCGATCTCGCGCCCACAGACAGCCCGCCCCTCGACCGGCACGAGCCGAAAGCGGCAAGGCCGAAAATCGGTCTTGCGCTGGGCGGCGGCGCCGCGCGCGGCTGGGCGCATATCGGCGTCATCAAGGCGTTGGTCGCGAACGGCATCGTGCCCGACATCATCACTGGCACATCGATGGGTGCGCTCGTCGGCGGCGTCTGGGCCGCGGGCAAGCTCGACCAGCTCGAAGCCTGGACCCGCGGCATCAACAAGCGGCGCATTCTCGGCCTCATGGATTTTCGCCTCGGCGGCGCCGGACTGATCTCGGGCGGCCGTCTCGCGGAGCTCCTGTCGAAGAACCTCGGCCCCCTTTCGATCGAGCAATTGCCCGTCCGTTATGCGGCGATCGCGACCGAAATGGGAACCGGCCATGAAATTTGGCTCACGCAAGGCAACCTCATCGACGCCATGCGCGCGAGCTATGCCATGCCCGGCATTTTCAGCCCGGTGAAGGTCGCCGGCCGCTGGTTGATGGACGGCGCGCTCGTGAACCCCATTCCCGTCTCGGCCGCGCGCGCGCTCGGCGCCCGCGTTGTGATCGCGGTCAATCTGCACGCGGAAATTTTCGGCCGCGGGACGGTGATTCAGAACCACGGCCTCGGCGAGGACAGGCCGGCGGCGATCGCGGTCGAGGTCGGCAGCAAGCGCTTCGGCAGCATGTTCCGCATCGATCAGTTGATCCGGCGGCAATTCTTCGGCGAGCCGAATGACGGCCCGCGCGGCATCTCCTCGGTGATGGTCGATGCCTTCAACATTACCCAGGACCGCATTGCGCGCTCTCGGCTCGCGGGCGAGCCGCCCGATGTGATGATCTCGCCGAAGCTCGGCCGCATCGGATTGTTCGAATTCGACCAGGCTACCCGCGCGATCGAACTCGGCGAGCAGGCGACCGAGCGCACGCTCAGCGACCTCAGCGAAGCGCTCGTCGCGCTCATCTGAAGCCGCTTCGTTCGCGGCTTTACGCCGTCATGATGTAGTCGCGGAGCGCCGAGCTTTCGCGTTCCATTTCCGCGAGCCGGTACTTCACTACGTCGCCGATCGAGATGATGCCGGCAAGCCGGCCGTTATCGATCACCGGCAGATGGCGGAAGCGGCCCGCGGTCATGTGGCCCATCAAATCGGCCATGGTGTCATGCAACCCGCAGGTGACGACTTCACGGGTCATGCGGGCGGCGATTTTTTCCTGCAGCGCCGCAGCGCCGTCCGCCGCAACGGCCTTCACGATATCGCGCTCCGACAAGATACCGGTCACGCGATGGTCGGCGCCGGTTACGATCAGCGCACCGATTTTGTGTTGCGACAGGAGCGAAGCGGCCTCACCGAGCGTCTTGTCAGGCGCAATGGTGGTGACGTCGCGGCCCTTCAAATCGAGGATGGCGCGTACAGTCATGGGGCGTCCTCCGAATCTTTTCTTTGCCCCCTCCCCCTTTAATCATCCTCCTCCCCGCTGCGAGGGGCAAGGGGTGCGCTCGCCGTCAGCGGCGGCACCGGATCGAAGAGCGGAAACAACAGGAGCCCGGCGATAAATCCGCCGAGATGCGCCTCCCAGGCAACCGTTGCATTGGTGAAATTATCGGTGAGCGCGCTCGCGCCGAAGAGAAGATTCAGCACGAACCAGACCGCGAGGAAGGCCGCGACGCGCCGGTTGCGGATCGCCTCCCGCAACGGCACGGCCGGAACGAGATAGGCCGCCCGGTCGTGTCCAAGGCTGCCCAACGGGCCGTCATCGGCGAAAACAAAGCGGCAGGCCGCAGCCATCGCGCCGGAAATCGCGCCGGAGGCGCCCACGAGCGGGACGAGCTCGCCGAAATGCGTGAACAGAAACGCGGCCGCCCCCGCCGCCGCGGTCGCGGCATAGAAGAGAAGAAAGCGCAGCGCGCCGAAGCGCCAGGCAACCGCGCTTCCGAAGGCAAGGAGCCAGACGAGATTGACGGCGATATGCAGGATTTCGGCATGCAGGAACGAGTAGGTCAGGAACGTCCAGGCATCGGCGGCAAGCCCGCCGGGAAATTGCAGGGAACTCGCGAGCGACGGCTCATAGCGCGCGGGAATGAAAGCGAGCCACAACAGGACGGAAAGATCGTCCGTCTCGCTCAGGAAGGCGCGCCCCGCATGGAGAAGGATCATTGCGCCGCAAAGCCACACGATGACCGGCGGAATGTTGAAGATCGGCTCGGAAGGGCGGGCCACGCGAACGTCCGGTGAGAGGAAAAGCGAGATAAGCCGCCGCAGCAGGGCGGCGCAAGCCTCACGCGAAAAAGAAAAGGCCCGCGGGGGAGCCCTTCCCGCAGGCCTTGGTCACGCCCTTACCCTCGAATTCCCCGCCACCTTAGCCGTTCGAATTGCGCCGTCGAGCGAAAGGCTTGCTTAACCCTAACAAGAGCTTGCCGCGGCGGGACCGCCGTCCGGCACGCCTCCTGCTCAATCTCCCCTGCGCCGTCCCGCTCCGTGACAGGACGGCCGAGCGGGGAGAGAGAAACCATGAAACATCCCTCAAGCCATGCCCTTCATGCCTATTGGGACGCGCTGCGCGCCGGGCGTGCGGCGCCCGAGCGCGGCGAACTAGATCCCGGCGCGATCCGCGCCATTCTGGGCGATGTAATGATCCTGGAGGTTGGCGGGCCCCATCGTTATGCCGTGCGCCTCGCCGGCACCCGCATTTGTTCCCTTATGGGACGGGAGCTGAAAGACCTCGTTTTCGCCGAGCTTTTCGCAGCCGCCGATTGGCCGGAACTTTATGGCTTGCTCGATGAGGTTGTGCGGGCGGCAACGCCGGCCGTCGCGAGCATCGTCGGAGAAACCGAGGACAAGCGCATGCTAGGCCTCGAATTGCTGCTGTTGCCGCTGCGTCACCATGGGCGCACTGAAGCGCGCGTGCTTTGCTCGCTTGCCGCGCTTATGCGTCCCTATTGGGCAACGCTGACCCCGCTCGCGCGCCTTCGCCTTGGATCGACGCGCTTCGAGAACGCCGCCGGGACAGCCACGAGTCCCGCTTTCGGCGGCGCCCGCGCGGTCCTGGATCTGCGCGTCATCGAGGGCGGACGTGCCTGAGATTATTCACCATTTGCGGGATCGCATTTGATCGGCGATACGAGCCGTTAACCACGCTCCGATAGGGTCGGTCGTCGAAAAACGGAACCGGCCAGTGGCAATCGCTCAGACCAGGCGTGCGGTACGCGTGCTTCCACTCAATCAGGAGCGGCGCAAGCATCAGCGCGTGAAGGTCGCCCTCACCGGCCGCTACATGTTGCAGAACCGGCAGGAATATTCCTGCCAGACGTTGAACATGTCGCCGGGCGGCGTCGCCTTGATCGCCGAAAAGCTGCCGCAGGTGGGCGAACTCGTGGTCGCCTATATCGATCATCTCGGCCGGCTCGAAGGCCGCTGCGTGCGGCATATCAGCAATGGTTTTGCGATGACCGTTGCCGGCACCATCCGCCGCCGCGACAAGCTTGCGAGCCAGCTTACCTGGTTTGCCAACCGCAATGCGCTGGGCTTGCCCGAGGACCGGCGGCACGAACGCTTCGCGCTCCGCGATCCCCGTTCGACCCTCACGCTACCGACCGGTGTCACGATCCCATGCCGGGTCATGGACGTTTCGCTTTCGGGCGCCGCCGTCGCGACGGAGATCGCGGTCCCGATCGGCACGCCTGTCACCCTTGGCCGCACCAAGGGCCGCGTCGTCCGCCAGCTCGAAGGCGGCTTTGCGATGGAATTCGGCCGGCTCCAGAACCCCGATACGCTCGAGCACGATCTCGGCAACGACGGCTGAGCACCGGCGCCACAATTGGCTGCCGGATTGTCGGCTGGGCGCGGCCTGATGGCTAAAACAGCGCCATTCATCTCCTGTTAGCCCATTCGGGCGGTATTTCTCGCCGCCGGGTCGGAACCAATTTTACGAAAATGTGTTTTCCAAGCGATTCTTTTGTGTAGCGAGTGCCGCCATGGAACCGCGCGACCAGGAAGAGCGGAAGCCGATCAATCCCGCCGGCGGACCCGATAATGGACGCAAGGAAGAGCAGCCGCGCCCGTTCGACTCCGGCTGGTTGGAACGTCTCCCGAAAGAAGACGACGCGCCCTATCGCTCGTGGTGGGTCATCGACGATCTATCGCTCGATCCGTCGGAATCGCCCGCGCACTAAGAGAGCCTCGACGTGGTGAGGGGCGCGGCTTTGGTCGATCCAATTTGCATAAAATTTGAATCAAATTGTTCGCGAGCTTGATTCAAACTTGATGCAATTACACGTCGAATTCGACTCGTAATTGCGCGCCCGTATGAACGGGAGCTCAAAAGCTTTTTGCCACATTGCCCCCAAGAAAAAAGACAGGGGGCGACAATGTTGTGCAAGCGAAATCTCAATTTCGCCACGCGACTTTGCGGCGGGGCGGCATTTTTACTCGCAGTTGCGAGTCTCATCGTTCCGTCAGGTACGGAAGCGGCGGAACGGACGGCCTACGTAGCCGTTGGTGAAGTGACCCGTCCGCCGATCGGCTGGGTGCAGTTCTGCGAGGAACGGCCCTGGGAATGCAAGACCGAAGCGAGCGCGCCGCGTGACGTGCAGCTGACCAAGGCTGCATTCAAGGAGATGGATCGGGTCAACCGCTACGTGAACGATCACGTCAAGCCGATGACCGACCTCGAACATTACGGCGTGATCGAGAAATGGGCCTATCCCGAAGACGGCTATGGCGACTGTGAGGATTACGTGCTGTTGAAACGCCGCATGCTGATGCAGCTCGGTTGGCCGCGCGAGGCGCTGCTCATCACTGTCGTGCGCGACAAGAAGAACGACGGCCACGCCGTGCTCACCGTGCGCACCGACAAGGGCGAATTCATTCTCGATAACCAGGAGGCGGAAATCCTCCCGTGGTCCGACACCGGCTACCGCTACGTGAAGCGCCAGTCGCAATCGGATCCGAATGTGTGGGTCTCGCTAGGCGACAACCGGCCCACTACATACGTGGCATCGCCGCGCTGAAGGCGCGCAAGAAACGCAACCCGGTCACGTCCCCACCCCTCCCCGTCCCCGGACCGGGCTTGCGGAGGCCGGCTCTTCCCCCAGGAGTCGGCCTCACTCTTTTTCTAGGGATTTCGCGAGACGAAGCATGAAACAAGGAGAGAACGTCACGCGAACATCAACCCGGATCAGTACCAATCTGTACCACAGAGCGTTTCGCATCTGTTCACCTTGATGCGACAAAGCGCGCGGGCCATCTTCCGGCCCATGAAATTGACGCCGCTCCTTATACTGCTTGCGCTCACGGTGCCTGCGCGCGCAGAGCTGCCGAGTAATCTGCCGGTCGCCACCGCCAAAAAGCTGATCCTTGCGGATCGCAACCGCATCTTCCGCGACCCCGGTTCAATCAGAGATGCGAAGATCGGCCAGCCATTCACATGCCGGGACGGCAGCGGCGATTGCGTATGCATCGAGGCGAACGCCAAGAATGCGCTTGGCGGCTATACCGGCATCCAACTGATCGGAATTCAATTCCCCGGCCGGACGCACGCGGAATCATTCGGCACCATGGCTGAGGCGGCACGGACAGAACCATGCGGCGCGCTCAAGCCGTTCCCTGAGCTGAACGGCAAACACTAGAGACACGAAAAGCCCCGACGCCGTACTGGCGCCGGGGTGTATCAGGCAGCTTCTTTGAAGATGTGCTGATCAGCGATTGCGCGAACGCGGGCGGCAAAGCTATCAAGCGTGCCCGTGTTCCTGATCAGGTAATCAAATTCGATGTTCATGCTTTCCGAAACGTGGCCATCGTTGAGACCGGCGCCATTGCGCTCGATGCGAATGATGATACCGCCGTTCTTGCGGATCATCGCGACCTCGTTAGGAAAGCGCACGTCATCGCAGGTGACGCCAAAGCCGCCAGCCTTGGCCGCCGCACTCTCCCATGCCCTCGTCCATAGATCGGGCGCTATGATGTCGCGGCCCCATTCCGTGCCAAGCGTTTGCATCGCCCAGCGCGGCGTCTTGCCACAAAGCAGCTCGCAGGGCGTTTCCTTCTGATCGCCATAGACCTGCGCTTCAGTAAGGCCCAATGCGATCAGCATTCGCTTTAGCGGAGCCGCCAGCGGGATCGGTGTAAAGCCGTATTTGTTCACGAGGATATTAAGCGCGGTCGATTTGCCAGAACGCGCCAAGCCGGAAAAGGCGATGATTGGCTTCATCGAGACTCCCTGCATTAGAACATGCACCGATCACACGGGCCGCACCGGCGGCGGTCACTCTTGCCGTGGAAATCCACCGGGCACACAAATGACTTGTAATGCGCCGGGAGATTGGCGAACCAAGCAGCGCCCTCAGCCGTGCCGCCGCGCAGATTGTAGTCGGGAAAGATCACGCTGCCGTCCGGCAGGTTTTCGGGCACGCGGCCGTCGCGCGTCAGATAGCACAGGCGCAGCTTGAATTCGTTCGCAAGCCTGAGCGCCTTGAAATAATTCTCGCTGTCGCACGATAGATTGATAGCGAGATTCCCGCCGCGCTGACGGCTCATAGCGACAAGCGGCCCGATGAAATCGAATGACCGCGTGTAAATCCAGTGATCAACCGTGGTCGAGAAGCCGACAACCTGCGCGATCCAATAGGCGTATTCCAGAGAGAAGACATCGCCGCTGACGTGCCACCGGAAGCCGCCTTGGCAATTCTTTTCGATCCACTGGCCGACGATCAGCGACCAACGATTTTCCGGCCCCTTGGTGGCGAGGATTTGCCGGATCATTTTCGAGTTGTGAACGTATAGCGCGTGCGTAGCTGGCGCGTGCTTCTTCAGGCCGTGGACATAGCAGGCAGCGCGGCATACCTCTGTCGAGCCGGGACAGTCTTGGATTTCGACAAGGCTGAAGGCATTGGGCTTGGGATCGTCGAGCGTTCCATTATTGGCGGTAATCTTTCCGTTGCCGTCGATCCACAGGAAGCCGTCAGAAGGCCCATAAATCTTCGTTGCACAGAATGCCGTGGTGGCCGCGCTGGTAGCCTTCGGTTTGTCGATCACAACGGTCACTGAATCCCCCTTGTCCTGATGAATTCAAAAGCGCGTCGGATCACATATGAACGCGCCATAGACGCAAGCGTGAACGCTACAAACAACGCCAACGTGAGCTGAACATCACGCACGAGCGCGTAATTGAGACCAAGAGCTATCGCGAAACCAAAGACGGCATTCGCGACGCTTTCGGCAAGAGACATCCCGCGCGATTGCTTCACTCGCACCCTCGCCCGATTTCGCCCATAGCATCGGGCTTGCAGTATTCGATCCAGTGGCGGAATCCTTTCGGACACCAAAAGCCCCACTCGCGAGTCTTCGGCCCCACGATGAAAAGCGTCATCGCCTTGAACGATGTCAGCTCGATGCGGTGGGCAAAGCTGGCCGGGCGTACCGTAATCGCGCCTTCTCTCAGCGTGCGAAATGAATGCTGCAAAGCGTCCTTCGGATCGCTGCCGGGCGCGGCGTATATCTCGCGTTGTGTGCCCTGCAAAAGCAGAGAGATGGAAGACCACGGGTGATCGTGAATCGCGCGGTCATCGTCATCGTGGTGGAACAGATGGACATAGACGCCGCCAAAGCGCGTCTTCAGGATGTGCCACCGATCCATATAGGGATCGTGCGAAGGCCCAACCGAAAAGTCGGCCGGGCGCGATGCGACGATGCGAATGCACCACCGCCGCAATAGTTCAAGAATCCATCGCGGACATTGCATGGAGTCGAGTCACCTGATGATGTTTGCAAGATACGGATTGACAGCACTTTCACCAACATCACACGCTGAAGATTTGCCCCCGGAATTGCACCTTGCCCGGCGCGATCACGGCGACAGGCTCAGGCCACAACAGCACGCCCTTGTGGAACGTCAGCACGATGAAGCCAGCGCGGTGATTGCGCGGATTGTCTTCGCTGTAGTCCATGAATTGCGGACCATCAGGATCGGCAAGACAGCCGGTGTCCACGCCGTAGCGCGTTCCGTTGTAATCGTTGAACGGCGTCACCTTCAGCGAATGCAGGTGGCCGGTCACAACGGTCTTCCCAGCGTTCAGCGTATTGTTGTAGGTGGCGTGCGTGCCGCCACGAAAGCGGTGCTTCACCACCACGCTATCGTTGATCCAGCATGACCAAGCCGGTTCCCAAACGGGGAAATGATCACGGAGATGGAAACCGTGGATGCGCGCGTATTCAGGCGCCACGGTCGCAAGACGAGTCTCGAATCTGGCGTCATGGTTGCCGAGCGTCCAAACCTTCCGCGCATCCGGCGCAGCTTCCTCAATCTCGCCGAGGCGTTCCTTGGTGGTCTCAATCTCTTGCTCGACCGTGGGGTTGTCTTCCCAGCCGATAGGCGGATGCCGCGAAATCCTCGCGCCATCGAAAGCATCGCCATTGAAGACGATTCCAACCGGCTTCAGCATCGAGCTGAATTTCACAAACGCACGATGCGCCGTGGTAGCTTTGCCCGGCCAATAGTGGCCATCGCTGCCGATCAAAACGCTGCCGTTCCTCACCTTCATCTCAGCTCGCTGTGGATGCGTCCGATCCGGCCGGAATACGTTTCCGCCGTTGGGCGACCTGAGCTGGCGGCCGATGCGCTTCTCGACGTTGGATCGCCGTAAGTAAACCGAACGCACCGGCATCTTGAATCTGCGCGCCGCACCTTCGGCGCCATGTTTCTCGAAAACGCGAATAAAGTCCCTGTCCGTGAAACGGGGATTCGGCATTCCTTAACTCCGATGCAGATTGAACACGGGGAAGGCGTGCGGCTTATCGCTTCTTTCCTATTTTTTTTCTGAGCGTGCGGCCGTTGCCGCTCAGTTCCATCATCATTCTGATTTCACGAATCTCGTCGATCAGGTCTTGAAACAATCTAAGGAATCTTTCGATGCTCATACGGTCTCCGAGCTGCGATCCAATCGAAGCGAGCGCGGCCGTGGTGGAATTCGTCTTCGCCTGCGCATAGGCGCTCTTGCTCTTGAAATAACCAATGATCGCCACGATCACGCCGCTCAATCCGCTGCCTCCGATCAAGGCGACAGCGATGGCGCTCAGCGCGGTAATGTTCGGATCGGAAGGCGCGGCCATCGTCGGTTATTCCCCGTAAATTGCGCCCAGCTCGAATAAATCCCATGCGCTGTTAAACGCAGCGAAAAACTCGAACAGGAAGAAGACGATCCAGAAGAACGATGTCGGATAAATCTCAGCGACCGGGAAGATGCCGAAAAAATGCATCCCGGCGGCGATACCAACCGCCGTCCAAAACATCAGGCCAAGGATCGAACCTAGAAGCCGCAACAGCGGCGAACGGCGCCAATGACCGTTGATGAGAAGCGCGATGATCCTGATGCATCCGACGCTTACAACGATGGCGCCAAGCGGCAAGTCGCCGCCGAAAAGGGTATTCAACACAGGTGCCGTGACCTGTGGAAATAAAACAGAGACGCCCCACACGATCATCAGGATCGCCAGCATCCATTCGATCAGGCGTGTGCGCATCGTATATGAAGACAGCATAAATGCTCCTTCTGACGCGAAACGCCCCGGCCGAGAGGCCGGGGCGCGCTTTGCGTGCTTATGCCGCCGGAACGCTCTTGGTGTTCCAGCGCGCAACGAGCATCCACACAAACGAGCCTGCCGAAATCGCAAGGCCCGCCAGTTGGACAACCTCATTGCTAAACTGCGTCCACGCATCCTGCGTCACTAGGCCGGGCTTCGCCGCGAGGGCGATGCCAGCCATTTGCAGGAACGTGCGAAGCAGGGCGATAACAAGATCAGAGGTCATTGAGACTCCCCTGTTAGCCGCTTCGTCGCTTACTGAACGAAATGGCCGGTGATGCGGACGCCGTTCACCACGGCGGTCACGGGAGCGCCACGCTTGGCGCCAGCCTTCATCGGAAGCACCGCCTGACAGATAGCCTCAGCAATCGCGGTAACGCCGGTGATGGCGCCAGCCGTGTTCGCGTCGAGGATGTTGGTCACAACGGCGGTTTCGGGGAGGAAGCCGCAAATCGCAACGGCGGCGTCCTGAACCTTCTTCGCCGTCGCAGCGGACTCTTCCGGCGTACAGGCAGCATTGGCGAACGTGAGCGCAGCCGCGCACACGATGCCAAGAATCTTCTTGGTCATGGTTTCCTTCTTTCGGTTTGTGGTTTGAGAATTAGGGCGCACCGCGCCCGATGGACTTGATCACCCAAAAATCATCGCAATAGTCCGGGTTTTCGATGAATGCATATGGCATCAGGAAATACCCGGACCTTCCCCAGCCAGCTCCCCAGCTATTACGGACAATGAACATGCGCTGATCATCGTCATAACCGACAGCCGCGACGGCATGGCCGCCGGTGATTCCTTCATTCGGCACCGGCATCGGCATGACGCCACTGGCCGCCACGGCATCGGACTCAAAGCTTTCAAATACGCTGAAGCCGAACACGAAGGGCGAGCCTTCGGCCAACATCGAGCGGAGCTGATCAAGCGTTTGGTCGAGCCGGAAATATAGCTTGGCGTAATCGCCGATGGCTGCCGCGTGGTTATAGGCATTCGCGTTTGGCGACAGCGAAACGCGAGACACGTCATATGGCCAGTCAGCTTCGGTGCAGGCCGCCCAACGTGAAAGCGACTTGATGCCGTTTCTGATTTCGCAGCCGTTGTCGGCCGCCGGATCACCCTCAAGCTTTCGAGCGCCGTAATAGATCATCAGTCGCGACGGCCCTTGCGGCTTGCCTGTCACGAATTGCGAAAGATCGGCGACGGCATTACCGACGCAGGAATTGCAATTCAGTTGATCGTGTACGGCCGGGAAGCGCGGACTTAGATCGACGCGGGAGGGTAGCGGTGCCTGAGCGCGCGCAAGGGAAAGCCTACGGTCGCGATGATCGAGGCTGTCGCGACGCCAGCCCTTGCGCTTGAAATTCACGATTTGGCCCCGCCAGTGGGCTGCTGCACCTTCGCCAACTGCGAACCAATCGCCGCGACATCGGCCTCAAGCTTCTCGATGCGTGACGCCATATCAATCAGCCCGGCCACGAGAGTCGGGAAATCGAGACCCCATGCGCTGCTGACTGTCTTGACGTGAGCGACCATTTTTTCCATAGGCGCGGCCATGGCGGAATCCTTTTCAGTTGGCGGCGATGATTTTCTTCACCTCAGCCATCACGCGCTGATGAACGATTGGAGTCTTGTCCATCTCTGTGTGGGTGAGGTTCAGCTTGACCCGCTCAAGCGGAGTGCGCGCATTCGGAACGCTGTCGGGCGTGCCGCCGCCCATCGGATCAATGCTCTGATAGTATTGGATGCGGATGCCGCCGCTGTCGGGCACGTATGGCGAATCCTTCGTGGTGTCCACCATCACGAGCAATGCCGTGTCGATGTTGTGCAGCCGAAGACCAGCCGCAATCGACTCAACGGCAAAGCCGCCGTAAGAATGCCCGACAAGAACAATCTTGCGACCACTCGAAAGAGCGGACGCCATCGCGGCGTGCGTAAGGTCGCCGATCACGGCGAGCGGAAAAAGGCTGTTGCCTTCGGCCGTGGCCGAACAGCCGGGGATCGTGTTTAGCTCATTCGCAAGGTCATTCATGCCCGTCGAGAAGACGGCGCCGAACAGCCCGCGAACGCAAAAAGCGCGAACGCGGTTCATTAGTGCAATTCCTGAAGCGCCGATTGAATGGCGCGTGTGGTTTCGTCGCCAACGATGCCATCGACATCGAGGCCGTGTTTCTCTTGGAAATGCTTGATGGCGAGCCGCGTCATGCGGCCAATCGAGCCGTCGATGATGAGGTTTTCGCCGGGCACCAGCTTGTTGAGGTCCGCCTGAAGAATGCTGGCATCGCGAATGAAATCGGGGCGGGAGTCGGGAACGCTTGGCGTATCCGATTTCACCATCACGCCGTAGCGAGGAAGCGCCAGCGACGGATCGCGCTCGACAAGCGCGCAATACATCGGGACGGTGCCAAGCTGGGTGTCGATTGCGCTGGGCGACCAAACGCCGTCAGCGATATATTTGCCGCCGGTGTAAATGTCGGTTCCGGCCATCAGGTAGCCGGTCACGCGACCGCGAAAGCGCGGGCCGAAGCCATTCCACAATTCGTCTTCATACATCTTGGACTCGACGGTCCAACCAATCGTGTCCTTGACGCGATCAATGTGATCGAGATGAAGCGCATCGCAGGCGCCGTCACGCCATGCACGCTCGCCGAAGAACGGGCCGCGCCCGGCGGGAACGTGAATCGTCTTCCGCGAAAGAGGGTCGCCGTTGCCGAGATAGGTGCTGAAATTCGAGCTAGACTCGCGCTCATTGATCGGCGCAAGCCAAACGGCGGGCACGCCGGTTTCGGCTTCCACGTCCTTGTAAATTGGGATCAGCTTGATGAGCCGGTCGGCGGTGCGCTCGATTTCGCTCTTGCGCGTAACGTGCATCGAGTCGAACCATTTGGCGTATTGCGGCGCGAGCGATTCAAAATTCGGTTGCATGGCCTCATCCCCGGAAAAACGAAGGGGCCGCCCGAAGGCGGCCCCATGAATTGACGGTTGGTCGCGCTTCCCGCGCGCGGGTTGGTTTTCCTTACCGTCAGCTTGCTACGGCGAAGACTCGTCGCCGTTTAATGATGTGACTTATCGCGAGCGCCCCAACGTTAGCGTTGGCTGCAACGCCGATGATCGCTTTCACATCGACGTGCGTTAGGGTGCCGACGACTCCGCTCGCGCTCACGCCAAAGCCCGGCGCGATTTTGACCTTTACAGCCAACGCCCCGATGGCAGTATTTGCCTGAACGCCAACATTGTTCGGAGTGTTCAGCTTGACGATGCTGCCAACATTAGAATTGGCGGCAACGCCAATAACCGAAACCACGCGAAGCGATTGAGCCTGTCCGGCCGCCGCCGTGGCAGAGACACCAACGGCGGGAACCTGCGTTGCGCTCGTGACCGCGACGCTACCAAGAGCCGCCGTGGCAGAGACGCCAACGGCGGTCGATCCACGAATAAAGCTTTGCGAACCAACGGCAGCGGTGGCAGAGACGCCATACGATCCAGCAGGCGCAACAATTCGAGAAGGTGAGCCTGCCGCGCCTGTGGCCGAAGCGCCCAGCGGGGTGATCGAAACAGTTGAAAACTGCGCCTGCCCCGGCGCCGTCTTCAGGCCAATCGAAACGCCCTGATTGTTCTGCGTAAAGCTGGCCTGCGTAAATGTGCCAGTGCCGGTCGCCGATCCTGATGTTAGCTGAAGACCGGCAATCGAAATTTCAGGACGCCCAGCAGAAGAATTGCCGTTAACGTCAGCCAGTCCAATCAGCGGAGATTGCGGCGTGTCCGGCGTGTTTGCGCCGGGCCGAACCTCAATCGCTAACCAATAATCATTGCTGTAATTCGGCGTGATCGACGGAACGGTGTGCGTTCCAGAATTGCCATAAGCAGCGACCGCGCTAACGTCGATTGGATTATTCGGATCGACGTTATCAAAATTCAGCAACGCCCAAGCGATACCGTCCGCGCTGCCCGACCAACTTGCGGGATACGCTCCGCTTTCGGAAACACCGGCAAATTTGTAGCCGACCCAAACCCGCGTATGAGATACAGAATCCCAGCTATCAATTAGCGTGGTAAAGCCGCTGACGGGATCGGGGCTGCCGGGATCGGAGCCGGTGGTGTGGATATTCAGAATGGCAACGAGAAAGTCGCCCTGATTGAACGTCCCGTTGGCGACGCCAACGTTGGTCGAGCCGATGGTGACGCTGGTGCCCGTAATAGAACCACCGCCGCCGTTGCAATGGCTCGCCCAATTAAAGACGATGGGGATAGCCGTCGCTGGCGTTGCAGCGGTAGCCTGAACACCGAGCGCGGGCGCGGTAGTGATTTGCCGATCAGAAGGCGTGCCTACAGCAGCGGTGGCGGAGACGCCGACAGCGGTTGTTCCGCGAACGAACGTAAGCGAACCAACCGATGTGGCTGCTGAGACGCCATTGACAGGCTGGCTGTGCGGCTCAGCCGGGGAGCCGACAGCGGCCGTGCCAGCAACGCCGGTCGGCGTCTTGGCGACAATGTTACCAGTGTCGCCGACAATCTTGACGAAGCCGCCCGATCCGGTTCCGATGAATTGGACATTTAAATTCGAGCCAACATCATCGGCGCTATTGTATGTCGAGCCGATAGCGAGACCGGAAAAGTCTTCCGTGAACGGCCCGGTGATATTGCGGAATTCGCACACCGCCGATTCGACATAAAGGCCAATCTTGCCTGACGTGTACGGATTTTCTGTTTCCGTGAACGTGTAAACGGTCGAGCCATTGACCTTGATGACGGCATCGGAACCGTTAACGTCAATCTCAAACGGCATCCACTGGCCAAGCGCGGATGTCGGAACGTCAGTATAAATGAACCGCTGATTTCCGAGATAAGCGGGGTCTTCTTTGTAAAAATCGAGAAGATTCGTTTGGAACGCGACAGCAAAAAAGTGCGTGCTGTCCTGATAGTGCCAAAGAATGTTGCCGACTACCCAAGGAAATTCCGCGTTCTGCGAAATCGTCCGACACTCGCCCTTAATCGTGAACGTGCCTGAATAGGTGTTCTTAGACAGGATGAGAGTCGAATTCGGCGAAGGCGCAGAAAACTGAAGAATATGCTGCGCATAAATCGCACCCGGCACAATGCCGGTAGCATGAACGCCTGTCGGGTTAGCATTCGTCCCGGCGCGCTGCGCAATGCCAGCAGCGGCGGTGCCTGCGACGCCGATTGAAGGCGCAATCTTAACTGTAGGCGCAAGCGATCCAACGGCGGCCGTGGCGGAGACGCCGGGCGGGATCAGCGCCAGAATCTTGAACGAAGCGAACGCGCCAACCGGCTCGCTCGATGAGCCGGGCGTCGCGGTGATGGCGCGCGACGTTGAGGAGTCGGTGGCGCTGCCGCCGCTGAACGTCGCCGTGGCTTCAGGCTGCGTGTCGAAATCTTTGGTAAGATTCGTCCACGTAAACGTGGTGACGCTGTTGCGGGTAGCCGCAACACCAATCGACACGCCGCCATTGACCGTGGTGAGCGTGGCCGCCGGATTCGTCGCTGTCGAATTGTTGTGATCGACCACACCAACCGAAGCCGATCCGGTGATGGCCCACACGCCAATCGAGCAACGGCCCTTGCCCGCGCTATTCGTAACGACAATGTTGCCTGTCGTATTACCGGCCGGAACCGCAAGCCAGAAAAGCGCAACGGTGTCTTGGCTGTTGAATTGCGTTTCGATGCGCGTCATCGAGACGGCGCCGTTTCCATCCCCCGAATCCAGCGTGACGCCGCTGATCGAGGTGGAAACAGAAACGGCCGAAGACGCTACGCCGACGACAACAATCTTGTCGGATTGCACCGCCCCGATGTCCACACCGTTGTAGGTGTAGGTTGTGGCGTTGCTCGTATCCGTAACTTGCGCTCGGAAAGAAACAGCAAGTGCCATCGCTTCCCCCTGCGCATCAAGTCAAAAGGCGAAGGGGCGCCGCGATGAAGCGCAGCGCCCCCATTTTTTTGTTCTTCTTTTTCAGCCTTAGCCGATGCGCAGGATCGCGTTGGACGAGTCAGCGGTCGGCAGAACAACCGTAAACGTGCCAGCCGTCACCGATTGCGTGCCGCCGAAATCATGCACCGACATCGCGCGCGTCGCGGTAGGTCCGCGTTGCGAGGTGTTGTAAATGATCATACCGGCAACGCTCAGCGTCGCGGATGTCCACGATGGATCGGTTGTCCAATCGACGAATGCCGTGGTGCCCGATATGGTCGGCGAAGCCTGCCCGGCAAGCGCCTGTCCGCCAGCGGTATAGCCGGTGCCGGACGCTTCGTCCGAATTGCCCGTTACGTCCGTGTAGTTGGTGGTCGAGGCGCCATAGGTGCCCGCCATGCCCGACTTGATCAGCGCGACCTTGAACACGTCGCCGGTGAAGGTAATCGAGCCGGACGAAATCGTGCCGGTGTGGGCCTTCGACAACGTACAGGTTGTGGACGAGTCGATGGACGCTACAACGGCGCCAGCGGCAATGTTGGTGCCCGACACGGCCATGCCGACCGCAAGGCCGGTGACGTTCGCCAATCCAGTAAGGCCGAATTGGCCGGACGTTCCGTTAACGCCGGTTTTTACGACAGTAGCGTTGAAGCAATGCAACGCGGAGAAAAGATCGCTCTTGAACGATGTCAAGAACGCGGTGGTGATACCAGCCATTGATAGACTCCCCGCCCGTTAAGGCGTTTGTTCTTTTTCGTTTTGTGGAGTTGTCCGCTTATGCGGGCGGGTTACTTGGTAGCTGGCGCGAGACCGCCGATGGGCGATTCAATCCGACGCGCCTTGAACGCCTTCGCGTGTTTGTCGTCGGGATTGGCGTCAGCGTGCCAGCTCCGATGAATCTTCATCGAGCTGGTGAAATGCTGGCTGATCATGCGCCAAACGATTTCCTGAATTTCGGGGCGCGCGAAATGCGACTCGAATGACGTGCCCTTCGCGGCGTCGGCGACGGACTTGAGCGCAGCAGCCTTCCGCTTCTCGACGTGTTCGCGATAGCCGGTGGACAAGCGCGCGGTGCCTTCCTTCTTGAGCGCCGCCGCCTCGTTATCCTGCACGTCTTGATGATGGCCCTCGAAAGCTTCCTGAAGCGAGATGACAAATTTTTCCTTCTCGCGCCGAACCTTCGGCGAGGCATTCGGGCCAAGCACGATCAGGTCGCCAAGCTGGCCAGCCGTAACCTCAGCCCATTTGTCAGCAGGATGCGGGCCGCCATCCGTCACCATAACGGTCGGTGTCATTCTAGGTCTCCTTATTCAGATTGATCAGCGCGTGCCCGTTAGGGTGAACGCGATATTTGAAAGAGTTGCGTCGCGAACGGCGGGCGCGACGATGCTGAGAACATCGCCGGGATTGAAAGTGAACGGGCTTGCGGCGATAAATACCGCCGTCGATGACGACGCGGCGAATTTGACCTGCCCAACCTCGCTGCCGTTTTTTTGCACCGAGAAAATAGAGTCGGCTGTAGCCGCGACATCAGCGACGCCGAGACTCCCGGCAATCGCCGTCGCGAATTTCACCTGCGTCACGAATTTCATCTTGAAGATGATTTCGGACTCAATCGGCCGCCCGGCGATCCACACGGGAACGTCATACGGACCTGACAGGCGATTCCAATTCCCCGCGCCGTCATAAGCCAGCGGATAGAACGTTGAATCGTCAAAGACCTGCCAACCGCCCTCAGGGACCGTGAAGAACCATCCGGTGTCCTGCTTCTCCGCAATCTGATTATCGTGCCCGGCAAATGCGCCAGTTGCACCGGGGAGGACACGGTACTTGGTGCCTGTCGCCTCGCTGCCGGTTGGCGCGGTAACGGCGGAATTGACGCCGATGATCGGAAGCGCGGTATCAAAGACCTGAAGCGTTTGCAGAAGATCGCGAACGCGCCCTGTCATCTCAGTCGGATCGTGACGAAGGCCAGAATCCTCGCGCACCACATATGAGGCGCCGCTGAGATTGCTGCCGGGCCAACCATACGCAAGAACAAGGTGCGTATCGTCGGTGACGGTCTTGATGGTTACGCGGATGCCGCCCGATTCAAACGAGTCGCCAGCAACGAGCGCAAGCGACCATAGCGTGCCTACGCCGGTGACGGCGGTGTTGCCCGATGTGACTGATACCGTACCTGCGCTGTAAAGATCACCGAACGCCATTTGCCCGCCCTATATTGGCGGCCTGCAACAGCGAGTCGATTTCACGCCCGCTCTTGGCGGCGCGAATCTTCTCAATCAGTGCGCGCCGCGCATGTTCACGCCCGGCAAATTCGTCGGGCTTCTTGATGATCGCCTTCGCAAGCAGCTCAACCGCGATGCCGGTGCGCCTGCTTTCTTCGGAAAGCAAAACGGGCGCCTTATTGGCGCCCGCTAGAAAATCCTGAGCCTCGATGCGCTTTCGTCGGTGCGCTTCGTCGGTGTGCGTGCGGGCCATCCCGAAACCGTTGAAATGCGCGTTGACGGCTTCTTCCGCGCTCGCAACCTTGTCAGATAGATTCCGATTGATGGCGATTTTCATTTGAAAGTGATACTCCCAGCCCATTCGAGATAAGGCCAAAGCGCAACATGCACGATGACGTTCCCGCTTTCCGGCGATGAGATTTCCGCCTTGCCGTCAGTCGGCACGTAGGTCGCCTGCGAGTGCCCGTCATCGACAAGAACCGTGGCGCCCGGCGGGATGCCGCTAAACGTAACCTCATCCTTACCGTCGCCTATCGCTTCCATCTTGTCCTGCGTGATCGACATTTTCGGCCGCGAACGCAGCTCGCCGTCTTTCACGTACAAGATGTCATAGATGTCTTTTTCCAAGATGAGGCATTTCATCCCGGCAGAAGCGTACTGATCAACGATGGTCGGCGAAAAGGAGCCCTGCTGCCGCTGCATAATGCGACCGTCATCAGGCGTATAGACCAAAAGCGTTTTCATGCGTATGCCATCCACCTCACGCAATCGTAATAGTGATCATAGGGCGGCGAATTGCGTGGATCGCCGCCCTGATTGAAATTGTACCAATCGACGTGATCCTCAAAAATCGCGGCATAGATGCCTGTTGTCGGCGCTGTATATAGCGTGGTGCCGACGCTGGAATATCCGTACAGGTCCATAGCTGGCGGCCGATAAGTCAGAATGACGTTGGCGCGCGTAGCATCAAATGCACTGGTTGAAACCTGTTCTTCGATGTACGCAAAAAACGGCGGATAAGGAAACGTCTTGCCGAAATATGTGGTAGTCACAGGAATCGCATTGCTCGTTGTGACGGTCACGAATTGACGCCGCACTACCAACGCCATTCCGACAATCGAACGGTTCACAGCAGCAAGCTGCGAATTGAACGTCATCTGATCGAGCGTGGCCGTGTCGGCATCATAGCCGGGGCCGACGACAATGATGCCGTCCTTCGTGACCTTGAGACGCCGACTCATGCCGCGCTCATCCCAAGGACCACATAAACAACGGTTTCGTCGATGGTATAGATGTTCTTGAAAACAATCCTGTCAGTGAAAGGCTGCACTTTCATCACAATGCCAAGCGCCTCGCCATCATTCGGCAAATTGGAATCAAACGCCGGAAGATTGATCCAGCCACCGACAGTTTTCTTCACGCCCCAACCGATAACGGGAATGGATGCCAGCGTGGTGCCGAAATAAACGGTCACATTAGTCGATGCTGGCACGGCCACCGAACCGCGCATCAGGAATTGGAAATTTTTTGCGCCGGTGGTGAGCAAGCACTGATCGTCAGTCGCCGTGAAAACATCAATCCCCGGCTTGCTCAGCCAAACGCCGTAATCGGTGAATGTCGATGTTCCGAGCTGATCATATGGCTGCGTCGGCACAGTATATGCGAACGTATAGAATCGTTGTTCGCCGACTGAAATTCGGAATTCATCAACCCAGCCATTAAACGCATTAAAAGCGCCAGCACCGGGACGGCCAATCGCAAAGGGCGATGAACTATTCCAAAGCGCCGAGCTGAAAACGCCATTTGTGGTGTTTTGGATCACGCCATCAACGAAAAGAAGATAATAATATCCGTTGAACTGAATTACAGCGTGATGCCACGTCGCCCCTGACGTGAGGAATGTAGTGCCCGTGATTAGCGTAGCGGGAATTGTGTTCCCGGTATTTGAGAGCTGCACCCACAGCTTGTTGTTTTCATTGACCGCGCAGGCAATCGAAAAATCATTGCCGCCAGAATCGCATTGGCCGAAGATGTACCTGCGCGTACCGTCGCCGCCGCCGACCTTGAACCAAAAGTCAATTTCCCACGAGGCGGCTGCGCCAAGATTAAAGTCAGCCGAATCCGGCGTGTCGATATAATCGTTTACATTGCCGGTGCAGGCGAGAGACTTAGAACCGAAAACGAATTGCGATCCGGTGGTTGCAATCGCCCCGTGCGCCGTCCAAGTCTTCGCGAGGCCGCCAACGTTCGAGTCCGCAACGCCGCTTTCAAAGTCGAGCAAAACCTTGGTGTAAGAATCATTTCCACCATAGCCGGTCGGGACTGTCCGCGACCTATGCCCGACAAGAAGACGATTGGTCATCGCATTTTGAAAACCATCACCACGAAATCATAGGTGAGGGAATCTACCGGCGTGGTGTTGGTGGGGCGCTGCCAAACCGTAACCTGATTAAATTTCACGGAAGCCGGAAGCGGCACGGCCGTTGTGTCGGCCTCAGTGCTGAGTCCATAATTCTGCGCAGCCGCAAGCGAAACTAGATACGGCGGGTTGCTTCCCGCAAGCGGATTGCTGAAGCTTTGCACCTGATAACGCTGCGAGGCATAGAACGCTGTCCCGCCGAAGGCCGCAATCGAACCGCCGACAACCGGAATATCAACTTGCTCGCCGGTCGAACGATCAATCATAAACAACCGCACGGCTGGCGGATAATCCAGCGGCGCGAAGGGGATCACCACCGGCGGATTAAGGCTCGTGTTCACGAGCCGCGTCACCGACCACAGCCGATATACACTATCCCAATCCGAATTAAGCGACAGCGAATCTTCATCCGTTGTCGGTGGCGACAGCGCATCAATACCGGGGAGCGAACATCGAATGCCGCTCGATGACATCACAACCCTGCGAGTCATCAGTCGGAAATCACAAGGCGGTTATTGTCTAGGTCGAGCTGAAGCTTTCCATCCGCGCTTTGGATCATCCCCGCCGTGAGCAAGCCCACGTTCGCGACGATAGCAGAAAGCGTAGCTACGCTCAGTTTGTCGGCCGTGATCGTGCCGGTGGCGATGATGTCGCCGTTGATAAGAACCTCGCCGCCTGACACGATGAACAGCGGCATAAACCCTACACCATCGGCGGTCGAGCCGACCTGAAACTGATCAGCCTCGATCAGCACTTGCGATGTATGGCCGCCATGCCCGTCATCATACGTGGCGACCTTCAGGCCAGCCTTCGTATTGTTGGACATCACGGTTAGCTCGTAAGAAGCCACCGCGCCGGAAGGTGTCACGCCAACAATGAACGATGCCGTGCCAAGGGCCGTGCCATCATCGAGCGTGGCCTGTAACTCATCGAGCAATTCGACAACAGAGCCGCCGGGGCCAACAGCGGCGATGATCGCCTCGTTGAAGGCGGCCAGCGCATTGCCGTATGACGCCGAAATACTGCGCTTCAATTCCTGCTTATCGAGCGCGTTTGAAGAATCCTGATTGGCGACCGCAAGCGCGAGGGCGGCAACCGTGGTAGTCAAATCGTTGATCGCGCCCATAATGCGATTGCGAACCAAATCCTGAAGCGCGTCATCGAAGCTTGTAAGCTGAACGTCAACAGGAACGGCGCCGGTGGCGGAGGGCACCACATGCTCAGCGCCGGTGGTCATCTGCTGCCAAGCCGTGAACGTTGTGGCGCGTTCCGGCGTTGTCTCGATGGTGGCGCGGACATCGTATTCGGTTGACGCCTGAATACCGGCTGAGATGACGCCCTGCCCCGAAAGGACATTGGAGAATGAGGCCGTCATCACGGCGCCAGAATCATCATCAGTGTGAATGCGATATTCGACGATGACCCGATCAACCGTTAGATCGAGGATCGGAGTCCAGTTGCAGACAATCGCCTGAATCTTAAGGCCGCCAGCGCCCAAGATTGTGCTTCCCCCAATCGAGAAGCTTGGCGCCGTCGAAAGCCGCGTGGCCACTGTCGGAAGCGTGCCAACCGCCGGGCCTGCGGCCGGGGTGACATCCGAATATGCGTCGGACGAAATCTCGCGAAGCGCAACCGTATTCGTGTGATCGGCGTTAAGCGTCGCCTGCGTCACCATCCAAGTCCGATTGCCGTACAGCGCGGAATTCCACTGAATCCAATCGCCCGGCTCAAGCACAACGAATTTATACGGCAGCGTGATCGTCGCCGTCGCCTGAAGACGCGCGAGCCTGCGCGCAATCTCGGAAAGCCTCTGAGCCTGATCGACGTATGGAATCTGCGGCAGGTCGAGCGTTTCAACAAGGCGCTCGCCATCCGTCGCCTCATCATCCGAATTCGTGTTCGGCGGATAGGCGACCTGTTTCCATTGCTGCGAGGGATCGGTGAAGATGCCGAACACGGCATTGAATAGCGACGCGCGCGATTGCTTCGCCGAAAACTTTACGGGCTGCCCCGATACAATATCATCGTCCGTGATCGGATCAGGAAGCGCGAGCGATTGCGCGACGCCAGCGATGGGGGCGAATGCGCCTGCGCGCTCTTGCTCGACACCAGCGCAAGCCTCAAGGAACCGGGTTACAACGTCGCCGTATTGCTCATCAGCGGAGACGTAAGTACCGCACCGGAAACGTGGGTTGCTACCAACGATTTCATCGCAGGCTGTGGCAGCCGCCATGAAATAATCGGGCACAAGATCGACGGGCGCGACACCGCATCCGACAACGAGCTGGGAAGCGACATACAAGCCGCGCCGGAAATTATAGAGCTGCACAATGGGATTTTCGGAAAATTCCCAAGTGGTCTCATCATCCCAACGATGCGCACCCGACCCCCCTGCTGTATCGTCCTTGCGAATATCATAGAGGCGACGCCCACGCACCTCGAAAAGAAACTGCGGAACACCCTGCGGATACAGGTCGGCATCATATTTCAACCGGCAAATGATGTAGCTGATGCCAGTCAGCTTAAAATCTGATGTCCACCGCCCAGCGGGGTTTGCGTTGGTGACAAGATTCGCGTCGGCGGTTTGGCCGCTCTTGCCAAGGTAAAAGTCGAGCGTGAAGCCGGTAAACCCATCGACCGTGTAATGCTCAGCGTAGGTCGAGCTAGATGTGCGCGTGATCGTCTTGCGCACGCCATCAACCCAAACCGCGTCGATGCCATCGTGCAGGCCGTCGCCGATGGCGAAGACCATTTCAAGATAGGCGTTATCTGCGCCGTAGGTGTTGAAATAGATGAGCTGCCCAGCGACGCCCTGCTTCCCGAACACCGATCCGCGCGGAACATCACCGCCCGTTTGCAGCGACGTTTGAACGCCAGATGTGGAAGCGACTGACGACGCCTTGGTTTTCGTGAGTGCCTTCGCGGCATAGCTCAAGCCAATGCTGAGACCCGCAAGGGTCAAGGCCGTCACCACCGCCATGCCTGTGATAGCGGCGCTCGCGAGAGCGCCGACAATAGCAACAGCGATGATCGCCATTATTTACCCCACGGTGTAGGCGAACCTCGCTGCGTTGAGCGGAAGCCGGGTAAGCCCGCAAGGTGCCATGCCGATGATTTTGTGGCCGTCGAAAATAATCGCGACCTCGTTTTTTGTATTTCCGTCGATGGCAACACCGATGTCGCCTGCGCGCGCCATTGATGCTGACGTGCGCGGGCAAACCGATGAGAAGACATCTGCGATTGAGTAGAAGCCAAGGCGCAACATCACGCGCTTGGAACCGAATTCATTCCGCCATACGCGGTGCGATTCAAACGGATCGACGCCCGTGATCGCCTTCATTGTGTCGAGCGCGAGCGTCACGCAATCGGCGCTGCCCCACTCGAAATCACGCGATCCATATGCGGCAAGGACGGCATCGAACCGTCGCCGCCAATCAGGAAGCCGTGCCGGTAACAACGCCGCCGCTCGTTTGACTGGCCGGTGTTGCGCGGCCCCAAAAGATGTCGAGGCTCGCGGCCATTACCGCGTGCGATAGACCGCCATCGTTCGAGTCAATCGTTTTCTGATCAGCGTCATCGCGATTGCGAAAGCCGTGCTTCGTATTATCGCGCGCTTTGCTTTCGAGATTCACAACAAGCTGAGCATTGCCATTGATGTTCTGATCGTGGTCGATGCGATCCAGATAGCCGCGATAAATCTTCTCCACCGAAATCAGAGCGCGCGTGTCGATGTCCATATACGCGCGATAGATCGTTACAGGCCGTTGGTGATACGTCTCGCCCTCGATGGTCGCAAGCGTGTCCGGTGTAAGGTCCGAATTGGGAACAGCCGTCAGTCGAAGAACCAACGGAACGGCGGACAAGTCCGAAACCATGCTGATCGGATCAACCGAGATAAGCGAACCGGCGCCGACATAATCGACGCCGTTGAACGTCAGCGTTCCGTAACCATCCCAAAAGCCATAAAGGCCGGAATCAAAATCGAATAGCACAAGGCCGCGCGCGACAATGTGACCGGCGGCGAGCGATGCCAACGTGCCGGAATCAAACGTGCGCATTATGACAAATCCTGTGCGGCCTGAAACGAAACCGGCGATGTGTAGCCGGAAACATCGCTAGACCAAGTTTGAGGAACGATGCGCATGACGCAAACCGGCTTCACGAGGTTGGCGGCAATCGGCGAAACTGGCGCTGTCCCGCGCGGGAACGGCTCGACCGCAAAGCTGACAACGCCGCTGCTATTGGCCGCGACATCCTCAAGAGCGCGATGCAGCGCATACTTGCCGCTGAGAATCCAGCCGATCATATCGCCCGGCTTCACCATGTACCCATTCGGCAAATTGCCAAGCGTGATCACGTTTCCGCCGGACCATGTATTCAACGCGCACGTTCCATCGAACGGCGTTGATCCATCATAGCGAAGCGCAGGCAGCGAGCCGCCGATGTACGCCAGCGGCGATGGCGCGTCGGGATTGTAGCCGTAAAAGCTTTTCCCGGCGCCGCGTAGCGAATCCCGCCATGCCGCCCACGCGCCGCGCTGAGCTGGCGTTAAGTCAATGGTGGTATATTTCGCCGTCCACAACGGCTCACCAATCTCAGCCGACTGAACAGCACCGCTGCCGAGAATGTTGTAGCCTTCCTGCCGGGACAGGTCGAAAGTGACCTGCTTGAATTTGTCGATGCCTGACGGGAATGAGCGCGGATAGCTGATTGTCATTATAGCCCCCGCACTCGCCTATCCTTGGCATCAATCACCAGCGGAATGATTTGCGGAAGAATTTCAGCTTTCGCGCGCGCAACGATTTGATCGGCAACGCCCTGCGTCGCCCCCCGCGCATCAATCGCAAAATGGATGTGAATGTCGCCGCCACCGGCGCCGCGAGCGACAACGCCAAGCTTGCCGCCGGGGCCGCGCGCGAGAGGCATGATCGCCTCATCGCCAGCCTCAGCCATAATGCCAGTGCGGCCATCGGCCATGCCGAACATCGTTGGCGACGAAATCACGCCGCCGCTCGCGAACGGAACCAAACGGCCATTCGAGAAAACGTTACCGTTGGCCGAAGCGACCAAACCGCCGCCGCTCGACGTGCCGCCTGTCGGCAAAAAGGCGCCAAGGATCGCCTGAAGGCCCTTCGCAATCGGCGCAGCAATGAGCATCTTCGCGACCATCTCATCAATCGCCTTGATGATCACGAGGCCCATATCCTTGAAAGCGTCGCCTGTGTTTTTTGCGTGCGTCGCTAGATCGACGAAATCGGAGCTGATGCCGTTGGCGATGCTAGTGCCCGTGGTGTCGAGCTGCGTCCGAAGGCTGCCGGATTCAATCTCAAGCTGCTTCAAACCGGGAAGCTGCGCCTTGAGGATTTCCTGCTGCTTGATGGTGTCTTCAACGGTCTTCTCATAAGCAGCCATCGCCACGCCGACATCCTGAAGCGTGATTTGGTGCTGCTTATAGAGCGTATTCAGCTCAGCCATCTTTGTCGCGCGAAGCTGATCGGCCGTGGCAAGACCGTTCGCGACAAGAATCTGCGTGTCGGCCTGCATCTTCTGCGAGACCACGGACGCTAGCACGGCGGCCTGTTCATCGGCAGTAATCTTCACGCCGCGCTGACGCGCAGCATTCAACTCATCCTGCTTCTGCTTCAGAAGATCAGTCAGCGGGGCGCCCGCGCCAAGGATGCTGTTGCGCTGGCTTTCCATTTGGATCGCGTACTGCAATCCCTCAGCCGAAACCGCCTTCTTGTATTGGTCTTCGGTGATGATGTGCTTGGAAAGCGAAAGGTCCAATTCCTTGATGCGCAGATTGTATTGATCGTGCGCCGTCGCGGCGGCACCAATCGCCGACACCATCTCGCGATATACGTTCAACTCGCTTTGCAGGTCTTCGGTGGTCTTCTGCTGAGCGGGCTGCGCGATGCCGCTCAAGTTGAGCTGCGGCGGATACGCGGGAGTCGGCACAAGGTTGGGAACGAATCCCGTTGAGCCGGGCGGCGATGCGAGCGCCGCGCCGGGTCCACGGCCGGGCGCCGTGCTATTGAAAAAGGAAATCAGGTCATTCCACGCCTTCGTGAGCGTGAAGCCTTGCAGCTTGTCAACGATGCGCTCATCAAGATCGAGGCCGCGCTGCCAAGTGGACAGAACGGATTCGGAAAACCAATTCGCAATCTTATCCTGCACGCGGCCAGATGTCGCCTCGATTCCAGCGAGCGCATCCGCAAGCTTCTTAACCTCATCATTCGCGATTGTCGGCTTGCCGGACAGATTGCCGACGCCACCGGCGCCGTTGATGGATTGAAGGATCGGCGCAATCGCCTGCGCGCCGCGACCGGCGGCAGCCTGCAAGAGCGCGCCGCCCTTCTCGCCCGCCTGCGCATAGGCGGCGGCGAGGATGTTCAATTCGTCGGCCGTGGTCTTCGCCGACTGAGCCTGCTTCGCCAGCTCAGGATTGATTTCGCGCAGAAGATCGAAATAAGGGCCTTGCGACCGGCGCACCTCATTCAACCGAACATCGAATTGGTCGATGGCGCGCGACATCGCGTCGCCATTGATGCCAAACTTGGCGGCCTCGATGTTCAGCTTTTGAATCTGATCGGTGGTGAGGCCGGTGGTGATAGAGAATGATTGCAAGCCCTGCGCCTTGCGCGCGAAATCGACAGCGGCATCACGCGCCGCCTCAAATGATTTCACCACGCCGCCAAGAACGGCAGCAGCGCCGAGACCCCACGGACCAAGACCCGCGAGCGCAACTCCAACCGGGCCAAGCCCGGCCGACAGCGCAACGAGCTGGCCCTGAACGCCCTTGATCGCAGCCTGAAACGCATTGACCGGCTGCGGTTGAAACTTTTTCGTCGCCTTGTCCAAGGCATCCGCATATTGCGCCTGCGTGATCACGCCCTGATCCAACGCCTTCGTCAGAACCGTATGCGCCTGCGCAAGCTGCTGCGTCGAGCGATAGGTTGGATCAATGCGGCTCAGCAGCCGGTCATACGCACCCGATGCATTGATTGCCGACTTGGAAACGGAATCCGTTTCCTCAGCGACCATGCCCATCGAGTCGGCAAGCTGACTCGCTTGCTTGTTGGCATCATCGAAGCCCTCAGTTTGGGCCTTGATCGTAATGGTGCGGATTTGGTCTTCGGTGGCCATGGCATAGCCTCTTTTTTATTTTTGCGATGCAAGCCATGCTTGATCGAGGATTCTGATGGTCCACAAAAACCAATCGAATATGTCCGGCTCATTGAAGCCGTACCGTTGCGCGTAGGCGTTGATCGAGGAAAACATGATCGGGCCGATAGTCATTCCGACTTGCCGATCAGTGTTCAGCTCTTGAAACGCCCTATAGAAGACATCCATTCCCGGCGGCAGAACGGGCGGGATCGCATCTTCAGGAATCGGTTGGCCGCGAGACAGCGCGGCTTGAGCAATGTCGAGTGCGTGCGGGCCGAAAACAATTTCCCATTCGACCCGCGCCCTCAGTTTTTTGCGACTTGCTCCTGCGTGGCCTTCTTCTTGCTGAGGATCGCGGTGGCCGCCGCGTTCACCGACCAACGAAATGCGCGCAGGTCGGGATCAAGGATATATTCTCGCGCCTTGTCCTTGCTGTAGGGGATTGGCTTTCCGTCATCATCTTCCAAACCATCCCAATCGACCAAGATGGTCTCAATGAGCTGTTCGGAAAGATTCGCTTCCTCGATTTCGTCAGTCTTCTGAAAACCGCTGAGCGCGGCCTGCTTAACGGCGAGCGCCTTGTAATCAGAATTCCCAATCCCGCGCACCTTCAACCTGAGGCCGGGAATGAAGGGAGCGTCAACCCAATCGCCATGCTCGATGGCATTGGAATCAATCTTGATGTCGGTGATCCTCATTGAATGACCTTTGGAGTCGAGAAGCCGCGCGCCGGGATGGCGCGCGGCTCTTTTTCGTTATGCGCTCGCTGGCAAATACCAGTAGCGGCCGACAGCGGCCGTGTAGCCCATCGTCGGATGCTTTGACGCGCTATACGTTCCGTTGAACATGCGGTCGGTATTCTTCGCCGTCACGGGCGAATCGCCGCTGATTTTCGTGTACGGAACATCAAAGACGTAGCTCTGCCGGGGCGATGCCGCATAACCGGCGCGGAACATCAGCGATGACGGCGTATCGTTCAGCACCTTGTTGAGCAACGTAAGGTCGCCGAAATATGCCGTCAGCGGCCCGCTCACGGAAAACTCGCCGTTGCGGATGCCAACACTCGACAGCGAGGCAACGGCCGGTTGCCCGGCCAAATTGTTCGCAATCTGAAATCCCAACTCCATCACGAAAGATGGGCCGGTGATAGGCGATCCGCCTTCGATCAGCTCAAGGATGTTGGACGCCGAATTCATCACCGGAAAGGTGGGCGCCGCTACATCGGTTGCGCCGGACGCGCGGACGGTGCCCGCGCTGGCACCAAGGCCGACAACATCAAACTGAAGATCAATGACGGCGTTCGCTTTGACCGTGGCGCTGAATTTGTCGAATTGGCAGCCACGGAAATACTCATACGAGGGCGACACCAAGTCTTGCTGCTGACGCTCGATGGTGAATGAACGCTGCGTCACGCCATTCTTCACCTGATCGCCAGCGAAGACCTGCACGGTCTTACCCGTGCCAGCGTCCGTCGCCCACGAGGGCGGCAGCACGTTGAACGTAAGCTTGTTCGCAGCGATGGCCTTGATTTGCGCCCAGCCATTGCACCCGGCGGTCGCAAACTGATTGCCAGCAATATCGCCGCCAATCTTAACCCACTCGCCGACATTCAAGCCAAGCGTGGTGAAATCGAGCGACGTTGACGTGATGCCATCAGCGACAGCCACAAGATCGCCGCTCGCGCCCTGAAATCCGACAACGCGCAGATACGCGCCAGCCGGGACAGAAGCTTCAGCGGTAAACGAAGACGCCGGAAAGACAACGGTGGTCGCGCTCGACGAAGCAACGCGCGACAGAATGCCGTTATTGCCGGGCGTCGCAAAGCCGTTTGTCAGCACGAGCATCCCGGCTTTGAACGCGGCGCCGCCGGAATCAACGGTCGCGGTGGTGGTGCTGAGGTCCGAAATTTCGGTGTCAGCATTCACGCAAGCCTTATATGGCTTGTTCGCCCACGTTCCCTGAAACGTCGCTTCAAGAAAATCGTCGAAAGCCTGAAACGACAGCTCATTGCCAATCGGGCCTTCATTCGTGAGGCCGACAAGAATCTGATCGGCAACCTGCCGGTCGGCTTGCAGCTCATTGCTTTCGGTGCGGTTGGGCGAGAATTTCAGGCCGCTCGACGTGAGGCGAATCGCCTTCATCGCGGGGCTGGCAGGCGTAACGCCCGGCGTCACCTCAGCCACATAAGCCGAGGCTGAACGATTGGTTGAACCCATAGCAGGTCTCCAAATTCTTTTTTTTGTTTTCGCAGGATCGCCTTGCCCAAGGGCGGCTTAGGCTATTGCGTCATCCAAGCTCATCGAAATAGTACGGAACAGCGAGCGAAAGCAGATAGTAATTGCCGTCGCCGTTGTTATCGTCGAATGCTGGCCCTGATGGCGTGAGACACATCACGCCGCTAAATTGAACGGCGCGAAAAAGTGTTTTCAATTCCTCGATGAGCGTCATCGCGTCATCGACTCCGGTATCTCGATTTGCGCTCAGCACCAGCCTGATGCCGCCTTCCTCGCGGAAGGTGCGGGCGCCAATCTGCGCCATGCCAACATGCTGCGAATTCGAGACCGGATATTGAACGCTGAGAAAGTTGCCGCCGTCATTCGGCGTCGATGCCTTCTCATTCGGATACACCACGGGCAGCCCATTCCAAGTTTCGCCGATCCGCGCGCGGACGGCGGCCTGCACAGCCTGCGATGCCATTGTTATTTCACCGTGATGAGAATGGCGGGGTTGCGCGTATTCCGCTCAAGATCGCTTTTCGACTTTCGCGACTGAAGCCCGCGCCGGGTTTGTTTTGCGACGGATGCCCATTTGGCCAAGTCAGTATCGCCGCCGATCACCGACTGATAAGTGAAACGAATCTTGGCGAGGCTTCCATACCTCTGCGCCGCAAGAGCCGCGACCACCTCATAAACGCCTTCCGGCGCCTGAGCTGATTCACCGCTTTCAATCTTGCGCGCATACGGCTCGACATTCACGAAAGCGTACTGACTGGCGTTCGGGATCGCTCCGCCAACATCAGTCTCAATGCCATCGGCATAGAAACGATGGCCGCGCCCATACCGGCCGCTCTTGACAGGCGAATGCGCGATGAGCTGGCTGTCGATCCACTGGAAAAGATCATCGACCAACTCAAATTCAATTACGATTGTGCCATCAGGCTTGACGGCGTGGAAATCTTCTGTTTGCGCGCCGTCAACGAAAATCTTGTGTTGCGGCTTTACGCCGCTGATGGCTTCATTCTGAGCCTCAGCCGACTCGAATACCTGTTCTGCATAATCAGCAATTTTCTCGCTGCGCGCAGCATCGCTTAGGTCGGCCGGAAATAGCAGCTTGATGTCGCGGTCAAGAACCTCGACCTTGCTTGAAATTTTGACAGCCATCAGCCCAACAGCATCAGCTCGATGCGGACAACGCCTTCTTCGGTTTTCACCAGCTCAGCCACATCAATCGCGCGAACGCGACCCTGCACAATCAGCTTGTCGCCCTTGCGCGGATAAAGGTCGCATTCGGCCGTACTGCCATCGCCCGGCCAAGCACCGTTTGAATTCTTGATTTCAGTCGGCGACATAATCGCCACGAGGTCATACTGCGCCATATCGTTGACAAGGAGATTGGCGCGCAAGCGATACGAGCGAACGTTAGCGCGCACCGGCAGGTCGTTATTCGTGGTCGGTGACTTGCCGACCAACCGGCGCAGAATGCAATCCTCGCCGTCTTCCTGTAGCGCGCTGTCGAGGTCATCAACCTGTGACATCTCGCACCTCAGCCGAACGCCGGGCGGCGCCACTCAGTAAGCAGCGCGTCAACCTCAGGCGGAAGCGCCGCATTCTGGCCAACAGGACCAACCCAATAATCGCGTTGAATGACGTTCGGCACATTCACGCTTTTCACAAGTGGATCGCGCCGGGCAGAGGCGCGCATATGGCGAACGAAAATAGTGCAGGCACGCGCCAATTCTGGCGGCGAGCTGCCGGGAAGACTGTAACCGCCCTGATAGGTCACGGTAATATCGCGCGCCCACCAATCGCGAACAGAGCCGCCCGTAAGGCGGTATAAAATCCCGGTTTCCTTATCAACAGAAAAGTCGGTGTCTTCTTCCAACGTGATTCCGTCTTCCGTCAAGGATTCGATTTCGATGACGGGAAAGCGCAGCAGGTTCAGCTCAGGCGAGCCACGGCGCTGAGTGCCAAACGCAATAACGTGCGCAAACGTTTGCGTCACATCTTCGGCCCCGAATACCGCGTTACATTCTTTTGCAATGATCGCGCTCGCTTGCGTGATCCATGTAGCGAGCTGCGTATCTTCGGCCGTTCCAGTGATGCCGAATTCACCCTTGACCGCATCGCGCGTGGTCAAGTCAATCGACGAGGCTGGCGTGTTGACCGTCAAAAAGCTTTTCATCGCCCCACCTCAAGAAAAAAGCGACCCCGGCCACGAAGGCCGGGGCCGTCGCCCCATGAACGGGCAAGTATTACGTACCGATGCAAACCCAGCCGACATTCTTGGCGGCGGTGCCAGCAATCGGAGTCGCATCGCCGGAAGCCGTGGGCTTCCATACCTTAAGCGTGACGTGACCGGCCGTGCCGCCCGATTGCGTCGGGATCACATAGGAAACAACATTGGCAGCCAGCGACGGGTCTTCGGCGAGATTCGCCGCGCACGCGATCACGGTGGTAAGGCCCGTGGTCTTGTCGAGCGTGCCGGTAACGGCATCGACGCCGCGCGCAACCTTCAGAACGATACCGTTCTGCTTGAAGACGCCGCCGGACTTGATTTCGAGCGTGCCGCCGACGCCCCAATAAGCGCCGCCTTCCTGCATATAGTTCAGCGTCGAATACTGCGCCGCCGCCGCGCCGCCGAGCGCGCCAATGATAAGCGCAGCAAGAGCGATCCTGAGGTGTTTCATTTTTCTTGCTCCATTGCCCGACGCGCGGGCGGAAACTCACCCGCCGTTTCCGGCGGTCGCTTCACCGCCCTTTCGGACGGCTCATAGCGAAATGGTGTCGCTCGATCAGCCTTCATCAACTTGATTGCCTGCCCTTGCGGGAGGTCAACTACGGAGCCGGTGCGAAGCTTCACGAGCATGAAAAGAAAAACGGCGGGCCGAAGCCCGCCGTCCCTATTTTGGTGGTGTGGATTACGCCTGCGTGAGCGCCTTGACCGCGCCAGCGTCCAACAGCTCGCCGTCGAAACGGGTAAAGCCGATGAAGCCGATTTGGTCCGCCTCAGCATAGCGTTCCGTCAAGCGACGGATGCTGAACTGAAGCACCATGCGGCGCACGTAGCGATTGAAGGCGCCGAAAATGACGCTCTTGTTGCCCGTGGTCGCTTCGGCCATGTGCTGATTCACCGAATAGGCATAGCCGCTGATCGTGGCAGGCTCGCCCGCCTTCACGTCCGCCGGATTCCAGATGTACCGGCCCTGACCGTCCTTCAGCTTGCGAAGGATTTTCAGCGTGGTGTCGGTGAACATCCAACGGCAAGACGGATCGTTGCGGTACGCCGGATCGACGCTGTGTTCCAGCTCAATCAGGTCATCGAAGGTGACACCCGACGCGCTCGCGGCCGTAACGCCGCCGCTGGTGGCGTGAACGATACCATTCGGCTTGGACGAGCCATCGCCGGTGGTAAGGTCGCGGTTGCCCTTGCGGCCGATACGCTCAGCCATAGCATCACGCACGATGGTCTCGACATCAAGCGCGGCGTCCTGAAGCAACTCGTTGGACACCAGCACAACGCCGGAGGTGTATTTCCACGCATCGAGCGACTTGGTGCCGAACGTCAATTCAGCGGTGCTGACGGCCGTGTTTTCGGCGATCAGCGCGCCCTCGTTGGAGGTGTCGTCCATCGACGGCCACGGGATCGAAACGCCGGTGGACGTATTCAGGACGCGGACAATATCCGGGTCCATCATCGGACCCCACGCCTTGAGGGACTTGATCAGCTCAGGCATAAAGCCGGTCGGCACGAGGTAGCCGCCGTCCGAACCTGCGGCGCCGCCGCCGGTGGTGGAGATGCCCTGCCCCAAGAAGGTGCGAGCCTCAGCCTGCGCGCGCCGCATAATCTGCCGCATGTCAGCGGGCATATCGGTGAGGCCATAGCGCAGGTAATAATCGAACGCCTTCTTGCGCTGCACGTCATCGAGCGGCGCGGGCTGTTCCTCAGGAACCTCGACGGCAGGCACCGAGCGGTCTTCGCCCTTCGGCGTCCGAACCGGATCGGCAACAGCGTTCAGCGCATTCTCGCGCTTAATCTGTTCCTGCTCGCGCACGGCAAGAGCCTCAAGGCGGTCATACTCCGCCATGGCCTTGTCATGCTGTTCCTCGATTTCCTTCGCCTTCTCAGGCGTGGTATCCGAGCCGATGCTTTCCATCAGAGTGCGAGCGTCGGCGACAGCTTTCGCCTGCGCGTCACGAATCTCTTTGAGAGTCATGGTTTTCTTCCCATTTTTGTTTGTTTTGGGCCGCCGTTATCGGCTGCCAGCTTGTTGTGTGCCTTGCCCAAGGGCGGTTTCTGGCAATAAGAAAGCCGCGCTTAGCGCGGCCTCTATCTGCGAGCGCGTTCAGCGCGCGCGGAATCTCAATTTTTGCTGCATCCTCAATCGCGCCTGCAAAAGCTGGCCGACCGGCGATAGCGTCGATTTCGCCGCTTCACGCTCCTTGCGGTAGCTATCCAATGAGCGCAGCGCGGCTGACGTGTCTTCATACGCGGGATAAGTCACAATGCTCACATCAGAAAGATCGCACCTGAGCAAAGTGCGAAGGGGTAGCGCCTTGGGATCGGATTCATCCCATTCCTCTTTGCGCGCACGAAACGCAAATGAGCATTGCGTCACGTCGCCGCGATCAATGCTCGCCATCAGGTCTTTCGCCCATTGCGTGTCGGGCGGCGTAACCTCGAAAGCGAGTCCCTTGTCATCCTCGCGAAGCACGAGCGTCCCGGCAGTATTCCGCCCAAGAACGAAATTGGAATCGTGGTTGAACAGCGCGCGCACGTCATCGCTGCCGATAGCGTCGGCAAATGCGCCGGGCGCAATCTGTTCGCGGAAATAGCCGCCAATATCCGTAATGGAATTGAACACGGCAGCATAGCCGACAATCTTCTTCGGCTGCCCATCGGTAGCGCGCATCTCGACAACGCCGATTGCGCGTACCTCTTTCTTGGTGTCCGGCATATCACTTGTCCCCGGTCTTATCGCTGGGTTGCCCCTGATCGACGGGCTTCTTCCCGGCGCCAGTGTCTTGCTTTTGTTGCTGCTGCTGGCCCGCACTTTCCAGCGGCACCGATGCACTGTTGATGTAAAGCTTGTCGCCGCCGGGAAGCGGCGGCAATCCTTCCTTGGCGCGCGCTTCGTTCGGCGACAGCACGGCGGCGGAAACGGCGTTGGAATAGCCTTCCATGCGAGACATAAAGTCGCCGCGCAGCAATTCGTCCTGATTGAATTTCACGAATGCCTTACGATTGCGCGCGGAAAAAAGCTTGGCGTTCAGCTCTTGCTCGATGGCCGTCAGCCAATGCATCAGCGTATGCTTCACAAAGCTTAAATCGGCCTGTTCAGCATTCGAGTAGGTCGCGCGCGAAAGATCGTGAAGGAAGGTCGGCGGCAGATTGTAGATTCGCGCAACCTCTTGAATCTGGAACAGTCGCGCGAGCAAGAGCTGGCCCTGTTCGGGATTGAAGCCAACCGGCGTCAACTCGTGGCCGCCGGGCAAATACACCATGTTGCGATTCTGCGCGTTGGCGTCGCGCACCGCTTCAAGAACATCGTTGGCGGCGCGCTTCACGGCCGCCGCCGTGGCGGCCGGTCCTTTTAAGGCAAGCGGCGGGACGCCACCGTTGGCGAAATACTTGGTGGCGTATTCCTGCGCGGCAATGCAGAGCGCGAACGTGTCGCGCATGTTGGAAACGAGATTGATGTGACTGATGACATCGACATCCAACAGGAATGGAATGTCGATGATTTCGGGCGCCTCGTATGTGATCAGCCGCGTGTTCTGCGTTTCGCGGTAATCATAGAATGTGCGGCCGTTCTTGCGGCGGATCGTAACGCCCTTGGGATTCAGCGGCCATAGATTGACAACGCGCTGCGCAACGTTGCGCTCGATGTATGAGAATGAGCGGCCCGTCAGCAACGTGCCATTCATCATTACCTGACGCCATTTGAATGACGTGAGGCAATCTGAATTCACCTCATCATGGATGATCGTGTAAAGCGGATTGCTTTCATCGACCATCGGCCCCTTTTCCTGATCGACCTTGTAAAGATCGAGCGGAAGCGACGCGATGGTGCCGCCGATGAAGCTGACAGCGCAAAGCACGGCCGGAACGGAAAGCGCCTTCGCAGGCGTTACCTCAATCCCGTTCGCCGCCGAATACCAAGCGCCAAAAAGCTCGCGAAGGGCTGCCGGGTCCGAAAGGGAGACCTGCGGATTTTCCAGCGAAATGCGCGCCTCAGCACCGGCGCTCACGCGCCTATCAAGGCGTGACAGGATTCCCATTGCGCAGCCCTTTTTTTATTTTCATTTTTGTCTTGCGCTTGCTTGATGCACAAGGATTGCGCCGGGCACGATGTAGGCCATCGGCAAATAGATCAACGCGCAGCCGTAGCAGATTAGGCCAAGGCCGATCAGGAAAATCAGGTCGCGCTCATCAACGAATGATTTCAGCGACAACAAGAATTTCCGCGCCATATCGCTTCCTCACTTTTTGATGGAAAAGCCCTCATTCTCATAAGGAGACTTGAGGGCGCCCATCGCTTCTGGATTCAAACTCATCAACGATGCCGCATTGAAGGTCGCCATCAGCGTGTCGATTTTCGCCTTACCGGCCGCCTGCTTCGTTATGCTGATTGCATTACCGCGCGGCTCAGCCTTGGCGTTGCCAACGCACCAAGCCATAAGCGCCTGCCCGGCGTGGGTGAACGTGCGTTCGGCCAGCTTGCGCTCAAGCGCCTTGATAGCGCCGTTCAGCTTCCATCCTTGCGGGACGCCAACGATGCGCGTGGTGTCCAATCCCATCGCCGCGATTTCATCGACGATTTGCCCGATGCCAACCGGGTCAACGCCGATGGCATTTTTCTCAGGCAGGATTCCAAGCGAGTCGATCCACGCGACAATCTCAGCAATCTGCCGAACGTCGCTGCCCAGCTCTTTCACCACGGTCAATTCGCCATCCTGTTGAAAATCCAACAGGCGCGCTGCGATTTCCTTGCGGCGCTCAAACACGGACTGATGCGCCCATGTGTGCGACCAATGAAGCCATTCGCGGGTTTCGCGATCACGGCCAATGAATGCGAGGCCCAAAAGATCGTCGAGGCCGCCGCCGTCAATTCCAAAAACGCCGACATCCGAGCGCGAGATAATCTGTTCAAGCGTCAGCTTGGTGTCGCCCATCGCCTCCCAAAAATCGGCGCCGGGCCAACGATCATCTGCGAGCGCAAGACCAATCTCGATATTCAAATGCTGTGATGCCCAGCGGCGGTATTCCTGTTCGCCAGCAAACTTGGCATCGCGGGCATCTTCAACAAGGCGCTCGATGGTGAGACCGCATCCAAGATTCGGCGTCACCATCGGCCAGTTCTTCGGATTTTCCCATTCGCCGGACTTGATCATATCCGCCGGGAATTCATAAAGCAGCGGGAGCATCGCGCCCTCAATCCGACCGTCGCGGATTGCGCGCGCCTTACTCAACTCGATCCTGAACACGCCAGCGGGCGGCCGTTCGGATTGCGTAGTGATGAAAATAAGAAAGCCTTCGCTCTGCGAGATAATGCCACCGCGTAGCTGTCCAATTACGCGGTCGGCGTCAGCCATCGACGAAATTTCGTGCAGCTCATCAATGAGAACGCCAGCAGGCTTGGCGCCGGTGACAATCTTGGTGTCGAATGTTTTCACCGACAGCATCGCGCCGTTCATACGGTCGATGATGCGCTTGCGGTGATCCTGAATATGCATCCGCTTTTGCAGATACCCTTCAGGGTCATTCTGAATCATGCCAACCGCTTGCTCAAAAGCGCGGTCGGAAACCGTTTGCGTCGGGCCGATCAAAAGGAATTCAGCGCGCGGCCGGATGTTCAGCGCCAACGCCGTGACCATAATAGCGGCGCCATTCGTGGTCTTGGCATTCTTCTTCGGCACGAGCTGGAAAATCTCGCGCACATGCCTGATCATCGTATCCGGGTCGAGGGAACCGAATAGCGCGCGAACGGGATCGTAAATCCAATCTTTGCCGACATCCGCGAACGATGGCGTGCCGACAACATCGGGAATGTGCAGCTTGCCGAAGACAATAAGAGCCTTCCGCACCTGTTCATCGTAAAGCGGCAAATCAGGCAGTAATGATTCGCGCGCCCTAATGCGGTCTTCCCAATCAGGGCACGCAAAATTCCACTTTTTCATTTACTGACGCGACGGCGCGGGCGACTTGCCTAGAACATCTTCCCAGCTCGTGCCCTTGGCTGCGGTCATCGCATCGGCCGTGGCCTGCTGTTTCCTTCCAAGCGGCGTCGCTGCCTTATTCGGATTCGGAAGCTTCGGCGGCGCGTATTCGTACCAACCGGCACGGCAAGCCAGCCAGTATTTTTGCGCACCAAGCTGCGGCTTGATTTCCTCGCGGATCAGCTTGCCCTTGGCGTTGTATTCGGCCGGGCGCCCGACCGCGTTTTCGTAAAGCGCGTGCGCCACGCGCCTACTCGCGCCCTCGACGCCTGCGGCAATCTCTGCGGCGAAATGCTTGCGAAAGGTCTTCTCATCAATTTCGAGAATCGCGCAGATGTCGGCTTCCTTGCCGCCAAGCGACAGCTCTAGCTCGACGTGCCTTCTGTCCTTTTCAGTCGGCACATATTGCGGGCGCCCCATTTTGATTCTCTTTTTTTGTTCTTGTTATTTCGCATCCATCGTCGCTCACAAAAAAATTCAAAAAGTCGAGTCAAGTAAATTTTTTTTCGCAATTTCACGGCGCAAACAGAAAGGCGGTCGCCGCTAAGTCATTGATTCTCGAAATTCTGAAAAAACTCGTTTGCTATAATGCGTGCGTGAATTAAAAAAGGAGACCAAGCCAATGACTGACATCGACCTGACGCTTCCCGATTTCCTGAACAGGAAACTGTGGACACCGGAGCGTATCGCCGAAAGCGAACGGCTCTGGAAAGAAACTATGAAACGCGGGCGTGAGCTGGCGAAAGCCGCAACACAACGCGAAGCGCGCGAGCGCGAGCTAAGGCGGCTCAATCAGAAGATTGATGCGTATAACAAGCGCAGCATCTTGCCCGCCGAATGGAGTGTCGCCGAGCGCATCCATCAATCGCTTGTTGCCAAGCGCGACAGGCTTCTGGCGGAGGCGGCGTGATGATGCTCAATGATCCGATCATCGACCGCGAGGGGCGCGCGTTCTGCGGCCCTCGCGCCATCTAAGTCATCACCGGAGTCCCGGTGAGCAAAGTCGAGCGCAAGTACCGGCGGCTGCGCCGGTGGAAGAAGGGCAAGCCGGTCCAAGGCACGTACTGCAACGAGACCATCGAGGTGATGCGCAGACTCGGTTGGCGCGTCACCGACAGCGGCACGTTCGATTTCGCCAAGGCGCCGACAGTGCGGGCATTCTGCGAAGACCGCGCGCACATGGGGCCGTTCATTGTCCGCGTGCCGGGGCACGTCTTCGTCATCAGCCACGGAATGATCCATGACGGATACAGCGTGCCGTGGCAAAACTATCGGCGACTCTCACGTCGCGTTACCGGCTTCTGGCAATTCGACGGCAAGACAAGAATGCCAGCCGACGAAAAGCCGAAGGCGACGAAGCCGCCGGTCGATCACGTCGCCGTCCGTGCAGAACGCGCGCGGCGCGCACTCGCCCGCCTCGAAACGCGAGCGAAGCGAATCGCCACCGCCATTAAGAAGCGTCGGCGGCAAGTCAAATACTATGAAGTGAGGATTGGCGACGCCTCAACGTAAATCAAAACGGCTTAAGCCCCGGTCATTGCTGATCGGGGCTTCTTATTCGCACATAAAAATAGGGCTTGACGCCCTAGGGCGAATTGCCCTATTATCCTAATCATGGAAACGAAACACAGACAGAACCGCGATCAGCGCAATGGCCGCTACACCTTCGATGGCGACCTGACCCGCATGTGCGTATGCGGTCATACGCTGGCCCAGCATTTCCACGGCGCCCCGCACGATTGCGCAGCTCACACGATGGCGCCGTATCCAAAATGCGATTGCCCCAAATTCCGTCAATCACGAAAGAAAGCAAAGGAGACCTGAAATGGAGAAGCCCATCGAGCAATACAATGCGCTCAATATCACCGATGACTTTTGCAGAATAGTTGGACTTACCGAATCACGAATTGAAGCGGCCATCGAATCTGCAAAGCGCGCCGGTAACGAGCTAAGGGTGATCGCGATGAATGATCGCCTTACCGCCATTCGATCCGCATGGGATGCATTCGTTGCCGGTCACACGATGGCAACGGTCGCCGAATTCGACAATTAACAAGCTGCAATCCCCGGCGCCTGCCTCCAACCCCGCCATTGGCGGGGTTTATTTTTGGGCTTGACGCCCTAGGGCATTATGCCCTATAAAGGAATGGTCATGGGCAATCACGCCCGGACACAAAGGAGACCAAGCATGAACCTTCAATTTGACCCCACCCGTAGCTTCAACCGCTTCGGCCGTGGTGGCGCGTCACTGATGTCGCGCAATGGTGCGAGCCTCAGCAATGAGGAAATCGCCAAGGCGTGCCCTTCGGTGTTCGCCATCGAGAAGCACGAAAGCCGTTCGGATCGTTACACCTACATGCCGACCGGCGCCGTGATCGACGGCTTGCGGAAGGAAGGCTTTCAGCCGGTTGCCGTTCGGCAAGGCGGATCGAAAGACGAAATGAAGCGCGGCTTTACCAAGCACATGATTCGCTTTCGCAAGAGCGGCCTTGTCGCTCGCGCGGTCGGCGATAGCGTGCCTGAGGTGTGCCTGCTGAATTCGCACGATGGTACGTCAGCCTATGAACTGTTCATGGGCTGGTTTCGTCTCATCTGCCTCAACGGCATGGTGGTGTCCGATCACAGCCGTCCGAACGCGCACGTTCGCGTGCCGCATAAGGGCGACGTGGTAGGTCAAGTCATCGACGGCGCTTACCGCGTCATTGATGAGGTTGACCATGTGGCCGAGAAGGTTGGGCGCTTCCAAACGCTCATGCTGGCGGCCCCGGAGCAACAGGCGTTCGCTACGGCGGCGGCTCAGCTCCGCTTTGAAGGCGACTCCCCCATCAAGGCGTCCGCGCTCAACGCGGGTCGGCGGCCGGAAGACACCGGCAATGACCTGTGGCGGACTTTCAACCGCGTGCAAGAAAATCTTGTGCGTGGTGGCATCGGCTACTCGCAAGCCAACTCAGAAGGCCGGATCATTCATCGTCACACCCGCCCGATTCAATCGGTGGACGGTGACGTGAAGCTGAACCGCGCCCTTTGGGTGCTGGCCGATGAGATGGCCAAGCTAAAGGAGGCCGCCTAACAAGAGAACGCCCGGCGGAGCAATCCGCCGGGCAACTCTTTACGCGGACACACACCATGCGCTTCAAAATCGAATCTGAAACAAGTATGGCGGCCGACATCGAATTTGAAGGCGCCGACTATCTGCTTGAGCTGCACGGCGGAGAATATCGGCTGATCAAGAGCGGCGGTGGCGCAATCCATTACATCGGCCGCGCGAAAATTGGCATGATCAGCGCGCTCGCAAAGGCGCTCGAATTCCTCAAGGACAGCCAGCAATGACCGTCCCTATCCCCGAAAGCTACCGGCGTACATCGCGCGGACACGTCACCGTCGATGGTGTTCAATTCTTCTCATATCGCGTCAGCATCAATCGCTATGCGATGATCAGTGAAGATGGGCGCTTGTGGGTGCAGCGTAATTTCGAGCGAACGACTTATTGGGCCTGCATCCGTTCTGGCGGTGAAGGACAATCCATCACCATCGGACGGCGCTACCTCACCGAAAAAGCAGCGATGGCCGCTGCTGTGAAAGCAGCGGCGAGGCTATGAAGATCATCCCGGCTAAGCACGAATGCAAAACCTGCGATGGCACAGGCCGCGTGCCGCTTGGCCGACGCGGCGAGGTTCAATGCGAAAGCTGCAATGGCACCGGCGACAAACGCAAATCACCGTGGCGCCAGCGCCGACTTAAAACAAGGGGATCGAAATGAGCGATCACGAAATGACCGGCCAGCAATTCGAGGCTCGCCTGCGCGAGCTGAAATGGAGCAAGAACGGACTCGCTCATTACTTGGGCCTCAATGAGCGCACCGTCCGGCGGTGGCCGCCGGTGCCGCCCTACGCGGCGGCTGTCCTTGCCCTTATGACCAAGGAGAAGGTTGCGAAATACATGGCGGATCGCGCCAAGGCGAAGGAGGCCGAACGAAAGAAGAAGCGGCGCTAAAGGATGTGGGGCGCGCAGCGTCAACTACGCGCCCCGTGTCCGACGCGCCAAAGGAGACCAAGCCCGTAACGCGAGCGGACTCGCGTTAGGTATCACAAAGGAGACCAACCATGAAAGCCTTCAAGATTCTCGTGAACCTTGCTGCCATCGCCATCACGCTCATCGCGCTGGCGGCCGTGTTGACGCCCCCGCCGGGCGATGAAGAATACCCGGTGGTGCGCATCGACCAGCGATGGGCGTAATGTCGTCATCGACCGGAGCTGACCTAATCGTGGCCGACCTCATCGCGGCACTCGAAAAGATCAAGCGAGAGTCCTGCGAGGATCACACCCGCGCGATGGCGCACGCTGCGATCATAGCGGCGCGCGCGGCGATGCGGGCGCTAGTCGGAAGGGATTAGAGCGATGGCGAAAAAGCCATACACCAAAAAGCAGCTCGACGAATTCGATTACCTAACTTGGATGGCGTCGAGTAGCGATCAGATGGATCGCATTCGCGCGCGGCTCGAAATGCCGCGCTTCATCGAGAAGCATGGCAAAGAAAAATGCGAGCTGATGTTTGCCGAATTGAAGCGGCAAGACGCAGCGCGCAGGAAAGGACGCAAATGAAAATCCACGAAATCGACTGGCGCGATGTCACGCCGCCGGGATCACGATATGAGCTGCACGCCGCACCGGCCGGGAATGACATCGCCTTCCGCCACCGGCGGATCGAGCGGCCGACAATCGGCGAGCCGCGTTCAAACCATATGACGCGCGGCCCGTGGACGCCGGGATTACCGCCCGGCCTGCGCAGCCCATTCGAGACCACACGGGAAAAACCTGCCGAAGCCAAGCAGGGAAAGGATTTGCGCGGGATCGGCGTCAGCCAATCCAAATAAAAAATCCCTGCGTGAGGCCCAGCGCGGTTGCCGCCTCCCATAATGATTCAGGATGCGACCCCCCCTAGGGGGTGTCCGCTCGACGGCGCATATGCTCGCGCCATTCTTCATACATCGTATCGGCATCGACACCAAGCCAACGCGCAACGTGCAGCTCGACCAATTCGGATGCACGCACGAATGGGCGTGTCCACGCTCTGCCTTCCACACACCATTGGATGCCATCCGATACCAGCACCAAGCAGACTTGCATCAGATAGGCCAATGTAATTGGTGCCATGGCGATGAGGGCCAGCACAGCTACTATCTTGAGGCGGGTATGCTTGCTCACTGTGCGCGCTTCCTTGTTGAAGCGTTGCGCTTCCATTCTGGCCATGATGCCACCTCAGCGGCAGCACGCTCGACAGCAGCGACTACCTGTTCAAACGTCATTACGTGACAATCTGCATATGGTGACTGGCGACTTGCTGGCGGTGATCAGCTCGCGAGCGTATGGGTTGTCGCTCACGTCTCTTTCACCGGCTCAGTGACTACCTGAAATTTGGCGTTCTTGGTCTCGACCAACTGATACGTGCCGACCTCGATACCATCCTCAATGTCGCTTGGATCGAGCAACGGCGCCACATTCTCATCAGCGATCAGAATGGCGTCATCGCCATCGCCATCCATCTTCACGTAAATCGTCTTGGGCAAACCCATCTTCAGCCTCCGCCGGTCATAGTGTTACTCGATTCCGAGAATGATCGCAGCGGCGCGTAGCGCCCGGCGCGCTTGCTCGATGGGCAAGCCTTGCAACGCCTTTCTGATGTTCCATTTGGCCTTGCACACGTCGCACGGCTTACCGCCGTTGCAGCGTGGCGCGCGGATCGCGCGATAAGCGTCAGCGTGGCGACATTTTTTCATTTGGATCAATGAATGGATGCAACGATTGAACATCGCGCATAGGAGCGCCGTGCTGTTCCATGCAGGCCACACCAAGCGCCGTTACCTTGCGAATGAACGGCAATGCCTGTTCAATTCCGGTTGAGCCGCGATAGATCGCTTCTTCCGCGTCGCGAAGGCATTTGCGCATATAGACGATGAATTCGGCGGGATGATTGACTCCGGCCTGATAGCCGTGGTGGCGAGCTGCATTTCCACGCTGCGCGTCCTGATAGTCGCGCTCGCTATCAACCGCCGCATATACCTCAGCACGTTTTGGCATTGACCACCGTTGCCTTCCATCGTTTCGATGCGAAATAATCGCGAAGGTAATCTGTGATTTCCTGCCATCGGCCAAAGCCTGCTGATCCGTTGTCGGCGGCTCAGGCGGAATCTCGACGCGGAACAGTGGTATCACTTGCGCTTATGCTTGCCGGGCTTCTCGTGCCCGCAATTCGGATCGAACAGTGCGCACAAGATCACGGATGGCGGCGCGATGTAACAGCTATCTGACGGATTCGATCCGCCACAACCGGGGCGGCTGCGATCCGGCGCATCGCCGCACGCAACGAGAAGCGCCGACAACGCTGTGATGACAACCAAGCGCATCATTTTCCACCTATAGGCCGATCCGCGATGTCCAACAGGACCACCGAAATCCACGATCCGGCGACACCGAGGAACAAGCCCCAAACGTCGCCAAGGAGCGCACCGGCGGCGAAGCCTGCGCCGAAAGCGAAGATCATCGCGAGTTGGCGCATATCAGTCTCGCACCTCAGGCACATTGAAGCTGAGCGTTTCATCTTTCGGGTAAATGTCTTGCACGCGCTGCATCGCGTCGGCCATCTGCTTCCGCGCTTGAATTTCGCGCGTCAAACAATCGGCCTTGTCGAGTAAACGCCGCCCTTCATCAGCAAGACGATTGCGCTCATTCACGAGGGAGGCCAACCCATTCTTGTTGGCCTCGATGGCGTCAATCAAGCGAACGCGAGTCATAAGCACATCGCGGTGAGGAAGAACCAAAACGCGGCCCACCACCAATGCCCCTCGCAAAAGCAAACGATGGCGATGATGAACAGGATGACGCTCATCCGAGCACCACGCGCCCGTCCGGCGCTACCGGCGCTTGACCGCGACGCCGCGCCTTCTCGCGCTCGCCCTGATGAGGCGTGTATTTCGAGCGTGCGCGATGCGCTGGCGCGTATTGGCGCGCTGCCAGCTTGGCGTAATAGATGTGACGGCTCGCCAAGACGTTTTCCGCCTTCGGCGAACGTACCTCAGTGGCCTTGCGGACAAGAGCCTGAGTGACGCGCGCTGGCAGCGATTTCGCTGCCATCAGCGCCTTTGAAATGTTGAACATCAGGACGAGACGCCGACGCCGACGCGATTCTGAAACGCGATCCACGCATCCGGCGTTAGGTCCATCACGAGACAGTAGTTGTCGCGCGTGCCCAAGAAGACCTTGCCCCAACCGGCGGTCGAATAGAAGGCGATGCCGTAGGTCCAAGACGGATCGTCGATGTGATCGCCATACGTGGCCTTGTCGGCCAAGATGAGCTGAACCTGAGCTGCCGTCAGCTCATACTTGCCAGCGGTGTCGGGATTGTTCGCCATCGCGACATTCACCTTCTCCGCCGGGACACATCCGGCGCCGGGAAGATCATCGGCGCGCGGGCCTTGCAGAGAAGCGGACAAAATGAGTGCGAGCGCGGCGAGCGCCGCGAGCATCAGGCGTTTCATGGCTGGGTTGCTCCGATAAGCGCGGCCTATTCCGCGCGGTCTTCAAATCATCAAATGCCAAACCCAAAATACGAACGCGCCGAGCGCCGCGCCGGGCACCACGTCCACAACGTAGTGCTGTTTGGTCTTCAACGCGCTGATCGCAATGAGAATCGGAAACAGAATTCCAACATGACCAATCGTCGGCCAATTCCACCAAATCGTTAGATCAGTCATCGTCGCGACGCTGACGTGCATCGACGGCATCGAATTGCGAAGCTTGTCATAGCTCCAAACAACGTCGATGAAGCGTTGCGACCGCGTGCCCTCCCATGGGCCGCGTGCATTCGCGCGCCAATGCACGGGAATTTCGACGGGCGCATACAAGAAGAAACAAACCTGAACCGCGAGTAACAGAAGGAAGCAGCCGGTGGCCTTCGCAAATTCATCCCAAGTCGGCAGCGACAACGCCGCAATCACGATCATCGGGTAATATAGGCCGCTGTAAACCCACACCCAGCGCGGGTCATAACTGATCATGGAGTCAAAGCGCGTTTCGAGAAAGCGCGCCTCATACCAGCGTTGACGCTGCGCCCAAAAATAGAATTGATAACCGCCGATGATCAGAACAATCACCATAGCGATTTCAATGAGGCGATCAGCGATGCTCAAGTGGACTCCGTGTGAAAAGGATCGAGACCACAAGAGACCAGCGGGTTTGCCCACCGCCGGATTCCGCCGCAAACGGCGCCCGATTTGACACCTGCACATTAGTCTTGCGGACAGCGCAGGCTTTGTCGGACCTCATTCTTACTTGTGGCCTCAAACTTTAGAGAAGCGATCCATACCGGCGCCACGTAAAGCGAACGCCGAACAGCGCGAACGATGGAACGAAACCGTTGCGCTCAGAAAACAGCGAAAAGCGATTATGCTTGATGTGAAGCCGCCCAAACCAAAGCGGAATGATCAGCAGGCTCATCTCGACGAGTCGGGCACGTCTTCAGGAAGCGCCTTCAGAAGATCGTCGAGATGCAAGCACTCCTTCAAATTCGGCGAAGGATCGTTCGGAGCAATCGGAGCGATGCGCCCGTTGCAGTAATCATTTCCTTCCACGGCATCGTATAGAATGCCGATGACGGGCGATCCGTATTGCGGGATCAGCACCACCTTGTCACCAATCTTTGCCGGGCGGCCGTTCTTGTAGTGCATTTTTTTATTTTCCTATCGGGCCATGCGCTTCGCGCGTTCTTCATTCGTCTTGCGCGTGTGACACGAGCCACAACGCAGCATTACGTTTTCGGGATCAAGCTTCGCGCCGCCGTCAGCCAGCTCAACAATGTGATCGCCGAATAAGCGCGTTGGCTTGCGATCAGGGTATTTGCATTTCGGGTCTTCGCAGCGATAGCCGCGCACCTTGATCAGATGCTTAACAAGCGAACGCCATTCGACCGTGAGATAAAACGGGTTGGTGCCGGTCTCTGCGTTCCTGACCTTTCGGGTATCAAGAGTCGCGACCCTTCCGGGTGCCGACACCAATCTTGGTTTAGCCGCGCCCATGGACGTGAGCCTTGCGCTGTTCAGCAAGCGATGGCTTCTCACCAATCGAGACCCACGCTGGCGGATGCGAGTCACCGTCCAACTGCAAAAGCACGGGAGCGCCAGCGAACATCGCCAGCAATTCCTCAGTGCTTGGCTGCCAAAGCGAAAAATACTTGCCGTCTTGATAAGTGACCGGCAAATTGTCATGCCCGTGATCGCGGCCAATCCAATCTTCCGGCGACGCAAGCACAACGTTGCAACCCTTGGCCATGATCGGTTTCATGCTGCGCACCTACTTGGAATTGGTCCGGCGACAGCGATCACCACCTTGCCAAACATTTTTCTTGCAGGGAGCTGTCCTTGTATCGGGCAATAGCCCGGCACAAGACGCTCGATGTATCCGGCCTCAGCGTCGGCGAACACGAGCCAACGCTGTTCAATCTCGATGTCCTTGAAGAAGACGCGGACAGTGAGACCAGCTTTTCTGATTTCGTCGATGAACAGCTCGTTACCCTTCGGCTCATCGAAACGAATACGCGGGACGCTTACTTGACCCGCACAAAACATAGTTATCTGCCGTTGCGGAATAGACCGGAGAATAGCTTTTCGCGGTCGCGCTCAAACATACCGGGATCGCAATTCTGCGCGATTTCATACGCGCGGTCGCGCGTGCGAATGTCGGCTAGATCGCCGTCAGCGATCATCCACATCAACCGGATAACAGATTTCATTTTCAACATCCCGTTTCGGACGGCATCAGGCCCCAAGGAGTCCAGTTGCCACCGGATGAGCGACATTGTTCAAGCTTGACGGTGTAATGCGAACTGCCAAGCAAACATTCGATGACCTGCCGCGCATCTTGCTCGCGCAAAAACCTGACGGCGGCCATCTTGTTGTTTCCGTAGGCGCGGCCACACCAAAATTCTGAAACGCCACCAGCGCACGCGCGAGCGATGATCCATCCATTCATTTGCGCACCGAAAGATTTTCCACTTTCTTCACGGCATCGAGCGCGGCCGGTACAGCGACACGGCGCACATGATCCTCAAATTCGGGATGGCGCTCAGGCCGCAAGACCTTCAACTTGTCGTCTTGATCCATGATCAAGAGCGTGACCCTGACGCCCATGCTCAACGCCACCTGCCGGAACAGGTCTTGAGCGCGCTCGCGCTCGTGCCATGACAGTGCGCGCTTCGTCTCGATCACAACGAAATCGCCGGTGCGCAAATCAAGCTTGCGCATATCCGCGAAAATATCTTGGTGGGGCATCTGCGACTTGCGCGAGCCGGGCGTAGTACGAGGCATCACGCTTCTGGCTTAGCGGCGCCAATCGCCAGCACATGCTCATTCCACGGCACGCGCACTAGATCGAGAACGCAATCACCAGCGAAGCGCACAAGCACGGCCGCGATAGGTTTGCTGGGCCGCACTAGAACGGCACCCGATGTCGCCAACGGCGCGCGCTGAACAGAATCCGCCGCCTCGACGTAGGTGTGCAGCTCATCGCGATTCAGGATGATGATTTTGTCGCCGGGGAGAATCACCTGCGGCAACTCGCGCTGAAGATCAAAGCGCGTGGTCTTGCACGATGTAATCTCGATGCGCTTCGCTGGCGTCGCGATAACCTTTGCAGGTTCAGAATCCGCGAGCTGCGTGAGCATGGTTCCACCGGCCATGACAATTAAGCTGCTGCCGATGATGATTGCCTTACGCATCATTCCCCCGGTGGAAAAGAAGATCGAAGCGCGGTCCCGCAATCCCTGATCAGAACTGGCCCGTTCAGCGGGCCTTGACTGAGATGCTTGTCGGACTCGGACTCAAACGCTTCGATTTTCGTTTGACGCTCGCAAGATCGCGAGCATCGAATTCAGTCAATGCGAGGTGCCAACCCAAGCTTCGCGGATGTCTTGTTGAATTTTTCCCTCACCGCTTTCGCAAGGTCGATTCCGTATTCCATCGCGATCAGGTCAACGCAAATAATTACGTCGCCCAATTCTTCCGCGAGCTGGTCGATGGTCGCGCGCGAACCACGCAAATTGAGCCGGTCGCGCTCAAGCTTCTTGATCACATTGCAGGCTTCGCCTGCTTCGCCAGCCAACTCGTTTCCGCGAAACGAAGGAGTGATCAAGCCATCAGGATCAAATTCAGGATCGCGAACGATGTTGGCGGCGCGAAGCTTCTCAAGGATGCCGTCGCTCACTTGTGGGCTTCCGGCAGAAGCGAAGACAGCGACCGCGCCATTTCGGCATTCTTCGCCGCGTTCTTTTCGGCGGCGGTGGCGCGCTTGCGATGCTTCGTCGCGCGCTCATCGTGTCTCTCAGCGAGCGCAGCATGGCGTTCGCCATGGCGCTGAAGCTTGCTGGACAATTTCGCGATATGCTTGCCAACGATTTCGTCGGCGGTCTTCGGCCGGAAGAATCCAAACATGGATGACCTGTGGGTTTCGGGGTTGCTGGGAGTACGCACGTTCAAAAAGCTAACCAAGCCATCCTTGCGCTTGTCGCCCGGCTGTTCTTGCAGCGGCGCCATAAGCGATAAAAGAAAACAAACCGATCAATCCTGCGAAGCATCGCGAGCCTCATCAGCCTGAGCGCGAAGCCGCCTTGCATTCTCAACGTGGCGCTCGCTCGACCGTAAATCTTTTTTCTGCTGAGCGCGGATCGCGGCGCGGTCATTCCACGCTGCGCACGCCAGCAATGTTTCGACGCTCATGCAGATTCCTTAGCGCGGACTTTTCGCCCGTCTTTTTTCGTTATGCGTGCTGCGGACCATCCAACCAATTCGGCGCATATTGCTTTTGCGCGGCAGCCGCCAGCTCGCGCACGCGCGCCTTCGATTTTTTATATTCGTTGAAATCGACCACGGGCGCCTTCATCAAATTCTGATGAGTGCGGCCGTGAAAAACGATGTGCTTGAACAATTCGGGTAAGCGCGCCAGCTCATCGTCGGTTAGATATTCGCCGCCCAATTCTTTTTCGCGAATGGCGAGCGGCATCAGAAAGACCTCTTACGCACTCCGATGAGTCTGTTGCTTGGCATCGGTTTGATCGTCTTGCCGTCAACCGAATGCTCATAACGGCGATCACACATCCCGCATTTCACGATCATGGGGAGCGTCATTTCAGGAAGCAGTTTGAAATTCGCGGTGATGCGATTTTTGCAATCGCAGGCGAAATCAATCGAGACCGGCACCGTCAATCGTGACGGCGCTGGCGCGTTATCGCCAACGTATTTCATTGCTGATCCTGTCGAGAATTGTTGCGGCCCCGGCATTCTGTCGCCGGTATCGCCTTGCGCAGTTGGCGAACGCCGCGCCGGGCCTGCGTGCCCAGAATCAAAAGCGCCCGGTCGCTGTGCCGGGCGCAATTCCTGCCATAGCCCAATTTATACATGCAAAGTTACCTGCCGTCAAGGGGTAGGGGGTGCCTTTCTTCCGACCCCCTATTAGGGGTGAAAGGGGTGCATCCGCTCGGCGGAAACGACCTGTTTTGCGGGCGTTTTAGGCGCCTGCGGCTTCTCACTGGCGTCCGGCGGGATAACGGGCACATCCGGCGCCGTCATCAGCCCCAATTCGACGGCAACGCTGCTGAGGGCTTCGGTAAGGATCAGCGTGGCGCCTATCTGTTCCTGCTTGCTGAACATGCCGCGCTTGGCGCACGCATCGCGCAGCGTCATCTCCGCCACGAGGATGTCGAATAACCACGCCGCCGACCATCCTAGCTCCTTGTTGATAGCCGCGAGCGTATCGGCGGCGCGCATCCGCGCGTCCGTATTGCCATCCGAAAAACGGCCGCCATCGACGGCTGGCTTCGCCGGGTCAATCGCCTGCACCATCCCAATCTGCGTCAGCTCGTAAAGCCGCTGATACCGGCGCGCGGCATCGTATTGGATGTCGGTGATGCTGCCGCGCGCGTGGATCGAGGCAATCGGATCGCTACGCAGCGACCTGAAGGTGACAATCTTATCACCCGGATTCGTTCCGTGCGGGTCAACGATTTCGATGGGAGCGACCGGCGTGTTGTCGGTGATCGCGCCGTGGTTTTTCCGCGCGTCATATGCGGCTGTCATCTCAGCCTGCGTGCGGGGATGAGTGGAACGCTTTTTCGCCTTCGCCTTCTTCAGCTTCAGCCGCTTCACCATGTTCACTCTCCCTCGAAACGTGTTGCCTCGCCATTCCATTTCAATCGAGTCTTGCCCATAGCCGGGCCGCGCCGACGCTTCAGGCAAACAGCGCCAACCTTGTCGCGCCACTTGGCAAGATCGACCTCCCATTCACCGCGACTTGCGGCGCTGTGCGGCTCACGCTGGCGCAACCAAATATCCCGGCGCCAAAGACCAATCACTATGTCGGCATCTTGCTCAATCGAGCCGCCGCCGAATAAATCTGAAATACGAGGCTCAGGATCATCGCGATCCTGAGATGAGCGCGTGCGCTGCGCCAACACGATCACGGGCGCGTGCAGTTCTTTGGCAAGAGATTTCAAAGAGCCGGTCACGTATTCGATGCGCTCGAAAATATCCGATGTCCGGCTATCGGCTTGGATCAGGCGCAGATGGTCGATGCCGACAACGGCAAGCCCGCGTGAACGCTTCATCGAAAGCGCGCGCGAGCGAATTTGCGAAACACGCATACGAGGCTGATCAATGATCGAAAGATTCAGCTTCGCCAACTCATCCTGTGCCGCGCAAAGGCGATCAAACTCAGCCGGTTGGAAATCGCCTTCTTCAATCTTAGCAACCGAAATCTGAGTGCGAGCCGCAAACAACCGCCGGGCCACATCTTCGTCGCCCATCTCTTGCTGAAACATCAGACACGGCAAGCCGGGCTTCTCGACGCCATCAACGTTTTTAGGCTTCGCATTGTGTTCAAGAATCTGCGTCAGCAACGATGTCTTGCTATCGCCCTGACTGGCACCAATGAACACAAGATCGCCGGGCATGATCCGGCCAACAATCTCATCGAGCGCCGGGATGCCAGTCTCAATGCCGGGCGGGCTTTCCACCTTATAGGCATCGGCAGCACGCTCAATAACGCGAGCCGCGATGTCGCTCATCGGCTTCTCGCGGACCACATCAGAGCCACGCGCAATATCACGCACACGTTCCTCGATGCGCGCGAGCGCATCAGCGGCGGAAATCTTCGCTGAGGCCGCCGCCTTGATCGCCCAATCGCCAACGGCGTCGAGCTGACGGCGAGTCCACTCTGAAAGAATCTCATCGGCGAACGCCGTCACCGATCCACCGGCCTCCGCGTTCTTGAAAAGAACAGCCAGATAAGTCGAAACGCTGGCGCCTTCTTCGTCTTCAAGAGGAAGACGTGAGGCCAGAAGCGTCAGAGACACCGCGCCGTTTTTCTCCCAAAGATCATTGATCGCCGAATAGATTTCAGCGTGAAGCTTGTCATCGAAATGATGTGGCTGAAGGATCGCGTTCACTTTCGCAATCTCTCCCGGCGTCTTGATCAATAGACCAAGAAGCGCCTTTTCAGCTCGCGGATTCTTCATTCGACACCCGCGCTCTGAATCTCATTCCACACGTCGAGAAAATCTGAACCGAATGGTGGCTCATTGATCGCGCAATCGACGCCGATCCTTTGAAGGCGCTGCTTTAGATTGCGAGCGGCAACGAGGCCGGGGCCAAAATCAGTCGGCACCCACTCCCCGTCTTTCTTCTTCGCAGGCAAATCGCCATCGGGAAAAATAACGACGCTCTGCACCTCGATGGGCAAGCGTATATGCGTCATGCCAGCCGTCGAAAGCGCAGCCCACACGGGGAAGCGATGACCGTTGATGCAAGAAACGGCGAGCGCAGTTTCGATTCCCTCAGCAATCCCAATCTTGGGAGCAAGGCCACCGAAGCGAACAGCACCACCGGCGGCGGGTCCGATGCCAAGCTTCGGCTTCTTCACCGCTGCCTTTGCCCCGCTTGCCGTGAGATAAATGCGCCACGCAGCAACCGTCTCGCCATCAACGTTCTGCACCGGCGCCACGAGCGCGGGGAACGCCTTGCGGTGATCAAGGTCATACCGGACCATTGGATGAAAGCGGATCATGTTGATCAACTCATCCGGCAAATTCACGAGACCGCGCTTTTTCAGGTACGTCTCTGCGGCCGTACCGGCTGGCGGCGAAGACTCGGCGAGGATTTCAAGCGCGCCCCTCTCCCTCACCTGCGCCTTGCGCTCATCCTGTTGATGCTCTTGATAGCGCCTGCGCTCGATGCGGCGCCGAATCCGTTCCTGCTTTTCTTTTTCTTCCGGCGTCAGCGGCTTCGATTCACCGGATGGCGGTGCTTCACCCGAAAGGCGCTCAACCGCCTCCATAAAGGTGCAGCCGTCGATGTGCTGAACCATCGCGATCACGTCACCGCCATTCGCACCGCGACAATTAAAAACCTTCTTGCGCGTGTTGATCGAGAAGCGATCCGAGCCGCCGCACGCCGGGCACGGGCCGGTCCATTCGCTGCCAGCGCGCTTGAGCTGCGCACCGCGTTCGCGCGCGGCGTTCAGGATGTCGGCGGCGAGCGCCTTCTGCTTCCACAGATTCCACGCGGGGGTGTCGATGTTCATGCCGCCTCACGTTCCATCACGGCAATCCAATCGCGGAACCATGAAACGATGCACGCGGCCTCAGCCTGATCGTCGCTTTCCACCTCAATTTTATTCGCGCGGCACCATTCATGCGCACGCGCCTTGTACCAATCCGATTTGTTCTTAACGCCCTTCGGCGGCCGACCAATACCAAGATGCGCACGCCACGTTTGCGACGCCACGAATTTTGGCCTGATGCTCTTGCGGCCGAAGATGCGGCACGCGACGCCAATGCATCCATGCACGAGATGCGTGGTGAGAAAATTCGTGTTTCCCTGCGTCGGCATCGGCTGTTCGATGGCCACGCGCGTTGGCTTGAATTCCTGCACGAGCTGGAAAATCTCGCGATCAAACCAATCGAACACACGAGATGAGTAATCGCCGTCAAGGGCTGTCTCGACGGCGCCCTCAGCCGGTGGCTTGTATGGACACAACAGAAGGCCGCCGTGCGTAAGCACGGTGAATTTCGGATTGGAAAGGTCGATCAGCTCCCAACCCGTCGCGCGCTTGGAAATATCGAGACCAAGCAGAATCATGCGGCCTTCTTCTCCTTCGCATCAGCCCAAGTCATGCCCACCGATGCGTGGATGCACTGAAATGAGACTCGCTTGCCGTTGTCGCGGACCTGCTTCAAATTGATGAAGCCCATTTTCCGCCAATTCTTTCCGAACGCGCGTCGGCGAGCCGCGCGATAATTTTCGCCCGGCCTCAAGCGCCGTTCACCGGCGAAACTGGAAGGTCGCCGAAGACGCATTTGCGCGACGCCGAGTGCCGCTTTACGGCAGCCTTGCGCGGCGCCGTGACGCTCACGGTCGAGCGTTCAGGCGCGGGCGACGGCTGAGCCGGACCACCGATGACGATTTCGGGGATCGGATTCCGCTGATGCTTGATCGTCGGCGCGGTTGCCGCCGCAACGGCAATAGCCGCAAACATCCCAATCACCGGCCAAGGTGTCTTCGGCTGCGTCGGCTTCTTCTGCTTGCGAGTGCGCTTTTTCATGCTGCCTCCTTAAATTTTCCTGTCTCATTGCCCCACGCATCCCAACCGGGTGAGCGCGAGCGCGCGAAAAGCTCGATGCGCGGCCCGGCGAAACAGCGCGCTATCTCAGCGCGGACCTCATCAGGTTTGCGAGAATGCTCGCGGCGCGGCGAGACGATCACGCCGAACGGCTTCCGCCCGCGTGCAGGCGCGGGACGGCCGCGCTTCGCCACCAGCAAAATTTCGGCGTTGCCGATATTTTCGTATCCGGTTCCACGGAACAGGTCTTCAATGGCGAAATATCTGCCAACGTGGCCCTTCTGCGTCTTGATCCACACGCGGGCGCTCACGTAGCGAAAGCCCCACGCCCTGATCACGGTGAACGAATGTTCCAAGAACGGAATCGTTGTCCACATCAGCAAACGCGATCCGCTCGCATTGGCGATTGCCGCCACCGGCAGCGCGGCGATTGCCGCCACCTTCATCGTCGGATAGTGATTGCGAGGATTGCGCGACGGGCCGGACGAAAACGCCCAAGGCGGATCGGCATAAATCACTCTATACTTGCGGCGCCGGGGGAATCTCATAGACCCCCCAAGAACGCTGCGATGATTTCGGCCGCCACGGTTTCGGGTTGGCCCTGCGTCGATGCCGCGTATTCCTCAAGCGCCTGCGCGACCTGCGGACGAAGCTTCACGAGATAGCCGGTGCGGGGGAAAAGAACGGACGCGCCGCCGGTGATCGCCATGCACTCGCGCTGATGCTGCGCGTGCGGCACGGCGCGCAAATGCGACGGATCGGCCGCCAGCGGCTTGCGCTCATAATCCACCGGGCACCTGCACAGCGGAAAAATATCGCAGGATGCAGGATCGGGGCACGGACGGCTTGGCTTGATGCTCATGGCACCTGCCCCGCGTCGAGCGCGCGATACATCAGGGCACTGAAACGCGGCTTTGCCGCGCAGGCCGCGCGTGCGCGCCGATCCTCTGCCGTCTTCGGACCATAGAATCCGCTCGTGCAGACAACCTTGTGCGTCTTGCACCAAGGCGACCCCGCCTCAGCAGGCTCGCAGCAGAAACCGAATCCTTCTTCATTCGGATGCCCGAACGAATATCTGCACTGATGCTGAGTAAGCGCATCGAACGATACGAGCGGCCCAAGCGGCTTCGCTATCATCTCCGCGCGCTTCACCATCGACAGACTTGGCGGCCGGTGCGCGCGCGGCCGATCAGCCATTCCCTTCGGCCGAGCCTTGCGAAGAACCTTCCGGCCGTCCTTGGTCACGGCTTTCGCGCCGGGCGCGACAATGCCGTGGCGGCTCATTTTCCCAATGACGGAATTGCGGCTGACTTTTCGCCAATGAGGATTTTCGTCTAACCGCATCGAAACCTGCTGCGCGATAACGGCGGCCGACAATCCGTTCATCCATGATGTCTTCACAAACTGGAATTCATCATCGGGCCACGCCTTGCCAAAAAGATTCGGCGTCTCGACGCCCATGCGCGCCATCTTGCTGACAAGCGATTCCTTCTTCAGCGACTTGACGAAATTTCCGCAAGCTGGATCATCGCCGTGCATCTCAATTAGCTTCGCGATGATTTGCCGCGCCTTGTCACCGGCCCTCCAACGCTCAGCGGAAAAATCCGCGATGTGTTGTGGCCACCGAATGCCGCAAGCCTTGCGCTCGAAATCTCTCACTGTGCCGCCCTTTCCTCGATGCAACGAATGCGCGGCACGGTCACGAAATAAACGCGCGGCTCATCAAAATCGTCCACCACCACTCGCCGATATGCGACGTGATCGTTTTCGTTGAGAACGCGCGCCGTTCCATTCATCGCGAACGGCCGGTCAAACTTGGAAGCAATCTCGAATGTGTGGGCGATGGCCGGGCAGCTAACGATTCCCAAAAGGACGCGCACATAATTCTCAGGTAGCTGCGTTTCGCGCACCACCTGCATCAATCCGGCGCCGTCGAGGATCAGCCGTTTGGCTTCCCTGAGCTGTTCGCCCGTGTAGGCTAAGGAGAAAAACCGCACCGCAATCGCCCCGCATGGTTAACGGGGGAGTGGCGTTCACCACGAATCACCCCGGAAACAGACGATCACCGTATAGGATAAATCCTATTTCGCAAGAGGCAGGTTCCTATTGCGGGCAAAATAGGTTGTTGAAGGCGGCGGGCGAAGCGGGTAAAAAGGACAACCGCACAACCATTAACCGTTGGTTCAGCAGGGAACAGAGATGATCAAGAAGCCAACAAAAATCGACGACGAGCGCGATCAGCGCGTGCGCGATTTGGTTGCAGAACGAACGTCAGAGCTGAAAATCCCATGGTCCGATTTGTCGAAAAAAATCGGCCAAAGTCATTCCTATATTCAGCAGTTCATCAAGCGCGGAATTCCGAAGGTGTTGCCAGAAAAAATTCGACCGCAAGTCGCGGAGATTTTAAGCATTCCTGAATCGGAGCTGCGCGGATCGCTTGACTCCGATGCCGCACCCCTGCGACAAATTGCCAACGCTAAGATCGGCAGTTCAGTCGGCAAATTCACAACAGTCCCGGTTTACGGGCACGCTGTAGGGGGCAAAGATGGACAGTTCATTCTCAATGGAAACAAGGTGACGGACGTGCTGGCGCCGCCGTCTCTCACGGGCGTCCCTGACGCTTACGCGGTCTATGTAGTCGGCGATTCCATGACGCCGCGCTACATGCCCGGCGAAACAGTCTTCATCAACCCGCACCTGCCAGTGCGCAAAGGAGATTACGTCATCGCTCAAATTCTCGGAGACGATGGCGAGCCACCGGCAGCGTATGTAAAGCGGTTTGTCTCGATGGATGACAAGAAGCTGAGGCTTGAACAGCTCAACCCTGAGCGACCATTCGTTTTCGACCGCGAACAAGTCGTCTCAGTGCATCGCATCGTTATGTCGGGAGACGCATAAAAAAACTGGACGCGATTCCTGATTTCATCGGGAGTCGCGTTCATCACGCCATGGGATTCCATGGCGAATGATTTGCTTCTTCCATCCGCGCGGAGGCGGGAACGGAACGCCGTAACGCGCTAGATCGTCAGCGGTCCATCCGCCGTGCTGCCCTTCCAACTCCCTGATTTCCTCTTTGCTCAACTGCCTATGCGCAGGCGGACTCAAAGCCTGACTCTGACTCATTCCTTCTCCTTAATTTTGCTGGTGTAGTCGGTTCGGATGCGAAGCCCGGAAAGACGAAGACCTAGCCCGCGAGCAAGCGCAGGCTACCGTCTTCCGGGGGTCACGTTCTGCTAGGTGCAGTTCGGACGGACGCTTGCCGGAAACGCGCTCACGCTGCGGCGTGGCGACGCTGGGATACTTTTTCGGCGACGCAGCCGAAGGAAACAGGCACACCCCTCGCGACGAGACCTGTCCGCGCTCGATTCCTTAGCACCCATCCATCGCGCGGTAGCTCTGATATGCCAGCGGATCGGTCACGCCTGACTGACATACGAGGCCGCGAGCGAATCGCGGCCGGGCGTCATGCATACAGATGCGCAGCACAATTCCGAAAGGGGGTGTCAACATTTTTTGTAGGGACATATTGACAGAGTAAGAGTCCTATTCCTATTGTCGCAAACGTGACGACTTGATTCGTCACCGACAAGAGGCCGGGAATGCAATCTTTCCTTAGCGAGCGCGGATGGAATCGCACCGCCGTCTTTGGTGTGATTGGGATGCTCGCGAGCGCCGCGCTGATCCTGAGTGTGGTGATCAGGTGAGCGCCGCGCCCCTCAAATCGTTCGCCGACCTGAAGCGCCCTGCCGACCCTGAGCGCGTGCGCGAGCTGCGTTTCGGCATCAGGCTATTGGAAGCGCGCTATGACGGCGTGTTCCCGGCCGGGGTCTTCAAGCTTCTTGCGGAGATGCGCTATGAGCTGGCGCGCGAGGTGGGCGCGATATGAACACGCTCACCGCCGCGCGCGAGGCGCGCAATCAGGCGACATCGGCCATCGCCGCCGTAAACAGCAATTTCATCAAGCTTGCGCTTCCGCTCATCGAGGGACTTAGCGCATCTTGGTCCGGCACCGCCGAAGACATCCGTGTGATGCTCACCGATGTCGGCGTGAAACCAAATCATCACAACGCATGGGGATCGCTGATCCTCACCGCCGTCAAGCGCGGCCTTCTTCACAAGGTCGGCTATGGCCAAATGAAAATCAAAAGCAGCCACGCGCGCACAACGCCACTCTATTCACGCGCGCCAGCCAAGGAGGGAGCGTAACCAATGATTGCGTATTGGCCTCAGTGGGCGGTACTCGCCTTCATCATCCTGCACATTGTTGTCGGGCTTCTGCGCGAAGGCGAATGCATGGCGCACGGACAACGGACCAGCCTCACGATCACCGGCATTGTTGCCGTCTTCGTCTTGTGGGGCGGTCTTTTTCTTTTGCTTCTCGCTGGTGGCTTCTTCAGCGGCATGATGAGCTGAACGGAAATGAATCAGGCGGCAGAAAATCCTCGCGCTGTAATCGGTGGCAACAATCCGCCAGCCGATGAGCCTGCTGTCATCACGCAGGCTCGGGAAGCGTACAAGACGCTCAAACAATATCTCAAGGATGAGCCGGTTGTCGTTTCCGAAGAAGGCGCGCGTAAGGCCGCGCAGATGATTGGCCTTGCCGATGGCGCCTATGATGCCTGCGAGACTGAGCGCAAAAAACAAGTCGATCCGCTGAACGATCAGGTGCGCAAGATCAACGCACTCTTTAAGTCACCCAAAGAATTGCTCGATGATTTATGCATCGAGATAAAGAAGCGCCTCAATTCATTCCGCGCCATCGAAGAACAGAAGCGCCAAGCGGCTGCCGACGCGGCGAAGAAGGAAGCGGATGAGGCGCGCGAACGTGCGCTTGCCGCCGTCGCCGCTGCCGACGCCGCAAAAGAAGATGCCTCGCTTGGCGTCGAATCTGATGTGGGCACCGCCACCGAGGCGGCCCACGAAGCTGTTGACGATTTCAAATCCGCTGATCGGCAGGCGACGCTCGCACAACGCGATGTGAGCGTGCGTGTGTCGGCCGGGCACGGGCAGAAGGCGCTCGCCGTCCGCACTAAGGAAACCCTGATTGTCGATGACGCGGTGAAAGCCGTTAAGGCCATCGGGGCAACTGACGACATCAACGAGGCCATCATCAAGGGCGCTCGCGCCTACCGGAAGCTTCACAACAAGCTTCCGAATGGCGTCCGCTCTGAAACCCAACGAGGCTACTAATGCCAAAAGATTTCGTAACTCCGGAATTGCTCAAGGCGCTTGCAGAACCGTTCGATTCAAAACTCGTTTCTTGGCGCCTCGCTCACGCTGGCGACAGGACGGGCCTCGCGCTCTGCTACATCGACGCGCGCGACGTGATGAATCGCTTCGATGAGGTGTGCAGCCCGATGAATTGGGCGCGCGATCAGAAGGACGTTTGCGGTGTGATGCTCGCTGGCATCGGCATCAAGGGGCCGGACGGCTGGGTTTGGAAATGGGATGGCGCCGGTGAAACGAAATTCGAACCGGAAAAAGGATCGCTGAGCGATTCCTTTAAACGCGCCGCCGTCAACTGGAATGTCGGCCGCTACCTCTATGCCATCCCGGCAATGATGGTCGATGTGCGCTGGATCAAGCGCGGCAAAAAAGATGTCGCCGAAATCGAGGATCACGAATATCCGCGCCTCGCCGAAATCATCGCCAACTACGGACGGCCGGTGAAAGAGCGGGCGCAAGCCGCAGCCGAAAAAGGAATGCCGACATATAAGGCGTTCTGGAATTCACTGACGGATGATCAGAAGGCGGAAATTGGAATCGACCTTCACAACAAGCTGAAGGAAATCGCCGCCGCGAAGAAGGATGGCACCGCTACGAAGAAGGATGGCGCCCATGTTTGATGTGCTGCGCCTTCTTCTCGACCGCCTCGAAAGGCAGGCGGAAGACTTGGGCTGCGAGCGCGGCATCACGAGCCGCGAAATCGCTTCGCTCAATGAGCGGCTCGACGAAGCTGAGCGCCGCCAGCAAAACGCCCCATCTCCCCTGATGGTCGCGCATCTCATCGGTTGCATGGCTGAGCGCAGAAAAATAGACGCCATCAAAATCTATCGCAGCCTCACCGGCGATGGCCTGAAGGAATCCAAGGACAAAATCGAAACGGTGATGAGCCTGTTTCGTGAACCAACCTTCTAATTGAAACGCCAAAGGAGACCAACCATGGCGCGGGACGACTATGACAACACCAACCAAGGCGTTCTTTTCAAGAACGATGACAAGAAACGTCGCACGGATCGCGATTTCAGCGGCAGCATCAACATCGACGGCGTTGAATACTGGCTGTCGGGCTGGTGGAACGAAAGCCGGGGCGGCGATGAATACATTGCGCTCAAGCGCGGCGACGAAAAAGAGTCGCGTGGGCGCGGTGGACGTGGCCGTGATCGCGATGATCGCGACAGCCGTGGCGGACGCAGCGGACGCGGACGTGACCGTGATCGCGACCGTTATGATGATCGGGATGATCGTCGCGGTGGCCGCCGGGATGATCGGCGGAGCGATGATCGCGGACGCGGGCACGATGACTACCCCGATGACCGCGACCGGGGCGACCCCGGCCCCGAATCCGATGATCGCGGACGCGCGATGGACGATGAAATTCCGTTCTGATGGTGGCGCCCGCTGATCCGAACAGGCGCCGCGACTGGCCGGAAGAATATCGCATCGCTGCGAAAAAATGGGTGGACGCGGAAGCCGCTGCGTCCCTTCTCGAAAACACGCGCTCTGCAACCGAAGCGCAGTTGATCGCCAGCGTTCAAGAACAGAATCCCAAGATGGCGTTCAACAAGGCGCAACAGACTGTGAAGGCTTCGCCGGAATGGGCGCAGTTCAATCAGAGGATGGTCGAGGCGCGGAAGGCGGCGAATCTTCTGAAGGTGCAGCTTCGCTACATCGAGATGAAGGATCGGCAACTTGGATCAATGGAGGCGTCGCGGCGCGCTGAAATGAGATTGGACATCTAACGCGCTCGCCGGGGCCGCCCGGCGGGATGCGGGCGGGAGGGGGTTCTGTCCGGCTGACTCTTCCCCCTCCCGCCACTCGGAAACCAAAGGAGACCAAAAATGAGATCAGTAATTGTGCCATCAAATAAAGCGCCGCGATCCGCATATCCTTGCTTGAAAAAATACACCAAGGGCGGATGCGAATTTGTTGTGCTTTTCCATGCCGAGAACTGTGGCACCGTTGTTGCCGTTAATGTCGGCGGATACCACCTAGGTTTTCATTGCCAAAGTTGGGGCGAAGAAGAATTCGAGCCGTTCACCGGCAAGATCGAATTGATCAGCGAGTGAACGCGCCATGTTCCTCGCCTTCGATTGCGAAAGCAGCGACCTGATCAAGCAGCATCTTGCGCTTGATGATCCGGCGCAACCGTGGCCGGTCGCCATCGCTGCTGAGCTGTTCGATGATGAGGGCTGGGCGCAGGAATTCTTCTATATCAAAGTGCGCGCTGAGGGGCGGAAAATCCGCGAAGGCGCTGCGCTGATCCACGGAATCAGCAGCAAGGAGGCCGCCCGGCGGGGCGTCAGCGAGGTCACGGCACTTGGAATGCTCATCGGCCTCGCCAGCCAAGCCACTCACGTTATCGGGCACGGCGTCGATTTCGACAAAGACCTGATCGCTGGCGCTATCCTGCGGCGCGGAAAGCCGACAGACAACTGGCTGAGGCCGGGCCTGACGTGGCTCGACACGATGAAGCTGTCAACGCAGCTCTGCAAAATCCCGCCGAAGAACGGCAGCAAGAACGGCACATTTAAGTGGCCATCGCTCGATGAGGCTTGTGTGAAGCTTCTGAGCGAAGAACCGCGCAGCGGCTTTCACAACGCTTGGCAAGATATGCAACGCACCAAGCGGCTCTTTCTGAAGCTGCGCGAGCTGGGCGCCATCGAGGAAGACCCCACTGAGACGCAGGGAGCCTCGACGTGAGCGGCGATGTCATCCCATTCCCCGGCGACCGGGTGATCCAGCTTTATGATCCTCGCAACGAGGATGTGCGCACGATCACGATAGGCGCGAAAGCGCAATACTGCGTGCGCGTGTCGGCCGAAGACTATGACTATCTGATGCAATGGCCGTGGACATTCAAAATCAGCGACAAGCGCCACGGCAATCACGTCTATGCCCGACGCTGTATTCGCGTAGGTCCGCGCAAAGAAAATCGGCGCGTCACCATAATGATGCACGATGTCATCCTTGATCGCATGGGCCTGCCGCGTCCAACGGATCGGCACACCGGCGATCACATAGATACCGACACCCTCAACAATACGCGCGGCAATCTGCGCTGGCTTTGCAAGAGCGGCCAGCGGCGGAATCAGAAGCGCATGAAGGAGGCAGCATGAACTTTTTTTTCCGTCACACCGGCAACTCAAAATAAAATTCGGGACGTGGCCAAGGAGTCGCTCGACGAGTGTGATGGCATTATTGAGAAAGCGCGCGAGAAGATGGTTGAGCGCGTCAAACGCGATCCATCACTATATCGCGGACTTTTTGACGCTATGGTTTGGACCGCGTGTGACAACGTGATCCGCCATTGCACTCGCGCTCAGCGAAAACAAATTTGGGATAACGCCAACAGGCCGGACGAAGAAGGGGCGCGAGCCACGGCTGCGGCGGCGGAAGGAATGCGCAACATCCTATTTGATATGATGCTGCGTTCAGGAAGAAAACTTGGCGACGTTACGCGCGAAGAATTGCTTGAAGAAAGCGAATTCTATTTTGCGCAGGGTAGAAACATGCTCGCCAAGGGCAGCTTCTATAAACTCATCGCGAAAAAAATCAGCGAAGGAAAAACCGTTCGCCAGTGCATCTCGCTTCAGCAGGCTAACAAGATTCACAGAAAGGTTTTTGGCAATGAGCAAGCATGAAATTTCCGCGCAAAGCGGATGCCCGGCCACTATAGCGGTCGAAACCGGAACGGTCACGCCGGGCAAACTTGTTCGCGGGAAGAAAACCGCGCGGATGGCCCCAACGCTGGTGCAAACCAAATTTCTTCTGCCATCCGAATCTATCGCTGAGAAATCAGCGCGCCCGGCCACAAAGCTTACGCATATCAAAGGGAGCCAGCCGGGCGACTCTATTGCGGACAAAAAATCCGCGCGGAAGACCAGCCAAAAACCACCGATCAGTGGGAAGATGTCTTCCGAAGATTTTGGTCAAGCCGCTTCCAATACACAACTCAAAAAGCCATCGCTTGACCGTGATCGGACCATTGGCAGCACCCAAATCACCGCCCCAGCGTCAGATCAAAATTTCACGCCCATAGAACAAATCGTTTCTCTATGGCCCACGCATCGAGCATGGGAAAAATTGAAAATCGGAATCGACAATCGCGCGCGCGCATTTTGCGCTCGCAGCTATAGTCATCTTGGGCAAAAAGAATCTTGGAAGAAGGGAGGCGACGCGCTCAAGCGTATTATATCAGGCGATATGCTGCCGGAAGATGAAGACAAAAAATTCACTGTTCTTCCGATCATCGCACTCAGCGATTCAATAGAAAATGAAATCAAGGAGCTGGATAAATACCTAGGGAAAATCGCAAAAACAATTCCTATCGCGACGTGGTTTACAGGCTTCAGAGGACTTGGCATCAAGTCGCTTGTTCGCATCATCGGCGAATGCGGCGACATCTCCAAATACAGCTCATTCTCTGCGCTCTATAAGCGACTTGGTCTCGCGCCAGTCAAAGGCGCGGACGGCACCGTGCGCGCCTGCGCGACGTGGCGAAAAATGGGCGCCACGGGACTTTCAAAATCAGAATGGGAAAATGCTGGCTATAGCCCACGGCGGCGCGCAGCAGCGCATCTCATAGAGGATAACCTTGTCGGCTATATGAAACGCCCTCTTGTCGGCGAAGACATCGAAAAAAACGACAAAATGACCTGCTGGCAAAAAATGTTTGTCAGCCGATGCAGATATGAGGTGCAAAATAATCCTGAATTTGCCCGCGAGCCGGTGATGACGGATGGCCAATTGCGCGAAAGCTACGCTGAATATGCCGCCATCAGAGCGAGCCGTTACGTGGTGAAAAAATTCCTCAAGGCGATGTTCCAAGAGTGGCGGAGACTTGAGTTAATCCAGCGGGCTGCAAACAGCGATCCGAAATGAAAAAGAAAGCACAGCCGAAAGGTCTCTCCGCCTACGCGCTCGCGCAGCACGCGAAGCGGCAGAAGGCGCGCACGGAACCGCTGCCAACGGTCTCGAATAGCAAAGGCGGCATCAATCCGCCGCCGAAGCGATTCCGTCGCCCAGCTCCGCCACCGCCGTTCATGCCAGCGGTCGGGATGCGCGTGACAGGGAAGGGCTTTGCGCGCGGTGCCGTCATAGTGGCCGTCACTCCGAGGCAACCAAAGAGAAAGGGCAAGCCATGACTGACAAGCTGCTGGCGACGCTAGGAGCAATTGAAGCGCGAGTCCGCCCGACATTCTGTCCCACAACTAAATTTGAGAACGATGGGCCACGCAAAATCATCGAAGGTCGCATTTCAAAAGACGACTTTGGGGTTTTGTTTCTCGCTGCACTGTCCCTTTACACCGGCACCGGGAGGCCAATTACCGACAAGCTGCGCGCAGCACTGGAAAATTACTGGGCGCTGGTCAAAGAAAAAATCGACAGAAGCTATTCGCGCCTTCCGAATTCTACCTATGACGCGATGCTTCAAGAGGCCAAAGAAGCACTAGCCGTTCTATCGACTGTCGAGATTTCATACGAAGAAGCGGTAAAGAAACGACCTGCCGGGGCGTGCTATTGCGACCTTGATGATCGTGAATGCTATCAGCGCGGACATTGGAAGCCGATTGACACCGCCCAATCCAACACGCTGCGAACGGCGCTGGAAGCGGTAAAGCGAATTCAGTCAGAAAACAACCGCGCGATCCGTCAATTCACAAACATCAGCAACAAGCTGATCGCTGACGCCTGCAAGGAAGCGATAGAAGCCCTCGCCGCTCTACCCGCCGACACCGGGCAAGAAGCAGCGATGCACCGGCGCTGCATCGAGATTGTGCGCGCCTACCGGCAAGAGATGGCCGGACAGGTCTATGAGGCGGCGGCCAAGGCCATCGAGGAAAGGTTAAGCGCGCTGTGACCGTTCCCGCCATCACCCCTATCGCACTCGACACGCGCAGCGTGCCGGAATGGATCGGCAAGACGCCGGACACGCCGCCGCCGCCGCGCGTCAAGGATCGCGTCTTCAGGCGCTATGAAGGAAAATGCTACCTCACCGGCCGCAAAATTTTCCCCGGCGACCATTGGGATTGCGACCATATCAAAGCGATCATCAACGGCGGCGAGAACCGCGAAAGCAATCTCGCGCCCGCGCTCAAGGATAAGCCTCACAAGGAAAAGACGCGGCGCGACGTGCGCGAAAAATCGCGCGCAGCCCGCAAGCGGCAGCGTCATCGCGGAATCCGTGGGCGTAAACGCAAGATGGGTTACAGGCGCTTTGATGGATCGCCTGTCCCGCCACGATACGAATAGATCAAAGGAGACCAGCCATGAAAAAGGAATATCTCAGCTCAACGCGGCTTGGCATTCGCGAGGTCGAGCGCCACTACCTGATCAAATTCGCCGAAGGCGCGGCCAAGGGCGTTCGCTTCAGATTCTTCGGGCGGCCTTGGAAATTCGATATGCAAACTTGGGCGCGCGTATTCATCAAAAAATTCGGCGCAAAAATGATGCGCCCAATCGAAGAACTTTCCATCGCGGATGCTGCGAACGTGTGCAACACCGCCGGATGCATCGCGGGAACGATGGAATTGCTGGCGTTGCAGGATGGCCGCCGCGATGAGCTGTGCAACGCGAACAAATCTCATGGCTATGAATACCAATACTCGCGCTGCCTTAGAGACCTATTCGGCCCAACCGGCGTGGATTACACCATCGTAAATGAAACGGTGGCCGGAAAAGTTGCGCTTGAATTCCTCACCACCGGAAAAATCAAGTGGCCACGTAGCGTCCAATATCGCGACTGATCGCGCGTCAATCAAAGGAGACCAACCGAATGCCTACGCCGCTGAAAATCGAAATCGGAATGTTCTATCGGATCACCGAGGGCGGTGACAAAGACTATCGCGACGGCGACCTAAAGCTGCCAGCGGTACGCGACGCCATCAACGAATTCGTCGCGCTTGGTCTTCTGAAGAAGACGCCCGATGTAACACGCCTCTATCAGCCCACCGCTGGCATGACCATGTGGATCAACGCGCTGTGCGAGGTGCCATATCCCGAACGGCATTGGGTGATGCCGGAGCGGCAGCCATGAACCGTCCCGAAAAATTCGTCGGCGGATTCCGTGACGGTGAAACCGAAATAATAAGAGAGACCCGCAACACGGTGATTGTCCACAAGCCCATCCATGCGCTTGCGGTATCAACAATGCCGGGAGCGCGTGAGCCTGAGGAAACGATTCCGGTCGCGCGGCAAATATACGAGCGCCGGAAACTATTTTTCGGCGCTGGCAATCTAGCCCTTTGCCAATCCTTCTTCGCGCCATATCCGATGACCGATCACGATGCCGTGGCGCTGCTGATCGAACGATACGCGCCGCCAAGCAACGCGGCTGCAAAGCTTCTGCGAAAAGAGATTGCAGAATCAATTCTATCTTCAGCGCAAGAATATGCGCGCGGCGGTGAGGGCGTCGGCTACGCGATTGCTGGCGCCCTTAGGACAGAAGCAATTCGCCTCTTGGAAAAAAACAGGAGTCAGCCATGAAGCGCCTCAGCGATCATGCCCCAATGATAACCCTATGGTGCTATCTCGCCGGTGTTGCGATCACATACGGCTGGGCTGCGCACGGCGATTGCGATGCGAAGCGCCAAAACGGATGGCAGCTTTGCGCGCTGCCGGTCGCCTTCTTGTGGCCAGCGTATGTGCCGCTTCACATCAGTTACGAGCTATGGAGGCCGAACAATGCGCATTGACACGTCATCTATGCGCGAGGCGCGCGAGCGCGAATACGCGCGCATCTCGGAGTGGCACGATCATTACGCCATCTGGCCGGTCAAGATCGGCGACGTGATTTACTTTGGCGGCGAGTTGATTCAACGCAGATTGCGGCTCAACTGTCGCCAAGAAGCGATGTCGCCATTCGGAACAATCGGCCGCGACTGGCCATGGTGGTCTCCCGCAATCAGCCTCAACGGCGAGTGCTGGGAATACCGCGTCAAACCGAAGGAGACAGCATGAACGCGAATAGCGCGCATGGCTTCCTCGTTTGGATCGAAGGGATGCGTGGCCCTGAAGCGCAGATATGGGCCGACAATGACCGCACCTATTACGGTCAATCGCGCCCGCGCATTCTCGCCGAGCATCCGCTTAGCGAAGCTGAAATGCGAATGTCGATCAGCGAGCTGAAGCAAACCTATCCGGCGCCGGTCATCGAGCAACCGAAGGCAGAGAAGATCGACCTGCGCGGTGGCTGTCGCGGCTACCACCGGCTGCCGCCAGCGGAGAAGAAACATGGTTGATCGCACCACCAAGGTCGCCACCTACGGCCTTAACCTTGCCACCAAGATTCAGGCCATCGAACACGAAGCGCATCAGCTTGGTGCGCACGTCACCGCGCACGCCCTCAACCGCGCAAAGAATGCGCTGGGCTATGAAATGGCTGGCGATACGGTGATGGCCGGGAAGGCAATGAGGGGCGAGCGTTGAGCGAAGAAAACGACAAGCCGATCACGCTTGAACGCGCCTGCGCCGAAATCTTCGATGACGAAATCACGCCTCACGTATTGAAGGCAGAGGCGGAGAATGGCAATATCACCATCGCAAAGTTTGGGCGTAAGTGGTTCACCACCGTTGGGGAAGCGAGGGCGTTATTCGCACGAAAGGCGCAAGGCTCTATTGGGATAAGAAAAGAAAAACGTGGTGCATCCGCGACGGCACTTTCGGAAAGCGCACAGGTTGCGGCTTTACGGAGCGCGCTAATGCGGAAACCCAATTAGCCGACTACATTGCCGAGCGAAAAAAACCTGAGCCTGAAGCCGATCCGCTTCTGGCGTCGGTGATGCGTGACTATCTCAGTCATAAGCCGCAAGAGAAGCGCACCATCAAGATGCTCACGCTGTTTTGGGCAGCGCATCGCACGAGCGCGATCAATCCGCGTCTTTGCAACGAGTACGCCCTATCCCGCCCGGCGCCGTCATGCCGCCGTGAACTGACGACGCTTCGTGCGGCCGTCAACCGCTGGCACAAATTCGTTCACGAGCTGAAGCGCGTCCCTATTTTCGTGCTGCCGCCGCCCAATCCCGGCCGCCAGCGCGTTCTAACGCGCAATGAGGTGGCGCGTCTATTGTGGGCCGCCCGTAGCGTAAAGCATATTGTAGGCAAACAGCGAGTCAGACATCTAGCTCGCTTCATCATCTTCGGATTCTATTCCGGCACGCGCTCAGGCGCGCTATTCAGCACGGAATGGTCATGGATCAATTTCGATTTCGACGTGATCGCCAGAAAGGCACCCGGCGAAGCTGAGCATGGAAATAAGAGGCGCCCCAGCCATCGCGGCGACAAGCGCCTTATGGTTCACCTGCGCCGGTGGAAGCGCCTCGATGGCGATGACATAAAATACGTGATCCACTATCGCGGTGAGCGCGTGAGCGAGGTGCGCCATGGTTGGGATGCAGCTTGCGAGCGCGCAGGCATCAAAGATGCGACGCCTCACGTTCTGCGTCACACACGGATCAGTCACTTGCTGATGAGCGGAATGTCGCCGTGGATGGTCGGGCAGCTCGTGGGCGCGACAGCGGAACAGATTGAGGAAACCTACGGCCACTTTATACCGGGATGGGGCGGTGGCGCGGCTGCCTAAATTTGTTCCGTACCAAATCAGTACCAAAATGAAAAAAACGCCCGTGGAATGGGCCTAACTTTCATTTTTCAAATCTTCCCCCAGGAGCCGGCCTCATCTTTTTGAGGGGCCTCGGCTTTTGCTGTGAACGATCAGCGCATTTCGTCGCAGGACAATGATGCGCGCCGAGATTCGTCACGACTTGGCCATATTTGGCCCGATCCGTGGGTTTTCGGCCTTGTCCCGATCCAGGTTCGTATGGTGAACTTACCCTTAGGCGTCATTCCAACCCTGCGAGATTGCCGCTAATCGGTTGAAAGAAAAGCGAACCTCCTGAAAATCGCACGCTGGAATCCACAGGGCCGCGAGTAGGCCGAACCGAGTAGGCTTGATGAATCTGGACATTTCCATCGATTTCGACGGCACGGTAACGCTCGCCGATACCACCGACTTCATGCTCGAGCGCTTCGCGGATCCGAAGTGGCACGAGGTTGAGGCCGAATGGGTCGAGGGCCGCATCGGCTCGCGCGAATGCCTGGCGCGGCAGGCGGCCTTGCTCCGCGCCACCTCGGAAGAATTCGACGCCGCCCTCGATACCGTGGAAACGGACCCCGGCTTTGTGCGCTTCCTGCGCGAAGCCCACGCCCTCGGCGCCACGACCAAGATCGTCTCCGACGGCTTCGACCGTTTCATCGAGCCGGTGCTTGCCCGCCTTGGCGTCGAGATTCCGCTCCTCAGCAACCGGCTTCTACCCGCAGGCCCGCAGTCCTGGCGCGCGGAATTTCCGCACCTCGACGCCGATTGCCGCAGCGAAAGCGGCGTCTGCAAATGCGCGGCACTCGCGCCCGGCAAGTTTCGTCTCCTGATCGGCGACGGCCGCTCCGACTTTTGCGTGGCGGAGGAAGCCGATTTTGTCTTCGCCAAGGACGCGCTCGTCGAATTCTGCCGCGAACAGAATATTCCTTACCGTCCGATCGCTTCCTTCCGCGATGCAAGCGTCCATATGGCGGAGCTCTGCAAGCTGATTGCACGCGGCGCGCACACCGATGGCGCGGCCGAACAGGTGCAACGTGCTTGATAAGACCCGCGCCTTCAAGCTCGCCCCCAAGGATGAAAGCAGGCTCGGAGAAAAAGAGCTGCTCGCGCTCGAAGCGGAATACTGCTCCTTCGGCGATACCGTTCATTACACCGAGGCGCCGAAGATTTTCGAGCGCTGCGAAGGCTCTTTCATCTATGACGCCGACGGCAGACAGTATCTCGATCTGCAAATGTGGTACTCGGCCGTCAATTTCGGCTATGCCAACAAACGCCTCAACGAGGCGTTGAAGCGGCAGATCGACCGGCTGCCGCAGGTCGCAAGCCAATATCTCCACCGCGAGAAGATCGAGCTTGCCGCCTTGATCGCGCGCGACGCCGGGGAAAAATTCGGCAAGAAAGGCCGCGTGCATTTCAATGTCGGCGGCGCGCAGGCCGTGGAAGACTCGCTGAAGCTGGTGCGCAACGCCAGGAAAGGCAAAAGCCTGATGTTCGCCTTCGAGGGCGGCTATCACGGCCGCACGCTGGGCGCTTCCGCCATCACCTCGTCCTATCGTTATCGCCGCCGCTACGGGCATTTCGGCGAGCGCGCCCAGTTCGTGCCCTTCCCGTATCATTTCCGCGGGCCCAAGGGCATGAGCAAGGAAGAATACGGCGCCGAATGCGTCCGGCAGTTCGCGCGCCTGTTCGAGAGCGAATATAACGGCGTGTGGGACCCGAAGGCGCGTGAGGCCGAATACGCCGCCTTCTATGTCGAGCCGATCCAGGGCACCGGCGGCTATGTTATCCCGCCGAAGAATTTCTTCGTCGAACTGAAGAAGGTGCTCGACGAGCACGGCATTTTGCTCGTGGTCGACGAAATCCAGATGGCTTTCTATCGCACCGGCAAATTGTGGGCGATCGAGCATTTCGGCGTTTCGCCCGACGTGATCGTGTTCGGCAAGGCGCTGACCAACGGGCTCAACCCGCTCTCGGGCTTGTGGGCGCGCGAGGAATTGATCAATCCCGAAGTCTTCCCGCCCGGCTCCACGCACTCGACCTTCAACGCCAATCCGCTCGGAACCGCCGTCGGCCTCGAAGCGATGAAGATGATGCGCGAGGAGAATTACGAGAAAACGGTGCCCGAGAAAGGCAAATATTTCCTGCAAGGATTAGAGGACCTGAAGCGCCGCCACAAGATCGTCGGCGATGTCGATGGGCTTGGCTTGGCGCTCCGCGCCGAAATCTGCGAGCCGCACGATTCCTTCACACCCTCGAAGGCGATCACCGACCGCATGGTGGACGAGGCGCTGAAGGGCGATCTCGAATTCCAGGGCAAGAAATACGGCCTCGTCCTCGACATCGGCGGCTACTACAAGAACGTCATCACCTTCGCGCCTTCGCTCGAGATCACTCGATCCGAGATTGACCTTGCGATGGCCCTTCTCGATCAGCTCTTCACCCGCGTCGGCAAAAACTGATCGCGCCAATGCCCATTGCCGACAACAGCATTTTCCATCAGGGCAGCCGCACGGGCGTCCTCCTGATTCATGGTCTTGGCGGCACGCCCGTCGAGATGAAATCCGTCGCCCGCCGCATCGCCGAGACCGGCGCCACCGTTTATTGCTGCCAGCTCACCGGCCATTGCGGCACTGAGAGCGATCTTGTCGCCACGCGCTGGCAGGATTGGTACGCGAGCGCCGATGAGGCGCTGGCAAAGCTGGAAGAGAATTGCGACTCCGTCGTCGTCGGCGGCCTTTCGATGGGCGCGATTCTCGCGGCGCGCCTCGCCGCGCAGGAACCCGAGCGCGTTCACGGCGTGATCATGTTCGCGCCGACGCTGTGGTACGACGGCTGGTCGGTCCCCTGGTACAGCTTTCTCCTCCGATGGTTCATCGACACGCCGATGGGCCGCCGTTACCGTTTCGCGGAAGCTGAGCCTTACGGCGTGAAGGACGAGCGCATCCGCCGCCGCGTCGTCGATGCAATCATGAGCGGCAGCAGCGTGAATGCTGGCCTGCCAGCGACGCCGGCACTTGCGCTGCGCGAATTCTGGCGGCTCGTCGACGATGTCAAGCCGCGGCTTGCCTGCGTCAAGCAGCGTGTCCTCATCATGCAGGCGCGCGATGACGACATCGCGAGCATGGCCAACACCGAGTATCTGCAGGAGCATCTCGGCGGCACCGTCGAGGCGCTGATCCTCGACGACAGCTATCACCTAATCACCGTCGACCGGCAACGCCGGCTGGTGATGCAGCGGGCGGCGGATTTCGTGCGCTCCTTTGCTCAATCCGCGGCGCTGGAAGAAGAAGCGAAAGATATCGTGAAGCTGCGCGTGCTTCCTCCCACGCGCGGATAAAGCGCCCGCATGAACCGCGTTGTGATCACCGGGATCGGCGTCGTCTCTCCTGTCGGATGCGTGCTCGATCAATTCTGGTCCGCCCTCGTCGAGGGACGATCGGGCATCCGGCCGATCGAGAACATACCGACCAGGCGCCTGAATACGCGCATCGCGGCGCAAGTCATCGACTTCGACCCCGAGGCGCATTTCGAGCCGCGGCGGGTCGGCCAGCTTGATCGTTTCACCCAGTTCGCGGTCGTGGCCGCGCGCTCCGCCGTTCGCGATTCCGGCCTCGCGATCGACGAAGCGCACGCCCTTGACGCCGCGACCATCATCGGCACGGGCATCGGTGGGCAGACTACGGCGGATGAATCGTATCTCAAATTTTACGGCGAGAATTCGCCGAAGGTGCATCCGCTCACCATTCCGCGCCTGATGCCGAACGCCGCGGCGAGCCAGATATCCATGGATCTAGGCCTGAAGGGGCCGACTTACTCGATCGTCTCCGCCTGCGCGTCGGGAACGCACGCTATCGGACAGGCATTTCAGATGGTTCGCCTCGGACAGGCTCCCTTCGCCATAGCCGGCGGCTCGGAAGCGTGTCTGGCGGTCGGCACGATCAAGGCCTGGGAAGCGCTTCGCATTCTCAGCAACGACACCTGCCGCCCGTTCTCGAAAAATCGCTCCGGCCTCGTGCTTGGCGAGGGTGCGGCGATCCTGGTGCTGGAGGCGCGCGAGCGGGCAATCGCGCGGGGCGCGCGCATCTATGCCGAGCTGAAAGGCTTCGGCATGAGCGCCGACGCCGCCGACTTGATTGCGCCCGATCTCGACGGCGCTGTACGCGCCATGCGTTCCGCCTTGCATGATGCGCGCGCGAACCCGGAAGATATCGATTACGTCAATGCTCACGGCACCGGCACGACACTCAACGACCGGACCGAAACGAAAGCACTGCGGAGCACCTTCGGAAATCATGCGACGAGCCTCGCCGTGTCGTCGAACAAGGGTGTGCTCGGGCACGGGCTTGGCTGCGCAGGGGCCTTCGAGGCCGCGGCAACAGCGCTGGCGCTGCATACGCAGACCGCACCGCCGACGGCGAATTTCACGGAGAAGGATCCCGAATGCGATCTTGACTTCGTGCCCAACGTCGCGCGCAAGCTCGCGATCCGTGCGGCCATATCCAATTCGTTCGCCTTCGGCGGGTTGAACGCCGTGCTTGTGATGGGTAAGGCTTAAGGCGCGCCGCAGCGAACTACCTAAAGGTCGGGCTGCTCTGGCATTCCAGAATCTTCGGCCAATTTTCACTCGCAAATTGTTCGTTTCGAATAGACGCCCTGCGTCCAGCGCATTGCGCGCATGCGAGTTCCCACACGCATGTGAGTAGGTCTGGACGCAAAACCGGGCTATGGTTGCCTTTACATCCTTCTCTTTGAACATGCGATGCGGCCGGAAAGGATTCCGCGATGCCAACGCTCTCCATTAACAACAAGTCCTTCGATCTCGACGTCGACCCGGAGATGCCGCTCCTGTGGGCGATCCGCGATCATGCCGGCCTAACCGGCACGAAGTATGGCTGCGGCGTCGCGTTATGCGGCGCCTGCACCGTGCATCTCGACGGCGAGCCGGTGCGCTCGTGCCAGATGCAGGTGCGCGACGCGGTCGGCCGCAAGGTAACCACGATTGAAGGCGTCGAGGGCAGGGTCGCGGAAGCCGTGCAAGGCGCCTGGCAATCGCTCGATGTCGTGCAGTGCGGCTACTGTCAATCCGGCCAGATCATGAACGCGATCGGCCTCTTGTCGCAAAATCCGAAGCCGACCGATGCCGACATCAACAATGCAATGGACGCGATCGTCTGCCGTTGCGCCACCTATGTTCGCATCCGCGCCGCCATCCACGAAGCCGCGAAGAGTTTGGGCTGAGGGAGGCGGCGATGATCACCAAACGCATGATGGAAAAGGCACTCGCACCCACCAGCACAACCGCTTCGCGGCGGCAATTCCTTAAGGGCTCAGCGGCCACGGCCGGCGCCCTCGTCGTCGCCACGACCATCGACTTTGGCGCGACACCCGCCCGCGCGCTCACCCTGAAAGACCCGCCGCAGCCGAATGCCTTCATCAGGATCGCGCCGGACAACACCGTCACCGTGCTGAACAAACATCTCGACATGGGTCAGGGCAATGCCACGGGGCTTACGACGATCGTCGCCGAAGAGCTTGACGCCGACTGGTCGCAGATGCGGAGCGAATTCGCGCCTGCCAATCCACTCCTCTACAACAATTTTGTGATGGGACCGATCCAGGGCACCGGCGGCTCGACCGCGATCGCGAATTCATGGCAACAATTGCGCGAGGCCGGTGCCGCTGCCCGCGTGATGCTGATCGCGGCCGCAGCGGACAGTTGGGGCGTGCCGGAAAAGGAAATCACCATCGCGAAGGGTGTGATTTCACACGCGAAGAGCGGCAAGAGCGGAAAATTCGGCGAGTTCGCCGCGAAGGCCGCGAACGTCATGCCGCCGATTACCGTTCAGCCGAAAGATCCGAAGGATTGGGTCCATATCGGCAAACGCATTCCGCGCCTCGACTCGGTCGGCAAGACCACTGGCAAAACGATCTACGCCATGGACATGAAACGTCCGGGCATGCTGACCGCCATGGTCGAGCACCCGCCGCGCTTCGGCGGCAAGGTGAAATCCTTCGATGCTAGCGAAGCAAAAAAGATCGCGGGCGTTGTCGACGTCTTCGAGATTCCGCAAGGGGTCGCCGTTCTCGCCAAGGATACCTGGTCGGCGATGAAGGGGCGCGCGGCGCTCAAGGTTGAGTGGGACGATAGCGCCGCCGAGCAGCGCTCAAGCGAGCCGATCTTCGCCGAATACCGCAAGCTCGCGGCGACGCCGGGTACGCCTGCCGCGCGCCGCGGCGACGCCGAGGCGGCGCTGAAGGCTGCAGCCAAGGTCGTCGAGGGAGAATTCACCTTTCCCTATCTCGCGCACGCACCAATGGAGCCGTTGAACGCGGTGATCGAGGTCAAGGACGACGGCAGCGTCGAAGTCTGGGCCGGCGCGCAGTTTCAAACCATCGAAACCGCTACGGTCGCCTGGGTGCTCGGCGTCCTGCCGACCAAGGTGACGCTCCATACTTTGTGGGCCGGCGGCTCCTTCGGCCGTCGCGCCACGCCCAATGCCGATTATATCGGCGAGCTCGCCGAGGTGGCCAAGGCCTCGAAGGCAAAGACGCCGATCCATCTCGTCTGGAGCCGCAAAGACGACATCCGTGGCGGCCGCTATCGGCCGATGTTCGTACACAGCGTCCGCGCCGGCCTCGACGCCGACGGCAAGCTCGTTGCCTGGCAACAGCGCCTTGTTGGACAATCCTTCATGGTTGGCACGCTTCTCGAGTCGGCAGTGGTCCAGAACGGTATCGATGAGACTGCGGTTGAAGGCGCCGCCGACCTGCCCTATGCGATCCCCAACTTCGCCGTCGACTGGCATCATGTGAAATCGCCGGTGACGACGCTGTGGTGGCGCTCGGTCGGCCACACGCATACGGCGCAGGCGACCGAGGTGATGATCGACCAGCTTGCGCATGCAGCGGGCAAGGATCCTCTCGCCTTCCGGCTCGATCTCCTCAAGGAGCACCCGCGCCACGCGGCGGTATTGAAGCTCGCCGCCGAGAAAGCGAATTACGGCGAGGCGCTTGCGGCCGGCCGCGGCCGCGGCATTGCCGTACACGAAAGCTTCAACAGCTTCGTCGCCATGGTCGCCGACGTCACCGTCGGCGGCGACGGCGGCTTCAAGGTCGACAAGGTCGTCGCCGCCGTCGATTGCGGTGTCGCCGTGAATCCGGACGTAATCCGCGCCCAAGTCGAAGGCGGCATCGGCTTTGGCCTTGGCGCGGCGCTGCGCAACCAGATCACGCTGGCGAACGGCGTCGTGGAGCAGTCGAATTTCGACGGTTACCGGCCGATCCGCATCTCCGACATGCCGGAAGTCGAGGTCCACATCGTGCCGTCGCTTGAGTCGCCGACCGGCATCGGCGAACCCGGCGTGCCGCCGGTGGCGCCGGCGGTGACGAATGCGATCTTCAATGCCACCGGCAAGCGGCTTTATTCGCTGCCTTGGCAACTCGAAACATTGCGGGGCGTCTGATGCGAACGGACCAATGGCTCGCGGCGGCGCTCACGTTGATCGCGCTTTCGGTCACCTCGATCGCCGCCGTATTCTGGCACGATCGCGCCGAAAGCCAGCCCGCCAACCCCTTCATCAAGATCGCCACCGTCTTGCAGCACCCCCGCTGCCTCAACTGCCATCCGCGCGGCGACAATCCGCTGCAAGGGAGTGACAACCATCCGCATCTGATGAAGATCGCCCGCGGCGCCGACGACAAGGGCGCGGTCGCCGCCCGCTGCTACGCCTGCCACCGCGACGAAAACAATGCCGCCACCGGCGTGCCTGGCGCGCCGCATTGGCAACTCGCGCCCATCAGCATGGGCTGGCAAGGGCTTTCGGTAAGCGAGCTCTGCGCCGTGCTGAAGAACCCACAGTTGAACGGCAATAGGAGCCTCGCCGATCTCGTCAAGCACATGGACGAGGACAAGCTTGTGCAGTGGGGTTGGAACCCGGGCCGCGACATCGACGGCAAAGCGCGTGAGCCGGTGCCGATCCCGCATACGGAATTCGTCGCGCTTCTCAAGGAATGGGCCGCACTCGACGGCGTCTGTCCGTGATTTTCCGGCTCATCCTCGCGCGAGATACGCTTTTCGCGGAACGTCCGTCCTCGCCGCTGCCTCCGCTTCGGAACGTGTCGCCTATTACGACCAATGCATGGCGCGAAAGGCGAGAGGCCAAAATTAGCGGCGTCGAAGAATGGATCGCGCTAGTCCGTAACTCGCCCTAGCGAACTTCCTGCAAGCCCTTGGCGTATTGCTGCCAGCGCATGAAATAAGCTTCGGCGCCGAAGCGCGCCATTTGCACGCCCTTTTCGTCAAGCGTGCGGATTGCGCGCGCGGGTGCGCCGACGATCAACGATTGCGGCGGGAATTCCTTGCCCTCGGTCACGAGAGCGCCGGCGCCGACGATCGAGCGGGCGCCGATCTTCGCGCCGTTCAGCACGATCGCACCCATGCCGACGAGCGCACCGTCGCCGATCGTGCAGCCATGCAGGATCGCCCGATGGCCGATGGTACACGCTTCGCCGAGCGTGAGCGGAAAACCGGGGTCGGTGTGGAAGACGGAGCCGTCCTGCACATTCGAGCGCTTGCCGATGAGGATGCGCTCATTATCGCCGCGCAGCACCGCGCCGAACCATACGCTCGCTTCGTCCTCGAGTTGCACATTGCCGATCAGTACCGCACTCGGCGCGATCCAGAAGCGTCCGGAAGCGGGAAGCTTCGGCGCAATACCGTCGAGTTCATAGATGGTCATGGATGCCTCGAATTTTCGAGGAGCCTCATGCCATAGCGAAGCGAAAGAAGCGAGGGATCAGCCGCCGAAACCCGCCGCGCGCATGAGGCCCATCACCACCATCCCGCAGGAAAGCCCCCAAAAGCCGGCGATCATGGTCGCCGCCATCACCGGCACGAAACCGCGCTTCTCGATGCGGGCGCCGCGAATGGTATTGCGGAGGATGATGAAAGGCGCTGCAAAAACCAGGAACGGTACCGCCGCGAGCGCCCTCGGCCTTGTCTCGTTCAGAAGGCGGAAGCTCGCCGGCCGGTCGGCGACAATCTGGTAGCCGGTCGAAAGCGCGCCCGCGATCGCGAGCCCCAGGACCAACGCGTAGAACGACTGCAACGACTCCGGCGACATCCCCGTACCCGACGCGACAAAGACCCGAGCAGCGAGTAGTGCCGCCCCACGCCAGGCAGTTAATGAATTATGAATGTGCGGCGCAAGCGCGCTCGCGGATAAAGGTTAATCCGCCGCATGCCGCGTCCGCCGACTATTCGATGTCAGTGTCCAAAATCGCCATCTGGAAGGCGAACGACCTGCCGCCGTCTTCCAAAAACAGGACAGCGATGAACTCCTCGCCGATAAAAACTTCCGCCGAATCCTTTTTCTTCGGCCGCGCCAGCACTCTGATGTTGGGGTTGCCGAGTGTCTTTTTGAGCCAGGCCTGCGCCGGCGCGAGTTCCCGTTCCGGCACGCCGATCTGCAGATTGTAGGAGCGGTCGCCGTCCTCGGTATCGAGCGACAGCATGCCGTTGAGCTCGCCGTTGATGTAGACCTCGGCCATGTCCTGCCGCTGCATCCGCGGCGTGAGCCTGATCTCCGGATTGCCGAAGAGCCCGCGCAGATAATTCTGCACCTTTTCGAGTTCGCCCTTGTCCACGCGGCCTCCGTTCGCTTGCGGCAAAAGGAAACTAGCCGCGTAAAGCGCCCGCGGGCAAGCCCGGGGCGGGAAAGGTCAGATACCTTCGCCGGAGAACGGGAAGTCGAACACCTGGTCCATGGTGTGCGCGGGCGTGCCGTCGCAGGGAGACTTGCCGACGACGCGGGCGGGGACGCCGGCGACCGTCACATTCGGCGGCACCGGCTTCAGCACCACCGAGCCCGCGGCCACGCGTGAGCAGGCGCCGACCTCGATATTGCCGAGCACCTTGGCGCCAGCCGCGAGCAACACGCCGCGGCGGATCTTGGGATGGCGGTCGCCGCGTTCCTTGCCGGTGCCGCCGAGTGTCACCCCTTGCAGGATCGACACGTCGTCCTCGATCACCGCGGTCTGCCCGAGCACGATGCCGGTGCCATGATCGATGAACACGCCGCGGCCGATCTTGGTGTTGGGGTTGATGTCGACGCCGAACACCGAGGAGGCGCGGCTCTGGAGATAGAGGGCGAAATCCTTCCGCCCACGGTTCCACAGGAAATGCGCGAGGCGATGCGTCTGCAAAGCGTGGAAGCCTTTGAAGTAGAGCACCGGCTCGATGTAGCGCGTGCAGGCGGGGTCGCGCTCGGCGACCGCCACGATATCGGCGCGGATGGCGTCGCCGATCGCCGGCTCCGCTTCAAATGCCTCGTCAAAGGCCTGGCGGATCAATTCACCCGAGACATCTGCGTGGTCGAGCCGCGAAGCCACGCGCTCGGCCACCGCCTGCTCAAGCTTGTCGTGATTGAGCACGGTGGTGAAGATGAAGGTCGCAAGCTCCGGCGCGCTCTGCGTGATTTCTTCCGCTTCCTCGCGCACGCGTGCCCATACAGGATCGAGACTGCGAACGCCTTGCGCGAACTTCGGCTGTTGCTTGGCCATGGGAAATCTCCCGGGGTCCGTTTCGGGGCGGGTTCTAGCATAGGCGCGTTAACGGGGCGAATATCCCAGCCTATCTGGAATGCCAGCTTTGCATAAAGGTTGAAGCTTTCGCCGGGCGAAAATGGCGCCGATCAACGGTTGGAACGGGACTGAATCAATTCAGCTCAACCAATTTCTGAAGTCCGCTTGAATCTTCGCTTTAAGCGCGCAGACGCTTGAATCAAAACTTGAAGTCGGAAATCAAGCACAAACAGCTGTTCGCAAACGACTCTAGGAACTTGCTTTTTCGCCTTCCGCCGGCAGCGCCTGCAGAAATTCGATGATCGCATCGGAAAACGCGTCATTACGGTCGCCGGCGACCATGTGGCGGGCGCCCGCCACATCCACGAAGCGCGCATGCGGCGCGAGTGAAAGAAACTCGCGCGCGTCCTCCTCGCGTACGAGCTCCGACGAGGCGCCGCGCACCAGGAGCGCTGGAATGCGAAGGGTTTTCACCGCTTCAAGGCGCGCGGCCTCATGGCCGAAACGGTGCGCGTGAATCGGCCGCGGCCCGTCGAAAAAGCGCGGATCCCAATGCCACCGCCAGCGGCCATCCTCGTGCAATCGCAAGTTCTTGCGCAGGCCATCGGTCGAAGCCGGCCGCGACCGGTGCGGCAGATATTCGGCAACGGCGTCGGCGGCTTCATCAATGGTCGCAAAGCCCTCCAGCGCGCGGGCGCGCATGAAGCCCTGGATTTTCATCGCGCCGGCGGGATCAAAGCGCGGCGTCACATCAACGAGTACGAGCGCCGAGAAGCACGGCGGAAGCCCCCGCTTTGCCGCCTCGCCTTCCGCGAACATCGCCGCCATGCCGCCGAGCGAGGCGCCGATGACCGCGGGCTTCGCCACCCTCTTTTGAAGCGCCGCCGCAACCGCGACAGCGTCGGCCGCGAAGTCCGCGGCGTCATAGGCGCCCTCTTCGCTCCAGTCGGAATCGCCATGGCCGCGCTGATCAAGGCTCACTGCGGTGAAGCCCGATGCCGCGAGCTGGTGCGCGGCTTCCGCGAAAGCGTGCCGCGTCTGCCCGCCGCCATGCAGAAACAGCGCCGCGCGCCGGCCCTTGCCATAAACGTCGCCGACCAGCCGGTTGCCTTCAACGCCGCGAAAAACTTCAGTGATGGGCACGTGATCAGGCATCAAGGCCGCCGCGCGAGGAAAGCAAGTGCCGCGTCCTTGAAGACCTTGTCGCCGACCGCGGTCATGTGATTGCGCCCGGGAATTTCGACATATTGCGCACCGGGAATCATTTCTGCGATCTCGCGCGCGGGGCCGGCGATGTCGTCGTCGCTACCGCGCACGATCAAGACCGGCACCTCGCACTTCGCAAGCTCCTCTGGCGAGAACTGGTGGCGGAGGCTCTTCATGCAGGCGGCCAGCGCCACGAGATCCGATTTCGTCTGTTCTGCGAACACGCGGAATGAACGCGCCACCGGATCGTCGACCGCCGCACCACCCTTGGCCTCCAGCGCCTCGACGATGTGATCGACGCGGCCCGGCCCTGTAATGAGCGATTCACCGATGCCGCCGAGGATCGCCGAGCGAATTCGCACCGGATGCGTGAGCGCGAGCAACGTGCCGATGCGGCCGCCCATCGAATAGCCGAGATAATCGGCGCGCTCGACCTCCACGTAATCGAGGAGCGCGATTACGTCGCCGGCCATGACCGGAAGGCCGTAGGAAGCCGGGTCGTGCGGCTTCGATGATTTGCCGTGGCCGCGATTGTCGAGCGCGATCACCCGGCGGCCGGCGTTCAGCAAGGTGGAAATCCAGCCGGGAAACGCCCAGTTGATTTCAAGGTTCGAGGCGAAGCCGTGGACGAGCACGATCGGCTCGCCCTCGCCCTCATCGACGAAATAAAAATCCAGGTTGTCGTGCTTGAAAACGGGCATGGGTCGCGCGGGAGGCGCGACTCTTAATCGGTCGCCGCCAGCGCTGCAACAGGGGCCGGAACAAACCGCGTCGTGCGGCGCGGCCACAACTTTCGCACGAGCGCGATGAAGCCCTTCTGGACCGCAAGTACGATGAAGAAAAGATTGACGATCGCGCCGAGGATCCAGCCCGCCGCCGTCACGGCTACGGCACCGAGAATGAAGGCGTTGCGTCCGAGCGTCTTCAGGATCGCGAGCGTCGAGCGGCCTTTCACGTTCGCGAGCTGCTTCAATTTGGAAACTTCGGAGATATCTTCGACCTCACGCAGGCCCTGCAGGGTGGCGCGTGTGCCTGCCTTGCTTTCGACGGCGCCAAGATCGGCGAATGCAGCACCAATGCGCTCCGCGCTGCCGTTCGCAACCGATCGCTCGACCGACTCGACAAGGTCCTTGCCGAGCCGCTCGCTGCGGCCCGCCGCCTTGGCGACGGAGAGCCCCTCGCGCACGGGCGCCACGGCGCCGGCGGAAAGATAGGTCCAGGCGGTGACCGCGAGCCCCACCGCCGACATGCCGACGAGGAGCCTGTTCACCTCTTGCCCGGAGACCGCGTGCCAGCCTTCGCGCACGAGATCGCGTACATCACCCCAGCCGATCAGGTCGCCGGCGGCCGCGCCCGCGAGGCCGGCGATATCGTCCGTCTGGCCAGTCACAAAACCGCGGCCGAATTTGCCGGCGGTGCGCGAGGATTGCATAGCCGGCGACTGCGCTTCCGCGAGGCGCGCCTTCAGGTCCTCCGGCACGGCAATGTTGCGTTCTACGGCGAGCGCCTTGAAGCTCTCGGCGAGCTCGATGTCGTCCTTGTCCAGGGCTTCCGCGATCTCACGTCGTACAACATCCGCGCTGAAGCCGTCCGCCAATTGCAAATCCGTGAGCTGCGCCGGATCGTCAGCCGCAAGCCGGAGATCAAGCGCGCGCTTGCCATGCGGCAGCACATAGAAGGCCGCGGCGATGACCGCCGCGTAGGCAGCGAATTTGAGCAAGCGTCCCATAATCGGTCCCCGTCAGGCGGGCAGATAAGCGCGAATTACGGCGGAGATGGGATGAAATCCCTTCTCTTCAAGGGATGGGGGAGTTTCATTCCGCTCGGTTGATCGGCTTGTCCACGGTCCAGTCATAGGTGCCAAGATCACGCTCGTTCACCGCCTGCTTCCAGCCAACCGTCTCGGCGCGGCGCTTGAATGCCATCCCTTCCGGCGAGTGGCGGGTAATGCCGTCGAAAATCGTCGCCAGCATCTGCGTCGACCGCAAGCCCATATTTTCGAGCGCCTGGTTGATCATTAATTTCTGCATCATCAGCTGGTTGACCGGCACCGAGGCGAGCCGCGCCGCAAGGTTTTCGACCTCTTCGTTAAGCCCCTCCGCCGGCAGCGCTTTCAGCACGAGCCCGATGCGCTCCGCCTCGCGGCCATCAATCTTGTCGCCGGTGAGCAGCATGCGCTTGGCGCGCTCGGGCCCCAGCCGATAGACCCACATCGCCGTGGTCGGGCAGCCCCAGACGCGCGCGGGCATGTAACCGATCTGCGCGTCCTCGGCCATGATCACGAGATCGGAGCAAAGCGCGATGTCGGAGCCGCCGGCGACCGCGAAGCCATGCACCTTGCAGATCACCGGGCGATGCGAACGGAAGAGCGACATGAACCGCTCGGTGTTCCGCATCATGAAGGCGTAATCCTTCATCGGGTCCCACGGCATCTTCTGCACGCCGGCATTGGTGCCGGCGGCTTGCGCGTAATAGGTAAGGTCGTAGCCGGCGCAAAACGCCTTGCCCGCGCCGGCAAGCACGATCACATGAATGCCCGCGTCGCCGTTCGCTTTCTCCACGGCGGCTTCGAGCTCCACCGGCAATTGGTCGTCGATCGCGTTCATCACCTCGGGGCGGTTGAGCGTGATGCGGGCGATGCGCCCGTCACGCTCGTATAAGACGCGCGGCATATTGGTCCTCCCTCTTCGCCGGGCGAAACCGAGACTGATTTAGCACAGCCTTGCCCTAGGCACGGTCGAATTCGGCCGCTATCTTGCACGTAACCGGAGACGGATGATGGCGGATAAGGGCGTTCCTCATTTTCAAAACGATCCCGGCGTGGCGGCGGTACGGATCGGTTCGCACGAATTCATGTGCGAGGGCGCGAGCCCTCCCTTCGACCATCCCCACGTCTATCTCGACATGGGCGATGCCGATGAAATCGTCTGCCCTTATTGCTCGACGCTCTACCGTCACGATCCCTCGCTCGCGCCCGGCGCATCCGTGCCCCCCGAATGCGCGGTGGTCGAACCGGCCTCCGCCTGACCGCCTGAGCCGTGGCGCGCTCGCGCACCCTGATTGTCGCGGGCGCCGGCATCGGCGGCCTCTCCGCCGCAATCGCGCTCGCCCGCGCGGGCTACCGCGTGGTTGCGCTCGAACGCGCGGCGAAGCTCGAGGAAATCGGCGCCGGCATTCAGCTTTCGCCGAATGCCGTTGCCGCGCTTGCCGCGCTCGGCGTGCTCGACACGGTCCGCTCGCACGCGGTCGAGGCGCGATCGCTGATCGTTGCCGACGGCGAAAGCGGCCGAGAACTTGCGCGCGCCGATCTTGTTTCCGCGGGAAAACGCTTCGGCGCGCCGTTTCTTCTTGTTGCGCGGGCGGATCTACAGCGCGCGCTTGCCGACGCCGTCTTCGATTCACCGGATATCATCGTCGAGCAAGGCACGGAGCTGATCGATTTTGCCGACCATGCCCGCGGCATCACCGTGGCCGCGAAGCAGGCGGGAAATTCCGTTGAGCATATCGGCGCCGCGCTGATCGGCGCCGACGGTCTCTACTCGCGCGTACGGACACGAATCCTCGGTCCGGCCGCGCCGCAATTTCACCGGCTTGTCGCCTGGCGCGCACTGCTTCCCGCCCAAGGCCTGCCGGCCCTTTATACCGAGCCGGCGGTGCGACTTTGGCTCGGCGCAAAAGCACATGTGGTGCATTATCCCGTCGCGGGCGGCGACTTTGTCAATCTTGTCGCGATCTTCACCGATGATTGGCAGGGCGAGGATGGAAGCGAGGCCGAGATTGGAAAAATCCCGGCTGCCTGCGACCGTTGGACCGAAACGCCGCAATATCTGATCGCAGCCGCGCGGAAGTTCCGACGCTTCGCGCTTTACGACCGGCCGCCGCTCGCCGGCTGGGGCAAGGGCCGCGCCACGCTTCTGGGCGATGCCGCGCATCCGATGCTTCCCTTTGTCGCGCAGGGAGCGGCAAGCGCCATGGAAGACGCCTTAGCGTTGGCGCGACATCTCGATGGAACGGATGACGTCCCGCGCGCGCTCCGCGCCTATGAAGCCACGCGCGCGCCGCGGGCGGCAAAGCTGCAGGAAACCGCCCGCGCCACCGGGCGGATTTATCATCTCGGCGGGGTTCCGAAACTCGCACGCAACTTTGCTCTGCGGCGAATCGGCGGCGCCGGATTGATCGAGCGCCACGCCTGGATTTACCAGCATCAGGAACGGACATCGGAAAACGTGGCGGCAACCGCCGTTTAGCGATCGGCGCGTCCGAGCACGTCCATCAGCTCGGCGACTTTCTTCCGCTGCTCGGACTTGTTGCCGCTCGCGATCGCATGCTCGACGCAATGCCCGACATGATCGCGCAGGATTTCTTCCTCGACGCGCCGCAAAGCGGCGCGCACGGCGGAGAGCTGTGTGACGATGTCGATGCAGTAGCGGTCGTCCTCGACCATGCGCGCAAGCCCGCGCACCTGGCCTTCGATCCGTCCGAGCCGTTGCAGGCAAGCCGCCTTGGCATTTTTCTGCATGCCGGCTATATACCCCTAGGGGGTATATGAGGCAAGACCGCCGAAATGATCGCTTCCGGTCACCAACACGACTCGCATGATCACGCCGCACACTTCGTGGCCGATCCGGTCTGCGGCATGCGCGTCGATCCGCACACGGCGAGGCATCGCGCCGATTATCGTGGCCGCACTTATTATTTTTGCTCCGCCTCTTGTCGCAAAAAATTCATCGCCGATCCCGCGCGCTATCTTGCGGGCAAGGATATAGAGCCCGTGCCCGAGGGCGCGATCTACACCTGCCCGATGCACCCCGAGATCCGCAAAGTCGGACCCGGCGCCTGCCCGATCTGCGGCATGGCGCTCGAGCCGCTGATTGCGACCGCCGAAACGGGCCCCAATCCCGCCCTTCTCGACATGAAGCGGTGGTTCTGGATCGCGCTCGCGCTTTCGGCCCCCGTGATCGCGCTCGAAATGGGAAGCCATCTATTTGGGCTGCATATCTTCGCGCCGCAGACTTCGAACTGGGTGCAGTTCGCGTTCGCAACGCCCGTTGTGCTGTGGGCGGGCTGGCCGTTCTTCGAGCGCGGCTGGAATTCGCTCGTCACGCGCAACCTCAATATGTTCACGCTGATCGCGCTCGGCATCGGCGTCGCCTGGCTTTACAGCGTAGTCGCAACAGCGCTTCCCTCCCATTTTCCGTCCGCTTTTCGCGATCACCATGGAGCGGTCGCGACCTATTTCGAATCCGCGGCCCTGATCACGGTGCTCGTGCTCTTGGGGCAAGTGCTTGAGCTCTCCGCCCACGAGGCGACGTCGGGGGCAATTCGTGCGCTTCTGAATCTTGCGCCCAAAACCGCGCGGCGCGTGGCGAAGGACAGCAGCGAAGAGGAAGTTCCGCTCGATACCGTTGCCACTGACGAGCTTTTGCGCGTGCGCCCGGGCGAAAAGGTGCCAGTCGACGGTGAAGTCACCGACGGCCGCTCGAACGTTGATGAATCGATGGTGACCGGCGAGCCGCTGCCGGTTGCCAAGGCGCCCGGCGCCAAAGTCGTCGCCGGCACGCTGAATAAGGCGGGCTCCTTCGTGATGCGCGCCGAGAAAGTCGGCCGCGACACGCTGTTGTCGCAAATCGTGCAGATGGTGGCGGCGGCGCAGCGTTCACGCGCGCCGATCCAGCGGCTCGCCGATCGGGTATCGTCATGGTTCGTGCCGCTGGTGATTGCGATCGCTATTCTGGCTTTCGCCGCCTGGGCAACATTCGGCCCCGAGCCGCGCTTCGCCTACGGCCTCGTCGCGGCAGTTACCGTCCTCATCATCGCCTGCCCCTGCGCGCTGGGCCTTGCCACACCCATGTCGATCATGGTCGGTGTCGGCCGCGGCGCCGGTGAAGGCGTGCTGATCAGAAACGCCGAGGCGCTTGAGCGCATGGAAAAGGTCGACACGCTGCTCGTCGATAAAACCGGCACGCTCACCGAAGGCAGGCCGCGCGTGACGAACATCACCGCAACATCAGGCGTTTCCGGAGACGAGCTTCTCAAACTTGCCGCGAGCCTCGAACAGGCAAGCGAACATCCACTGGCGGAAGCGATCGTCGCCGCGGCGAAGGAGAAAAATCTCACGCTCGCGCCGGCTGAAAATTTCGACGCTCCCGCCGGCAAGGGCGTCACCGGCATCGTCGAGGGCCGCAAGCTCGCTGTCGGCAACGCGGCTTTCCTGCGGGAATTGGCTATTTCGACGGGCGAACTCGAAAGCTCCGCCGATGCCCTGCGGCGCGACGGCGCCACCGCGATCTTCGTCGCCATCAATGGAAAGTCCGCAGGCATCATCGCCATTGCCGATCCGATCAAACCGACGACGCCTGCGGCATTGGCGGCGCTCAAGGCAGGCGGAATTTCCATCATCATGCTGACCGGCGACAACCGCGCCACGGCGCTCGCGGTTGCGCGCACGCTCGGCATCGACGAGGTCGAGGCGGATGTGTTGCCCGATCAAAAGCGCGCCATGGTCGAGGCGTGGCGCAACAAAGGCCGCGTCGTCGCCATGGCGGGCGACGGCGTCAATGATGCGCCGGCGCTTGCCGCCGCCGATGTCGGTATCGCCATGGGTGGCGGCACCGATGTCGCGATTGAAAGTGCAAGCCTCACGCTGCTGAGAGGAGATCTCTCCGGCATTGTGCGCGCGCGGCGCCTTTCGCAGGCAACGATGAAGAACATCCGGCAGAATCTGTTCTTTGCCTTCGTCTACAATGCGCTCGGCGTGCCCGTTGCTGCCGGCATTCTATATCCTTGGTTCGGCATCCTGCTGTCGCCGATCATCGGTGCCGCCGCTATGGCCGCATCTTCTGTCAGCGTGATCGGCAATGCGCTGCGGCTGCGAAATGTGAGGCTCTGACAGCATCCACCCGACCGCGCGGAACCAAAAGTCCGCGGAAAATGTTTATTTTTTATTCAATCCAGGAGGACTCAATGGCCCGCGGCAGCAAAGCGAAATACACGAACAAACAGAAACGCCAAGCGAGAGACATCGAACGCGGCTATCTGAAACGCGGCATCGGACGCCGGGAGGCCGCACGCCGCGCCTGGGCGACCGTGAATGCGGAAACCCATGGCGGCAAGAAGGGTGGTTCGGGCCGCGGCAAGCGCATGAACTATGGCCCTTCGCGCAAAGGTGGGCGCCTTGGCGGCCACGCCTCGGCGCGTCGTCCGGCAGCGGCACGCTCGCGCTCCGCCCGCAAGGCGGCCGCGACCCGCAAGCGCCGCCGTTCGCATAGCCAGCGCCGCAAGACGGGTATCAGCCGCTGGTTTTCCTAAAGGGAGCGGGCTGCGGCTTCACTCGAGTTCGAGTTCGCCCTTCACTTCGTGATTGAGATTGACGCCGCCAACGGTGAGCACGACTTTCGCCGCGAGCTTCTCGTTGCCCTTGAGTTTGCCGCTTTGAACCGCGTCGCGGATTGCTTTCTCGATTTCACGCTGCGAGGTGACGCCGACCGTTTTCAGAAACTTGCGGAGACTCACGTTGAGCTTGTCCTCGTTCATGACACTCTCCTTCAAGCAAGCCAGCCAACCATAAAATAGGCGAGCGCCGCAATCGCGGCCGTAGCCGGGATGGTGACGACCCAGGCGACGACGATGCTGGAGGCGACGTTCCAGCGCACCGCCGAAACCTTACGCGCGGCACCGACGCCGACGATCGCGCCGGTGATGGTGTGGGTGGTGGAAACCGGAATGCCGAGCCAGGTCGCCAGGAACAGCGTGATCGCGCCGCCGGTCTCGGCGCAAAACCCCTGCACCGGCGTGAGCCGCGTGATCTTCGAACCCATCGTCTTCACGATGCGCCAGCCCCCCACCAGCGTACCAAGCCCCATCGCCGCCTGACAGGTGATGACGACCCAAAACGGTACAAAGAACTCGCCGCCGAGCATCCCTTGCGAATAGAGCAGCACCGCGATGATGCCCATGGTCTTCTGCGCGTCGTTGCCGCCGTGTCCAAGCGAGTAGAGCGAGGCCGAGACGAATTGCAGCGAGCGGAAAAGATTGTCGACGGCATAGGGCGTCGAGCGAACGAAGATCCATGACACGATGAAGACGAGCACGATCGCCAAGACAAAGCCCAAGAGGGGCGAGAGCACGATCGCCGCCCCCGTCTTGATCACGCCCGGCCAGACGATCGCCGAAATCCCCGCCTTGGCGCAGCCGGCGCCAAGGAGCCCGCCGACGAGCGCGTGCGAGGACGACGACGGGATACCCAAACCCCAGGTGATCAGGTTCCAGGCGATGGCGCCGACAAGCGCGCCGAACACGACACGTGGATCGACGATCGCGGCGTCGATGATGCCGACGCCAAGCGTCTGCGCGACGTTGAGGCCAAAGAACAAAAAGGCGATGAAATTGAAGAAAGCGGCCCAGGCCACCGCAAATTGCGGCCGCAACACCCGCGTCGAAACCACGGTCGCAATCGAATTCGCCGCGTCGTGCAGGCCATTGAGGAAGTCGAAGGCGAGCGCCACCACAATCAGGCCGACGAGGACTGGCAGGCTGAGCGCAACCGCTTCCATGGCTCGCTCCCGTCAGACGTGTTCGATCACGATGCTCTGGATCTCGTTCGCCACATCGTCGAAACGGTCGACCACTTTTTCGAGATGATCATAGACCTCGTGGCCGACGAAGAAGGCGATCGAGTTCGACGTCGAATGCTGCTGGTAGAGCTCTTTCAGGCCGGTGTCGTGCATCTCGTCGGCGCGGCCCTCGATCTTGGTGACCTCCTCGGTGATCGCCGAAAGCCGGGTCGCCTCCGACGAGATCGAGCGCAAAAGCGGGGTCGCCTCCTGCACGAGCTTCGCGCACTGCACGATGCTGTCGGCCATGTCCTTCATCTGCGGCGTGAAGGCGCGCACCTCGAACAGCATGATGCCCTTCGCGGTCTTCTGCATCTGGTCGATGGCGTTATCCATCGAGGTGATGAGGTCCTTGATGTCGCCGCGGTCGAACGGCGTGATAAAGGTGCGGCGCACCGCCATCAGCACCTCGCGCGTGATGTTGTCGGCCTCGTGCTCGCGGTCCATCACCGCCTGGAAATGGCGGGCCACCGCTTCGCCGCCGTCGAGCATCGAGCGCAGCGCCTCGGCGCCCGCGACCAATGTGTTCGAATGCTCGGTGAAAAGCTCGAAAAAGCGCTCTTCCCGAGGCATCAGGCGATGCAGCCAGCCCAGCATTCACGCCTCTTTCAGGCCTTCCCGGCCCCAGCGAGCCGGACCCTAGTGGTCCGGCTGGCCGGAGTCGAACCCCTATCCGCACCCTGCCATCGGACGGTTTTCCGCGCTATTTCAAGGCGTTCGCGGACGGTTGTCATGATTCGCATCACCGAGCGCATTCTTCTCGACGAGCGCGAGCTCGAGGAAAGCTTCATCCGCGCCTCGGGCCCGGGCGGCCAGAATGTCAACAAGGTCTCGAGCGCGGTGCAGCTCCGCTTCGACGCGCGGCGCTCGCCCTCGCTGCCGCCGGAGGTGCGCAGCCGCCTCGAGCGTATTGCCGGCAAGCGGCTCACCCGCGAGGGCGTGATCGTGATCGCGGCCCTCCGTCACCGCAGCCAAGAACAGAACCGCAAGGATGCGCGCGAGCGGCTATTTGAAATGATCCGCGAAGCCGCAAAGCGCCCTGTCCCGCGCCGCGCCACCAAGCCGCCCAAGGCTTCGCGCGAGCGGCGGTTAGAGACCAAGGCAAGGCGATCAAAACTCAAGCGCTTACGGTCGACCCGGTCTTTCGATTGACCGGACGGAAGCGTCTCGAGGGTGGCAGCCTCCTACGTCGCCGGTTTCGGATGGAACTTTACCGCCGCGACGATCGCGAAGACGATGAAAAGCGCCAACGTAGCGAACTCGGTGATCGCAAAAGGCGGCTCCGATTGCGTCGGCGCGAGCGCTTTCAGCGCCGGCACTTTGGCGAAAAGCTGCGCGACCGCGACAAACGTATTGAAAAAGAGAGCGACGACGGCAGTGGCCACATAAATCCAGCGCCATGCGCCGGCGAGGCGAAACGCGTAACGCGCAAGAATCGCGATCGCCAGGAATACGAGCGAGATCACGCCGACCCAATGCGACGGTAAAAAGTGATCGAACGGAAAGCCAAACCCGGTCACGCTCGTCGCCACCGTGGTCAAAAGGAAAAGCGCCGTCCATCCATCGAGCCTTTTCGATTGAAACAGCCCGATCAGCACCACGAGCCCCGAAGCAAGCCCCGCAAGGCTCAGCGCGATATGCACCCACGTATAGGCCGACAGACTAAGGCCGAAGACCATGGTTTCCTCCCCTGAAAATCTCTACTCGTAATCAAGGCGCGAGATCGGGCCGCATCGACATCTGTCCCGCGCCTCGTCGATAGTAGCATGCCTGTGCGTCGCTTTATTCTTCCCGCTGCGGAAGAAGACCCGGCCCGGACTGTGGCGTCGGCGGAATTTCTCGGCCGCGAAGAAGCGCGATATATTTCTTGCTACTTCCTGCGGCCTTTCTTCGATCGCTTGCGAAAACGAGCGGGTTCGGACCGAACGCGTTGATAGACGCGCGCTTCCCAAAGCGCGAGCGTGAAGTAGCCAATCGATGCGCCGAGAAGACCGCCGGCAATCACGTCGCTCAAGAAGTGGTAGTTGGCCCCCATCAGGCCGATTGTGACTACGGCGATCATCAGCGCGTAAACCGCGCGCAGCCGCGGATAACAAATCCACAATACCGTCATCGTGACGCAGATGGCTGCCATATGGCCCGAGGGAAAGGCAGCCCATCCTTTCCCGCCATGAAACGGATTGAACCCATAGACGCCGTCGCGGATGAAGGACGGATTGTCCCGGAACCAGGTTTCCGGCCAGGTGCGCCCGAAAGAGAATTTGAAGAAGTCCTTGGCAGCCACGGTGATGAAAAAACTCACGGCCAATAGCTGGGCAACAGCATACGGCCGCGAAAACGGCCATCCCATCATCCATCGTAACGCAAGCGCCACGAGAATGAGAATGGCAATCAGCGAAAAGGGCGTGGGAATGAGCGTCAGGTAAAAAAAGAAATCCTGGAAGGGCGCGAGCTCCGCATGGAGGAGCAGCGCGAGCGGCCGGTCAATCGCGGCATAACAAACAACGATCGCAATAAGCGCGACCCCCCAGGCAATCCCCCATTGTTGCAAGCGATTCATTTCAATCCCACCCCACGAGTTTTCGCGCATACTGCCACATTGTCACATCGTCCTGTCACATTAGTGTCAGCGGAACGATGGAAGCTCCCGCCGCGTCAACTCAAAAGCAGGGAGCCGTCAAATGAGTGCGCACAAGCACCAGGAACATCACGAAGCCGCGGCCAAGCATCACGAGCACGCCGCGCATCATCATCGTGAGGCTGCCAAGCATTATTCGTCCGGCCACCACGATAAGGGCGGCCATCATGCGCATTCCGCCCACGCCCATAGCCTGCATGCGACGCACCACGCGCATGAGGCCGCGAAGCACCATGCCGACGATCACGGCGACAAGTAAGGGTATGCGTTCAGTGTCGGTTCCTGTTGCGTTTGCGTGCCGCCGCGCCTTCGCAGCAACGTAGGCTGCGGTTCCCGGGACAGCGGCGCGATCGATTGTGGAGCATTGTTCAGGCGTAAGTAAAAACCCCGGCCGCAAGGCCGGGGTTTTGTCGTGACCTGCGGCAGGACTTATTTCACCGTAATGGTGATGCGTTCCGACATGACCGGCGGCACATGCGGAATATGCGTCCAATCGCCGAGCACGAGCTGGAGCGTATGCTGTCCCGCGGGAAGCGTGACCGTCGCTTCCGTCTGTCCCTTGCCGAAATGGCGGTGCTGATCGTCCATCGGAATCGGCTCCTTTAGCTCGTCTCCTTTGAGTTCGGCGTCGACCAGAAGATGATGATGGCCGGTGTTGGCGGTCTGGTCGCCTTGCAAGCCGGCCGGCGCGACGCCCATTCCCGAAAGGCCGAATTGAATCAGCACGGGGTTCGTAACGGTGTCCCCGCTCTTGAGGTTGATGAAATACACCTTTGCGCCCGGTGGTGATTTGGTTTCCTGGGCCGGGCAAGTGATGGTGCCGCTGAATAGTAATGCAGCGGTCAAAAGCGCATATTTTATTGCCACGAATACCTCCCGTGATCGGTCGGCCGAGTAATGCAGCCGTAATATTTGCGGGTCGGCCTTGCCGGTTGAACACTGGCCAATCCAATCCTATTCCCCGCTGCCCGCGACGATTTGCCTCCGAATACCGCCTAGATATTGGCTCGCCAAAAAACCGCCGGCCGGCGAAGCGGCCGGCGCGTTTCATTCCGCTGTCACACGGCTGTCAGCCGCGCGACGGAAGCTCGCGTTCATGGTTGCCGGCAAACGGGGGGCACATGCGGAGGCGGCGCATTCTTATTGCACTTTGGATTCTTTGTTCCGCGTTGTTCGTTGCCTTCATCGCAACGAGAAACGTGGAGACAATCAAACAAGAGTTTGAGCGGGCGTCTCTGCAGCAGCGCGTGGACCTGGAACGGACGAAAGAAAAGGCCGCGCCGTTGGATCGCTTGTTGGGTCTCACGGCTTTGGCCTTGGGCGTTCCCATCGGCCTTTTCGGGCTCGGAGCGTTTCTGCTGGAGGCGAGGCGCCGGGCAGGAACCGCGCAGGCGGATTAGCCCGCGCGTAGCGACCCTCCATGGAATTTCTGCTGATCCCCTTCCCTGTCGTCGACCCGGTGGCGGTAAACATCGGGCCGCTGCCCATTCGCTGGTACGCGCTCGGATACATCGGCGGTCTTTTCGGCGGATGGATCTATGCTTGGGCGCTCTTGCGGAACGACCGGCTCTGGAACGGCACGCCTCGTCCAAGTCCGAAAAGCCTCGACGACCTCGTCCTCTATATGGCGCTCGGCATCGTAATCGGCGGACGGCTCGGCGACGTTCTTTTTTATGAGCCCGGCTATTACCTCGCGCATCCACTTGAGATCGTGGAGATCTGGAATGGCGGCATGGCCTTTCACGGCGGGCTCATCGGCGCCCTCATCGCCATGTGGCTTTTCGCGCGGCAAGTGAAGATTCCCTTTTCCATCATTGCCGACATTTGCGCCGCGACCTGCCCGATCGGAATTTTTCTCGTGCGCATTGCCAATTTCATCAAGCCGGAGCTTTGGGGCCGGCCGAGCGATGTGCCCTGGGCGATGATTTTCCCCGGGGTCGACGATCAGCCCCGTCATCCGAGTCAACTCTACGAAGCGGGTCTGGAAGGGCTGCTGCTTCTGTTTGTGCTCGCGATTTTTATCCGCAACGGCGCGCTGAAACGCCCAGGCCTTGTCGCCGGTGTATTCGGAATTGGTTACGCGATGGCACGCATCGTATCGGAATTTTTCCGCGAGCCCGACCTGCGGCTTGAACAGCTTTCCCACAGCCTGACCATGGGGATGGTTCTGTCCGTTCCGGTTTTCGCGATCGGCGTCGCGCTGATCGTCAACGCGCTCTATGCCCGCGCCGCGCCGGCCTCGCACGCTTCAGGGACATAACCGCGGCCTCGCGCGATATCCGATCTTCAAAACGGCTCGGTCTGAATTTTGACTGCGGGCACGCCGCCGCCTGCATAGTCGAGAACGATGATCTCGTTAAAGATGAGGTGGTCCCAGGGATCGGGATAGCTGCCGAAGGGCGCGTTCAGCATCCGCGCCATCGACGGGATGTTACCGTGATGCCAGCAGACCACGACCAAAATGCCCTCCGCTGCGTAGCGTGGATCGGAGAGGAGTTGGCTCGCGAGCGCCCCGTAGTCCTGGTCGGCAAAGGTTGAGTCGATTGCAACTCCGATTTTGTTCGAGAGCTGCGTGAGCGTCTCGATCGGACGCATGCTGTGCTTGGAGATCGCTGTCGCAAAGAGAAACTTCGGATTGCCGAACGCTGCAGGAATGTAATCGGCAAGCCTGGCCGCCCGCTGAACGCCTTCCGGCGACAGGTGCGGGTCCATCGGATCGCCGCTCTTCTCGGCATGGCGCATCAATAAGATACGGGCGTTGGTCATCGACCGATCCTGCCGCCGCTTCGCTCCAACAAAGTCGGCACGACCTTCAATAACAGAACTGTATGACCGCCTGGTGCCGCCGGCAGGAGTCGAACTTGCACGGAGATTGCTCTCCGAGGGATTTTAAGTATTTTTGGGGGTAGAGTAATTTATTGATATTGCTTCGCTATTTCGCATCGC
>Ga0070734_10000259_pt1 | contig 135192 bp, 133 predicted proteins | sample Coa_R1_8_FD_66444 | JGI IMG/M metagenome (GOLD analysis project Ga0070734, IMG submission 66444) | Surface soil microbial communities from Centralia Pennsylvania, which are recovering from an underground coalmine fire - Coalmine... | ecosystem: Environmental > Terrestrial > Soil >... | reverse complement strand
TCCATCAGGGCCCGAGGGTGACGACCCTCAACTTCGAGGCCGGATATATGCTCGCAGTCTTTTCCAAGGACTGTCGTCAGGCTCAGTCTTGCAAACCGGGCAGGGTCCATATATGCCCCCGTTGATCCGTCTATTCATTGCTGGCTTCCGCGCTACCCATCAAAATTTTCAATCCCCTGCATAGAAACCTTTTCTTTTGAGTCTATTAGCCCACGCGGAATAATAGGACACTGGTCTGTTTGTAACCCGACAAAGGAATTGAGCATGAAGCTTTGGACGCTATTCGTGTTTTCAGCGGCTGCCATGGCGCAGACCCCGCAAAGTGTCGACGCCAAGCTGGCTGCCCTCGATACTGCCGTAAAGGCGGCGCAGAGCGCGGGCGATAACGCGTGGATGTTGACCTCGGCGGCGCTGGTGCTGTTGATGACGGGCCCAGGTCTCGCGTTGTTCTATAGCGGGCTGGTCCGCCGAAAGAACGTGCTGGGCACCATGATGCATAGCTTCATCCTGATGGCAATCATTACGGTGCTCTGGGCTCTGGTGGGATACAGCCTGGTGTTTGCGGAGGGATCGCCGTTTATCGGCGACTTGCGCTACGTCTTCTTACGCGGCGTGGGGCTTGCGCCGAATCCGGATTATGCGGCGACGATTCCGCAGCAGACTTACATGGTTTATCAGTTGATGTTCGCCATCATCACGCCGGGCTTGATTGCGGGTGCGTTTGCGGAACGGATGAAGTTCAGCGGCATGGTGCTGTTCACGATACTCTGGGCGCTGATTGTCTACTTCCCGATGGCGCACATGGTGTGGGGCAAGGGCGGGCTGCTGAATGCAGCACTCGGCGGCAAGTTTCCGTGTCTCGATTTCGCCGGAGGAACCGTGGTTCATATCACGTCGGGGGTATCGGCGCTGGTGTGTGCACTGTATCTCGGGAAGAGGCAGGGGTATCCGCAGGAGCCGATGAAGCCCCACAGCCTGGTGTTGAGCGTGATCGGCGCCTGCCTGCTGTGGTTCGGCTGGTTCGGGTTTAACGCGGGGAGCGCGGTGGCGGCGTCGGGATTGGCGACGAGCGCGTTCGTGGCCACGCACTTCGGAGCGGCGGCGGCGGCGCTGGGCTGGATCTTTATGGAGTGGATTCGCAACGGCAAGCCGAGCGTTTTGGGCGGAATTTCGGGGTGTGTGGCGGGCCTGGTGGCGATTACGCCGGCGTCAGGATTTGTGGAGCCGTTTCCGGCGCTACTGATCGGGTTCCTGGCAGGGATCGTCTGCTACTTCATGGTGACGATGGTGAAGTCGAAATTCGGCTATGACGATTCGCTCGATGCCTTTGGCGTGCACGGCGCGGGCGGGACGTTTGGCGCGATCATCACGGGCGTATTCGCGACCAACGCGATCAACGACAGTTTCAAGGACTCGGCGGGCAAGACGCTGCCGCTGGGGTGGGTGGACGGCAACCCGGGGCAGGTGATCAACCAGTTGATCGGCACGGTGATCGCGTGGGTGCTGGCGATCGTGGGAACTTTGATTATCCTGAAGGTCTGTGATGCCATTACCGGGCTGCGCGTGGATAAGGATGCGGAAATAGAGGGCCTGGATTTGAGCCAGCACGGCGAGGAAGGATACTTCTTCGAGGCGTAAGCGGCCGCGACCGAGGAGCATGCGATGAAAAAAATCGAAGCCATCATTCAACCGTTCAAGCTGGAGCCAGTGAAAGAAGCGCTCAAGAACATCGGCATCGACGGCATGACCATCACCGAGGTGCGCGGGCACGGGCGACAGAAGGGGCATAAAGAGGTGTATCGCGGCCAGGAGTACAACGTCGATCTGCTGCCCAAGATGAAGATCGAGTTGGTGGTGACGGACGCGCGATTGAATGAGACGGTGAAGACCCTGACCGAGGCGGCGCGGACGGGGAAGATCGGTGACGGCAAAGTGTTCGTCTACGACGTCGCGGAGGCGATACGAATCCGCAATGATGACCGCGGAGAAGCTGCGCTTTGACCCGGTCCGGGCGCTCGAAGAACGCACGGCAGCGGTCGACGCTCAGGTCGTAAGCGCCTGGCAGAGCCGTCTGGCGCCCGATGTTCCCGCGGGGGCCGCGCTCCTGGCCGTGGGAGGCTACGGCCGGCGGCAACTGTTTCCTTATTCCGACATCGACCTGCTGGTGCTCTTTTCGAGCGACAAATCGGCCGTGGCGCAGAAGGAACAGATTTCGGCCTTTCTGCAGCAGCTTTGGGACGGCGGGCTGCGGGTCAGCCAGTCAGTGCGGACACCGCAGGAGTGCGCGGAGCTGCACGACGGCAACATCGAACTCAGCATTAGCCTGCTCGACCAGCGGTATCTTGCCGGTGACGCGGCGGTGTACGGGGCGCTCATGGAGAAATTGCCGCGATTCGTGCACGGGCATCGGGATGTGCTGGTAAGGCACCTCTCCCAGATGACGCGCGAACGGCACGCGCGCTTCAACGGCACATATCATCATCTGGAGCCCAATATCAAGGAAGCACCGGGGGGATTGCGGGACCTGCAACTGGTATCGTGGCTGGCGCAGATTGCGGGCACGGGGCCAAAAGCTTTTTCAGCGCCGGTACACGTGCCGGAACTGGAGGACGCGCGCCGGTTCCTGTTTGCCGTTCGCGGCTACCTGCATGAGCAGGCGAGGCGCGATTCGAATGTGTTGACCTTCGACGGGCAGGAGTGGCTGGCCGAGCGGATGGCTCTTGAAGAGGCGGCGGTCATGCGCGAGTATTTTCGAAGTGCGCGCGCCGTGCATCGCCTGGCGCTCGCTGCGCTCGAAACCGAAGAGGCACGGGCCAGTTCGCTTTTCGCGCAGTTCCGGGACCGGCGGGCGCGTGTATCGAACGCCGATTTCACGGTAGCGCGGGAGCGCGTGTACTTTCGTTCTCCACACCAGCTCGAAGCCGAGCCGGAGCTGCTGATTCGACTTATACAGTTTGTTGCCCGGCATGGGATGCGATTGTCGCTCGAAGCCGAGCAGAAGATGGCGCCGCAGCTTCCGGCGGTGCGCTCGTATTTCGGCACGCCCCGCAGCTTGTGGCCGGCGCTGAACGAGGCTTTGTCGCTCCCGCACGCGCCGCTAGCGCTTCGCATGGCGTACGAGACGGGTGCGCTGACCGCGCTATTTCCAGAGCTGGAGCGCATCGATTGCCTGGTGATCCGCGACTTCTTTCACCGCTACACAGTAGACGAGCACACGCTGGTGGCCATGCAAACACTCGCGGACTTGCGAAACGAGCATACCGCGCCGGCTTCGTCGTTTGCCGGGTTGTTCGCGGAAATCGCGCATCCGGGCACCCTGATGTTCGCCCTGTTGTTTCATGACGTCGGCAAAGGCAACCCGATGGAGGGCCATGTGGATGCCTCTTTGCGCCTGGTGGAAGGCGCCATGGAGCGGGTGCAGATGCCGCCTGCCGAACGCGCGACCGTGCGCTTCCTGATTCGTCACCACCTGGCAATGTCGGCGACGATGACCGGGCGCGATCCGTTCGATCCGGCGACGGCGCGGGATCTGGCGGCGGTTGCCGGAACGGTCGAAAACCTTCAGCTCTTGACGCTGGTGACCTATGCTGATATCAGCGCGGTCAATCCCACCGTGATGACGCCGTGGCGGGCGCAGCAGTTGTGGCAGGTTTACCTGCTGACCTACAACGAACTGACACGAGAGCTGGAAAGCGAGCGCATTGAACAAGCCGGATCGCCGGAAGAGAGTGCGTTTCTCGAAGGGTTTCCGAAACGGTATCTGCGAACGCACACCGAGGCAGATATCGCGCTGCACATGCGGCTGGAACAGGAGAGCCGGGCGCGCGGCGTGGCTGTGGACCTGGAGAAATCGGGCAGCATTTACCGGCTGACATTGGTTACGGCTGATCGTCCGTTTCTGTTTGCCGCGATTGCCGGTACTCTCTCCAGCTTCGGTATGAATATCTTGAAAGCGGAGGCCTTTGCCAACCGGCGCGGAACGGTGCTGGATACGTTCTCCTTCGCCGATCCACTGCGCACGCTGGAATTGAATCCGAGTGAATCTGATCGCCTGCGCCTGACGGTCGAACGAGCGGTGCTCGGAAAGGCCGACGTGACACAGTTGCTGCGCAGCCGGCCGCGTGTATCGCCCCCAAGTCGCAAAGCGCGCATCGAACCGGCCGTGCAGTTTGACGATACCGCTTCGCAATCGGCCACGTTGATCCAGGTGGTGGCGGAAGACCGGCCGGGTCTGCTTTACGACATTGCCTCAACCATGTCTGCCCGGGGCGCAAGTATCGATGTTGTGCTGATTGATACCGAGGCCCATAAAGCCATAGACGTTTTTTATGTCACAGCCGGCCGGCGTAAATTAGATGCAGTGCGGCAGGAAGACCTGCGGCAGGCGCTCGTGGCCGTATTGCGGGCTTAAATCTCGTATTCCGGCCGTTTCGGGCGTCCAAAAGGGATGTAATTCCACAGGCGCTCATGCAGAAAATAGAGAACGATCTTGAGCACCATATCGAGCCCTCCTACTCCGGCCGAGAGGGGCATGTTTCCGCTGAAAACGTAGACGATAAGCGCCGTGGCGGCCGAACCTAATACGCGGTAACTGACGGCTTTGGCGAGGCTGCGCACGCTGGAGTCGGTCATCGGGCGGAACTCTCAAAGAATTTTACTACATAATCTTGATGGGGAATAGGTCCATTTGGGTTCAGCCATCTAGAGCCGCTATAATCGAGGAAATGCCCAAAGTTACCTTCCTGCCGCTCGGCCAGACCGTTGAATTTGAGAGCGGCAAGCTTCCTTATAAAGGGCATGGCAAGCCGGAGTCGCTGCTCGACATTGCTCTCAACTTCGGCATTCATCTGGAGCATGCGTGCGGCGGTAATTGCGCTTGCACCACATGCCATGTGGTGGTGAAAAACGGCGGTGATGGGAACCTGACCGAAGCGGACGACGACGAGCTGGACCGGGTCGACATGGCTGCCGACCTGACTCCTCATTCCCGGCTGGGCTGCCAGGCGGTTGTAACCGGCGATGTAGTGGTCGAGATCCCGGCATGGAATCGCAACTACATCAGCGAGGGCGGCGGTTCGATTTTGGGCAATGCCATTCCGGCACCGAAGAAGACGCAAACCGACGCGACACAGGCGCCGTGAGGCGTAGTCCTACCGCCGTTCCAGCATCGCGACGAGTTTCTCCAGAAGATTTTCCGGGATATTGACCTCGATCGTCACCGAGCGCTGCTGCTGACTGACTGAGATCCCATCCCAGACGTGGAGCAGATCGGGTCGCTGCGGGGGGATTGCCAGCTTGGCCAGTCCGATCAGGCCGCGCGCGGAGTCGCCCAGGCTCTTGGCATCTGCTTCAGTCGGGCACGTCCCGCTCAGCGACGCGTGGACGCCGTCGCGCAGGTCCGCAACGAAGGCGGCATCGTCGAGCCCCTCAAGAATTCGCGCCGCATTGGCCGCGCTGCCGGTTTCGGGAAGTATCTTATCCAGAGCGCTTCCGGATCCTTGGGACACGAACCACACCTGATTTTCATGGGGAACGTCACGGGCGCGAGCCAGGAGAGCGGCTGGCCCGGTACGCCCGCCCGATGGATAGCGGCCGAGGGCTGACTTGACCGCAGGCAAGAATCCGGCGACGGCGATGGAATCATCGATCAACGCCGCGCCCTGCCGACCGCTCACGTACAGCGTGTGGCCCTGGTAGTTCTGTTTTTCAAACCGGGTGAACGTGCTCTCCTTGAAAGCTCCGCGGGCGGCCAGCAGGAATCCGTCTCCGTCTTCAGCCAGCAAGAGATGATTTACGTCGCGGCGCGGATCGAAGCCGGATTGGAGAGCGAATTCGTCGAGCGCCGGCAGCTGTCGTTCGAGGACGAACTTCCGATAGAGGGGAGTTGCCCGGATCGCGTCCATCTGAAAACCAGCCAGCATGCTGGCGTCCGGTGGCATAAGGGCGGCCAAGCCGGGGTCGAGATTTCCCGTTCCTGTCCGCTTACAGGCCGAGAGGGCGGCGAAAAGCAACAAAAGCAGCCGCAATGCGCGAGTTTTGCGGCGATTCATCCGATCTTTTCGATGATGGCACGGGGCAAGGTACACGGTAAAGTCCTGGGGAGGAGCATAGGTGAAACCGAAGGCTCATCTGAGGCATTTGCCCGGGAGACCGCGTTGCGGGATATCCGATGGAATGTTAGTGGGACACGTCGACACCGCGCCATGCTGAACCGCAATCAAGGTGGGCAGTCTCGATCACGCCGCGGGAATGCGATGGTAGAAGCCGCGCTGGTGCTGGTACCGACGCTGGTAATCTTCTTCGGAATCCTCGACGTGGCCATGGTGGTTTTCGTGCAAAACACGTTAATGCATGCGACGCGGGAGGCAGCCCGCTTCGCGATGACCTACAGCCCGAGTTATAACGCGTCGTCGTGCACCTCGTCCCAGGCGGCCTGCATCTCGCAAGTGGCGCAGACCAACGCATTCGGGTTTTTAAGCGGTTCGAACAGCAACAGAATCATCGTGAATTACTACACGGCCAACGATTTGACGAACCCGGTAATGACCTGCAATCCCGCGTGCGCGTTGCGAGGAGTCCTGCCTCAGACCCTGTCCAATGGCAAAGTGGTGAGCTATGCCAACCAGCCGGGAAATATCGTGGAAGTGGTCGTCCAGAATTACCGGTGGAACTGGATGTTTCCGGTTTCGCCCACGAACTATACCCTAACCGCTACGAGCGTCAATCTGAACGCTTCGGCTGTCGATATTCTGGGTGGCCTTCCGGTGGGCACGACAGCGCCGCCAAACCCATGAATACCAGTACAGAAAAATTCGGCTGGGCAAACGAAAACGGCAACACGATGCTCGAGTTCGCACTCGCCATGTCCATTCTGATTCCGATGTTTGCCGGAATGTTCACGATCGGCATGTCGCTGAGCAAGAGCCTTCAGGTGAGCAATGTCTGCCAGGACGCAGTCGTTCTGATGGTTCGCGCGAACACGGATCCCAATGCCGGACTCGATCTATCGGTTTTGCAAAACCAGCGCATGATCGTCCGCGCCGCGGCGGGACTGGGGATGAACTCCGACGCGCAAAACGATCCCAACCCTTCCGGAAACGCGGTGGTGATCCTGAGCAAAGTGGTCATGGTGGGTCCAAACGAATGCGCCGTTGGCGTTGTGCCGGCCCCCAAGAACGCTCCCCCGTGGAATGCCGGCAATTGTCCGAATTACGGTCAGTACGTGTTCGCTTACCGGGTGGCCATCGGCAACGGAACGCGCTGGGCGAGCACGCTGGGAAATCCACCGGGCGGAGTCGTGCAGTCGAACGGGGCGATTTCGGCGGCCACCATAGCCACCAACACCGCTGACGTGGCGCAAAACGCGGCGTTCCTCAACCTGACGGCCAGCACATTTGCGCTGATATCGGAGATGTATGCGGACGTCAGCTATCTCAACCTGTTCTCGATCATGCAGTCACCGGTGATTTACTCCCGCAGCGTTTCATAACCAGCAGAGGTCGCGATATGTTCAAGATCATCCATCGGAAACGGCAGCGCGGCATGGTGCTGCTCATTCAGGGCCTGATGCTGATCGCCACGATTGCCACGGTGGGGCTGGCGGTGGATGTCGGCAGTATCTACCTTATTAAGGCGCGCCTGAGCGCGGCGGTGGATGCCGCGGCGCTGGCCGCGGGCCGGTCGGTGAACCTGGCAAACACCGTCCAGCAGGCGCAGGCGCAGGCGATTTCCGCGGCCAACCAATTCTTTAATGCCAATTTTCCTGCGGGGTATCTAAACTCCATCGGGACCCCGACGGTGACGCCAACCTTCACCCAGGCGACTGATGCCAACGGCAACCCCACGGGCGTTCTCAACATTTCCGTGACCGCCAGCGCGCAAGCCCCTACGTATTTCATGAATATTTTTCGGATCTCCAGTATTACCGTTTCCGGCAGCGGCACGGCCAGCCGCAGAGGCCTCGTGATGATGCTGGTGCTCGATCAATCCAGCTCCATGAATACAGCTGCCGATCCCGTCACGGGGCTCACGGCATGCCAGGCCATGAAGCAGGCGGCGCAGAGCTTTATCACGCTCTTCAGCCCCTACGACTACGTCGGTCTGGTGACCTTCGACCTCACGGCGCACCTGGTTTATCCTCCAAGCACCAGCTATGGAGACGGAACACTAAACGCCGACATCGGTAATATTGTCTGCCAAAGCAATACCAACACCATTTCCGCGCTCGAACTGGCCTACCAGCAGATCAAATCCGTGAACCTGCCGCTGGCCAAGAACACCATCATGCTGTTCACCGACGGATCGCCGAATGGAGTTTCCGCCGTATTCCCGCTGCGCAGCAGGCTGGATTCGCGCTGGGGGCCGGCACTGGCAAATCCTGCGCCTCCCGCGCAATCCGGGTCCACCTACGGACACAACAACAGCTGTGCCGATGTTGGACCGCAGGATGCGAATGGTTCCAACGAAGAGGCGGTCTGCATCAACATGCCGGTCGAGTGCACGACCGCAGGAACTGTGACCGGCACTATTTCTCAAACCAGCGGGCAGGACTCATGGGGCGGCCAAACCTATGGTCTCGCCAGGCCGACCGATTCCGATTCGGCGCCCTCGTTCCCCGGCTTCTGTTCAAACACCGGCGGGCTGCCCAGCACCAACATGCGGCAGTTCATCGCCTACATTCCGGATAACGATCTTTATGGCAATTCCCTGCACGGCATCCGCGATAACTGGCTGTTTCAAACCAACCAGCTGTGCAGCCCGGACCCCACCGTCCAGCCCAATTGCAAGAACACGGGTGACCTGTGGTCGAATCACCCCGGCGTCGGCTCGGGCTCCAATTTCTTTCCCGCCACGAACGTCTACACCAACGCCAGTGTCTATGGCGGATTCTTCCGGCCCGACCAGCCCAACTCCATCGTGGCCGCCAGCATGAACGGAACCATCAACGAGGCATTCCGGATCCGCGCCGATACGACTTATCATCCGGTCATCAATGTTGTCTATCTCACTGGAAACGGATCGGATTCGGTCGATCGCGAATTTCTCCCTATGGTCGCTAACGTGGCTCTGATTCCCGCGCTGCCCTATGATCCCGTCTCCTTCCTGCCCTTTGCGAATCCGGCCTTTCAGGCTGGCCAGGAACAGGGCACTTATCTCGTGACGGCGGACCGCAACCAGCTGCAATCTCTTTTTGCGCAACTGGCGTCGGAAGTCCTGCGCCTCAGCCAATGAGATCACCCGTCTGGATTCTATGGCTATCGGCGGTTGCGGCGCCCGCATTTTCTGAAATTGTGCGAACGGGCTGCGCGCCGGACGCCTCGGAAGCAGCTCAGGTGACCCCGGCCGACGAGGTGCACGTTGCTTCGGCGATTACCGCCGGCCAGGAAACCTGCTACGAGGTGACGCTCGTGCGTGGTGGCCGAAGAGTCACAGGCTTTATGCTGGGCGAGCGGTTGCCGGCGATCCGGGCGTTCGTCATCGACCGGGAGCAGGCGGCGGTGATATCGTTCGCTGCACAGGATGAACAGAATCGCCTGCAGGCGCGCCACGCCAAGTCTGCACCGGCTACCAAGCCGGAAGAATCCCGCATTTTTGATAATTTCGCCGCGCACGACGTAAACGGCCAAGCCGTGAACCTCTCCGGCCTCGGAGGAAGAGTAACACTAGTCACGTTCTGGTCACCGCGCAGCCCACGTTCCCTAAGACAACTGGTTGCTTTGGTTCCGGTCTTCAACCAGTACCGGCGTGATGGCCTGAGAGCCCTTGGAATTAGCGCCGACTCTAACGCCGCGCATGTGCTCCAGGCCTTGGACGACCTTACCCTCGGTTGGCCGCAGGTTCCCGACGGGCAGGGTCTCAGTGCCAAATACGGCGCCGACCCGAGAGCCGGGACTACCCTCGTTTTAGATAATGATCACCGCATCGTCGCAACCGGCCTGGCCGGATCCGAACTCGAGAAGAAAGTCCGTCAACTACTCCTGGACCCGGAGCCGGTGATCCCGACTGCTCATCCACGACAAGCGTTACGATAGTTGCGTGCGGGTCAATTTTTTGGACAACACCTGGGCGCGTCCGTGCGTCAATCATCTTGTGAGGGTTGCCGCGCTTAGCGTGATTGCAGCCGGTTGCGTATTCGGCGCGGATCCGTCTACCTCGAGTCTGCTAAAGGCCGTGGAGAGCCGCTATAATCGCGCCCAAACGCTTCAAGTGAACTTCGCCGAAACCTACAGCGGAATGGGCCAGGGAGCTCGTACCGAGTCCGGGGTCCTCTACCTGCGCAAGCCGGGGCGCATGCGCTGGGAATACACCCAGCCGGCGGGGAAGCTGTTCGTTTCTGATGGGAAAGACGTCTTCCTGTACCTGCCGAATGAAAACCGTGTCGACAAAATGCCCCTTAAAGACACCGGCGATATGCGCGCTCCGCTGGCATTCCTCTTAGGTAAGCTGAATTTCACGCGCGAATTCCAAAATATCCAGACCTCCATACAACCTGCCGGCTCCCTGGTCAGCGCCGATCCGAAATCTGAGAGCCTGCCTTACTCCAAAGTCGAATTCCTGGTGGCGCCCGATTTCGCCATCCGCAAGCTGCACATCGTCGGCCAGGATCAGTCGGTTCTCGATTTCTCCTTTGACAGCGAGAAGCTGAACCCCGCGCTGGCAAGCACCATGTTTCAATTCCATGCCCCGCCCGGCGCTCAGATCGTAGAGAACGGAAGTGGCCGCTAATTTATGCCCGACTGGGTCCTGAAGTACGCCGATGCGCGCGGCGAAATCCACCAGCAGGTGGCGCAGGCGGGAAGCGAGACCGAAGTTCGCGAACGCTACTCGCAGCAGGGCTTCCTTATCTATTCCGTCCGCCCGAAAAGGATCGCGCGCGGCCTTGCCACCGATACGTCCATTCTTGGCCGTCGTAAGAAGCTGAACCTCGAGAAATTTCTGATCTTCAACCAGCAGTTTGTCACTTTGATCCGCGCCGGGCTCCCCATTCTCAAAGGCCTGGACCTGCTCGCCGACCGGCTGACCGATCCCAAGCTCGGACCACATATCAAGACTGTACGCGATGAGGTCCGTAAGGGCACTCTGCTTTCGGAAGCGTTTCGCATGCAGGGTGTGTTTCCGAAAATTTATGTCACCACCGTCATGGCGGGGGAGAAGAGCGGCAGCCTGGCGGAAGTGCTCGATCGCTACATCTCTTATCAGAAACTCTCGCTTGCCGTCCGCAAAAAGATTCTGGTTTCGCTACTATACCCCTCGGTACTCATCTTCCTCGTTCTTTGCCTCATTGTGTTTCTGGTGACGTTCGTCGTCCCCAACTTTGCGCAGCTTTATACCAGCATGTCCGCGCAACTCCCCGCTATGACGCAGATCCTGATCGCGGTCGGCACGACAGCGCGCAGCTATGTACTCGTCTTCTTCACCGCTCTGGTCTTGGCCATCTTTCTGTTCGTGATGTGGTCGCGCCGCGAGTCGGCGAAGGAAAAGCTCGACAAACTGCGCTTGCGTACGCCTGTTCTCGGCGACATATGGCTCAAGTATCAGGTCGCGCAGTTCTCCCGCGTGCTCAGCACGGTGCTTACCGGAGGCATTCCCCTCATGCAGGGTCTCGAAACGGCATCCGACTCGCTTGGCACGGTGCTTCTGCAGCGCACGCTCGAGAAGGCCAGCAAGATGGTGAAGGAGGGCCAGGCGCTGTCCGGAGCGCTTAAGGCCACCGGCATTTTCCCCGCGCTTTCCATCGATATGATCGAAGTGGGCGAATCCACTGGCGCCTTGCCGGTCATGTTGACCAGTGTCGCCGAGTTCTATGAGGACGACGTGACCACCAAGATGACGGCCGCCCTCTCGCTCATCGAGCCCGCCATCATGATCTTCATGGGTATCTTCGTTGCCTTCGTTCTGATTGCGCTATATCTTCCAATCTTCTCGCTCGCAGATACCATCCACTAACCGTTCGTCGTGAAACCGGGTGCGTCGACTTGGTTACACTACTAGAAGATGTCCGCGCAAACCACCCTGAACGCGCTTGGCGAGGCTACTGCGCCTTCCCGCGCGCGCATCGCACTCCGCGTGCTTGCGGCCATCAGCTTCTGTCATTTTTTGAACGATATGATGCAGTCGGTGATCCCGGCTATCTATCCCATTCTGAAAACCGCCTATCGGTTGAACTTTGGCCAGATCGGACTCATTACGCTCACCACGCAATTAACTGCCTCATTGCTGCAGCCGCTGATTGGTCTGTATACGGATCGCCGTCCGCTGCCTTATTCCCTCGCTGTCGGAATGGGCGCTACTTTGGCCGGCCTTGTTTTACTTTCACTCGCCCCCACGTTCGGTATGATTCTGGCCGCGGTCGCGCTGGTCGGAGTGGGTTCGTCCGTATTTCATCCGGAGTCTTCGCGGGTGGCCCGCATGGCATCCGGAGGCCAGCACGGTTTCGCGCAATCGCTTTTCCAGGTCGGGGGAAACGCCGGATCCTCCCTTGGTCCGCTGCTGGCAGCATTCATCGTGCTCCCCAACGGTCAGCGCAGCATCGCCTGGTTTTCGGCTGCCGCCCTTTTGGGCATCGTTGTTCTTTCTCGTGTCGGTACTTGGTACAAGGCGCGCCGGAGCACACTGACCAAGGTCAAATCCCTGTCCCCTGAGATGCACGCGCGTTTGTCGTCAGCCAAGGTCGCCCTTGCTCTGGCTATCCTGATCGTATTGATGTTTTCTAAGTTTTTCTATTTATCCAGTTTGAGCAGCTATTACACTTTCTTCTTGATGAGTAAGTTTCATGTCTCTGTCCGTACCGCACAGATCTATTTATTTGTATTTCTTGGTGCGGTCGCTACCGGCACGATCGTCGGCGGTCCTGTCGGAGATCGCATTGGTAGAAAATATGTCATCTGGTGGTCTATCCTGGGCATTTTTCCGTTTACCGTGATGCTGCCCTACGTCAGCCTGTTTTGGACAGGGCTTCTCAGTGTGATGATCGGACTCGTGCTGGCCTCGGCATTCTCCGCCATCGTGGTTTACGCGCAAGACCTCATGCCGGGCAAAGTCGGAACCGTGTCGGGCCTGTTTTTTGGACTTGCCTTCGGTTTGGGCGGCATCGGCGCCGCCTTACTCGGTCGCTTGGCCGACAGCACGAGCATCGATTTTGTTTACCGTATCTGCTCCTTTCTCCCGGCCATTGGCCTGCTCGCCGCGTTCTTGCCAAACCTTGAGTCCCATAAGGCGAACTGAACCACCCATACCTATCCATTAGTTACTAACGAAGTTATAACTTCAGTCAATAACAAGTACTTACAAGCCGTTCTCATTGACCGGTACTTGAGCATCCCGTACAATCACGGTAGGTTACACTCCGAATTGCCTACTAATTATCGGTGCTAAATGGGATTTGAAATCGGCAAAACCGTCGAGGGCTATGAGATCGTCGAGCTACTCGGCACTTCGAAAACCGGCGTCGCTTACAAAGTAAGAAATGTCTTTGCGCAGCGATTTGAAGTAATGAAAATCCTGCCCAAAAATATTCAGGATGACGCAGAGCAGAACGCCCGCTTTCTTCGCGAGATCAAACTTCACGCTCAGCTCCTGCACCCGAATATTGTAACTTTCTACAACGCGCGCGAGATTGAAGGTCAGCTCGTCATGACCAAGGAATTCGTCCCCGGCGTCAAACTGTCGGATAAGCTTAAAGCAGGGGCGTTGGATTGGCGTGAAGCCTGCAAGTATGCCGGAGACGGTTTGAGTGCTCTGGAATACGCGCACGCCCACGGCATTATTCACCGGGGTCTCAGTTCCTCGAACCTGATCATCACCGCAGAGGGCGTGGCGCGGCTCAAAGGTTTTGGTTTCGCCAAGTCCGCATCCGACCCCGAACTGACTGCTGCCGGGGTTGTTATCGGCGCTCTCAAGTACATGGCTCCCGAACAGGTTAAGGGTGAAGCCATCGACGTCCGCTGCGATCTCTACTCGTTGGGCATCGTATTGTACGAAATGCTGACGGGCAAAGTCCCGTTTGATGCCAAGGGCCAGTTTGAAATTATGATGGCCCAGGTAGCCACCACGCCTAAGCACGTGAGCGATTTGAATTCTGCTGTGCCGCGTGAGTTGGGTGATCTGGTCGCCAAAGCTCTTGCAAAACCGACGGACGGACGCTTTCAAACGGCGCTCGAATTCCATGATGCAGTTAGGCAGGTCATTTCGGCTCGCAATTCCGTTGCGTCACCGGCCGCCGGCGTTTCTGAGGCGCCCGCGACTGTACCCGGGCGATCGCCGGCGGTGGATCCCCCCATCACCCCGGTTCCGCTCAAAGACGCCTGGACGCTCGGTTCTGCTCTGGAACTCGCCGAATCGCAGCTCGCCGCGGTCGAGCAAAAGGGCCGTCCGTCTCCGGACGCCAGCCTGCCTGCTGAGCCACTGACTGCGCCTGATTCATCAAAGTTAGCTCCGAGTCAACCTGTCGAGACAGTGGAGAAACCGGCAGCGTCCTGGACGCCGGTGGACTGGTCAGGAATCAACGCTTTGATGGAATCGTTCGGTTCCGAACCTTCGGAGCCGGCCATGATTCCCGCCGCGGAGCCTCTGACGTCTACACTGTGGCAGCGGCCTGTGGCGATCGGCGATTCCTCCAACGGGCATGGAGTGATCCACGAATCAGTCGTTGACAATCCAGCGACGCAATCGATCGTCGCGGATACGCAGACTCTGGTGCAACGATATGAATTTCCAACTGCACTCGCCGTTGAGTCCGATCGGCCGGCTCCGCTTCTGACCGCCCTTTGGTCGCCTGCTGAAGTAAAGCCCGTGGTCGACAGGCGGGCTGTTGAGTCGCCCGCGTCCGTTACTTTGCCGCCTCAAGACAGCGTGGATGCAGTATCCCTCGCGACATCGTCACCGGCTGCAATCGCCGAAACTTCCGATCCGAAGGAGACCGCCGCGGCGTCTGAGTCGATGGCTTCCCCCCAAACACCTGTCGATTGGCTCGCACTTACCGCCCAACTCGCCGCACTTGGCGCTGGCCCATTACCTTCTGCGGAATCGACCACCGAGCCCGTTACCGTATCCGAGCCTGCAGTCTCTCTGCCGGAAGCCTCGACTGATGTCCAGAAGCCCGTCGACTGGCTGGCGCTCACGGCGCAACTCGCTGCTATTGATTCGCAGATGGCCACCGCCCTTCCTGCAGAACCCAAGCTGCCGCCTGCTGACGTTGACTCGTTCAGCACAGCTCCGGAGACGCCATCCAACTCATCGAATAACTGGTGGTCTCCCGAACCGGCGAAGCCAGAGACGGAGCCGACTCAATTGGATTTGCTCTCTGCGGCGCTTGACTCACCGAAACCGCCGGTTGAAGAGGCTGCTGCGACGGATTACGTTGGGTCTCCCTCTATCTCCTTGCAGCAGGATCTTTGGGCCGCACAACCGATCGCCGGTGCTTTTGATTCCCACTCACCGAGTCCTGATTTTTCGGTTCCGTCTGTCTTCTCTGAGTCAGACCACGTTGCATCGGCGCACGACCAAACTATCCCGGAGCCGGTTTCTCTTTGGACGTCCGGCCCTCCCGAAACCTGGGTTTCGGAACCAGCCACGCCAACCGCCGCAATGCCTGACCCCGCCGTGTTCACTCCGCCGCCTCCGCCAGTGCTCGCGGAACCCGTCCTTGAGCCCGTTCTGGCGCTCAACGAGTCAGCTCCGCCACTGCCGTCACCTCAGGAGGCCACAGCACTTGAGTCAGCACCTTCTTCTAACGAGTTCCCGCCGTCTGTGGAATCGTCAGCAATTCCTGCAACTCCTGCCGTTCCGCCTTCCGCGGCCGCTCCGGTAGCGGTTGCTGCGAGGCGTCCTCAGGCACAGCCGGATTTGTTGACTGCCCTCTTCGGTGACACCCTTTTCTCTCGCGTGAGTCTCGTCATCGTTATTTGTGCCATCACCTTTTTCTTGGGTACTGTGGCTCTGTTCGCCGTTCTGTCCGTAAGCAAGCCGTGACACGCCGATGAAGTTCAAGATCGGCGAAACAGTCGGCTCTTACAGGATCATCGCTTCTCTCGGTAGCGGCGGCATGGGTGAAGTGTTCCAGGCGGAGCACGTCGTCACTCAGCGAATTGAAGCCATGAAGATTCTCGCTGCTGATCCGGCATCCGGCCCCGAGCGTGATCAAAGATTTCTTCGCGAAATACAACTCCAAGCCCGGCTCAACCACCCCAATATCGCGGTTGTGCATAACGCCTTCTGGCAGGATAGCCATCTCATCATGATCATGGAGCTGATCGCGGGCGACTCGCTGCGCAAAATTCTGGACCGTGGCAAGCTTCCTCTTGCCCTCGCCCTCGACTATGCCTGTCAGGCGCTCCGGGCCCTCGATTATGCTCACGCCCATGGCGTCGTTCACCGGGACATCTCTCCGTCCAACATGATCGTCATGGAGAACGGCACTCTCAAACTGACAGATTTCGGTTTGGCCAAGTCAAAAACCGACGTGCGGCTCACTCAAACCGGCACCATCATCGGCTCGCTCTACTACACTTCGCCAGAACAAGTGCAGGGAAATACGGCCGTCGATCTCCGCGCCGACATCTACTCGCTGGGCGCCCTCCTGTTCGAGATGGTCACCGGCTCGAAAATCTTTGAGTGCGATAAGCCGTTTTCGCTGATGCAGGCCCACGTAAGTCAAATACCGCGCCGCGCGAGCGACGTCGTTTCCGGCCTGCCGAAAGATCTTGACGAAGCCCTTCTCCGCTCTCTTGAAAAAGACCGTGAGAAACGCTTTCAATCTGCCGAGATGTTCCGTTGCGCCCTGGATGGAATCCGGGAATCGTGGAGACGCGACACTGCGCTGCTCCCCGCTCCTCTGCATCTGCGCATACTCCCTCAACAACTCGAGGCTCACGTTCCCGAGCTCGTCCGCGAGGGCGAGGTATCTAGTCATGGACGCACCCGTAGGGGACGTCATGGCAGCGGCCGCTCACAGCGTTTTCGGCGGCGCCTGGTTGTCTATCTCGAGGACAATACGGTTTCGGGACTTGGCGAAGCCAGGCGATCTCGTGATCACGGCGGGTATCGGAACTGGGCGACTCAGCTCCGTCACTTGGCCGGACATTTGGCGGGCCGTACGGACCTTCTATCCGGCGGCTATCTACCGCACGATACCGAAACGATCGCTGATCACGAATCAAAAGAAAACGGAAGACTCGTCGAACCGTCCACTCCACCGGATAAACCCATATCCGGCTAAGTTAACTGAGTGAGTCAGTTAACCTAAGTTATCATAAAAATATAAATCGCTAATTTAGCTTAGGTTTATACTAATAATAGAGGATTGAGTAAGTGCAGTGTTTATACTGTGGAAAATCATCGTGGTCGCCCTTCAGAAAGCTCAGTACAGGCGCAGAATTTTGCGGCAAGGCGCATCGTGATTTGTATCACGAGCGTTTGCGCAAGGTAGCGGGCGTACTCGAGCAATACGAGATCCCCGCGCGGGAAGCTGAGAATGCGAGCGCCAATCCCGCAAGCGCTGCGGCGCTGGTCAGCCGTCCCGAGTTGCGCGAACCACTCATGAACGATCTGTTTCGGATCTTGTCCTGCACACCTGCTCCAGCCGTTTCCGAGGCCCGCATCGCGCCTGCCATTCCACCCCATTTTGAGCTTAGCGCCCGCATTCGCCGTTGGGGAATGAGAATCAAGTTCCTGAAGGCGTCCTAGCCGCCTCTATAAAGAATTGCCTGTTCGCTAGCGGGGTCGGACACCACTTCCGTGCGATCCCATTCGCCGCAACCGCGTAGTCCGGGAAGTCGGGCACGGGGTTTCGCTATAGCCAATGATCAGGCGTGCGCTGAACCGGTCGGTCCCGGAGAAGCCAGGAGGCTCCACGAGGCGCGCTGATCTCGTGATCCTCGTAATCCGTCCTCGCCTATAGTGCTACGTCAAGCCAGGGCCGCTCGAGATTGCCGCCCGCGTCATCCGGCGCCGAGGCTCTTGGCATACAGGAAATCCAAGGCCGGACGACCGGTGCCCGCAAAATGTACCGCGCGTGCAAGTACGGATTTCCGCACACCACAAATCCCCTTGCACGCCCCCACCCGTTTCTGCGTCAATAAGATGTAGGCGGCGTTGCGCCTCCCCCTAAGCTATGGCGACCGAACGCGTTAAGCTCCCAGACCCGGCCTCTGAAGCTGCCGAAGCCCAGGCCATCGCGGCCCGTTATCGGTGCGACTACGTCGACCTGCGCGTTGCCGCCATTGACCACGATCTGTTCCGTTCCATCCCTGTTGACCTGATGTTCCGCTACAACTTCGTCCCTATGCGGGCGCAGAACGGAACCCTCGATATCGCCCTCGCCGATCCGCGCAATCTCAACATGATTGACGAACTGGCGTTGTTGCTCAATAAGAAGCTGCGCATCAAGGTCGCCACGCTCTCGCAAATCGCCGAACTCCTGAAGAAGACCGAACAGTCCCAACGCGTGCTCGAAGAGGTCACCGAGGGCTTCGCGCTTGACGTCGTGGGTGATGAGGAGAACTCTGACGAGACCCTGTCCATCGACAAGCTCACCGCTGCCGATAGCGACATCGCGCCGGTCATAAAGCTGGTCGACACAACGATCTTTAATGCTCTGGAGCGTCGCGCGAGCGACATTCACATCGAATCACGCGATCAGGAAGTGGCCATCAAGTACCGCATCGACGGTGTCCTGCATTACGCCATGCCCCCCATCGCCAAGGATTGGCACTCCACCATCCTTTCTCGCATCAAGGTCATGAGCGAGTTGGATATCGCCGAGCGCCGCGTTCCCCAGGACGGCCGCTTTCGTGTTCGCTACAAGGGCCGTCTGATCGATTTTCGCGTCTCCATCATGCCCACCATCCATGGGGAAGACGCCGTACTCCGCGTGCTCGACAAGGAATCCATGAGCGAGAAATTCGCCAAACTCTCGCTCGAGGTTGTGGGCTTCTCCGATTCCGATCTCACCAAGTTTCGCCGCTACATTCTCGAGCCGTACGGCATGGTTCTGGTCACCGGGCCCACCGGGTCCGGCAAAACCACCACCCTCTACGCCGCGCTCTCCGAAATCAAAAACGACGAAGACAAGATCATCACGATCGAAGACCCAGTGGAGTACCAGATCAAAGGTATAACGCAGATTCCGGTGAACGAGAAGAAGGGGCTCACCTTTGCCCGCGGCTTGCGATCGATTCTGCGCCACGATCCCGACAAGATCATGGTGGGCGAAATCCGCGACCAGGAAACGGCTCAAATCGCCATCAATTCCGCCCTCACCGGTCACCTGGTGTTCACTACCGTCCACGCCAACAACGTTCTCGACGTGTTGGGACGCTTCCTCAACATGGGTGTTGAGCCCTACAATTTCGTTTCCGCTCTGAACTGCATCCTCGCTCAGCGGCTCGTGCGCGTGATTTGCGAGTTCTGCCGCAAGCGCGTGCAGTATCCCGATTCCTATCTGGTGGAAAGTGGCCTCAGCCCCGTCGAGTGGCGCGACGTTCCCTTTTTCGAAGGCGCCGGATGTTTCGAGTGCGGCGGCACCGGCTTTCGCGGCCGGACCGCCATTCACGAGCTCCTCGATCTGACCGAGCGGATTCGCGAGATGATCCTCGATAAGCGCCCGGCTTCTGAAATCAAGCGCCTCGCCCGCGAAGAAGGTATGACATTTCTTCGTGAATCGGCGCTTCTTAAAGTCAAAACAGGAACCACGACGCTTAAAGAGATCAACAAGGTCACGTTTATTGAGGGCTGATGAGTTTTATTACTTCTTTGAGCGCCCTCTGGCGCGACCCACCCCCTGGCATGGCATTCGAGCTCTCCGAGGCGGGCATCGCCATGGCGCGTACGGGCAAAAATCCGGAGTTCGCCTTCCGGCCGCTCGAACCCGGCGTCGTTTCCGTTTCGCCCCTGCGTGACAACATTTTGGAGCCTGACCGGTTTGCAGCCGCGGTGCGCTCTCTGGTTCCGCTCAATGGCGCACGCCGCCGGCGCAACGCCGCCCTGATCCTTCCGGATGCCTGCGCCCGCGTGTGGGTGCTCGATTTCGACGATTTTCCTTCGGACCCCAGGGAGCAGCGTTCCCTCGTGCAGTTTCGGCTGAAGAAGAGCGTGCCCTACGATGTCGAAGTCGCTGCTCTTAGCTACTTTTCGCAGACCCCGAACGGAAAAAACAAAAAGCACGATGTCGTGGTCGCGATCGCGCCGTTTGAAATTGTGTCGCGCTATGAAGCGCCTTTTCGTGCCTTGGGCATTGAACCCGGTTACGTGACCACCTCGGCTCTCGCCGCCCTTGATCTGGTCGCCGAGAACGGCACCTTTGCCGTCGCCAAGCTGAGCGGACACATGCTCACCATTCTGGTAATATCCTCCGGTGTGCTGAAGCTCGTCCGGTCGCTCGAGCTGACTGATGCGGCGATCGGTGAGATTTCCGCTGACCTTTATCCGACGTTCATTTATATAGAGGACCAACTGGGGGAAAAGGCGGAAAAGCTCCTGCTTGCGGGGTTCGGCAACTTCGGCGCGGAAGCGCGCGATCAATTTGCCCGTGAACTGCATTTGCCCGTAGAATTGATCCGCTCCCGCGTGGGAGTCGCCGGTGATCACAACCTCGGGCTTCTGGGCTACTTGCAATCATTTGCCGTATGAGTACGAAATTCCCTATCAACCTCGCCAGCCAGCCATTCCAGAAGGACCGGCCGATCCTGGTCGCTTCCAGCGCCGTGGCGCTTCTGATGATTGGTTGTCTTGTACTGCTTGTTTCGCTGACCTTAAGCGATCGCCACAGGTCACGTGCCACCCGCCGCGCCATCGCTCAGCTTGACCGGCAGATTGCCGCCACAAGCGCCGAGCAGGCTAAACTCGACACTTTGCTGCGCCGGCCCGAAAACGCCGAGGTCTTGGAGCGCAGTGTCGGTTTAAATGCGCTGCTTTACCGGAAAGGCATTAGCTGGACGCGCCTGCTTGCCGATCTGGAGAAAACACTTCCTCCCATGGTCCGGGTCGTCACCATTCGGCCGCAAGTCGTTTCGGAGAAAGAAATCAGCCTCGAAATGGTTGTTGCCGCGCAAACAATGGCGCCCGTTTTCGAAATGGTCAACGATCTGGAAGCGTCCACCGTCTTCTGGGATACAACCGTGCCCAGTGTGATGCCGCCCACTCAGTCGGAGCCCCTTTATCGCGCCCGCGTGAATGTGAATTATGACCAGGAATTTTGATTTCCGCGCCATCATGAAGGACCGCCGGTCCGCAGTGCGCACAGGCTTGGGCGTTCTCCTCGCTGCGAACCTGGTGGCGGCTGCCTTTGCCTTTCATCTGTTCGGAGGTTCGCCCGAGGCTCTCGCCCGGCAGATGCAGTTCGAGCAGCAGTCTCTGCTGCAGCAGCAAAAGCGCCTGGAGCGCACCCGCGGTCTTGTCGGCAAAGTGCAGGAAGCCAAGGTCGAAGGTGACAAATTTCTCGATGACTGCACCATGAGCCGCCGCACCGCCTATTCCACGGTGCTCCGTGATGTGGACAAAATGGCTCTTGACTCCGGCATGCGGCCCAAGGAACAGGCTCTGCGGCTCGAGCCGGTCGAAGGCTCGGATACCATTCAGCGGTTAATGATCTCGGTGAATCTCGAGGGTGGTTATGAGAGTCTGGCCCGGCTCATCAATGCCCTGGATAAATCGGCCCGGTTTCTGATCATCGAGAGCATGCAGGCTCAGCCCCAAGCCAACGGGGTTTTGAGCGTCACGCTCAAACTCGACTCGTTTGTGCGGGAGGCTCCGAACGGTCGGTCATGAAGCTTGGCGCTGAACCCAAGAAAATCGTGATTCTCGGCGGGCTGGTGCTGGTCGCGATTTACCTTCTCTATACGAATTTTGCCCCGGGGTCCTCAGGTGCCTCCTCACCGCGGCCGTCTGCCCTCCGATCCGCTATCCCCGAACAGGCTCCTGTAGTGAAATATTCGGCCACGCGCCCCGCGGCACCCAAGCGCAGCGACCAGGAATTCCGGCTGAGCTTTAAGCCTAAGGGCGTCGATCCGGGCACCATCGATCCCAAGCTCCGCCTTGACCTGCTGGCCAAGGTACGATCGGTCGACCTTGGCCCAGCCGCTCGCAACCTTTTTGTGTGGGGACCGGCTCCGCCGCCCCAGCTCGCTGACGGCGTCAAAGAACCAGGGAAAATCATGCCGCGCGCTCCCGTACCAGGCGCTCAGGGCCCAAATGCAGTAGATGCGTCTGCATCGTCGGCACCACCGCCACCCCCTATCACCCTCAAGTACTACGGGTATACGTCACAACGCGCTGACGGACATAAACGCGCCTTTTTCTCGGAGGGCGATTGCACCGGTAATACACCCAACGCGCAATGCGACATCTTTATTGCGGCGGAAGGTGATCTGATTTTGAAGCGGTATAAAGTCGTCCGGATCACAAACAGCTCGGCCGACGTGGAAGACACGCAATTCAAACATACCCAACCACTTCCCATCACCCAGGAGTCGCCGTCGTGAAGAAGAACCGAGGCGAATCCGGTTTCGCGTTGCTGTTGGTTTTTGCCATGGCTGCGACCATCGCGCTGCTGTTTTATATCCAAATGCCCCGCGTGGCGTTCGAACGACAGCGTGATCAGGAAGCTTTACTCATCTCCCGCGGCGAGCAGTACAAGCGCGCCATCCAGCTATACTTCAGAAAATTCAAAACTTACCCGACTTCCTTGGACTCGCTGGAGAACACGAACAATCTCCGTTTCCTGCGCCGCCGCTATATCGATCCATTAACCGGGAAAGACGAGTGGCGCTTGATTCACATCGGGCCGGGCGGCATTTTCACCGATTCCATTACCAACAAGCCGAAGGACCAGCAGAAACCGCAGAATCAGAACAACTTCATCACCGAAGGGCCGTCGCTAGCCGGTGGAGATGCTTCGGCGAGCGACCAATCCCAGGGCCCAGCGTTTAGAAGACGACCAAGCGAAGGCGGGGGGCAGCCACAGCCTACCGATCCGAATGTGACGCCACCTCCGCCACCTGCTGCCGGTGTTCAGCCGGGGACGGATCAGCAGCCGCAAGGCACGGATCCCAATTACCCGCAAGGTCAGGGCACCCAAGCGGCTCTAGGCCAAAATCCCGCGCAGCCCATGAATCCCGCGATTCCTGGTCAGAACCCGCAGCCTGGGTCGCAACCTAACCCCGTTTCGGCGTTTCCGGGCATTCCGGGCGCTCCTGTTTCCCCGGGCTCGCAGTTGCCCGGCGCTGCGCCTACGGATCCTAATGCGGCGGGATTGGCTTCGGCGGGCGGTTTTGATCCGAGCCAGGGGTCGAGCCAGGCCGCGGATTTGATCCGAGGACTGCTGACACGGCCTCGATCCATGCCCACCAATCAACCTACCGGAGGTTTTGGCATGGGTGGAACGCAGATCTCCGCAGGCAGCATTGCCGGAGTTGCCAGTAAAGTCGAGCGACGTTCGATCAAGGTTTACAACGACCACGAGAAATATAACGAGTGGGAGTTCATCTACGATTTCAGCAAGGACCGCACGGGGATGGGGCAGATGGGCGGCCTGATGGGTCAACCAGGGCAGGGGCAGCCGGGGCAAGTGCAACCAGTTCAACAACCTTCCGGTATTCCGGGCTTCGGCGGGGCATTCGGTACGGCTCCCCCCACGCAAGGCCAACAGCCGACGATGCCTGGAATCGGTAGTTCCACACCTCCCACCAGCGGAACTCCGCAGCAGTAGGTCTGAAGTTCCTCGAGTTCCCAACCGATCAAAGAGTTGAGGAACGGTTCGTCACGGCATGCCGGCGCTTCGCCACGTCCAGGCTTCGAAGTGTGGGGCTATCTTCGGTGTGTTGCTCGCATTCGGCCAGTTGCCGGCTCGGGCCACGCTACCCAGCCTCCTGACGCGCACAGACCAAATACGAGCGCTCTCCGTGGCCGAGGCTGCAAGGGCCATTCCAGTCCATTTACATGCGATCGTTGCAGTCTATGACCCTGCCTGGCATGATCTCTTTGTTTGCGATGCAAGAGGCTGCGTGTACGTGGCGGTAGACGGAAAAGCGGACGTACACCAGGGGCAACTAGTCGAAATAGCGGGAGTCAGCGGGCCCGGTGAGTTCGCACCGATAATCGAAAGGGCACGGCTGCAGATTCTGAGAGATGGGAAAGTCCCTGCACCCCACAAGGCGGGCTATGAAGAGCTGATTTCAGGGACGCTGGATAGCGCGTGGGTGGAAGTGGAAGGCACGATCCGATCGATTACGGTTGACAAAAAGCGGTTATTTCTATACTTGGGAGTGGGTCAGGCGCGCGTGCGAGCGACCGTTGTGGATGGCGATGGAGTGCCATGGGATCAACTGGTGAATGCGCAGGTTATTATCCGCGGGGCATGCGGCTCGATGTTCACAAAACGGCGGCAACTGATCAGTGTGCTGATCCACGTGCAGAGCCTGCGCGATGTGGTAATTAGCGAGGCAGGCAGGCACGCGCTGGGACCGCCCCCGCTGGTCAGCGCCGCCAGCCTGTTGCAGTATTCTCCCGGAGAATCCGTCAGCGCCCGGGTCCGGTTGCGGGGCGTGGTGCTTTATCAACGAGAGACAAAATCGATCACTCGTCCGCGAGAGCTCTACATACGCGATGCTGAGCAAGGATTGCTCGTCAAGGCACAACAAGAATTCAAAATGCAGCCCGGTGACAGGGTGGAAGCGGTGGGCTTTCCGGCGCCCGGGGAATACAGTCCTGTTCTCCAAGATTCGGTTTTGAAGCGGCTGGAGTCAGGCCCCGCTCCGCGTCCTGTGGCGGTTACGGCGGAAAATGCCTTACTGGGTACCCATGACGGCGATCTGGTGGAAATCGAAGCTGACCTGGTGGGTGGCACCGCCACGCGAAACGGACAGATGCTTAGCATGAGAGCGAATCGCCAGGTATTCAGCGTGGAAGTCGATCCTGCCGCTGCGAAAGATCTACCCGTGATTGAGGAAGGAAGCCGGGTGCGGGTAGCGGGAATCTGTGTTGTCGAAGTAGCCGGCTGGCTGAACGAACCTGCTTCATTCCGGCTACTGCTGCGGTCCGGTAAGGATCTTCAGGTGCTGCGGCATGCCTCCTGGTGGACGATGGCTCGGGTCTTTCATCTGCTGGTGTTGCTGGGGCTCGCCATTTTCATTGCCCTCGCCTGGGTAGTGCTTTTGCGCCGGCGCGTTGGCGCGCAAACCAAGCAACTTCTTCGAAACAATCAGACATTGGAAGCGGCACTGGCATCCGCCAAAGAGGCCACAGAACTGAAGAGTCAGTTTCTGGCCAACATGAGTCACGAGATCCGCACGCCAATGAATGGAATTCTGGGGATGGCGGGCCTGGCCTTGGAGACGGATCTGACATCCGAACAGCGTGAGTACATTGCCGATGCGCAGAAGTCGGCGGAATCCCTTCTGGCCTTGCTGAACGACATACTGGACTTTTCGAAAATCGAGGCGGGCCGGCTTGAATTGGACGCGATCGATTTCTCTGTGCGCGAGTGCGTGGAAGGGGCGGTCTCGACTCTTGCTCTGCCACGCCAGCAGAAGGGACTTGGAATAAAAGTTGAGATCGCTGAGGACGTCCCCGACATGCAACACGGCGATCCGCACCGTATCCGGCAAGTTCTGGTGAACCTGATCAACAACGCAATCAAGTTCACCTCGGCCGGCGGGATTGCCGTTAGCGTGAGTCTTTTCGACGCGGTCGGGTCGCCGCGCTTGCATTACTGCGTGGCGGACACGGGTGTGGGAATACCGGCGGAGAAAATCGGTCTGATCTTCGAAGCCTTTCGCCAAGCGGACGGATCAACGACGCGGCGGTACGGTGGAACCGGTTTGGGGCTAACGATCTCATCGCGACTGGTGGAGTTGATGGGAGGGAACATCTGGGCGGAGAGCGAGGTGGGAAAGGGGAGCCGGTTCCATTTCATCGTTCCGATGACGCTGGCGGTTCCCGCCCCTGTCGCGGAGCCCGCAGTTTACACAACGCGGGAGCCGGAATTCGGTCCTCTACGTGTGCTGATCGCGGAGGACAATTTGATCAACCAGAAGATCGCAGCCCGTCTTTTGGAGAAGGCTGGGCACTGCGTCACGGTAGCTGCCGACGGCCGCGAGGCTTTGGCGGCCTGGCGCGCGCACCCCTTCGACCTGGTACTCATGGATATTCAAATGCCGAACCTGAATGGCTTCGAGTGCACCGCCGCAATCCGTGCCGTCGAGGAGACGAACGGAGGCCACACACCGATCGTCGCGCTTACGGCGCATGCCGTTCAGGGCTACGAACAACGCTGCCTTAACGCCGGAATGGACGGGTATGTCTCGAAGCCGATGCGCCTGGAAGAATTGATGGAGGTGATCCGCCGGGTGGCGACGAGGGCTCCAGACCTGCACGCTCTTCCGCACTGATCTCTATGGAGAGCACTCACGGCGGAGGTGGGATGCGAGCCGTCTGGCACGCTCCCGTTCCTTCTGCGAAAGCCCGAAGTTCCAATAAGCAAAGCGCAATGCGGCGACGACCAGGTTGATGGCGATCAGGGTCGGAATCAATGACGACCAGCCGTGCCGCCAATCGAACCAAACCAGGGCAATCGCGCCGAGCAGTAGAAGAACAGCAATGACGCGGCGCCGCCGCCCGGCGGAGGCACTCGACTCATCGCGATCCTGGTGCGAGGGATGAAGGACCACCAGGAGCGGGGGCCGTGCGAGGCCTTCATAGTCGAAGATCTCGCAGCGCGCATTGGGCAGTGCCGCTACAGTACGCTCGCAGAACTGGCGGGCGAGATCGAAACGCTCGAAAACCATACAGGTGGCATCCATAACATGCTCGCGAGCCTGGCCAGACGCGGAAAGCGTGGCCAAGGTGGAGACGTCTGTGATGATGACGGCGCACTGGGAGGGAAGAAGAAGCTCGGTCCAGTGTGCGGGGCGGCGACGGGGATCGTAGAGCTTGATCTCTTCGCCTGAGGCGCCCGGTTGCATGCGGAGTTACTGAAATTCTACGCCTGATCGTTATGCACGTCGCCGAATCGGTGGCGTTAGGGAACGACATCCCATCCATGCTGACACAAGGAAGGAGCAAAAAGGGACAGCGACGAGGAAGACCGACGGAAAGGTGAAGGCCACAAGATGAGAGTTCACCTGGTGGCTAAGGCCAGGGACATCGAGCAGGTAATCAAGCAGGTATTTGTACATCGTGATTAGGGTGAGATTGAGCAACGCTGTGCGAAAGAGGGCGCGCCAATCGAACTCACGCCGGATGGTCAATCCGACTGCGAGAACCGGTAATGCCATCAGAGCGAACGCGAGCTTACGGATCACCTCAAGCGCTATTTGTGACCACGGCCAGGGTAGGGCCCACCAGTGCAACGCGCCCGGCAGGCCGTCTACGGCTTTCCAAAAGAGCTGCGGAAATGTGATGCCCGCAAACGCATAGGCGAAGTGCGGCCAGTGACGGCGGATCTCAGTCCAAAGGCCAAGCAAAACCGCGATATAGACCTGTTTCCAAAACCAAACTGGGGACTGCCCGCTCTTAAATCTCTCAATAAGATCTCCGGTCAAGGCCTCGTTGTCTCGGAGGAGACCGTGTTGTAAAGTCCAGATGGCGAGACGCGGCGGTTTTCTTTCGTTCATAACCCAGCTCCTTCCGGCAGCGCGATACCATTCCACATTCTGGTGAGCGCGGCGCGTGTTCCGATGATGGCTCGAAGACCCGATGGCGTTACGTGGAAATAGCGCTTGGCTCTCCCGCCGCGCGCAGCAGTCGGCTCGCCAAGAGCTGACGTCACGAAGTTCTTCTGCTCCAAGCGATCGAGTGCGGCGTAGATGCTGCCAACGGCGACATCCCTTCCGGCGAGATTCAACAATTCGCGCGCGATAGGAACCCCATAGGCGTCGTCGCCGAGGCGGGTGACGGCAAGAAGGATCAAGAGCTCCATTTCGCCGAGGAAGGCGCGTGCCATTTCCTCAAGTATAGCGAATAAATCGTTCGGCAGAAGTCAGCGCAAGTTTGGATTAATATCGTTATACGATATAATACAAATAAGTGGAAGTTGTAGAATCAATTACGGAGTCCGATTTTGCGGCTCTGGCAGAGTTTCGCTACCAGATCCGACGGTTTCTCCATTTCAGCGAGACAGCCGCGCGGGCGGCTGGAATCGAGCCCCAGCAGCATCAGGTGCTGCTGGCGATCAAGGGGGCCGCGGAATCGGGGGCGGATCCGAGCGTTGGATTACTGGCGGAGCGGCTCCAACTGCAGCATCACAGCACGGGGGAACTCGTGGACAGATTGGCGGAACGCGGGCTGGTGTCCCGCACACGCGCCCGCGAAGACCGGCGTCAAGTGCTGGTACGCCTTACGCCGAAAGGCGAAACCGAACTGGGGCGGCTGAGCAAATCGCATTTGGAAGAGTTACGCACGAACGGGCCTACACTCGTGGCGGCGCTCGAGGCGGTGATTCGGAGGAACAGTGGTGACTAAAGCGCAACGCGTTTCGAGCAAGCTGGGCGATTTCACGGTAACACCGCGGACCATACCAATCTCACTGCTCGCGGTGATTATCGGCGTGGTGAGCGCGTATGTTGCCCTGGGTCTGCTCAAGCTCATCGGGCTGTTCACGAACCTGTTCTTCTTCGGGCGCTGGTCGACCGCCCTGGTCTCTCCAGCTGGAAATCATTTGGGATGGTGGGAGATCCTGGTGCCGGTGGCGGGAGCGATCGTGATCGGGTTCATGGCGCGGTATGGTTCGGAGAGGATTCGCGGGCACGGAATTCCGGAGGCAATCGAATCAATTCTGATTAATGGGAGCCGTGTCGAGCCGCGGCTGGCGATTCTGAAACCGCTTTCGTCGGCGATCTCGATCGGATCCGGCGGGCCATTCGGAGCCGAAGGGCCGATCATCATGACGGGCGGCGCGTTCGGCTCGATGATCGCGCAATTCTTCCACCTGACCAGTGCCGAGCGAAAGACGCTGCTGGTGGCGGGCGCAGCGGGAGGTATGTCGGCCACCTTCGCATCGCCACTGGCGGCGGTGCTGCTGGCGGTGGAACTGCTCCTGTTTGAGTGGAAACCCCGCAGTCTGGTCCCGGTAGCGCTGGCGAGCGCGACGGCTGGGGCGGTACGCCGATATATCATCGGGCTGGGACCGCTGTTCCCAACCCCGGCCCATAACGTATTCATCGGACCCGAAGGGCTGGCGGGCTGCGTGCTATGCGGAGTGCTGGCAGGCGGCCTTTCTGCCTTACTCACACTGGCGGTTTATGCGGCGGAAGACCTGTTCCAGCACCACGTACGGATTCATTGGATGTGGTGGCCGGCTATCGGCGGGTTAGCCGTTGGTTTGGGCGGCATTGTGTTTCCTCAGGCGCTGGGAGTTGGATACGACACAATTGGAGCTTTGCTGCAGGGGAGCGTGCCGTACCGCGTGATCTGGGGCATCCTGCTAGTGAAGTCGTTCATTTGGGCATTTTCATTGGGCTCGGGAACTTCGGGGGGTGTGCTGGCGCCGTTGTTAATGATGGGCGGGGCGCTGGGGGGCCTAGAGGCCATGTTCCTGCCGAATGAAGGAGCAGGCTTCTGGCCGCTGATCAGCATGGGGGCTATTCTGGGCGGGACGATGCGGTCGCCGTTCACAGGGATCGTTTTTGCGTTCGAGCTGACGCACGACATGAACGTGATCCTGCCGCTTCTGGTGGCGTCGGTCATTGCGCACTTCTTTACTTCGGTGACGCTGAAGCGATCGATTCTAACGGAAAAAGTCGCGCGGCGCGGGTATCACTTAAGCCGCGAGTACGCTGTGGATCCGCTGGAGATCCTTTTCGTGAAAGACGTGATGCGGACGAACATCGCGGTGATCCCGCCGGATCTGTCGCGGAAAGATCTGCCGGATTCACTGCACAACAGCCGGGTGGGGCAGCGGCTCTATCCTGTGGTAGGAAAGGATGGAACTCTGGAGGGTGTAGTCGCGCGAGGCGATTTGCAAAAGCTGGTGCAGCAGGAGGAAGCCACGCTCGGTTCGGTAGTACGCACGCAAACGGAAGTTGCCTATCCGGACGAACCCTTACGTGTAGTCGTGAATCGGATGGCAGAGACGGGATTGACTCGATTTCCGGTAGTGGAGAGTGAGCGGTCGCGGAAACTGGCGGGAATCGTGTCGTTGGAGGACCTGCTGCGCGCCCGCGTACGGCATTTGGAGGAGGAACGGCGCAGGGAGCGGGTGCTGCGCATCCATCTACCGTTTGGGCAGAACGGTCAGGGCTCAGGAATTTCGGGCGGAGAGGACGCAGAAGTCTCGACGGCGGAAAAATCGCTGTTGAGTTGAGTAGGCGGTTCAGAAGCCGGCGCAGGCTCGGAGGCAAAAGCTTCGGGCTCCGATGAGTTGCCGGGCTCCGGTTCAGAGGGTCCGAGGTGCTGTGGGGCAGGGATGTTCTCGTCGAGCGGGACTTCGCACTCGCAGCAGTCACTGCAACAGCCGCAGCGCTCGCACAGGTGGTTATCGCAAGCGTCTTTCGTGCAAAAAGCGCAAATTTTCTGCGATTCCTGTTCGCAGATGCTGCAAGCAAAAGGCATCAGTCTCTCCCGGACGCCGGCTGGCGTGAAAGCGCCTGACGGCAGCGTTGGGCTTCGCGGTCGGCCACGCGGAACTCCTGCTCGCGGGCCGTGGCGAGTTCCAGAATGTACTCCTGCAACCGGTCCTTATTCACTGCGTTCTCGGCGATTACCGCATGCAACATGTCTGCCATGGGTGGATTGGAATACTTGCGGAGTCCTTCGCCGAAGGAGGCAAGGACGGTCTCCGCGGCGCGAATGCGGAAGAGTAACTGGAGTGCATCCGTAAGTTTTTCCGGGTTTTGATCGAGCTTGCGAGCCTCGCTGGCCAGGGCACGCACTTCGTTCCGGCAAGTGGTGGCCTGCGCGCGGTAGCCCTCGGGAGCGCCGTTCCAGGTTTCCGGATGAATCTGATCGAGCGCAGGCGATACGCGATCGGCCAGGAGCGCAATGGCAGTGAGAGTTTTATGAATGTCCCAGGCGTTCTGGATGCCGGGTTGCTGCTGGGCACCGGCCAGGCCAGCGATCAGAAAAGCGGCAATCGAGATTCCCATTCGCATTCTGCTCTTCTCAATCTAGCAGAGTTGTCAAAACAGGATTGGCCGCCGCCGAGTGTGTACGTTTCTTAACGCGCGATACGGAGCATAATGACGCCGTGGGCCGGCACGGCGGCCGAGTACCCATCGCGAAATGAGCCGATCTCATTGTGCATCCAGAGGTCGCGGATTTTGTGTTTGCCGGTAATGCCGAGAATTTCCCAACGCGCGACGATGCTCTCCATGCCTTCGCTGCGATTGAACAGGGCTACGGCGAGGTCGCCGTTGGCGAGCTGGCGCGCCCAAACTTCCGCGGCACCTTCTTTGGAAAAGCGCCGTCCCTGCTGGCCCAGTTTGTCCTGGTCAATCGCCAGGACTTCCTTGTTGAGGAGGATATTGCGAATATCCGGGCTCATGTCGCGCAGGTCATTCCCGGCGAGTAGAGGGGCTGCCAGCATGGCCCACAGGCTCATGTGCGTCTGGTATTCGGTGGTGGTCATGCCGCCGTTTCCGACCTCGAGCATGTCGGGATCGTTCCAATGTCCCGGGCCGGAATACTTTTCGAGGCCGGTCTGCTTATCGAACCCGATTTTCGACATGCTCTCCCACTTGTCCTCGATATCGCCCGTGGTGCGCCAGAGGTTACCACCGGCAGAAGCGCCCCACTCCCAAACTTTCTGCAGACCGTACTGGCAAAGGCTGAACACGATGGGCCGGCCGGTGGCCTTGAGGGCGTCGGCCATTTTTTTATACACAGCGGGCATGTCGGTGGGTTTATATACTTTTTCGGCGCTGCACCAATCGTATTTGAGGTAATCGATACCCCAGCCGGCCCACGTCTTGGCGTCCTGCTCTTCGTGCTGGTAGCTGCCTTCGTAACCCGCGCAGGTCTTAGGGCCGGGCGAGGAGTAGATGCCGATCTTCAATCCCTTGCTATGGACGTAGTCAGCAAGGGCTTTCATATCCGGAAACTTGCTGTTGGTCTGGATGTTACCGCCGGCGTCGCGTCCGGCTTCCCAGGTATCGTCGATGTTGATGTAGACGTAGCCTGCGTCTTTCATGCCGCTCGAGACCATGGCGTCGGCCATGCCGCGTACGGCGGCGTCATCCACTTTCTCGGCGAACTTGTTCCAGCTGTTCCAGCCCATAGGCGGCGTGGGGGCGAGGTCGGCAGCCAGGCAAGAGATGGCTAACGGCAGTGCGAGAAGAAGGGCTCGATGCATAGGTGGATGTCAGTCCTTCTGCAGCATGACTTCAGTGGATTTGATGACGACGGTAACGGCATCGCCCTTCTTCAGGCCCAGGTCTTCGGCGCTGCGGCGGGTAATCACGCTATCGATCAGGTTCTTGCCCACACGCACGGTGACGTGCGCCATCACCTCGCCGAGATGAACTTCCGCCACCCGGCCTGGCAGTTGATTTCGCGCGGAAAGAGGCATGATGCTCCTTAGCATATCGCCGGTGCGGGAGGCGGCGCAGAGCACCTCATCTCAGAGATGAAATCGAAAACGCAGCTCCGCATAGATCTGGCGCGGGTTAATGTAATGCGTGCCGCCGAACGTATTGCTGGTGTCGAGAAGATAACGCGTATTGGCGATGTTGACGGCGCTGGCGGAAATCGACCAGCGTTCCCGGAGCCGTTTACCGATGGAGAGGTCGAAAGTCGAATGCGGTGGAAGGTGGGATGGCCCATTGCCGTTCAGAAATCCCGAGCCGAACTGATATGCCGGTGTGATCCAGAAGTGATGCGGCAGGTTAAGGGACAGAACGCCGGAGGCCGTGTTGCGTTGATCATGGTCGAGGAGGAAGCTGCCAAAATGCGAATCCTCCAGCAGGCCGCCGCTGATGGGGCCGATTCCTTGCGCGATCTGATTCGAGTAGGCCAGCCGCACTTGCGCTACGTGGAACAGGCGCGGCGACCGGAACGCAACTTCCGTGCCGCGGATGATAGCACCGAGATCCGTTAACGGCACGAAGATGCCGGAATTTCCGATCACGTCGTGATCCAGGAAATTGCGGCCGCTGGTATGAAAGTTATCGATATCTATGGACCAGCCGCGAAACGGAATACTCAGGCCGATATCGTGCTGCATGTCGCGCTCGCCATTGAGGGGGATGAATCCGAAGCCCTGCATCAAAGCAAACTCCAGCGCCGGTCCGGCCAGACTGTCGAGGGGAGGCGGCTGATAGTAATAAGCGTAGTAGCCGTGCAATACCCAGCGCAGCCCCGGAATGCGAATCGCGCCGCCCAGGCGGGGGTCGAATGCGTTTTCATGAACCAGGCCGCCGTAGTGCTGGATGCGAAGGCCGAGATCCAGCGTAAACCAGGAGTTCACTTTGTACTGATCTTCCACGAACAACGATTCCGAGTTGGCCCAATGCGCTTCGGTCTGCTGGAGAACCTGGCTTCCAGGGTTGGCCGCCAGCCCGAAAAAGGTATGGTCATGCTGCCCCCAGGCTTCAAATCCCGCCCGCGCGTTGTGACGTTTCTTCTCGATCTGCAGGACGGTGCGGACGCCCAGGTAGTTGGAGCGCGAATGATCGTTCAAAATGTAAGGCGTGTCGGATGGGCCGCCCAGAAATTGAGCCTGGTTGGAATGGAAGTACGGAGTCAGAGAGAAAACGACACCGTCCGAGATGCTATGGCCCCAATTGAATCCGAGCAGGTAATCGCGTTCCAGGTCGAGATCGCGAATACCGGCGGTTTGGAGATCCTGGTCATTGGGAATCTGGTAGTGGTCTCCGCGCAGGGACGCAATCCAGCGCAACTGATCCTTGGGTGTGGGATTGTAAAGCAGCGAGAGGAATCCGCCGGCACCCGATTCCTGATCGTGTATGGGCCGCGAAATGGGTGTGGAGAGGCCCAGGTTGGATCGATTGGCATCGATGCTGCCGTAGTACGCAAAGCGCTCGGTGTGACCGCCGACACTGAATTGATTGTCGGTTGAATAGAAGTTTCCGCCGGAAAGAATCAGCTCCGCGTCGTTATTGCGCTCGAATCCGGAGGGCGTCACGACGTTGAAGAAGCCGTAGGTGCGGTCGCCGTATTCGCTCGAAAAGCCGCCGCGTTCCACTTCGAGCTCCTCCACATTTTTCGGGTTGATCAACGGCGCCACATTGGCCGCAATGCTGGTGTTGATGACGGGAATGCCGTCAAAGAACCAGTTCACCTGGTGGCCGCCGCGCATGTGGAGCATGTCGTGAACCATGTAAGCGCCGGGCGTGAAGTCGGTGATCATGGCAAGGCTGTTGGTCAGGCTCGCCCCCGGAGTCTCCGCAACTTCCTTTGGTGTGACCAGCGATTGCACAGTGGATGTCTGTGTTTCCAATTTGTCCGGTGCGCCCGACACCTCGACGCTCTCGTTTACCGGCCCGATCTCCATCTGCATATGGACGACAGGCGTCTTTCCTGGAACCACGTTGACTTCTTGTGTCGCAGGCCGGAAGCCCGTTGCGGTAACGGTGACGGCATACGGACCTTCGGCTAAACCATCGAGTGAAAATTCGCCGTTTGCGTTAGACTGGACCGACTTCGAAAACGCATCGCGCGACACCACGATTTGCGCGCGATCTACCGGGCGGTGCTGGGGATCGTGAACAATGCCCCGCAGCGTACTGGGATTCTGAGCAACAGCGACAGACAAAACAACGAGCGCCAACAGGGCTCGCCAACGTAGACACGGATACACGGTTCCCCCTTAACTACCAAACGCTTTTCTGTTTTTTGTTTACAGAGAGAGTGGGGGGCCGCGCTTTTGCTGGGTTCGGGCGAAGGAAACGCGGAGAAGAGCGGCTGTTTGCGGGCGCGCCACGTTATATTGCTTCAGGCCAGCAACGGGTTGAGCGGCAGATGGCGGCAGGAATCCCGCGTGCACTGCAGGCACTGAACTGACAGGCAGTGAAACGTGCCACTGATCACACGCAGCCCTTACTTGGTTCCCGGAAGTTGAGGGAAGCTTGGAGAGCCCGCACTTGTGCTTGCCGCTGGCTCGGCAACACGAAGGGACCTGAGGCGCGGGCGTGATGTGAGACAGCAAGGGGGTAACGGGCAATAGGCCTGTTACACACAACAACAACGCTGCCAACGAACGCCGCACTTGCCGGATTGTACAACAGGCGGAGGCGAAGGCGGTAGAAGCGGCCTGTTACACGAGGATGCGATCCCGCATGCCGCCATACACCAGGGAGCGCACCATGTCGCGCTGATAGAAATGGTGCGGGAAACCCAGTTCGATGTGGCTGGCTTCGTCCAGCGTTTTCACCTGGTCTTCCGTTAACGCCAGCGACAGGCTGTCGATATTATCTTGGAGCTGCGCGAGCTTGCGGGCTCCGATAATCGGGAATACAGGAATGTCGCGATACCGGAGCCAAGCAAGCGCGACCTGGGCGAGCGAGCGGCCGGTTTCCTGACTGACCCTGCGCAGAGCAGCCACCACGCGTTCCTGACGCGCGGCGTCCGGAAGAAAAGATCGCATCATGTCGCTCGAGTAGCGCCCATCACCGGCGGGCTGCCCGCTGTTGTATTTGCCCGTGAGCACGCCGCCGGCAAGGGGCGACCACGCAACGAGCCCCAGGTTCAGCGCCTTTGCCATTGGGATCAACTCGCGCTCGACGGTGCGCTCGATCAAACTATATTCAATCTGGAGTCCGACAAAGGGCGACCAGCCTCGCAACGAAGCGAGCGTGTTGGCTTGCGCGATCCACCACGCAGGCGCGTCGGAAACCCCGACGTAGAGCACCTTTCCCTGGCGGACGAGGTCGTCAAAGGCGCGCATGACTTCCTCTACCGGTGTGATCTGATCCCAGATATGCAGCCAGTAGAGGTCGATGTAATCGGTTTTTAACCGCCTCAGGCTCTCCTCCACCGAGCGCATCATGCTTTTGCGGTGGTTTCCAGCGGCATTGGCATCTGCGCCGGGGCTGGCATTCGTGTATTTTGTAGCCAACACTACTTCGTCCCGGTGACCGCCGAGGAGGTCACCGAGGATCTTCTCGCTCGTGCCCTGGGTGTATACGTTAGCGGTGTCGAGAAAATTGCCGCCCGCTTCGCGGTAAAGGTCGTAAATTTTCTTCGATTCTTCTTTGGCTGCGCCCCATCCCCACTCTTCGCCGAAGGTCATGGTCCCGAGTGATAATTCGCTCACTCGTAACCCGCTGTTTCCAAGTAGCCGGTAATTCATGCAGCATTGGATTGTGCGAATGGCTTTCGGTTGCCAGGAAAAATGCGTCTATTTTGAAGGCTTCGGCTTCAGATTGAACTCCATGTGAAGCCGGATGCTTTCTATCCACACAGGCCCGCGATCGTGGTTGTAAGCCGGATTTGTGACCTTTTGCAGATCAAAAGTGGCAAAGAATCCGGGAAACAGGCGCGCGCTGTAATAGCTATCCCAAACGTACTCGGGCGCATAGTTCAACTTGCCGTCACCGATCAGGAAATCGAGACCGCCGCGGGAAAGATAAAGCGCATGCACGCCGGAAAGGCCCGCAGCGGTGAACGAGGTTGCCGCAACATCCTCTTTGCGTTTCCACGTGGCCCCTTTTACCGAGACACCTCCGCTTGCCAGCCGATCGATCGCCGTGAAGGCGAAAGATTGAGTCTTTCCGTCGTTCCAGCCGAGGCGCGTGAAGAATCCGACGTCTCGCGAGACCTGCTGTTCAACGTTGATGCCGGTCCCATACTTGAGCGTTCCGATTTGGCGGACCGCAGTGATGTCCGGCGTTGTTCCGGTTTGCTCGCCGAGGCGAATTGCGGCGGCGTAATTCCCGGCATCGGCATGGTTGAGATATCCGAGCACGCGAATCGTGCCGAGCCGGTCTCCGATGGAATACCGACGCTCGCCTTCAAAGGTGTCGCCGCGATCGCGAAAGAGCCGCCTGTCAAATCGAGCTCCGTTCGCTACTTTGGGCTCGGCGGTGCTGCCGTAGCGTACCGACCAGTGGCGCGTGTGAAATTCGTGAAGCCATCCCCACGTGTAGCCGCGTGTGTCGGCGGGATAGTCCCAGGCCCCGTTATACATGACGCCCCACGGCATAAACTGTGTGCGCGGATCGTGGGTATAGGCGTTGTTGTCAAAAAAATCGGAGGCCGAGAAGCGGCCGGCAACGATCGTGTAGCGGACCATGGGGCGGTCGCCGCCGAGCTGGTTCGCATCATCTTCCACATGCTCTTTTTCGGAGCCAAAGCCGAAATCGTGCGAGATGTATAGGCGCGCAACGTATGGCTTGGGGGTCGCGCTCGCCACGCGCGGCAGCTCGCCGTTCGGCGCATCGGCTATACCGTTGACACCGCTGAATCCACGACCGCCGGCAATTTCGGGGTTGAAATAGAATTGCGTATTGTGGCCAAGTCGTAGCCCGAAAAACAGGGTTGTCGTAAGAGATACAACGTGTTCCGGATAGTCCCGCAAGCTTAACGGGCCAGTGTAGGGAGACGAGAATGTGCCGTGCTCCTGGCCGATGGATGTGGCCTGATAATAGAGATTCCAGAGGGATGATTCCCCAGGAGCGACGTTGTTTGCATCGGAGTCCTGCGCCTGTAAAGCCAGACATCCGAGGAGAAGGAGAGAGCAGGCCGCCAGACCTGGCCTCATCCCAACCCGTTTGTCGAATATCGCGCTCATCGATCTATAACTCTCCGCGTAATGGCAGATTCTCCCGCCAGCGCGCCACCACGTTGAGGAATCGCCGGTATTTGCCGGCAGGAAATCGGCCAAGGGAATTCCGTTCGCGGTATCGCATTTCCGCCTCAACGACGGCCGAGCCAGCCGGCCAGATCCACGACGTGATATAGAACCAAAAACACCATGAGCACGAGGTAGCCGCGCAGTGTCATTAAGGAAATTCGAACCGTCCGCGTCATCGGCATGGGACCGAGGTGCGCGGCGTCGACTTTCTGCTCCGGCACGTCATCCAGCGGATGGACCACGCGAAAAACTTCCTGCTCCGGTTTGCTCCACTCCACTGCGGGTTGCATGAACGCCATGTCGTCACCTCCAGATCAGCTTCCGGGAAATAGGTTGGGCGCCGTCACTTGCGCGGCCAGCACCAGGGAGAGGGCGAAGAGCAGAATAATCATCGCCCAGTTGACTCGGTTGTTCCAGGGACGGTTGCAAAAACGCTCCCCCAACAGCTCCTTATCGTTCAAAAGCAGTTGCAGAAAAATGATGGCCGAGGGGAGCATGATGCCGGCCAGTACCTGCACACTGACAATGATCAATTGCAGCGGCGCCTGCGGAATCAATACAATCGCGGCCGCCAAGGCGATGCAGGCAGCGTAGACGGCGTAGAATCCAGGCGCCTGCCGGATGGGCATTTGCAGGCTGTGCGGCCAGCCCCTCACCTCGCCGTAGGCCCACGCGCTGGAAAGAGAGATGGCGGTCGTGCCGAGGACCGCCGCATTCATCATTAAAAGCAGAATGACGTTTCGCACGGCTCTTCCCGCGAAGGGCGCAAGGTCTGCCGCCATCTGCGCGGGATCGGTGAAAGTCAGTCCGTGGATCTTGGCGGCATTTCCTGCCAGCATCATGCACGCGGCGACCAGGATGGTGAAGCATGCACCGATCAGGGTGTCTAAGCGCGCCCACTTCAAATCTGCGAACCGCAGCCGCTTGTCGGCTACGCAGCTCTGCTGAAAGAAGAGCTGCCAGGGAGCGATAGTCGTGCCCACTATGCCGATTACCAGGAAGACGAGCCCGGACGTGATGCCTCCTGGCGGAACCGACGGAAGCAAGGCCCCGTGGAGCACCTCGCCCGCGGCCGGGTGCACGCGAAATGCGACGAAAAGCCAGGCGGCATCCAGCAGGCAGAGGAAGACCACAATCCTTTCCCAGCGGAGATAGCTGCCGGTTAAGACCAGCAGCACCAGGGCCGCGGCCGAGACGGGCACGCCGATTTGGGGCGGGATACCCATTTTGCGGAAAGCCAGGTCGATAGCCGCGAATTCCGTGACCAGCGTCAGGAAGTTGACGAGTTGCAAATCGATCAAAGAGAAGCGCCCCCACCATGTGCCAAACCGCTTGTAGATCATGGCCGCGTGGCCTTCCCCGGTCGCGATTCCGAGGCGCACCACCATTTCCTGCACGAAGTAACAGATCGGTAACAGCAGCAGAAGCAGCCAGAGTAAACGCGTGCCGTATTGAGCGCCCGCCTGAATATATGTTGAAACCGCACCGGCATCATTGTCGGCTTCCATGACGATCAATCCAGGTCCCGACACCATGAGGAAGGTCAGGATGTTGCGAGCCCACCTGCTACGGACTAGGCGCCCGCGCGGTACTGACTCGTGGAGATCGGCCGGTTCGAGTAAGGTATTCATCGCGGTAAAGCCTGTCTCAGGATGGTCTGTGTCAACACACACGAACTCCGCGCGCCAAATCTGCAGGATTATTGACGGCAAAGCGGGTCGGAGGTCTAGGCTATGCCCGCAGCGCTAGATACGGACGCCGGCCACCGAAACAGAGAGCGGGCAGAAGGAGGCTCGGCTGATTCGCTGACGGATAAGTCTTCGCGCTGCTTGGTACTGCCACCGTCTGACATTCAGGCGTCTCCTTTCTCGAGAGAGTGGAGTTTGAAGCTGGTTCTCTCATTCGGCAGAGTATCACGGCTCATCCGGCGAGACAAGGAAAAAAAGAGGGCTTTCGCTGATTTTTTGACATACCCGGGGTGGTATACGCCAGATACCCATGCCGGTATTCGGAAGCGCGATGGAAAGACACCCGAAGCTGGTAGGCTAAAGGCGTATGGCGCACGTCATCCAAGACAAGAAGAAGCTGCTGCACCGGGTCAGAAGAATTCGCGGCCAGGTGGAAGCCATTGAGCGGTCGCTCGAAGAAGGCGAAGAATGCGCGGACACGCTCCACACCATAGCCGCCGCCCGCGGGGCGCTCGATTCTCTGATGGCTGAGGTGATTGAAGGCCACATTCGCTTTCACGTGGTAGATCCGGATAAGCGGCCTACATCGGAACAGGCTCTGGCGGCCCAGGAATTGATCGACGTCGTGAAACTATACTTGCGCTAGAGCGTTTGTAACACATTTGTAAGAAATGCCGCTTGATTCCGTGATACTGGAACCTGCATCATAGCGCTATGCAAAAAATTAGTCTTCTCATTTTGGGAGCGGGCTGGCTTCTCAGTGGCTCGGCTCTTTTTAGCGCTTCGAGCGTTTACGATTTTGCGCTGCCGTCCATTGACGGCTCGAATGCTCCGCTGAGCCAGTTCAAAGGCAAGGTGTTGCTGCTCGTCAATGTGGCGAGTAAGTGCGGATACACGCCCCAGTATGCCGGCCTGGAGGCGCTATACGAGAAATACAAGGATCAGGGCCTGGTAGTAATCGGCTTTCCCGCAAATAATTTCGGCGCGCAGGAGCCGGGTACCAACGACGAGATCAAGAGCTTCTGCACTCGTACCTATCACGTAACTTTTCCGATGTACGCGAAGGTTTCCGTGAAGGGCGACGATATGACGCCGCTGTATCATTACCTGACGGAAGAGGCGAATCCGGCGGCAAAAGGCGAGATCGGGTGGAATTTTACGAAGTTCCTGGTTGACCGGAACGGAAAAGTAATCGGACGGTTCGAATCGAAAGTCACCCCAGAAGACCCTGCGCTGACAGGAGCGGTAGAGAAAGCGCTGAACCACTAAGACAGCGTCTAGTGGGTCGGAGGAGGCGGCGGTGGTGGCGGAGGAGGAGGTGGTGGTGGAGCGCCACCCTTTCCATTGCCGCTGGGACCCTTTTCACCGGTTCCGGTCCCGCCGCCCGAACCTGATCCTGTGCCTGTGCCGCCGCCACTGGGGCCTCCGCCAGGGGGCAGACCGCCCACGCCGTGCGTGGTCCGGTACATGACCTCGTACATGGCATCGGCAGCGGCGCGCAGGATGCCCCTTGCGACTCCCGTTCGATCAATCGCATTGAACGCAAGCGGCTGATTTTTGAAAACCCTAATGGACTCGCCGGGGTTAAGGAGGCGTTCCTGGTACGGCGGCAATACGGCGTGCCGGACGCCGACCAGGCCTTCCTCCACAGAAACAAGCGTGGTCGCATCTTCATCTTCCACGACGACGTCAAAGATGGTGCCGCGCACCGAGACCACCGCGGTGGGGGTCCGAACTTTGTTGTAGTTCGGCTGGCCGCCTATTTTCTGGATATGAACCTTAACCCGGCCAAGGAACAAGTCGAGCAGATCTCCCCAGCTGCCCGGATTGTTTCGGAAAACCACGCGCGCGTTCGGAAAGACCTCGAAAGTGCTGCCATCGGCAACTTTCAGCACCGCATAACCGTCTGCACCAGTGACGATGACTTGCCGCGGCTGCACAGCGTCGCCAATGTGGAGTGCCCAAGGCGTACTCTCATGCAGCACAGACACTTGTCCGTTCAGGGTTTCCACCTTGGCGGCCGGATCCTGAGCCGAAGCGCACACGGCGAATGCGGCCAGAACAACGACTGCTGCGGACGTTTTTATGCCGTATTTTGGCGCGTTTTGGTGGTTGCGAGACACTTTCGCCACCCAGTCTAACACCAAACCCCGCAGGCAACTATGTTGCCGTAGAAATATTCCTGCGATAACTATTGTAAACACAGCACTTTCACGTTTGGCCCTTACGCCTTGCGGTAAAATGGGACACGCCAATGTGTCGGATCGCTACATTTCCATCGGCGATATCACTCTTAGCCTTTAGTGCTTTTTCAGCGTTGTCGGCTGCCGCTCAGGAACCGGCACGGCTCGACTGGCGCAAGGTCGGGAGCATGTCGGTGGACCTGATGCTGGCTTCGCCCGCGACCGGCCCAGTGGATGAGGTTTGGTTCGGAGCCGAAGGGCGCGCGCTATACGCGCGGACGCGATCGGGGAAGGTTTTCGAGACGGTCGATTTCGAGAACTGGGTACCCAGTGCTTCGGCGCCGGGCCGCCTGGACCGGTCGAGTGCCGCGTTCGCCGAACGGCTGCCCGCGCCGGGAGCGATTTTACGAGGGAATCCATGGGATGCCGGCCACGTGTACGCTTTAGGCACGCATCTCTACGGGTCTGAAGATGGCGGGCGCACCTGGACGAATTTGACGGCATACCGCGGCGAAGCGGTCATCGGGCCGGGACAGCGCGATCTGGCCATTTCGCCCGTCGATCCGAATCAACTGGTGGTCGCGAACGATTTCGGAGTTTGGAGATCGCTGGATGGCGGTTTGTCGTGGACCGGGCTCAACCGATTCTTGCCGAATTTAAATGTCAGACGCATTCTGGCCACACCAGCAAATGGCCGAGGCGTCGAGGTTCTCCTCGATGGAATCGGCGCGGCGCAACTGGCTTCCGGCAATTGGAGCGCCAGCTCATTGTGGGATGTAAAAGCCGATCCACGGGTGGACCGCGAGGCAACCTTGCGGCGGACGTTTTCGGCTCAGCTTGGCGCATCGATTACAGCGGTTGCCGAGGAGGCTGACACGGTTTACGCCGGATCGGCGGACGGGCGCATTTGGGTTTCTCTCGATCGCGGACGCACTTGGGGCCTACCCCGCAATGAGGCAGCCGGGCCTATTCAGAGCTTCTTTGTAGACCCACAGGCGCCGCGAGTCGCTTTGGCCGCCGCGGGTGGAACGGGTGCGCGCGTTCTGCGAACCACCAACACGGGCGGATTCTGGGACAATCTGAGCGCCAACCTTCCGGAGGCAGCAGCAAATGCTATTACCGGCGACCGCGCGGCCGGGGTAGTCTATGTCGCTACAGACCGGGGCGTTTACTGGGCGCATGAGGATCTGGAAGGCGCCGGCCAAGCGGGGCAGTGGACGCTGGTCAGCGCCGGTTTGCCCGCAGTATCGGCGACGGCGGTGGCTCTCGATCCGGCCGGGAATCAGCTCTATATTGCGATTGAAGGATATGGCGTCTATGCGGCCGCGGCGCCGCATAGGGGCCGGCTGCTGCGCATTGTGAATGCTGCGGATTTCAGCACGCGAGCAGCGGCACCAGGATCGCTAGTGAGTGTGGTCGGCGGCAAGATTCTACGGGCGCGCGCGGGTGAGGTGGAGTTTCCCATCTTGACAGCCTCGGACTCTGCCACGCAGATTCAGGTGCCTTTTTCGGTGAATGGACCTGTAGTTCCGCTGGCGCTCGACGCCGCAGCCGGCAGAGTGTCAATTGGACTGGCCGTGCAGCCGGCATCGCCCGCCATATTTGTGGATCGTGATGGGGCTCCCATGCTGCTCGACGCAGACAGCGGAATGATGCTGGACGCTACCAACTCCGCGCGCCCGAACGCACGCATTCAGGTATTTGCGACGGGCCTCGGCCGCGTCCGGCCGGACTGGCCCACGGGACTGGCCGCTCCGCTCGAGAATCCACCGGCGGTGATCGCTCCCGTCAAAGCGTACGTGGATCGCGTGCCCGTTGATGTGACGCGTGCCATGCTGGCTCCAGGATACATCGGGCTGTACATCATCGAGCTGCAATTGCCGCCGCTGGTGAATGCGGGTCCGACTGAGCTGTACATTACAGCCGGTGGACAGGAAAGCAACCGGGTCCGGATTTATCTGGAGCCCTAGCTACTCCCCGCGGAGCGCGGCCATTGGCTGTACGCGCGCCGCGCGCCTTGCAGGCAGATAACATGCGGCCAGAGCAACGCCGATCCAAACCAACGCTGTCGAAATGTACGTGATGGCATCCGTGGGGCTGATGCCGTAGAGAAAATTCGCCAGGAGTCGCGCCGAGATCGCCGACATAGCCAGACCGACCCCGACTCCGATCAGAACCAGTGTCATCCCCTGCCGAATGATCAGACGGAAGAGATCGGCGCGCTGCGCGCCGAGAGCCGAACGAATTCCGATCTCGCGGGTGCGCAATGTGACGTGATAGCTGACCACCCCGAAAAGCCCAACAGCGGCTAGCAGCAGCGAAAGCGCTCCAAACATTCCCAGGGCCGAAGCTTCCCATCGCACGATCCAATAGGATTGTTCGACGTAATCGCGGATCGTACCGACGTTGTAAATTCGCGCCCCCGCATTTGTCCCGCGGAGGGTTTTGCGAACGGTTTCCAGAAGCGGACCGGGGTCGGAAGCCGTGTGAACGACAACATTCATCAACCCCCCGCCGTAGACCTGGGAAAACGGCCGATAAACATGCGGCATGGGCGGATCCCCGAGAGAACGAAACCGCGAATCGCGGGCCACACCGATTACTTCCCAAGTCTGAGGCTGGCGGCAGCCGAATTGGACGCGCTTGCCGAGGGGGGATTCATGCGGCCACAGACGCCGCGCCAACGTCTCATTGACGATGACCACTGGAGGGCCGGAGGGCTGATCGGAGGAGGCGAAGTCCCGGCCGGTTGTCAGAGCGATCCTCATGGTATCGAAATAGCCGGGGCCAATGATGTTGGAACCGGACGCTATGTTTTCGCCACCCGGTTTCGATACACAGCCCGGCGAGACGGGTATGAAGGGCAACAAGTCGCTGACGGCTGCATTTTCGATGCCCGGCACGGCCCGGAGGCGGTCGAGCGCCTGCGCATAGAACTGGCGCCCGCCCGCCACTGTAAATTCAGGAGTCGGGACGTAGGTTTGTGCATAAAGCCGATGATTTATGGCAAAGCCTGGGTCGATGGTGTGAAAGCTCAGCAAGACGCGGAGGAACAAACCGGACGTCAAGAGCAGGACCAGCGAGATCGAAACCTGGGCTACGAGCGAGAGGCGGCGCAGGCGGTGTCGGCCTTCCGCCGGGGTATCGCCCTTGAGGGCGGCAATCGGGTCGACACGGCTGGCGCGCCAGGCGGGAGCCAGGCCGAAAAGCAACGTCGTCAGCAGCGTCGCCAGGGCAGTTAGTACTAGCACGCGCGTGTCGATCGAAAGATCGATCCGCATCATGTCGCCGTATGGCGCGACCAGCAGCAGGTTGGTAAGCAGGCGGTTTGACCAGATGCCGAACACGAGACCGGCCACGCCGCCGGCGCAAGCGAGCAGGAGGCTTTCGGTGAGAAGCTGCCGGAGCAGGCGTTTGCGCCCGGCGCCCAAGGCGACCCGCACCGAGAATTCCCGTCGGCGAGATGCGCCGCGGGCGAGCAGCAGATTGCCAACATTCACGCAGGCGATGAGGAGAACCAGGCTCACCACCACGGTGAGCAAGGCGGCAATGGGGCCGGAGTTCTTGCGGCTGTTAGGATTGGGCACGCCGCGCACTTTTTCCACGCCGATGGGAGGGAGCTTGTCCGCCTTGGGATCTTCGCGGCGAACGAGCACGCCGATGGTATTCAGCTCGGCGCTCGCCTGCGCCGCGGAGACGGCGGATTTCAGTCTGCCGAAGACCATGACACGCTTTTGTGCCCGGTCCTTCAACTGCGCCGCAATGGTGGGATACTGGTTGGCCCACCAAGCAAACGGCACCCAGATATCGGTGTTCAGGGGAAGGTAGATCCCACCGAACTCGGGCGCGGCCACGCCAACTACGGTGTACCAGCCGGCTTCCGAGCGCACACGTTTGCCGATAATGTCCGGGTCGCCGTGAAGCGCCCGCTGCCACGCGCGATAACCGATTACGGCTTCGGGCACGTGCTCGTTCGCGAACCAGCGCCCCATGAAAAGACGGAAGCCTATGACATCCATGTAGTTCTGGGAGACGGGCTCAGCCGCCGCGAGGGAACTGGCGCCCTCGAAATCGAGGCTCGATTCAGTGGGGTTGGAAAGGGCAAGGCCCGCGAAGGATTGATTGCGGTCGCGGAGGTCGGTGTAGTCGAGAAAAGAGAACAGGGGATCGGCTTGACGGCTGAGCACCACGAGTTGCTGTGGATCGCGCACGGGCATCGGCCGGAGAAACAGCGCGTTCAGGATGCTGAAGATGGAAGTATTCGCGCCTATGCCGAGACCGAGGCACAAAACCGCCAGAATGGTAAACCCCGGGGCTTTGCGCACTTGTCGCAACGCATAAATGACATCGGAAATCCAGCCATGCATAGAAGGCTCAGACACCGAAAGACACGAAATTGTTTCTGGGAAGCGAAAAATCGAGAAGCCTGCAAATAGAAAAGCCGCCTTGCCCAGGCGGCTTCTCGTTAAAAATGTCGGGGTGGTGGATTTACAGTCTGCTCACGTTCTCGGCCTGCAGACCTTTGGGGCCTTGCTTGACCTCGAATTCAACCTCCGCGCCTTCATCCAGACTGCGGTACCCGTTGGCCTGGATGGCCGAGAAATGCACAAACACGTCGTCACCGCTGGAACGCTGGATAAATCCGTAGCCCTTTGCGGCATTAAACCATTTCACAACGCCTTTTTCTTTCACTTACTACTCTCCTGAACATTGTTTCGCCACGCGTACGGGAGGCTTACACAACAAAAAAGCTACGAATGGAATTCGTAGCCTGGTGTTGCATTCCCGCTGCCTGTACGAACAACCATTTGATATTGCCCCTCAATTCTCTCAAATCGCGAGAAGCAGGGTCAAGGCGCAAATGGAGGTTTTTCTTAACGTTGGACACGATGAAAACGTTGTCTTACGCTGTTGTAGTTGACCGAAGAAAGCATTCTCGAACGCCTCCGCGGCCGGCTGGCGATTCCACGTGGGTCGCGCATTGTGGAGGGCATTGGAGACGACTGCGCCATCTTTCGCCCGCCAGGCAGCCATCAGGATCTCCTTTTTACCACCGATCTACTCATCGAAGGCGTGCACTTCAAGCGGGCTACTCATCCTCCGGCAATCGTTGGCCGGAAGGCGCTGGCACGCGGACTGAGCGATATCGCGGCCATGGGCGGGAAGCCGCTGTTCTGCCTGCTTTCGCTCGGGCTGCCGGCGTGGGCTGGCAGGCGCTGGATCGATCGCTTCTACAGCGGGCTGCTGTTGATGGCACAGGCACACGGCGTCGTTCTGGCGGGCGGCGACCTGGCGCATACCAATCATGCATTGTGCGACATCGTAGTTGCCGGTTCGGTTCCGAGAGGGGGAGCGCTGCGGCGCGGCGGTGCCAGGGTAGGCGATGCCATTTACATTTCCGGGGCGCTAGGCGGCTCGGCCCTTGGTCTCGCGACGAAACAAGGCGCAGCATGGCGGAGGCACTTGCGGCCGGAACCGCGATTGGCGCTGGGTCAATACCTCCGTGAAAATCTGCAAGCCACGGCGGCGATGGATGTGAGCGACGGCCTTTCGCTCGATTTGCGGCGAATGTGCCTGGCATCACGCGTGGCTGCTGATCTCGAGGGCCTCCCCTTGTTTCCAGGTGCCTCGCCAGACCAGGCGTTACACGGAGGCGAGGATTATGAGCTGCTCTTTACGGTGCCACCTGCGAAGCGAGTACCCGCGCGTTTCCGCACCATACAGCTGACGCGGATCGGCACGATCCGCCGTGGCCCTGCCGGTCAAGTGCGATGGGAAGGGCGGCGGCTCGAACCGCTTGGGTATGATCACTTCAGACACTCATGAGTGCACCTGATGCCGATCCCGTCCTGGACCTGATTGAAGCATTCCGCCGATCGAAAACCATGTTCGCCGCAGTGGCGCTCGGCGTATTCGACCGGTTCGAGCAAGCGCCCGCCAATGCAGCGGAACTCGCCACGGAGTTGGGAACGGCAACAGAACCATTGGAACGATTGTTGGATAGCTGCGCCGCCCTCGGCTTGTTGCGCAAGAGCGACGGGCGATACTCCAATCAGCCCGTGGCCAGCGTGTATCTGCGCCGCGAAAGTGCTCAGACCCTGACCGGCTACATTCTCTATTCGAACGCCGTGTTGTACCCGCTTTGGGCGCACCTGGAGGACGCGGTGCGCGAAGGCAGTCACCGATGGAAGCAGACATTCGGCGCCGATGGGCCCATCTTCGATCATTTCTTCAAGACCGATGAAGCCATGCGGACGTTTCTCGAGGGGATGCACGGCTTCGGACTGCTGAGCTCGCCAAAAGTAGTTTGCGCTTTCGATCTGACGCGCTTTCGCAAGTTCGCGGATCTCGGAGGCGCCACCGGGCACTTGGCCATTGCCGCCTGCGAGCATTACCCGGCGCTGCGTGGAGTCGTATTCGACCTGCCGCGCGTCATCGACGTCGCCCGCGAGCATGTCGTGCAGTCGCCTGCACGAGATCGAATCGAGTTGATTCCCGGCGATTTCTTTCGAGATGAGCTGCCGGAGGCCGATTTGTTCGCCGTCGCGCGCATTCTGCACGACTGGTCGGACGAAAAGATTGGAGCTCTCTTGGAGAAGATTTACCGCCGGCTGCCGCCGGGCGGCGGGCTGCTGATTGGTGAACGGCTGATTCGCGAAGACCGCACCGGCCCTCTATCGGCGTTCATGCAGTCCCTGAATATGCTGGTATGCACTGAGGGCAAAGAGCGAACGCTGGGCGAATATCGTGCCCTCCTGGTAGCCGTGGGATTCCGCGAGGTGGAGGGCTGTGTAACGGGTGTTCCGCTGGACGCCGTGCTGGCGATTAAGCCTTAGGAAAACCGGGGTCGCTTTTGATTTCCTCGATCTGCGCGGCGTGACGGGCAGGATGCACCGCTAAGAGCAATAAAAACTGATAACAGTCGATGTCGCCCAGCAGCGGATGTTTTGCGAACAGGGTACGTAAGTCGCCGGTACAGGCGCGGACATATTCGATCGCACGCGCGCGAGATGTCACGAACTGCTCCCGTGCGGTGGCGATCGATGCAAAGTGCCCGGTCGGCTGCATCGGATCCGGCGCAACCACTTTGCGACGCCTGGCAATTACCGCAGAAACGAAACGCTCATACTTTTCCGGGTCGAGGGCGGCGCCGGCCGGATTCGGCGCACCTTTCGTGACGCGAGCATACATGCCATCCTCGGTGAGCGCGACGTGTTCCACGCAATCGGCAATCGACCAGCGGTCGGGCTGCGGTTTGAATTTAAGCTGCGTCTCGGAAAGATACTCAAAGGAGCACAGGAAGGCGTCGCGCCCTTCCTCCAGGCGCTTGAGGATAAATTCGCGCTCAGTGTCGGTCATGGATTAACCTCACCTCCAGATGGACCTCACCCGGAAAATGATGCAGGAAACTTAGCGTCGTAACAGGACGGCTGACTTTCCTGCAAAGTCCAGAAGCGCAGACGGAAAAATACCCAGCAGCAGGATGCCCAGAGCGGGAACGATGAGCGCGAACGCGAGTCCACTGGTAAGGGGCTCGGCTTCTGTTGCCGCTTCGCTGGGCTCATGCATATACATCACGACGAGAATCCGCAGATAGTAATACGCCGCTACCGCGCTGTTCAGCAGGCCAAGAATGGAGAGCCAGACCAGATTGGAATCGAGAGCCGCTTTAAAAATGTAAAACTTGCCGAAAAATCCCGCGGTCAGCGGAACGCCGATGAGCGAGAGGAGAAATATGGTCAACAGGGCGGCGGTCACCGGTTGCCGCGTAGACAGGCCCGCGAAATCGTCAACGCTGACGAAGCGATCACCCTTTCCCGAGAGATGCGAGACAACGGCGAAAGCACCGATATTCATCAAGGCATAGGCCGCAAGATAGAACATAGCCGCGGCGGCACCTGTCTCGGAGCGGGCAGCCAGCGCCACCAGCACGTAACCGGCATGCGCGATCGAGCTATACGCCAACAAGCGTTTGATGTTCGATTGCGTCAATGCCGCGAAGTTCCCGATGGTCATGGAGAGCAGTGCTGAGAGCCACACGAGAGGTTCCCAGCCGGGGCCGATCGGAGCGAAAGCCGTCATGAAGATGCGGAGGAATACTGCGAAAGCGGCGGCTTTGGGTCCTGCCGAAAGAAATGCGGAGATAGGTGTCGGCGCACCCTGATACACGTCCGGCGCCCAGATCTGAAACGGAGCGGCCGAGACTTTGAAACCAAGGCCGACGAAGATCAGAGCGGCGGCGAAGCCGACCAGGAAGGCAGACGGCGTCATATCGTGCGAGGTCAGCACGCTGCGAATGGTCACCAGGCTGGTGGATCCTGTGAGGCCGTAAATCCAAGCTATGCCGTACAAAAGGAACGCAGTCGCGAAAGAACCTAACAGGAAATACTTTAATGCCGATTCGTTGTTGCGCTTGTCGTCGCGCAGATAGCCCGCCAGCACATATGACGCTATCGAAGAAATCTCCAAGCCGATGAAAATCATGATCAGCTCAGTGGCCGTTACCATCACGCACTGGCCAGCCACGGAGAACAGGATCAGCGCGTGGTATTCCGCGGTCTCCGCGCCTTCGCGCTCCAGGAATCTGTACGATGCAAAAACCGTGAGAATGCCTACTCCGATGACCAGTACACGGAAAAACGTCGCGAATCCGTCGGCCATCAGCATGCCGGAAAAGGCTGGGCCGGGATTCTGGTAGGCGAGGAACGCGGCCAGCAATGCCGCGCCAAGACCCAGGACGGACATGCCGGCATAGCCTTTTGACCAGCGCTTGCCCGCGAAACCCTCCGCCAGCATCAGCAACGTTGCGAATGCGATAAGAATCGTCTCCGGCAGGAAACGGATCAGATCGCTGCTTTTTGGGAGAAACTCAGCGGGCATCCGAAACCTTTCGCGCGCTCAGGTATTCCGCGGGTTGCGGAGCGGCCACGCGGAATCGGACATTCATTTTTGATTGTTCCAGGATCGCGCTGTTTGTACGCGTGATGGGCGGCAGAAAGCTCGCCGTGTAAATGCCCATCCACAGCATCATGGCCAACAGCGGCAGCGCGGCACTCCATTCGCGGTGATTCATGTCATGCATGTGGCTGGCCACGGTGTCCGGCGTGTCGCCATAGAAGACGCGTTGATAGAGCCAGAGCATGTAGCAAGCCGACAAGATCACGCCGATGGCGGCGAACACGGCCCACCGGAAATTGGCCTGCGCGGCGCCCTGCAAAACCAGATATTCGCCCACGAAGTTGTTCAGCATCGGCAGGCCCACGCTGGCGAGCGTAGTAATCAGGAAAACCGTTGATAGCCACGGTGCTGCGGTGGCGACGCCGCCGTAATCGGCAATTTCCAGAGAATGCCGCCGCTCATACAGCAGGCCGACCAGCACGAACAGCGCGCCCGTTGAGATGCCGTGGTTCAGCATCTGGTAGACCGCGCCATCAAGACCGAGCTGCGTGAAGCTGAACACGCCGAGCACGACGAAGCCCAGATGGCTCACCGATGAATACGCCACCAGCTTTTTCATGTTGGGCTGTACCATGGCTACGAGCGCGCCGTAGATGATCCCGATAATAGCCAGCACCACGATCCACGGAGCGCAGCGCCGGGAGGCGTCGGGAAACAGCGGCAGACAGAACCGAACCAGTCCGTACGTTCCCATCTTCAGCATGACCGACGCCAGCATTACCGAGCCTGCCGTGGGAGCTTCCACGTGCGCATCGGGCAGCCAGGTGTGCAACGGGAACAGGGGCACCTTGATGGCAAAAGCGATGAAGAATGCGAGGAACAGCAGCATTTCCTGCCCGGAATTAAAGGCCAGTTTGCCACTGGTGAACATCTCGAGAATGGCTGTGTAATTGAACGTCCCGGCGCGATTGTATATATAAATGATGCCCACCAGCATCAAAGCCGATCCGGCCATGGTGTAGAGGAAGAATTTGACTGCGGCGTAGATGCGCCGCTCGTGTCCCCAGATGCCGATCAGGAAATACATGGGCACGAGCGACACTTCCCAAAAGACGTAGAACAAAAACAGATCAAGCGAGACGAACACGCCGACGAGCCCAAATTCCAAGAGCAGCAGAAACGCGTAGAATTCCTTCACGCGCTTGTCAATCGATCGCCAGGAAATCAGGATGCAGATGGGAGTCAGAAACGTCGAGAGAATCACCAGCCACAGGCTTAAACCGTCGATTCCCGCATGGTAATGAATCTCGGGCGATGCGATCCAGATAACGTCGGTCGCGAACTGCGGCCCGCGGGCATCTTTGCTGAAGCCCGCAGCCAGGCCGATCGAAGCGAGGAACGCTACCAGTGCGAAAACGAGGGCGGCGCGGCGGATCGTTTCGGCACTGTTTTTGGGCAGCAGCAGCACCGCCAGGAAACCCGCCAGCGGCAACGCCAGCACGATGTTCAGCAGATTCATCGCACCGCTCCGATCAGGCCCAGCGTGAGCAGCAGAATAATGGAGCCGAATAGCACCCATGTGGCGTAACTGCGAATGTTGCCCGACTGGAATAACTTCAGCCACCCGCCGAACCCTTGTGAAGTGGACCCCACGCCGTTGACCGCGCCATCGATGAGCCCCGCATCTACGCCGCGCCACAGAACCACGCGGGAGCCGGCGACCACGGGCTTGACCACGGCGGCGTCGTAGATTTCGTCGACGAAGTACTTGTTGTAAACCAGGCGATACAGACCGCCGAGTCTGGAGGAAATGGAATCCGCAAGACCGGGTTTGGCGATGTACATCCAATAAGCGACTAGGATTCCGATCGCCCCGGCAGCCACGGAGATCAGGACGAGCGAAGTTTCTTCAGGCGCTTCCGCGACGGGGAAGAATTTCTCCAGCCAAACCGGAATTTTGATAAATCCGCCGAATATGGAAAGCAGGGCCAGTCCCGCCAGCGGCAGTGTCATCACCGCGGGTGACTCGTGTGGATGCTCGTGGCCGCGATACTCGCCAAAGAATGTCAGGAACATGGCGCGGAACACATAGAATGCAGTCAGACCGGCGGTAATCGTCCCTACCCAGTACATCCACGGTGCGTGATGATAAGCCGACACCAGAATCGCATCCTTGCTGAAGAATCCGGCGAACGGTGGAACACCGGAAATCGCAATCGCCGCCATCAAGAGCGTCCAGAATGTCCACGGAATCTTCGTGCGCAGCCCGCCCATGTTGCGCATGTCCTGCTCTCCCGAAAGTGCATGAATCACGCTGCCTGCGCCCAGGAACAACAGCGCTTTGAAGAATGCATGCGTCATCAGGTGATAAATGCCCGCCGAGAAAGCGCCCGTACCAACGCCCAGAAACATGTAGCCGAGCTGCGAAACCGTGGAGTAGGCGAAAACTTTCTTGATGTCGTTCTGTACAAGCCCGATGGTCGCCGCGAACGCCGCGGTGAACAGCCCGATGTACGCGACCATTTCCAGCGCCGATGGCGCGTGCAGGTAAATCGGGAACGATCGCGACACCATGTAAACGCCCGCCGTCACCATCGTGGCCGCGTGAATGAGCGCGGAGACCGGCGTTGGACCTTCCATGGCATCCGGGAGCCACACATAAAGCGGAAACTGCGCCGATTTCCCGCATGCGCCCACCAGCAGCAATAGTGCGATGGTTGTCAGAACCGGCTCCGGCTTCCCAGCCACTCCCTGAAACACCGTGGCAAAATCGAGGGTCCCGAAGTTGATGACGATCATCAGCATGGCCAGCGAAAAGCCGAAATCGCCGATGCGGTTGACGATGAAAGCCTTGTTGCCGGCGTTGGTTGCGCTCTTTTTACGAAACCAGAAACCGATCAGCAGATAACTGCACAGCCCCACGCCTTCCCATCCGACGAACAGCAGCAAGTAGTTCGCGGCCAGTACCAGCGTGAGCATGAAGAACATGAACAGGTTCAGGTAGGCGAAGAAACGGTAATAGCCGCCTTCGTGGGCCATGTAGCCGACGGAGTAGACATGGATCAGGGAACCCACGCCCGTGACCACGAGCAGCATCACCGCCGTCAGGCGGTCGACCGCAAAATCACACCCGACCTGGAAACCGCCGGCCACAATCCAGTCGAAATAGTGCTCGAAGATGCGTTCTTCTCCGAGGCCTAAAACCGTTTTGAGCGCCCACAGGAACGATATCGCCACGCTGCCGACGGCAATAGCGTTTACCGTGCTTTTCGAGAAGCGCCGGCCGAGAATTCCGTTGATGAGAAATCCCGCGAACGGCAGCGCGGGAATGAGCCAGAGTTGATGCATCAGTTAGTACTTCATCGAATTGACTTGGTCAACATTCAGAGTCTCGCGGTTCTTGAAAACCGTCAGGATGATCGCCAGCCCCACGGCGGCTTCAGCGGCCGCCACCACCATCACAAAGAACGCGAAAATATGCCCGTTCACCTGCTTGAGCTGATACGAGAACGCCACGAAACTCAGGTTCACCGCGTTCAGCATCAGCTCGATCGACATGAAGATCGTGATGATGCTCTTGCGAAACAGAAATCCGGCGACGCCCAGCGCGAACAGAACCGCGCTCAAAATCAAATACCACGCGAGTGGCGGTCCGCTCGTCATCAAAGCTCCTTTCGCGCCAGTACCACCGCGCCCACAATGGCAATCAGGATCAGAGCCGATGTCACTTCGAATGGCAGTAGATATTGCGTGAACAGTGCCATCCCGATGTTCTGGGCGGTCCCTCCTTTAAACGCTCCGAAATGAACCGCCGCTCCGCCCGGATAAAAACGCTGACTGAAGTAGCTGGCCAGCGCGAGAAACGCGATGAGCAGCGGCAGCCCCAGCAATTGCGCCGTGAGCGAACGTCCTCGCTTGGCCTCCGTTCCCGCGTTCAGCAGCATGATGACAAAGATGAACAGCACCATCACGGCGCCCGCGTACACGATGATCTGCGCCATCGCCAGAAATTCCGCGCCTAACAGCAGATAGAGCACAGCCAGCGATCCCATGACGCCGATCAGCGAAATCGCGCTCGAAATCGGATGGGTCTGTACCACCACGTTAACCGCGCACACAACGGCAATGATCGCGAAGATCAGGAACAGAATTACGTCCATTTACAGAGCTCTTCTCATGTCAGCGCTACGATCAGCCCGGTCACCAGCAGATTCGCCAGCGCGACGGGAAACAGCACCTTCCAGGCGAAGTTCATCAACTGGTCGTAGCGAAACCGCGGTAGCGTTCCGCGGATCCAGATATACAGAAACAGAATCGCGCCCGCTTTGGCCGCGAACCAGAACAGCGGTATCAACGCCGATTGCACCGCAGGCATCAAAAAGACTGCGCCCACCAGCAGGAACACAACGCCCGTAATCGGCAGCGTGATGCGATCCAGCCGGCGCGCCGGATTGAGCCCGTGCGAGATGGCAATCAGCCCTGCGATAACAAAAATCGCGGTGGGCACGTAATTCGAGCCCCACGCCGGCGAAAACAGCGGCTGCCATCCGCCCAGAAACAGAATCGCCGTCATGCACGACACGGTCACCATATTGGCGTATTCCGCCATGAAAAACGCGGCGAATTTCATGCTGCTGTATTCGGTGTGGAATCCAGCCACCAGCTCGTTTTCGGCTTCCGGCAAATCGAAGGGCACACGATTGGTTTCGGCGAACCCTGCGATGAGAAATACGAAAAAGCTGATAATCTGCGGCGCCGGAAGACGCAAAATGTTCCAGTGCAGAATCGATCCGGTCTGCGCCTGCACGATTTCCCGCAAACTCAGCGTGTTCACCAGCAGCAGAGGCGAGGCAATCGCGATGCTCAGCGGCAGCTCGTAACTGATCATTTGCGCCGAGCTGCGCAGCCCACCCAGTAACGAATACTTGTTATTCGAAGACCAGCCCGCCAGCGCGATGCCGTATACCCCCATCGAGCTGACCGCCAGAATGAACAACAAGCCCACATTCAGATCCGTGAGCTGCATCCAGGTCGTGTTTCCGAAAATGCTGATCTCGGTTCCGAACGGAATCACGGAAATCGAAATCAACGCCATAGTGACGGCCAGAAACGGCGCCAGCAGATAGACAAACTTGTTGACGTGCGGCGGAATCAGGTCTTCTTTCGTAATCAGTTTGATGACATCGGCCAGCGGTTGTAACAGGCCGTGCGGACCCACACGGTAAGGGCCCATGCGCACCTGGATGTGCGCGATGACTTTGCGCTCCACCCATTGCAAATAGGCCAGTGTCGTCAGCAAGACAAAGGCCACCACCGCCGCTTTGAGGACGCTCAGGAGGAAGAAGTTCATCCGCGGCCGTGCCGTCTCTCGAGAACTGAATTCAACATCCTAGAATAACGCCCGAGGGTTCCCGATGTGAATAAATCGTCATGTGCCGAGCGGATCAGATCCGGCCGGCTCTCTACGGAAATTCTGCCGTTTACCGGCATGGTTTGCGCGGCGCCGCCGGAATCGATGGAGGCCGGCGCCACGTTGTAACCGCGAACATTCTGCCGGATTTCGTCGAACACCGCGTTCGGCAGCCATGGTCCCATCTCGCGCGCTGCACCCAGTTCTTTCGCGATCAGGCCGATGATCTCCAGGTCCGGTTTGGCTCCCATCGTCTGCGCCGCTTTACGCAGCCGCTGCACTTCGCCGCAAACGTTGGTCACCGTTCCGTTCTTCTCGTAAGCCGATGCCGCGGGCAGCACCACGTCCGCCGCTTTGGCGGTCTCGGTGAGGAATAACTCCTGCACCACGGTAAATCCCTTTTTCGCGTTGAGTGCCCCATTCTTCAGCGGATTCGCACCCACCACCCAGAGCACATCCAGTTCCGCCGCCAGCATCTCGGCCATCGTCATTCCTGATTGTCCCGACGGCGCAAAACCCGGCAACAACTCCGGCATCAGCCCCATGTCCACGGCGCCGCGCGAATTCGAATAGTCCACCAGCGGCACGTACCGCACAGGAATTCCCAGGCTCGCGCCGAACGAAACCAGTTGCCGCACGGCGTCACCCTTGACCGTGTCACCGTATACGATCACTAGCTCCGGTTCACCTTGCAGCTTTTCGCGCAGCGACTCCACAGCCGCCATCTCGCCGCCCGGCCCGGCTCGCAATGCCGCTGCTGCGTATGCGTCTTCGCGCACCGGCTTCGCCGTGACGACATAAACATGCGCCTGGTGGTGCCGGTAATTCGCGCGAATCTGAAATGAAAGGAAGGGTTGCTCCAGCGCCAGGTCCGCGCTCACAACCAGCACGGCCTTCTTCTCGTAAAGATCGCGCGTCGTCGCCAGGGCATCCGGCGAGCCGCTGACTGCATCGAGGAGCGTCACCACGTCGCCCGTGCGGTGATGGTCGATGTTGTTCGTCCCCAACATCTGCCGCGCAAACTTCTGCAAATAGTAATTTTCTTCGTTGGTCGTCCGGTTCGATCCGATCACCCCGAACGTTCCGCCGCGTTCCCCCGCCTCGCGAAAACCCTTGGCTACCGTGGCCAGCGCCTGCGACCACGAGACCTCTTCCAGTTTCCCGTTGACGCGCACCAGAGGCGTCTGCAGCCGCTCCGGATGGTCCTGAAAATCGAAGCCATAGCGCCCTTTTATGCACAGAAACTCGCCGTTAATTCCGGAACGGTCCCGGTTGTTTCCGCGGATGATCTTGTCGTTGCGCACGCCCAGCGTGGTTTTGCAGCCATTCGAGCAGTGTGTGCAGATCGTGCCCACATGCTCCATTTCCCAGGGCCGCGTCTTGTAGCGATAGGTTCCGCTGGTCAGAGCGCCGACGGGGCAAATGTCGATGCACATGCCGCACTCGTCGCACTCCAGGTGGTCGCCGTGGTTCGGTGCGATCTCAGAAACCGCGCCGCGATTCACCACGCCCAGCGCGCCTATGCCCATCCCCTCGCCGCAAATGCGCACGCAACGGAAACAGAGGATGCACCGCGGTCCGTCGTAGAACACCACCGGCGACCACTGCTTCTCGTCCACATGGATCTTCTGCTCCGTGAAGCGGCTTTCGCCCGCACCGTAACGGAACACCATGTCCTGCAGCTCGCATTCGCCGCCCTTGTCGCACACCGGGCAGTCGAGCGGGTGGTTGGTCAGCAGAAATTCCAGCGTGTACTTGCGCGCCTGCCGCACAGGCTCGCTTTCCGTGCGCACCACCATCCCCGGAGCCACCGGCGTCGTGCACGCCACCATCAGCTTCGGCGCCTTTTCAATCTCCACCAGGCACATGCGGCACGCCGCCTGCAGCGCTAGCCCCTCGTAATAGCAGAATGAGGGAATCTCGATGCCATTCTGCTTTGCCGCCTCGATCACCAGCGTGCCCGCCGGCGCTTCGATTTCCCGGTCGTTGATCGTCAGCTTGACCAGTTCCGCCATTACGCCGTCACCAGCTGCGACGCGTGCTCATACGGACACGGTTTGCCGTTGAGGTGCGCCTCGAAGTCATCGCGAAACTTCTCGACAATCGACATCATCGGCATGGCCGCTGCGTCGCCCAGCGGGCAAAACGTCCTACCGAACATGTTTTTCGAAAGATCGCCCAGCAGGTTGATGTCGTCTTTCTGCCCCTGGCCTTGGTGAAACCGCACCAGGATCTTGCGCAGCCAGGTCGTGCCCTCGCGGCACGGGATGCACCAGCCGCAGCTTTCATGCGCATAAAAGCGCATAATGCGCAGCGCCACCTTCACCATGCACGTATCTTCGTCCATGATCACCACGCCGCCCGAGCCCAGCATGGTTTTCTTCTTGGCCATGGCGTCGTGATCCATGGTCAGGCCCTCACACTCTTCCGCCGTAAGTATCGGGCACGACGATCCGCCCGGAATAAACGCTTTCAGCTTTTTCCCCCCGCGGATGCCGCCGCCGACTTCGTTGATCATCTTGTCCACCGGAAATCCGATGGGCAACTCGTAAACACCCGGCTTATTGATATGTCCCGTTAGGCAGGTCAATTTCGTCCCGCCCGATTTTGGAACTCCCAGGGCTGCAAATGCTGCTCCCCCATCGCGAATAATCGCCGGCACGGCACTGTACGTTTCCACGTTATTCAGCACCGTGGGGCACTGAAACGCCCCCACCACCGCCGGAAACGGCGGCCGGATTCGGGGAATCCCGCGCTTGCCTTCGAGCGACTCCAGCAGCGCCGATTCTTCTCCGCACTCGTAAGCGCCGGCGCCGGAGTGCGTGTAGGCGTCAAAGGAGAAATTAGAACCTTGCAGGTTCTTTCCCAAATACCCGCGCTCGTAGGCTTCCGCAAGCGCACGATCCAGAATTTCGATGAGGTAACGGTATTCCCCGCGCACGTAAATGTATCCCGCATGCGCGTCCACCGCCAGCCCCGCGATCAGCATGCCCTCAATCAGCTGGTGCGGGTCGAACTCCATCAGCAGCCGGTCTTTGCACGTTCCCGGCTCGCTCTCATCGGCATTCACCACGATGTACTTAGGCTTCGGCGATGTCCGCGGCACGAAGCTCCACTTCATCCCCGCCGGAAATCCCGCGCCGCCGCGTCCCCGGAGATTCGAGGTCTTGACTTCCTCGATGATCTCCTCCGGTTTCATGCTCAGCGCTTTCTTGAAAGCCACGTAGCCGTCGTTCGCCAGGTACGTGTCGATCGACGCCGAGTTGGGCAGCCCAAAACGCCGCGACAGTACTTTGACTTCGAGCGGGCTCGGTTCGTTATAGAGCATCGGCTAGGTGACCTTCCTCAGGCTGTCCAGTATCTGATCGAGCTTTTCCGGAGTTACGAAATGGTAGAAGTCGTAATTCACTTGCAGCGCCGGCGCCCAGGAGCACGCCCCGATACATTCCACCTCTTCGAGCGAAATCTGGCCGTCGGCGGTCACTTCCTTGTGGCCGATCCCCAACTTCTTGCAGGCCCGTTCCCACAATTCCTCTCCACCCGTCAGCAGGCAGCTGATGTTGGTACAGATCTGCACGTGCGCTTTGCCCAGCGGCTTTTTGTGCAGCATGGAGTAGTACGACATCACTTCTTCCACCTGAAGGGGCGTCGTGCCCGTGCGCTTCGCAACCTCCTCCACCAGTTCCTTAGTTACCGACCCGACTTCATCCTGTGCATACAACAGCATCGGCACCATCGCCGAGCGCTGCCGCCCCGGCGGATAACTTCTGAGAAGCTTCTCGAATCGAGCTTCGAGCTGTGGCGAAAAAGTCATTGATCCTTGAATCTCTGCGCCTCCGCGTCTCTGCGGTGCGCCTTATCTGTCCGAATCACCTAATACAAAATCCATGCTGCCGATGGACGCAATAACGTCTGCGATCAGCGTCCCTGCAACCATCCGCGGTACGGCTTGCAGATTCCCGAAGCTCGGCCCGCGCACATGAACGCGGTACGGCTTCGCCGTGCCATCGCTCACCACGTAATAGCCAACTTCACCCCGTGGTGATTCAATCGCCTGGTAAACCTCGCCCGCCGGCACGCGGAAACCCTCGGTCACGATCTTGAAGTGATAGATAAGCGCTTCCATCTGCGTCTTCATCTTGTCGCGATCCGGCAGTACCACGTGGGGGGCATCCGCCGTCCACGGTCCATCCGGCATGCCTTCGAGAGCCTGCTTGATAATCCGCGCGCTCTGCCGCATCTCCTCGATGCGAACCAGGTAGCGTGCATACACATCGTTCTCGGTCCGCACCGGCACTTCGAAATCGAATTTCTCGTAACTGGAGTAGGGCTGCGCCTTGCGCGCATCACATTTCAGCCCCGCGGCCCGCAGCATCGGCCCTGTCACTCCCAGGTCCAGCATGTCTTCCAGTGGAAAGGTGCCGACACCTTTCGTCCTGCCGATCCAGATCCGGTTGTTCGTCAGCAGTTCTTCGTATTCGTCCACACGGCTCGGAAAAACGTCGATGAAGCGCTTCACCGGTTTCTGCCAGCCGCGCGGAGGCTCGAGCGCCAGGCCGCCGATCCGGAAATAGCTGGTCATCATGCGCTGCCCCGAGAACATTTCGAAAATGCGCAGAATCTCTTCGCGCTCTCGAAAGCAGTACAGGAATACCGACATCGCGCCAATGTCGATCGCATGCGTCCCCAGCCACACTAAATGACTGTTGAGCCGCGTCAGTTCCGTCAACATCACCCGCGTCCACTGCGCGCGCGGCGGAATCTCCAGCCCCAGCAGCTTCTCCACTGCCAGGCAATAGCACAAGTTGTTCGACAGCGGCGCCAGGTAATCGATGCGATCCGTCAGCGTTACGCCCTGCTGATAAAATTTGACTTCGAATTCCTTTTCGATGCCCGTGTGCAGGTAGCCGATGTCCGGCTGCGCGGAAACAATCGTTTCGCCGTCCAGTTCCAGCAGCAGCCGCAGCACGCCGTGCGTCGACGGATGCTGCGGTCCCATGTTGAGGACCAGGCTTTTGGGACGCGGGCCTGCCTCGGGTGCCTCTGGGTCCGCTTCCACCGCGGTTACGCCGGGACTATCGATATCGCTCATCTCAAACGCGGTCTCCCGTCACCGGGTAATCCTTGCGCAACGGATACCCCACCCAACCTTCCGGAAGCATGATCCGCCGCAGGTCGGGATGGTTGCGAAACCGGATTCCGAACAGGTCGAATGTCTCGCGCTCATACCAGTTGGCGCCACGCCAAACCCCGGTCACCGAATCGATCTCCGGGTTCTCGCCCGGCAAGCGGCATTTCAGCCGCAGCCGCTCATTGCGTTCCGGCGAATGTAAGTGATACACCACCTCGAACCGCGGCTCTTCCGGATACCAGTCGACTCCGGTTACCGTGCTCACACGAACGAACTTCTGCTCGTTCTTCAGGAATTCGCACACCGCGACAATCTTTTCCGCCGCGACTTCCAGCGTCAATTCGCCCCGCCCAGCCTTGCCCGACACGATGGATTCCGGCAGCGCACCAGTGAGCGCGCCAACCACCGGCAGAGCTTTGATCTCTTCAGGAATCATGATCGCTTCTCATCTTTCGACGTGGCCCACTCCAGCGCCCCTTTTCTCCAGATGTAAAAAAAGCCGCAAACGATCAAAATAATGAACACCAGCATCTCAACGAAGGCAAACATCTTCAGCTGCCGGTAAACCACCGCCCATGGGTACAGAAAGATCGCCTCGATGTCGAAGACAATAAACAGCATTCCCACCAGATAAAACTTCACGCTGAACCTCTGCCGGGCATCTCCTGTGGGCACGATACCGCTCTCGTATGGCAGATCTTTAACGCGATTCTTGACCTTCTTCCCCAACACGTACGACAGCCCCAGCATCAGTGACGCCACCGCCATGGCGATGAGCGCTTGAAGCAGAACAGGGAAGTAGACCTCTGTGTAAGAAGTTGGCATTCCTATTTTGCCGGGGTCAAAAAAGACGTGTAACTTTGAATATAATGAGTGGGAAAACAGAGTGTCAACCGAGCAGGGTCTAACGATTACGGTCGTCGTCAACGGCGACAGGCGCGAAGTCACAGAAGGCGAGACCATTGCCGGTCTTCTGCGAGCACTCGAACTCGATCCCGAGCGCCTCGCTATTGAGCTTGACCGCCGCATTATCAAGCGGGCGCACTGGGCGGCAACCCCTCTTACCGCCGGGGCGCAGCTTGAAATCGTACAATTCGTGGGCGGCGGTTAGCTACTTCTCAGCCTCGATCTTCTCAATCACCAGAGCTTTCGACCCGCCGTGCACGTAGAGTTTGCCCGTCGCCACCACTTTCTGCGCGGCAAAGGGCAACAGTTTGTCATTCTGACTGGCTGCCGGCATTTCGGCCGTCGTTGGCCAGTAAACTGACCCGTCGTCTCCCCAAATGACCAGCGGGGACCCCGCCTTCGCGCACGCCTTCGCACAGTCCGCGCTAATGGGCTTCTTCAGTTCCTTGGTAAACCCGCATGCAGAATCGAGAACATAGCCTTTTACCGTCACCGTTTTTGGCTCAGCCGCCGAAAGTAGCAACGCGCCCGCAAGTGTTGCACTGAACAACAGTTTCATTCGTTCCTCCTGGATCCGAACAGAATACCAGTTTTGGTTTTGAGCACAAGGAAAATTCGCATCTAGTGCTTTCTTATTAACTACTTCCGATTATTGTGTCTTTTGATTACTGCCCGTATACTACCGGGAATCTTATGCGCTTCGTTGGTCAAAAGGCTTCGCTCGTGATTTGTGTGTTCCTGGCTTTGCAACTCCAGGCACAAGACCCGGTTGGGATTCTTGAAGGACATGTCAAAGACGCGTCGGGAGGAGCCGTTTCTGCCGCCGACGTGGTTGCCAGCAATCAGCAGACGGGGTTTAGCGCAAAACAGCGCTCGGCCGACGATGGCTCGTACCATTTCTCCTCTTTGCCGGCGGGCGAATACGATCTGCACGTCACCAAAGACGGTTTTGCCGCCTTCACCGCGTCCGCAATTTTGATCGACATCGGGAGAACGGTCCGTTTGCCGATCAAACTCGAAGTGGCGGCAGGACATAGCGAAGTCAACGTCAGCGCGACCGGAGCGACTGTGGATCTGGGTTCAACGCTGGGCGATGTGGTTTCCTCCCACGAAGCCAGCGACTTACCGCTTAACGGCCGCGACTTCGCGCAGTTGGGGTTGCTGCAGGCGGGTGTGGCCCCGGTGACAGACGGATTGAAAGAGGCGGGTGGTATCGTCCGGGCGAATCAGGGATATGCAGTGAACGGCCAGAGGCCGGAATCTAACAACTATCTACTAGACGGCGTATCCAACATCGATAACGTCAACGGCGCATTTGCGATTCGCGTTCCTGTCGACGCCATTTCGGAATTCAGAATCCTGACGCTAAACGCTCCGGCGGAATACGGAGATACAAGCGGCGCGACCACCAGCGTGGTGACGAAATCCGGCGGAAACGCTTTCCACGGTGATATTTACGAGTTTTTGCGCAATAACGATTTCGACGCGCGTAACTTCTTTGCTGCCAGCACTGAGCCGCTCCACCAGAATCAATACGGTGCGACGTTTGGCGGGCCGATCCGGCGCAACAAAGATTTCTTTTTCGCTTATTTCGAAGGGCTGCGCAACCGGCAAGGTGTTACCAAGACGGCCATTGTTCCTACCCCGGCGCAGCGCCAGGGCGACTTTTCCGGCATGGGCGCGCCGCTGCTAATGTTTAACTTCCACACTGGCGGATTCGATCCGGTCCCTGGAAACAAGCTCCCCGCGGCGTACATCAACCCGATCGCACAGAATGCGCTGCAGTACTATCCCCTGGGTAATATCTCGCCGTCGCTGTACGTGGCGACGGAGGTGGGAACCAATAATTATGACCAGGGCGGGTTCCGGCTCGACCATTATTTCTCGAACGGCGACCAGCTTTTTCTGCGGTATGCGACGTCCAGCACGTCGGAAATCGACCCGCTGCCCATCGCCGGTGCGGGAGTTCCGGGTTTTCCGGTGGGTGATAGCATCCGGACACATTCGGTGACGGCGTCGGAAACCCACCTCTTTTCCGCCAATGTGTTGAACACAGCACGGGTTGCGTTCTTCCGCAACGAATTCATTTTCGGGCAACGGCTGAATTCCACGCCACCGAGCTCGCTCGGTTTCCAATACCAACCGACACTCGGGATCGCGGCCGGACCGCCGTATCTGATTGTGACCGGCTATGCCAGCGTCGGCGACCCGATCACGGGACCCCAGAACACATACCAGAACAATTACCAGTTCAGCGACTCGATCTCGCTAACCCGAGGGCGCCACAGCTTCAAGTTCGGCGGTGAGTTCACACGGAGCCAGATCAATCTGCTATTCGGCATTGCCACGAACGGGTTTTTCGTTTTCGCACCGTTTCCGTTCAGCGATCCGTTTGCCAGTTTTCTGACGGGCAATCCCGTGGTGTTTTTCCAGGGGGGCGGCCAGTTCGACCGGGCCCTCCGCAATGTCATGGTGGCGGGTTACGCGCAGGATGAATGGCGAATCACGCCGCGGCTAACGCTCAACTATGGGCTAAGGTACGAGGTCAACACACCTTGGGTTGATATCCGGAACCGCATGAACGAATGGGATCCCGGCGTGCAATCCAAAGTCTATCCGAACGCGCCTCCAGGCCTTTTGTTTCCGGGTGACCCCGGGGTTGCCCGGAGCATTGCTCCAAACTACTACAAGGCGATCATGCCGCGGTTTGGGGTGGCGTGGGACCCGACCGGCAGCGGCAAAACCACGGTTCGCGGCGGATATGGAATCTTCTATGACGCGTTCACCAACGGCGTCGGCGGGCCCCTGCAGGCTCCGGTTAGCGCGCTCCCCTGGACGCTGGCGTATCAGCTCCCAGGTCCGGGGTTCAACATTGCGAACCCTTACGGCGCGGCGGGACCGCCGTTCTCGAGTGGCAATTTCGTGCAGCCCGCGACCGTTCTTACGGTGGATCGGCTGGCGCGTCCGCCCTATGCGCAAAACTGGAATATCTCGATTGAGCGGGTTCTCGGCAACAACTATCTGCTGGATGTGCGCTACGTGGGGAACAAAGGCACGCGCCTGCCACGGATGATCGAGGCCGATCCGGCTCTTTTTGGTCCCGGAGTGAATGGGAACAATATCGACCGCAGCCGCATTTACGCCGGCTGCCCAAGTAATCCGAACGCACCTTGCAATTTCGCTTCGGTCGGTCTGGTTTCGGACATTTCGAATTCCACTTACCACGCCGGACAGGTCTCGCTTTCGCGCCACTTCTCGAAAGCTCTAGGCTTCCAGGTTTCCTACTGGTATTCGAAAAGCCTGGACGGCGTCTCTTCGTTCAACGTCTCGGGCTCCTCTCCGACCGACGTCTCCGGAGAAAATGATCTTGCGCAGAATCCATTCAACCTGCGCGCCGAGCATGGACCTTCTCTTTTCGACGCCCGCCAGCGCTTCACAATCAGCGGCAGCTACGAACTGCCGCGCTGGGCGAGCGCACCCCGCGTGGCTGCGCTGCTGATCAACGGCTGGCAGTTCAACGGCATTGGGAGTTTCTCTTCCGGCACGCCGTTCACGGTTTATGACAGCGCGAACGTGGGGTTGCAGGGATCGGCGCCCGAGATCACGGGTTTCTCATCCCAGCGGCCGAATCTGATTTCTGACCCCAACGCCGGCCCGCACACACCGAATCAATGGGTGAATCCCGCCGACTTCCAGCGCCTGAATCCCACTACGCAGGCGGGGCAGTTCGGCAACGAGGGGCGCAATGTGGTTCGCGGGCCAGGCATCGCCGATCTCGATCTTTCGTTATTCAAGAGCTTCAGCCTGGGTGAGACGAAACGTATCCAGTTCCGCGCGGAGTCGTTCAACGTGATGAACCATGCCAACTTTTTCTTACCGCAGAACGACATCTCCTCTCCGGCATTCGGGCAGATTCTGGAGTCGGCTCCGCCGCGCCTATTCCAGTTGGCGTTGAAATTCGTATTTTAGTGCGATGAAGAAAGTCCTACTGGCCGGCCTGGGTTTGGTGGCGATTGTTTACGGTGTAGCCTGCGCCGGAATCTACACGGCGATGTGCCAGCCGCCGGAGCGATTCGGCGCGGTGATGTCGCATGTGCCGGATCTTGCGTTCCTGATTTTGCCTTTCCGCCCGTTCTGGATGTCGGCGCGAGCAGGCAGCCTGAAGGTGGGCGACCGGGCGCCTGACTTCGAACTGCCAACGCTCGACCACAAGAGCACGGTCAGATTGTCGGCGGAATACGCTTCGAAGCCGGTGGTGCTGATCTTCGGAAGCTATACCTGACCGCCGTTCCGCCGGGAGGTTCCCGCGCTCAACAAGCTGTACGAGCAGTATCGCGACCGCGCCACATTCTACGTGGTTTACATCCAGGAAGCGCACCCAACCGATTTGTGGACGACGGAATCCAATGTGCGCGATAACGTGCAATACGCGTCGGCGCACACCGAAGGCGAGCGCACGTCAACCGCCTCGGCGTGCGTGCGGAACCTGGGGATTCACATCCCGGCGATTCTGGACGGCATAGAGAATCGGACGGAGCGGGCGTATACGGGCTGGCCGGACCGGTTGTATTTGATTGGGACCGACGGCCGCGTGGCGTTTAAGACGCAGCCTGGGCCGTATGGATTCTCCACCAAAAATCTGGACGCAGCGCTGGCGAAGGTAACAGCACGGAACTAGCATCGCCGCAGGGTGCGGCAGAGCAGCAGAAACGCCGACACAACGCAGGCGATGGCAAGAGACGGGCGGACGCTGTTGGCGACAACGGCGGGCAGCGCGATGCCTGTGCCCGCCGTGATCCAGGCAGCGAGGCACAGGGGACACTTGGGCAGCAGGAGCCAAAGGACTCCGGGAAGCGCGCTTCCGGCGGTTTTCGCGGAGCGGCGCACGGGACGATCGATCGCACTTGTAGTCGAAAGCGGACCTCTCACGCGGGCGTGACAGGAGGTGTTCACGCCTGCTCCGTCGAATGGCAGCACGAACCAGAGGACTGCGGTGCTTTCGTTTCCGGGTACCGGTCGTGATGCCGAATCCAAGCCATGGGGTAAGGAAGCTGATCTTCATCGCGGCCCTTCGGTGTCATGTCCAGCAGGTCGTAAGTACCGAGGAGGACTTCGAGCCCGCGCGCATACGCCGAATAGGTGTGGAAGATAGAGCCGGCAGCGTCCTTGTAGAAGACGCTCACGCCGGGCGCTTCCTCGGACGGAAACTGATTCAGCCTGAAGTTGTAAAACAGTTCGCCTTTTTCCATCTCGTCCTTTGTAAATGACACGTGGTAATCGCGATTGAAGGAGTTCCGATAGGAGGAGACCCACGGGGTGGTCCACCCCATGCGCTTTTTGAAAGCCTCGATCTTAGCGATAGGCGCGCGCGAGACCATAACGAGCGAGGTGTCGCGATGAGCTACATGCGGCGTAGAACCGTCGATATTGTCGGCAACCAGCGAGCAACTCGGGCATCCCTGCTCCCATTCGGGGCCGAACATGAAGTGGTAAATGATGAGCTGTGAGCGGCCGCCGAAAAGATCCGAGAGAGTGACGCTGCCGTGCGGGCTGTCGAAGACGTAATCCTCCTCGACCTTGACCCAGGGCAACTCGCGACGCTTGCGGGCGAGTTCCTCGCGCTGGCGGGTGAGTGCCTTCTCCTGCTCCAGGAGCGCTTTTCGCGCCTGAAGCCATTGGTCTTGGGAAACGATCGCATGTACTTCCTGGTTGGTGGTCAATGTTCTCTCTCCTTTTTCGGTGTGGTTGCGTACTTAGACACGCTTCTCTTTGACGGCTGCGACGGAATGAAAAGACTACCCTTTTTTGCGCTTCGGCGCGCCGGAGGATTCGCCTGCCGTGCCACTCTCCGCGACGTCCTTGATGCGCAGCAGGTGGCTCGACCAAAGCTCTTCAAATTTTCCGACCCAGCGCTCGTAGATCTGCCGGATCGGCACCACATTCAGGGAATTGACGCGCTGACGGCCGTCTTCGCGCGTCTCGACCAGGCCGGCGTCACGGAGCACGTCAATGTGCTTCATGACGCCAAAGCGCGACAGATGCGGGAAGGCATCCACGATTTCGGTGGTGGTCCGCGGCACCGGACGCAAGAGGTCCAGAATCGCTCTCCGGGTGGGATCGGAGAGGGCTTTCCAGACCGGGTCCAGGTCGTCCGGCTTCACTTGTGTTGAGCCGCCGCTTTGACTGTGCAGTCCTCGGCGACTACAGCCAGCACATGTTGCCAGCCGGTACTCACGCCCTGGCGATGAGCGGGATCAATGAAGCCGATGGCGCGGTGGCGCAGGGCCAGGCGCGTTCCCCCAGCGATTTCTTCCAGCTTCAATTCCATGTGGTTGAGAGCGGGATACGACATGAACATCGGGCCGCTGAGCTCGAGGAGCACGGGCGGTTTAATCACCTGCACATGTCCCCAGAGGTGGCCGATGCCGTTGCCGCGGTCGCGGAACCAGCGCCCGCCGGGCCATTGCTCCAGAATCATCTGCATGGAATCGCCCTTGGGGGTGCTGAAGCCTTCGCCAAAGCGGTGCAGCACGCTGCGGAAAACGTCGCCGATAGCTGCCTTGATCTCAACGTGTTGATTCACGTCGAGGGTCATTTCATCGAGTTGCATAGCGTGTCGATTTCTCCTTACGTAAGTATATAGTAACGTGACTATATAGTAACGTCAAGAGAAAAACGACGGGTTTTTTGAATTCGGTGGTTCGGACATCCCACGGCGCTAAATGCGCCGCGAGAGGAGGTAAAGGGTGGCGGGCTGCGTTCCGTGCTCGACGACATGAAAGCCGGATTCCTCGAGGCGCGAGGTCCACCAATCCGCGCCGTGGAAGCCCTGGTGCATGAGCATGGGGCCAAAGGTGTATTGGAGCCAAGGTTCTTTGGCGACGAGCATCAACAAGTAATCGCCTCCGGGCTTTGTCACGCGGGCGGCTTCGGCGAGCGACTGCTGAATGCCTTCGCGATCCAGGTGCTCGAGGACGTAGGCGCAGACAGCGCCGTCGAAGGAAGCCGGCTCGAAAGGGAGTTTGCGCACGTCGGCGGTGACAATGGTGGCCCGGCTGTCGACGCCGGCGGCCTGCAGATTGGCCATCAGTCGCTGCTGCGGGCTCTGGCCGGGACCGAAATGCTGGTCGAAGGATTGGCCGAACAGATCGAGAGCCACGAGGGTGGCCTGCGGGCGAGCCTTCAAGACCATGATGGAAGATCTGCCGGTGCCGGCACCGAGGTCGAGGACCTTTCCCTTGCCGGAGGGCAGAAAGTTTGCCGTGGGCATTTCAGCCTCGCCATCGATATCGACCACAAAGCGTGCGGCGAGGAACGCGGTGCTGGACCACAGGAAGAGCGCGCCCCAGACACACATCCAGACGCGCCACTTGCGCCAGAATCCGAGCGCCGCGAGCAAGCCGGAAACAGCGACGATGGGCAGATGGCCGTAGGTGAGCCACCAGGGATAGCCAAAGCTGAGATGGAGAGCAGGAATCATGGGCTCAGTTTGCAGTAATGGGGCTGAACTGTTCCTGAACAATTTGTTCAGCCGCCGTTCATATGAGGTGCGCTATAAAAGCTGTATTGCGGGTCCTGGTTGTAGAAGACGAGATACTGCTCGCGCGCCAACTGGCGAAGGCCTTTAGTACGGCGGGGTACGCGGTGGACCAGGCGGGCAACGGGGAACGGGCCGATTTTCTGGCACACACCGAACAATATGACGCGGTCGTGCTCGACCTGGGGCTGCCTAAAGTGGACGGCCTGACGCTGCTGCGGCGCTGGCGGGATGGGGGGATTCACGTACCGGTTCTGGTGCTTACCGCGCGCGGGAGCTGGCACGAAAAAGTTCAGGGAATCGATGGCGGCGCCGATGACTACGTGGCCAAGCCGTTCCGGATGGAAGAAGTGCTGGCGCGCATCCGGGCTCTGATCCGGCGCGCCAGCGGCATGGCTCAGCCGGAGCTCCGGCGCGGCGCGCTAGCAGTGGATGTCGGCAACGCCCGCGTAACCGTGGGCGGGCATCCGGTGAAACTGACCAGCCACGAGTTTCGCGTCCTCTCGTACCTGATGCACCAGCAGCGGGTGGTCTCCCGAGCGGAGCTGACGGAGCACATTTACGCGCAGGATTTCGACCGCGACTCGAACACAGTGGAGGTGTTTATCGCGCGCCTGCGGCGCAAACTCGGGGCGCCGTATATCGAGACTGTGCGGGGGCTTGGTTACCGGATGGCGGAGCCGCCGGACGAGGCGGCGAGATAAACATGCTCCGCTCTCTGCGATCACGATGGATTCTCTCATCGATTCTGTGGACGGCCGGGATGCTCATGCTGATGCACATCTTCATGATGGTGGTGATGCAGGTGTTTCCGGCCATACGCGGAGTGCACAATGCTCTGGCAGTGATCATCGGCTTTACGCTGATGGCGGGCGGGGTCGCCGGCGTGCGCCAAGGTCTGACGCCATTTCGACGAGTGCGGGACCGGCTGACGGCGGTTCGCGCTGGCGACGAAAAGCACGTGGCGGGCGAGTATCCGAGCGAGGTGCAGCCGCTCATTGATGAGCTGAACGCGCTGCTCGACGATCGCGATAAAGCGGTGAAGCGGGCGGTGGCCACCGCGGGAGACCTGGCGCATGGGCTCAAGACTCCGCTGGCGCTATTGGCGCAGGTAGCCGAACACTCGGCAGCGGAGGGGCATGCCCATCTGGCGGACAGCATCAGCCAGCAGGTAGAGCGGATGTCGCGGCAGGTGGATTATCATCTGGCGCGGTCCCGGGCGGCGGCAAGCGGGGCAGCAGGCGCGCCTCCTTGCCCGGTGGCGGAGTGCGTGGAGGCTCTGGTGCGCACGGTGCAGGCACTCTATGCGGGCCGAGGGATTGCAATCTCGACGGCGGTTGGGCCGGAACTGCGGGCGCGGGTGCAACGCGAGGATCTCGAGGAGATACTCGGGAATCTGCTGGACAACGCGTGCAAGTGGGCGAAATCGAGGATTGTGCTCGAGGCTTCGAAAACCGGCGGGATGCTCCTGATCACGCTGGATGATGACGGGCCGGGTCTCACGCCAGCCGAACGTAGCGTCGTTCTAGAGAGGGGGGTGCGGCTGGATGAGGCGGCGCCGGGTTCGGGGTTGGGCCTGGCGATTGTGCGCGACCTTGTAGAACTTTACGACGGGTCGATTTCGCTCGAAGATTCACGGATGGGCGGACTGCGCGCGCAAGTCCTGCTGCCGGCGGCATAACAGGAGACGATCGGCCTCACGCGTTACACTCAATCTCTAATGACCCGGTGGATGCCGTTCCTTCTGATCGTTTCGGCGGCTGCGAGCGGGCAGGATTCAGGAAGCGCAGCCTGGACGTTTGCTGTTTCGGGTGACTCGCGGAACTGCGGCGACGTGGTGATGCCGGCGATTGCAGCGGCCGTGCTACACAATCACGCCGAATTCTACTGGCACCTCGGCGACTTCCGGGCTATTTATTCGTTTGATGAAGACCTGGTTGCGCCGCCGAGTCTGCACGTGGCGTCGAAGCCGCTCAGCATCGGGGACTACGAGCGCACGGCCTGGCCGGATTTTATTGCGCGCCAGCTTGGGCCGTTCGGCAATCTTCCCATTTATTTGACCCTCGGGAATCACGAGACCGTGTTTCCCATGACTCGCGAGCGGTACCTGGTGCAGTTCGCGGACTGGCTGGAGGCTCCCACGTTACGCGCGCAGCGGCTGGCTGACAACACGCAGGACCACGCGCTACGAACTTATTATCACTGGGTCAAAGGGAACATCGATTTCATAGCGCTTGATAATGCGACCGATGATCAATTCGACAGCGAGCAGCTCAAGTGGTTCCGCGGCGTGGTGGAGCGCGACGAAGCGTCGAGCCAAATTCGAACGATTGTGGTGGGGATGCATGCGGCGCTACCCGGCAGCTTCGGTTCCAGCCACAGCATGAGCGACTGGGCGCAGGGCGAAAAGAGCGGCCGGGAGGTATACAACGCGCTATGGCACGCGCAGGACACAGCGCACAAGCGGGTTTATGTGCTGGCGAGCCACTCTCATTTTTATATGGAAGATGTGTTTCGGACGGACGCCTGGAAGGGCAAAGTGCTGCCGGGTTGGATTGTAGGAACTGCCGGGGCGGTACGATCGCCGTTGCCTCCTGGAGTGAACAGCAGCCGGAAGGCGCTGGCCAATGTTTACGGATATTTGACCGGTACCGCCGCGGCAGATGGATCGATCGCATTTTTCTTCCATCAGCTCAACGTCGAGGACCTGCTGCACGCGGCGCAAGGAAAGGTCGAGCCGGCTGTTGTGCACTGGTGCTACGACGAGAACAAGCGGTGATCGGGCGATCTTCACTTGACAAACAAGTAGAGCGCCGGCATAGCGAATAAATCTCCCGAATCGCGACCGGCGTAACATGTACTCTTCCGGTACAATGCCGGGTCGGAGTCAATATGCCGGATTCACGCAGGAAGTTCTTGAGCTGCGCCTCGAGTGCGCTCGCAGCCGCGGCAGTGGCCTGCCGTAAGCCATCGACGGAAACGGAAGCAGTACCAGCAGGCGCGCCGCCCGCATTCGGCACGGCGCCAGAGGCGGGACCCCCGGTATCCACTGCTACGTTTGCGGAGGCGGAGAAGCTCGTGCAATTCCCGCTGAACACCGCGGAACGTGAGACGGCGGCAGGCAGTTGGCGACGGACGATGGCGCCCGTGTACGAGCGCCGTGTCGGTCCGCGCAAGTTTGCTCCTCCACCCTCGTTGGCGCCAGCGTCTGCCTGGAATCCTGTGCTTTCGGGCCAGGCGCCGGGACCGGCGCACGATCGCTTCGTTCGCAGCGCAAAGTTCTCAGATCCGCTGCCCGCGAACGAGGCGGATATCGCATTTGCATCCGTTGCTCGCCTTTCGCGCTGGATCGAAGCGCGCCAACTCACTTCCGAACGGCTCACGCAGATCTACCTGGACCGCCTGGAACGTTTCGATCCCAAACTGCGCTGCGTGATTACGCTGACGCGCGATTTGGCGCTTTCGCAAGCGACGCAGGCCGACCGCGAAATCGCTGCCGGACATTATCGCGGCCCGCTGCACGGGATTCCTTGGGGAGGAAAAGACCTGCTGGATACCGCGGGAATCGCGACCACATACGGAGCAGAGCCGTATCGCAACCGCGTACCGCAACAGGATGCCGCAGTTGTGAAGCGGCTTCACGATGCCGGCGCAGTGCTCGTAGCCAAGCTGAGCCTGGGGGCGCTGGCGCTGAATGATATCTGGTTTGGCGGGCAGACCATGAATCCATGGCTATTGGAGGAGGGGGCATCGGGCTCGAGCGCAGGTCCGGGCGCAGCCACGGCGGCGGGGCTGGTAGGTTTCTCCATCGGCAGCGAGACGGAAGGCAGCATCGTCAGCCCTTCCATGCGCTGCGGTGTCACCGGGCTGCGCCCGACCTACGGCCGCGTGCCGCGCACGGGCGCAATGACGTTGTGCTGGTCGCTCGACAAGCTTGGCCCGATGGCCCGCGGAGTGGAAGATACCCTGCTCGTGCTGCAAGCCATCTCCGGGCCTGATTCGGGCGACGGCGCAAGCGTTCCAAGCCGTCTTGATTTTGACGCCGCAGCACCCGTTAGCGGCTTGCGTGTCGGCTATGTTCCAGGTTGGATGAAAGACGCTCCGGCGACCGATGTGGACCGTGCGGCTCTTGAAATGGTTCGCAAACTGGGAATGGTACCAGTCGAGGTTTCATTACCGGACTGGCCCTACGACTCGCTCAACGTGATCCTGTTTTCCGAAGGTGCCGCGGCATTCGAAGAACTCACGCTCGCGGGCGGACTCAAGCAACTGAAGGCGCAGGTTCCCGATGCCTGGCCCAACCTCTTCCGGCAGGCGCGATTTCTGTCGGCAGTTGACCTGGTGCAGGCGGACCGCTTCCGCCGCGCCGTAGCTCAGGAGATGGCGCGAGTGTTTTCGCAGGTGGATTTGCTGCTGGTACCGTCCCTGCGCGACGAGATGTTGACCATCACGAACTTTACGGGGCATCCATCACTGACGCTACGGGCCGGATTTGTGGAAGTCTCTGAAGCGCGCAGCGATTGGGCTCCGGACCCGGCGCACCCGCTGCCCAAGTTCTCGCCCCCGCGCCGTGTACCACACGGAGTCACGCTGATAGGCCGGCTTTTCCAAGAAGGCACCTTGGGACGCGCAGCGTTGGCTCTCGAACGTTCATTCAACGTTGCAGCAGAACGTCCGGCAGACTTTTAAGCGCAAACATCATTTGGGTTGGATTTCGTCCTGCCAATTGTAGCGGAGGTGAATGGGCCGTCCCGGCGTTGCTTCCAACTTCCGGCTGACCAGAAACCGCTCGGCGTCGGGACTTACTTCGTAAGTCATGTTGTCGGGATCCAGATCGTGCGGATCGAAAAGCACCCTCGGAGCCCCGGCGCGGAATCTTTTACCGCTATCGATCGCGACGGCCATCATTTTCCCGTCCGGCGCCTTGAAGCAAAGTTCGCGGCCATCGGCGCTCCATCGCGGCCAGGTTCCACCACCGGTCGAGATCGACCAAGGGCGCTGTCTCGACACTTTGCTGTCCGTCGAAAAAGGCTTCACGTACACTTCCCAGCGCCCTGACTCGTCCGACCAGTACGCCAGCCATCGTCCATCGGGCGAAATTCGTCCGTCTCCTTCGTTGAACTGGGTGCGCGCGATCGCCAGTGGGGTCTTGCCGTTCGCCATCGGGAGCACCCACAGATCCCATTTCGTCTCGGTGTCCAATTGCGCATACAAGAGGTAGCGGCCATCGTGCGACCAGTCCATGGGAACGGCCATCCCGGACGTCTTCAACAGCAGTTCTTCTTTCCCTGTGGCATCGGAGCGCTGTGTGTACAGGCCGAACTCCGCTGGGTTTACCTTTGCGAATGCAATCCGTTGCCCGTCCGGAGACCAGATGGGCAGCAACTGAGCACCACTTCCGGAGGTTAGTTGTGAAACCAGCCGAAGCCCGAGGTCGGCGAGCCATACATTGCCCGCGGGAGGTGATAGGCTTTCCAACTTGCTGAGGGCAATTCGCTTCCCGTCCGGTGAAAGCGCCGGGTTGAAATACGGGCCGGTCGCTTGCTGCTCCCCCTTGCTCTCACCGCTTCGCCTAAACCATGCGAGTTGGCGAGGCGCATCCGCCAGGCTGCGCCAGATAAGAGTTCGGCTGCAAACCGAAAAATCGGCAGTTCGGCTATTCGGTCCATGGCCCACGTGCTCGCCGATACTTTTGGCGCTGCCGCGGAGTTCCAGTCGCTCGGTGTCGAAAGCCTGAGCCATTAACTGATCGTCTTTCAGGAAAAGCAAGTACCCGGGCGGGGCAAAGGATACGTGGGCCGTTCCACCCATGAGCCGGTGATGGGATTGCTCATTTGGCGGGTTCGAGGTGTCGCCGACGAATATGCCGTCGTCGTCGGTCCGCTGGCAGAGGGCCAGGTACAGGAAATGGCGGCCATCGGGAAGAAACTCCGGCTGGCTATGGGAGAGTTGCCGGTGCGCTGCATCAAGCTGTGTCACTTGTACCGGTTTGCCCCCAACTGCGGGTACTTGCCAAAGCCCTCCCGTGTGATGGCGAGCGAAAATGACGGTGCCGGCACCACCGTCCGAAGGATTGCCCCAGGAGCCGCCGCTTCCTTCCGGAGCATCGCACAGGGTCTGAGCCGCTCCCCCGTCCGCGGATATCTTCTCCAACTTGCTGTTCGCGAAGAACGCGATGTGTTTGCCGTCCGGGGACCAGAACGGAAACCGGGCATCTTCCGTTCCCGGCAAAGCTCGGGCGTCCGCTTGCACCAGCGATCGAACCCACAGTTTGCTACGGCCGGATGAGTCTACGCCCGCAAAAACCAGGCGCGATCCATCCGGCGAAATCGCCACAGGGCCGGCAGTGTCGAGATCCGCAAAGGCGATGCCCTCCGGCGCAGAGAGAGCGGACTCCTGGGCCGTTCCGGCTTGCCCCCCGGCACAGACCGCCAGCAGGAGCAGCAGTGCGGACGCACCACATCGATGAAGTTTGCACTCCTGCATAGCTATCACTTCGCGAAACCAGGCTACGAACAATGATAGCGGCTCGCGCAAAAACAGGATGAAAACTTAGTGGGTCTGAGTACGGGGGCAGAGCGAGGGCGACGCTTTTCGAATCTTTGTTACGCCTGTTAAGAGGTAAGTAGGGAAGAGGCCGCGCCCGTCCGGGAGCGGCCTCCCATTCGATATCTACGTGAAGCTTCGAACCGCGCCCGCTTCGTCGTCGTGCACGTCGAAAACCGTATACAGCTTCGTAATCTGCAACAGATCTTTCACTCGCTTGGTCAACCCAAGTAATTTTAACTGGCCGCCGTTGTTGGCGACCGTCGTGAAGCCTGACACCAGCTCGCCGATTCCCGAGCTGTCGATGTAGGAAACTTCTCCGAGGTTGAGCAGAATCTTCTTCTGGCCCTTGCTCACCAGATCGCGCAGCGTATCACGCAACGCGCTCGAGCCCTCACCCAGCGTGATGCGTCCCGCCACATCCAGCACCGTCACATCTCCTACCTGACGCGAACTTAACTTAACGCTCACTTCCGTCAACCTCCTAATCAGAACCTGTAATGTCTATTTCGAGCCGAGATATTTTACCAGGGTTACCTCTGTGCCCAACGGACTCAGGCGGCGCACCTGCAGCTCATCCATAAACGCGCGGATCAAAAACATCCCCCGGCCCGAGAAGCGAAGCAGGTTATTCTCCGCCAGCGGATCCGGCACTCTTTCCAGATCGAACCCTTTACCCTGATCGGCGATGGTCACCGTTAACCGGTCGGAGCCTTTCGACACTGATACGTGAACTTTCTTATGCGCGCTGTACTGATTCCCATGCACCACGGCATTCACCATGGATTCGCGCACTGCCATGCCAATCTTGTGCAGATCTTCTTCCGGGAAACCAGCTTTCTGGGCGACATCAAGCACTAGGTTCTCGGCACTGTCCACGCTGTCCAGTGTCGAATCCAGAAACTGGTCCACCGTTTCGGCCTCGCCGCCAGTGTTCTTTCCCATATTTGAGCTGGCCTAGCGTGGCCAAGTCGAATCGTTACAATAACCTGCCGCAAGAACCAAAGTCAAGAGAGGCCGGCCGCTCATGCCGCGCCGGCTCATTTTGACTTGGCAAGCAGGCGATCGAGTTCCGCAAACAGGTCGCGGCCTTCGAAAATTCCCTTCGTGAGGGGATCGTTGCCGTAGTCGTTCACGATCGTTCCCTTCGCATCAATAATGAACAGATGTGGAACCGTCACATCCGGCTTCTGCGGTGTGGCTTTGAAATACGAGAACGCCACTTGGCCTGTGTCGAATAAAACGGGAATCGTCACTTTGTGATCGGACACATACTTGCGGACGGTATCGAGCGTGTCTGGGGGATTGACGATGGTCAGTGCCGCCACTTTCCCGTGGTATTTCGCAACCACTTCTTCCAGCACCGGAGCGAATGCGGCGCAGGTGGGACACGTGGTCCGCATAATCTCGACCAGCAGAATCTTTCCGCGATAGTCTTGCGGATCATGCTGCTGGAAGTCCTTGTCCATGAGAGAAAAACCGGGTGCCCGGCGCCCGGAGAGCTCGCCCGAAGCGAGCAAGCTTGCGGCGCACACCACGAATAGGAAAAACCTGCGCATGTCTCTCAAGTTAACACGCAAGGACAGCTAGATCGAAGCCGAGATGGAGGAGAACTTGGCCAGCTCGCCGGACATCAGGCTCAGAGAGGCCCGGCAGGAATCAAAGTCCCCGGCCGCTGCACTCCGCTCGATGGTCTTCATCAATGCCGCCATGGATGCGGCCCCCACGTTCGCGCACGCGCCCTTCACATAGTGCGCGAGCCGGGCGCACTTTGCGCCGTCGGCTTCGTCGACGGCCCTCCGCAGCGCAGAGATCTGTGCGGTGGCGTCTTCAATGAGCGAAGTGATCAGCTCGCGCATGAGTTCGGTATCGTCCAAGCATACGTTGCGCAATTGATCCGGATTGAAAACGGGCACTTCGGTTGTCTGGGGCATGGCCACAGTACTCTCTGCTGTAAGAATTCTGCCAGATGGGACACTATAGGCCTATCAGCCGGATACCTGAGAGGGTGCTGGCATTTCACCGCAGAAAACTGCGTTTTTACCAGTTGGTCACCGAGCCGTCCGGCCTGTGGAACAACGGTATCGGCCGGGAGTTGGTTGTCACTTCCAAAGCCAGCTGGAGCGGCTTGGTGTCCAGCTCCACTCCTAAGCCCGGCCTGCGGTTGGGCCAGATTTTGCCGTTCCGAAAATCGTACATCTGCGGGAGATGTGGCTCTTTCGCCGGGCCGGCTCCCAGCATTTCCATCATCACCGGTCCGGAAAACGTCATTGCCACGTGTGCAACGGCCGCTTCCGCTACAGGTCCTGTGAAGTGGGGAATCAGGCCGACGTAATGTGTTTCGCACAGCGAGGCTATTTTTTTGTATTCGCTGATACCGCCGACGTTGGGCAGCGTCACGCGCGCATAATCGATCAGCCGGCCTTCAATCAGACGGTTGACGTCCCAACGGTCGCCGAACTGCTCCCCGACCGCTATCGGCACTTTCACGTGCTCGCGCAGCTGTTTGTAAACCTCGGTATTTTCCGAGCGCAGCAGGTCCTCGCAAAAATAGGGCTCGAGCGGCTCGAGCAGCGTACTCAGCCGGATGGCATCCGGCAGATCGAGTCGCGTGTGATAGTCGATGGCCCAGTCGCCGTCTTTGCCAACGCCTTCCCGGATCTGCACGCACTCTTCGTAGCTCTTGCGCACCATCTGGTGGGAATTGAACGTGGCGCCGTCCCCCGGTTCAGCCACTGCCCAGCGAAACGCTCGGAACCCGGATTCCACACAGGCGCGGGCCGTCTCTTTCAGGCTACCCTTCTCGGGAAAACTGGTTGAATAGCACTCGACGAAATCGCGCGACTGCCCGCCCAGCAGCTCATAAACCGGCACGCCCAGCGCCTTCCCCTTGATATCCCACAGAGCCATGTCCAATGCGCCCATGGCGTGCAGTTTTTCGCGCCCAGCCGGATAGAATCTGCCGCGGTACACGAGCTGCCACAAATGGTCGATGCGCGCCGGATCGTCGCCGATCAGCATTTCCGCGCACTCCGCAATGGTGTCTCGTGATCCGCCTTCCCCGATGCCTGTGATCCCCTGGTCCGTTTCCACCGTGACGATATGAAAACTCTGGTTGAACATGGGCCGCGACCGCTGGTTGTGATAGAAGCGAATGCGCGTGATCTTCATTTTGGGAAGATCGGCCAGCAGCGCAGCAGGACGCGACAGTGCCGCTCCGGCTGCGAGAGTAGAAAGAAAGTTCCGGCGATTCATGTGGGAAAAGATATCAGAAAAGCCGGCGAGAACCGCGGGCGGCGCAATCCGCCCCCTGGGAAGCTACGCCTGCGGCAGTCTTTCGATGCTCACCTGAGCCCGCAGGTTGGCAACGCCCGCCGTGTGACGCCTATCGGTCACGCTGAAAGCCACGGCGTCTTCGAGCCAGTCGTGCCACACACCGTTAGGATCGTGCGATGCCACCGTCAACGTGTATTCCTGCGGACACAAATCGCAGCGAAACCCGAAGTTCAGCCGCAGAGCATCGCCTAGTGCGCAGGGGCCGAACTTCAGCCGTTCCAGCTCTGTATTGGTCCCGTACACGTTCAATCCGATTCGCGATCGGATGAGGATGCCCACTACCGGATCCGCAACCGACTGCTGAAACCGCACCGAAACGCGCACCACCGCCGATTCGCCGCTGCGCAGCACGCCCGTGGGCTTGCCATCCTGACCGCTGATTTCCACACCCAGGATCTGCGCCCGCCCGTCGCCTCGCCGCAGCCGCGGCGACAATGGTGTCTGGATGCTCTCTCCCCAGGCGCGGATGCGCTGGGCGATGTGATCGCCGTATGCATCGAGCGCTTCGCCAGGATCGCCGCGTCCGATCAAACGCCCCTGGTTCAGCCACCAGATCTCGTCCGCCAGTTCCCGCAACAGTTCTTCTTCGTGCGTGGTGAACAGGATGGTTGTGCCCGACTGCCGGAGCCGGTCGATGGACATGATCGCCCGCGCGCGGACTAACTGATCGTGGAGCGCCAGCGTGTGATCCAGTAACAGGGTATCCACCGGCGAAAAGTTCAACGGGTCGGTGGGCCCGATGTAGCGGATGCGCGTGCCGACCGCCACCGCCCCGCCGCGTGGCGGCTCAAGTCCGCCGGCCAGCCGCAGCAGCGTGCTCGTTCCCGATCCATCTTCTCCAATGACGCCGATCGCGACTCCATCCGGCGCGCTGATGTCGACCGCTTGGAGCGGAGGGCAACTGACCTTGCGAAACTCGACGGGCATTTCAACTAGAATACCCGCAAATTCCCTGGATTTATTTCGCGCTTGCCGGAGCCAATGAAATGGTTTCGGCGTTCGGGACGGCCTGGTAAGTTACGGAGCTGCCGGCTACCTTCCGCCGCGTTACCCGCTCGCCTTGCCGCACCTCCACCGCTTGCCAGTCTGCTGGCACGGTCGTGCGAAGCGTTAGCGGGAGATCGTAACTCAACTCCTTCAAATCATCCTGTAGAACCACGGAAATCGCATTACCCTGCTCGTAGGATCTGACCGCCGCGTGCATGCGTTCCCGCATGTATTTGGCTGCATCCTGAAATGTGGCCACCCACAGGCGATCCTCTTTTGACTGGATGTAACCGAGATACTCGGACAAATCCTCGTGCGTTCGAGGCTGCCACCCGATGCCATCCACACCGTGAAAAACAAGCACCAGCCAGATGTTGTCGTGCCCTGCTGTGGTATCCACCCACTCCTTCATCAAGCTCATCGGCGTCGCGGTTATCGGTCCGCGTTGCCAGCGCACGTACTCCTTTTCTGAACTTGCCGGATCCCTCCGGCTCGCGCGATCCAGGTCCTCCACGAAGGAATCCGGCATCCAGTTGCGCGCCAGCGGATAGCGCTCAAGAGCGAGGTGGACCGCCCGCTGGTTTTCCGTGCCGTAGGGGCACTCCACCGAAAACGTATGCTTAAAGCCTAATTGATGCAGGATCTCCTCGCGGCTGCGCTCGAGCTCATAGATCAGGTTGGCGTCGTCGAGCGCGGCCAGGCGCGGGTGCGTGACCGTATGGCTGGCGATTTCATGCCCCCGTTTGGCTAGCTCACGGAGCTCGTCCCATGTGACGTGGCTTCCCGGCGGGTTCCGCTCTCCGCGCGGAGGAAATGCTCCCTGGCGGGCTTTTGCATACGCCTCGTCGATGATCTGGCAGGCTTTCGCGAGATCGTGCTGCTCGTCGTAAATGGAACCCGCTTGTGTATGAAATGCCAGTGTCCCCTGGAGTCCCAAAAATCCGATCGCCGAAGCGCGCTCGAAGAAATTGTCTCTGTTGGTGGGAACGCGCGCCGTTTCGTCGATGATTTCTTGCACCGGCCGCCCCACGAACGTTCCGTGGTATTGTGCCCCCGGTACTTCCCCCGTAATGATAAAAAATGTCGCGGGCAAGCCCAGCGAATCAAAAATGGGCGCGGCCACGCGAAACTGGTTCAAGCTGCCGTCGTCCAGTGTGATCGAAACCGCGCCGCTTTTGCCGTACTGCCACTTGGCAATCTCGGTGTGGCCAATCTGCGCGAAGCCTTGGCCGGCCAACAGGATCGCGAAGGCGATCGAACGCCAAAGCATCGTCTTAAAATCCGTACCGTTCCGGGTGCCGCGCGATGATCATCGCCGCAATGACTTTTGGGACATATTCACGTGTCTCCGGCGGCACGGCGCGGACGCGGTAAAGATACCAGAAGTTGCGCTGCTTGATCGGGTCGTTCACTTTGCGGATTGCTGTCTTCACTCGCGACGGTCCTAAGTTATATGCCGCCAGCGCCAACATCACGGAGCTGCCCGACCCGAAATCCAGAATCAGGTCGCGGATATACTTGCAGGCCGCGCGGGTAGATTTGGCCGGGTTCGAGCGTTCATCGACGTCATCTGTCACCTTCAGGCCATACGCACGCGCCGTGGCCGGAGTAAACTGCCACAAGCCCACAGCGCCCGCCGCGCTCTCACTGTCGCGTGAGAGCGCGCTTTCCACCAGCACCATATACACGAGATCCGGCGGCAAGTTGCTCTCTGCGAAGATCTCGCGCATGGTATTCATGTTCTTTCGCGCGGCGCCCAGAGCGCGTTCCATATGCGCCCGGTCCGCGTCCTGGTATTGTTCGATGAAGCGTTTCACTTCACTCACAAATTCCGGGGGAACGCTGTAGGTCTCGGCGCCGAATTCCTTCAACAGAGCCTTGATCTCCCGCTCCACGAACTCCTCGCGGTCGAACGAGCTGCCCACACGGTAGAGCAGCGTCTTTTGTACGGCCTCGGCCTCGCGCGATTTTTCGTCCAGCTCGTCGTAGAGTTGATCGGCCTGGGCCAGATCACCTGCGCCTTGCGCCAGCGCCGCCTCGATCTGGTGGATCCGGCCGTCATACTGCTGCTTTTCCGTCTTCAGGCCTTGAATCTTCCAGTAGCCGAACGCGCTGGTAGCGACAAGCGCGCATACGAGTCCCGCGATGATCGCCTTGAATTTCCGTCCCGTGCGGTGCAGCGCCGCGTCCAACATCTCGCGCATGATCACCACTGTGGAATCGCCTGCCCCCGTGCGCCGGGCCACACGCGCCCGGGCCACGGCTTCCGAGAGTAGATCCTCGTGCGGCTTGGTGGGCTCGACGATCTCCTTTTTTGGTTCCTCGATCGGAGCGGCCGGCACGACGAGCGTCTGGTTCAGGTCCTGCGGAACGTAGTCATCCACCACGAAACTGAATTCGGGACCATCCGCGCCAAGACGGATGGCAGACGGTGCTGCAAGCTGTCCCTCCGTGACCCGCTCACCGTTCAGATAGGTGCCGTTGGTGCTGTTCAGATCGACCAGCTGGTAGTTCTCGGCGTCCTTCCGGATTTCCAGATGATGCGAGGACACCATGGCCGCTTCGCCGATGACGATGTCATTATCGGGAGCCCGGCCAATGCGCGTGATTTCGGCTTGGAGTGCGTGCCGCGTTCCGGTCAAGAGCCCGGACTGACGAACCAGCCAAGCATTCAGGTTCGCGCTTCCCACCTGTAACGAAATATAACAAATAGGCTTAGGGGAACGGCGTGCTAACGTCAGTCGGGAACCCGGGAATGCTCGGAACGTCTGACCCGTGCGATTATCTTCCTATGGCTTTGATGAAGCCCATGTTCCTCCCCGATGTCGAGCAGAACCCCAAGCCCGGGCCGTTTCGCGACCAGGTCCAGCTCATGCGCGCGGGTGGCGGCGAATATCCGCAAATCTGGAACATGTTCGCGTACCTGCCTTCAGCCACCCAGCATTTGGCGCAGTTCACGCAGGAAATCATGCGTGGGCACGCGCCGATCAGTCCGGGTCTGCGCGAGCTCATTGCTGCCTACACCTCATACCGCAACGATTGCCCGTTTTGACTGAAGTCTCACGCCGCAGTTGCGGCGGAACTGTTGGGCGATGAGGACCTGGTTTGGGGCGTCCTGCGCGATCTCGAAACGTCGCGGTTGAGTGACAAGGAGAAAGCGCTCTTCCGATTCGTGGACAAGGTCAACCATCACTCGCCTTCCATGACCGCCCAAGACATGCAGCCTCTCTACGATGCCGGCTGGACCGACGAGGTGATCTACTATGCCATCACGGTTTGCGCCTTATTCAACTTCTATAACCGGTGGGTGGATGCTTCCGGTGTGCACGCCCTCTCCGACGAAGCTCACCGCGCCGGCGGCAAGCGGTCCGCCGTGCACGGCTACGTGCGCAAATAGCTAGCCGTGCTTGGCCGCTCCGACGCGGCGCATCCACGCCAGTTCGGCTTCTGACATGGGCCCCAGCGTTAGAGCACGAAGCGCTTCCTGCATTTGCGCGGCACTTGCCGGTCCGGTCATGCAGACGTCCACGTCCGGGCGCGACAGCACGAACCGGTAGCAATCGGCCGCCGTTGGAACCTGCTCTCCCGAAGGTATTTTTTTGGGCGTCATCAACTGTCCCCAGCTCGTGGCGGTGTACGCCACCATGCCGGGACGATTCTGCCGTGGAAGCTGCGGAAAAATATCCGATTCCGCGCCCGGATGGATAGCGTTGTACCGAAAGTGAAGAACGTCGAAAGTTCGCTCCGCCGCCAGGCGTCCTACCAGCGGCCGGTGGTGGGACGAAACTGCCAAGTGCCGGACCAGCCCGCGCTCCTTCAGCTTGCGGGACGCGTCGAGAATTCGTCCTGCCACCGGCTTGTTCCAGAGCCCCAGCAGCAGCACGTCCGCATATTCGAGCTTCACTTGCCGCAGAGCCCGCTCAATACTGGGCCCAACCAGCGCGGCGATTCGCGAATAGGACTGAATCACCAGCACGAGCTTGTCTCGTTGCCGGCTCAGGTTTCGAATGGCCTGGCCGAATCCACCGGTCCGCCGCGTTCCCCAATAGAGGTAGTTGACTCCCTGTTCGAACGCCTGCTCCACAGCGCTGCCAGGCACTCCGTAGCTCGATGCAACTCCCAGGCGTCCCACTCGCAAACCCGTGGTGCCCAATATCCTGTGGGCAAAGGGATCGCCGGTTGGACTCATAGCGCTTACTTTAGATAGTAGCGACTTATCGTTGGCACCCGCTTAGAATAAGGGGGAGCACCCGCTTTTCTTCCATGCCCACCCAAGGAAAATTTGTTGATTACTACGAGCTGATGCAGATCAGTCCCAAAGCGGAGCTGGAGACCATCAAGCGCGTTTATAAGATGCTGGTGGCGCGTTTGCATCCGGATAACGCCGAAACCGGCAACGCCGAGGCGTTCATGGAACTTCGCCGTGGTTTCGAGGTGCTCTCAGATCCGCAGTCGCGTGCTTCTTATGACGCCGACTATAGTGCGCACGTAAAGCAGCCGCTGCCATCTGTTGAGCCGGGGGAGTTCGCCACGGGCGTAGACGCCGAGCTGAGCCGGCGCGTCAGCATCCTCTGCCTGCTGTACAAACAGCGCCAGACGAATCCCGCGCGGTCCGGTTTGTCACTGCTCGAGATTGAGCAAGCCACCCGCTGCCCCCAGGAATTTGTTTCTTTTACGATTTGGTATCTGCAGAGCAAGAACTACGTGACGTCGGCCGATAACAGTGACTTTGTCATTACTCCCGCCGGTATCGACTACCTGGAAGCCAATCTTCCGGAAGGCAAAAACCCGGCAACCGATGCGCCTAGTTTGACCGGCCGCCGAACATAAAACCTGAGCCCTAGCCGGCGAATTGCGCCGAATCCAGTTCGATGTCGTGCACGAGCTGAGGTGTGCTGATGCCGGAACTGGTGACCACGTCGTCCGCCAGAATAATCGCTTCTGCCAGATCGCGCATCGGACGGCGCAACCTCCGGCTTTCGCCGCGCAGCCGCAAGTAGGCCTGTTCTTCGGTCAGGTTGTATTTTGCCTGCAGTATGCCCTTGGCGCGCTCCACCAGCTTCCGGGCTTCCAGTTGCCGGCGAATTTCCAGCGCCTCTTCTTGCAGGCGGGCGTTTTCTTCCATGACGCGCCCGCGCGCGATGGCGCCGCCCATCTGCTCGCCCATAAACGAAAGCAGCGCGACCTGCTCAGGGGTGTGGACGTGCGACCCCTTGTGGTGAATATTAATCACGCCGATCGTTTCTCCGGCGCTCACTAGCGGAACCGAAAGAAAGGCCTCGAAGGTGTCTTCCACCAGGGAAGGAAAAGTCTTGAATCGCTTGTCGGACGCTGCTCTCGACGAGAGCGCCACCACTGATTTGTGCGCCGCCACCCAGCCGGTTACGCCTTCACCCAGCTTCAGGCGAATGCTGCCGATTTCTCCTGCGTGCGGCAATTGCGACGCACGGAGCACGATGTCGCCTCCCGCCTCCACCAGGTAGACCAGGCAGGCATCGCAGCCGGTGACGTCAACCGCCAGACGGATCAGATCCTTGAGCATGTCATCCAGCACCAGGCTTGAGCTGACAATGCGGCTGGTCTGATGCAGCACGTCGATCTGCGATAAATTCGGTCCCATTTGTTGAGCGTAGAGTGTTAAATCAGGTGAGGTCCAATCAAAACTTTCGATAGGCCCCATTCCCTCGCAGAACATAAGATTTGCTTGGGCTGCCTATTTAAAGTTTCGATTTGGTTTGGGGTGCCCGATCGTTTACCTTGACACAAATACTTGATTCAGTGGGTAAACGATGATGACAAGCTTCGATCGGCAATTAAATCTCGCGGGGACAAAGAGTTCCTCATCAGGCCGGTCTGCGCGTGGCGTCTCGTCCGGTCAATGATGTGATGAAGTTCATGCGCCAGAACGCGCCCCATGGCGCGGCCCAAAATCCGGTCGTCCCCCATGGCTACTGGAGAGTGCCCGGACCGCAGTTCGCTTCGCACGCGATCGCATTCCACATCGGCAAACGGGATGACCTCGCCGTTCGAAACGTGCGCGTAGCCGAGCGGCTCCCCCTCGACAGCGCCGAGAGGCGGATATGGCCGCATTTCGCAGTTCCCGTGAAACGTAACCATTACCAGGTTCGAGAAGGATTCCGTAGCGGAGATTTCGCCGGAGTTGCGCCAGGCAACCTCGGTCCCGGAGCTTCGCAGAATGCTTTGCAATTCACGCTTCATTTCACCCACCGATTGCTCGGAGTGACGGCCGTCAAACTGAAGAATGAGCGTCAGCGGGTCCGCCGCCGAAGCGCGGAACAAAGATGCAGACAGAACCAGCAATGCGCAAATCACAGGGCGCATAAAGTTGCCTCCGGACAGGGGAGACAGATAACAACGCCCTGATTATACTCTTGGCGGCTACGGGGGAGAATCCCCGTTGGTCAATCAAAGTTAGTTTTTTCGCTTTGGTAACAGTACTTTAGGCGGTTTGGCCCTTCCCGGCCCCACGTAAACCGCTCGTGACGTGCCGCTCCCTGACGAGTGGTGATCCTGCGAGCCCGTTCCCTCGCCCACCCAAGTCCAAAGGAGAATGACATGAGCAGCATCGTTCGCGGCCGCAACCGGTTTTCAACCATTGCCGGCCTGATTTTGGCCCTTTGTTTACCTGGTTTTTCCCAATCCACTACTTCTTTACGCGGCGTGGTGACAGACGCTCAGGGCGGCGTCATTCCGGCCACGGTCATCACCTTGACCGATCGAGAAAATGGCACCGTCCGCCAAGTCGTTACGGACCCGGTTGGCGAGTATGCCTTTCTCCAAATGCCCCCCGGAACCTATACGCTCAAGGCCGAAAAGCCCGGCTTCTCGACGGCGACTCGCGAAAACATCAAGCTGCTGGTGAACACGCCCGCATCGCTCGATCTGCAACTGGCGATTGGAAATGCGGCCGAAACCGTGAACGTGACGGCCGAAGCGGCGGCCACCAACACCGTCGATGCTTCAGTGGGTAATCCGTTTTCGGAGCGCCAGGTGCGCCAGTTGCCGCTCGAAACCCGGAATGTGGTTGAATTGTTGAGCTTGCAGCCCGGCGTGACGCCAACGGGCGAAGTCATGGGCGCGCGGCGCGACCAGAACAACATCACGCTCGACGGCGCCGACGTCAATAACAACCAGAATTCCGGCTTACAGGTGCAGAACAGTTCCACGTCCACCGGCGGCTACCAAGGCTCAAACGCCAACGGCGCGGTGATCAATTCCGGCTTCAATGCCGTGCTTCCGATCCCGCTTGATTCCGTGCAGGAATTCCGCGTGACCGTGGCCGGCGAAGGTCCGAATCAGGGGCGCTCCTCCGGTGGCCAGGTGGCGCTCGTCACCAAAAGCGGAACCAACCAGCTCCATGGCTCGCTCTACGAGTTCAATCGCAACACCGATACGGCCGCCAACGACTGGTTTAATAATCGCTCCGGCGTACCGCGCCAGCCGCTGGTGCGCAACCAGTTCGGCGGCTCCGTCGGCGGCAAAATCATTAAAGATAAACTGTTCTACTTCTTCAACTATGAAGAGCGGACCGATGCCAGCGGCAACGCCACGGCACGCGCCATCCCCTCCGACTCTCTGCGCGCGGGCATACTCACGTTTAAGCTGGCCGACGGCTCTACTCAGACTTTGACGCCGGCAGAGATCCGCCTGGTCGACCCGCTGCACGTCGGGGTGAGCCAGGACATGCTGAAGGTTCTGAATTCCTATCCGGCGGGCAATGACCCGACGTTCGGCGAGGACGGCGGCTTAAACTTCAGCGGTTTTCGATTCAACGCCCCCAGTCACCGCAACGACCGCGCGATCGTGGGCAAGATCGACTACCACATCGACGGCGCGGGCAAGCATACGCTTAGCCTTCGGGGCACTCTTGCGGACAACACCGACACGCAGATTCCCGCGCAGTTTCCCGGTCAGCCGGCAGCGTCCACCCTGCGCGACAACAGCAAGGGCATGTCGGCGCAATACACGACCATCATCAAGCCCAACCTGATCAACGTTTTCAATTTGGGCTATACGCGATACGGCCAGGCGTTTTCGGGCGTTACCGGCCCGGTCCTGTTCGAAGCCCCGGCTCTCGATCCCCTGCAGAATCCGTACGCGCGCCCCTTTGGCCAGCGACTGCCGACTTTGAATCCAACCAACGACCTCACATGGATCAAAGGCAAGCACACCATCACCACCGGCTTTAACTTCCGCTTCATCCAGAACAACACCGCGTCGGACGCGAATTCGTTTGCCCGATATGGGTATGGAGCAACCGAACTCATTGGCCTGGGCGCTGACATTGACAATGCCGTCACCGCCTATCTACAGGCTAATGGCCATCCCAACGCCCAGCTTTACGATCCGAACTCGGTCGCTAACGCCATGGGCGCGCTGCTCGGCATCGTGAACGATAACTTCCACACCAATTTCTTCAGCACCGGCGGCCAGCCGCAGCCGCAGGGCACGCTCCAGGTGCGAAACTTCGTCGAACGCGATTACGCCGGCTACATCGGCGATTCCTATCGCGTGAACCGTTCGCTTACGCTGAACTACGGCTTACGCTACGAGAACTTCCGGCCGCCGTATGAATCGAACGGCATTCAGGTGATGCCCACATTCCCGCTGAACTCGTATTTCGCTCAGCGCAACTTCCTGCAATCGCAGGGCGTGCCGCAGAACCAGATGCCCAACGCCCTCTTGAGCTGGGCTCTGGATGGCCCGAAAAACGGCAAGCCGACCTGGTGGAGCCCTTACAACAAGGCGTTTGCTCCACGCTTTGGAATGGCGTATGCGCCCGGCGACCATGACAATTGGATCGGAAAGCTTTTCGGCAAAGGCGGCGTACTGCGTGCCGGTGCCGGCATGGCCTACGACCGGTTCGGCAGCGACCTGATCACGCAGTACGATCAGTACGGCTCCATCGGTTTGGCGACGCAATCCAACTTCCCCGATTCCTATAGCTTCACCACCAGCCCGCGATACACCGGCGGCGCGCCGCTTGTGGCTGGCAACGCGCCCGAGACATTTCCGTTCACGCCGCCCAACATCGCTTCTATTTCCGGAGCGTTCGAGGGCATCTCCCCGGACTTGAAGCCGCCATATTCGTACCTGCTGAACGCCAGCTTCACGCGTGAGCTGCCCAAGAAGGTCGTCATCGAGGTGGGCTACACCGGGCGCCTCTCGCACGCACTGTTGATGGAAGGCGACGTTTATACGCCTCTCGAACACTACAAGGATCCGAAATCGGGCGTCACCTGGGCGCAGAATAATGCGATCGTTCGCCAGTTGTTCGATTCCGGCCTTACGCCGGCCATGGTGCAGAAGAACCCCAGCCTGGTTCCGAACCTGCCTTTCGTGCAGGACATCTGGCCCGGACTGGCAAACATTGATTTCCCGGGTAGCGCTTCGGCCAATTATTTTAACTGCGTCTACAACGACTACGGCGGGAGCTTCCTCGATTGCCTCCACGCGTTGGATCGCAATACCACCAGCTCCTACATCAATGGTAAGTGCCTCTCCGTGAAGGGTTGCTACACGTTCTTTCCTCTTCAGGGAAGCTCGATGCCCACCTGGATGAACGTTGGCACGGCGGCATATCATTCGCTGACCGTTGGCGTGCGGCGCGCCTACAGCAACGGCTTTTCGTTCGATTTCAACTATGCCTGGTCGCACTCGATCGACCTCGGGTCTGCCGCGGAATCGGGTGCAGGGCCGCAAGGCGCCGCCATTCAAAACGTCTATAACTTCAAGGAATTCCGCGGCTCGTCCGATTTCGATATTCGCCACAATATCAGCGCCAATTTCCTCTATGAGCTGCCCTTCGGCAAGGGGAAGATGCTGTTCAGCAGCGTGCCGGGTTGGGCAAATCAGATCATCGGCGGCTGGCAGATATCGAGTGTCATTCGCTATCGCTCCGGTCTTCCGAGTACTGTGGCAGGCGACCTCGCTTATAACGCCAACTACTGGCTGAACTCCCTGGCTATCGAAACGAAGCCGGTGTCTTCCCGTGTCCAGATCGACCAGAACGGCATTCCAAGCCTGTTCTCGAACACCTCAGCGGCCGGCTCCTTTGAGGATGAGCTGCCCGGCCATAGCGGCGCCCGCGCCGTGTTGCGTCTGGCCCCCTTCTTCAATACGGACCTCACGCTGTCTAAGTACTTCAAGCTGCCGTGGGAGAATCAGCGCTTGCAGTTCCGCGCCGAAGCGTTCAACGCTTTCAACAACGTGAACTTCACCAATCCGAGTCTTTCGCTGATTTCAAACCTGACGTTTGGAGAATTCCAGAACGTGATGCCGCCGCGCACCATGCAGTTCGCTCTGCGGTACGAGTTCTAAAAACGACAATGCACGCGGAGAGGCCGGACCCGCCCGGCCTCTCTACAAACTCCCTTCGGGCGTTTGCGGATCGCGCGATTTCGCAATCGCCGGCGTTTCCTGCGTCTCCGGCGTGATGTGGTACTGGACCAGACCGTCGCGCAAAATCTGAAACGCGCTGCCGGGATCGTCGGCGTACTGAAACAAATCGAGATCTTCCGGCGAGATCATGCCGTGCTTGACCAGTGCGTCGAAATTGATGACTTCTTTCCAATATTCCGAGCCGTAGAGCACGATCAGAATCTTTTTCGCCAGCTTCTTGGTCTGCGCCAGAGTCAGAATCTCAAAAAGCTCGTCCATGGTGCCGAACCCGCCCGGAAACACTACCAGCGCCTTCGACAGGTACGCGAACCAGAACTTGCGCATGAAGAAGTAGTGGAACTCGAAACTCAGCTCCGGGCTGATATAAGGATTCGGCAACTGCTCGAACGGCAACCCGATATTTAAGCCGATGGTTTTGCCGCTGGCATCCTGCGCGCCGCGGTTTGCCGCCTCCATGATGCCCGGACCGCCGCCCGTGCAACAGACAAACCGGTACGTATGATTCGCGAACTGGTTTGACCACTCGGTCACCAGCCGCGCCAGCGTCCTGGCATCGCGATAGTAGTTTGCCAGCGGTCCGTCTTCCGCCACGCGGGCTGAGCCGAAGAAAACGATGGTGTCGCGAATGTGCTCGCGGCGGAAGTGCCCCAGCGGCTCCAGGTATTCCGAGAGGATGCGCAGAATCCGCGCGTCCGGGCTGTTGAGAAAAGTCTCGTTCTTGTAGGCCACCGGGCGGCGGCGATCAATGAGGGCGTCGCTCATTTCTTCTCCAGTTCCTCGACCTTCTTCTTCAAATCGCGCACCAGCTTCACCAGCTCCGGCAGCTTCGGAAATGCCGTAATGGCCCGCAGCCAGACATTGGCCGCGAAAGCGGGCGATCCCGAGATCCGCGCGCCCGGTTCCACATCGCCGCCTACGCCGCTCTGCGCGTACACGATGGCGTCTTCATGAACAGTCAAATGCCCCGAAATCCCCACCTGCCCCGCAAGCAGGACGTTCCGCTCCAGAATCGAGCTGCCGGCGAGACCCGTCTGCGCGCAAATAATGTTGTCCTCGCCCACTACGCAGGCGTGGCCGATCTGTACCAGGCTGTCGATTTTTGCTCCGCGCTTTACCCGCGTCTCGCCCACCGTGGCGCGATCCACCGAGGTAAGGCTCTGGATCTCCACGTCATCTTCGATCACCGCCGGCCCCGATTGCACGATCTTGTAATGCGTCCCATCCGCCCGCTTGGCGAATCCGAAGCCATCGCCGCCGATCACCACCCCGTTCTGCAGGATCACGCGGTGCCCGATGCGGCAGAATTCCCGCACGGCGGCGTGCGAATGCGCCACGAAGTCATCGCCGATCTCGGCGCCTTCGTAGATCACCACATGCGGATGCAGAACCGCGTTGCGGCCGAGGCTCACTCTTTCGCCAACCACGGCAAACGGCCCGATCGACGCTCCTTCGCCCACGCGCGCCGATTTCGCTACCGATGCGAGCGGATGAACTCCCGGCTGCGGTTTCGGTGGCTGGTAGAACAGTTCGAGCGCACGGGCAAAGTCGAAATAAGGATTCTTCGAAACCAGGCTGGCGATGGGCAGGTTATCGAGCGCTTCGGCTACCAGGATCGCGCTGGCCCGCGTATCCTTTACTTTAGGCGCATACTTGGGATTGGCCAGGAACGTCAACTCCCCAGGCGCGGCGTGCTCCATTCCTGCGACGCCCGTGATTTCGAGACCTGCGTTTCCCGCTAGCGCGCAGCCAAGCGCCTGTGCGATGTCGCCCAGTTTCATGGTCAGCCTCAAGATTAGCGTAGCTGTCGGGGGGTCTGGTTCGGCGTAAATACTGTTTTTCAACTATCGCGGCGGCACAAAGCAACCGATGTAAAATTGAGGTATGGTGAGCGCGCTTCGCGCCCTCGTGGTGTGCCTTTTCGTCGCTTCTCTGCCCGGTGCCGAGCCGTCGGGTGACATCCAGCGAGCTATCGAAGAGTTCAAAACCCAGACGGCAAGTCTTGGCTTGCGCGCTGACACTCCGCTAGTGGCTGTCCATGTACAAAGCCCTCTGAGCGAGTGGCACGGTCGTCTTTATGAAAACTTCCGCAATGATTTTTTGGATGCCGTGCCGCACGAGATCGTTCAAAACGGGGGAGATAAGGGGCTTCTACGGCGCAATCAGTACGGCTTCAACATTGCCGGGCCGTTCTTCATTCCCAAAGTGACGCACGGGAAGAGCAATACCTATATTTCGTTATCTTTCGAGGGCGTCCGGGAACGCATCGCGCGCACGCACCTTACCACTATTCCGACTGTGCCGCAGCGCGACGGCAATTACTCCGAAGTCGTCGATTCCGCCGGGAACGTCTTGCCCATTTACGATCCGGCTACCACTCGACTCAATCCCGCGTACAACTCGGCGGAGCCGGTTTCCCAAAGCAACCTGCAGTATCTGCGGAATCCTTTCCCGGGAAACATCATTCCCACAACCCGGCTCAGTCCGGTTGCGCTGAGCGCGCTGACGCTCTATCCCCAGCCGAATACTGATATTGGACCGTTTTTTCAAAACAACTATTTCATCAATTCACCCGAGACCAACACCGCCAACGGCATGATCGGCAAAGTGGATCACTCCATCGGCGAGCGACAAAAAATCAATGCCGAGCTGGCCTTTTCCAATGGCCTCTTCGAGCCTGCACAGTGGTACCCGAGCATCGCCAATCCAGGTTTGTCGAACCAGCAATTTACCTCGCGAAGGGCATCCCTGCAGCATATTTATACCGCCTCCGCCCAAACGGTGAACACGGCTGGATTCGATGTCAGCTCCACTACCTCCCGCAGCGGTCAAAATCAGGCGCCGTTTCCCGTTTACCAATTCGGGTCATACCTTAGCATGGGGCGCGCGTATCCTAAATCCAGCAACGCCGATAACTCTTTTTTCTGGACCGACGGTTTAACCCGCCACTGGCGCCAGCACTCGCTGCGGCTTTCCGGCCGATATGCCATCTACCAGGTGAACAGCTTTTGGCCGGAATATCCGTTCGGCACTTTCCAGTTCGATTCGGGTCTAACCAGTCTTCCTGGCATCATCGACACGGGCGACGGCTTGGCCAGCTTCCTGCTCGGTCAGCCGGCGTTTGCTGAACAGAGCTTTGTCACATCCCCATCGTACTTTCGCCGTACCAGCGCATCGCTGGCGGTGGCGGATCATTACGAGCCTCGCAAGGGACTGGCGGTCGATGTAGCCGTTTCTTTGACTCGCTTCACGCCGCGCGTGGAGAAATACGACCGTCAATCGACCATCGATTTCGGCTTGATGAATCCGGAGAATCGGGTTGCCGGAGCGCTGGTGGCAGCCGGACAGAACGGGGAAAGCCGTGGTTTCCGGCCCGCGTTGGTCCGGGCGCAGCCCAGTATCGGGATCGCCTGGAACGTCACGCGTGATTCCAAAACCGTTCTGCGCGCCAATTATGCGCGAGGCTATGCACCGGTCCCCATATATGAGGGCCAGTTCGGCACTCAGGGATTCAATAGCTACGAAACGTTTCTTTCTGCCAATACCCAGTTGCAGCCGGCCATCGCACTTTCGGCCTCGCTTCCACCTCCCGCGCACGCGCTCCCCGATTTGCGTCCGGATGCAGCCAACAACACCGTTGCCGATTTGATCGACTCTACTGCCCGACTGCCCACTTATCAATCCGCTTCCATCACCATCGAGCGTGAACTGCCGGCTTCCATCGTGATCTCGACCGGGGCTTCGTATGCGGGGGGCCGCAATCTCCTGGTAGGCGACAGCGCGGCGAACCCCAACGCCATTTCATTGTCTGCGCTCGCTTTCGGGAACGAGCTGTACAACCTGGATTTCAACCGCGCGCTCCGCCCCTACCCCCAATACCAGGGGTTCGAACTGAATGGCGAGTATCCTCTCGGCCGTTATCAGCGGGATGCCGGTTTTGTTCGCGTCGAAAAGCGCGCATCCATGGGCCTTTCGCTCAGCGCTTACTATGAATTTTCCAAGCAGATGGATGACTATTCCGGTCCGTATGGTATCCAGGATTTTTTCAACCGGCAGAATGACTGGTCGCTGACGTCCTACAACCAGCCGCAGCGTCTGCAATTGAGCTACAGCTACGAACTGCCGCTGGGGGCCAACAAGCCGTTTCTCACCTTTTCCGACTGGCGGCGCTATGTGGTTGATGGCTGGTCTCTGAGCGGCACGGCTACACTTTACGCGGGCACGCCGATTGCGCTGCGGCCGGAATTCAACAATACCGGGGGCGTCATTACGGCGCTGAACGTCGACGTGGTCCCCGGGGTGAATCCGGAGCTGGGTAATCCTGGGCCCTCCCTGTGGTACAACCCCGCGGCTTTTGCGCAGCCCGCCGATTTCACGATGGGTGACGCTTCCCGCACCAATCCGACGCTGCGCAACCCGGGTAGCCAGAATTACGATCTCAGCATCAACAAGCGCGTGGCGCTCGGCGTGGAGCGCGCGGTGGAGTTCAACGCATCCGAATTCAACTTCCTGAACCATGCGAATTGGAACGATCCCGACCCCATGATCGGCCCGGCCAGCGCGCCCAACATCGATGCCGGCCATATCATCGGCTCGCGCGGCGGCAGGGTCATCCAACTCGGCATGAGGTTTAGTTTTTAGTGCGATTTTTGCTGTTTCTCCTGTGCAGTGCGGTATTGGCAGCCATGCCGCCTGCCCCCCCGGCCCAAGTCCGCATTCCCGCGTGGCTGGAAGGTGCGCCGGGTGACCCCGCTCCGCAGGACTTTCACGTCACCATCGACGGCGTTGAATCGCGCGTAACCGCCGTCCGGTGCCCCCAGGACGACTTGATCATTTTGCTCGTCCTCGATATCTCGTCCGGCGACCTGACCGTTATGGATCCAGCCAAGCAGGTGGCCGAAGAGACGATTCGCAAACTTCCAACCAACACCTTCGTGGGTCTCTTACGCGCCCAGGACAGCCTCCAGGTGCTGGAGGATCCCACTACGGACCGGGACGTTATCAGCAGCCGCATCGACGGGCAGACGCTCACAGGCCGTACCGGACTGCTGGCGACCGTGGAGACCGTGGGGCGGGTGGCGGATGCCATGCTGGACAAGTCCGCGGTGCGGATCGGAATCCTTTACATCAGCGACGGTGACGTGCGCAACTATCGGGAGGATTTCAGTAATCCGGTGATCAATTCCAGCGATGCTCACGATCTCAGCCGGCGCTTCCCGGAGGCTCTCGTACAGGAGAAAATTGCTAAGCTGGACGGGGTTCTCGCCGCCCAGCAGGCTCCGCTGTTTATCGTCGATCTCAACCAGCGAACCGACCGGCTGAACAACGCTTACCACAATGGATTGAAGCAGTTGGCCGAGACGACCGGGGGGGCGGTGTTCTTCGGACGCTCCACCACCGAGATTCCGGAAGTCATACGCAGGGGTTTTGAAACCGTGCAGTCGCACTATAGCCTGACGCTGGCCGTGCCCCAGCACGTGCCGCCGCGACTGCTGATCCGGCTGAGCGCGCCCCAGGATCAGCATTTAATCGGCTATCGCGCGCGCCTTGCGCTGCACAGGAGGTGATACGATTCAGCCATGGCAGGGCCGTCTAGAATTCGCGCTCTGATCTGGTTCGGGATTCCTACGATCCTGATCCTGGTGGTGGTCCTCGTGAGCGGGCTGGTTTGGGAAGGCCGCACGATTACACGATTGCAGGAGAAAATCGCCGCCCTATCCCGCGAAAACGGAGACTTGTTGCGGCGTATCGGCGATCTGACGCGGTCGCAACCGGCTGCGGCTTCCGCCCTTCCCGTGCCCGCGGTGGCGCGCGTGCCGCGTCCCGGGGATGATGCCGCCATGGCCGAGGCGCTTGAGTCGGCTGGGCAGCAAGTCCGTCGTTTGCGCGATGCGCTCGCGCAGTCGACCGCTGAAACCGCCCATGTGCAGGGGAAAATCGCCGAGTTGGAAGGGCGCTTGGAAGGAGAAACAGGGGAAAACCGCCGTCTATCGGCCGCGCTCGAAGAGGGGCGCAGCAGCCTCGATTCTGCCAACCAGGCTCTGGACGGCTTGCGCAGCGAGGTCAAGGCGAATGGCACGCGGATGGCCGAGCTTGAGCGCTTGAATTCCCGCCTTAAAGAAGAAAACGCAGCGGGCAAGCAATCTTCGGCACAAACACAACAAACGATATCGGATTTAGAAAGTATTCTTCGGCGCCGCGAGATGTATCTGAATAATATTCTTCGCCGTTACAAAGAAATTACAGAACAGTATCGCGGGATTTCGGCTGTTCGCGACGGACGCGACCGCGAGGCGAGCCCCGTGAGTACCGCCGAGATATCCAGGATTCAAAACTCTATCGCTCTGGCCGAGGAGGACCTCAAACAGATTTCTGTATTGAGCGCGCAAGCCGAGCGTCTGCAAAAGAAGTTGCCGTCGCGATAACGTTCTCCATCCCCTTGCTGGCACCTGGATAACGTGGGATAGCGTCCCAGGTTTGCTGTCCGTTCCAATTTGCGGGGAATACGGATGTTGGCGTTATCTCCGGATTACACCGTACGGGCAGGAACTCTCGTACTGGACCAGCTTGTTCCGAATCCGGAACAAAATCCTTGAACCCCTCCAAAAACTCTGATAAATAACAGAGTAGCGTTTTGGAAAAATCCGTTCTGTTCCGAATCTGGAACATAGAGACGGAATAAAGAAACGCCACGGACGCGCCGCAGAAGTACATTTGAGAAAGCGTGAGGGGCGCGCCGGTTATCTACTTGGAGCTCGGAGGGCAGATGCCGAAACGGATTTTACTCATTTATCGATACCCGCTGGTATTTCAGGCGCTCAAGGCGCTCATGGAAGGTGAGGGCGTTCGCGTGATGGGGCACGAAGACAGCCCCGAAGCCGTTCGCTTTGCCCAGCAATTTCAACCGGACATCGTTATTCTTGATTTCGAGCTGCCGGGTTCAGGTCTGGACTGTGTGCGCCAAATTCTTGATGTCAGCCCTTCTACCCGTATCATCGTGTTGAGTAAACATGCGGAAGAGTTTCGCGTCCGCGAAGCCATTTCCATCGGCGTTCGGGGTTACGTCTTAAAAACCCGGACCGCTGACGAGTTGATGCGCAGCATTGAAGAGGTTTCCCACGGCCGGACGTATTTTTCCCCTGAGATCGCTCATATTGTGGCCGACCTGGTACTAGAACCATTTAGTTTTCGCGGCGCCGCACGCCGGGCGACACAACTCACCGATCGCGAGCGCCAGGTCGTCACTCTGATCGCTGAGGGCAATTCCACCAAGGAAGTCGCCGCCCGCCTGGGAATTAGCGTCAAAACGGCGGACTGCCACCGCACGCGCATCATGGACAAGCTCAATCTTCACCAGACGGCAAACCTTGTTCGCTACGCCATCCGGCAAGGATTCATCGAGGCTTAGCTTCCCCTACGGCCCGGTCACACCGGAGAAAAATTGAATTGCCCGGGCACTTTGACAGTGTTCCGTGCAGATATGGCTCGGATTTCGGAGATCGCCTACCCGCTGTTCAAGCGTTTTCCTAGTATTGTGCTGTTTGCAACGCCGCTTATAATCTCAATATCCGGATTCCGGAAAATGCCACTTCGCCGGTCCGGGAACTGCAGGTACCTGAAAATGAATTCTTCGCGTCCTGTCTGACATGAGGCACCCATCATGAATTTAACGAAAATCCTGGAGGATCTCCGCCAGGAAAGAGCGCAGATTGACGAGGCTATTCTAAGTCTGGAGCGGCTCGCAGCGGGCAGCGGTCCTCGCCGCGGGCGTCCCCCAGCCTGGTTGAAGGCTCAAAAAGGCCGCGGCCGGCCGGCGAAAAGTAAGGAAGCACCGGCAACCAAATCGGCTGCAGGCGCCTGATCTCCCCTTTCCGGGCTTGTCGATTCACAAATTACCCTCGGTTAATGGGTGTGATACCCGACTTCTATCGTATTAAAATCTAGGGCTTACAGGCCAATTTTGGGGCTATAATAATGGTCGCGGGAGAGTTTCGCACTCGCTCGTACACTTAGCCCTATGATGAAAGCTGTCCTCAAGACGCTTGTGCTCAGCTTCGGCGGTGGCCTGGCCATTGGCGCCGGAATCCGTCTGACACAAGGGCCTCCCAAATCCCGGCCGGAAAGCGACGTCGACCTCGATCCCCTTCTTTCGCGGTTGAAAACGGTAGAAAGCCGGATTTCAGACATCGAACTGGAAACGGTATCCCGGGATACGCCAGTTTCCGCTGGTCCACTGCCCTCCGAAGTTCTGGGCCAGACGCTCCTGGCATTCGAGGCGCGGCTCGCTTCCCAATTAAACGATGTGGAGCAAATCCGCAGCGATATCCAGCGCGTGGACGAGCGGCTGGCGGACCTCGATTCTCAATTACCGGCGCTGGTACAGTCAACCGTCGACGTGCGGTTTCAGGCGGTCGAGAAGAAATTGCAGCAGAATTTTGAAGAGTCGCAAACGCGCTCCATGACGGCCTTCGTAGAAACGCTGCAATCGAAAGTGGTCGATCGCATCAGCACGCTGGAAAACAACCTGGCTGAACAGTCCCTGGCCATCGGGAAACTGCGTGATTCCTCGCAGCGTTCAGACGAAAATCTACAGAAAATGCTGGCCGGCATCGAGCGGCTGGTGGACCAGAGTAAGGCTCCGCCGCCCGCGCCTGCGCCCGCTCCGGTTCCAATCGCCGTTGTGGCGCCGGCGGTGCCCGTTTCGCCCAAGCCCGAATCCCCGGCGTCGATCTACGAGGCGGCCTCCGCCATCGTTCGCAAGGAGCCGGTGGAACCGGTTATCCAGAAAGTTGCCGAGCCGCTGATCACGGCCCATGAGACGCCGGAAGTTGTAGACGCTATCCATTCGAAGTCCGAATCGCCGGTTGAAGCGCCGGCGCACGTTGCGATGCCTGAGATCCCGCCGGCCGACCCCGAAGGAATGGTGTACATCAGGGTTTCGGCCGATGAGATCGAGGCATCTCAAGCCAGCGCCCCCGCGAGTATGCCGGAGCCGGTGCCGGAAGCGCCTCAGCCTGTCGCCGCCGCCACCGTCGTTGATCTGCCTCCGGTCGAGCCTGTCAAACCCGAAGAGTCGTACGAGTGGGTCAATAAGATTGGCCTTGAGCTGCTGGCTCCCCGTCCCAAATCCCGGATAGGCTGGCGCATACCGCTGGTAGTTGGGCTCGCTTTGGGATTGATCCTCATCGTCGGATTGCTTTATTCGGGAATGCTGCAACATTTCTTCGAGTCCGGCGCTGTGCAGCAAACCTCAACACTCGCTTCCGCCTCGCCCACCCCGTCTGAGCCCCCGGCTACGGCGGAAACTCCCAAGCCGAACGATAGTTCTGCGGCATTAGAAGGCGCGAAGGATTATCAAAGGCGGAAGGACTGGGGTAAGGCCGAGGAGTCCTACCGCCGTATTCTCGAGAACAATCCCACCAACCGTGAGGCCGCCATCGGCCTGTCTGACGTTCTCTATCAGGAGCAGAAGTACGAAGAGAGCGCGGCGATCCTGAACAAGCTGCAGACCGCAAAAGCACAGTAGATCCACCTCTGAAATAGTCCCCGGCGACAAGCCGCCCCTTTGAGCGGCGAACCAAATCCGCTATAGGCGTTGGCATGCCGGAGTTCCAACACACTTTCAAGGCCTCCCAGCTCGGCGAAGTCGCAGCAACCCTTCTTCCAAATCCCCTGAACGGGGGATACGCATTGACTCCCAACAGGTGATCTTTAGAATGCCGTCGCAGCCGTAGACTGTAGGCATGCAGAACGGCCCGCGGCTCGACGCGATTGATACTCGCACCATTTGCCGCGTGTACGGCATTGTGGCGGGTTTAGCCGGGCTCCTCTTGTTTGCATGGGGTCCGAACTGGTTCGGCACCGACTTGGCCGCCCAGCCATGGGGAAAGGCGGCGCTTATCCGAGTGATCGGGTCCATCCTGGTGGCGTGCGCGTGCTTCGCGGTTCCGCTCGCCTCCATAGCCGATCCCGAAATCCGGCAGCGTGCGCTGCTGTGGTTCGCGGCAGGGTATGGCGTGATCTTTATCGTGCTATTGAGCCAGCGCGAAGCCATATGGGGCCCGGGGTTGGCGGATTGGGCTGTCGCAACCGCATTCGCCGTTGCGCTGTTCCTGACATACTTCGGGGCGACAGCATTTGGAGACGCCACCGCAGAGCCGCCGTGGTCACGACTCATCACACTTTTTGGCGAGCCCGTTCCCCGGGTTGCGTTCTTCGGGGGTGTCCCTCTGCCTTCCAGGCGAAAACTCCACTCACAATATGAGCAACAAATTCGCGAAGCCGCGGGCCAAGAAGAGAGGAACCGACTTGCGCGGGATTTACATGACTCCGTCAAGCAGCAGATTTTTGCGATCCAAACCTTTGCAGCGACTGCGCAAGCGCGGTTCGACAACGACTCCGTGGGCGCGAAAGAGACGATCGATCAGATTCGCCGGTCCGCACGCGAGGCGATGATCGAGATGGAAGTGATGCTTGACCAGCTTCGCGCTGCGCCTCTGGAGAACACCGGTTTGGTGGAGGCCTTGAAAGCGCAATGCGAGGCGCTCGGGTTTCGCACCGGGGCAAGAGTGCAGTGCAACGTGGACAAGTTGCCTCCCAGTGACCTCATGGCACCCGGCTCACAACAAGCTATCTTTCGTGTGGCGCAAGAAGCTATGGCGAACATAGCAAGGCATGCACGCGCCGGCAATGTAGTGGTCGCTCTTTGTGGTTTGAACGGGGAGTTGCAGCTCAGGGTGCAGGACGATGGTGCCGGGTTTGTGCAGGAGCAGGACCGCCGGACTACCGGGCTTGCGGGTATGCGCGAGCGAGCGGAAGAATGTAATGGGAGGGTTGAGGTGAGCAGCCAGCCAGGCGCCGGCACCTCCGTGATCTTCTCCGTACCGTACGCCGAGTTCGAGCCAGTCAGATATTCGCGAAAAGTCATGGTCTGGGCATCCGTGCTCTTGATCTGTGGCGCATCAGCCTGCCTAACCCGCGACCGTGTCCTGATGGTTTGGGCTTTGTTCTGCGTTATCGCCTTAATCCGCGAGGTTGTTGCTTCGCGGCGAGCTCGAAAGTTGAGAGAGGCACTCTCATAACTATGGTCACGATTGCGCTCGTCGACGATCATCGGGTCGTGACGTCCAGCCTGAAGGCCTACTTAGAATCGTTTCCCGATCTGAAGGTCGTCGGCATCGCCGCCACGGGTGAGGAATTGCTCGTGCACCTCCACGAATGGAAGCCGCAGATTGTGCTGCAGGACCTGCTTCTGCCCGGCGGACTGGACGGCATCGAGACGACACGCCGTATTCAGGAGCGAGCGCCGGCCACGCGCGTGATCGCCCTCACAGCCTCGATGGATGAAGCGCGCATGATGGCTGTCCTGCGCGCCGGGGCAGCGGGTTACATTCGGAAAGATGCGGAACCCGAGACGCTGCTGGCGGCGGTACGTTCCGTGGCCCGGGGCAAGACTTACATCGACCCGTCGGTCGCGCGCCAATTCATGGAGGCACAGACGCCGCACGACGATCTCACGCCGCGCGAGCGTGAAGTCCTGCGGCAGTTAGCGCTCGGCCGTTCCAACAAGGAAATCGGCGGCGCGCTATCGATCAGTGACGAGACCGTCAAGACGCACGTCGGCAACGTGCTGTCCAAACTACAAGTGGAAAACCGCGCGCAGGGCATCGTACAAGCGCTGCGGCGCGGCCTGGTATCGCTCGAAGAATTGGAATAGAAAACGACTAAACCGAAACCGGGACTTCCGACTTGTCGTTGTCCGTCACGTGGGATTGCAGAGAGTAGATGGAGTCAAGCACGCGTTCCATCAACTCGTCGCTCTGCGAGACCGTGGTCTTCAAGACCTCGATCGATTTGACTTGGTCGGAGAGTTTCTGATCGAGCCCCGACATGGTGTTGGAGAGCATTTCTTCCATTGTCGTGACCACTTGCGCGAGCGTGGGAAGCTCCTTCAGTTTGGCGTCGTGCTCTTTGACGTGCGTTTCGAGTACGGCGAGGCGGCCGTCATAACGCGATGTGAGAGAAGCGACCGTCGCTTCTAATGAAGCCACAGCGGCTACTGCTTCGGCTGAACTGTGATGCGAAGTCTCCGCGGAAACCGTTGCGGCGGGCCGGCTCTCGATCGCCGCGAGACGTGATTCGAGGTCCGCAACCGACTGCTTGAGAGGACTGGTATCTTCCGATTCTGCGGCTGCTCCCGATCTGGATTTCCACAAGGCCGCGCCGATGGTCACGCCCGTCAGCACGAAGGCGGAGTGTTTCGCCAAGTTCAACAGTCTCAGCATATAGGCCAAGCATACTACAGAAAAGTCTTAGATGCTACTAAGGAATATACCTGCTTGTAAGATGTTCTCTTAATTCGTCATCCTAGAGTGTCAACCTTAGTTAACTAAAGACACTGGAGAGTGAATTGGATCCTGTTCCGGGCACGGGGGCGGGGACGACCCCGTGGGAACGAATGTTCCTTGAATGCGACCGGCAAGGCCACGTGCTCTGGATGAATGAGCGCGCACGTGCGCGGCTGGGTCCGGTGGAGAGTCTGCTGCACGCGCTTCCTGCGCCGCACCTGCCTGCGGCTAATCAGATGCTGCAATCCTCAACGCCCGCGAATCACAGGGTGCTGGTCTCGACATTTGTTTCGGCGAACCGCCGGATTCCCGTGCTTCTGGTGCGATTGCTGGCGCTGGAGCACCGGGTGGTGCTTTCCGCGGAAGTGCGAGCGCGGGCCACGGACCGGATTCCACAGCGCCATGAAGTTCTGGCAGTGCTGCTCGAATGGCAATCGAACGCCACGCGAAACTACTTTCGCCTGATGCGGGCGTACGAAATGTTGACGTCCATGATGCGCTCACCACGGCCGACTGGGGCGGTGGTGATGGATGCACTGGAAACGGAGCGGACGCGAATCGCGCGTGAGCTGCATTCGGGCACAGGGCAGATGCTTGCCGGGATCAAGGTGAATATCGAGCTGATGGAACAGCGAAGTCCGGAACTTCCGGAAGCGGTGAGGGTCGGTCTGGAGCGGATTCAGTCGCTGGCGGATCAGGCGCTCAGTGAAATCCGGTCCGTGTCGCAGCGATTGCATCCTCCGGACTGGCAGCGGCTGGATCTGCGGGAGGCGATCCGCTGGCTTTGGATTACTTCGGGGATTGCCGAAAAGTTTCATGCTACACTTGATCTCCGCCCATTAGAATCAGAAATCTCCGACGCCGTGCGATTTACCATCTATCGCGCGGTTCAGGAGGGGCTCACGAACATACTGCGGCACTCCGGCGCCACGGAGCTGAAACTGCAGTTGAGCGAGCGGGGCGGCCGGATCCAACTGGTTCTAGAAGACAACGGGAAGGGGTTTGATGTGGAGGAACTGCTCCACGGCGCTCTCAATCCGGATTCGCGCGGCATTGGCTTGCGAGCGATGCGCGCCGAAGTGGTTCTTCTCGGAGGCGAGTTTCAACTGATCAGCTCGGAGGACGGCACGCGGCTCGCGATTACGCTGCCGGTTTCGGAAAACGAATGATGACCCAGCAGACAAAAACGATTTCGGTGGTGCTCGCCGACGATCACTCGATTGTACGGGAAGGGTTGGCGGCTTTCTGCGACGCCCAACCGGAGCTGCAGATTGCCGGCCAGTGCCCGGATGGCCTGGCAGCCGTGGAGATGATCAAGGCGCTGACACCGGATTTTGCGATCCTCGACCTTCACATGCCGAAGCTGCACGGGCTGGAGGTGATCCGCAAAGTGCGAGAGTTCAACACCCAGACCAAGCTGGTTGTCCTCTCCATCAGCCGCGACGAGAAGATGGTGCTGGAAGCTCTTCGCGCGGGCGCCAATGGTTATCTGTTGAAAGATGGCCCGGCGCGGCACCTGCTGGACGCGATTCGCTACATCCAAGACGGTGGCGTGTACATTTCACCGCTTCTGCGGCGCGACTACCTGCTCGAAGCGCCGCGGAAGGCGCCCGTCGAAGATCCTCTGGCCTCACTCAGCCGGCGCGAGTACGAGGTATTTTCGTTTCTGGTGGATGGCATGCGGCCCAAAGACATCGCCAAGCTCCTGGACATCAGCCCCAAAACGGTGGACACCTACCGCTCGAATATCATGCGCAAGCTGGGAATTCACGACCTTGTGGGCCTCGTGAAGTTCGCGATCAATCGCAACCTGACATCCGCCTCGAATCCGCAAGCGTCATCCTGACCGGTATCTCTGTCTACAGGTGATGTTCTTTTGCGCGCATCAACGTTGCGTTGATGTGATTGAGTTGCTCGATCAGCCGCAGTTCGTCAGCGGGCCGCCAATCGTGCCGCAGGGTAGTGATCCGATTTTCGCCTTCGCGGGTGAGAAAGAAAATCCAAACGGCATAGCAGGTCACGTTCATCACAAGCACGACGGTATTCAAAACGTGCATGACATCGTGTCCCACGACGTTGCGAATCAGGATCATCATGCTGATTCCCAGGAAAAAGACTGTATATACCACAGAGTGGACAAGAATATTCCGGCAGAGATGGACGGGGTAAATCGCGAGAAAGAGCAAAATCAGGAATAGAAAGATCACCAGACTGAATACCACTCCGCGCTCCACCGTAGTGCACCAGAACATCAGTTGCGAACTCTCGTTTCCGGCGGAAGGAATCAATGTCAGGACGGAGATAGCGACCGAGAAAAAGAGAGCCCCATAAAGCGTCCACCGGCCGAGGCTATGAATTCCCGCATAATTCCTGAGGACGAGCGAATATAGCTCGAGCACCACTGTGATGTAAAACAACCACAGGATAGGGGCTGTCAGGAAATAGATAATGGCATAGGTGGAACTGCGTAACCCGGAGGGAAGAACGAATAAAGTGACCGAACGCGCGGCAGCGAACGCGAGGTAAGCAAAAAAGACACGGTAGATTCTGTGCAGGTCGAGTTGGTAGAGGCGCCAAGCCACCACGGCATTGGCCATGATGGACACCCCCCACAGTAGAGTCATGACGCTGGGCATGGAAGTGAAGCGCGCAGGTAACGTCGCCCGCATGTATTATACGGTATTTGCGGGTATTGGCCCCCAATTTTTAGGGAGTAATTGTATGTAAATGGTTAACATTTCACGTTAAATAGCGTGGCTGTGCTGGATGCGCCGTTGCCGGGGAAGCTACGGGATATTGTTTCCTATAGTCAATCGGCAGAGCGGGTTTCATAACCTTGAGCGAAGTGGCGATTCGAACTACATTGGACTGCTACCCAATTTCGGTATTGTTCCCAATAGGATCAAAAGATACCCTCATAGAAGCGTATGAGAGAAGTCATTTTAGGCAAAACACGCAAGTTTCTGAGGGATGAGCAGGGCCAAGACCTGATCGAGTACACCATGCTTTTAGCGTTCGTGTGTCTGGCGTCCGCGGTGCTTTTCATTGGTGCAGGCCGCAGCGTATCGGGAATCTGGACCGCCACAAACTCGCGCCTTGCCGCAGCGAACGCATCCGCGAGTTAGGATTCGGACGGATCGACGCTGCGTTCACGAGAGATTGTTCATCCACGCGCGGCTTGATGGTTTACTGGCCGCCATAGGGCAAGTTTCCTTAGTTCGCCACCGGCGCCGTGATTTGAACATCTTTCGTAATTTCTTCCTTATCTTCTGTGTTGCGCTTCTGGATTTCCTGATATTGCCGCGTCAACGTGTCGGCGCGTGCGTTATCTCCAGCCTTCCGGTAAGCCTGGGCCAACTGGTAGTGGAGGGCGCCATCGTCATCCAGATCCAGTGCTTTTTCCAGATGGGGAATCGCATCGCGCCCCCGATCCAGTTTCGCGAGCGAAAGTCCCAGCGAGGCGTGCGCGGGCAGCATGTTGGGATTGACGCGGAGCGCAGCTTCGAGATAGGGGATGGCCTGGTCGGGCTGCTCCGTCCGGAGGAGGCTCTCGCCCATCATGAAATTGAGATTGGGCGACCTGGCATCACCTCTCATCTGCTTTTCAATCAGCGGAATGGCGGAAGTATAATCGCGTGCCATAAAGAGCGACATGGCCAGCTCGCTTTCCAGGCGAGGATTTCCGGGAGATAACTTCAATGCGGCACGCCATTCTGCAGCCGCCTCCAGGTCCTGATGGTTGCCGTGGGCCAGCTGCGCGTGAAGTGCATGGACCTCGACGGACTCGGGGAGAGCTTCCAGGCGCGCGAAGACTTCGAGCGCCAGTTGATCGTAGGCTTTAACTGCCCAGTACAACGCGGAGTCGCTGGCCGCGGGTGCGCCCGCCGCCTTGGCTGCTTCGGCGTAACGGTTTTGCACGAACAGACATTCCGAGGGATAGGCGGCACAGTCGGGCGCGGGGAGGTCATCCTCCTGCTTCTCCTCAAACGCCGCCCAGTCCGCATGGCCGGCTTTGCGATAGATCACCGCCAGCCCGGAATGGACGCCGCGGATGGGAGGACGGAAACGTGCGGCCTCGCGAAAGAAGAAAAATGCGCTGTGATATTGCTGAGCTTTGAGGCGCGATGCTCCGATGAGTGCCGCTACATAAGCCGATTGCGGACCGTGCTTTTCGAGCCGGTCGAATAGACGTGCCGACTGCTCCTGATAAGTCTTGCCCAAACCGTACCAGGCCTTAGTGTCGGCCGGGGCCTGTCCGGTGAGCTTGCGATACTGTGCCGCGGCTTCATCCAGATCGCCGGAGCCTAGCAGGGCGCCTGCAAGCATGCGGAGCGTTTCCAGATTTGAAGGTTGCAGGGCCCGCAGCTTCCTGAGCGGGGGGACTGCGGCTTTCGGCTCGCCAACCTGGAGCGCGGCGCTCGCGAACGAGTTGAGCGCGGGAACATTTTCCGGTTCGGCTTTTAAGACCTGGTCCAAGACCGGAAGCGCCTTATCGGGATGTCCGGCCATCTGCTGCGCCAGTCCGAGGTTCAACAATAGGCCGGTATTGCCGGGAAGGGCTTTGACCAGTTGCTCGCAGAGCGGAATCGCCTGTTCGAAGCGGCCTTGCGACATGAGTTCTTTGACCCTGCGGGAAATAGCGGCCGGATCATCAGGCTGTGGCTGCGCGAACAGGGTCGCGGGGAAAAGAAAAAAGGCGGCCCGCCAGGCGAGCCGCCCCTTGTTGGAACCCAACTGCATCAAAGAACTACATTACCACTGCAAGCGAAGTCCGAAGCGGATGTTGCGTTCGCCGGAGGCGCTGCTTACGTTCATGAAAGTGGAGTCAGTCACACCGTTGTCCACTCCACCGCCGCCGTTGCCGAAACCGTTGCCGGTCGACGAGGCATTGAAATGTGACGTGTTGGGCAAGTTGTTGAACTCGGCGCGGAACTGTAATGTCATGCGCTCCCGAATCGGGAACAGCCGCATGATGGACATATCCGTATTCCACATACCGGGCTCGCGGAGAATGTTGGGGCCGGAACTTCCGAACCCGACCGTGGTTACCGGAGCAAATGCCGCCGGATTGTAGTAAGTGGTGCCTGGCCCGACATGCCCGATAAACTGGACCTTGGGGAGCACCTGGTTTGCGGTTTGCGTGTTGGTGCCGCCGTCGTTGAGCGAGGTATCCGGCGCGTAAACGGTGAAGGGCGTTCCGACGTACATCGCTTCTCTGCCGCTCAACTGCCAATCGCCGAGGATCATCGCAGCAGCGCCGGTGCTCATATACTTCTTGTTCTTACCAAACGGCAGCTCGTACACCCAGCCGATTTGGAAGTTATGAGGCGTGTCGAATCCGGCAGTTTGCCGGTTGCGCTGGAAATCCGGCGCATAGTTCCAATTGACTCCTGTCCATCCATTGTCGTCCGTGTAGTCGATGGCGTGAGACCAGGTGTAGGCGCCCTTGAACATCAGACCCGATGCGAACGAGCGGCTGAATGCAATCTGCATCGAATTGTACTCGGAGCTCAGATAGCCGTCCCACATGTCGCTGGGCTGAGTGCGCCCGTAGGCGAGATTGTATGGCAGATTCGCCAGCGTAGATCCGGGATAACCGGTGTTGATGTCGCGATCGGCCAGTTCATGCACGGTGTGCGATGCGACGTAACCGATGGAAGCGATGATGTTCTCGGGCAGTTTGCGCTCAACTGTAACGTTCCACGACTGCGTATAGCCGCGATGGATGTATCCCCACGGACTACGTTCGCTGGCGTTGCCCGGAAGTGGAACGATGCCGGTGGAAATGTCTGGCAGCGGCACCGGCGGAATGCCGTTGGCCAGCGTCTCCGCATAGGAAAAGCTGTTGGGCGACTTCGTTTCCGCATTGATCGTCAATGGATAGAAACCGCGCAACGGGCGAGAGAACGGCAGGGGATCGAAATTCATTCCATAGCCGCCGCGAATCACAGTTTTTTCGCCAAGGCGGTAAGCGACACCAAAGCGCGGCGCAAACAGCTTGTGGCTCACACTGATACCCGCATTCACCGGAACACTGCCCCGGCCTCCCATCATGACCTCGTTCGTGGCGGGGATGTACTGCTCAATGCCCTTTCCATTGCTGCGGGTCATCAGAGGATAGAACTCATACCGCAAGCCAAGAGTAACAGTCAGGTTCTTTGTGACTTGCCACCGATCCTGGCCATACCAGCCGAATTGCCACTCGCGGCCGGTCATGAGGATGTACTGCACGCCCTTCTGGACATCATCCGATAGCCCCAGCAGGAACTGGGCGTAAGCATTGAACTGATCGGAAACTGTGGAATTGCCTCCACCGGTATTTTGCGTAGTCGCCTGCCCGTTGAAATCCAAGTAGCCGCGTGGGCCCCCATTGCTCAACTCAGGCTGCCAGTGGTTCAGGTGATGCCGGACCAGATCGAAGCCGAAGCGAAACTCGTGCGCACCCTTGGTCCAGGTCAAGCTGTCGCTATGCGTAAAGGTCTCGTCGTTGCGGAACAACGGCATCCAGTTTGGCACCCCTGTTTGCGGGATCAGGCCACCGATGCTGATGTTTGGAAAACCGCTATCTCTAATATCACTGCCGTTCAGGCCGGGGATACCGAGGATCGTACCGAAGTTCTTCCCATAGTCGTTCGCGGTCACGATCTGATCTAAACGGTTCAAACCGAGGTTCCCGGTCAACACGAGGTTCGGAGTGAATGTGTAGGTGTGGCCGATCGTGGCCACGTAAGTCGTCGTATTACCCAATCCCGGATCCGCTCCCGGAGCAGGACCGCCGCCCACGCCAAAGATACCCTGGCCGCCGGCGGTTGCCTTCATCTCTCCATACTTGACGAAGATGCTGTGCCGCTCGGTGCGATTCCAGTTAAGCTTGGCGTCGGTCTGGTAGCGATTGAGAATCGGGCCACCGGCAGCATAGTAATTGTTGGCGATGCCCGGCTGATTCGCTTCCGGGAAGTACGCCTGAACCGCTTTTGCCTGTGAGGTGATCAGGCTCGCGGGAATGATGTTATTGGCAAACGGCTGCCTGCCCGTACCGTCGGCGTTGCCGGTGAAGGGATTGTAGATTGTGCTGAAGTTGGCACCCTGGTAGGCACTGAAGTTGCCGGCCTTCTGATCGTCGGTGGGTACCGTGTAAAGCCCGTTCGAAGCGATCTTCTGATTGGTCCCGTCGAAGCTGATGAAGTAGAACAGCTTGTTCTTCATGATCGGGCCACCGATAGTGGCGCCGTAGTTGTTATAGATCGCAACGGGCTTATTTTCGGCGAAGAAGTTGCGCGCATTGTAATGCTGGTTATTGTTGAACTCAAAAGCGCTGCCGTGAATCTCGTTCGTTCCTGACTTGGTCACCAGGGTGATCGCAGAAGCGCCTGCCAGCCCTTGATCGGCATCAGCTGCGCTGGTGGTCACGTTGACAACGTCCACGTCTTCCGCCGGCACAACATAACCCACATGGTGAGGCAGCCATACGTTGATGCTTACAGCTCCGTCGATTTGCGTGATGTTGGTTTGCGCATTTGCGCCGTTGATGTTGGTGCGCAGCGCGCGTCCCGGCGTGTCCGTAACCGAATTCTGGAACGTCGACGGCGTGGCGCCGGGGACCAGATCGATCAGTGCCTGGTAATTGCGGAAGCCGCCAAGGGGCATGTTGACGATGCCTTCAGAGGTCAACTCGGTGTGCGTGTCGGCTTTGTCGGTCTGGAGGGCCAGCGCCTCCGCCGAGACGGTCACGGTTTGCGTCGCCTCACCGATCTCCAGGTGGAAATCGAGGCGATTGACCGTGTTTGGCGTGATGGCGAAGCTCGATTGCTCGACGGTCTTGAAACCCTTCGCCGAGGCTTTCACCGAATAGGTGCCCGGAATCAAATTGACGACGCTATACCGGCCGCCGGCATCTGTAATTTCCTGGTGCGTCTGCCCGGTCAGCGTATCCACGATGCTGATCGTGGTGTTGGGAACGACCGCGTCACTCTGATCGGTAACTGTACCGATGAGCGAACCGTATAGGACTTGGGCGCGAACCGGAGTTGCCAGAAATACGGTGCTCACCAACACGAGCAACAGGAAGCAGATTTGGGCTTTCGTATTCAACCACTTGCGTAGGAACATCAATACCCCCTTTTGAGTATTCGTGGGGACATAGGACTTCCGCTCGGAACTTGCTCCGTAACAGGAGCGGGAAAGTGTCAGGAAAGAGCGGTCACCAAATCCCCAACTAGCCGACCACCAAAAATACTGGCCCAAGGGCCAGTCAAAGCACGTTTGCTGCATTTTACAATAGATTTCTACTATTTACCAACAATCTATTAGTTATCAGGCGTGTTTTGGTTGAAAAGTAACAAGTTGCAGCTACTGGCGTTGAAGAACCGCCAGCGCCTGCCTGGCTGGGGTAAAGGACGGGTCGGCACGAAGCGCGGCGTTGAGTTCGGCTATTGCATCGGCTTTACGGCCCAATTGCGCGTAGACCTGGCCTAAATTTGTGTGCAATTCGGCGTCGGATGGGCGATAAATGAGTGCCTGCTGATATCGGGTTGCAGCCAGCTGAAAGCGGCCGGATTTCGCGAATTCGTCTCCCCACAAGTAGAGCACCTCGCCGAGGTGCTGGCGAGCCTTCTCGTTCTGCGGGGTCTCGGTGACAACCTGCTGGAAATCCTTTGCGGCTGAGGCGAAATCGCCGGCTGCCGCTTCAGCACTAGCCAGATTGAAGCGGGCGTCGCTATAGCTCGGGTCGAGACTCACGGCACGCTGAAAGAGCTTCAGGGCATCATCCAGCTTCGACTGCATCATCAGCGCCACGCCCATCTCGTTGGCCACGAGCGCGCTCGTCGGTATCGCCAAAGCGGCCTTTTCAAAATACGAAACGGCCTCGGCAGGCTTATTCTGATCGAGCATGAGAGCTCCGAGGTTAAATTCCGCAGAAAAATCACCGGGATACTTATCGAGGCGGTGCTTCATGAGCGCTTCCTGGACGGCGGCGCGCTGATCGGAATCGGCCACTGGCAGCACCTGGAGCCACAGGTGTCCCATTTCATCCGTGGAGGAGTTGCCTTCGATCACGCGTTTCGGCGGATGATTGGGGTTGCGGACGTTGGCGGCCGAATTATCGTAGTGATAACGCATGGAAATAACAGATCCATGCGGAAGGAAGACAGGTTGCTTGCAGCGGTAGACCCCCTGCCAGTTCAGGTCCCATCTAGGAATGCGAATGAGCCATTTGCGCGTGCCATCAGGCATCGTGGCATAGGCTTCCATCAGGACACCAAGGTAGTGGGCGTGCGGGTAGATTTCCAGGACGTGCAAGTCTACGGGGACGGTAAAGTCATCGGAGACCAGGAAATCGCTCTCTCCTGGCGGAATATCAATAGCTGCATCGTGCTCGAGCTGCACGAGCATGGGGAATTTGGTTTGCGGCTTGGAGGTGAAGTAAAGGCCGATTTCCGGATTGATGGTCTCGGGCTTCCCGGTGGGCCGCAGGTGGACATTCAACACAAGATTCATTCCCGGCGTTGCCCTCCAGGCCATACCATCGGGCTCGACGACCGGCTCGCTTCCGGGCTTCCAGGAAAGAAAATGGCTGTCGGGATCGAACGAGTCTTCCTGCACCGTGATATCCATGCCTTCGAATCCCACCCCCGGTTTTGTTTCCATACGGCGGGCATTACCGGCGCGGTCAAGGATGACATTGGCGTGGTGAAAGACTCTCGGATTGCCCGGGCGGACTTCGATGGCGCGCACCCACGCCTCGGTCTTTAGGGGCACAGGCATGACGAAATTCCAAAAGACCTCGCCGCCGTCCGCAGGCAACTGGTAAGGTTGTGTCACATGTAGGACCATGTCCGGCGCACCCAGGTGCCACTCGGAACTGAACTTGGGCGGACGCGGGGCATTGGCGGGTGATCCGGGCAGCTCGCCGTCGGTTACCCACTGCTGAATCAATTGAATCTGCGTATCCGTGAGCCGGCGCTCTTCGGCGAAATCTCCGTAGCCCGCCTCGGGCTGCCACGGCGGCATGAAGCGCCGCCTGGTAACTTCAGCGATCTGGGTAGCGTGACGCTTCACGTCTTCCAAGGTCAGCAGCGAGAAGGGCGCCGACTCTCCGGGACGATGGCAGACCGAACACTGCGAATAGACGATCGGCGCGATGTCCTTGTAAAACGTGACCTTGGAGGCGGGGCGAGCGGGTAGAGCAAAAAGAAGAAATAACGCTACCACTCCCGAGTTGTGCATTACGTATGCTCGCAGTATATCGCCCCGCGAATTGACCTGCTCATTGAGGCTCGCGAACGGAAAGAATCTGGTCTGCCTTGACGTTCTCGAGCACCTGGCGCTTGCCGCTCGGCCAGACGATTTCGATCTTGTCCACAACGGTTTTTTCTCCCAGGCCGAAATGAACCGGGACGAGGCTTGAAGACGCGTAGCTGACGGCGCTGGTCATATCGTTGTACTGGTTAGCGACACGGATGTGCGCGCCGATGCCGTCACGATTGCTCCTGGTTCCGGTGAGGCGGATATCGATCCAGTGGTTCTGGACGGGGCTGAGGTTTCGCCAGAGCTCTGCGGCCTCGCCGAGAGCGGAAACCACGACATCGATGCGCCCGTCGTCGTCGAAATCCGCGTAGCCGCTGCCACGGTGCGCCTTCACTTCCTGTAAGCCGGATTCGGGCACGCCCGCGAATGTGCCATTGCCCTGGTTGGCGAACACGAGATCGGGTTCTTTATAGGTCGCGGCTTCGAAGAGTTCCACGCGATCGTTTACGTGGGCGTTGGACGTGAAGATGTCTTTCCAACCGTCGTTGTTGAAATCGAAAAGACCGGTGCCCCAGCCGCTGTGGGGAGCGCTGAGGGAGGCCATGCGGCTTGCGTAGGTAGCGTCCGCGAAGCGACCGCCGCCCGAATTGCGAAATAGCGGAAAGGTCTCGTGGGCGAGGGCGGTGACGGCGATGTCCGGACGCCCGTCGTTATCGTAGTCGCGAAAATCGGCGCCCATGCTGGCCACCGATTTGCCATCATCGCGCAGAGCCACACCGGCGGGGAGCGCGACCTCTTCAAACGCTCCGTTGCCGCGATTATGGAACAGGAAATTGGGCATGTTGTCATTCGTGACAAAGACGTCGGGATAGCCGTCCTGGTCGTAATCGGCGATCGCCAGGCTCATGCCGCGTCCAGCGAAGGAAGCAATACCGGCTTGCTGTGAGACATCTTCAAACGTCCCGTCGCCGCGATTGCGATATAGGGTGCTTGCCAGACCGTCGAAATACTTGGGGTGGCAGTAAACACGGATGCCGCGATTGGCATCGCCGCAGAAGCGATCGTACTCGGGCGACCACCTGGCGTAGTGCACCACCCAAAGATCGAGTTGGCCGTCATTGTCGTAATCGAACCAACCCGCGGCCACCGCCCATTCGCCGCTGCGGATGCCCGCTTTCGCGGTGACGTCCTCGAACTTGCCATTGCCGAGATTGTGATAGAGGATATTGCGATTGACGCCGGCGACGAAGAGATCGGGACGGCCGTCGTTATCGTAGTCTCCGGCGGCAGCGCCCATGGAGTAACCATCACCCGCGACGCCAGCCTCCTCGGTGACATCGCGAAATTTGAAACCGCCCTCGTTGCGGTAGAGGCGATTCCAAAACTTCTTCGAAGATTTCTTGAGCGAGGGAAGTTCCGCGCCGTTGGTGAAGAAGATATCGGGCTTACCGTCGCCATCGTAGTCGAACACGGCGAGGCCGCCGGCCATGGTCTCGATCAGGTGCTTCCGGGGCGTGGGAGAGTTTTCCAGAACAAACGCCACCCCCGAGGAGCAAACCACATCTTCAAACCGGATGGGCGGCACGGAGGGCGCGGTGCCTCCAACCAGGAAGACAAGCATCCCCAAGCCACAGAGTGCCGTCAATCCCAGGGTTTTGCTCAATTTATGGCCACTCTAGCGGACCGGAGCCTGAGTTGGTGGACGAGATGGGATTCGAACCCACGACCCCGGCGTTGCGAACGCCGTGCTCTCCCAGCTGAGCTACTCGCCCACTTGATCGTCTGTTAGCTTATGATATCACCGCAGCGATTGAGAGACGGGTCAGGCGTTGCCTTGCTCGAGGGCCTGGGCCTGCTTGCGGCGCGCGTCCCAGTAGCGCTTCATGCGCTCGGAAACTTCCTGGCGTGCCTGAGAATCCATGGACTTACGCCCGCGCCGCTTTTCGGGAAGGACCATGCCCGGGATAGCTGCGTTCCGCTGCATCTCCTCCAGAGAGGCGATAACGCGGTCGAGCCGCTTCTTTTCTTCGTAGAGTTCGCGGATGGCCTTGTTAATGTTCATAGCGCCTATACTCCGGGTTGAAGGCGCACTACTTTTGCCCTGATGGTACACCGATCAGGCACTGCGGTTCCAGTCCACTAATGTTTATCTTAGCGGGCTAAGAACGGCCAGTGTCCAACATAATGAAATCCGTACCGCATCGCCACGAAATAACCGGCGGCCATTAACAAAAGTAAGATCGGGATGATCCACTTCAACGCCGTGGCCCAGGGAAATGCGCGTTTCTCGCGATGCAATACCAGCAGATAGCTCGCAAAAATCCCGAGGTAGAACAACATGCACATGGGGACCGCGAACAGCATCATGTTAAAAACGTCGGGCGTCGGGGTCACGATGGCGGCAAGGATGGTGATGCCGAGGATCGCGTAGCGGCTGTGAGCGATCAGGAAGCGCGGGGTGGTGATATGCAACAGCGTCAGGAAAAAAATGAGCACTGGCATTTCGAAGATCAGGCCGATACCGAGCATGACATCGACGAAGAGGTCGAAATACTCAGTCATGGAAACGAACGGTGTGACCCCTTGGTTGAGCCCCATGCCGAGAAGAAAAGTAAGGCCGAAGCGGAATGCGACGAAGTAACCGAAGAGACCACCGGCGATGAACAGGCCGGCGGAGCAGATGATGAACGGTGCCGCCCAACGGCGCTCCCGCTTGTACAAGCCAGGCGAAATGAATCCCCAAACCTGGTAAAGAATCCAGGGGGAACCAATAAAGATCGCCGTGAGTATCGGCAGTTTGACCCAAACGATATTGAAGTAATCGATGGGAGCGACCTGCACCAGGCCGGGAGGCCTGCCATTTATACCCGGAACGCCGAGCTTTGTCAGGGCGTCGACAGCGGGCTCGCTGACCACTTTCCAGAGCTCATTACAGAACGTGAGACTGAGGATAAAGGCAACGCCGACGCCGCCTAGCGCCCGTAGAATGCGCGAGCGCAACTCCTCCAGATGTTCCAGGAACGACATGCGCAGCATGCCTTCTTCTTCCGGTTCGTTATCATCATCCGGCGGCGGAGGCGGAGGATCGCCGCCCGAGCCTCCTTTGCGCGATGACGGAACGAGAGCGGTAGGGGCGGTCTCCCCCTGGGACACACCTTCCGTGCCAGGAGCCGGCGCTCCTTTTTGATCTTCAGTTGACGACATGCTTAAGTCTTCAAAGCCTGATGCTCAGTCGCCGGTGAATCGCTCGTGTGAGGAGAGGAAGTTCCAGCCTCGGAAGCCTCGTGCTCACTAGCCGTAGCGGTGGAGCTTTCAGCGCCAGCGGCGGGAAGACTGCCGTTAGCGACGGTTCCTTCCGGGACAGCGCCCGGCGTTAACTCAGCGCCCTGGGGTGCGGATGCGCTTGCAATGGTTACAGCAGTCGAAGCGGTGGAATCGTGCGACTCGGTGTTGTACGAACCCGAGTCGTAGGAAGAAGAGTAGTCGTAATTGTACGTATCGTATTGGTAGCTCTGAGTGACTTCCTTAATCGATTCATTTTCCCGCTCAATGGCTCTCATTTCGCGCTCGAACGTGGACTTCAACTCGTTCTGGGCGCGACGGAATTCCGCCACCGCCTTCGCCAGGGTCTTCGACAATTCGGGTAGCTTCTTGGGCCCGAACAGAAGAAGAGCCACGATGAAGATGGCGATCATTTCCTGCCATCCGATGGGACCCATCTTGCTGCTTCCTCCAAACTCTTCGGAAATCTACCCTGATGATAACATTTTGAGCCTTACGCCCCGAAGTGGGACGATTACTCGGAACGCAACGCTTGGTTGACGTCAACGCGGGCAGCGCGAGTGGCCGGTAGCACGGAAGCGACAACAGCCGCCGCGAAGAGCACGAGGGCCGAGCCGACGATGACGATTGCCCCCGGCATCTGCACAAATTCGAAATAAGAGCGGGCCAATTGAGCGAAGGCGAACCCGCAGACAGCACCCGCGGCGAGTCCGAACCCGGCCATCACCGCGCCGTCTTTGATGACTCCGGCCAGCAGGTGACGCGGCTGGGCGCCGACGGCCAGACGGACGCCGAATTCCCGCGTCCGCCCGCTTACCGAGAACGCCAGGACCCCCGCCACCCCGACCACGGCAATGGCCAGCGCGACGGCGGCGAACCCGCCGAAGACGAGCGTGTTCAGACGATTGGGAGTCAGTACCTCAGCGCGCACGTCCTCGAGGGTGGCGGCGTGCTCAATGGGCTGATCGACGGCCATCTCGCGAACAATGCGGGTCACGGGCGTTACGAGAGTGTAGGGATTGGTATGCGCATGAATGAACATGCGGCCGCCCCAAAGATCCATCTGTTCGAAGGGGTGATAGACCGTCATCACCGGCTCGGGGACTACGTGTTCATCGTCAATATCCGCGGCTACGCCGACGATCCGACGCGGCTCCGTGCTCACATCGATGAATTTCATGACGGGATCGGTCCACACGATGTGATGATTGACAGGGTCCTGGTTGGGGAACATGCGCTGTGCAAGTGTCTGGCTGATGATGACCACATGCTCGCTGGTGCGGCGATCGAGGTCGTTAAAATCGCGACCGCCGACTATGGGGACGCCTAGCGCGGCGAAGAATCCGGGTGAAACCGTACGAAACTGTGCGCGAGAGTTGTCTTCGCCCGGCGCCTTCGCGTGGCCTTCGGCTGTGAACTCGAATCCAGGAAAGAAGCCAGCATCCCGCCAGGGCACCACCGTGCCCATAGCGACTCGATCCACACCAGGAAGCTCAGTAATGCGGCGGATCACTTCCCTGTAGAAGTTCACCACTTGATCAGGCGTGCGGCCGTAATCCATAACGGGCACGTTGAGCGCGAGCACCTGCCGGGTGTCGAAACCGGATTTCACGGCCTGGAGATCGAGTAGCGTTTTGAGCAGCATCCCAGCGCCCGTCAGCAATACGAAACACGCGGCAATTTGCGTCACGGCGAAAATTCGAAGCCTGCGGCTGGTGCTGCCGGTGATGCGCAACCCACTGCTGGTGAGGCCGATACCAGCGCTGGGAGAGCTCGACGGGAGGCGCGGAACAAAGGCCAAAAGCACCGCGGCGAGAATGGCGAGTCCGCCGCCGACCCACAGCATGCTCGAATCTACTGTGAGATCGAGGGCGCGGACGGAAAAGCGGGAGGCGTAGCGTGCCAGAATGGCGGCCGTGGGCCGGGCGCTCAACACGCCGATCACGGCGCCGGCGACCCCAAGCAGCAGACTTTCGGCAAGCAGCGTGCGGCGCAAAGCTCCCGAGCCCGCGCCGAGAGCCGTGCGGATGGCCAGCTCGCCCTCGCGGCGAACGCTCCGTGCCAGAATCAGGTTCGCCACGTTGGCCCAGGCAATGACGAAGACCAGAACCGACGCGGCCAGTAGGACCCACAGAACTGTCCGTGCCTGCGAAGTGATCTGGTCGCGCATGAGGACGGCATCGATGCTGAAATGGGAGTTCTTCGGGTACGCGTCGGGGTGCTCTTTTACGATGGAGCCGTGCACGGCGCGGAGCTCGGCGCGAGCGGTTTCCAGCGTTTGGCCCGGCGCCAGCCTGGCGAACAGCTCCGTCATGCGATGAACGCGGCCGGTGACCATGGTTGCGGAAAGATGATGCGGGCTGGTCACAACGTTGGCAAACAATTCCGTGTCGGCAGGGTAGGGCACCGATGGTTCGAGTACGCCCACCACTGTGGCGGTGCGCGTTCCGAGCCGGATGTTCCTTCCCAACACGCTGGGATCGCGCTTCAAGGCGGTGGCCCAGAAACGATAGGACAGCACAGCCGCTCCGGCAGCATTGGGGCCGTCATCGTTCGGGCCGAGCAGGCGGCCCAGCACCGGATGCAGTCCCATCACTTCGAAATATGAGCCCCCAACCACGCCGGCGCGAATCTCGCTCGGCTCGCCCAGACCGACTAGGGTGAAACCGATGGTGGAGAAATCGCCAAAAGCCGAAATCGTCTTTACCCGTTGCTGGAAATCGCGGATCTCGGGGACAGAGAAAGCGGCGTTGGCTGCGCCGATTCCCTGCGCGCTCTGCCGGATATAGATGAGGCGGTCTTCATCTCGATTGGCCAGCGGCCGGAGCAGCACTCCGCGCACCACGCTGAACATGGCAGAGTTGGCGCCGATACCGAGCGCGAGCGTGAACACCACCGTAGCCGTCAACCCTTGACTGCGGGCCAGGGAGCGTAATGCAAATTTCAAATCGCGAGCAAAGGTAGAAATGGCCTCGGTCATGGCGATCGCTCCTTGGTTAATGGCTGGGGACGTTCTTCAACTCAACCACGGCACGAATTTCGATAATGGACGGGCTTCTGGTTCCCAGAAAGCCGGCCGCGATGCGGATGGCCTCGTCCTTGTCCGCGGCTTCGATCAGGGTGTATCCGCCCACCTGTTCGCGCAGCTCCGCGAAAGGGCCATCGGTGATCAACGGCTTGCCGTCCTGCAAACGGATACAAGTGGCGGTAGAAGTGGGCTGTAAAGGAGCGCCGCCCAGGAAGTTTCCCCTCGCGATGAGGTGCTGAACGTGGGGCATGCATTCGCTTATCATGGCCTCCTGCTCCGCTTCGCTCAGGCTGAGCCAGGCCTTTTCGTCCAAGTAGGTCAGGAACATGTATTTCATTTTGGATCTCCACGGGTAAGTCGAGCGGCGGCGGGCCGAATCGACAGGTCGAATATTATTCTCACGCCACCTGGGGACCTTCCAACACACAAACGTCCTGCAGGTTACGGTAACGCTCGGCGAAATCCAAGCCGTAACCCACGACAAATTCGTCAGGAATCTCGAAGCCGACATAGCTGACGTTCACCGGACGCTGGCGCCGCTCCGGCTTGTCCAGCAGCGCCGCAATGCGAATCGACTTGGGCTTGCGCTGCTGCAGGCTGTTGATCAGGTAATTGAGAGTCAGTCCGGTATCGACAATATCCTCCACTAGGAGAACGTGGGCATTTTCTACGGATTGATCGAGGTCTTTGGTCAGTTTCACGGCGCCAGAGGTATTTGTGCCGCGGCCGTAACTCGAAATGCCCATAAAGTCGATCACTACGTCGCGCTCGATGGCTCGCGCCAGGTCGGCCAGGAAAAAGCAGGCACCTTTGAGGATACAAACCAGGTGAAGGGAGCCGTCGGGATAGTCTTTATCGATTTGCGCACCCATTTCTCGAATCCGATCTTGAATCTGCTGGGCAGAGTACAGCAGACGGAGGGTGCGGGCTGACATGCAGATATTCTAATGCCGGCGTGCACCGCCTCCGTAACGCCCTGTGATAGACTGGCCGTTTCCGCGAGTTCCCTAAACCTGATGTCCGAGCAGATCCTGTTACAAGGCAAAATTCTGGGCATTGAGGCGTTTTTGGCCTCGGGCGGCGCCGTGTCTGAAGAGCTGTTCGCCGGGCGTTCCCACTGGCTCACGCTGATATCAGAAGTGCTGCCGCGAGCGCTGTTGGCGGAATTTGGACTCTCGCGGATCCTGCTGGGAACGAGCGGGGGCGGCCAGTTCCTCGTAGTCCTGCCGGGTGAAGCGCGTAACGCAGCGGAGCAATTCTTGGGTCCGGCGGCGCAGCAGATGCTGGCGTTAAGCAACGGGCATCTGAAACTGCTGTGGAGCGTCACGGAAAACCTGGGTGACTGGAGCGTGGTTCGCAAGCGGCTGAATGAAGAGCTGGTACGGAAGCGCTCCGCCCCTCTGGCGGGCAGTGATGCCCAGGTGTTCTGCCCCTTTACTCCAACCGCGGATGACACAAGCTCCGAGGGGGACCATTATTTCGCGAGCGAACTCGGCCTGAAAATTCGGGATGCATCAGTGATTGGCTGGTCGCCCGACCGGCCGGGTATGGTCACGCCGGGTGCGGGCAAATACACTTGGGCGATTTCCTCAAACCTTTCCCTGGATGGCCTCACACTGGCACGTCATGTGGCTTTGACGGATGACGGCACCGCTGCTGCGAACTGTTCCGTTCTGGCCCGCCGTGCGCAGGGCAAGGCGCTCTGGGGCGTGTTGCGGGGCGATGTCGACCATTTCGCGGTGCGGATGCGCCGCGTGCAGACCATTGAGGAACACGTCCAACTTTCGGTGCTTTACAAGCAGTTTTTCGCCGGCGAGCTGGAAGTGCTTTGCTCCATGCCGGAATTCTGGCGCAAAGTGACAATCCTATACTCGGGCGGGGACGATTTCGCTATCTACGGATCGTGGGACGCCTTGATATTGCTGGCGCGCGAGCTGCAGCGGCTTTTTCATCGCTTCACAGAAGAAAATTTAAAGGACTTCCCGGGAGCCGAAGCCAAGACGATCTCAATGGCGCTGGCCATCGCCCCGGATGTCGATGCGTCCCTGGCGTCGGTATACGAGCAAGCCGGAGCGAATCTCGATCTGGCGAAATCCGCCGACAAGGACTGTATCTATCTGTTGGGCCGGGTGCTCGAATGGAAGCGGCTTGCCGATGCCGCGGATCTCAAAGACAACATCGGACAGATGCTGGAAGAGTTTCCCGGGGCACGGCAGTTTCTGGCGCAATTGCGCGGCTTCTACCAGAAGGAGATCGTGGTAGGTGCTTCGCCGGACGCAGATGCCGCCATCAGCCGTTTGGGGCGGTTCCAGCGACGCTACCATCGTGCCCTCGGCACCGCGCGCGACCGCGAAGTGCAGAAGTTGCGCGCGCACCTGGTGAATGAGATCGTAGGGAGAAAAGCGCTACCGCAGGGGAAGCCCGGAGCACGGGTAAAGTTGAGGCCGGCGGGTCTGGTTGCCATGGAGTGGGCCAGGCTTGCCAGCGAGGTTTAAATCAGAATGGCACAAGAGCAGGAAACGAGGAATCGCGAGAACCGCCCGCCGCGAGAAGGCCGCGAAGGACGGCCGCGGGAGGATGGCCGGCGGGATGACCGCCGGGGAGACCGCGGCGACCGGGGCCGTCCCGATGGGCCGCCCGAAATCGATCTGGATAAGCTCATCAGTGACAGCCTCTATCTGGATAATCAGGCGCACGGGATCGTGAGCCGTATGCGGGACATGGATTCGGCAACCAAGAGCCAGCTGCGGCGGCTCTACAACGCGGTGCGCCGGGCCAACCGGGCACCGGAAAATGAGCGCCAGCATGAGTTCGTCATGCTGCGGGCGCGGTTGGCGTACACCATTGCGCGGCATTCGCTCCGCAGCCTGGATCAAATTGAGAAACTGCTGCTGCAGGTCACGCGGAAGAATGACAGCCGCGGCTACGAGCGGTTCCGCGATCTTTTCGAAGCCATCGTGGCCTACAACGAATAGGACACTTAGCACAGCCCAAACACGCGAGGAAGAATGAGCGCGCACACCGCACAAACTGAATTGAAATTGATTGGCAAGCTGATCCTGGAAGGGCAGCTCCATTGCGAAACGGGCCTGCACATCGGCGCCGGGAAGGGATCGCTCGAAATCGGCGGCTCGGATAATCCGGTTGTAAAAGACGCTTCCGGCCGGCCCTACATTCCCGGCAGTTCGCTGCGCGGCAAAATTCGGTCGCTGCTCGAACAGTTTTCGGGTGCTGCAGTGCCTGCCGAGCTGGTGTATCTTTCCCGGCGAAAAGGGCAGGAAGTGCGCATTCACCAGAGCGACCGGGCCGATGACGATATCTGTCTCCTGTTCGGCCGTAATGCCGGCAGGATGGACCGGGTGACCGGCGACGCGATCGAGAGCCACAATGCCACCCCCGCACGCCTGGCGGTTTTTGATGCGCCCCTCGAAGTCGACAGCATCACCGCGCCTATGCGGGAAAACCTGGACGATGAGCTAACGGAAGTGAAGAGCGAGAACGCCATCGATCGGATTACCTCGCAGGCTAATCCTCGTACACTCGAGCGGGTGCCTGCGGGCGCGCGATTCAAAGTCCGATTTGTTGTGGACCTGCTTTGCGATGAAGACGCCCCGCTGTTCGGGCAACTGGCGCAAGGTCTACGGTTGCTCGAGGACGATGCCCTCGGCGGCGGCGGGTCGCGGGGCAGCGGTCGCGTGCGCTTTTCGAATCTTCGCCTCCTGTGGCGCAACCGGGAATACTATGCTGCCGGCGGACCCGAAAAAGAGCTGATTGCGGGCGCGGATGTGGTCGGATTGCAGAAGCTGATCCAGGAATCCGCGATGTCGTTCGTAAAAGAATGACGGCGGCGCAACAGCCCGGCATGGTCGTGAAGCTGCGCCCGACCGGTCTTTGGCGGATCGGTCCGGAATCCGGCGCGCGCAATGCCGTCGATTTGCTGTATCACAGCGATTCCCTATATTCCGCAATCTGCAGCGCGATGCGTTTGTTCGGCAGGCTCGACGAGTGGCTCGATGCCACAGCCCGCAGACCTGAAGGTGCGTCGGTCCGCTTCAGTTCGATGTTTCCTTTTCATAACGAAGTTGGGTTCGTGGTGCCGCCCAGGAGTGTTTGGCCTCCGCCCGCCTCAACCAAGGTTCGCTGGAAGGGTGCGCGGTTTGTTCCCCTCGGATTGATCGGGCCTCTGTTGAGCGGACAGGCCCTGGAGGAAGATCGATGGGACGTCGATGGCGTGAGCCAGTGCCTGGTTGCCGGAGGCAGGGTTGGCCCGTTTCGATTGGTGACGCGCGGTGCGGCCGCGGTGGACCGCCTTGCGGGCAGTATAGAACCGCACGAGGTCGCCTGCATCGAATTCCTTCCGGGCGCGGGTTTTTGGTCGGTGATCGCTTTCTCCAGCGATGAACAAAAGGAAAGATGGGACGCGCCCCTTCGCGCCGCCGTGCGATGGCTGGCCGATTCCGGTTTTGGTGGAGAACGCGCGCGCGGCTGGGGCAGGGCCGAAGCACCCGAGTTCATCGAAGGCACGCTTCCTCAGATGATCCTTCCCGACCGGCCGAGTTCCGCCGAGCCGCCGGGGGGATCCGAGGCAGAGCCTGTGGCCAACCCGGAAACGCCAATACCCGAGCCCGTGAGCGCTTATTGGCTGCTCTCTTTGTTTAGTCCGGCGCCCGAGGATGCCGTGGATTGGAATCGAGGCAGCTATGCGCTTGTGTCCCGCGCGGGCCGGGTTGACAGCCCGCTACGCTCCGGGGATCTGAAAAAATCTCTGAACATGATCTCCGAGGGATCGGTTGTGCTGGCTGACCGCCCTGTACAAGGCATGGCTCCCGATGTGGCGCCGGAAGGTTTCGCGCACCCCGTGTACAGAGCCGGATTTGCGCTCGCGATCCCCGTCCCCTGGCAGGCGTCATCATGAGGTACCGGTTGACATGCCTGACGCCGGTCTTGATCGGCGACGGCGACCGGCTTTCGCCCATTGACTACATGGTCTGGAAGGACCAGGTCAACGTGCTGGCCCAGAACCGCATTTTCAAGCTGCTCTCCAAAGGTCCGCGGCTCGACGGCTACCTCGCGCAACTCAAGAAAGCCACCAAACTGGACTTCGCCTCCTGGGGCGGTTTTGCGCAGAATTTTGCCGATCGCCGCATTCCGTTCGAGCATACCGCGTATTCCAACTATTGGAACCGGGCTTTGGGCGAGAGCCTGAACATTCCCACTTTTGCAAGTGGCCCATCGGGTCCTTACGTTCCGGGCTCGGCTATCAAAGGAGCGCTCCGCACCGGCCTTCTGTTCTCGCGTCTCAAAGAAGGAGCTCTGCGCGACATAGCGAGTCGCATTCATCCGGAGCGTCCGTCGCGCCGGCCCGCAGAATCAGCGGAGGAGCAATTCATAGGGACAGGCGGCAACAGCCGAACAAGATGCTTCGGCGCTGCGGATTCTTCACCGGTGGATCGTTCTCGCTTTAAAGTTTATCTTCTCCGAGTGGCTACGCTCGTCAGCCGCGGGCGAGACGAGTTCGTTCTGGGCTGGAAGCAAAGCGGCCGTGGCGCGGCGGACGGACGCCGTCCCGAGGAGAGCGCGCCCACGTTTGCTGAGATGTCTGGCTCCGGGAGCGTGTTCGAAGGAGCCTGGAGCGAAAACCGCTTCTTCGACGAGCCCGAGACTCGCCGCGTTTTGGGTTGGCGCGAGCCGGTGGAGCACGGGCGCGTGTTCGAGGCTGCCAATCAATATGCGGCTGCCCTTCTGGCCTTGCATAAAAGTTATGCGGCGCGAGCCGGCCTGCACTTGTTGTCGAAGACGGTGGAAGAACTGGAGGGTTATCTAGCGGAAGCACGCGCCGCTGGAGCCTGTGTTCTCTCCATCGGCTGGGGCGGAGGACTAATCGGCAAGTCCGCATGGCTCGATACGGCGAATGCCGACTACCGGCAGATCCTGAAAAGCATCTCGGTTTACAACAGCGCCCTCGCTTCCGGGCTTCCCTTTCCGAAAACCCGCCGCGTGGTGTTCTTAAACGACCAGCCTGCCAGCCTTCCCGGCTGGGCGAAACTCGAACTACTGTCGTAACGTAGAAGCATGGCTCGATCGGAAGTCGCTGTGCTCGGCGGCGGTTGCTTTTGGTGTCTCGAGGCGGTGTATCAGCAGATGGAAGGTGTGCTGTCGGTAGAATCCGGCTATATGGGCGGCCGCCGGCCTAATCCCACTTACGAGCAGGTATGCAGCGGAGCAACCGGCCATGTAGAAGTGGTCCAGCTTGGTTTCGACCCGGACATTACTTCGTATCGTGAAATTCTCGAAGTCTTCTTCGGGATTCATGACCCCACCACAACGGATCGCCAGGGTAATGATGTTGGTACTCAGTACCGTTCCGTGATTTTCTATACATCACCCGACCAGCGCGGGACGGCTGAGCAGTTGATCCGCGAGTTGAGTGCTGAAAAGGTCTGGCCCGATCCGATCGTCACTCAGGTGCTGCCTGCCGTCGAATTTTATCGTGCGGAAGACTATCACCAGAATTACTATCGCGACAACCCCAACCAGCCTTATTGCGCCTTTGTGGTTGCCCCGAAGGCGAAGAAGTTTCGCGATAAGTTCAAACACAAGCTAAAAAAGGCCGCTGCTTTGCCCCGTTAGAAATGAGAGGACCCGATGGCATACAACTGCACGCATCAGGACCAAATTCAAAAAGTGAAGCCCAAGACGCACGGCTGCGAGGAATGTCTGAAAATGGGGGATATTTGGGTGCATTTGCGCCTGTGCCTCATCTGCGGACATGTGGGCTGTTGTGATTCGTCCAAAAACAAGCACGCGACCAAACATTTTCACGCCACAAAGCACCCGATCATGCAATCGATCGAGCCGGGTGAGGACTGGCGCTGGTGTTATGTGGACGACATGATGCTGGACTAGCTCCTGTTTGTAGTTCGCGGTGGATCAGCAGTCAGTTCGGCTACACGACCGGAGATCGCATCCTGTGCAGTGAGCACCTTCGGTCGAGACCGGGTGTGTACTGGTGCGCGGTTGAACCGATGCTGGAGACGGCCCGGGACATCGATTGCAAGAACGTCTAAGTGGCTTTTTTTCAGAGGAGTAGGCGGAGTCTTGTCGACGCTCCATGCGGCAATTGTTCCTGTCCCGACGGCGCACTGGCCCCTGGCCATACGCTCACCGGAATAAACATCGGACGCCCTGCTGAAAAAAGATTAGGCGACGGAAGCCAATCCAACCATGCGGCGGCCGTCTATGCGGAATTTACCGCCCAGAATAGTCCGTATCGCCTCGCTGTAAATGACGTGCTCCTGGACCAGAATCCGCGCCGAGAGGGATTCTACGGTGTCGTCATCCAGCACAGGTACGGCAGCTTGTAATACGATTGGGCCGGCATCCAGAAACTCGTCCACCAGGTGCACCGTGCAACCTGTGATTTTCACTCCGTGATCGAGGGCTTGTTTCTGCGCATCGAGCCCGGGAAATGACGGCAGCAACGAAGGATGGATATTGAGGATCCGCATTGGAAAAGCCCGTACAAAGGTAGCAGTCAGCAAACGCATGAAGCCGGCGAGACAGACCAACTCCACGCCGTTCGATTGCAGCTCCTGCATGAGCAGTTGGTCGTATGCTTGGCGGTCTAACCCTTTGGAAGGAAGGCAAACTGCTTTTAAGCCTCGCCGGACGGCTGCTTCCAGACCACGGGCTTCCGGCCTGTTGCTGATGACGGCCGTAATTTCCGCGGCAATCCGCCCATCGGCAACCTGATCGGCGATCGCTTCGAAATTGGAGCCTCGGCCGGAAAGCAGAATGCCGAGCCGCGTCACTGGTATTCCACGCGCGGTCCGCCCCGGCGCGCTTTGGCCACCCGGCCGATCGTATAAAACGGCTCACTCATTTTCTTTAGGATCTTCTCTGCGCGCAGCGCGTCTTTTTCCGCCACGACCACGATCATCCCAATCCCGAGGTTCAGGGTGCGCCGCCAATCGTCTTCCGGCATGTTGCCGATGTCTCGCAACAGGCGGAAAATCGGCGGAACAGGCCAGGCCGCCACTTCGATGGCTGCTGCGAGTTCCTGCGGCAGGACACGTGGCACATTATCCGTGATCCCTCCGCCGGTGATGTGCGCCGCGCCTTTGAGCACGCCCGCCGTAATCAACCCACGAATCGGTTTCAGATAGCTGCGATGGACCTTCAACAACTCTTCCGCTATGGTCGTTCCCAGTTCATGGCGCCAGGTGTTGGGCTGGTATCCGGCGACATCGAACAACAGTTTGCGGGCCAGCGAATAGCCGTTGGTGTGCATCCCGCTCGAGGGCAGCCCGATTAGTACGTCACCTGCACGGATCGTGCGCCCGGTGATCAGCGCGTTGCGCTCCACCACACCGACGACTGTGCCCGCCAGATCGTACTCCCCGTTTCCATAAAGCCCCGGCATCTCCGCCGTCTCTCCGCCAATCAGCGCGCATCCATTTTCCTTGCACGCACGCGAAATCCCAGAGATCACACTGGCTGCGACTTCCGCCGCCAGTCTCCCAACCGCCAAATAGTCCAGGAAGAAGAGAGGAACCGCACCTTGCACCGCGATATCATTAATACAGTGATTCACCAGGTCCTGCCCGATGGTGTCATGCCTGCCGGTCGCAAAGGCTATCTTGAGCTTAGTGCCTACACCGTCTACGGAACTGACGAGCACCGGTTTCTTATATCCGGTTAACGCGTAACACGCGCCGAATGTTCCGATATCGGTAAGAACGTTGGACCCAAAAGTACGCTGGGCAAGTTTCTTGATGGCGCCTACAGCCCTGTCGGCTTCATCAATGTTCACGCCCGCATCGCGGTAACGGATTCGCCTGCTCGGGGTCATTTATGTGCGGATAACTTGATTATATCGCACTACGCCCTTACTTGCTTATCCTCCTTCGGCGGCGAATCACACACGAGGGTGACGGGACCGTCATTCACCAGGTGAACACTCATAGACGCGCGGAAAACACCTGTTTCCACGATCAGGGGGGCTAGGCGGGCCCGATTCACAAAGTACTCATACAGGTCGTTCGCCTTTTCCGGATCGGCGGCTAAGTCGAAGCTGGGGCGGCGACCCTTCCGGCAATCTCCGTACACGGTAAAATTGGAGACAATCAGCAGCCCGCCTTTCACATCCAATATGCTGAGATTCATCTTCCCTTCGGCATCAGAAAAGATACGTAGGCCAAGTATCTTGTCCACAAGATAATCAGCATCGTTATAAGCATCATGTTTTGAGATTCCAACTAGCAGGAGTAATCCGTATCCTATCGCTCCGCTAACTCGACCTTCTATCTCGACGCGCGCTTCTTTAACTCGCTGAACGACAACTCTCATGGGAGTGATCATACATATTGACACAGGTAAGTGGAACTTATGATATAGTGTGCCAGGGAGAATTCATGCCAAGAGGGCGTTCTAGTTATGATCCGGCTACATTGCAGATGGCCCTGGTCGGATACGAGATCGAAAAGCAAAAAGTCGAAGAAAAAATCCGAGAGATCAAAGCGAAACTTGGTCACGGCACAGCTTCTGCTCCTGCGGCGTCATCCGTTTCGGGCAGCGCGGGGGCCCCTCGTCGCAGGCGCCGCCTGAGTGCATCCGCCCGTAAGCGCATTGCCGAAGCTCAGCGTAAACGCTGGGCCGAACATCGGAAAAAGCAAGGTCAGTCGGCAAAAGGATAGACCATCGTATCGGCGGTCTCATTCGCTCGGCTCCATGTGGTTTGCCATGATCCTGGGCACGGGTGTTGATCTCGCGGAAGTCGACCGTATTCGCGCCGCCATCGAGCGTTACGGCCGCCGCTTTACGGAGCGAATCTACACCCCGGAAGAAATCGCTTACGTGGAACGAAAGGCCAACCGCTTTGAGCGTTATGCCGGCCGTTTCGCCGCCAAGGAGGCAGGCATGAAGGCCATCGGAACAGGCTGGAAGCGGGGCGTCCGATGGAAAGACTTCGAGGTTTCCAATCTTCCCTCAGGCCGTCCGACCCTGAAACTGCATGGCGAAGCTGCCCGCATTGCGGCTGGGCTCGGCGTGAAGTTCATTTCACTTTCTATAACTCACACCGCCGAGTTAGGAATGGCTCACGTTATCCTGGAAGGATAAACACCTTGGCGGGTCAGCCTTTCGCGCTGGCGGTGTGTTCTTCTTCCGGCACCGAGCGCAATTGGGCTTCTTCCAGCCGCCTGGCTTCCTGCCAGGTATAAATCATCCGGTGAATCACAGTGAGATTGGACAGGACGGCAATGACCCAGAGCACGGGCGCCATGCGATCCAGCATTGCGCCGATTATGATCAATACCACGCGCTCCGGCCGCTCCAGAAATCCTACTTTGCACTTTGGAATCGTGCACTCGGCGCGTGCCCGCGTGTAGCTCACCATGACCGAGCCGGTCATTACAATTGCCGTGAGCACAATATAGAAAAAGCGATTGATTGAAGCGTAATAAACCAGCAGGCCCATGAAGAGAGCCAGGTCCGAGTACCGGTCGAGCACTGAATCGAAGAAGCCGCCGAAACGCGTCACGCGATTTGTCTCTCTCGCCACGCGCCCATCCACCATGTCGAACAGCCCCGCCAGGATGACAACCGCCCCCGCCCAGCGAAAATTGCCTGCAGCAAACAGAAAGGCCGCCCAGGTGTTGATGACCAGGCCCAAAAATGTCAGAACGTTGGGATGAATTCGCGATAACGCCAGTGCGCTCACGATCCCATTGATGATCTTCCCAAAAAACCAGCCGATCCCGCGTGTGACCGTCATGTCTCCTCGGCGATCTGATGCATCGTAACGAGTTCCAGTATCTCGAACTCGCGCATTCCTCCGGGGATCTGCACCTTGATCACATCACCCACTTCTTTGCCCAATAATCCGCGTCCGATCGGCGACGTAGTGGAAATCTTCCCGTTCGCTGCGTCGGCTTCCTCGCTTGTTACCAGATTATATGTAATCTGCTCGTCCTTCTTCACATCGAGCACCACCACCCGCGATCCCAGCCCCACCCGGTCGTGCGGAATTTTCGAAAAATCGACCATCGAAAGATCCGCCAGCCGTTGTTTCAGGTGATTCAATTTGGCGTTGACGAAGCCCTGGCGCTCTTTGGCGGCATGATACTCCGCGTTCTCGCTGAGGTCGCCGTGCGCCCGCGCTTTCAAAATCTCGCGCGGCAGTTCGTTGCGCAACTCGTACTCGAGCGCCGCAATTTCGTCCTGCAGTTTCTTTTTGAAATCGGCCATCGACCGAAAATTGCTCCTACTCGCACATTATAGGGCTTTTTACGCTACCGCTTGTGCTGTTTTCGCCCGTTTCTATGCGCGCGGGGGGCGAGGCTATAATCGTGCTATATGAAATACCTGCTCGCCGGGGTCATTGCTGCCCTTGGTGTGTGCCTAGCCGCGCAGAATCCCGATCAAAAACCGGTCGCCGAGGCTCCCGATACCCGCATCGTCCTCGAAGTGAACCGCGTTGACATGTTGTTCACCGTCACCGACAAAAAGGGCCGTTTCATCACCAACCTGGGCAAAGATGATTTCGCCGTGTTCGAAAACCGGCGCCCGCAAACCATTCAGGAATTCACCGCGGAAAGCGATCTCCCGTTGCGTATCGCCATCCTCATTGATACCAGTAACAGCATCCGCGACCGCTTCAAGTTTGAGCAGCAGGCCGCGGTTGATTTCATCAACAGCGTCATCCGCCGCGGCCAGGATCGCGCCATGCTCGTCAGCTTCGATTCCTCCGCCGAACTCGTGGCCGACTTGATCGATGACCCCGATAAGCTCGCCGACGGCATTCGCAGCCTTCGACCCGGCGGCGGCACGGCACTCTATGATGCTCTTTATTATGCCTGCCGCGATAAACTCCAGCTCGATAAACCCCGCTACCGCTTCCGCCGCGCCGTCATCATTGTCAGCGACGGAGAAGATAACCAGAGCCGCGTCTCCCGCGATCAAGCCCTCGAAATGGCCCAGAAAGCCGACGCCGTCATCTATTGCATCTCCACAAATATCACCCGCATCGAAAGCGACGGCGACAAGCTCCTGAAGTATCTTTCCTTGGAAACCGGCGGCCAGTCGTTCTTTCCCTTCAAAGCCGAGGATCTTGCGCAGTCGTTCGAAAATATCGCCAACGAGCTCCGGCATCAATACGCCATCTTCTACCGCCCCGACCCCTTCCACACCGATGGCCTCTACCACACCGTGGACCTGCGCGTGAAAAATCGCCACGATGTAGTCGTCCGCGCTCGCAAGGGTTACTACGCGCCCAAGATGTAGCTCCTGAACCTTTCGGGAACAAATTCATCCGCCTTTCCGTCTCTCACCCACAGCGGCCTGTGCCGCTCAGGAGAATTTCTGTGCGAGCTCTTCTTTTCTGTGCATTATTTTCCGCCTTTGTTTTGCATGCCGCGGAACTCACGGGCAAGTGGTCCGGCAGCTTCGATGTGACCAACGAACAAGGCGAGACGGAAGCCGACTCCGCCTACATGGACCTCAAAGAGTCCGCAGGATCCGTCACCGGCACCGCCGGCCCGAATGTCGACAAACAGTGGTCGCTCCGCGATGGCAAACTAACCGGCCGGAAACTCACTTTCGAGGTGGCCATGGAAGACGGCGGGGTCCTCAAATTTCAGTTGACCTTCGATGGCGAGACCATCCAGGGCACCTGCACCGGCACCGGTTCCGGGGGCGAAAAGCTGTCCGCCAAAGTTAACCTGAAGCGCAACACATAGTCTTGAACACATTGCGCCTCTTGCGTGCATCAGGCTGCGACAAATCCTCGCGCCATCCACGACCCGGGCGCTTCTGCTATCATGCGGCAAACTTATGAGCCAGAGCGTTCGTGCACTTCTCGTCACAGGCATATTGGCGGCTTCTCTACCGGGTCAATTGCCGCCCGAAACGGCACAAAAAATCGACACGATTGCTGCGCAGGCGCTTCAGAAAACGGGTGCGCCCAGTGTTTCGCTCGCGGTGGTGAAGGACGGCCGCGTGGCATATGTGAATGCGTATGGTAACGCGCGCATCGATCCTCCCACCTCCGCGCGTCCTGAGATGCATTATTCCATCGGGTCTGTCAGCAAGCAGTTTCTCGCCGCGGCCCTGCTGCTTTTAGCTGAAGACGGCAAGCTCTCTCTGGATGATCCCGTCAGCCGCTACCTTCCCGATCTCACCCGCGCCGGCGAAATCACCATTCGCGAGCTATTGAACCATACGTCCGGATACGAAGATTATTACCCTCTGGACTACGTGGCACCCTACATGCTACGACCGGTGACGGCTCGCGAGATCCTCGACCGCTGGGGCAAAAAACCGCTGAATTTCGACCCGGGTACCCGCTGGCAATACAGCAACACCAACTTCGTGGCCGGCGGCGCGATTGTAGAGCGCGTCACGGGCAAGCCGCTGTTCGCTTTCCTTGAAAGCCGGCTGTTCCGGCCGCTGGGCATGACCAGCGCCATCGACCTGGCCGAGCATCGCCTCGGCAGTTCGGATGCTGCCGGCTATACCCGGTTCGCCGGTGGGCCGCCGCGGTCCGTCGCGCCGGAAGGTCCGGGCTGGCTGTTCGCCGCCGGTGAATTGGGGCTCACCGCGCGCGATCTCGCCATTTGGGACATCGGTCTCATCGAGCGGAAGGTGCTTAAGCCCGCGTCCTTCGATGCCATGATCACGCCGGCTCGTCTCAAGAACGGCGCGCCCACCGATTATGGCCTCGGCATCGGTGTCGGCAATGCGGATAACCATCCCAAACTCAGCCACGGCGGCGCTGTATCGGGATTTGTCAGCCAGAACACGATTTGGCCGGACGCTCGCGCGGCGGTTGTTGTCTTCGCCAACTTGGATGGCTCCTCCGCGCCCGGCCGCATCACCGATCAGATTGCGCCCTTGCTCATCAGTCAGCAGCTGGATCCCAATGCCGCCGCGGAACTGGCGCTCGCCCGCCGCGTCTTCGATGGCCTGCAGGAAGGTAAGATCGATCGCTCTTTGCTGACTTCCGATGCCGATGCATTTTTCACGCCGCAAGTGTTGGCCGATGCCCAGTCAAGCCTTTCGCCCCTCGGCGCGACGGTGAACTTCCGCCAGATATCGGTCGAATTCCGCGGCGGCATGACTTACCGTCACTTCGAGATCACGAGCCAATCGAAGCCGCCCTTGCAACTCAGCACCTTTACTACGCCCGAAGGAAAGCTGGCTCAGTATCTGATTCAATAAACGTGCGCTAGTCCGGCCGGCTCTTCCGGCCCGTTGACATGGCCAGCGGTTTCCCCGTCTCCAGGATGGTTTTCAGGCTGGACAATACCTTCGGCCAGCCTTCCGTGATCCCGTTCAGCATCGGTGAATCCGCTTCCAGTTCCTCATGCGTCACGATCAGGCGCACTGCCTCCATATATGGCTCGATCTCAAACGTCACCCGCGAGTGCTTCGCATCGTTGTGCTCGTCTGCGGGGAACGCCCACGTCAGCACCAGCCGCTTGGGCGGCTTTGACTCCACTACCTTGCCCACGATATCCACCGTCTTCGGATCGTCGTAATCTTCATGCCGCCATTTCGAACCCGGCTTCCAGTCGGAGGCGTTCCGGTGCCGCCACCAATACTGCCTGGTCATCTCGCCATCCAACAGAGCATTAAAAAGCTTTTCCGGCGTGGTGTTGATGTACGTCACGTAGACGAACTTCGGTTTATCCATTCTCTTTTCCTTCCAAAGCCTGCTTCAAATCATGAAGAGCGCGCAGACGCTGGCGTTCAAACTTACCAATCCACCGTTCATAAATCTCGCTGATCGGTACCGGATTCAAATAGTGCAGCTTCTCCCGCCCGCGCCATACTGTCGCCACCAGGTTGGCCTGTTCCAGGATCGCCAGGTGCTTGGTCGCCGCCTGGCGCGTCATGTCCAGGCGTTCCGCAAGCTGCCCCAGCGTTTGCCCATTATTCGCGTGCAGCAGATCGAGCAGCTTTCTGCGGCTCCCATCCGCCAGCGCCCTGAAAACGGCGTCTACCCCAGCCGCCATCGCACTCTCGGATTATATGCAACCAATTGGTTGCATGTCAAGGAGATTTGCATATCGGCAACGCGCTGCATTCCCTATCCCGAATCCCCCGGAAGCACCAGCCTGATCGCCACCTTCCGCGATCCCGCCGGCAACCTCATCGGTTTATACCAGGAAGAGCCGTAATGTTGGCAGGTGTCTATCGCGCTGTCCAGCCGCCATCTATCAAGATGGTGTGTCCCGTAATCAGTGACGCCGCCGGCGATGCCAGGAACACGACAGCCCCCGAAATCTCTACCGGCTCGCCGATGCGGTGCAGTCCGGCGATGCGTTCGACCACGTCGGCGCGAAACGCCGGATCCGACAGGGCTTCATCCGTGCCGGGCGTCTTGATGAACGTCGGCGCCACGGCATTCACGGTGATGCCGTACTTTCCCCACTCCACAGCTAGGCATTTGGTCAGGTGCGATACTGCCGCTTTGCTCGCACAATAGATCGACTCCGTCGGAAGAGCG